>Ga0209426_1000067_pt1 | contig 191816 bp, 168 predicted proteins | sample Deesub1362B_J571_FD_187697 | JGI IMG/M metagenome (GOLD analysis project Ga0209426, IMG submission 187697) | Deep oceanic, basalt-hosted subsurface ecosystem from Juan de Fuca Ridge flank, Pacific Ocean, CORK Borehole 1362B_J2.571 (SPAdes)... ...
GGGGAGTACGGTCGCAAGATTAAAACTCAAAGGAATTGACGGGGGCCCGCACAAGCGGTGGAGCATGTGGTTTAATTCGAAGCAACGCGCAGAACCTTACCACCTTTTGACATGCCTGGACCGCCACAGAGATGTGGTTTTCCCTTCGGGGACTGGGACACAGGTGCTGCATGGCTGTCGTCAGCTCGTGTCGTGAGATGTTGGGTTAAGTCCCGCAACGAGCGCAACCCTCGCGATTAGTTGCCATCAGGTTTGGCTGGGCACTCTAATCGTACTGCCGGAGTTAATCCGGAGGAAGGCGGGGATGACGTCAAGTCCTCATGGCCCTTACAAGGTGGGCTACACACGTGCTACAATGGCGACTACAGAGGGCTGCAATCCCGCGAGGGGGAGCCAATCCCTAAAAGTCGTCTCAGTTCGGATTGTTCTCTGCAACTCGAGAGCATGAAGTTGGAATCGCTAGTAATCGCGGATCAGCATGCCGCGGTGAATACGTTCCCGGGCCTTGTACACACCGCCCGTCACACCATGGGAGTTGGCTTTACCCGAAGGCGCTGCGCTAACCGCAAGGAGGCAGGCGACCACGGTAGGGTCAGCGACTGGGGTGAAGTCGTAACAAGGTAGCCGTAGGGGAACCTGCGGCTGGATCACCTCCTTTCTAAGGATGCCTCTCCAGGCTCTTCCCACTCTTTACTGAGAAGGGGGCCTATTGAGGCTCCAGACACGGTCGCTAGACGACCAACAAAGAGCGGATCGCCGCCGTCTTCGTTTCTCTTTCCACTCATCTTGATCGACGAAAGATCAAGATGCGATCGCGAGCCCGGAGGCACGACGCCTGCGAAGGCCGTCATAGGCCTGTAGCTCAGGTGGTTAGAGCGTACGCCTGATAAGCGTAAGGTCGGCAGTTCGAGTCTGCCCAGGCCTACCACTCTTCTCCTGAAGCTTCGGATCACGACCAGCTCTCCTGGCTAACCCGTTTGGGGCCATAGCTCAGTTGGTAGAGCGCCTGCTTTGCAAGCAGGATGTCGTCGGTTCGAATCCGTCTGGCTCCACCATCTTTGTTGGTTGTCTTCGCTACCGCTTCGCTGCCTGAGCGAAGCCAACAGCTTGAGGGCACAGCAGGGATTATCTCGCGATTGGAATGACAAGTTTGCAGCGCCACTTGGTGGCGATGCGAAATGACATTGTGAAGGCAGGGTTCTCCCGCCGACCGCAGCTCACCCCTGGGATGCGGTATCGGTTTAAGGGCGGACTTAAGAAGACATCATTGTCTGACTAAAGGTAGAGCCCGTGCTCGGGCCTTCCCGCGAGATGCGGCGAGGTTCGAATACAGCATGGGTTTTGCTGAGAACGATCAAGCGCATAAGGGCTTCTGACGGATGCCTTGGCATTGAGAGGCGATGAAGGACGTGGCACGCTGCGATAAGAGCCGGGGAGGCGCGAGCACCCTTTGATCCGGCTATCTCCGAATGGGGAAACCCACCTTTATGGTCACCCGACTTAGTCTTGCCTTCGGGCAAGATCAGGATCGGTTGATCAGACAAGGTATAATGACCTGAATACATAGGGTTCATTAAGCAAACCCGGGGAACTGAAACATCTCAGTACCCGGAGGAAAGGACATCAACCGAGACTCCCGTAGTAGTGGCGAGCGAACCGGGACCAGGCCAGTGCTGTCGTGACATAAAGCTGAATGTGTTGGGAAGCACAGCCATAGTGGGTGATAGCCCCGTAAGCGTCAAATAGCGACAGACTCGAGTAGGGCGGGACACGTGAAATCCTGTCTGAACATGGGGGGACCACCCTCCAAGCCTAAGTACTCCTCAATGACCGATAGCGAACAAGTACCGTGAGGGAAAGGTGAAAAGCACCCCGACAAGGGGAGTGAAACAGAACCTGAAATCGGAAGCCTACAAGCAGTCGGAGCCACCGCGCGTGGTGACGGCGTACCTTTTGTATAATGGGTCAGCGACTTCATGTGCCGTGCAAGCTTAAGCCGTTAGGTGTAGGCGCAGCGAAAGCGAGTCTGAATAGGGCGAATAAGTACGTCGCATGACGACCCGAAACCAGGTGATCTATCCATGAGCAGGTTGAAGGTAAGGTAACACTTACTGGAGGACCGAACCGGTGAATGTTGAAAAATTCTCGGATGACTTGTGGATAGGGGTGAAAGGCCAATCAAACCTGGACATAGCTGGTTCTCCGCGAAAACTATTTAGGTAGTGCCTCGGACGAATTCCTTGGGGGGTAGAGCACTGAATGGATGCGGGCGGCGCGAGCTGTACCAATTCTAATCAAACTCCGAATACCCAAGAGAACTATCCGGGAGACACACGGCGGGTGCTAACGTCCGTCGTGAAAAGGGAAACAACCCTAACCATCATCTAAGGCCCCCAAGTACTGGCTAAGTGGGAAACGATGTGGGTTTGCTTTGACAACCAGGATGTTGGCTTAGAAGCAGCCATCATTTAAAGAAAGCGTAACAGCTCACTGGTCAAGCGAACCTGCGCGGAAAATGTAACGGGGCTCAAGCCAGTCGCCGAAGGTATGGGTGTGCGTAAGCACGCGGTAGCGGAGCGTTCCGTAAGCCGATGAAGGTGAGGCGCGAGCCTTGCTGGAGGTATCGGAAGTGAGAATGCTGACATGAGTAGCGATAAAGAGGGTGAGAGACCCTCTCGCCGAAAGCCCAAGGGTTCCTGCGTAAAGCTAATCTGCGCAGGGTTAGTCGGCCCCTAAGGCGAGGCCGAAAGGCGTAGTCGATGGGAATCAGGTGAATATTCCTGAACCAGTTGGAAGTGACGGATCTGGTAAATTGTCAGGGCTTATTGGATTGTCCTGGCAGTGAACAGGTCCCTGGAAATAACTCCAACGGAGACCGTACCCGAAACCGACACAGGTGGGCAGGTAGAGTATACCAAGGCGCTTGAGAGAACTATGCTGAAGGAACTCGGCAAATTGCACGCGTAACTTCGGGATAAGCGTGACTCTCTTTTGGGCAACCAGATGAGAGTGGCACAAGCCAGGGGGTAGCGACTGTTTATCAAAAACACAGGGCTCTGCGAAGCCGCAAGGCGACGTATAGGGTCTGACGCCTGCCCGGTGCCTGAAGGTTAAAAGGAGGGGTGCAAGCTCTGAATTGAAGCCCAGGTAAACGGCGGCCGTAACTATAACGGTCCTAAGGTAGCGAAATTCCTTGTCGGGTAAGTTCCGACCTGCACGAATGGCGTAACGACTTCCCCACTGTCTCCAGCATAGGCTCAGCGAAATTGAATTCCCCGTGAAGATGCGGGGTTCCCGCGGTCAGACGGAAAGACCCTATGAACCTTTACTGCAGCTTCGCCTTGGCGTTAGCAGCAACATGTGTAGGATAGGTGGGAGGCTATGAAACAGGGGCGCCAGTTCCTGCGGAGCCATCCTTGAAATACCACCCTTATTGTTGCTGACGTCTAACCGCGGCCCGTTATCCGGGTCCGGGACATGGCGTGGCGGGCAGTTTGACTGGGGCGGTCGCCTCCCAAAGTGTAACGGAGGCGCGCGATGGTGGGCTCAGACCGGTCGGAAATCGGTCGTCGAGTGCAATGGCATAAGCCCGCCTGACTGCGAGACTGACAAGTCGAGCAGAGACGAAAGTCGGCCATAGTGATCCGGTGGTCCTGCGTGGAAGGGCCATCGCTCAACGAATAAAAGGTACTCTAGGGATAACAGGCTGATTTTGCCCAAGAGTCCATATCGACGGCAAAGTTTGGCACCTCGATGTCGGCTCATCACATCCTGGGGCTGGAGCAGGTCCCAAGGGTTCGGCTGTTCGCCGATTAAAGTGGTACGTGAGCTGGGTTCAGAACGTCGTGAGACAGTTTGGTCCCTATCTGCCGTGGGTGTACGAAGCTTGAGAGGATCTGTCCCTAGTACGAGAGGACCGGGATGGACACACCTCTGGTGGACCTGTCATGGCGCCAGCTGTGCAGCAGGGTAGCTAAGTGTGGAATAGATAACCGCTGAAAGCATCTAAGCGGGAAACTAACCTCAAAACAAGGCTTCGCCGAGAGCCGTGGAAGACCACCACGTTGATAGGCCGGGTGTGGAAGTGCGGCGACGCATGGAGCTTACCGGTACTAATAGCTCGATCGGCTTGATCGTTCTTCAGTCAAACCCATGCACAAACATGGCTCTACTTCAGACACTGATGTCTTCTTCTTAAATCTCCGGCCTCCAAAGAGGCTGGATGATATCCTTTTCGCTGACCTGGTGGCTTTGCCGGGGGTTCCCCACCCGATCCCATTCCGAACTCGGTCGTTAAGTCCCCCTGGGCCAATGGTACTTCGTCTCAAGGCGCGGGAGAGTAGGTCGCCGCCAGGTCCGCCAAAAGGATATCGCTCAGCACTTCAGGCGAAGTGGATCCCGGTTCGCCGCCGGGAAGTGCTGAAAACAAAAAGTCCAAGTCCAACACCCTGCCTCACAATCACCAACACCCTGACGCGGGGTGGAGCAGCCCGGTAGCTCGTCAGGCTCATAACCTGAAGGTCACAGGTTCAAATCCTGTCCCCGCACCCAAGGTCTCGGACGCCCTCCTTGCCGCTCGGCAGGAGGGTTTTCTTGTCTAAAATGCAATTTTAAGTGGCGCTTTTGCAACGCTCGTTGCCCGATGCGCGAATTTTTCGAGTTTAGACCGCCCTCAGCCTCTTTTTCTCCGCTCAAAGCCCATGGCGCTTGCGCCGGTTTTGCGTCATGACTTCCGTTGGAAGGACGCGGGCCGACTATCAGCCCGTCGATTGAGGTGTTTGAGGATAATATGGCGAACGGTGTCGTTAAGTGGTTCAACCCGGCCAAGGGCTTTGGCTTCATTCAGCCCGAGGACGGCGGCCAGGACGTGTTCGTCCACATCGCCGCGGTTGAACGCTCGGGTCTCTCGGGCCTGAACGAGGGTGATCAAGTCGCGTACGAACTGGAAGAAGATCGTCGCTCGGGCAAGACCTCGGCGGGTCAGCTGCGCGTGACGGGTCACGGCCCGGCTCCGGCCGGCGGCGGTCGCGGCGCTCCCCGTCCTTCGCGCGGCTTCGACAGCCCGCGTGGCGGCGGCGGCGGTTTCTCGTCGGGCACCGGCGAAAGCGGCACGGGCGTCGTGAAGTGGTTCAACACCACCAAGGGCTTTGGCTTCATCCAGCCCGACAACGGCGGCGGCGATGTGTTCGTGCACATCTCGGCCGTGGAGCGCGCCGGTCTGCGTGGCCTGAACGAAGGCCAGCAAGTCGGCTACGAGCTTGAACAGGACCGCCGCTCGGGCAAGACCTCGGCCGGCAACCTGCGCATCCTCTAAGATCGCGTCCCAAGGAAAAGGCCGCCCGAACGGACGGCCTTTTCAGAGGTTTTTGGAAGGCCCCGCCGATGCTGACGCGTCGGACGGGGCTTTTCGGCGTTTTCCGGAGGGCTTACGCCCCGGCGCGCTCGGACGCCGCCTGGTTCACCGCCAGGGCCGTCAGGTTGACGATGCCGCGCGCCGTGACATTGGGCGTCAGGACGTGCAGCGGCTTGGCCATGCCCAAGAGGATCGGGCCCACCAACAGGGACTCCGTGGCGGCGCTGAGCAGGGTCAGGCCGATGTTGGCGGCGTCCAGGGTCGGCATGACCAGAAGATTGGCCGAGCCCTTCAGCGGGCTGTCGGCGACCAGGCGGTCGCGCAGGTGCTGGGTCAGGGCGGCGTCGGCGTGCATTTCGCCGTCGACCTCCAGATCCGGCGCCTGACGCCGCAGCAGGGCCAGGGCCTCGCGCATCTTGCGCGCGGTCGGCGAGTTGCTGGCCCCGAACGACGAGTGCGAAAGCAGGGCGGCCTTGGGCGTCAAGCCAAAGCGCCTGACAGCCTCGGCGGCCAGCTGCGTGCATTCGGCGATCTGCTCGGCGGTCGGATCCACATTGACGTGGGTGTCGCAGAAGAACAGCGTGCCGTTGTCCAGGATCAGGGTCGACAGGGCGTAGACGCGGCTGACGTTCTCGCGACGCGGGATGATCGGCAGGGCGTAGGTCATGTGCTGCCACCAATCGCCGCTGCCGCCGACGAGCGCGGCCTCGACATAGCCCGACAACAGCAGCATCGAGGCGGCCACGGTCCGGCGTCCCTGGACGCGCCGCGCGGCGGCGATCGGCGGCACGCCCCGCCGGCCGACCAGACGTTGGTAGTCGAGCGCCAGCGGGTCGAACAGCTCCTTGTCGTCATACGGATCGACGATCTCGACCGTCTCTCCGACGCGCAGGCGCAGACCCAGCTCCTCGATCTTGGCCTTGATCACCTCGCGCCGGCCAACCAGGACCGGCTTGGCCAGGCCCTCGTCGACGACGGTCTGGACGGCGCGCAGGATGCGTTCGTCCTCGGCCTCGGCATAGGCGACCTTGACCGGCGCCTTGCGGGCCCGTTCGAACACTGGCCGCATCAGCTGGCCCGAGCGGTAGACGAACAGCTCCAGTTCGCGGCGGTAGACATCGAAGTCGGCGATCGGGCGGGTGGCCACGCCGCTGTCCATCGCCGCCTTGGCCACCGCCGGCGCGATCTGCAGGATCAGGCGCGGGTCGAAGGGCTTGGGGATGATGTATTGCGCGCCGAACACCGGCGCGGCGCCGCCATAGGCCGATGCGACCACCTCGGAAGCCTCGGCGCGGGCCAGCTCGGCGATCGCCTCGACCGCGGCGACCTTCATGGCCTCGTTGATCTCGGAGGCGCCGACGTCCAGCGCGCCGCGGAAGATGAACGGGAAGCAGAGGACGTTGTTGACCTGGTTGGGGTAGTCGCTGCGTCCGGTGGCCATGATGGCGTCGGGGCGCTGGGCCTGGACCAGCTCCGGCAGGATCTCGGGTTCCGGATTGGCCATGGCCAGGATCAGCGGGTTCGGCGCCAGCAAGGGCAGCCACTCGGCCTTGAAGACACGCGGGGCCGAGAGGCCCAGGAAGATGTCGGCGCCGGGAAGCACTTCGGGCAGGGTGCGGGCGTCGGTCTGGCGCGCGTAGCGGGCCATGTTTTCGGGCATGTCCGGTTCGCGACCGGCGTGCACCACGCCCTTGATGTCGGTCAGGGTGACGTTCTCGACCGGCAGGCCCATCGAGACCAGGAGGTCGACGCAGGCCAGGGCCGCCGCGCCGGCGCCCGAGGTGACAAGCTTGACGTCCTTCAGCGCCTTGCCCTGCACGAGCAGCGCGTTGCGGACGGCGGCCGCGCAGACGATGGCGGTGCCGTGCTGGTCGTCGTGGAAGACCGGAATGTTCATCCGCTCGCGCAGGGCGCGCTCGATGATGAAGCACTCGGGGGCCTTGATGTCCTCGAGATTGACGCCGCCGAAGGTGGGCTCCAGGGCCGCGACGGTCTCAATGAAGCGGTCGGGGTCCTTGGCGTCGACCTCGATGTCGAACACGTCGATGCCGGCGAATTTCTTGAAGAGGACGGCCTTGCCTTCCATCACCGGCTTGGACGCCAGGGGGCCGATGTCGCCGAGGCCCAGCACGGCGGTGCCGTTCGAGATCACGGCCACCAGGTTGCCGCGCGCGGTGTAGTCGCGGGCGAGGTCCGGGTTCTCGGCGATCGCCACGCAAGGCGCCGCGACGCCGGGCGAATAGGCGAGGGCGAGATCGCGTTGGGTGGCCATCCGCTTGGTGGCCTCGATCGTCAGTTTCCCGGGGCGCGGCAGGCGGTGATAGTCCAACGCCGCCTTGCGGAAATCCTCGTCCATTCGGTGTTCCTCTTAGACCATTCTGCGCGCGCGTCGCGCGCCCGTCTCGTTCGCGGACCGTCAAAGGGTCTAGCTACCGGGGATGAGCCCTTTTTCCAACCCTGAGCGCCCGAAGCATCGATCAAATTATGGTAGCGGTAACATTTCTTGGGGGCGCTCCGATGTCGAGATGTGCCGCGAAGGGGCGCGCAAGTAATAAATCTATTATATAGTGCCCGCGCTTCGGGCGCCCGCCGCCGCCTTCCTTGGCGCTTCTCCTTCCAGCGCGACCAAGCGGGGCAAGGCGCTGGACAGGGCGCCCGGAGCGACCGAGCATCGCGGGACGAGACGATCAGAGGGCTGAGCATGACGGGACTGACCACGCATATCCTTGACCAGGCCGCCGGCAAACCGGCGGCGGGGGTCCGGGTGAGCGTGTCCCGACGCGACGGGGACGTCGTCACGCGGCTGGCGGAATTCCGCACCGACTTGGACGGTCGTGCGCGACTTATCGCCCCCGAAGACTTTCAGGTCGGGGCCTACCGCCTGGAATTCGCCATCGGCGATCACTTCAAGGCGTCGGGACTGCCAGTCGCCGATCCGCCGTTCCTGGATGTGGTGGTCATCGACTTCGCCGCGTCGAGCGTCGACCGGCATTGGCATGTGCCGCTGCTGGTCTCGCCGTATGGCTATTCCACCTACCGGGGCAGCTGATGGGCGAGACGATCCGGTTCCTGCTGGATGGAGAGGCGCGGGAGGTCCATGGGGCCAACCCGACGACGACCTTGCTGGAACACCTGCGCGGACCGATGCGGCGCACCGGAACCAAGGAAGGCTGCGCCGAGGGCGACTGCGGGTCGTGCACGGTGCTGGTCGGCGAGCCGGAGGGAGAGGGCGTCGCCTGGCGGGCCGTCAATGCCTGCATCCAGTTATTGCCCATGGTCCACGGCAAGGCCTTGATGACGGTCGAAAGCCTGGCCAAGAACGGCCAGCCGCATCCGGTGCAGCAGGCCATGGTCGACCGGCACGGATCGCAGTGCGGCTTCTGCACGCCGGGGATCGTGATGTCGCTGTATGCGCGAGCGATCGGCGCCAAGGGGGCGCGCGCGCCGGTCGGCGAGGTTTTGGCCGGAAACCTGTGCCGCTGCACCGGCTATGGTCCGATCATCGAGGTCGCCAAGGGCTTGAGCGCCGAGGCCGCGCCGGAGGTTGATCTCTCCGCCGTGCGGGACGAGACGATGCTGACGCTGAGCTTCCAGGACGAGGTTCACGGCGTGACCCGGACTTGGCTGGCGCCGCGCACCGCGGACGAGCTGGCTCAGGCCTGTCTGGAGCATCCGGACGCCACGATCGTGGCCGGCGCCACCGATGTCGGCCTCTGGGTGACCAAGCTGCGCAAGCCGTTACCGACGCTGATCAGCCTCTCCGAGGTCGCCGAGCTGAAGGCCCTGCGCGAAACCGAGGAGGGGCTGTGGATCGGCGCGGGCGTTCGCTATGTCGACGCGATCGCGGCCGTGGCCAAGCTCTACCCGGATCTCGGGGCCATGATGCGCCGGCTCGGCTCGACCCAGGTGCGCAACAGCGGCACCATCGGCGGCAATATCGCCAACGGCTCGCCGATCGGCGACATGCCGCCGGCCCTGATCGCGGCGGGGGCGCGACTGGTTCTGCGTCGGGGCGGCGAGCGCCGCGAGATGGCGCTGGAAGCGTTTTTCCTCGATTACGGCAAGCAGGATCGCCGGCCCGGCGAATTCGTCGAGGCGGTGATCGCGCCCCGTCTGGACGCGGGACGAATTTTCAAGGTCTTCAAGCTGTCCAAACGTTTCGACCAGGATATCTCGGCGGTGTGCGGCGCCTTCTCGCTGTTGGTCGAGGACGGCGTGGTCCGCGACGCCCGGGTCGCGTTCGGCGGCATGGCCGGCACGCCTAAGCGCGCCCGGGCCTGCGAGGCCGCGCTGATCGGCCAGCCGTGGACCGAGGCGACGGTCGAGGCGGCGATGGGCGCGCTGGACGCCGACTATACGCCGATGAGCGACATGCGCGCCTCGGCGGCCTACCGGTCGCTGGCGGCGCGGAACATGCTGCGCAAAGTCCTGCTTGAGAGCCAGGACCCCGGCGGCGAAACCCGCATTGTCCCGGAGAGCGCGCATGGCTGACTCCGCGGCGACGACATCGATGATCGAGACCGCGCCGGTTCGCGGCGTGCACGCGGCTTTGCCGCATGACAGCGCCGCGCGCCATGTGTCGGGCTCGGCGATCTATATCGACGACCTGCCCGAGCCGGCCGGCCTGCTGCACGTGGCGTTTGGTCTGAGCGCCAAGGCCCGCGCCAGGATCGCGCGGATGGACCTGTCCGCCGTCCGCGCCGCGCCCGGGGTGGTTCTGGTGCTGAGCGCCGAGGACGTGCCTGGCGAGAACGACGTCAGCCCCGTCATCCACGACGATCGCCTGTTCGCCGACGGCGAGGTCTATTGCGTGGGGCAAAGCCTGTTCGCGGTCGCCGCAACGTCGCTTTCCGCCGCCCGGGCCGCCGCGGCCAAGGCCGTGGTCGAGTACGAGGATCTGCCCGCCGCCATCGACATCGCCGCCGCCCGCGCGATGGACCTGAAGATCGAAGCTAGCCAGAGGATGGCGCGCGGCGACGCCCAGGCCGCCCTGGCCAGCGCGCCGCGCAGAGCGCGGGGCAAATTCGTCATCGGCGGTCAGGACCACTTCTATCTCGAGGGCCAGATCGCCCTGGCGACGCCACGCGAGGACGGCGACGTCCACGTCTGGTCCTCGACCCAGCACCCCACCGAGGTGCAGCACCTGATCGCCCGCGTGCTGGGCAAGCCCGACCATTGCGTGACGGTCGAGGTGCGCCGCATGGGGGGAGGCTTTGGGGGCAAGGAGACGCAGGCGTCGCTGTTCGCCGCCGCCGCCGCCCTGGTCGCCGTCAAGACCGGGCGGCCCGCCAAGTGTCGTCCCGATCGCGACGAGGACATGATCATGACCGGCAAGCGGCATGACTTCGAGGTCGTCTATGACGTCGGCTTCGAGGACGACGGCCGGCTGACAGGCCTGTCGCTGGAGCTGGCGTCGCGTTGCGGCGCGACGACCGACCTATCGCCGGCGATCAACGACCGGGCGATGTTTCACGCCGACAACGCCTACTACCTGCCGGCGGTCGAGATCCTGTCGCATCGCTATCGAACCCATACGGTGTCGAATACGGCCTTCCGGGGTTTTGGCGGGCCGCAGGGCATGATCGCCATCGAGCGGGTGATGGACGCCGTGGCCGCCGCTGTCGGCATCGACCCGCTGGAGGTGCGCCGCCGCAATCTCTATGGCGGCGAGGGACGCGACCTGACGCCCTATGGTCAGGTGGTGGAGGACAATGTCGCGCCGCAGCTGATCGACGAGCTGGCCGCGTCCTGCGCCTACGAGGCGCGCCGCCGCGAGATCGAGGCCTTCAACGCCGCGAGCCCCGTGCTGAAGAAGGGCATCGCCCTGACGCCGGTGAAGTTCGGCATCTCGTTCACGACCACTCACCTAAACCAGGCGGGGGCGCTGCTGCACCTCTACGCCGACGGCTCGATCATGCTGAACCATGGCGGGACCGAAATGGGGCAGGGGCTGAACGTCAAGATCGCCCAGATCGTCGCCCAGGCCTTCCAGGTCGACGTGGCGCGGGTGAAGATCACCTCGACCGTCACCGACAAGGTGCCAAACACCTCGGCCACCGCCGCCTCGTCGGGCGCGGACCTGAACGGCATGGCGGCCTTGAACGCGGCCGAGACCATCAAGGCGCGGCTGGTCGCCTTCGCCGCCGAAAAATGGGGCGTCGAGCCCGACGCGGTGGCTTTCACCCCGGCCGGCGTCCGCGTGGGCGGCGAGACCTTCGAATTCAGCGCGTTTATCCGTCAGGCCTACCTGGCGCGGATTTCGCTGTCGGCGACCGGCTTCTACGCCACGCCCAAGATCCATTACGATCGCGCGACCCACACGGGCCGGCCCTTCTACTATTTCGCCTATGGGGCGGCTTGCAGCGAGGTGCTGATCGACACCCTGACCGGCGAGATGAAGGTCACGCGCGCCGACATCCTGCACGATGTCGGCAAGTCGCTGAATCCAGCCATCGACCTTGGCCAGATCGAGGGCGGCTTCGTTCAGGGCATGGGTTGGCTGACGACCGAGGAGCTGGTCTATGACGGGCAGGGCCGCCTGAGGACCCACGCGCCCTCGACCTACAAGATTCCCACCTGCGGCGACCGGCCGGCGCATCTGGACGTGCGGCTTTGGAGGGCCGGCCGCAATGTCGAGGCGACCGTGCACCGCTCCAAGGCCGTCGGCGAGCCGCCCTTGATGCTGGCGATCTCGGTGCACAGCGCGATCAACCACGCGGTGGCGAGCCTGGGCGATTATCGGGTGTTCCCCGACCTGAACGCGCCGGCGACTCCCGAGGCGATCCTGATGGCCTGCGAGGATGTTCGGAGACGGGGCCATGCCTAGCGCCCCCTCCGTCTCGCTGCGTATTCGCAGCGATCCACCTCCCCCGCGCGCGGGGGAGGAACCGGCGCGTTTCTCCTCCCCCGTTCAACGGGGGAGGTGGCGCGGCGCGGATACGCGGCGAGACGGAGGGAGCGCATGAGCCGGAACTGGGCCCGCGCCGCCCTGGCGCGTCTCGACGCTCACGACGAGGCCGCGCTGGTCACCGTCCTCGCCACCGAGGGCTCGGCGCCGCGCGAAGCCGGGACCAAGATGGTTGTCTGGCGCGATGGCCAGGACGGCACGATCGGCGGCGGCAATCTGGAGTACCGTGTGGCCGACCAGGCGCGGCGGATGCTGGACGTCCCTCAGACCCAGTTCGCGATCCAGGACTATCCGCTGGGGCCGCTGCTGGCGCAGTGCTGTGGGGGGCGGGTGCGTCTGTTCCTCGAGCGCCTGAACGACAACAGCCGCGACTGGCTGACCGAGGCCGCCCAGCGCATGGACGCGGCCCAGCCGTTCGAGGTCCGCACGCGCTTCGAGCCTGGCGCCCTGAGCAAGAGCGTCGCGCCGATTCTGAGCGCGCGCGACCCCGCCCCCGTCACCCTGGCGGGAGGACCGGCCAGCGCGCGCGGGCCTCGCCCCGCGCCAGGCGACGAACTGGTCGAGCGCGCCGACGCGCCGCGTCCGCCGTTGCTGCTGTTCGGCGCCGGCCATGTTGGCCAGGCGATCGCTCGAGCCTTCGAGCCGCTGCCGTTCCAGCTCTTCTGGTACGACACCCGCCCCGAGACCGCCGACCTTCCCGGCGTCAGCGTGCTGTCGCCGGCCGAGATGGCCGCCAAGGCCATGGGCGCGGATCCCGACGCCTTCGGCCTGGTGCTGACGCACGATCACGCCCTCGACTACGCCCTGGTCTCGGCCGGCTTGGCGGGCGGGGGCTTTTCGTATTTCGGGGTCATCGGCTCGAAGACCAAGCGCGCCCGTTTCATGCGGCGGTTACGCGATGATGGTTTCTCGGAGGCCGCGCTGACCCGCCTGACCTGTCCCATCGGTCTGCCTCACCTGAAGAGCAAGGCGCCGGAGGTGATCGCGGTCTCGGTGGCGGCCGATCTCCTGATGCGCCAGGAGGCGGCGCGCGTTCGAAACGACGAAGGCCTGATCCGTGCAAGCTTATAGAGGGTCCATTCTCCACCTGCTGGAGGATCCGACCAAGACGACGAACGCGGAGGCGGTGGCCTTCCACGAGGACGGCCTGCTGCTGGTCGAGGGCGGCCGCGTGGCCGGCTGTGGCCCCTATGCCGACCTAGCCCCGTGGCTCGGCGGCGCTGAACTGACGGACCTCACCGGCCATCTGATCACGCCGGGCTTCATCGACACGCACATCCATTTCCCGCAGATCGACGTCATCGCCGCGCACGGCAAGCAGTTGCTGGACTGGCTGGAGCAACACACCTTCCCGGCCGAGGCGGCCTTCGCCGATCCCAAGCATGCGGCGGACGCGGCGGCGTTCTTCCTCGACGAGCTGCTGCGCAACGGCACGACCACGGCGCTGGTGTTCGGTTCGGTGCACAAGGTCTCGGTCGACGCCCTGTTCGCCGAGGCCTATGCGCGCGACATGCGCCTGATCGCCGGCAAGGCGCTGATGGACCGCAACGCGCCGGAAGGGCTGACCGACACGGTCGAGACCAGCCGCGCCGACATGGAAGCGCTGATCGCCGACTGGCACGGCAAGGGGCGTCTCGGCTACGCGGTGACGCCCCGCTTCGCCATCAGTTGCAGCGACGCGCAACTGGCGATGGCCGGCGAGGTCCTGGCCCAGCATCCCGACGTCTGGATGCAGACCCACCTCGCCGAGAACCTGCACGAGATCAAGGAGACCGCGCGGCTATTTCCCACGGCGCGGGACTATCTGGACGTCTATGACGGTTTTGGGCTTCTGCGGAAACGCTCGGTCTTCGCCCACTGCGTCCACCTGAAGGGCGACGCCTTCCGGCGGCTGGCGGCCAAGGACGGGGCGGTGGCCTTCTGCCCGACCTCGAACCTGTTCCTCGGCTCGGGTCTCTTTCCCCTGGAGGAGGCGTGCTCGCACGGGGTCAAGGTCGGCGTCGGCACCGACGTCGGGGCCGGCACGACCTTCTCGATCCTCCACACCCTGGGGGAGGCCTACAAGGTCGGCCAACTGCGGGACGACGCGCTGGATCCGTTCCACGCCCTTTACCTGGCGACGCTGGGCGGCGCGCGGGCGCTGGATCTGGACGACAAGATCGGCAACCTGTCGCCGGGCAAGGAAGCCGACTTCGTGGTGCTGGACCTGGCCGCGACGCCGCTGATGGCGCGGCGGCTGGCGGGCGCCAAGACCCTGGAGGACAAGCTCTTCGCCCTGACCGTGCTGGCCGACGATCGCGTCGTGGCGCGGACCTATCTGGCGGGCGTGGAGCGGTATCGGGCCGTGCGAGCCTGATTGATGCTCGCCCGCGATGCGGGGGAGGAACTGGCGGCGCTTTAGGTCTGCGCCACCGTCATCGTCTCGGCGTACAGCTCCAGCAATCGCGTCCCATCGACGGCGACCGTGACCGCCTGGATCGGCTGGTCGTCCCAGGCGCTGGGGCCGAATAGTTCGCCCTCGACCTTCTGGCAGGTCTGACCCAGGGCGACGCCCTCGGTCACCACGCGCACCGAGCCGCGCCGCACCGTGAACAGCGTCGGGTCGATCACGAAGGCCACCGCCGCCGCGTCGTGGACGCAGCAGCCGACGATGCCGTCGCGGCCGCCGTAGAACGCCGCGTAGGGCTTGGAGATCGCGTTCAGGAACACGCCGACATCGCCGCCGCTGGCCGCCAAGGCGTCCATATAGTCCGGCGACATCACCACCTGGGTCGTCACGTCCAGGCTGACGGCGGTCAGGTTCCAGGGCGCGGTGAAGACCTGATCGGCGGCCTCGGGGTCGTTCCAGATATTGGCCTCGGCCACGGGCGTGACATTGCCCGGCTTGCCGGCCACGCCGAACGCGCCGCCCATGATCACCACGGACTTCAGCAGGGTGGCGATCTCCGGATCGGCCCGCAGCGCCAGGGCGAGATTGGTCAGCGGACCGACGGCGCACAGCACCACCTCACCGGGATACTGGCGGGCCAGGTCGATGATCGCCTGGTGGGCGGGCTTGGCCTCGGGCTCGGCGGCGACGAGGCCGGTCAGCTCGACATCGCCCAGGCCGTTCTCGCCATGCACGAAGGTCGGGGAGGGGTTGCGTGGCCGGGTCAGCGGCTTGTCCGTCCCCTTGTAGACCGGCGCCTTGATGCCGAAGCGCTGCTTCAGATAGAGCGCGTTGCGGGTCGTGGTTTCGATGTCGGAATTGCCGAAGATGGTCGTCACGGCGATCAGGTCGAGGGCGGGGCTCGCCTCGATGAACAGCAGCGCCATCGCGTCGTCGATGCCGGGATCGGTGTCGAAGATGATCTTGGTGGGGTTCGTCATTCTGGGGCTGTAGCGCTTTTCTCAGGTCGAGGCGAGGCGCTGATCCGCGCCGGCCTGCATCAGGGAGACGTGGGCCGAGGCGACCTTCCAGCCGTCGCGGGTGCGGATCCAGGTCTGGCTTTGGCGGCCGATCATGCCGGTGTCGTCGCGGCGAAACGCGACATGGGCGACGGCGACGTCCGAGCCGAAGGTGGTGATCTCGGTGCGCAGGCGTGTGCGCGGGGGCGAGCCGCCGGTCCGGCCGACGCGAAAGGCGGCGATCTCGGCGAAGCCCCACAGGTTCTCGGCCACGCCCAGACGCACCGTGTGAGGCGAATTCCAGAAGGCGTCGTCCAGCGCCGCGATGTCGTTGGCCATCAGCGCGGCTTCGTAGGCGTCGACCGCGTCGGTGACTTCGGAGAGGACGGTGGGATCGTTGACGATCACGGGGCGCCTTTCGGGGGATGGGCGGCGACCACGCCGTCGCGTTGCAGGCGCAAGGCCGCGGCGAAGGCCAGGTCCTCGCGCCAGGGCGGGGCGATGATCTGCACGCCGACCGGCAACTGGCCCGGCCGGTTCACGGGCGCGGCGACCACCGGCAGGCCGATGAAGCTGATCGGCTGGGTGAAGGCGCCGAGGTTCTTGCGCACCGAGACGGGGACCCCGTCCATCTCCATGGTCGCCTGACCGATCGGCGGGGCGGGGCAGACCGACGACGGGGCCAGCAGGATGTCGAAGCGCTGGAAGGCCTCGCGGACCTCATCGCGGAAGATCGTGCGGAACCGCCGCGCCGCCTCATGGACGCCCTTCGGCAACAGAGCGCCGGCCAGCAGGCGGTCGCGGACGGCGGGGTCGTAGTCCAGCGCGCGGGCGGCCAGATCATCGCGATGCAGCTCTCCGCCTTCGAAGGCGGTCAGGCAGAAGGCGGCGGCGCGGGCCGCCTGGGCGCCGGCAAGCTCCACTGGAGCGGCGTCGGCGAAGGCGTCGGCGACCCGGCCCAGGGCGTCCAGCACCTCGGGAAACGCGCCTTGCTGGAACCAGCCGCCCAGCACGCCGACGCGCAAGGGGCGCTCGGCCAGGTCTTCGAGGCGGCCGCTCAGGGGCTCGGCGGCCCGAACGCACAGGGCGTCGCCCTCGGGATCGGGACCCTGCAGGACGTCGTAGGCGAGCGCCAGATCCTCGACCGAGCGCGCGAACGGCCCGACATGATCCAGGCTCTCCACGAACGGAAAGACGCCCTGGCGCGAGAGGCGGCCATAGGTGGGCTTGAGGCCGAAGACCCCGCACAGGCTGGCCGGAATGCGGATCGAGCCATTGGTGTCCGAGCCCAGGGTCAGCGGAACCAGCCCCGCCGCCACGGCCGCCGCCGAACCGCCGGACGAGCCTCCCGCGATCCGGCTGGGGTCATGCGGGTTGCGGGCAGGGCCGTCATGGGCGTTCTCGGTGACGAAGCCGTAGGCGAACTCGTCCATGTTCAGCGCGCCGATCAGGATCGCGCCCGCGGCGGTCAGGCGTCGCACCAGGGTCGCGTCGCGCGACGGCGGCGCGGCGTCGCGTCGGATCTTCGAGCCCGCCAGGGTGGGCAGGTCTTCGATATCGAACAGGTTCTTCACCGCCACCGGGACGCCGGCCAGCGGTCCGACGGGACGGCCAGCGGCGAGGTCGGCGTCGACCGCGTCGGCGGCGACCAGGGCGCGGGCGTGCGTGACGGCTGTGAACGCGTTGATCCCGCCGTCCAGCCGCTGGATGCGCGACAGGGTGGCCTCGGTGACCGATCGGGCGGTGACGCGACCCGCGCGGACCTCGCCGGCGATCTCGACGACGCTGGGGAAGCTCACGGCTGGAACGTCTCCGGCGGCTCGCCGGCTCGGTCGCCCAAGGCGGCGACGAACAGGGCCGTCTGGCTCTTCAGCAGGGCGATGTTGTCAATCACGCCGGGCAGGGCCTCGGCGGGGATCGAAAGCTCCAGCGCGGCGGCGCGGGCCGCGGTCCAGGGACCCGCCTCGGCGTCTCCGAGATTGAGGAGGGCTTCCGTCTCCATGTCGAGCGCCATGCGGCCAGGCTCCTTAAGTAAGAAAAAACTTCATACACCCAGGTTCGCCGGCTGCGCCAGCCCAGCTTGGCCTCGGTGGCTCCAGCGCCCAAGCGGGCGTCATTCGCGGCGCGGATCGCCCGCTTGGCGGGCAGTGGCGGCGCGAGCGCGGCGTCCGCGCCGGCGCGAGCTTGGCTCGTCGGGGAAGTCACGCGAGAGCATCAGGTAAGAGAAGGCTTACTTGATGACGCATCACCGACTGGCTTCCACGCCCGACACCATCCGCTTTGGCATGTTCGACGCGGCCTTCGATCCCGTGCTGACCATCGCCTCGGGCGACAGCGTCACCTTCGAGTGCGTGTCCGGCGGCGTCGAGGTGATGCCGCCGCCCGGCTCGCCCCACGCCGTTCCGCCCGCGCTCCTGGCGATCCACGCCAGCGACCCGCCGCGCATCGGTCCGCACATCCTGACCGGCCCCGTCGCCATCGTCGGCGCCGAGCCTGGCGACACGCTGGAGGTGCGGATCGAGGCGATCGAGCCCAACAACGACTGGGGCTACTGCGCCGTGCGCCCGCTGGCCGGCACGATTCCGGAGGATTTCCCCGACCGTTATGTCAGCCACATCGCTGTCGATCGGGCGCGGAGCGTCTGCAAGCCCGACTGGGGGCCGGAACTGCCGCTGGCGCCGTTCTTCGGCACCATGGGCGTCGCCCCGCCCGCCCGGTATGGCCGTCTCTCCAGCCGCGAGCCGCGCGAGCATGGCGGCAACATGGACAACAAGGAACTGGTCGCCGGCTCGACCCTTTTCCTGCCGGTCTGGGTTCCGGGCGCGAACTTCTCGGTCGGCGACGGCCACGGCCGCCAGGGCGACGGCGAGGTCTGCGTCAACGCTCTGGAAATGGGCCTGACGGGGACCTTCACCTTCGTGCTGCACAAGGGCGCGTCGCTGGCCTGGCCCCGCGCCGAGACGCCGACCCACTATATCCTGATGGGCTTCAACGAGGATCTGGACCTGGCCATGAAACAGGCCTTGCGCCAGACGATCGACTTCATCGTCGCCCGCTCGGCCCTGACCCGCGTCCAGGCCTATCAGTTCTGTTCGCTGGCCGTGGACTTCCGCGTGACCCAGACCGTCAATGGCGAGAAGGGCGTCCACGCCCTGCTGAAGAAGGGTCTGCTGTTCTGACATTCTCCACCTGGGCGCGCGCCAGGCCCTCTCGCGAAGGCCGTCGCGAAGGTTGAACGTCGCGGCGCCGTCTCGGTCGAGACTCTGTGCCAACCCGGGCCGACTTCCCTTGCCGCGTAAGGAATTTCGATCTCGATGCGGGACAACCTCCGCGTCGGGACCTGTCCTTCGTGGTTAATTCTCCCGTAAAAGCTGAATGCCTTTCGGCGCCGCCCTTGCAGGCGATAGATCACGCTTTAGTTGAAGGCTTGGGCTGGGGAACTCGAAATGGAACTGCACGGCACGAACGGCGCGGACACCCTGACGGGCGGCCCGGGCGACGACACGCTCTACGGCTTCGCCGGCAACGATACGCTGTACGGCGGCAAGGGCGACGACGTGCTGGCGGGCAACGAGGGCAACGACAAGCTCTACGGCGGCGAGGGCGACGACTACTTGCTGGGCGGGCCCGGCGACGATCTGCTGGACGGCGGTCCCGGCAACGACTGGGCGTCCTACGAGGACGCGACCTCGGGCGTGACGGTCAATCTGAACCTGACAGGTCCGCAGAACACCGGCGGCGGCGGCAAGGACACCCTGGTCTCCATCGAGAACCTGTACGGCTCGCCCTATAACGACGTCCTGACCGGCGACGCCCACGACAACATGATCGTCGGCGGCGCGGGCAATGACACCCTCTATGGCGGCGGCGGCAACGACACCCTGTGGGGCGGCGCGGGCAACGACACGCTGGATGGCGGCGACGGCGACGACTACCTGGTCGGCGGCGCGGGCGACGACGTTCTCAAGGGCGGGAAGGGCAGCGACTGGGCGTCCTACGAGGACGCGACCTCGGGCGTCACCGTCGACCTGACCAAGACCGGGCCGCAGGACACCGGCGGCGCGGGCAAGGACACGCTGATCAGCATCGAGAACCTTTACGGCAGCAAGTACGACGATGTCCTGACCGGCGACGGTGGCGACAACTACCTGTGGGGCGGCGAGGGCAACGACAAGCTTTACGGCGGCGCGGGCGACGACCACCTGTCGGGCGGTCCGGGCGTCAATGTCATCGACGGCGGCCAGGGCTTCGACACGGTGGACTATGCGTTCGCCGACAAGGGCATGGTCGTCGACCTGTCCAAGGGGACGGCGACCGGCGGGGCCACCGACACCCTGGTGTCGATCGAGGCCGTGATGGGCTCGACCCACGACGACGTCATCACCGGCAACGACGCCGAGAACTATCTGTTCGGCGACGCGGGTAATGACGTGCTCTACGCCGTCGGCGGCAACGACACCCTGGACGGCGGCGACGGCAACGACATCCTGCGGGGCAGCTTCCATAAGCCGGGCGACATCCTGCTCGGCGGCGCGGGCGACGACCTGGTCATCGTGTTCACGGGGCCGGGCAGCGAGGGCGTCACGACCGTCGATGGCGGCTCGGGCAACGACACCCTGCTATTCTCGTCGGGTCAGGACATCACCTTCGACCTGCGGGTCACGACCGATCAGGTGGTCTCGCCCGGCGTCCACATGGTCGTGCAGAACATCGAGAACGTCACCGGCGGCGCGGGCAATGACCACCTGACCGGCGACGCGGGCAATAACGTGATCAACGGCGGCGCGGGGAACGACGTCCTCGACGGCGGCGCCGGCTTCGACATCGCCTCCTACGAAGGCGGTCCGGCCGTGCGGGTGGACCTGTCGAAGACCGGCCCGCAGGACACCCACGGCGCCGGGATCGACACCCTGATCAATTTCGAGGGGCTGAAAGGCTCAAGCCTCGACGACATCCTGATCGGCGACGGCAAGGACAATACCCTGGAAGGCGGCGCGGGCGACGACATCCTCGATGGCGGCGCCGGCGTCGACACCGCGATCTTCACGGGCGCTTCCACGGACTACACCTGGACCAAGAACGCCAACGGTACGTGGACCGTGAAGGGTCTCGACGGCGTCGACACCCTGCTGAACATCGAGAAGCTACAGTTCAATGACAAGACCGTGACGCTGCCGTCGTCGGATACGACGGTGACAGTGGATGATGTCGTGAAACCCGTTGTCATTGCCTCGTCCGACCATGCCTTCGTCGACGCGGTTTTCTCGCCGAACGGACGCACAGCCTATGTTTCAGACAAGGACGGCTACATCTCGGCGATTGATACGACGACTGGCGAGGTGCGCGCGCACGTGAAGGTGGGGACGAACCTGGGTGGCATGGACGTCTCGGCCGACGGGCGCTACTTGGTCGCGACCGAAGGCAAGATCGAGACCGTCTCCATGTCGCCCGGCGATGCGTCGCAGGCGACCATCACGGTTCACGTACTCGATCTGCAGACCGGCCTGGTCAAGGACTACGCCACCAGCGCAACGGGTACGGATCGGGAATTCACCGACGCCGCGTTCCTGGCCAATGGCCAGATCGTCTTGGCCCAGGCCTCAAGCATCACCCAGCTCACGCCCAAGTCCTTGAGCACCTTGGACCCGGCCACGGGCGTTTTTACTCTTAGCGCGCAGACCTATCAGAGCGCAGTGCTGAGTGTGAGTAATGACCACCAGAAGGTATTGGTGGGGCCGACGAATCTTTTCGAAGCCCCGCTCGCCGTCCAGGCTTCCAGTATCGGTCAGACCGCCCAGGTCGGTGGTGTGACGGGCACCAATATGGGGGTCCAAGCGATTTCCAGCGCTAACGGACTGATCGCCCAATGGACGACCTTGCACAAGTTTACTGCCTACGACTCGTCGCTGAATGTGGTCGCCGACTTGGGTAAACTGCATCCCGAGATCGCAAGCGTCTATGGCATGGACTTCAGCGGCGACGGCCAGCATCTTTTCGTCGTTGATCAGGTGACCGACCGAGTTTTCGAGCTTTCGACCTCGACCTGGGATGTCGAGCATGTGTTCCGGATCGGACTCGATATCGATCCGGTGCTGAACAATAACGGCGCCATCAGTTACAGCTTCACAGGAAGCGCATATGGCGATCGCGTTTCTGTTAGCAACGATAGCGCGCGCTTAACGATCTTCACCGATTCCCAATTGGTGTCCGTGCCCGTTACCGCGATCGAGCTTGGCCAGGATATCGGAAAGCTCTATCGAGGCGGCGCTGGCAACGACATCCTGACCGGCGGTAGCGGTGATGATGTCATCATCGGCGGCAAGGGGGCTGATACCCTGACCGGCGGCGCAGGGGCGGACACCTTCCTGTTCAGCGTCGGTGACTCCTTGCCCACGGATTCCCTGGGTGCGGGTGTGACCGTCATTACGGATTTCGAAAGTAAGGACGCCATCCGTTTCCTGGGTAAGGACCTGCCAATAAGTTTTGGAGCTTATTCGGCGGGGAGCTTTCAAGACGCCCAGTCCCTCGCGGACTATTTCCTCCACGTTCCCGGTTACCACCAGCTCTACGTGGCGATCCAGGTGCGAGGCGACACCTACCTCTTCGCGGGGCAGAGCGTCGACTCGTCGGCGCCGGCGCTGGAGAACGTGATCAAGTTGGCCGGCGTGTCGGCGCAAACGCTCAGCATCGACAACTTCTTCCACTAGCGCGCCTTCTCAGCCGAATGTTAGCCCCCGTTGACCTCATGTTGGCGGGGGCCTTTTGTGTTCGCATCGCATCCGGCGCGAAACCGCTGCGGCGGGAATGCTCCTCGACGCCGGTGATACGTCGCAGCGGCGATTGAGGCCGATTTCTCCGCCAACCACCAACCGCCGCGAAGCCCTAACGCGCCCCGCGCGTCAGGTAGCCTTCCAGCAGCGCCAGGGCGTGGTCGAGCCGCGCCTTGCGCCACTCGGGCGCGCTCATGTCGGTGTTCAGCGTGGCCGACAGAGAATAGCCGTTGGCCAGATGGAAGCGGCTCATGGCCGCGATGGTCACATAGATCTGCACCGGGTCGAGTTCGGGGCCGAACACGCCCTGGCGCTGGCCGCTCTCGATCAGCCGCTCCATCGTGTGGCGCAGGGGGAAGGCGGTTTCGGTCACGACCCGCGACTGAGCGGCGAACTTGCCGTGCTGCAGGTTCTCGTTGCGCAGCAGGCCCTCGAACTTGGGGTTCTTCTCGAAGTAGTCGAAGGTGAAGCGCTGCAGCTCCAGAAAGCCTTCCAGCGGCTTGTCGAAGTCGATCTTCAGCTCGGCCTCGCGGGCCCGCAGGTCCATGTAGGCGCTTTCGAGGACGGCCATGTACAGGCCCTTCTTGTCCCCGAAGTAGTGGTAGAGCATCCGGATGTTGCACCGGGCCGACTTGACGATCTTCTCGATCCGCGCCCCGGCGAAGCCGGCCTGGGAGAACTCCTTGAGCGCCGCCGCCAGGATCGCCTTGCGGGTCCGCTCGGCGTTGCGCTTGCGTGGCGCGGGCTCGTTCTCGACCTTGGTCGGCGCGTCCAGGACGGCGTCGGTCACGGGCTCTTGGCTCCCTGCTTGATCCAGGCGCCCAGTTGGGCGCGCTCCTCATCGGTCATGCCGGTCTCGTTGCCAAGGGGCATACTGGTCGAGAGGACCGCCCTTTCGTTGATTTTCGGGGCATAGGCCTGGATATGCGCGGGGGTGTCGAAGGTGGCGCCCAGCGGAGGGGCGGAAAATCCAGGATGTGTCGGGCTGGGGCTGTGACACATGACGCAATGCTTCTGGATGATTCCCTGAACCGTGCTGAAGGGCACCGTGTCGGATACCTCGATCTTCTTGGCCGGCTTGGCGCTGGCCACCACGGTCGCGCCGAACACCAGCATCGCGCCGTAGAACAGGAAATCGTGCCGGATCTTGCCGACGTGCTTCAGGTTGAAGAAGTGGCGGATCGACACCCCGCCGGCCGCGATCATCGCCAGCAGCAGCCAGGCCAGGCGGTGGCCGGTGACCAGCGGATAGTGGTTGCTGATCATGATGAAGATGATCGGCAGGGTCATGTAGTTGTTGTGCACCGACCGCTGCTTGCCCATCAGCCCCAGGCGCGGATCGACCTCGCGGCCGGCCAGCATGTCGGCGACGATCTTGCGCTGGTTGGGGATGATGACCAGGAAGACGTTGGCCGCCATGCAGGTGCCGATGATCGCCCCCACGTGGATGAAGGCGCCGCGATCGCTGAACAGCTTGGTCAGCGCCCAGGCCGCCGCCGTCAGCGCGCCGAACCAGACGATCCCGAACAGCTTGTCGTTCCGGACCAGCGGCGAGCGGCACAGCGCCTCGTAGACCGCCAGCCCGCCGAAGATGAAGGCCAGCCCGACGCCGATCGCCGCCGGCTGGCTGAAGGGGTGCTTGGCCGCGTCGATCAGATAGACGTTCGCCTGCCAGTAATAGAGCACGATCAGCAGGGCGAAGCCCGACAGCCAGGTGGTGTAGGCCTCCCATTTGAACCAGTGCAGGTGGTCGGGCATGTGAGCCGGGGCCACCATGTACTTCTGAGAATGGTAGAAGCCGCCGCCGTGCACGGCCCACAGCTCGCCCTTGACCCCGTCCTTTTCGGGAACGGGCGCGCGCAGATTGTTGTCCAGCCAGACGAAGTAGAAGGACGCGCCGATCCAGGCGACGCCGGCGATCACGTGCAGCCAGCGGAGCGCCAGGTTCAGCCAGCCGGGAAGGTCGTAGTCCATCTTAGTCGGTCACCGCGTCGAGCAGTCGGAGTTTCGAGATCAGGCCGATCTGGGCGATCGCCTCGGCGATCTCCTGGGCCTCATCGTGGGCGAGGCGCGCCTGCATGGCGGCCAGGATCGAGGCCTTGTTGTTCAGGCGAACGCAGATGATGAACGGGAAGCCGAACCGCTCGGAATAGGCGGCGTTCAGGTCGTGGAAGCGCGCGAACTCCTCGGGCGTCAGGCGGTCGAGGCCGGCGCTGGCCTGCTCGGCATTGCTCTCGGCGGTCAGCTGCTTGGCGATCGCGGCCTTGCTGGCCAGTTCCGGGTGCGCCCGTATCAGGGCCAGCTTGTCCTCGAGGCTCGCGGCGCCCAGAACGTCCATCATCGCCGCGTGCAGGGTTTCGACGCTGGCGAACGGCCGCTCGCTCCAGGCGCGTTCCACGACCCACGGGGAAAGCTCGAAGGCGAAACCCAGAGCGGTGGCGAAGCCGGTCCGGTTCATGCTGTTGAGCAGTTTCAGGGACAGAGGTGGGGCCGAGCTCATGGCAAAGCTCCTCTCCCTTTCCCCTCGATGGGGGAAGGGCCGGGGATGGGGGTGAGCGCAGCGCAGTTCAGGTTGGGTTCGAGAGGCGCGAACAGGGCATCGACCAGCTTGCTGGCGGACGCCGTGATCACCCCCATCCCAACCCTTCCCCCATCGAGGGGGAAGGGCTTGGAGAACATGCTCATGCGCGACCCTCCTTGTACGGATGCTCGGCGATCCAGTGCCGGGCGATGTCGATGCGCTTGGCGACCCAGACGCGGTCGTGGCTGGTGATGTGCGCGAGGAACCGCCGCAGGGCGCCGATGCGCCCGGGCTTGCCGACCACGCGGCAGTGCAGGCCGACGCTCATCATCTTCGGCGCGGTCTCGCCCTCCAGATAGAGGGCGTCGAAGGCGTCGCGCAGATAGGTGAAGAACTGCTCGCCGGTATTGAAGCCCTGGGCCGCGGTGAAGCGCATGTCGTTGGCTTCCAGCGTGTAGGGTACGATCAGCTGCGGTCGGCCGTGCTGATCGTCCCAATAGGGCAGGTCGTCCGCGTAGCTGTCGGCGTCGTAGACGAAGCCGCCCTCCTGGGCGACCAGGCGGGCGGTGTTGGGGCTGGTGCGGCCCTGGTACCAGCCCAGCGGACGCTCGCCGGTCAGGCGCGTCTGGATCTCGATGGCGCGCTGGATGTGCTCCAGCTCCTGGTCGGGCGTGAAGTGCTGGTAGTCGATCCAGCGATAGCCGTGGCTGGCGATTTCCCAGCCGGATTTCATCATCGCCTCGACCGCGTCGGGATGGCGCTCCATGGCCTGGGCGACCCCGAACACGGTGAGCGGCAGGCCGAACTCGTCGAACAGCCGCCGGATGCGCCAGAAGCCGGCGCGGGAGCCGTATTCGTACAGGCTCTCCATCGACATGTGTCGCATGCCCTGGATGGGCTGGGCGCCGACCATCTCCGACAGGAAGAACTCGGACACGGGGTCGCCGTGCAGGATCGAGCGTTCGGCGCCTTCCTCATAGTTCAGCACGAACTGGACAGCGACGCGGGCGTCGCTGGGCCAACGGGCGTGCGGCGGATGCTCGCCATAGCCGATGAGGTTGCGGGGGTAGGTCATCCGTACGCCTTCGCCGCCGCGTCCACGCCCGCGCCGGCCGGGGCGTCGAAGCCTTCCCAGCGCAGAACCGCTTCGAAGGCCGCCAACGTCTGGAGCACCGCGTGCTTGCGGGCGTTCACGCCCATGGTCCCGATGCGCCAGATCTTGCCGGTCAGCGGACCGAAGGCCGAGCCGATCTCGATTTCGAAGTCGGTGCGCATCCGCGCCTTAACGCGGTCGTAGTCGACGCCCTCGGGCGCCCAGATACCGGTGACGTTGGTCATCTTGTGCGCCTTGTCGCCGTAGATCGAGAGGCCCATGGCCTCGAGGCCCGCTGTCATCGCCGCGCCCGCCTTGGCGTGGCGCTCGAAGCGGGAGGGCAGGCCTTCCTCCAGCACCAGCCGCGCGCATTCGCGGGCGGCGAACAGCATCGGGGCGCATTCGGTGTGGTGGTTCAGGCGCTTCTCGGACCAGTAGTCCATGATCATCGCCAGATCGAAATAGTTCGAGGCGATGCGCCGGCCGCTTCCGGCTGCCCCGCCGGTTCCGGCCAGGCCCTTCTCGACATGGCGGCGCGAGAAGATGTGCTCGGCGGCCTGGTCGCTGATCGTGATCGGCGCCGAGCCCGACGGGCCGCCCAGGCACTTTTGGAGGCCGGCGGTGACGATGTCGGCGCCCCAGGCGTCGACCGGGACGTCCATGCCCGACAGGGTGGCGGTGGCGTCGACATACATCAGCGCCCCGTGCGCGCGGCAGATCGCGCCGATCTCGTCCAGCGGCTGGGCCATGGTGGTCGAGGTATCGCCGTGGACGCAGGCCACCAGACGCGGCTTCACCCGCTTGACCGCGTCCTCGACGGCTTGCGGATCGACCACCGTTCCCCACGGCGCCTCGACGAAGGTGACCTTGGCGTCGCAGCGCTCGGCGATCTCGGCCAGCAGCAGGCCAAAGCGGCCGGCGTTGACCACCACCACGTCGTCGCCGGGGCAGAGTGTCGAGACCAACGCCGCCTCGATGCCCGCGCGCGAGGTGCCGTCGATCGTGAAGGTCCAGCGGTTCTTCGTCTGGAAGACCCCGCGATACAGGGCCATGACCTCGTTCATGTAGCCGGTGAACTCGGGGTCGAACTGGCCCAGCAGCTGCACGGACATGGCCCGCAGCACGCGCGGGTGCACGTTGATCGGGCCGGGGCCCATCAGCAGGCGGGCGGGGTGGTCGAGCTCGTGAAAGATGTCGGTCATGCGCGTTCGCGTCGTTCTAGCTTGTCGATGAAATGGAGCATGGCCTGGGCCGCCAGGGCGCAGTCGGCCTCGCTGACGGCTTCGGCCGGGTTGTGGCTGATCCCGCCCTCGCAGCGGATGAACAGCATGGCGACGGGGCAAAGATCCGCCATCACCATGGCGTCGTGACCGGCGCCCGACGGCAGGCGGCGCGCGGGCAGGGAAAGGTCAGAGAGGGACTCTTCGAGCAGGACCATCAGGGATGGATCGCACGGGCTCTCGGCCAGGGCCTGCATCAGGGTAATCTCGGCGCGAAGGCCGCGGCGATCGGCGATGGCCTGGATTTCGGCCGTCACGGCCTCGACGGCCGCGTCGCGCGTCGCCGAGGTCTCGGCGCGGATATCCATCGAGAACTCGACCGCGCCGGGGATCACGTTGAACGCGCCGGGCAGGGCGGTCATCCGGCCCACCGTGCCCACCAGGCCGTCGGCGCCCGCGCGGCAGATCCGCTCCAGGGCCAGCATCGCCTCGGCGGCGGCGGGAGCGGGATCCTTGCGCAGGGCCATGGGCGTCGTGCCGGCGTGGCCCGCGACGCCCTCGATCCGGACCATCAGCCGCTTCTGCGCCGCGATGGCGGTGACGACGCCCAGGGCCAGGCCCTCGGCCTCCAGCACCGGGCCCTGTTCGATATGGGCCTCCAGGAAGGCCAGGACGTCTTCGGGCCGACGCGCGGCGGCGGCGATGGCGTCCGGATCGCCGCCGAACGCCGCCAGGGCTTGGGCGACCGACACGCCGTCGGCGTCCTTCATCGCCAGGGCGGAGGGATCCAGGCTCCCGACGATGGCCCGGCTGCAGCTCATCGAGGCGGGGAAGCGCGAGCCTTCCTCGTCCCCGAAGGCCAAGACCTCGATCGCGAAGGGCAAGCGTCGCCCGGCGCGATGGAGGGCCTCGACCACGTCGACGCCCAGCATGATCCCCAGCGGACCGTCATAGCGACCGCCATTGCGGACGCTGTCGATGTGCGAGCCGATGATCAGGGCCTTGGCGCCGGGCGTCTCGCCTTCGTAGCGCCCGATCAGATTGGCGGCGGCGTCGCGGCGCACGCTCATGCCGGCGTCGGCCATCCATTCCGACAGCGTGGTCAGAGCGGCCGCGTGGGCAGGCGTCAGGAAGCGACGCGTCAGCTGGCCCTCGACCTCGCTGTAGGGCGGCAGGCCCAGCGCGTCGCAGCGCGCCTTGGCCCTGGCCCCCCACGCCAGGACGTCGATGTCGAGACCCTCGGTCACGTCCGCTTCCATCCCCAGACCCTAGCAGTTCGCGCCCGCCTTCCCTCCGCGACAAGCGCCGAATGGCGAAGTTCTCGCCCAGGCGCCCGCCCACGCGCCATGCGCGGACGGCGGCGCCTCCTGTTAAGTCATAATTCTCTTACTTGTGGAAGGCCGGCCGTCGCTTGCCGTGTTCGCGCGACACGAAGCCGCCGCGCGGAAAGCTCCGCTAGCCGGCCATTCGCTGGAACTTGCCCGCCGCGCGGATCTGTCCCGTCGGTGCGCCCGTCGGGGAGCCGCCCAGCGGTTCGTCGCTGACGGCGAGCGTGGCGGTGTAGGCCGCCGGGCCGCGCAGGCCGGCGGGCAGGGCGACGCGGGTCTGGGCGTCGCGCGGGATCACGCCCAGCGAGATCGGCTTGCGGCCCTCGGGGATGATCCACAACTCCGCGTCGCGCTTGTTGGGCAGAGCGATCGATACGGGCGTCAGGATCAGCTTGTCGGCCGCGCGGTCGAGGGTCGCCACCAGGGCGGGGCGCTGGGTGGCGGGGTTGTTAATCACCGCCACCTCGGTCGCGGCCGGGGCGAGCGCGGGCGTGGGCGTGGGGGCCGGGCGCGGCGTGACGATCAAAGCCACGACGCTAGCCGCCGCCAGGGCGAAGGCGCCGAGGGACGCGCCGCGCCAAAGTCCCAGGCTGTTCCAGGCCGAGCGCTTCGGCGTCTCGGTCGCGCCGATCAGATTGGCGATGCGCGGCCATACGGTCGCCGGCGGCTCGACCGGCGCGACGCGGGCGGCGAGATGGGCGAGGCGGTTCTCCCACCAGGCCACGGCCCGGGCGAAGGCCGGTTCGGCGGCGATACGCGCCTGAGCCTGGGCGCGTTCATCGGCGTCCAGCACGCCCAGCACGTATTCACCGGCCAGGGGGCGTTCATCGCCGTCGTAGGAGGCAATGTCGGTCATGCTTCGAGACATCCGCGCAGGCTGATCAGGCCGCGCCGGATCCAGCTTTTCATGGTGCCCAGCGGCACCTTCAGCGCCTGGGCCAGGGCGTCGTAGGTCACGCCCTCGAAGAAGGCGGTGCGCAGGGCGCCGGCGTGCCGAGGATCCAGCTGGTCGATACAGCCCTCCAGACGGCGGCGGTCGTCCTCGTCCTCGAGCAGGGTCGAGGCCAGCGGCGCGCCATCGGCCAGGGCCTCGGCCTCCTCGACGTCGGCGATCACCCGGCCGCCCCGCTTGCGCAGCCGGTCGATGGAACGATTGCGGGCGATGCTGACCAGCCAGGTGATCGGGCTGGCCTTCTCCTGGTCGAAGCGATCGGCCCGGTTCCAAACGGTGAGATACACATCCTGAAGCACGTCTTCCGCCTCCTCGCGGTCGTTCAAGATACGGAGGCAGACGCTGAACAGTTTCGCGGAGGTGTGCCGATAGACGTATTTCAGCGCATCATGATCGCGTTGGGCCACGCGATGGATGGCGCGCGACAGCAAGGCGCGGCTCGTGTCAGCGTCCATGCTGGGCTCCCCACAAGCGGCTCATGTCCGCCGACCTAGGCGCCGAGGCGCAGCAGCGCCACATAGCCGGCGCAGGCCGCCGCGGTGGTCGCCGCGACGCCCCAGGCCATGTCGGCGAGCGTGACGGACAGGGGCCAGCCCTTCAGCGTCGCCTGATTGGTCAGGTCATAGGTCCCGTAGGCGGTCAGGCCGAGCAGGGCGGCGTTGCCCAGCAGGCGACTCCAGCCGCCGTCGAGCGCCGGCAGCACCGCCAGGGCGACGATCGCCACGACATACAGCAGGTAGAAGGCCACGGCCGGCGCCAGCGAGGGCGTCTCCGCCATCAGCTCGCCCAGGCGCGGCTTGTAGAAGCGCGGCGTCATGCTCATCAGCCACGCGGCGTCCAGCGCCAGCATGGTTCCGGCGGTCGCGAAAGTCCCGCCGGCGAGGCGTAGGAGGGTCATGCCGAGGCTCGTCCTTGATTTCAGATCAAGGTACGGCGAAGCCGTGTTTCCGGATGCGTCCATCAGCCCACTCGCGCCGTAACTTCCTGCGAAACCTATCCGGAGCGCTTCCTTGGTCACCGCCGTTGCTCGCCAGTCCATCGCCGTCGTCGGTTCCGGGATCTCGGGCCTGTCGGCCGCCTGGCTCTTGTCTCGCCGTCACGACGTGACCCTTTACGAGGCCGACGCCCGGCTGGGCGGCCATGCCCACACCGTGACCGTCGAAGGCGACGCGGTCGACACCGGCTTCATCGTCTACAACGAGCCGAACTATCCGAACCTCACCGCGCTGTTCCGGCATCTGGACGTCGAGACCGCGCCCACGGACATGTCGTTCGGCGTCTCACTGGACGGCGGCGCGCTGGAATATTCGAGCACCAACCTGCTGGCCCAGAAGCGCAACGCGGTGAACCCGCGCTTCCTCAAGATGCTGATGGACGTCATGCGCTTCTACCGCGACGGCCGGCGCATCCCGCCCGAGCTGGAGAGCGGCGGTCTGTGCCGGCTGGACGACTATCTGCGCCAGCAGGGTTTCGGGCGCGCCTTTCAGGAGGACCACCTGCTGCCCCAGGCGGCGGCGATCTGGTCGGCCTCGCTGCGCGACATCCGGGAGTTTCCCGCCGCCGCCCTGCTGCGCTTCTTTGACAACCACGGCCTGATGCTGCCGATCGACAAGCGGCCGATCTGGCGCACGGTGGTCGGCGGCAGCGCGCGCTATGTCGAAAAGCTGGCCGCCGGCGTTTCCGGCGAGATCCTGACTGGACGCCCCGTGACGTCGATCCGGCGCGAACGGGATGGCGTCATGATCGAGGACATGGCCGGCGAGTCTCGGACCTTCGATCAGGTCGTCATCGCCGCGCACGCCGATCAGGCCCTGAGAATGCTGGCCTCGCCCTCCGCCGAGGAAGCCGAACTGCTGGGAAGCTTCCGCTACAGCCGCAATCGCGCGGTGCTGCACCGGGACGCGCGCGCCATGCCGCGTCGCCGCGCGGCCTGGGCCAGCTGGAATCATGTCGGCCGTCGCGGCGGCGATGGCGGCGTGACCTACTGGATGAACCTGCTGCAGCCGCTTCCGAAGGACAAGGCGTTCTTCCTGACCCTGAATCCCGAGCAGGCCCCCAGCGAGGTCCTGTACGATCAGGTCTACGAGCACCCGCTGTTCGACGGTCCGGCCATGCTGGCGCAACGGCGTCTGTGGTCCCTGCAGGGCCGGCGGCGGACCTGGTACTGCGGCGCCTATTTCGGATCGGGCTTCCACGAGGACGGCCTGCAGGCGGGACTCGCGGTCGCCGAGCGGCTGGGCGGCGTGCACCGTCCGTGGGTGCTGCCCGATCCATCGGGGCGCATCTTCCTCGACGACCGAACGATCGAGCCGCAAGAGGAACTGGTGGCGTGACCTTTCGCTCGGCGCTCTATGCCGGCCTGGTGACCCATGACCGCGCGCGGCCCCGGCGGCATAGCCTGCGCTATCGCGTGTTCATGCTGCTGCTGGACCTGGACGAGATCGACGCCCTGGACGCCAGGCTCAAGCGGTTCTCGCGCGGACGCTTCAACCTGCTTGGCTTTCATGACCGCGACCACCTCGATGATCCGTCGGCGTCGCTGAAGGACGTGGTGCTGGCCAAGCTCGACGCCAGCGGCCTTGCGCCGGAGGGCGCGCGGATCAGCGTGCTGGCCATGCCGCGCATCCTCGGCAAGGGCTTCAATCCCTTGAGCGTCTTCTTCTGCCACGACGCTGACGGGCGGCTGGTCGCGACCGTCCACGCGGTGCGCAACACGTTCGGCCAACGTCACGACTACGTCCTTCCCGCCGGCGAGGCGCGGGGAGACCGGCTTGATCAGGGCGCGCGGACGAAGGTCTTCTACGTCTCGCCGTTCCTGCCGATGGACCTGCGCTACGGTTTCGAGATCACGCCCCCCGGCGAGACCGTGCACGTCGGCGTCGACGTGCTGGACGCCGAGGGCGTCGTGCTGGCCGCGACGTTTTCGGGAACGCGGCGCGACCTGACCGACGGCGCGATCTGGCGGGCTCTGGCCACCCATCCCTGGCAGGTGATCGGGGTGATGGTCGCCATCCATTGGGAGGCGATCAAGCTCGTCCTGAAAGGCTTTCGCTTCTTTCCGCAGGATCCGGCCACGCGCGGCGTGCGTCGGCCGGCCGGGACGCGTGAAGCGGTCTAGGCGCCCATCCAGGTCTCGAGGTCCTTCAGCGCCCGAAGGCTCATCAACCGCTTCTTGGCGCGGCCGCGTTCCTTCAGCGGAATCTTCTTGCCGTCCTCATCGACCTTGGGGGCCTCCAGGGGCGGCAGCAGGCCGTAGTTGATGTTCATCGGCTGGAAGCTGCCCCCTTCGAGGTGGCCGCCGGTGATGTGCTCGACCAGCGCGCCAAGGGCGGTGGTCGGGGGTGGCGCATCGATCGGCGCGCCCTTGCGGTCGGCGGCGGCGAAGCGGCCGGTGAGCAGGCCCATGGCCGCGCTCTCGACATAGCCCTCGACGCCGGTCACCTGGCCCGCGAACCGCAGGCGCGGCTGGACCTTCATCCGCAGCGACTTGTCCAGAAGCTTAGGCGAGTTGATGAAGGTGTTGCGGTGCAGGCCGCCCAGGCGCGCGAACTGGGCGTCCTCCAGGCCGGGGATCATGCGGAAGGTCTCGGCCTGGACGCCGTGCTTCAGCTTGGTCTGGAAACCGACCATGTTCCAGAGCGTGCCCAGCGCGTTGTCCTGGCGCAGCTGGACGATGGCGTAGGACTTGACGGTCGGATCGCGCGGATTGGTCAGGCCCACGGGCTTCATCGGGCCGTGGCGCAGGGTCTCGCGGCCGCGCTCGGCCATCACCTCGATCGGCAGGCAGCCGTCGAAATAGGGAACGTTCTCCCACTCCTTGAACTCGGACTTGGGACCGGCCAGCAGGGCGTCGATGAAGGCCTCGTACTGCGCCTTGTTCATCGGGCAGTTGATGTAGGCGGCCGCGTCGCCGCCGGGGCCTTCCTTGTCGTAGCGCGACTGGCGCCACGCGACGTCCATGTTGATGGACTCGAAGTGGATGATCGGCGCGATGGCGTCGAAGAAGCTGAGCTGGCCTTCGCCGGTCATCTCCAGGATCGCCTGGGCGAGAGCCGGCGAGGTGAGGGGGCCGGTGGCGACGACGACATTGTCCCATTCGGCGGGCGGAAGGCCGGCGATCTCCTCGCGGACGATCGTGACCAGCGGGTGCTGTGACAGGCGCTTGGTGACCTCGGCCGAGAACCCGTCGCGGTCCACGGCCAGGGCGCCGCCGGCCGGCACCTGGTGCTGGTCGGCGCAGCTCATGATCAGGCTGCCCAGCTTGCGCATTTCCGCGTGCAGCAGGCCCACGGCGTTGAACTGCCAGTCGTCGGAGCGGAACGAATTCGAGCAGACCATCTCGGCGAGGCCGTCGGTCTGGTGGGCGTCCGTCGTGACTTTGCCCGTGGCGTCGTCCTTGCGCATCTCGTGCAGGATCACCGGCACGCCGCTCTGGGCGATCTGCCAGGCGGCTTCGGAGCCGGCCAGGCCCCCGCCGACGACGTGGACGGGCTGATAGGTCGAGTTCGTGGTCATGGCCGCGCCCTATACCCCCCGCTGTCGTTTCGCGAAACCTGCGTGTAGGCTCGCGAGCGGAGTCAGCGCTTCGCGCTGGACGGCGTGGGAGGGGACATGGCTAGGTTTTCCGTGACCGAGGCGGCGACGGCCGGCTTCGGGATCGTCGGTCGCAGGCCGCTGGTCGTGGCGGGCTGGGCGATCGCGCTGGTCGCGGCGCTGGTGCTGCCCGCCCTGCTGTGCATCGCGATGCTGGGACCGCGGTTCGTCGAGATCATGCAGTTGGCGGCCCAACAGAAAGGGCAGGCCGGCGATCCCGAAGCCCTGGATCGGATGATGCGGCTGAATTCCGGCCTGACCGGCTTCAACATGCTCTACTGGCTGTGGTCGACCTTCGTGAAGGCGGTGTTCTGCGGCGCGGCGTTCCGCGCCGTGCTGACGCCGGAGAAGGCCGCCTGGGCCTATCTGCGCATCGGGTCGCGGGAGATGTGGCTGGCGCTGGTGATGCTGGTCGAGCAGGTGCTGTTGTTTATCGCCGTCTTCGTCATGGCCCTGGTCATCGCCGTGGTGGCGGCGATCGCGGCGGTGGGCGCGGGGGATCATCAAACGGGCGGCGCGATCGCCGTCGCCGGCGTTGGCGGCGCGATCGCCGTGGTCCTTGTGATCTGGGTGGCGCTGCGCCTGTCCATGGCCGGTCCGATGAGCTTCGCCGACAACCAGTTTCGCCTGTTCGAGTCTTGGGATCTGACCAAGGGGCAGACGTGGCGGCTGCTAGGCGTCGCCTTGCTGGTCATCCTGTTCCTGGTGGTGATGGAAATGTTGCTGGCCGGGCTGATTGGCGGCGTCGTCCTGGCGGGCGGCGGGTCGCTGGCGGCGCTGCAAGGCTCGGCCAATTTGGACGCGTTGTTCCGCCGGCCGCCGATCGAGATCCTGCGCGTGCTGTGGCCGTGGCTGACGTCGCTGGGCGTTGTCGTGGCGCTGTTCGGCGCGGTGGCGCAGGCGGTTTTCTACGCGCCCTGGGCGTTCATTCACCGCGCCCTGGCCCGCCCGCGCGAGACGGCGTGGCTCTGACGTAACGCCGGATCGAAATGCGCGCGCGGGGCCGCGCCGCCATCGCCAGACGGTCCGCGAGGCCCTAGATTGCCGGGTGGGGCGGTGACTCGCCGCGCTGTGGCGGGAAGGGGATTTGATCGGATGACGGAGGGATCGGCGAACGTCGGCGCGGCGCTCCGCGCGGGCTATTCCGACCTCGGGGCTTCGATCAACGCCTGCTGGGCGGCGCTGCTGGCCGCCATCGTCCTGACCGTTCTGGCCACGGCCCTGCCGCCCGCGATCAAGACCTTGGCGCTGGTCGTCGCGACGGTGATCGCGCAGGGCGCGCTTTATCGCCGGGCCTTCGGACGGGCCTCGGGCCTCAAGGGTCTGCGATGGGGGCGCGATGAGTGGCGGCTGCTGGGCGCGCACGTCATGGCGCTGGGTCTGATCGTGCTGATCGGCTCGATCCTGCTGGTGGTGGTCGGGGCGATCGCCTTGGGCGTCGCCCGCGCCAGCGCGCCTGATCTGGACGTCGGCTCGGCCAGCGCGTGGCGTCAGGCGCTGGCCTCCGCCGGTCCCGCCGGCCTCATCGCGGGTCTGGCGCCCGTGGCGTCTCTGGCCGTGCTGGTCTGGCTGGCCCTGCGTCTGGCGCTGGTGGCGCCGGCCACGGTCGATCAGTCGGGCGTGCGGGTGTTGAGCGCCTTTCCCCTGACAAAAGGCCGCGTGGCGACGCTACTGGCCGCCGTCTTGGCGCTGGCCTTGCCGCCGCTCGCGGTCAGAGGCTTGGTCGGCGCGAGCCTCCCGCGCGCCGACGGGCTTCTGGCGGCGATCGTCGCCATGATGACCTATTTGTATCTGGCGCCCGTCCTGGCGGGCGCCCTGACCCATATCTACCGCCAGAGCGCGGTCATACAGGACGCCTAGATGTCTGTTCGTCCCGTCGAAGCGGCCACCGAAGGCCTTCGGATCATGCGGCGCAAGCCGACCGTCGTGCTGGCCTGGGCGGTGTTCTCGCTCGTCATGCTGCCCGTCCTGGGCCTCGTGGCCAAGATCGTTCTGGGCAAGGAGGGGCTCGAGGTGCTGGCCGGACGCGCCGGCTCGGCGGACCCCCGCGAAATCCTGGACCTCGTGACCCATCTGGGCGGCGCCATGGTGCTGCTCATCGCGCTGGCCCTGCTGTTGGGTTCGGTGCTCTCGGCGGCGATCATCCGCTCTGTGATCGAACCGGCCAATGACCGGTTCGCCTATCTTCGCGTCGGCAAGGAAGAGGTGCAGCTCTTGGTGGTCTCGCTGATCACCTGGGCGGCCGCCCTGATCGTCACCGTCATCCCGTCCGGCGCGGTGGTGATGGGGACATCGCTGCTGTCCGGTCCGGCGGCCAACTGGTTCGGAACGGTGGGCACGCTTGCGGTGATCGGTCTGTCGCTCTGGGTGGGCGTGCGGCTGTCGCTGTTGGGGCCGCACGCCTTTTCGCACCATCACATCGACATCCGCGCCGCTTGGATCCAGACCCACGGTCAGTTCTTCCGGCTGCTGGGGATGTTCGTCATGACGATCGTGATGAGCGCGATCGTCTCGATCATCGGCGCGACCGCGTCGAGCATCGTCGCCGGTCTGTTGGGCGGCGGCGTCAATGTGCGCGCCGCGGGCGTCAACGCCGGCCTGATCCTGACCTTGCTGGCCAATCTGTTGCTGGCGCCGGTGTTCCTGACCCTTCAGGCCGTCATCCTCGCCGCCGCCCCCGCCAAGGCCTTCGCCCACTTGAACCAGGACGAGATCGACGCCGGCCTGCACCCCTGAAGAGGCGCTTAGGCCGACGCGCTGGGCCTTGCCGCCATCCGCTCGCGCCAGGCGATGACGTTCCTGGCCTCGCCCGGCGTCGGCAGACCCACGAAGTCGGCGAAGTCCAAGGTCGTCTGGCCGGCGATGTCGGCGATGGTGTAGGTCTCGCCCGTCAGATAGGGGCGGCCGTCGGCCAGTTCGCGATCGAGCCACAGCTGGATCTTTTCGACGACCTCGCGGTTCGACTCTCCAAATTCCTTGTTCTGCTTCAGAAGATGCGCCGTGAACGGATGGGCGTGGCGCCAGAACATGCCGACCGGCACGGTCAGGCGCAGCTCGATCCGGCGCGTCCACATCTCGATCATCGCCTGCTCCAGCGCCGAAACGCCAAACAGCGGCGGCTCGGGGTGCAGCACCTCGAAATAGCGGCAGATGGCGACGGTCTCGCTGATAGTGGTCCCGTCGTCCAACTCCAGCACCGGCACCTGGCCCAGGCTGTTGCGCGCCAGATGCTCCGGCGATTTGTGGCCGCCTTGGCGCAGTCCGATCGGGATCTCGGGCACCGACAGGCCCTTCTCGGCCAGGAAGATCCGCACGCGCCGAGGATTGGGCGCGGGCATGGCCTCGCCATAGAGCTTCATGGTGTCCTCCCAATTTTAAAACGGATGTTAGAGGCGCGCCGACCTACGCCGCAAGCCCGCGCGAAAAAGGCGCCGCCGACCCTGTCGAAGCGGCGCGAACCTGTTTAGCCTCAAGGCTTATTCGCCATCCTGTGAGTTCGTCATGTCCAAGTTCTCGGCCTCCGACGCGGCCTTCTCCGGCTTCCGGCTGGTGCGGGAGAACCTGAAGACGATTGGCGTCTGGGCGGTGGCCATGACGGTGCTGTCGATCGCGTCGAACGTGCTGGCCATCCAGTTCTTCGGTCCCAAGCTCGAAGCCCTGCTGAGCTACATGACCGATACGAACAATCCGGACCCGGACGAGTTCTTCAATCGCGCCTCGGGTCTGACGCCGTTGATGCTGTGGATGCTGCCCTACAGCCTGATCGTCAACGGCGTGGTCTTCGCGGCCCTGAACCGGCTGATCCTGCGTCACGACGAGAGCCGGTTCGCCTATCTGCGGCTGGGCGCGGCCGAGTTGCGGCAGGCGGTCCTGTGGGTGCTGACCAGCTGCGTCCTGATGGGCGTGCTGTTCCTGGGCTCGGCCGTCTCGGGGTTCCTGGGCGCGCTCGGCGGCGCCACGGGCGCGTTCCTCGCCCTGCTGGGCCTGATTGGGGCGCTGTGCGGCGTCGTTTATCTGGCCGTGCGTCTGTCGTTCGCCTCGGCGGTCACCTTCGACACCGGCAAGATCACCCTGTTCAAGTCAATGCCGCGAACCGAAGGGCTCTTCTGGCCGCTGCTGGGGGCCTATCTGTTGGCGGCGGTGATGAGCATCATCGTCGTGCTGCTGATCTGGACCATCGTCTCGGCTATCGGCCTGGTCGCGTCGGGCGACTTCGCGGCCACCGGCAAGATGCTGCGCGCCGACACGACCTCGCTGCGCGCCTATTTCACGCCGGCCGGGGTGGTCCAGGCGCTGTTCTCCGGCCTGATCAATGTGCTGACCACCTTGATCGTCTTTGGCCCCGCGCCGTCCATCTATCGTGAGCTGAAAGAGCGCGAGACGGGCGTTTCTGGCGAGCGCGGCTGGTAGGCGACGCCGCTCGCGCCCCTAACAAGGCCCCCGTCCCGAGGCTTTCAAGGGACGAGGGTTCCGTAGCGCCGCGCTTAGGCCCGCTTGGCCTTCTTCAGCTCAGCCACCCGCGCCTTTCGGCGTTCCTCGTGGCGGTCCAGCAGCTCCTTCAGATAGCGGCCGGTCCAGCTGGCCTCGACCTTGGCCACGTCCTGGGGCGAGCCGGTCGCCACGATCTGGCCGCCGCCGTCGCCGCCTTCCGGACCGAAGTCGATCAGCCAGTCGGCGGTCTTCACGACGTCGAGATTGTGCTCGATGACCACCACGGTGTTGCCCTGGTCGGCCAGCTCGTGCAGCACCTCCAGCAGCTTCTTGGTGTCCTCGAAGTGCAGGCCGGTGGTCGGTTCGTCGAGGATGTAGAGCGTCCGGCCCGTGGCCCGGCGCGACAGCTCCTTGGACAGCTTGACCCGCTGGGCCTCGCCGCCCGACAGGGTCGTCGCCTGCTGGCCGACCTTGATGTAGCTGAGGCCGACGCGCTTGAGCGTCTCCATCTTGTCGCGGATCGGCGGCACGGCCTTGAAGAAGTCGGCGGCCTCCTCGACGGTCATGTCGAGCACGTCGGCGATCGTCTTGCCCTTGAACACCACGTCCAGGGTCTCGCGGTTGTAGCGCTTGCCCTTGCAGACGTCGCAGGTGACGTAGACGTCGGGCAGGAAGTGCATCTCGATCTTGATGACGCCGTCGCCCTGGCAGGCCTCGCAGCGGCCGCCCTTGACGTTGAAGCTGAAGCGGCCGGGGCCATAGCCGCGCGCCTTGCTTTCCGGCAGGCCCGCGAACCAGTCGCGGATAGGACCGAAGGCGCCGGTATAGGTCGCCGGGTTCGAGCGCGGGGTCCGGCCGATCGGCGACTGGTCGATGTCGATGACCTTGTCGAAGTGCTCCAGCCCCTCGATCCGCTCGTGCGGGGCGGGGGCGTCGCTGGCGTTGTTCAGGCGGCGCGCGGCGGCCTTGTAGAGCGTCTCGATCGTGAAGGTCGACTTGCCGCCGCCCGACACGCCGGTGATGCAGGTGAAGGTCCCCACGGGGATCTCGGCCGTAACGTGTTTCAAGTTGTTGCCGCTGGCGCCGACGACCTTCAGCACCTTTTTCTTGCTGATCGGGCGACGCTGTTCCGGCACCTCGATCTCGCGCGCGCCGGTCAGGTACTGACCGGTGACGCTCTTTGGATTGTCCATGATCTCTTGCGGCGTGCCCTGGGCGACGATCTCGCCGCCGTGGACGCCGGCGGCCGGGCCCATGTCGATCACGTAGTCGGCGGTCAGGATCGCCTCCTCGTCATGCTCGACGACCAGCACCGAGTTGCCCAGGTCCCGCAGGCCCTGTAGCGAGGTCAAGAGGCGGGTGTTGTCGCGCTGGTGCAGGCCGATCGACGGCTCGTCCAGTACGTAGAGCACGCCGGTCAGGCCCGAGCCGATCTGGCTGGCCAGGCGGATGCGCTGGCTCTCGCCGCCCGACAGGGTGCCCGAGCCGCGCGACAGGTTCAGATAGTCGAGGCCGACATCGACCAGGAACCGCAGGCGGTCGTTGATCTCCTTCAGGATCCGCCGGGCGATCTCCATCTGCTTGTCGGTCAGCTTGCCGTCCAGGCTCGCGAACCAGTCGCGGGCCGGGCGGATGGCCAGCATCGACACCTCGGCGATGTCCATGCCGTCGACCTTCACGGCCAGCGCTTCCGGCTTCAGCCGCTTGCCGTGGCAGGTCTCGCAGGGGGTGTCGGACTGGTAGCGGCCCAGTTCCTCGCGAACCCACGAGCTGTCCGTTTCGCGCCAGCGGCGCTCCAGGTTCGGCAGCACGCCTTCGAAGGGTTTCTCGACCTCGTACTTCCGCGCGTTGTCGTCGTAGGTGAACTTGATCTTGGTCCCCTTGGACCCGTTCAGCACCACGTCGCGCGCGTCGGGCGACAGCTTGTGCCACGGCTCGTCCATCGAGAAGCCGTAGTGGCGCGCCAGGGCCTGCAGGGTCTGAGTGTAGAGCGGCGACGGACCTTTCGCCCACGGCGCGACGGCGCCCTTGTGCAGGCTCTTGTCCTTGTCAGGGATGACGAGGTCGGCGTCGAAGGCCAGCTTCGCGCCCAAGCCGTCGCAGACCGGGCAGGCGCCCGCCGGGTTGTTGAACGAAAACAGCCGCGGCTCGATCTCGGCGATCGTGAAGCCGCTGACCGGGCAGGCGAAGCGTTCCGAGAACAGGATGCGCCTCGGCTCCTTCTCGCCTTCCTCGATGGTGGCGAATTCGGCCACGGCCAAACCATCGGCCAAGCGCAGGGCCTGCTCGATGGAGTCGGCCAGGCGCTGCTCCATGTCGGGCTTGGTCACCACGCGGTCCACAACCACGTCGATGTCGTGCTTGAACTTCTTGTCGAGGGCCGGGGCGTCCTCGATCGGATAGAACTCGCCGTCGATCTTCAGCCGCTGGAAGCCGGCCTTCTGCCACTCGGCGATCTCCTTCTTGTACTCGCCCTTGCGGTCGCGAACAACGGGGGCCAGCAGGTAGAGACGCGTGCCTTCGGGCAAGGCGGTGATCTTGTCGACCATCTGGCTGATGGTCTGGCTCTCGATCGGCAGACCGGTGGCGGGCGAGTAGGGGACCCCGACCCGCGCCCACAGCAGGCGCATATAGTCGTGGATCTCGGTCACCGTGCCGACGGTCGAGCGCGGGTTGCGGCTGGTGGTCTTCTGCTCGATCGAGATCGCCGGCGACAGGCCTTCGATCAGGTCGACGTCCGGCTTGCTCATCAGCTCCAGGAACTGGCGGGCGTAGGCCGACAGGCTCTCCACATAGCGGCGCTGGCCCTCGGCGTAGATCGTGTCGAAGGCCAGGGACGACTTGCCCGAGCCCGACAGGCCGGTCAGCACGACGAGCTCGCCGCGCGGGATGTCGACGCTGACGTCCTTGAGATTGTGCTCGCGGGCGCCGCGCACGCGGATGAAGTTCAGTTGTTCAGCCATGTTTCCCGGAACGTTCGGGCCATGAGAAGGCTCACGGCGCAACGGCTATATGTAGGGCTCGGCGCGGGGATTAACACAAGAACAAGGTGTGAACAAATGTCGCGCGCCCGCGAGGATGCGCCTGCTGACAGCGGGTGTCAGCAATGTGCGAAGAGCGCGCCCGAAAAGGACGCAACGGCGTTCGCATTCCCTAAACCCTGTTTGGAAGCGGGTTCTTCAGCTCACGCATGATGTAAAGGCCCAGTTCGGGCTGAAGCTCGACCTCGATAAGGAGCGAGCGATGGCCAAGCCCGAGGCCCAAAGCGCCAAACAGGAAGCCAAGCAGGATGCGTTTGACGCGCTCAAGCCTGGCAAACCGCGCTCGATCGTCATCGACGGATTGGTGTTCATCGGTGGCGTCGGGTCGCTGATCTACGTTCTGCACACCATGGCGCCCAACTAGGGCGCCGTCCGGCGCCGGTTGCCGCGCGACGCGCCAACGCCTAGATTCGCCGCTCCTATCCGATGGAGGCTCCCATGATCAGCAAGACGGAAGACCGCTTCGTCCTCTCCGTTTCCCTGACATTGGGTTCGCATGTCCTTCATCACCTTGGATTCCGTTTCCGTCGCCACGCCTGACGGCCGCCTTCTCTTCGAAAACCTGAACCTGTCGATCGGGGCCGAGCGCATCGGCCTGGTCGGGCGCAATGGCGCGGGCAAGTCGACCTTGCTGGCGCTGATCGCGGGCGCGCGCCCGCCGTTGGCGGGAAGCGTCGCCCGGACCGGGACCGTCGCGGTCCTGGATCAGTCGCCCGACGTCTCGGCCAACGCGCGGCTGGCCGACCTGCTGGGCGTCGGGCCGGACTGGGATCGTCTGGCGCGCATCCAGCAAGGCGAGGGCGACGAGGCCGACCTCGCCCACGCCGACTGGGACCTGCCCGCGCGGCTTGAGCAGGCCTTGGCCGATGTCGGCTTGCCTGGCCTAGATCCCGAGCGACCGGCCGCGTCGCTGTCGGGCGGACAAGCGACGCGGGCGGGGCTGGCGCGGCTGCTGATCGCCCGACCCGACGTGCTGCTGCTGGACGAGCCTACCAACAATCTCGACGCTGCGGCGCGAGAGATGGTGTCGCGCGTGCTGGCCCGATGGCGCGGCGGGGCGGTGGTGGTCAGTCACGACCGGGCGCTGCTGCGCGGCATGGACCGTATCGTCGAGCTGTCGTCGCTCGGCGCGCGGTCCTACGGCGGCGGCTGGGACCTTTATGCCGAGCGCCGGGCCGAAGAGGCCCAGGCGGCTCGCCGGGATCTCGACCACGCGGAGAAGGAGGTGCGCCGCGTCGCCCGCGAGGCCCAGGTCGCGCGCGAACGCAAGGATCGCCGCGACGCGGGCGGCCGCCGGTTCGCCGACCGGGGCGGAACGCCGAAAATTCTGCTGGGCGCGCTGGCCGAGCGGGCCGAGAACAGCGGCGCGCGCGAGGGCAAGCTCGCCGATAGGCTGGCGGCCGAGGCGGCCCGGGCCAAGGCCTCGGCCGAGGCGCGCGTCGAGCGCGCCCGCACGCTGGGGTTCGATCTGCCCCCCTCGGGACTGCCGGAAGGGCGCGAGGTCCTGGTCTTCGACTCGGTCGCCTTGGCCTGGCCGGACGGACCGCCGATCATCGAGGATCTGTCCTTCCGCATCGCCGGCCCCGAGCGGGTGGCGGTGTCGGGCGCCAATGGGACCGGCAAGACCACCTTGATCCGCCTGGCGACCGGGGCGCTGTCGCCCACGGCGGGCGCGGTGAAGCGGTCGGTCCCCGCGGCGCTGCTCGACCAGCGGGCGGCGTTGCTGGCCGACGACGAGACCATCCTCGAGAACTTCCGCCGCCTGAACCCCACCGCCAGCCAAAACGACGCTTATGCGGCCCTGGCCCGATTCCTGTTCCGCAACACCGCCGCGCACCAGATCGCCGGCACGCTGAGCGGCGGCGAGCGCCTGCGGGCGGCCCTGGCCTGCGTATTGAGCGGCGTCTCGCCGCCGCAGCTGCTGATCCTGGACGAGCCGACCAACCATCTGGACATCGCCTCGATCGAGGCGGTCGAGGCGGCGCTGTCGGGCTATGACGGGGCGCTGCTCGTGGTCAGCCACGACGAGGATTTTCTCGACGCCATCGGCATTGAACGCGGGATCGCGCTCGGTTAGCGGCTCAAGGGAATATCGTTTTAAGGATCGCGACGTCTGGACATTCCCGCCTTCATTCGAGCCAATCTGCCGCTGGAACCCGCGCCCGGCGCGCCCGAGGTGCGCCTGCACACCGCCGGTCCCCGCAGCGGGCTGATGCGCCTGGCCAAGGCCGACCCCGCGTTCGGCTCGCCCTACTGGGCCCGACCGTGGGGCGGCGGCCTGGCCCTGGCGCGGCATGTGCTGGACTGTCCCGAAAGCGTGGCGGGCCGGCGCGTGCTGGATCTTGGGGCGGGTTCGGGTCTGGTCGCCATCGCCGCCATGTTGGCGGGCGCTCGGGCGGCCTGGGCGGTGGATATCGATCCCTACGCGGTGGCGGCTATCGGCCTCAACGCCGCCGCCAACGGCGTGAGCGTGGAGGCGACGCTAGCGGATCTGACGACCGGCGATCCGCCCGCCGTCGCCCTTGTCCTGGTCGGCGACCTTTTCTATGACGCCGTCCTGGCTGAGCGGATCCTGGCCTTTCTGGACCGCTGCCGCGCGGCCGGGGTGGCGGTGCTGATCGGCGATCCCTGGCGCGAGTTCCTGCCGACCGAACGTCTCCGCGTCGTGGCCGACTATCCGGTGGCCGACTTTGGCGACCCGGCGGGCATGACCCGGCCGGCCGCGGTGTTCGCGTTGATCTAAGAGTCAGGCCTTGCGGTTGAGGGTGATCGCCGCGCCCATCTGCGGGCGGTCATTCATCATCGCGCCGGCGCCGTAGGTGGCGGCCGGGGCGGCGCGCTGGTTGGCGATCTCCTCGGCCACGGCGCGGACCAGACCCTCGGTGACCACGCGGGCGGCGTTCACGGCGCGAGCCTGCCGGGCCAGCACGGCGTCGAAAGCCTCGGTGGCGCGGATCAGGCGTTGGCGCAGCTCAAGACGGGCCGCCTCCACGAGGGCGATATTGGCCTTCACGCGCATAGACTCATGTCGATAGAGGTTCGCCAGCTTGGCGGTTTCCTCGACATACTGCGCGGCCTCGTGCGGCCGGCGGCTCTCGAAGGCCTGGGCCTCCTTGGCGATCAGGTCGGTCAGGCGTTCGGTCAGCAGGATCAGCTGGGTGACGCGATCATCGGCGTCGACGGCGGCGAGAGCCATGGACTATTGCTCCTTCAAACCCTGCATCTTCAGCATCTCGCGCTGGATGCTGGCGGCCAGGCCGATCCCGCCGGCCTTGGTGATCTGCTTGGACATCGCGTCGGTCAGGACCGACTTGAACATCTCCTCGCCCTGACCCCCGCCGAACGTCTCGTCGGTCTTCACGCCGGCGGACATCTGCTGGAACATCACCGACAGGAACGAACTTTCGAAGTTCTGGGCGGTTTCCTTGATCTTGGCGCGCTTGGCGGCCTCGTCGGCCGCGCCGAGGGCGGTCTTGGCCACGTTCCGCGCCGTCTTGGCCGTGGCCTCGGCCGCGCTGGCGATGGTGTTGACCTGGGGGGCGAGGGCGGAGAGCAGGCTCATTACATCACCTCGATATCGGCTTGCAGGGCCCCGGCGGCCTTCACGGCCTGCAGGATCGAGATCATGTCGCGAGGCGTGACGCCCAGGGCGTTCAGCCCGCCCACCAGGCTCTTCAGCGACGGCGAGCCGCCCAGCGTGATCAGCTTCTTGCCCTTTTCCTCGTCGACCTTGACCGTCGACTGCGGCACCACCGCCGTCTGGCCCTGGCTGAACGGCGCCGGCTGGCTGACGGCCGGGGTCTCCTGGACCGAGATGGTCAGGTTGCCCTGGGCGATCGCGACCTTGCTGATGCGGACGTCGTCGCCCATCACGATCACCCCGGCCACTTCGTCGATCACCACCTTGGCCGGGCCGTCCGGCTCGACTTCCAGGTTCTCGATGGCGGTGACGAAGCTGATCATGTCGACGCCGGCCGGAGCGCGGATGGCGACGATGGTCGGGTTCTGCGCCTGGGCGCAGCCGGGATAGCGGTTGTTGATCGCGTCGGCGATGCGGCGCGAGGTCGTGAAGTCCGGATTGCGCAGGGTCAGGCGGAGGATATCCATATTGACCATCTGGAAGCCGGTCTCGCGCTCGATGATGCCGCCGCCGGCGATGCGGCCCGCGGTCGGAACGCCCTTGGTGACCGAGCTGCCCGACGCGCCGCCCGCCGAGACCGAGCCCGTCTGCACGGTGCCTTGCGCCACGGCGTAGGTCTGGCCGTCCGCGCCCTGCAGGCTGGTGACGATCAGCGTGCCGCCCAGCAGGCTCTTGGCGTCGCCCAGGGCCGAGACCGTGACGTCCAGCTTGGCGCCGGCCGCGGCGAAGGGCGGCAGGTTGGCCGTGACCATGACGGTGGCCGTGTTCTTGGTGTTCAGATTGGCGTCTCGGACATTGACGCCCTGGCGCTCAAGCATCGCCTCCAGGCTCTGCTTGGTCATCGGCGCGTTGCGCAGGCTGTCGCCGGTGCCGTTCAGGCCCACGACCATGCCGTAGCCGACCAGCTGGTTTTCCCGGACGCCCTCGAAGGACACGATATCCTTGATGCGCGACTTGGCGAAGGCGGGCGCCGCGACGAGCGACGAAACCGCGACCAGGGCGATCAGGAGCGTGCGAAAGAATGAACGCGGCATGGTGGTCTCGAAGGCGATACCGGGGTCGGGACACATCCCCGCGCCGCCCCATGCCAGAAGCGGGCCAGTTCTCTCCGACGGGCTGGGGCCTTGTGACTCAAGGGATTCCCGATTGGCCGCCGGGCCGCCTGGCGCCGAACGGCAGAATCTGCCCGGCATTAACCATACTTCAAGCGGATGGCGGACTAATGTGATCCAAGGCGCGGGAAGCGTGACTCGCGCGCGTAGGCTTATTGGAGCTGTCGGATGAAGGTTTCCAGCACGGGAGGCGTGGGGGCGACCGGCGCGTCGCGGGCCAGGCCCGCCGGCGGGGCGTCGGGCTTTTCGCTTCCGTCCGTGAGCGCCGCCAGCGGCGCGGCCAGCACGGCGGCCGTCGGCGGTCTGACGGGCGTCGGCTCGGTGGACGCGCTGCTGGCGCTGCAACAGATGGAAACCGTCGGCGGCCCGCTGGAGCGCCGCAAGCGGGCGGTGCGTCGCGCCGACAATATTCTCGACATCCTGGGCGAGGTGCGGATCGCGCTGATCGACGGCGAGATCTCGCCCAGCGCCCTGGATCGCCTGACCCGCGCCGTCCGCGAGCAGCGCGACGCCACCGACGACCCCCGACTCGAAGGGGTGCTCAACGAGATCGAGACTCGGGCCGCCGTCGAGCTGGCCAAGCTTCAGGCGCGGAACAGCTGACATGGGCGGGGCGGCGAACAAGATCGTCGTTCGCCTCCGCCACGCTTGGCGCGTTCGCGCGTTTTATATCCGTCGCCGCCGCGGTCTTCGAGCCGCCGCGCGGGTCGCGCGACCTGAACGCGCCGCTCACGCGAGGTTCATTGAATGCGGCTCACCTTTTGCTATAAGCACGCAGCCCTCGAAGGCTGAGTTCATTGGGGCGTGAGGCGTTGATGCAAACGGCCACTGTTCTAGTCGATAAGTCTGAGTACCGTCCTTCCGAGGACGAGCCTTTTATGAACGACCGGCAGCTTGAGTATTTCAAGAACAAGCTGCTGGCCTGGAAAGAAGAGATCCTTCGCGAATCGCGCGAAACGGTCTCCCACCTCCAGAAGGAAACCGAGAATCACGCCGATCTCGCCGATCGCGCGTCCTCGGAAACCGATCGGGCTCTTGAGCTCCGCACCCGCGATCGTCAACGGAAGCTGATCTCCAAGATCGACCAGGCCCTGCGCCGAGTCGAGGACGGCTCCTACGGCTACTGCGAGGAGACGGGCGAGCCGATCGGCCTGGCCCGGCTGGACGCTCGCCCGACGGCGACGCTTAGCCTGGAAGCCCAGGAACGCCACGAACGCCGCGAACGCGTCCACCGCGACGACTGACGGCGGCTTCGGCGACTGATGTGTTCCAAGCGGCCTTGGGGGGGGGAGCCCAGGGCCGCTTTGTTTGCGAGGGAAGGGTCGCTTTTCGAGCCGTTGGAAGCGTTGGGCAGGTCTGCTGTCGGAGTTCTGATCCTAAGGCAACGTCAGCGCGACAGCTGACGCGCTACACCGGCGGGACTATATGCCTCAAAATTTGCGATTAGCGCTTTGGCTGGCTGAGAAATGGTTCGTCATCTTGGCCGGGTTCTGTGTCCTGATCGGCTTGGCTAGAGTGGGTGTATTTCTTGCCCATCGCGAGTTCGCTTCACTCGTCACAGTTCCCATTTCATGGGCAACGTCGGCTGGGCTCTACGGCCTGAGCCGTTTGTTACACGGCACGCGGCCGAAATTCGAGAATGGCCGATGCCTATTGGCGAGACGCTTTGGCAGCGTCGGTAAAGTTCTTGTGTCCACCGAGGCTGTGTGAAAACCCCGAAGCACCGTAGTCTTTCGGGGAAGGCTTCGGAGGTGCGGGATGGCGCGCTTTATCGAGGGTGAGGATCGTCGGCAGGTGGCGCTGCTGCCGGAATGCCTGGACGATTACGTCGGTGAGGACAGTTCGGTCCGGGTGATCGACGCATTCGTGGATGAGTTGGATCTTGCGGCGCTCGGTTTTGGCCGGGTGCGGGCGGCTTCCACGGGGTGGCCCGGCTATCATCCCGGGGCGATGCTGAAGCTCTATCTCTACGGCTACCTGAACCAGGTGCAGTCGAGCCGGCGGCTGGAGCGTGAAGCTGGACGCAACACCGAGTTGATGTGGTTGCTGGGCAAACTGGCCCCGGACTTCAAGACCATCGCCGACTTCCGCCGCGATAATGGCCAGGCGCTGCGGGCGGCCTGCGCCGCCTTCGTAGCGATCTGCCGTGACATTGGCCTTCTGACCGGCGGCGTGGTGGCGGTGGACGGCAGCCGGTTCAAGGCGGTGAATACGCGCGACAAGAACTATACGCCCGGCGCGGTGCGTCGGCGCATCGAACAGGCCGAGGCGAGCATCGAACGCTATCTGGAGGCGCTTGATGCGGCGGACCGCCAGGAAGGCGAGGAAGCCCAGCTGCGCGGGGACCGCCTGAAGGATCGGCTGGACGCGCTGCGGCGGCAGGTGCGCGACCTCAAGACGATGGAGGCCGAACTCGCCCAGGCTCCGGACGGACAGATATCCCTCACCGATCCTGACGCACGGGCCATGGCCACCCACGGCAAGGGGACCGGGATGGTCGGCTACAATGTCCAGGCCGCCGTCGACGCCGAACACCATCTCGTCGTCGCCCATGAGGTGACCAACCAGGGCCACGACCGCAGCCAATTGACCAACATGGCGGCGCGGGCCAAGGCGGCGACAGGGACGGACGCGCTGACGGTGCTGGCCGACCGGGGCTACTTCTCGGGGCCGGAAATCCTGGCCTGCGAGCAGGCCGGCGCCACGCCCTATGTGCCCAAGCCACTGACTTCGGGGGCCAAGGCCGATGGCCGCTTTGGCAAGCCGGATTTTGTCTACGATCCCGCCCAAGACGCCTACCGCTGCCCGGCGGGCGAGACGCTCTCACGGCGCATGACCACCGTGGAGAACGGGCAAACCCTGCACCGCTACTGGAACCTCTCGGCCTGCAAGAGCTGCGCGCTGAAATCTCAGTGCACCCCGGCCAAGGAGCGCCGCGTCACCCGCTGGGAGCACGAGGCCGTCATCGAGGCCATGCAGCGAAGGCTCGACCGTCACCCCAAGGCTATGCGCATCCGACGACAGACCGTCGAACACGTCTTTGGAACCCTGAAGGCCTGGATGGGAGCCACCCACTTCAAGACCCGGCGGATGGACAACGTGGCCGCCGAGATGAGCCTGCATGTCCTGGCCTACAACCTCAAGCGCGCCATCGCCGTCGTCGGCGTCCAACCGCTCATCGCAGCCATGCGGGTCTGAGAAAGAGAGCGTCGCGACGCCCCACCTCCCGATACGGCCACAGGCGTTTCCACACAGCCTCCACCCGTTGCCGACCTTAACCCCGTCGTGTTGCCTTCACCTCCTCGGCCATCCTCAGCTGGTTCTGATATGACCTTCGAAGCGTAGCCTTTGTCATCATGGCGATGCGAGTTCTCGTGTCGGCAATGTACGCGTTCAGAGCTCCATCCGATAAGCTTTCCAAACCCTCTCGGGTGACTGGTCGAACTCCTCTGCCCACCATCTATCTCCCGGCTGTCGCTAAATTGCGGTCACGCTAGGGTAGTGAGGCGCAGGTTTCCATCCTCAGCGGACGCCTGCCTAGCTGCCCCTCACCACATCGTCTTCGCCGCACGCTCCGGCCACGCCTGGTCGTAGGTCTCGCCGCCGACATCGCCGGCCGTGACCGCCGCCAGCATGGCGCCGGGCGTGGGCAGGGACTTGGGATCGACGTGGGTCTCGGGGTTCCAGAGGCCCGAGCGCACGATGGCGCGGGCGCATTGGAAATAGGCTTCCTCCACCGTGACGATCATCGCGGTGCGCGGCGCCTTGCCATCCACGGCGAAGCTTTCCAACAACGCCGGATCGGCGCTGATCACCGCGCGGCCGTTGACGCGGAAGGTCGTGCCCGAGCCCGGGATCAGGAACAGCAGAGCCACGCGCGGATCGCGGATGACGTTGCGCAGCGAGTCGATGCGGTTGTTGCCGCGCCGGTCGGGCAGGATCAACGTCCGGGGATCCTCGATGCGGACGAAACCCGGCAGGTCGCCGCGCGGGCTGCAATCCAGGCCCTCGGGACCCGCCGTGGCCAGCGCCACGAAGGGAGAAGCCTTTATCAGCGCGGCGTAGTGCGGGGTGATATGGTCGGTGACCTTGACGGTCGAGGCCGGGGCAGGAAGCGGCTGGTAGAGCGCTTCCAAGGCGTCGACCGTGGTGATCTCGTGCATCGCGTTCTCCCGTCCCCCGAGTCTAGCGGAGGGAGCCGCGCCGATACAACTCAAGCCAGCAGCGCCTGGGCGCAGGCCTCGGCCAGGATGCGTGGCGAGATTGGCTTGCCGACGATCGGTCGCAGGCGGTCCTGCACAAGGTCGGAATTTCCGGTCACATAGACGACGGGAATGGAGCCCAATTGACGCTGGATGGCCTCGACGGCCTCGACCCCCGTGCCACCCACGATGCGATAGTCGGCGGTGATCAGGTCCGGAGGATTGGCCAAGGCCAAGGCCAAGGCGTCGCCGGGGCTGTCGGCGATATCGAAACTGGTGAAGCCCTGTTCCGCCAAAAGGGCCTCGACTTCAAACGCGATGAGGATTTCGTCCTCTATAATCAACACATGGCGGGCCTTAGCGTGCTCGGTCATCCGCCGCAGCCTTCTCTCTCGTCCCGAACTCATTTCAATGTCGCCAGGGAGCGGCGCGCCAGTCGCGTTTTCGTGATCCCCACTATCGCGTGGGTTGATCTGATTTGGACTGGCTGCGCGGGAAGCCGAAGCGGAGTATGGATCCATAACAGTAATAAGCATCAGCAGGAGCGCCCATTGTCTTTGATTCTCGTCGAAAAGCGCGGCCACGTCGCCATTCTCACCTTGAATCGGCCGGAAGCGATGAACGCCCTGGGCGCGCCCGGCGATGGCGACCAGGTGGCCGCGGCCTGCGAGGCGATCAATGACGACCAGGACATCCGCTGCGTGGTCCTGACCGGGGCGGGCCGGGCCTTCTCGGCCGGCGGCGACGTCAAGGCGATGAAGGCCCGCGAGGGGGCTTTCGGCGGCAACGGGGTGGCGGTGCGCGACGGCTATCGCAAGAACATCCACCGCATCGTCCGCGCCATCTACGGCCTGGAGGTCCCTTCGATCGCGGCGGTCAATGGCGCGGCGATCGGCCTAGGTTGCGACGTGGCCTGCATGACGGACATCCGAATCGCCGCCGACACCGCCAAGTTCGGCGTGACGTTCCTGAAGCTGGGCTTGATCCCCGGCGACGGCGGCGCCTGGCTGATGCCGCGCACGATCGGCATGAGCCGGGCGGCCGAGCTCTTGTTCACGGGCGACGTCATCGACGCGGCCAAGGCGGCCGAGTGGGGCCTGATCAGCAAGGCCGTGCCGCACGCCGACCTGATGGGCGAGGCCCTGGCCCTAGCCGAGCGGATCGCCCAGCAGCCGCCGCACGCCCTACGCATGGCCAAGAGCCTGCTCAAGCACGGCCAGAACGCCAGCTATGACACCCTGATGGAGATGAGCGCCGCCGCCCAGGCCATCGCCCACCACACCGAGGACCATATGGAAGGCGTCGACGCGATCCTCGAAAAGCGCGCTCCGGTGTTCAAGGGCGCCTGAGGTCATGGGCAAGGAAGCCAGCGGCGTCTGGGGCCAGCTGTCCGACGGCGAAAGCGAGGGCAAGCTCCTCTGGGAGCCGCCGAAGCTGATCTTTCGCGGCGCCTATCGCGGCATCTATCAGGGCCACGCCTTGAAGAACGTGCGGGCCGAGGGCGACGACCTGGTGCTCAGCGACGGCACGCGCTTCACGCTGGAGGCGGGCCAGGCCGAGAAGTGGGTCCACGCCATCCTCAATCCGCCCTCGCGCCTCGATAAACTGGGCGTGAAGCCGGGCATGACCGTGGTGGTCGACGGCGTCGAGGACGAGGCGTTCATCGCCGAACTGGAAACCCGAGTCGCTCTGGACGAGGCGGAGGAGGGGGTCGACCTTCTCTTCCTCGGCGCCGAGGACCTGGCGGATTTCGATCGGCTGGAGGACTGGGCGGGCGCCCTGGCGGCCAAGGGCGCGGTCTGGGTCGTGGCGCGGAAAGGCAAGGGCGCGCCGCTGAAGGACGCCGAGATTCTGGAGGCGGTGCGGGGCCTTGGGTTTACGGACACCAAGGTCTGCGCGTTCTCGTCCACGCACACGGCGCTGCGGTTCGTGAAGCGTAAGGGCGGGTAGGTCGTCGCGCGAACGGTTACGGACATCGACGGGCCATGCGCTGGGCCGGGTGGATCCCCACGATCGTAGCGCCGTGAGGCCGGACGTTCTCAAGAAAGCGCGAAACGCCATTGAGATAGTTATTACTATTGTTATGCTCGGCGCGAAGGGGCGTCGGCGCCGTTGCCCGACGACGAGAGCCTCGGATCCCGGGAGCATTACATGACTAGCGAGGTTGCAGGGCGTCAGCCGACGGTTTTGGAGGTCGAGGCGCTGCCGACCCTGGCGGACTACGGCTATGACGGAGGACGGATCGCGTTCCGCAGGTTCTGCGCCCAGGTGTTCGAGCCCGGCGCGCCTCGCTTTCTGAAAAGCGACACCGGGGCCTTGGTCGTGTTCCGCCACGCTGACCTGCGCGCCATGGCCGCTAAGCCGGAGCTGGCGGCCATGGCCCCCAATCAGGTTTTTCCGGGCGTGCTCACAGCCGAGCTGCCAGAGGAGAAGCCCGTGGGCTTCGCCATCGCCGATCTGATCAAGAACCAGCTCTTCGGCGCCAATGGCGAGCTCAACGCGAGCTTGCGCAAGGTGCTCCTCAACCAGATCGGGCCCAAGCCGACGGCCGCGCGCGCCGACGTCGCGCGCGCGATCGCCACACGAATCCTGGAAGGCTTGCCCTTGAACCAGGCCGTTGATCTGGTCGAACAGATCGCGGAGCCCCTGATCGGTCTTTACTGGGGCGGTCTGATCGGCATGAGCGACCAGGACGCGCTCGCCGCGGCCGTCCAGGCTCGCAGGATGACGCCGATGCTGTTCCTGCGGATGGATTGGGAGGGCATTCGCGAGGCCGACGCCGCGGCTAAGGCCTACCGCGCGCTTGTGGAAGGGAGTGGGCAGCGAGCCCTTGAGGCGGGGCGTTGCCCGTTCGTCACGGCGATAGCGCACGATCTCGCGGCCATCGATATCGCTGACGATCTCGACTATGGCGGCTATGTCCCCAAGACCGTCGGAGCGTTCCTCGCCGGCAATCTTTTTGACGGCTTCCACACGGCCGCGTTGGCTATCGCGAATACGGTCCGCACGCTGCTGGATCATCCTGAAGTGATGACCCAATTGCGCGCCGAGCCGGAAAAGGTCGCGGCCGCCGTTGTGGAGTGCCTGCGGCTGGAGCCGCCGGTCATCCATCTCAATCGGATCCTCAGCGCCGATCTGGCTTACGATGGCTTGATCATTCCGGCCGGCACGCGGGTCCTGATGATGTGGGCGGCCGCCAACCGCGATCCTGAAGCTTTCGTGAATCCCGATCGATTTGATCTGAACCGGCCGCAGCAGGGTTCGACAACGTTTGGCGGGGGCGCCCACATCTGCCCCGGGCGTTTCGTGGCGAGCCTGGCGGCCAGGAGCCTTATCGACGCCATGATCACCGAGAGGATCGAGGTGCGCGCGGCTGGCGACATCGACGACTGGATCGATAATCACGCCATGTGCCAACTACGGCGGCTACCCGTGACGCTTGAAAAGCTGGACGCCTGACTCAGCGTCTCCATCGCGCTTCGCCGCGAGCGGCGAGGCGCGATCTCCTTGCGAGACAAGGTTGGTCTGGCGATCCCCGCCGCGAGCTTAAAGGTTTTAGGCGGCTGCTTTCAGGGACGTCGCCTTGGCCCCCGTCTTGCGCCCAAATTCCATCACGCCGTCGTCGACCTTGCCGTAGCGCAGGGTCACAAGGTCCAGGGCGTAGTTCTGGTGGGCCTTCCAAGGCTTGCGCGCGCCCTGCTTGGGGAACTGGCCGATCGAGCGGGTGATGTAGCCGGACGAGAAGTCCAGCCACGGCTCGACCTCCATGTCGGGATCGTCCACGCGCGGGACGCAGTAGTCGGCCCCGACGCGGTCCATGTGGTTCAGCAGACGGCAGACATATTCGCTGGTCAGGTCCGCCTTGAGCGTCCAGCTGGCGTTGGTGTAGCCGAAGACCGAGGCCATGTTCGGCGCGTCGCTGAACATCATGCCCTTGTAGCTCATCGCGCGGGACAGATCGGCCGGCTTGCCGTCGATGACGATTTCCATGCCGCCGACCAGTTGCAGCTGCAGGCCCGTGGCGGTGACGATCACGTCGGCCTCCAGGGTCTTGCCCGACTTCAGCTGGATGCCGGTCTCGGTGAAGGCTTCGATGTGGTCGGTGACCACCGAGCTCCTTCCGGTCTTCAGCGAATCGAACAGGTCCGCGTCGGGCACCAGGCACAGGCGCTGGTCCCAAGGATTGTACCGAGGCGTGAAGTGGGTGGCGATGTCGTAGTCGGGACCCAGATGCTCGCGCAGCATGTCCAGCAGGCGCTGCTTGACCTTCTCGGGCTTCTTTCGCGCCATGTTGAAGAACAGCATCTGCATCAGCACGTTCTTCCAGCGCGTGATGCCGTAGGCGGTCATGGCGGGAAGCTTGGACCGCAGCCAGTTGGCGATCCCGTCCTCGGCCGGGCGCGAGACCACATAGGTCGGCGAGCGCTGCAGCATGACCACGTGGGCGGCGGTCTTGGCCATTTCCGGCACCAGGGTGACCGCCGTGGCGCCGCTGCCGATCACCACGACCTGCTTGCCGGTGTAGTCCAGGTCTTGCGGCCAATGTTGCGGATGGACGATCCGGCCCTTGAAGCGCTCGCTCCCGGCGAAGTCGGGCGTGTAGCCCGCCGAATAGCGATAATAGCCCGCGCACATGTAGAGGAAGCCGCAGCTGAACTTGACGATACGGCCGTCGTGCTCGGCCTCGACGGTCCAGGTCGCCGTTTCGCTGGACCAGCTGGCGCGCTTGACCATGTGCCTGAAGCGGATGTGGCGATCGACGTCATGCTCGCGCGCGGTCTCGCGGACATAGCTCAGAATGGACGGGCCGTCGGCGATGGCCTTGGCGGCCTTCCAGGGCTTGAAGCTGTAGCCCAGGGTGTACATGTCGCTGTCGGAGCGGATGCCGGGATAACGGAAGAGATCCCAGGTCCCGCCAATCGCCTCGCGTCCCTCCAGGATGGCGTACGTCTTGGCAGGGCAGTGCTTTTTCAGGTGATAGGCCGCGCCGATCCCCGAAAGCCCGGCGCCGACAATCAGCACGTCCACGTGTTCCATATGATTTCCGCCCGGTTCTACGCCCGCGGTTGATCCGTCGTGGCGATAGGTGAACATTGTTTAGGAACAAAACGACCGTTTTGACCGAACGTCAACCGCGATCGCGCCCCGGGTTGGGTGACGGCGCGCGGGTTTTGATTGCATACGGAGGGGGCGGCGGCTTAAGCGGTGGTCTATGTCTCTGCGCGACTTCGGCCTTCTGATCCTGATCTGCCTGGCCTGGGCCGGCAGCAACATCGTCTCCAAGTTGGTGGTCGCCCAGTGGGGCGTGCCGCCGCTGTACTACGCCGCCGTTCGCTTCGCCCTGGTCGCGGCGATCACCCTGCCTTGGCTGTTGCCCGCGCCTCGCCCGACCTGGCGGATGGTTCTGGTGAGCCTCTTGATGGGCGGCGGCAATTTCGCGCTGCTGTTCATGGGATTCCAGACCGCGTCGCCCTCGGCGGCGGCGGTGGTGATCCAGCTGGGCGTGCCGTTCACCACCGTGCTGTCGGTGCTGATGCTGGGCGAAAAGATCCGCTGGCGACGCGGCGTCGGCATCGCCCTGACCCTGCTGGGCGCGGTGGTGGTGATGTGGAGCCCGCACGGCTTCGAGCTGTCGCCCGGCCTCTGGCTGATCGTCGCCGCGGCCTTCACGGGCTCGCTGGGCGCGGTGATGATGAAGCAGATCGAGGGCGTCAAACCGCTGCAGTTCCAGGCCTGGGTCGGCTTTTCGTCCTTGTGGCCGCTGGCGCTGATGAGCGCGCTGATGGAGCCGGGGCAGGTGGCGGCCGGCCTGCACGCCGGATGGCTTTTCGTCGGGGCGGTGGTGTTCTCGGCCCTGGTGGTTTCGGTCCTGGCCCACACGGCCTATTACGGGCTGATCCAGCGCTACGAGGCCAACCTGATCGCGCCCCTGACCCTGATGACGCCGCTCCTTACGATCGGCATGGGCGTGGTGGTCACCCACGACCACTTCGATCTGCGCATGGGGATCGGCGCTTCGCTGGCGCTGATCGGCGTTCTGATCATCGCGCTGCGGCGGAATCAGGTCATGCCACTGCTGATGTCGATCCGGAATCGCGCCCTATGAGCCTGTCCTTCATCGAGGCCCCGTCGCCGAACTTCGACGCGCGGAAGGCCGTCCCCGACACCGTGGTGCTGCACTACACCGGCATGGAGACCGGCGAGGCGGCGATCGAGCGGCTGCGCGACCCCGAGGCCAAGGTCAGCGCCCACTACTGCGTCGAGGAGGACGGCCGCGTCTTCCGTCTCGTGCCCGAGGAGCGCCGCGCCTGGCACGCCGGCGCCGCCTTCTGGAAGGGCGTCAAGGACATCAACTCGGCCTCCATCGGCATCGAGATCGTCAATCCCGGCCACGAGTTCGGCTATCGCCCGTTCCCGGACGCCCAGATCGCCGCGGTGATCAACCTGCTGGCCGACGTGCGCTCGCGCTGGATGATCCCCGACAGCCGCATCCTCGGCCATTCCGACGTCGCGCCGGCCCGCAAGGTCGATCCGGGCGAGCTCTTTCCCTGGAAGCGCCTGGCCGAAAGCGGCCATGGCCTGTGGATCGAGCCGCCGCCATCGCCCGGCGCGCCGCTGGGCCAGGGCGAGGAGGGGACCGGCGTCTTCGCGCTGCAAGCGGGCCTGACGCGTCTGGGCTTCGATTGCGCCCCGACCGGCAAGTACGACGAATGGACCACGACCATCGTCGCCGCCTTCCAGCGCCACTGGCTGCAGAGCCGCTTCGACGGCGTCGCCGACGGCGAGACGCGGGCGCGGCTGGTCGGTCTGCTGCGCGCGGCGGCCGACTGATGCATCCCGCTCCAGCCTTCCATGTCGAGGATCGCGCGGTCTTGCTGGGCTTCCTGCGAGTCCATCCGTTCGTGACGATCGCCGCCAGCGTCGGCGGCCGGCCGATGGTGGCCCAGTCGCCGGTCGTGATCCGCGACCTGGACGGTGAGATCGCCCTCGACTTCCACCTGTCGCGCGGCAACGTCCTGACGCCGCATCTGACGCAAGGCTTCCGCGCGGTGGTCCTGGCGACCGGCCTCGACGCCTATGTCAGCCCCGACTGGTACGAGAGCGCCGACCAGGTCCCGACCTGGAACTACCAGTCGGTCGAGGCCGAGGGCTCGGTCGCGCCGCTGAACGACGCCGAACTCATCGCGCTGCTCGATGACCTGTCGGCCCAGGAGGAGGCGCGTCTCTCGCCCAAGACGCCCTGGACCCGGGACAAGATGAAGGCCGGCAAGTTCGAGGCCCTATTGAACGGGATCATGGGCGGGCGGCTGTTCGTCGAGCGGCTGGAAGGGACCTTCAAGCTCTCGCAGAACAAGAACGACGCTGACCGCCTGGGCGCGGCGAAGGGGCTGGGCGAGCATCCGATCGCGGGGTTGATGCGGAATATCCCGTGAACCCGACTTCACCGGCATTCGCCGGGGAGATCGGATGTTTGTTGACCTCGCGGCCACGCGAGGTCATTGAACCCCCGGACCAGATGATCGGGCGGTCGCGTCGTCTTCGGACGCCGAGGAAAGTCCGGGCTCCACGGTGACAAGGCGGTGGGTAACGCCCACCGGGAGCGATCCCAGGGATAGCGCCACAGAAAGCAAACCGCCTCCCGTTCGCGGGCGGTAAGGGTGAAAGGGTGGGGTAAGAGCCCACCGCGGACCTGGCGACAGGGACGGCATGGCAAGCCCCGCCTGGAGCAAGACCGAATAGGGATCCCGCGTCGGCCTCGCGTCGACTAGGCCGTCACTGGCCGAGAGGATCCGGGTAGGTCGCGAGAGCCGTCCAGCAATGGCCGGCCTAGAGGAATGATCGTCGCCGCCTCTCCAGAGGCGGAACAGAACCCGGCTTACAGATCATCTGGTCCGCGATGACCTTGGCGTTCGCGCCAAGGCGCCGCGCTCGGCGTCCAGATGCGCCTTCAGCCAGCGGCGAGCGGGCAGGTCATACACGCGATCGACAATGATCGATCCGACGATGACCAGGACCATGAAGCCCGTTGCGTAGAGGGGCCGGGGCAGGGCCAAGGCGTCCTTGAAGATGTCGGCGACGCCTATCAGCGGGCGATGCAACGTGTAGATCGCATAGGACGCCGCCCCCAGCGCGCCGAAGAGGCGCGTCATGATCGGGCCGGGATTGTTTCTCGCCGCGGCGACCAGCAAGGGAAAGGCGATGAGCACTGCGGCGAGGTCAAAGGCCGCGCGCACGCCGTGGCTGACCGGGCAGAGCAGGATCGCGGCGATAAGCGCCACGGCGACGATGGGCGGAAGCTTCGGCGTCATGGCCCGTTCGCCGAGCCGAAAGATCGCGACGCCGGCGAAGAACGAAAACGTCGCGCGGGCCAGGCCCGCCCAGAGCTCGTGAAACTGATAGCCATGTTGCAGCGAGCCTAGCGTGATCGCCACGGCCGATAGAGCCGTCGCGCCCAAGAGGACGATCAGGCCCAGGGCGAGACCGGTCAGGCGCCGCCAGACAAGCGCCGCGCCCAGGTTGACGACGATCTCGAAAAACAACGACCAGAACACGGGATTGAGCGGCCAGGCGTCCGTCGAGGCGCCGTTCGAGGGCGCGGGCAGGAAGGCCAGGCCCAGGATCGCCGCCCGCTCGATATCCACGGCGGTCATCGCGTCGGGTTGGCGAAGCGCCAACGCCGATATCCGCCAGAGAAGGCCAAGCGCGAGCCCCGCCAAGTACAGCGGGTACAATCGCACCAGGCGGACAAGCATGAATTCGGTCCAGCTCATGCCGGACGTAAGCCGCTCCGAGTAAGCGTGGGCGATGACAAAGCCGCTGATGATGAAGAACAGATCGACGGACAAATGCGCGCTGGACATTCGTCCCGGAACGCCAGGCGTGAAATTGAGGTGAAGCGCCATCACCGCGATCGCCGCTAGTCCGCGCATACCGTCCAGCGTCGCGAACTTGGTCTGCTTTTGCATCGGGTCCTTTGGGGCGGGGGCCGGCGGCGGGTGTCTAAGTCGTGGTCTTTAAGTCGAGCGGTCGTCTCTTTTCAGGATCGCCTTGGGCCATCACGCGCCTCGCTCATGGCGTGTTTGCCGTGCTGGTCGCGACTTTGGCCTTCCAGCCATTCTCTAAATTCGCCGGGCTTGAGCGGCGATAGTCATTCACCGGCCTTCGGGCTTTATAGTTCTCTGTATGTTCTGTGTATTAACTGTTGTTCTGGGGTGGATGCGGCCGCGATAACTTTGAAATCTCGTTAAAACGAGCCTTGGTGTCATTGTCTCCCATTTCATCCCATGTTAACCCAATTGTCGTCGGGGCGGGGTGTGGTGGCTCGTCGACCGGCTTGGGTCTGGCGGGGTTCGGCTTTCGTGTTTCTCTCGACGTTCGAGAAACAGCTCGACAGCAAGCGGCGCATCGTTGTGCCGCAGGAATTCCGCGCGGCCGTGTCTGGCATGTTCGATGGGATCTTCTGCTTCCCCTCTATCGAGGCCGATTGTCTGGAAGCTGGCGGAAAAGCCTTGTTCGATCGTTACCTGGCGGTGATCGAGGAAATCCCTTTCGGCGACCCGACGCGCTCGGCGCTGGAGACCAGCGTGCTGGGCGGGATGTCCAAGCTGTCGTTTGATACAGCTGGTCGCATTACGCTCCCCGACCACCTGTGCGAAATGTGCGGCCTCACGGATTGGGTGGCCGTCGTCGGCATGGGCGAGCGTTTTCAGATCTGGTCGCGCGAGGCCTTCCAGGCCCATCGCGCGGCGCAGCGCGACTTGGCGCGGGAAGGGCTGGCAGCCCTGCGCGCCCAGCAGCGCACCGCCCGGTTCGGAGGCGCGGCGTGAGCGCGGCGCCGCACGTGTCGGTCTTGCTGGACGAGGTTGTCGAGGCCTTGGACGCCAAGCCCGGCGATCTGGTGGTCGATGGCACGTTCGGGGCGGGCGGCTATACTCGCGCCGTGCTCGCGACCGGCGCCCGGGTTGTCGCCTTCGATCGCGATCCGACCGTCCGGCGGTTCGCGGAAGACCTGCCGGCCGATCGGTTCCGTCTGGTCCAGGCCCGCTTTTCAGAAATGTTGGACGAACTGGGTCCGGCTAGCGTCGACGGGGTGATGCTGGATCTCGGCGTTTCGTCGATGCAGCTGGACCAGGCCGAGCGCGGCTTTTCCTTCATGCGCGACGGGCCGCTGGACATGCGGATGGGCGATACGGGGCCGACCGCCGCCGATCTGGTCAACACGCTGGACCAGGCCGAGCTGGCGCGGATCCTCTATGTCTATGGCGAGGAGCACGCCTCGCGCCGCATCGCCAGCTTCATCGTCCGTCGCCGCGAGGAGCGGCCGTTCTCCCATACGCTGGACCTGGCCGAGGTGATCGAACGCGCGGTCGGTGGCCGCAAGGGCGCCAAGGTCCATCCGGCCACCCGTTCGTTCCAGGGGCTGCGGATCGCGGTCAATGACGAGCTGGCCGAGCTCGAGGCGGGGCTCGCCGCCGCCGAGCGGGTGCTCAAGCCGGGCGGCCGCCTCGTGGTCGTGACGTTCCATTCCCTCGAAGACCGCATCGTCAAGGCGTTCCTGACCGAACGCGCGGGCAAGACGCCCGGAGGTTCGCGTCACGCTCCGCCGGTGGCCGCCGGCGCCGCGCCCAGCTTCCAGCTGATCTCCAACAAGGCCATCGCGCCGGGCGAGGCCGAGCTGGCCGCCAATCCGCGCGCGCGCTCGTCCAAGCTGCGCGCCGCGGTGCGGACGCCGGCGCCCGTCTGGGAGGGCGCCGCGTGAGTCTCTCGGGCGTCTTCAATCGTCGCATTCGCGGGTTTCGCGTCGTCGAGGTCGCGGGCCTGGGAATCCTGCTGACCCTCGTGACCAGCGTCTATCTGGCCAAGACCTTCGCCTGGCGCGAGCGTCAGGAAATCGGCCATATCCAGCAGGAGATCGACGACGAGGGCGTGCGCAAACGCCTGCTCGAGGCCGAGGTCGCGCACCTGGAGCAGCCGCGCCGCATCGAGCAACTGGCGGTGATGATGCATCTCCAGCCGATCGCGCCCACGCACGAGATCACCGAGGACGCCCTGATCGACGTGGCGCGTCGCCATGAGCTGCCGCGCGCGCCGATCGCCGCCGCCCCGGTCGCGCCCGACGCCCTGGCCGCCGACGCGCCCGAGGCCGTGCCGGACGACAACGCCCCGCCGCCCACGCCGCCGCCGCAGCCCGTCGCGCCGCCGGCCCCGGAGGCGCCGCGATGAGCCTCTCCAACCTCGGGCCGGGCGGCTTTCAGTCGCCGCTGTGGCGGTGGCTGATCGAGCGCGTCTGGCGCCTGGAGCACGCGTTCGAACGCTCGCGCGCCGCCGCCAAGCCGGAAGATGACACGCGCATCCGCATCTTCCTGGTGATGGGCTTCTTCTCGCTGTGCTTCGTCGGCGTGGCCGTGGGCGCGACCTGGGCGGCGCTGTTCTCGCACGCGGGGCAGGGCAACGGCTACGCCCAGGGCGTGGACGGCGCGCGCGGAGACGTGGTCGACCGGAACGGCAAGCTGCTGGCCGTCGATCTCGCCCACTACGCGCTCTACGTCGATCCCAAGGAGATCTGGGACCTCAGGGAAACCCGCGTCGCCCTGGGCAAGGCCCTGCCCCAAGTCCCCGCCAAGCGCCTGGACAAGGCCGTCTTCGGCGATCACCGCGCCTTCGTGCTGGGCGGTCTGACGCCGGACGAGAAGGATGCGATCTTCAACCTCGGCCTACCCGGCATCTCGTTCGAGGAGCAGGAGCGGCGGATGTATCCGCTGGGGCCGACGGCCGCGCACGTGATCGGCTTCGTCGACAGCGGCGGCAAGGGCCTGGCCGGCGCCGAACGCGCTCTGGACGATCCGATCACCAAGGCCGCGGCGGGCGAAGGCGGCCCGACCCAGCTGTCGATCGACGTGCGCGTGCAGGCGGCGCTGGAGGACGAGCTGCGCAAGGCTTGCGAGGAGTTCACGCCCAAGGGCGGCGTCGGGGTGGTCACCAATGTCCACACCGGCGAGGTCCTGGGCCTGGCCAGCTATCCCGACTACGACGCCAACAAGGCCGGCGAGGCCACGGACGAGCAGCGGCTGAACCGCGCGGCGGCGGCCGTCTACGAGATGGGCTCGACCTTCAAGGCCTTCACCGTGGCGATCGGCCTGGACACCGGCGTCGCGACGCCGACCTCCACCTTCGACGCGCGCCAGCCGTTCAAGCTTGGCTACCGGACGATCCACGACTACCACGCGACCCACAAGATCCTGACCCTGATCGAGGTGTTCCAGCACTCGTCGAACATCGGCACCGCGATCCTGGCCGAGAAGATCGGCGGGGAGCGCCTGTCGCGCTACTTCACCGCCCTGGGCCTGACCAAGCCGGCCCAGATCGAGCTGCGGGAGTCGGCGCGACCGCTGACCCCGCGCAAGTGGGACATGGACGCGGTGGCCTCGACCTCGTTCGGTCACGGCATCAATGTCAGTCCGCTGGCCCTGGCCCAGGCGATGGGCGCGTTGCTGAACGGCGGCGAGCTCTTGCCGCTGACCATCAAGAAGATGCCGCCCGGCGTGCGTCCCCAGGGGCCGCGCGCGATCTCCGAGGCGACCTCGACCGAGATGCTGAAGATCATGCGCGCCAACGTCCTGCCCGGCGGCAGCGGCGGCAAGGCCAATGTCCCGGGGCTGTCGGTCGGCGGCAAGACCGGCACGGGCGAGAAGTATGATCCGGCCATACGAGGCTATAACCACGACCGGCAGGTTTCCTCGTTCGCGGCCACCTTCCCGACCGAGGCGCCGGTCGAGGCGGATCGCTATTTTGTTCTGATCCTGCTGGACGAGCCGCACCGCGATCCCAAGACCGGCCTATCCACCGGCGGCTGGGTGGCCGCGCCGGCCGCCGGCCGGGTGATCGAGCGCATCGCTCCGTTCCTGGGCGTCAAGCGCAAGACCGAACTGGTGACCATCGCCGCTCCCACCAAGAACGCCGCTCCGGAGGCGGGCCTATGACCAAGCGTCTGTCCGAACTGTTCAACCGCCCCTTCGCCCACGACCCGGTGATCGCGGGCGTCACCGCCGACAGCCGCAAGGTCACGGCCGGCTGGCTGTTCGCGGCCCTGCCTGGGACCAAGGTTGACGGCCGCGACTTCGCGCCGGGCGCGGTGGCCAAGGGCGCCGCCGCCATCCTGGCCCCCGAGGGCGGGCTGGAAGGCCTGGGCGTGCCGGTGGTGCGTTCCGAAGACGCCCGCCGCGCCTACGCCCTGGCCTCGGCCGCGTTCTGGGGCAAGCAGCCGGCGATGTGCGTGGCCGTGACCGGCACCAACGGCAAGACCTCGGTCGCCGGCTTCTGCCGCCAGATCTTCGCCCAGCTGGGCCACAAGGCCGCCAGCATGGGCACGCTCGGCGTGGTGGTCAGCGAGGCGGGCCGGCCCGACCAGCAACTGACCCCGCCGGGCCTGACCACGCCGGACGCTGGCGACGTCGCCGAAATGGTGGCGCGCCTGGCCGACATGGGCGTCACGCACCTGGCGCTGGAAGCCAGCTCGCACGGCGTCGACCAGCGCCGCGTCGATGGCGTCAAGCTGCGCGCCGCCGGCTTCACCAACTTCACCCAGGATCACCTCGATTATCACGGCTCGATGGAGGCCTATCGCGCCGCCAAGCTGCGCCTGTTCGACACCCTGACGCCGGGCGGCGCCACGGCCGTGCTGAACGCCGACAGCGAGGCTTTCCCCAACTTCGCCGCCGCCGCCGTCACCTCGGGTCAGAGCGTGTTCTCGGTCGGCGAGGACGGCCAGGGCCTGCGGCTGATCTCGCGGACCCCGACTCCCGCCGGCCAGGACCTCGTCATCGAGGCCGACGACGTCGTCCACCATGTCAAGCTGCCGCTGGCCGGCGCCTTCCAGGCCTCGAACGTGCTGGTCGCCGCCGGTCTGTGCATCGCGGCCGGCGAGGACGTCGGCAAGGTTCTGAAGGCGTTGGAAAGGCTGGAGGGCGCGGCCGGGCGGCTTCAGCGCGTCGGTCGCGGCCCCAAGGGCGGCGAGGCCTATGTCGACTACGCCCATACGCCCGATGGCCTGCAAACGGTGCTCGAGGCGCTGCGTCCGCACACGCGCGGCAAGCTGATCGCGGTGTTCGGCGCGGGCGGCGATCGGGATCGCGGCAAGCGTCCTTTGATGGGCGCGATCGGCGCGAAGCTCGCCGACGTCGCCATCGTGACCGACGACAATCCGCGCTCGGAAGACCCCGCCTCGATCCGCGCCGCCATTCTCGACGCCGCGCCGGGCGCGCGCGAGATCGGCGATCGCCGCGCCGCGATCCGCGCCGCCGTGGACCTCATGGGCGAGGGCGATGTGCTGGTGGTGGCCGGCAAGGGCCATGAGCAGGGGCAGATCGTCGCCGGCGTGGTCCACCCGTTCGATGATGTGGCCGAGACGCTGCAAGCGCTGGAGGGCGTGGATGCCTGACGCCCTCTGGACCGCCGAGGAGATCGCGCGAGCCACCGGCGGCAAGGTCGCCGGAGACTTCGCCGTGACCGGCGTCTCGATCGACACCCGCACGGTCGAGGCGGGGGACCTCTTCGTGCCGCTGGTCGGCGCGCGCGACGGTCACGACTTCGTCCAGCAAGCGGTCGCCAATGGCGCGGCCGGCGTGCTGGCGGCCAAGCCGGTCGACGCCCCGGCGGTGATGGTCGAGGACACCTTCAAGGCGCTGGAAGCTCTGGGCGTCGCCGCGCGCGAGCGGGCGCCCCGGTGCAAGCGCGGCGCGGTGACCGGCTCGGTCGGCAAGACCAGCGTCACCCGCGCGATCGAGGCGGGCCTCCGCTTGGCGGGCAAGGCCCACGCCTCGGTCAAGAGCTACAACAACCACATCGGCGTGCCGCTGACCCTGGCGCGGATGCCGCGCGACACCGAACGCGCGGTGTTCGAGGTGGGCATGAACCACGCCGGCGAGATCGTCCCGCTGTCGGGGTTCGTCCAGCCGCACGCGGTGGCGATCACCACGGTCGGGCCGGTCCACATCGAGAACTTCCCGGACGGCGAGGCGGGCGTGGCCCGGGCGAAGGCCGAGATCTTCGCCGGCCTGCGACCGGGCTGCGTCGCGGTGCTGAACGCCGACAATCACTGGTTCGACTTCCTGAAGGGCGAGGCCGAGAAGGCCGGCGCGACGGTCTGGAGCTTCGGGTCTTCGCCCGACTGCACGGCCCAGTTGGTCTCTTTTTCCTCCGACCTTCCCGGGGAATGCCGGGATCCAGATGAAAGGGCGGCGAGCGCCCAGGATGGATCTGGGCCCCGGCATTCGCCGGGGAAGTCGGTTGTTAAAGCCGTGATCAAGGGCGAACCCGTCGAGTTCTCCTTGCTTCAAACCGGCGTTCACTGGGGTCCCAACAGCCTGTGCGTGCTGCTGATGCTGGAGGCGCTGGACGTGCCGCGCGAGACGGCGCTCGCGGCGCTGGCGGCCTTCGCGCCGATCGAAGGGCGCGGGGCCGAGAAGGCGATCCGCATCCCAGGCGGGACCTTTACCCTGGTCGACGAGAGCTACAACGCCAATCCGATCTCGATGCGCGCCGCGCTGAAGACCCTGGGCGCGCGGGCCGTCTCCGGCCGCCGCGTCGTGGCGCTGACCGACATGCTCGAACTGGGCGAGGACAGCGACCGCTTTCACGCTGAGCTTGCGGCGCCGATCGCCGAGGCGAACGTCGATGTCGTTTTTGTCGCGGGCGTCCACATGAAATCGCTGTGGGAGGCGCTTCCGCCGACTCGGCGGGGCGGCTACGCGGAGGTTACCGAAAAGTTAATGGCGACGCTGCCGGACGCGATCCGGCCGGGCGACGTGGTGATGGTGAAGGGGTCCAACGGCTCCAAGGCTGGGCGGCTCGCTCAAGCCTTGGCGGCGCTCGACCTTGGGGAACAGGGCTGATGCTGTACTTCCTGTACGAATGGCTGGCGCGCTCCGCCGAGCACGTGCCGCTTCTGAACCTGTTGAAATACCTGACCTTCCGGTCGGGTATGGCCATGCTGACCGCCTATATCGTCGCGGTGGCGATGGGCTCGCGCTTCATTCGCTGGATGAAGACCAAGCAGGGCAAGGGCCAGCCGATCCGCACCGACGGCATCGCCCGCCACGTCACCGAGAAGGCCGGCACGCCCACCATGGGCGGCTTCATGATCCTGGCCGGCCTGTTCGTCGCCGCCCTGCTGTGGGCCGACCTGCGCAACGTCCATGTCTGGGTCGTGCTGCTGGTCACGGGGAGCTACGGCGTTCTGGGCTTCATGGATGACTACGCCAAGGTCACAAAGCAGACCACGGCCGGTCTTTCCAGCGTCCAGAAGCTGGTGGCCCAGTTCATCGTCGCGATCATCGCCACGGTGATCCTGATCGTCTTCGCGCCCAAGTCGCCGATGACGCCGGGCATGGAGACCAGCGTGGTCTTCCCGATCTTCAAGGCGCTGGTGATCAATCTGGGCTGGTTCTACGTGGCCTTCGCGGCCGTGACGATCGCCGGCTTCTCGAACGCCGTGAACCTGACCGACGGCCTCGACGGCCTGGCCATCGTGCCGGTGATGTTCGCGGCCTCGACCTTCGGCCTGATCGCCTACCTCGTGGGGAACTACAAGTTCGCCGACTATCTGAACCTGCACTTCGCGCCGGGCGTCGGCGAGCTGGCGGTGCTGTGCGGCGCGATCATCGGCGGGGGCATGGGCTTCCTCTGGTACAACGCGCCGCCGGCCAAGATCTTCATGGGCGATACGGGCTCGCTGGCTCTGGGCGGCGCGCTGGGCGCGATCGCCGTCTGCGCCAAGCACGAGCTCGTTTTGGGCATCGTCGGCGGCCTGTTCGTGGCCGAGGCGCTCTCGGTGATGATCCAGGTCGCCTACTTCAAGAAGACCGGCAAGCGCGTCTTCCTGATGGCGCCGATCCACCACCATTTCGAGAAGCTGGGCTGGGCTGAATCCACCGTCGTGGTGCGGTTCTGGATCGTTTCGATGATCCTATCCTTCGTCGGCCTCGCCACCCTGAAGCTGCGCTAGGAGGGGCCAGACCATGATCCCGGTTCGCGGTTTCGAGGACAAGACCGTCGCGGTGTTCGGCCTAGGCCGCACCGGCCTGACGGCGGCGCGCGCCTTGATCGCGGGCGGGGCGAAGGTCGCCCTCTGGGACGAAAAGCCCGCCAGCCGCGAGGCCGCGGCGGCCGAGGGCTTTCCGGTGGTGGACCTGCAGGCCGCCGACTGGCGCCAGTTCGACGCCCTGATGCTGTCGCCGGGCGTGCCGCTGACCCATCCCAAGCCGCACTGGACGGTGGAAAAGGCCAAGGCCGCCGGGGTCGAGATCCTGGGCGACGTCGAGCTCTTCGCCCGCACGGTCAACGCGGCCCCGGTCCACAAGCGTCCGAAGATCATCGCCATCACTGGCACCAACGGCAAGTCGACCACGACCGCCCTGATCGGTCACCTCTGCGCCTCGGCCGGTCGTGACACCCGGATCGGCGGCAATATCGGCCTTGGGGTGCTGGGGTTGGAAGACATGCACGGCGGCGCGGTCTACGTGCTGGAGCTGTCGTCGTACCAGCTGGACCTGACCTCCAGCCTGAAGCCCGACGCGGTGGTGCTGCTGAACATCTCGCCCGACCATCTGGACCGTCACGGCGGCATGGACGGTTATATCGCCGCCAAGCGCCGGATCTTCCTGAACCAGGGCAAGGGCGACACCGCGATCATCGGGGTCGACGATCCCTGGTGCCAGCAGATCTGCACCGAGATCACCGCCGCCAACCGCCGGACCATCTGGCCGATCAGCGCCGGCAAGGCGATGGGCCGGGGCGTCTACGCCCTGCAGGGCGTGCTGTACGACGCCACCGGCGAACGGGTCGTGGAGGTCGCCGACCTGCTGCGCGCCCGCAGCCTGCCGGGCCGCCACAACTGGCAGAACGCCGCCGCCGCCTACGCCGCCGCGCGGGCCATCGGCATCTCGGTCTCCGACGCCGTCGACGGCCTGATGACCTTCCCGGGCCTGGCGCACCGGATGGAGACCGTCGGCAAGCTGGGCAAGGTCCGCTTCGTCAACGACAGCAAGGCCACTAACGCTGACGCCGCCCGCCAGGCGATGTCGAGCTATCCCAAGTTCTATTGGATCGCCGGCGGCGTGGCCAAGGCGGGCGGCATCGAGGACCTGAAGGATCTCTTCCCGCGCATCGCCAAGGCCTATCTGATCGGCGAGGCGGCCAATGTCTTCGCCGTGACCCTGGCCGGCAAGGCCGAGGTCAAGATGAGCGGGACGCTGGATAAGGCCGTGCAGCAGGCCTATGCCGACGCGGCGGCCAGCGGCGAGGACGCCATCGTCCTCCTGTCGCCCGCCTGCGCCTCGTTCGACCAGTTCAGCGACTTCGAGGCCCGAGGCGAAGCCTTCCGGGCGGCGGTCAACGCTCTGGCGGGCGGCGCCGGCAAGGCGGCCGTCGCCTAAGGCGCGCCATGAAGGATCCGCTGGAGACGCCAACCCCGGATCCCTCGAAGCCGACGATCCACAGTTGGCGACGCGTGCTGCGGACCTCGCTGCTCGAGAAGGCGGCGTTCCGCAACGCGGGGCGCACGGCGTTGCCTTGGCTAGCCTGGCTGCGTCGGCGTACTCGTTCCTCCGAACTGTGGCTGATCGCCGTCGCCACCGTCGCGGGCCTAGCGGCCGGCGCCCTGGCCGTGACCCAGGCCAAGATCGCCCATGGAACCCAGGTGGCCCTGTTCGGCTTCGATCCGGACGAGCGGCTGAGCGCCCAGACCGTCGTGGCGCCGCTGCGGCTGCTGGCCATTCCGATCGGCGGGCTGGTGCTGGGCCTCTTCACCGCGGCGGTCCTGCGCTTTCGTCCCAACCACGCCGTCGACCCCGTGGAGGCCAACGCCCTGCACGGGGGGCGGCTTTCCTTGCGCGACAGCGCCTTCATCTGCGGTCAGACCCTGATCTCGAACGGCTGCGGCGCCTCGGTGGGACTGGAGGCGGCCTACGCCCAGGCGGGCGGGGCGGCGGCCTCATGGATGGGGCGCGCCTTGAACCTGCGGCGCGGCGACCTGCGCACCCTGGTGGGCGCGGGGGCCGGGGCGGCGATCGCGGCGGCGTTCGGCGCGCCGCTGACCGGCGCCTTCTACGCGTTCGAGATCGTCATCGGCGCCTATACCGTCGCCAATATCGCGCCCGTCGCGGCGGCGGCCCTGGCCGGGGTGCTGGTGGCCAAGGCGCTGGGCTCGACGCCCTATCTGATCAAGACCTCGGTCGTCGCCATCTCGTCCTGGAGCGACTACCTGCTCTACGGCCTGCTGGGTCTGGTCGCGGCCCTGTTCGGCGTGGCCCTGATGCGGACGGTCGCGGTGGCCGACCGTTGGGCGGCCAAGGCGCCGCTGCCGCGCTGGTCGAGGCCGGCGATCGGCGGGATCGGCCTGGCCTGTCTGGCCCTGTCCACGCCCCAGACCCTCTCCGGCGGACATGGCGCCCTGCACCTGGATCTCAACGCCGATCTCTCGTTGAAGGTGCTGCTGATCCTGCTGCTGATGAAGTCGGCGGCCTCGATCATCTCGCTCAGCTTCGGCTTCCGGGGCGGCCTGTTCTTCGCGGCCCTGTTCCTGGGGGCGTTGATGGGCCAGGCCTTCGCCGATGTCGTGAACCTGATCGCCGAAGCGGAGCGTCTGGATCCCGTCGCCGCCTCGCTGGTCGGCATGGGCGCCCTGGGCGTGGCCATCGTCGGCGGACCCTTCACGATGTCGTTCCTGGTGCTGGAGGCGACGGGCGACTTCACCATCACCGCCGCGACCCTGGCCGCGTCGCTGATCGCCAGCGCCACGGTGCGCGAGACCTTCGGCTATTCGTTCTCGACCTGGCGGCTGCATCTGCGCGGCGAGACGATCCGCAGCGCCCACGACGTGTCCTGGATGCGCAACCTGACCGCTGGCAAGATGATGCGTCGGGACGTCAAGACCGCGCCCGCCCAGACCGGCCTCGTGGAGTTCCGCCGCCGCTTCCCGCTGGGCTCGACCAAGCGCGTGGTGCTGACCGACGAGACGGGCCGCTACGCCGGCATCGTCGCCACGGCCTCGGCCTACGCCCAGCCGCCCGAGAGGGATGTTCCGTTGTCGACCCTGGCCGTCAATCCCGAGGTGTCCCTGACGCCGGAGCTGTCGATCAAGGCGATCATGACCGCCTTCGACGAAACCGGCGCCGACGAGCTGGCCGTGGTCGATGACGGCGGCGAGGTGATCGGCCTGATCACCGAAGCCCACGTCACCCGCCGCTACGCCGAAGAGCTGGAAAAGGCTCGACGCGAGTTGACGGGCGAGGTGGCCTAACCGGACCTTAAGCGGCCGCCTGGGCGTATCCCAGCTGTTGGTTCAGCTGTTCCAGCAGCTCGATCGCCGCTTCGGCGACGACCGTGCCCGGCGGGAAGATCGCCACGGCGCCGGCGTCGCGCAGGGCCTGGAAGTCCTGGGGCGGGATGACGCCGCCGACGACCATCAGGATGTCGCCGCGTCCCTGCTTTTCCAGCTCGGCCTTGAGCTCTGGCGTCAGGGTGAGGTGGCCGGCGGCCAGCGAGCTGGCGCCTACCACGTGGACATTGTTCTCCACCGCCTGGCGGGCGGCTTCGGCGGGCGTCTGGAAGAGAGGTCCGATATCGACGTCGAAGCCGAGATCGGCGAAGGCGGTGGCGATGACCTTCTGGCCGCGATCATGGCCGTCCTGGCCCATCTTGGCGATCAGGATGCGCGGCGGCCGCCCGTCCGCCTGCTTGAACGCCTCGACCATCGCCTTGGCGCGGGCGGTGGTCGGGTCGGCGCCGGCCTCCTTCATGTAGACGCCCTGGATCGACTTGATCTCGGCGCGGTGGCGGCCGAACACCTTCTCCAAGGCGTAGCTGATCTCGCCGACGGTGGCCTTGGCGCGCGCGGCGTCGACGGCCAGGGCCAGAAGGTTGCCATTGGCGCGCGCGCCAGCCTCCAGGGCGTTCAGCGCCGCCTCGGTCGCGGCCGGATCGCGCTCGGCCTTCAGGCGCGCCAGCTTTTCCAGCTGGGCGGCCCGGACGGCGCTGTTGTCGACCTTGAGCATCGGGATCTCGTCGGCGACCTCGGGCTTGTAGCGATTGACGCCCACCACGCTCTGGCGATTGGAGTCGATGCGCGCCTGGGTCTTGGCGGCGGCTTCCTCGATACGCAGCTTGGGGATGCCTTGCTCGATGGCCTTGGCCATGCCGCCGGCCGCCTCGACCTCCTCAATGTGGGCCAGGGCCTTCTGGGCCAGTTCGTAGGTCAGCCGCTCGACGTAGTAGCTGCCGCCCCAGGGATCGGCGACGCGGGTCGTGCCGCTTTCCATCTGCAGGAAGAGCTGAGTGTTTCGCGCGATCCGGGCCGAGAAATCGGTCGGCAGGGCCAAGGCTTCGTCCAGGGCGTTGGTGTGCAGGCTCTGGGTCTGGCCGTTGACGGCCGCCATGGCCTCGACGCAGGTCCGCGAGACGTTGTTGAACACGTCCTGAGCCGCCAGCGACCAGCCGGAGGTCTGGCTGTGGGTGCGCAGGGAGAGCGAGCGATCGTCCTTCGGATCGAACTCGCGCTTCATCAGGCGGGCCCAGAGCAAGCGCGCGGCGCGCATCTTGGCGACCTCCATGAAGTAGTTCATGCCGATCGCCCAGAAGAAGCTCAGGCGCGGCGCGAAGGTGTCGATGCTCATGCCCGCCGCGACACCGGCGCGGGCGTACTCGACGCCGTCGGCCAGGGTGTAGGCCAGCTCCAGGTCGGCCGTCGCGCCGGCCTCCTGCATGTGGTAGCCGCTGATCGAGATCGAGTTGAACTTGGGCATGTTCGCCGAGGTGTAGGCGAAGATATCCGAGATGATCCGCATCGAGGGCGCGGGCGGATAGATGTAGGTGTTCCGCACCATGAACTCTTTGAGGATGTCGTTCTGGATCGTCCCCGAGAGCTTATCGGGCGAGACGCCCTGCTCCTCGGCCGCGACGATATAGAGCGCCAGGATCGGCAGCACCGCGCCGTTCATGGTCATCGACACGCTCATCTTGTCGAGCGGGATGCCGGAAAACAGGGTGCGCATGTCCAGGATCGAGTCGATGGCCACGCCCGCCATGCCGACGTCGCCCTTCACCCGCTCATGGTCGCTGTCATAGCCGCGGTGGGTGGCCAGGTCGAAGGCCACCGACAAGCCCATCTGACCGGCGGCCAGGTTGCGACGGTAGAAGGCGTTGGAGTCCTCGGCCGTCGAGAAGCCCGCGTACTGCCGCACCGTCCACGGGTTGGTGACGTACATGGTCGGGTAGGGGCCGCGCACGAACGGCGCGACGCCGGGATAGCCGCTGGTGAAGTCCAGGCCCGCCACGTCGTCGGCGTCATAGGCCGGCGCGACGGTGACGCCCTCGGGCGTGTTCCAGGCCTCGCCCTCTGGGGCGGGCGTTGACGCGACTTCCGCGAAGTCGATGGTGGTGAAGTCGGGGAACTTGCTCATGATCTCAGGCGCCTTCGAAGGCGGCGGCGAAACGCGCGGGCGTCAGGGCCGGGCAGTGGCTGTCGGGTCCGGGCAGGCGGACATCGGGCGCGGCGACGGCGAAGGCGGACGCGTCCGGCGTCTCGACCTCAGGCGTCTTGTCGTCGGCGTTGGGGAAGACCGTGACCCCCAGGATCTTGCGGGATTTGTCGGCGAAGGCGGCTTGCTGGGCGACGCGGGCCTTGGTCACGGCGTCGGCGATCCCGCCGCTTTCCAGCGCCTTGATCAGCCCCCCGGCGGTCTCGATGGCCTGGAAGCCGTTCCAGGCGGCGCGGGCCAGCTGGTCCGTCAGGCTGTCCAGATACCAGGCCCCGCCGGCCGGATCGGCGACGCGGCCCAGATTGCTCTCTTCCATCAAAACGAGCTGGGTGTTGCGGGCCTGGCGGCGGGCGAACGCGGTGGGAAGGCCGATGGCGTCGGTGAAGGCGTCCAGTACGATAGCGTCCGCGCCGCCGACCGCGCCGGCGAACCCAGCCGAGGTCAGGCGCAGCAGGTTCGTCCAGGCGTCGGCCTTGGCCAGCATCCGCCGCGACGAGCGGGCCTCGATCCGGGGTGGGACGGCGACGCCGCAGGCCTGGGTCAGGCGCGCCCACATCGCCTTGGCCGCGCGGACCTTGGCCACGCCGGTGAAATATTCGCCGTCCAGGCTGACGCCCAGCACGATACGACCGAAGGCGTCTTCCATAGAAAGGCCCGACCGCACCAGGGCCTTGGCGTAGGTCAGGGCGCTGGCGGTCATCATCGCCAGCTCCTCGGTGTTCGAGCCGCCGGCCTCGTGGGCCGCGCGGCCCGTCGCCAGGAACAGGCTGGCCTTGACGTAGGTCTCGGCCAGACGCGACGCGACGGTGGCGGCGTTGAAGACGTGGCTCTCGATCGGACCCGGGCTGGCGCCAGCCTGGGCGAAGGCCGTCAGAGGATCGAGATGGAAGGTCAGGGGCGCGTTGGGCGCCGCCTTGGCCAGGGCGCCCAGCCAGTCCGCGGCCTTGGGGCCCAGGAAACCGGCGTCCAGGGCGACCGGCGCGAGATCCAGCATCACGCCCGATAGCGCCCGCGAAAGATCATTCGCCGAGCCGATGGCGACGCCGTCGACGCCTGTCGGATCGATCCGCAGCAGAACCGAGGCCGCGCCGTTTTCCAGATCGGTCAGGATCTCCTGGGCGGCGCGTTCGGGATCGGGATGAGCGGCGCGGGTCCGCACGTCCCAGGGACGGTCGAGATCGCGGGGCCGCAGGTCGCGGGCCACCGCCACGCCGTCTCGCGCGGTGTAGAGCGGCTGTATGGTCAAGCCATCGGGCGTCGTGACCGTCAGGGCCTCGTCGAAGCTCTGCCCCTTCAAGGTCTTCTCGACCAAGGCCATCCAGCGAGCGCGGGCGGCCTCGTCGCCTTCAGCGCCAAATTCCTCGGCCAATGGCGTCGCGATGGTCAAGGCGCCTCTCTCCTGCATTGCAGCATTCTTGTCTTTCGCAACGAGATGCGCCGCTGCCGTTGGGGCCGTCAAGCCTCGCGCCGGCGTCACCGCGCCTTGCATCGAAGCCAAACGCGCGTTTAATCTGATCGCCGTTCATATATTCGGCGTTTCAAGCCGAACTCCAAAGGGGAGCCCCTCCATGGCCTTGCCGCCGATCCTGCGCGACCGCCTGCGTCTTCCGGTCATCGCCTCGCCGCTGTTCATCATCAGCAATCCGGACCTGGTGATCGCCCAATGCAAGGCTGGCATCGTCGGGTCCTTCCCGTCGCTGAACGCCCGCCCCATCTCGCAGTTGGACGAGTGGCTGGCCCGGATCACCGAGGAACTGGCGGCCTATGACAAGGCCCATCCGGAGGCGCCGTCGGCGCCGTTCGCCGTCAACCAGATCGTCCACAAGACCAATAATCGGCTCGAGGAGGACATCGAGCTGTGCGTGAAATACAAGGTTCCGGTCGTCATCACCTCGCTCGGCGCTCGCGAGGATCTGAACCAGGCGATCCACTCGTATGGCGGGATCACGCTGCATGACGTCATCACCGACCGTTTCGCGCGCAAGGCGATCGAGAAGGGCGCCGACGGCCTGATCCCCGTGGCCGCCGGCGCCGGCGGTCACGCCGGCACCCTGTCGCCGTTCGCCCTGATCCAGGAGATCCGTCAGTGGTTCGACGGCCCAGTGGCGCTGTCCGGCTCGATCGCCTGCGGACGTTCGATCCTGGCCGCCCAGGCCATGGGCGCGGACCTGGCCTATATCGGCTCGGCCTTCATCGCCACCGAGGAGGCGAACGCCGTCGAGGGCTACAAGCGCGCCATCGTCGAGGGGCAGGCCGACGGCATCGTCTATTCGAACCTGTTTACCGGCGTGCACGGCAACTACCTGCGCTCGTCGATCGTCGCCGCGGGCCTCGATCCCGACAACCTGCCCCAGAGCGATCCGTCCAAGATGAGCTTCGGCTCGGGCGGCAACCAGGAGGCCAAGGCCTGGCGCGACATCTGGGGTTCGGGGCAGGGGATCGGCGCGATCAAGGACGTGCTTCCAGCCGCCGAACTCATCGCCAAATTCTCCGCCGAGTACGAGCAGGCCAAGGCCGAACTGGCGGCCAAGACGGCCCTGACGTCCGGAAATCATTTGGCTTTCGCCGCCGAATAGGCGGGCGAACCACGGGGACGGGCGGCCGCCTGTCCCCGGTCTTCGCGGTGGTCGGATGCTGGAGCGATCTCGAACTCGCTCCAGGAGCCGCGCCCCAATGTCCGACCCGATCTTCGACGACGTCACGCCCCGCCTGGGCCTGCCCTATGTGGTCGCCGCCCAGGCCCAGAAACACATCCCGATCAACGAGAGCCTCGCGCGGCTGGACGGGCTCGTCCAACTGGCCGTCGAGAGCCGTGGCGTCGCTGCCCAGCCTGCCACTCCGGTCGCGGGCGGCGTCTGGATCTTGCCGGCCAGCGCCACGGGCGCGGCCTGGGCCGGCCAGCCCGTTGGAACCCTGATGCGCTTCGAGTCCGGCGCCTGGGAGCCGCTGGCTCCGGCCGAAGGCGTGCTGGCCTGGGTGAAGGATGAGAACCAGATGGTCGTCTTCGACGGATCGGCCTGGACGCCGCTGTCGGCAACGTTTCGAAGCCTGACCGCCGCCCAGACCCCCAATCTCGCCAATACGCGTCTGGAGATCCTGGAACAGGAAGTGACCTTGTCGGGCGTTTCCACCGCGACCAGCATCGCCATTCCCAGCCGCGCCATCGTTCTGGCGGTCTCGACCCGGACCACGGTCGCCGTGACCGGGGCGGCGTCCTACAATTGTGGCGTGTCGGGCGAGACCAGCAAGTTCGGCGGTTCGCTGGGCGTGGCCAGGAATTCCAGCAATGTCGGCGTTGTCGGTCCAACGGCCTATTACGCCGATACGCCGGTGGTATTGACCGCGATCGGCGGCAATTTCGTCAGCGGAAAGGTGCGGGTGGCGATCCACCTGATGCGCTTCGACGCGCCCCAATCCGTCTGATCCCTCCCCCTTGATTGGGGGGAGGGTGCGGGTGATCTACGACCTGTGTGGCTGAACCGCCGCATCACCCCCATCCCCCGCCCCTTCCCCCATCAAGGGGAAGGGAGATTGACCCGGGGATCGCTAGAGGCTACACGCCGCTCACCTTTGGGGAGTAGCCGCCCGCGCCTATCAGCGGGCCCCGCCGTCAACACACTTGGTCTCTTCTCTTTCGAGAGAGAGCCATGGCGCGGGGAAGGGAAGCGGACTTGCAGCTTCCTTGGCGAGACCAATGGCGCCGATCTCTATCCGGGCCGGGTGGGGCATCGACGCTATTGGCATGCGCCCGGCCCGGAGGATTATTTCAGTGGAAGCCCTGCTCGCCTCGACCCTGGTCGTCGCCATCGCCGAGATTGGCGACAAGACCCAGCTGCTGGCCATCATCCTGGCCACGCGTTTCAAGAAGCCCGTCCCGATCATTCTGGGCATCCTGGTCGCCACTTTGTTCAACCACGCCCTGGCCGCCACGGTCGGCTACTGGGTGTCGGACTTCCTCAGCGGCGCCTGGTTCAAATGGGCGCTCGCCGTCTCTTTCATCGCCATGGCCGCCTGGGCCCTGATCCCGGACAAGGCCGATGACGAGGAGCAGAAGGAACCGGGCCGCTACGGCGTCTTCCTAACCACCGCCGTGGCCTTTTTCCTGGTCGAGATGGGCGACAAGACCCAGATCGCCACCGTGGCCCTGGGCGCCAAGTTCCACTCGATCGCCTGGGTCGCCGCCGGCACCACCCTGGGCATGATGCTGGCCAACGTCCCGGCCGTCTATCTGGGCGAGGCCGCGACCAAGATCGTGCCGCTGAAGTATGTCCGCATGGGCGCGGCGGCGATCTTCCTGCTGCTGGGCGTCTGGCAGGTGGCGGAGTTGACGGGGCTGTTGAAGTAGGCGGCCCAGCCGCTATGAGGGGACGGAGCCAAGGAGTTCCGTCCCCTCATGAGCGCCACCGATCAGCAGCCGCGCGGCTGGGAGTTCTGGATCGATCGCGGCGGCACGTTCACCGATATCGTCGCGCGGCGGCCGGATGGATCTCTGGTCACCCACAAGCTGCTGTCGGAAAATCCCGAACGCTACGCCGACGCCGCCGTGGCGGGTGTTCGCGCGCTGCTGCCCGAGGGCGCGCGCGTCGACGCGGTCAAGATGGGCACCACCGTCGCCACCAACGCCCTCCTGGAGCGCAAGGGCGAGCCGACGGTCCTGGCGATCACCGCTGGCCACGCCGACGCCTTGCGGATCGGTTACCAGGCGCGGCCGAAGCTGTTCGAGCGCCATATCGTCAAGCCGGAAGCCCTCTACGACCGTGTGGTCGAGATCGACGAGCGGATCGGCGTCGAGGGACAGATTCTGCGGCCGCTGGACGAAGCCGCCGCGCGCGCCGGCCTGAAGGCCGCGTTCGACGCCGGCTTCCGCGCCGTCGCGATCGTGCTGCTGCACGGCTTCCGCTTCACGGACCACGAGGCGCGGGTGGCGGCGATCGCCCGCGAGATCGGCTTCACGCAGGTCTCGGTCAGTCACGAGGTCAGCCCGCTGATGAAGCTGGTCGGGCGCGGCGACACCACCGTGGTGGACGCCTATCTGTCGCCGATCCTGCGCCGCTATGTGGACCAGGTGGCGGACGCGCTGGGCCGCGATACGCGGCTGCTCTTCATGCAGTCGAACGGCGGCTTGACCGACGCGCGGGCTTTTCGGGGCAAGGACGCCATCCTGTCCGGCCCCGCCGGCGGCGTGGTCGGCATGGCGCGGACGGCCGCGGCGGCGGGCTTCGAGCGCGTGATCGGCTTCGACATGGGCGGCACCTCGACCGACGTCTGCCACTATGCCGGGGAGTACGAGCGGGCCTTCGAGACGGTGGTCGCCGGCGTGCGGATGCGCGCGCCGATGATGAATATCCACACGGTGGCGGCTGGCGGCGGCTCGATCTGTTCGTTCGACGGCGCGCGCCTGCGCGTGGGGCCGGCCTCGGCCGGCGCGGTCCCGGGACCGGCCGCCTATCGCCGGGGCGGACCGCTGACCGTCACCGACTGCAACGTCATGCTGGGCAAGCTTCGGCCGGAGTTCTTCCCCAAGGTGTTCGGGCCCGACGCCGACCAGCCGCTGGACGTGGGCGCCGTCACGCGCGGCTTCGAGGCGATGGCGGGCGAGATCGCGGCGTCGACCGGCAAGGCCATGACGCCTCAGGAGATCGCCGAGGGCTTCGTCACCATCGCCGTCGAGAACATGGCCAAGGCTGTGCGGCAGATCTCGATCCAGCGGGGCTACGACGTCACCCGCTATGTGCTGGCTTGCTTCGGCGGCGCGGGCGGGCAGCACGCCTGCCTGGTGGCCGACGCCCTGGGCATGACCCAGGTGATGATCCATCCGTTCGCGGGCGTGCTCAGCGCCTATGGCATGGGCCTGGCTGATCTGCGCCTGATCCGCGAGGAGACAGTCGAGCGGCCGCTCGACGACGCGGGCGATCTGGCGGCGCGGGCGGCGGTCTTGGCCGGGGAGGCCGAGGTGGCTTTGCGGGCTCAGGAGGCGCCGATCGCTTCGGTGGAGGCGATCGCCAGCCTGCGCGTGAAGTACGCGGGGACCGATACGCCGCTGGTCGTCCCGTTCGATGACATCGCCGCCGTTCGCGCGGCCTTCGAAGATCAGCACCAGCGTCGCTTCGGCTTCACCTCTCCGACAACGCCGCTGGTGGTGGAGACCTTGTCCGTGGAGGCGATCGGCCGCTCGGACGCGGGCTCCGAACCGGATTTCGAGTCCGGCTCCTCCAAGGGAGTCCAGGCGATGGCGACCGTCGAGGCCCGCATGGCCGGGGCGCTTCACGCTACCCCCGTCTTCGATCGGGAAGCTTTACCGATCGGCGCCGAGATCCTCGGCCCCGCCATCATCCGCGAAGCCACCGGCACCACCATTGTCGAGCCCGGCTGGCGTGCGAGCGTCGATCCTCGCCTGAATCTGATCCTTGATCGCGTCGTCGCCTTGCCGGCCCGCAAGGCGATCGGGACCGAGGCCGACCCGGTCATGCTGGAGGTGTTCAACAACCTCTTCATGGCCGTGGCCGAGGAGATGGGCTTCGCCCTGCAGAACACCGCCTATTCCGTGAACATCAAGGAGCGCCTGGACTTTTCCTGCGCCCTGTTCGACCGCGCCGGCAACCTGATCGCCAACGCCCCGCACATGCCGGTCCACCTGGGCTCGATGGGCGACAGCGTGCGGGCCGTCCGCGAGGGACTTGAAGAAAGCGGGCGCGGCTTGAAGCCCGGCGACGTCTACATGCTGAACGCCCCCTACAACGGCGGCACGCACCTGCCGGACGTCACGGTGGTCATGCCGGTGTTCGACCAGAAGTCGGCCCTGATGTTCTACGTCGCCGCGCGAGGCCACCAGGGCGACATCGGCGGCATGACGCCCGGTTCCATGCCGCCGACCAGCAGAACGGTGGAGGAGGAGGGGGTTCTCATCGAGAACTTCCTGTTGGTCGAGGACGGCCGCTTCCGCGAGGCCGAGACCCGGGCTCTGCTGGCCTCGGGCAAGTGGCCGGCGCGCAATCCCGACCAGAACATCGGCGACCTCAAGGCCCAGGTCGCCGCCTGCGCGCGCGGGGCCGAGGCCTTGACCGCCATGGTCGCCGAGTTCGGCCAAGCGGTCGTTGAAGCCTACATGGCCCACGTCCAGGACAACGCCGAGGAAGCGGTGCGACGCGTACTGGCGACGATGAAGAGCGGATCGTTCGCCTACGAACTGGACGATGGGGCGGTGGTCCGCGTGTCCATCGACGTGGATCAAGCGGCCCGAACGGCGCGCGTCGACTTCACCGGCACGAGCGGCCAGGTCCCGACCAATTTCAACGCGCCGGCCTCGATCTGCCGGGCGGCGGCGCTCTACGTGTTCCGCACCCTCGTCGACGACGAGATCCCGATGAACGACGGCTGCCTGCGGCCGGTCGAACTCGTCATTCCCGAGGGTTCGATGCTGCGGCCACGCTACCCGGCGGCGGTGGTGGCGGGCAATGTCGAGACCAGCCAGGTGGTGGTCGACGCCCTTTACGGCGCTCTGGGCGTCATGGCGGCCGCCCAGGGGACGATGAACAACTTCACCTTCGGCGACGATCGGCGGCAGTACTACGAGACCATCTGCGGCGGCTCGGGCGCGGGACCGGATTTCGCCGGGACCGACGCGGTCCAGACCCACATGACCAACAGCCGCCTGACCGATCCGGAGGTGCTGGAGACGCGCTATCCGGTGCTGGTGGAGGCCTTTTCGATCCGGCGCGGCTCGGGCGGAGCGGGCGCCCGGCGGGGCGGAGATGGCGTCACGCGCAAGATCGGTTTCCGCGAGCCGATGACCGCGACCTTGCTCTCCAACCGTCGGCGCGTCCCGCCCTTCGGGCTGGAGGGCGGCGGGCCGGGCGCGGTGGGCAGGGCGTGGGTCGAGCGCGCCGACGGGACGGTCAAGGCGCTGGCCGCCACCGATCTAGTCGAGGTCGGCGCGGGCGACGCGATCGTCATCGAGACGCCGGGCGGCGGCGGTTGGGGGAAGGCGTGATGGCCAAGGCCGCGGTTCTGTTCGTCTGCCTGGGCAATATCTGTCGCTCTCCCCTGGCCGAGGGCGCTTTTCGGGCCGAGGCCGAGCGATGCGGCCTGGACGTCGTCGTCGATAGCGCCGGCACGGGCGGTTGGCACAAGGGCGAGCCGCCCGATCCGCGCGCCATCGCCGTGGCGCGCCGCCATGGCGTGGATATCGGCGGCTTGAGAGCGCGACAGGTGAAGCCGGACGACTTTCGCGTCTTCACCCACATCTACGCCCTGGACCACGACAATCTGAGCGGGCTGCGTCGGATCGCCCCGGCCGACGCCACGGCCGAGGTGGATCTGCTTCTGAACCTTGTGGCCGGGCGGCAGGGGCGCGCCGTGGCGGATCCATACTATGGCGACGAAGCCGGGTTCGATGTGACTTGGAACGATGTGATGACGGCCTCAAGGGCCCTGGCGACGCGGCTGGTCGAAGAGGGCCGGGCGAAGCTCTAATGCAGGGTGGGACGAGCGGGCGTCTCCGGCTCGTCGAACCGCATCGGCAGGGCCATGCCGTCACGGGCCAGGGCCGTGTTCAGGAAGCGCGCCATCACCGTCACGGCCTCGGGCTGGATCAGCATCGCCTCCAGCAGGCGCTGGGCGATCTCGGGCGAGGCGGGGCAGACGCCGCAAGCCGTGATCAGCCGCTGTTCATCCTCGGCATAGTCGCCGCAGCCGGGCGCGGCCACGCAAAGCGGACGCCGAATCTGGCCCTCAACGGCGGTCATCATCAGAAGGAAGGCCGTGGCCACGCCGGGCGAAACCAGGGACCCGGCCGTCTTCGACAGGCGCGCCTTGGGCTCCTCGCCCAGCACCCGGGCCGCTACCCACTGGCGCAGCATCCACAGCAGGATCCGCTCGCCCTCGGCCAGGCCGGAGGGGCCGCAGTGAGGGATAGACTGATGGAGGAAAGGATCGGGCCGCACGCCTGAAATCTCCTCGCCGAAGCAGGGGGCCGACACCCGCCGTCGACGAACCGATCTCGGTGAGCGGCCCGATGCGTCTTGCGAACGCTTCGCAATTAAGCGCGAGGCCTAGTTGAGAGTCAATCGCAATTTATCGGTCAGTTCTAACCGCCGAAGCCGCCCTTGAAGCCCCCGCTGGAATAGCTGCGGCCGCCGCCGAACCCGCCGCGCGAGACGACTGAGGTGCGGGTCTGGACCTTGGGCGGCGCGCTGCGAATGGCGTCGGGCGGGTCGATGCTCTCGCGTGTGATGACCGTGCGGCCGGTGCTGTAATCGCGGTCCAGCCGTCCGCCCCAGGTCGAGTAGTAGCCGCCGCCGCCGTAGTCGTCATAGCGGCGATAGAGGCCCGCGCCGTGGTAGCCATCCATCATCCGGCCGATCACGAAACCGGCCAGCAGCGGCGTGAAGACGTCGTGGCCGCCATAGCTGCGCGGCACGCAGTTGCCCGGGCCGTAGACGTCCTCGCAGGTCGAGCGCGCCTCGTAGCGCGGCGCCTTTTCCTGGTCTTCCTTCTGGGCGGCCGCGTAGGAGGTTTCGCACTGCTGGACCGGGACCTCGCCGGCGTCCTTGCACTCCTGCAGGGTCTTGTAGCTGAAGGCCTGGACCTTTTCGCCCTGATTGGGGTCCCAGCTGGCCTGCCCGCCATTGTGGTCGTCGCAACCGGCCAGGGTCAGGCTGGCCGCGCCGGCCAGCATGGTGGTGAGCTTGAGCGAAGCCGAGCGCTTGCGTGTGGTCATGCGAGATCTCACGAGGTCATGCAGGCGGCGTTCAGCACGCCGACGGCGATCGCGACACCGGCCAGATAGACGCCGATGGCCATCTCGCCGTTCTCGATCCGGGTCTTGACGTCTGGCAGGGCGATCAGGCGCACGCCGGTGAAGGCGGCGATCTGGATGACGCCGGCCAGGGTCGCCCAGGCCGCGAATTCCGGAAGGCTGACCGTGTGGGTCAGGGCCGAGCCGAGCGGCAAGACGTAGCCGATCAGCGCGCCGACCAGGGCGACGGAGGCGGCGGTGTTGCCGCTCCGGATCAGGGCCTTCTCGTCATAGGGCGTCGCCCACTGATAGACGGCCTTGAAGACGATGGTGAACAGGCCGGCCACGACGAAGGCCAGCAGGAAGGCGAGGGCGCCATCCTTGAAGCCGATGAAGTCGAGCATCTTCTCTCCCTAGGCCTTGAACTCGCCCACCGACAGCGGCAGGCCGATCATCGTCTCGTGCGTGACCTCGCCATCCTCGGGCTCGAGGGTCAGGGCCAGTAGCAATTCGCGACCGTCGGCCGGAAGGTCGCGGTGGAACAGCATGGTGGTCTGGAAGAGCCGTTTGTCCGGCTCCTGGGACTCGCGATCGTAATAGACGTTTTCCCAGAGGGTCACGGGGTCCTGCTCGACCGCGTCCTCGCCGAACCAGAAGCGGCGGTATTCGGGCAGGCCGTTGGGCTGGAAAGCCCGCGCCCGCAGGCGGGCGTTCCAGGAAAAGCCGCCGTCGCCGCTGCCCGGATAGTCGCTGGACCAAGGCAGGAACAGTGTGAAGTCGTTGGCCTTCTCGCCGGCGCGGTCGTCCGAGACGATCTGAAACATCACCTCGTCGTCCGTATAGAACCGATGGACGAAGACCCCGTCGCTCAGTTCGATCAGGCCTTGGGCGGTGATCTCCAGCGTGTCGCGGTCCAGGGCGAAGCGGGTCTCGGCCCCGAAGCGTCGCCAGGCCAGCGGGTCCAGCACGACGGTGCGGCCGATCGTGACGTTGCGAATGACCGGCAGGATGGAGCGGGGCTCCTCCGCCTTGCCGCCGAACAGTTTTCCGAACATCGAAGAATTCGCTCCCGCGAGCCCTCTAGCAACCCTTCCGCGTCTTCTAGCCGAAGAACGACGCGGCGTCCCCCAAGACCGCGCTTGCCCTCGGGTGAACTCGGTCGCAGGATGACGTCGGTCGGCGCCTTGTCAAGCGTACATGTTATGCGTACATGTAACGGATGCCTGCCAAGATCACCAGGGGCGCTCAGGCCGCCGAAAGAACCCGCGCGTGGCGTGAAGCCCGACGGCAAGCCGGCTTCGTGAAGATCGAGGTCTGGGCTCCGGCGGCGTGCAAGCCCGACATCCTTTCGGCCGTCCAGGCGATCGTCGTGGAGTCGGTCCGCGGACCGGCCTTGCGGGCCAATCCCAATCCTCCCCGAGGCGTCAGACACATGGATTCCGTTATCGACACCGCCTGGACGATCAAGAGCCTGCGCGACGCGCTGGTCGAGACCAACCTCGTGCGCGAAGGCGAGATGAGCGCCGCGATCATCGAGGGCGTCGAGCCTGTCCTGCTGGTGACCATGCACGAGTTCGGCGATCTGCCGGTCTATGTCAGCGGCGGAGCGTTGCAGATGGTGGCGTCGACCATCCTGTGGCCCTGCGACGAGCAGAACGACCGCTCAGCCTTCAATGAGTTCCTGCTGAAGGCCCAGAAGGTCGTGCCCCTGTCGAACTTCGGCATTACCACCATCGACGGTCGTGACTATTACGAGCTGATGGGCGAGATTTCGTCCAAGACCACCCTGCAGACGCTGGTGATCGAGCTGCGCACCCTGGCGGCTAACGCCATCGCCGCCGCCAGCGACCTGCGTGAAACCTTCGAGAAGAGCCGCGTCGCGGCCGCCTGAAAGACAGAAGACCGGAGACTGACCTGATGTCGATGTGGAGCAAGCTCTCGGCCCTGTTCCGGGGTTCCGTTCACGACGGCGCCCAGACGGTGGTGGACGCCAACGCGCTGCGGATCCTGGACCAGGAGATCCGAGACGCCGACGCCGCCCAAGGCAAGGCTCGCGACGAGTTGGCCAAGATGGTGGCGCGCCGCCGCGCCCTGGAGACCGAGGTCGGCCAGCTGAACGATCAGGTGCGCAAGTACGAGGCCTCGGCCCGCGCCGCCCTGACCAAGGGCGATCAGGCGCTCGCGCTCGAAGTCGCCCAGCGGATCGCCGATCTCGAGAAGGAGTCGACCCAGAAGGGCGGCCAGATGACTGAGCTGCGCGCCGCCGAGGACAAGATGCGCGGGGTCATCACCCAGACCGACACCAAGATCGAGGCGCTGCGGCGCGAGATCGACATGGTCAAGGTCAACGAGAGCGTCCAGAAGGCTCAGTCGGCAGTGATCTCGCGCTCGGGTTCGGCCAGCGGGGTCGTCGGCTCCGCCGCCGACAGCCTCAAGCGCATCAAGGAGCGCCAGGCCGTCCGCGAGGAGCAGTTCCGCCTGCATAACGAGTCCGAGGATCGCCGGACCGGCGCCGATCTCGACGCCAAGCTGGCCGCGGCGGGCATCCTGCCGGGCGGCGGCGGAGCCGAGGACGTGCTGGCTCGCCTGATGGCGCCCAAGGACGAGGCCCTGCCGCCGCCGGCCCTGGCCATCGAGGACAAGGCCAAGGTCGCCAAGGACGGCTCGAACGCCTGATGCGCCGCATCGACCTGACCCCTCGGCCCGACTGGAAGTCCAAGGCCGAGGCGGTCGGCTTTACCTGGCACCACGCCGACGGCCGCCGCTACTGGGACGAGCGGGCGGCCTACGCCTTCACGCTGGCTCAGATCGAGGACCACATCGAGCTGGCGACGCAGGCGCTGCACGCCCTGTGCCTCGACCTCGTGGACGAGGCGGCGACCAGCGACGCCCTGATGGCCCGGCTGAAGATTCCCGAGGCCGCGCGCGATGTCGTCGCAGCCTCGTGGAAGGCCCGCGACCCATCGCTGTATGGCCGCTTCGACTTCTTCTACGACGGAACCGAGCCGCCCAAGCTCTACGAATACAATGCCGACACCCCGACCAGCCTCTATGAGGCGGGCGTCTTCCAGTGGCTCTGGCTGGAGGACCTGATCGCCCAGGGGCGGCTTCCGGAAGACACCGACCAGTTCAACAGCATCCACGAGCGGCTGGCCGATCGCTTCCGCGCGATCTTTCCGGACGGCGGTTTCGTGCACTTCGCCAGCGACGCCGACTTCGTCGAGGATCGCCAGACGGTGCGTTTCCTCGAAGACATGGCCAGCCTGGCGGGGCTTGAGCCCAAATTCGTGCCGACCACCCAGATCGGTCTCGACGCCGACGGGCGGTTCGTCGACCAGGACAACTACATCATTGGCGCGCTGTTCAAGCTGCACCCCTGGGAAGACATGCTGCGCGAGCCCTACGCGGCCAATATCGCCGGGTCGAGGACGCTGTTCCTGGAGCCGCCCTGGAAGGCGATCCTGTCGAACAAGGCGTTGCTGCCGCTGCTGTGGGAACGCCATCCGGGGCACCCGAACCTGCTCGAGAGCTATTTCGAGGACGATCCCAAGAGCGAGCGTCTCGGCGCCAGCTACGCCCGCAAGCCGCTGTTCAGCCGGGAGGGCGCGAACATCGAGCTCTGGAAGAACGGCCGCAAGGGCAGGGTGCTGGACCAGGGCTATGGCGAGGAAGGCTGGATCCGACAGGCCTTGAAGCCGCCGCCCAGGTTCGGATCGAACTATCCGGTCATCGGCTCGTGGGTGATCGGCGACCATCCGGCGGGGATCGGGATCCGCGAGGATCACGGCCGCGTCACGCGCGATCGCTCCCGCTTCGTGCCGCATATCATCCAGGGATGAGACGACCGCGCCCAAGCGCCACAAGAACGCCCGTTTTCTAATTTTAGGAAACCGGTATCATTTTGGGTGAGGGCGTCCGCGCCGTGACGCTCCAGGGGAGAAACGCTCACATGTCCAAGCGCGCCGCCGCCATCGGCCTTTTCCTGTCCGCCAGTCTGTTGGCCGCGCCGGCCCTGGCGGGCGTCATCGGCCAGAACGTGCCGGCCCTGCCGATCACCGCCGAGCGGATCGCCCAATTGCCCGCCGACCAGCAACCGGCCTGGAAAGCCTATCTCGCGCGCTCGCAAGCCCAGATGCAGGCCGACCGCGCCGCCCTGGCCGCCGAACTGAAGCCGGGCGAAACCGCGCCGCCGCCGCTTCCCGCCACCGCGCACGGCGACGGCGGCATGGCGTTGCACAAGGCTCCGGCCTGGTACGCCTCGCCCGAGGCGCGCCACATCGCCGACGTCATCGTCAGCTTCCAGACCCCGGCCGGCGGCTGGAGCAAGAACCAGGACCGTCGCGGCGCGCTCCGCCTTCCGGGCCAGCCTTGGGCCTCGGACAATAGCTCTCAGCACCTGGGCAAGGACGATTTCGACGCCCCCCACAGTCCGCGTTGGAGCTATGTCGGCACGCTGGACAACAACGCCACCATCACCGAGATGCGCTTCCTGGCGAAGGTGGCGACGCAGGCCCCCGGCCCGGAAGGCGACGCCTATCGTCAGAGCTTCCTGAAGGGCGTCCATTACCTGCTGGCCGCCCAGTTCCCGAACGGCGGCTGGCCGCAGGTCTGGCCGCTGGAGGGCGGCTATCACGACGCGATCACCTATAACGACAACGCCGTCTCCGAGGCGGCGGCCCTGCTGACGGAAGTGTCGGAGGCCAAGGCGGACTTCGCCTTCGTGCCGGCGGATCTGCGCGCCAAGGCCGCCGAGGCCGCCAAGTGGGGGCGGCTGTGCATCGTCGCCACCCAGATCCGCGTTAACGGCAAGCTGACCCTGTGGGGGCAGCAGGCGGACCCCTTCACGCTCGAGCCCGTGGGCGCGCGCAACTTCGAGCCGCCGGCCCTGGCGACCAGCGAGAGCGCCGACCTGCTGCTCTATCTGATGAGCCTGCCGGACCCGACGCCTCAGGAGGTGCGGGCGGTGCACTGGGGCGTGGCCTGGCTGAACCATCACGCCATCATGGGCAAGGAATGGACCGGCAAGGGCCAGACCGATGGGCGCCACCTGATCGACAAGACCGGCGCCGGCCCGATCTGGGCGCGCTACTATGATCGCAAGACCGAGAAGCCGATCTTCGGTGACCGCGACAAGTCGCTGCATGACAATGTCGACGACATTTCCCAGGAACGCCGCGACGGCTATTCTTGGTTCGGCGCGCAGCCGCTGAAGGTGTTCAAGGTCTATGGCGACTGGGTCAAGACGCACCCGCCGGGCCAGTAAGCCTCAGAGCGTGAGGCTGAAAGTGGGAACCGGTTTCAGCTTATCTCACGCTCTAAACATTTGATTTGAAGCCTTTTTGGCGCCTGAAATCGATTCCGATTTCAGGCGCCAAAAAGGCTCTAGAGCTGGCGCAGCACGCGGACGAGGTCCTCGACGATCTCGCGCCGCGTGTCGCGGGCCCCATCGGGCGTGAAGCCCAGCTCATAGGCGCACGAGCCGTGATCGACACCGGGGAGCGGCGCGCTGCACGAGCCGTGGACCTCGGTGACGCGGGTGCGGGCGATCACCTCGGCGGCGTTGGCCGGATTGATCCCGCCGCCGGCCAGGATGGCGATGCGACCCCGGGCCCGCGCAGCCAGCTGGGCGATCCGCGCCGCGCCGGCCATGGCGTTCTGGGCGCCGCCCGAGGTCAGCACGCGCTCGAAGCCCAGGTCGATGGCCAATTCCAGCCCGGCCTCGAAATCGGGGACGAGGTCGAAGGCGCGGTGCAGGGTTACGCCCAGCCCCTCGGACTGCGCGATCAACGGCGCCAGCACATCGGCGTCCAGCTCGCCGTTGTCGCGATTGGCCCCGAACACCACGCCGGCCAGGCCCGCGTCGCGCGCGGCGTCAATGTCGCGACGCATGGCGTCCAGCTCGACCGCGTCGTAGCGAAAGTCGCCCTGGCGCGGGCGGATCATCGCGTAGATCGGAATCGGCGCCTTGCTCGCCTGGGCGATCAGGCCCGGCGCGGGAGTCAGGCCTTGCTGCCCAAGCGCCGCGCACAGTTCGATGCGATCGGCCCCGCCGGCGATCGCCGCCGCCAGTCCGGCGGGCGTGTCGACGCAGACTTCCAGCAGGATGCGATCGGCGGTCATCGTCTTCTCCAGGCCATGCTACGGAATCCGGGCGAACCTCTTGGAGCATACGTGGATGATGAATCGTAGAGGCCTGATCGGCGCTTCCCTGGTTGGATCGGCGCTGATCGGCGCCAGGGCGTCGGCCGCCGAGACCGTGACGCGGCTGGACGGGCCGTGCGTTATCTCGACCTGGGACTTCGGCGTCGCAGCCAACCAGGCGGCCTGGGCGGTGCTCTCGAAGGGCGGTCGCGCGCTGGACGCGGTCGAGGCCGGCGCCCGTGTGCCCGAGCAGGATCTGAAGAACCACAGCGTCGGCCGCGCCGGCTATCCCGACCGGGACGGCCATGTCTCGCTGGACGCCTGCATCATGGACGAGCTGGGCAACTGCGGCGCGGTGGCGGCGTTGGAACACATCGCCCACCCGATCTCGGTGGCGCGCAAGGTGATGGAGAAGACTCCCCACGTGATGCTGGTCGGCGCCGGCGCGCTGCAGTTCGCGTTGGAGCAGGGCTTCCAGTACGATGAACTGCTGACGCCGGACTCCAAGGCCGCCTGGGAGGCCTGGAAGAAGGACGCCAAGTACCAGCCCAAGGCCAATAGCGAGGTCGGCGACTACGGCAAGACGACCGGGCGGCTCGGGACGCCGGGCGGCAAGGGCAACCACGATACGATCGGCATGTTGGCGATCGACGCCAAGGGGAATATCGCCGGGGCCTGCACGACCAGCGGCATGGCTTGGAAGATGCGGGGCCGAGTGGGTGACAGCCCGATCATCGGCGCGGGTCTCTATGTCGATAACGACGTCGGCGGCGCGACCTCGACCGGCGTCGGCGAGGAGGTGATCCGCAACGTCGGCAGCTTCCTGGTCGTGGAGCTGATGCGCCAGGGCCGCTCGCCGGAGGCCGCCTGCCGGGAAGCCGTCGAGCGGATCCTGAAGAAGAAGCCCCAGGCCAAGGACATCCAGGTCGGCTTTTTGGCCATCAACAAGAGGGGCGAGGTCGGGGCCTGGGCGATCCAGAGCGGCTTCAGCTACGCCCTGTGCGACGGCCGCAAGCAGGACACGCTGCTGCCCGGCAAGGCCACCTATCCAGTGTCCGCGTGAAGAGGGTAGGCGAACGCGCGAGGCGGTTATAGCGTTCGCGTCCAAAGCTCAGGGAGACCGCCATGTGCGATGACGATATCCACCCCGGCCTCGTTCACGATCCCCGCCTCTCGCGACGCGCCTTCGGTCTGATGACCGTCGCCGCCACCGGGATCGCCACGGTCGCGCGCGCCGACGACAAGGTCGAGGAAAAGGACGTCACGGTGAAGACCGCCGACGGCGTCGCCGACGCGGCGCTGTTCTACCCGAAAGGGAAGGGTAAGTGGCCGGCGGTGCTGCTGTGGCCCGACATCATGAGCCTGCGCCCGGTGTTCCGCGACATGGGCCGGCGCTTGGCCGAGGCCGGCTATGTGGTGCTGGTCCCGAACCTCTATTACCGCGTCCGCAAGGCGCCGGTCATCGACGGGACGTTCGACTTCTCCAAGCCCGACGACCGGGCCAAGCTGATGACGCTGCGCCCGTCGGTGACGCCGGCCGGCACGGCCCGGGACGCCGAGGCCTATGTCGCCTTCCTGGACGCCCAGCCCCAGACCGACAAGACCAAGAAGATCGGGACGCAGGGCTACTGCATGGGCGGCCCGCTGGCCTTCTATACGGCGGGTGTGGCGCCGGGGCGCATCGGCGCCGTCGCGACCTTCCACGGCGGCGGACTGGTCTCGAAGGACGCCGACAGCCCGCATCTGCTGATCCCCAAGACCCACGCCGAATATCTGATCGAGATCGCCGGCAACGATGACCAGCGGGAGCCGGATGTGAAGGACCAGCTGAAGGCGGCGTTCGCGTCGGCCAAGCGCCCGGCCCAGGTCGAGGTGTTCGGCGGCTCGAACCACGGTTGGACCGTCAAGGGCAGCCAGGTCTACGACGAGCCCGCCGCCGAGCGGGCGTGGAGCAATCTGCTGGCGCTCTACAAGCGCGCGCTGGGTTAGGGCGACGCCGTCTTTCTGGTCGAAACCAAGGCCGTCGCGGGGAACCGGCGACGGCCTTTTCGCGTCTTGAACGGGATCTTCCCATCGCGCGCCGGGTTGTCTTGAAATCGATAGGATGCTATCTAAATTAAATAGGAAGCTACCTATCTAATTGATCGACGTTCCATGACCGCTGCTCGCACCCTCGACGAACGCACTTTCGCCCAGGCCATTCTGCGCCTCGCGCGGGTCTATCGCCGCGAAGTCAATCGCGCCCTGGCCGCGCATGGCCTGTCGGACGCTCGGGCCATGCCGGTGCTGACCATCGCCCGCGCGGGCAACGGGATGCGCCAAGGCGTTCTGGCCGAGGAGCTGGGCGTGGAAGGGCCGTCGCTGGTCCGCATTCTGGATCAGCTTTGCCTCAGTGGTCTGGTCGAGCGTCGCGACGACCCCACCGACAAGCGGGCCAAGACCTTGCACCTGACCGCCGAGGGCCAGGCCCTCGCGGCCGTCATCGAGGACGCCGTGCAAGTGGTCCGAGCCCAGATGCTGGCCACGGTCGGCGACGAGGACCTGGCCGCCGCGCTCAGAACCTTCACCGCCTTCGAGGCCGCCCTGGACGCCGCGGCCAGAGAGGGCTTCTAGCGCCGTGCTTCCCAAATTCGATCGATGGACGATGCTGTTCTCGCTGAACAGCTTCGCGGCGGCGATGCTCGCCCTCTATATCGGCTTCGCCCTGGGCCTGCCGCGCCCCTACTGGGCGATGACGACGGCCTATATCGTTAGCCAGCCGCTCTCGGGCGCGGTGCGGTCCAAGGCGCTGTACCGCGTTCTGGGCACCATCCTTGGCGCCTCGGCGGCGGTGGTCCTCGTGCCGAACCTCGTCAACGCGCCCTGGCTGCTATCGCTGGCCCTGTCGCTGTGGGTCGGCGGCTGCCTGGCCGTCTCGCTGCTGGACCGCACCCCGCGAAGCTATCTGCTGATGCTGGCCGGCTATACGGCGGCGATCATCGGCTTTCCCAGCGTGTCCCAGCCGGGAGCGATCTTTGACGTCGCCGTATCGCGGGTGATCGAGATCGGGCTGGGCATCCTCTGCGCGACCCTGGTGCATAGCCTGGTTTTCCCGCGGCCAGTCGGCGCGGTGCTGCGCCAACGGGTCTCGACCTGGCTAGGCGAGGCCGACCACTGGGCGCTGGACGTTCTGCGTGGCGAGGACGCCGAGGCGATCGCCCGTGATCGTCGCCATCTGGCCGCCGCCGCCAGCGAGATCCAGCTGCTGTCCGTCCACCTGCCGTTCGACACCTCGCGCCTGCGCGAGACCAGCGGCGTCGTGCGCGCCCTGCACGAGCGGATGCTGCTGCTGATCCCGCTGCTGTCGGGGCTGGCCGACCGAATGGGCGCCCTGCGCGACGTCAAGGACAACCGTGTCCGCGCCGCCCTGAACACGGTCGTCGCCTGGATCGAGGCCGGCTCGCCGCGCGACGAGGGCCTGGCGCTGATCGCGCGGCTGGAAGAGTTGGCGGCCCGGCGTCGCGACTCGGCCTGGACAAGTCTGCTGATCGAAAGCCTGCTGGTGCGCCTTTCCGAGGCCGTCCGCGCCCTCGCCGAGAGCCATGCCCTGATGCGACGCCTTGACGATCCCGACGCGCCGCTGTCGCCGGGTCTGGAGGCCTCGGCCCGCGCCCGCGGGCGGACCCCGATGCACGCCGACCTGCCGCTGGCCCTGCTGTCGGGCGCGGCGGCCGCGATCGCGATCATGCTGTCCTGCGCGACCTGGATCCTGGCCGGCTGGGGCGACGGCGCGGCCGCGCCGATCATGGCGGCGGTGTTCTGCTGCTTCTTCGCGGCGATGGACGATCCGGTGCCGGCCATCAAGAATTTCGGCCTGTTCTCGTTGGTCTCTCTGCCGCTGGCCGCCCTCTACATGTTCGCCGTGCTGCCGGCGATCGACGGCTTTCCGATGTTGGTCGCCACCATGGCGCCGGTGCTGCTGTTCCTGGGCCTCTATATCCCCGACCCCAAGCGGGCGGGATCGGCCCTGGCCGTGCTGATGGGCTTCTGCAACGCCCTGGCCTTGCAGGAGACGTTCAGCGCCGACTTCGCCAGCTTCCTGAACAGCAATCTGGGCCAGTTCGTCGGGCTGATCTTCGCGATCCTGGTCACGGCCAGTCTGCGCTCGATGGGCGTGGACGCTAGCGCCAAGCGGCTTCTGAAGCGGACCTGGCGCGGCATCGCCCGCCTGGCGCGCGCCCGCCAGGCGCCGGAGCCGGCGGCCTTCGCCGCGATTCTGGTCGATCGGCTGGGAATCCTCACGCCCAAGCTGGCCCAGACGGGCGAGCGTCATGACTTCGTCGGCGTCGACACCCTGCGCGATCTGCGGATCGGGATGAATCTCGTCACGGTCCAGGCCGCCCGCGCCGACCTTCCGCCCGAGGGGCGCGTCTGCCTGGACGTCGCGCTGGAAGGCGTCGGCCAGCACTTCGCCGCCTTGGCCGCCGGTCGCCGTCAGCCGCCGGTCGCCGAGCTGCTCGCCCGCATCGACTCGGCCCTGCGGGGCCTTTCCGCCGCCCGCGCCGCCTCGGCGGTGCAAGGCGTTTCGGCCCTGGTGGGTCTGCGCCGCAACCTGTTCCCGGAGGCGCCCGCCTTCGTTCCGGAGATCGCTGAATGACCGGTGAAATCGATTTGAACGGCGTCTTCCTGTCGTCCGTCCTGGTCTCGGCCCTGATCGCCTTGGCCGCCTCGTTCGTGCTGCGTCGGCTGCTCTCTTGGGTCGGGGCCTACCGCTTCGTCTGGCACCCCGCGCTCTTCGACACGGCGGTCTTCGTCATCCTTTGGGCGGCCGTCGTCGCCTCGCCCGTCCTCAAGTTCTAGAGCCCCCGAAGTTTCGATCATGCCCCCCCTGAAAACCATCCTGCTGACCACCGTCCGCGTCGCCGTCACCGGCGCCGTCGTGATCGCCGCCCTGGTGGGCGGCAAGGCGCTGTGGACCCACTATCAGGTCGATCCCTGGACCCGTGACGGCCGCGTGCGCGCCGACGTGGTCCAGGTCGCCCCGGACGTTTCCGGCCTGGTCACGCGGGTCGACGCCGTCAATGACCAGACGGTCAAGGCGGGCCAGCCGCTGTTCTATGTCGACCGCGAACGCTACGCCCTGGCCCTGCGCCAGGCCGACGCCGCGGTGCAGGCCCAGCGGGCGACCTTGGCTCAGGCCCGGCGCGAGCTGGCGCGCAACCGCGCCCTCGGCGAGCTGGTCGCCGCCGAGGTGACCGAGCAGAGCCGGTCGAAGGTCGAGCAGTCGCAGGCCGCCCTGTCCCAGGCCGAGGCCGCCCGCGACGTCACCGCCTTGAACCTGAAGCGCACCGTGGTGCTGGCCCCGGCCGACGGCTTCCTGTCGGACCTGACCCTGCGCACCGGCGACTATGTCACCGCCGGCAAGCCGGTGCTGGCTCTGATCGACAGCCGGTCGTTCCGCGTCGAAGGCTATTTCGAGGAGACCAAGCTTTCCGGCCTGCGTCTGGGGCAGCCGGTCACGGTCAAGGTAATGGGCGAGGACAAGCCCCTGAAAGGCCACATCCAGTCGATCGCCGCCGGCATCGAGGATCGCGACCGCGCGGCCAGCGGCAATCTGCTGCCCAACGTCAATCCCACCTTCAGCTGGGTGCGCCTGGCGCAGCGGGTGCCGGTGCGGGTGGCGCTGGACCAGACGCCGAACGACTTGCGCCTGATCGCCGGACGCACCGCCACCGTCTCGGTCGACATGGTCAAGGGAGCGGCCAAGTGAACGCGCTGCGCGCCCTGGCCCTGGCCGGCTCGTTGCTGGCCCTGGCCGCCTGTTCGACCGTCGGCCCGAACTACGAGCTGCCCGCCGACGCCAAGATCAACGCTCCGACGGCGCGGGGTCCCTTCATGGGCGCGAACGCGCCGGCGGTCAGCCAGGCCCCGCTGCCGGCCGGCTGGTGGAAACTCTATGACGATCCGGTGCTGAACGACCTCGTCCAGCAGGCCTTGGCCGCCAACACCGACCTGCGCGTCGCCGCCGCCAATCTGGCGCGGGCCCAGGCCATCGTGAGCGAGGCCGACGACGCCGGCGGCTTCAAGACCGGCGTCTCGGCCGCCGCCCTGCATTCGCGGGAATCCGGCGAGCAGTACCTGCTCAGCGAGCAGCTGCCGGTCGAGAACCTCGCCGATGTCGGGGTGAAGGTCTCCTACCAGGTCGATCTGGTGGGCCGTCTGAAACGCGCCGCCGAGGCCGCTCGCGCCGACGCCGAGGCCAGCGAAGCGGCCCTGGACCTCGCCCGCGTCAGCGTCGCCGCCGACGTCGCCCGCGCCTATGTCGACGCCTGCGCCAATGGCCACGAACTGGCCGTCGCCCGCCATACGGTCGATCTGCAGGCCAAGAGCCTGGCCGCGACCCAGGCCCTGGTGAAGGCCGGTCGCGGCGCGGTCATGGATGTCACCCGCTCGCGGGCTCTGCTGGATCAGTCGCGCGCGGCTCTGCCGGGGTTCGAGAGCCGCAGGCGCGCGGCGCTGTACAAGCTGGCCACGCTGACCGGCAAGCCGCCTGCCGAGTTTCCCAAGGCGGTCGAGGCCTGCGTGGCGCCGCCCACGCTGAAGCAGCCGATCCCGGTCGGCGACGGCGCGACCCTGCTGAAGCGTCGGCCCGACGTGCGCCAGGCCGAGCGGACCCTGGCCGGCGCGACGGCGCGGATCGGCGTGGCGACAGCCGCCCTCTATCCGAACGTGACCCTCGGCTTCGGCGCCGGGTCGACCGGCCTTCTGGCCGACATTGGCCAACCGGCCGCCAACCGCTGGGGTCTGTCGTCGCTGATCAGCTGGACGATCCCGGGCCAGGGGGAGCGGGCTCGGATCCGCCAGACCGAGGCCGGCGCCGACGCGGCCCTGGCTCGGTTCGACGGCGTGGTGCTGACCGCCCTGCGCGAGACCGAGACCAGCCTCGACGCCTACGCCCAGGACCTGCGGCGCAACGCCGCGCTCAAGGCGGCGCGAGACCAGGCGGCCCTGGCGGAGACCCAGACGCGCGCCCTCTACCGCGCCGGTCGCAGCCCCTACCTGGTCGGTCTCGACGCTCAGCGCACGCTGGCCAGCGCCGAGGCGGCCCTGGCGGCGTCGGACAGTCAGGTCGCCGCCGATCAAGTGACGCTATTCCTGGCCTTGGGCGGCGGTTGGGAGCGTTGATCTAGATCACGGCGAGACATCGCCTCGGCGCGCACGATCACCGCGCCGAGGAGATGCTCATGACCGCCCAGCCCGTCGTTTCACGCCACGATCTGCTGACCCGCTACGATAGCCGCGCGCCGCGCTACACCAGCTATCCGACCGCCCTGCAGTTCTCGAACGCGGTCGACGCCGACGTCTATGGCGATTGGCTGAGCGCGTTGGATCCCGCCGAGCCGGTCTCGCTCTACGCCCATATCCCGTTCTGCGATCGGCTGTGCTGGTACTGCGGCTGCAACACCCGGGTGGTGAACAAGCCGGCGCTGATCAGCGACTATGTCGACCACCTGATCGATGAGCTGATCCTGGTCGAAAAGCGGCTGCCCGGGCGGATCAAGGCGGGCGCGGTGCATCTGGGCGGCGGCACGCCGAACATGCTGAGCCGCGACGATCTGGTTCGCCTGTTCGGCGCGATGCGGCACGTGTTTCCCTTCGCGCCGGGCGTCGAGATCTCGGCCGAGCTGGACCCCGCCGTCCTGACGGAGGGTTGGGTGAAGGCCGCCGCCTTCCACGGGCTGAACCGGGCCAGCCTGGGCGTCCAGGACCTGGCGCCGCACGTTCAGGAAGCCGTCAATCGGATCGAGCCGTTCGACGTGGTGGCCCGGGCCGTCCATTGGCTGCGCCAGGCCGAGGTGGCCTCGATCAATCTCGACCTGATGTACGGCCTGCCCCGGCAGACGACCGCGGATGTGGTGGCGACGCTGGACAAGGTGCTGGCCTTGCGGCCCGAGCGGATCGCTCTGTTCGGCTACGCCCACGTGCCGTGGGCCCGGCCGCATCAGAAGCTGATTCTCGACGAGGACCTGGCCGACGCGGCGGGGCGCCTGGAGCAGAGCCAGGCCGCCGCCGAGCGTCTGGTCCGCGCGGGCTACGTGGCTATCGGCCTCGATCACTTCGCCCTGCCGAGCGACAGCTTGGCGCTGGGCCTGGCCTCGGGAACGCTGCGGCGGAACTTCCAAGGCTACACGACCGACCCGCATCCGACGCTGATCGGGCTGGGGGCCTCGTCGATCGGGCGATTGCCGCAAGGCTACGCGCAGAACCAGAGCAGCGAAGTGATGTGGCGCGCGGCGATCGCGGCGGGACGGCTGCCGGTGGCGCGGGGTGTGGCCCTGACCGACGACGACCGGCTTCGGGCCGACGTGATCGAGCGCCTGATGTGCGACTTCGCGGTGGACCTGGGCGTGGTGGCGGCGCGGCACGGAGTCTCGGCCGGTGTGTTCGCCGACGACATCGCCAAGCTGGAAAGCCTTCGCGCCGACGGTCTGGCGCGTGTCGATGGCGACGTCATCCGCCTGACCGAAGAGGGGCGTCCCTTCGTTCGGCTGGTCGCTCAGGCCTTCGACCGTCGTTCCGAGCCGCAAGAGCGCTTTTCGCGCGCCATATAGTTTTTTTCGAAACTGACCGAGATCAAGGAAGTCAAGATCGGGTTCGGTAGACTGCATTGTGGCGACAAAGAAAGAGGGTCGCCAGTTCTGGGGATAGACCTATGAAAAAGTTTGTTGTCGCTTCTGTTGCCTTTGCTGCTCTTCTTGGCGGCGCCGCGCAAGCGCAAGAGTTTTCGCCTAACGCCAAGGGCGACTTCATCGTCCACGCCCGCATCACCCAGGTCGCCCCGGACAAGGACGCCGCGATCCTGACGGCGGCCGGCGCGTCCACCGGGCTGAAGGCCCACGTCGCCAACGACGTGAAGCCGACCTTGGGCTTCACCTACTTCCTGACCGACAAGGTCGCCGTCGAAGCCATCCTGGGCACCACGCAGCACGATATCCGCGCTCAAGGGCCGGGGACCGACGTGCTGGTCCACACCGCCTGGGTGCTGCCGCCGGTCGTCACGCTGCAATATCACCCGCTGCCCGCCGCGCGCGTCAGCCCCTATGTCGGCGCCGGCGTGAACTACATGCTGTTCTATAGCAGCAAGGACAAGAACGGCTTCACCGTGAAGCTCGACGACGGCTTCGGCTACGCCCTGCAAGCTGGCGTGAACGTCAAGCTGAAGGGCCCCTGGCTCCTGAACGCCGACGTCAAGAAGGTGTGGTTCAACACCGACGCCAAGATCAATGGCGGCGCGCTGAAGAGCTCGGTCGATCTGGACCCGCTGGTCTCGTCGATCGGCGTCAGCCGCAAGTTCTGATCTAGACCCTAGACCTCGCCGCCGATGCGTTCGACCTCGGCGGCGAGGGCCGGGACATTCAGCACGTGCAGGGTGCGACCGTTCTGGCGCACGATGTCCAGGCTGGCCAAGCGGTTCAGTTCACGTGTCACCGGTTCGCGCTGGCTGCCCAACAGGGCGGCCAGTTCGGCATGGGTGGGGCAGGGGCGGATCACCGCCGTCTGGCCGTCGCCGCCCGTCGCCGCCGCCATGCGAAGAAGCTCGATATCGACCCGGCAGGCCACCGAGATGGCGGTCAGCTCGAACAGGCGGTCGGTGAGGGATCGGGTCAGGCTGGCCATGTCCTCCAGCAACGCGCGCATGAAGCCGGTCGATTCGTGAAACAGGCGACGCACGAGGGCTTGAGGCAGGCGGGCGATCCGCGCGTCCTCCATCGCGATGACGTTGACCGACCGGGGCAGGCCGTCGATGGCCGAGATCTCGCCGAAGTAGCCGCCCGCGACGATGCGCCGATAGCCCACCTCGCGCCCCGACTTGGCGTACTGGTTGGCCAGCAGCGCGCCGTTCAGCAACAGATAGACGCCACCGTCCTGATCATGGCGCTGCAGGATCATCTCGCCCTTGCCAAAACGCAGGTGCTCGATCGCCGACGAAAGGGCGTCGACCTCGTCACGGCTCATGTGCCGGAACAACTTGTTGGCGCGATATTCTTTGGACAGCGGTTCGATCGCGGTAAGGCTCGAAGCGCGAAGGGGCGACGGCGGAATCACTGTCATCTGTTACGCTCCTGCTGTCGATCGGGGGACGACGTATGGATAGTCGACAGCGGTACCGCGCCTTTATCAGCTATAGTCATCGGGATCGCAAAACCGCCGCTTGGCTGCATCGCGCGCTGGAGACCTACCGCGCGCCGAAACAGCTCCGGAGCGAGGGCGGAGAAGCGCTCGCGGGCGGCTTGCGGCCGATTTTCCGTGATCGGGACGACCTCAGCGCCGCCGCCGATCTCAGCGGGGCGATCCGCGAAGCCCTGGACCTTTCGGACGCTCTGATCGTGCTGTGCTCGCCGGCCTCGGCGGCGTCGCGCTGGGTCGACCAGGAGCTGGCCTATTTCCTCGCGACGCGGGGGCCAGGGCAGGTGATTTGCGTGATCACCCCATCCACACCGCTTTTGACTCCGCTGGACGAGCTGCTGACCCCGACTCTGCGCGCCGCCTTGCCCGTGGGCGTCGAACCCTTGGCCGTGGACTTGCGGCCCGGCGCCGACGGCCGGCGCCTGGCGCGTCTGAAGATCGCCGCGCGGCTGCTCCGGGTCAGTCTGGACCAGCTGGTTCAGCGCGACGCCCGCCGTCGTCTGCGGCTGATGTCCGCCTTCACCGCTCTGGCCCTCGCCGTCACCGTCGGCATGGGCGCGATGACCGTCGTGACCCTTCAGTCCCGCCAGATCGCGCGGGAGCAGCGCGACGAGACCGAAGCTCTGGTCGCCTACATGCTGGGCGATCTGCGCCAGCAGCTCGAACCGGTTGGCCGCCTGGATGTGCTGGACGGCGTCAGCGCCAAGGTGTTGGCCTATTACGCCAAGGCGCGCGACGACAGGCTGGACGACAAGGCCCTGGCCCAGCGCGCCAAGGCTCAGACCCTGCTGGGGACGATCCGCGAGCAACGCGGCGATCTGGTCGGCGCCGAGGACGCCTTCGGGCAGGCGGCGACCACGACGCGAACATTGGCCGAGCGGGATTCCAAGGATGGCCAGCGCATCTTCGATGAGGCGCAGAATGTCTTCTGGCTTGGCTATGTTCAGTGGCGGCGCGGCGACGTCGCCGGCGCCGAGCGTGGCTTCAAGCAATATGACGCCTTGGCGCGTCGGTTGGTCCAGCTGGATCCTCGCCGGGCCGAGTGGCGGGTCGAGGTGGCCTACGCCAACAACAACCTCGGCACGCTGCTGTTCGAGCAAGGCCGGCCCGAGGAAGCCGCGGCCGCGTTCCGCAAGGCGCTGGCCGTCTTCGAGGCCGAACGGGCCCGAGCGCCCAAGGCCAAGGTCAACCTGGTCGGCGCCGCGAACTCCCGCGCCTGGCTCGCCGACTGCCTGGTCCGTCTGGGCCGTTTGCGCGAGGCCCTGGCCGAGCGCGAGGCCGTCAGCGCGCTGTTGGCCGAGGCCGCGGCTGGCGCGCGCGACGACAAGCGGCTTCTGGCGCGGAGCGTCGCGGCGGAGTCGGCGCTGCTCCGGCTGAGGTTCGACCTGGGAGAAGCCATCGCCTCTCGGCAGGCTTTCGAAGCGGCGACCCGCCGGCTCAACGAGCTGGCCGCTCTGGACCCCTCCAATGCCCGCTGGCGCGAGTATCAGGTAATCTCGCAGATGGACGCCGTGGACCGCATCGCCTGGACGGGCCCCGCCGGTCTGGCGAAGGCCAAGGCGCTGCATGTGGCCGCGGCCGCCAGTCTGGCCAAGCTGCGCGCGACCGGCGACGCCAACATCTGGACCCCGGATCTGGATGGCCGGATGGCGATGCAGGCCATCGTCTTGGCTCAGTGCGCCGGCGACCAGCCCACAGCCAAGAGCTTGGCCGAGGCCCTGCTTGAACGCTTGCGGATACTCTCCGACAAGCGGGAAGGGGAGGGCGATCGGTCGGCCCTGCGAGGCTTCGCGCAACTGGCCGCGGGGGATCCGCAAGCGGCGATCTCGACGCTGTCGCCGCGCCGGGGATCGTTGTCTCCGGCGGTCATGGACACCCTGGCGCGCGCCTATCGGATGAGCGGCCGACGCGACGAGGCGACGGCCATCGTGGAGGCCTTGAGGAAAGGCGGCTACGTCTCACCATCTTTCCTTGCCTTTTGGGGTGATTCTCTTCCTGGTGGTGTTGTTAGTCGGGAGGCAAGCACGTGACTGAACCCACGCCCCAAAAGGTTGTCGATCTAGTCATCGGCCTGGACGAGAACTTCAATTTCATGAACTACGCGGATCCGGCCAAGCCCACGCGCCTGACCATGGATCTGAGCGAACGCAGCCTGATGGTCTTCACGCTCAGTGATCAGCTGATCAAGGCGGGCTGGACGTTCCAACGCCGGCCGATCGAGATTCAGCGCGATTATGGCGTCAATTTCTCCAGCTATGCCTGGATGGAACATCACTATGAGGGCAAGCCAGCCCCGTTCACGCGCTTCAAGATCATCTATGAATGCGCGCGGATGGGCATCTACACCTACAGCCTGATGATGACCGACTCCCACGGCCAGAAGATCGATCTGGATCCGGACGTCGAGAACGGCATGGGGCACGGTTGATCGATCGGGCGACGTTCGATCGGGAGCAGGTCGCCGCGTTGATACAGCGCGGTGAGATCCTAGCCGCCTACGACATCGCCCGCGCCGCCCTCGAGGCGGGAGAGACCTCGCGCGAAGTCGCCTATGTCGCCGTGCTTTGTCTGGCGCGGGCCGGCGCGGCGGACTTCGCGAGAGCCGAATATGTCCGCCTGGGCCTGGCCCTGGCGGACGACTATCCCGAAGCCGTCGCGTTGGGCGCGCGCCTTCTGAAAGATGTGGCCCTGGCCTCGCTGGGGGCGCGGCGGGTTGCTTTCGCCAAGGCGTCGCGTCGCCGGTACGACGCGCTCCATCGACGTTTCGGCGGCCTTTACGGGGCGATCAACGCCGCCAGCTTGAGCCTCCTGGCCGGCGATCAGGTCGGCGCCAGAGCGCGCGCCGCGGCCGTGCTGGCGACGCCTCCAATCTCGGATACGAGGGACGAAGCGGGCTATTACGAATTGGCCAGCCGAGCCGAGGCCTGCTTGCTGACCGGCGACCTTGGCGCGGCGCGGGCGTTCCTGACCGAGGCGCTGGCGAGGTCTCCACAGGCCTATGCGGCGCGGGCTTCCACCTTGCGCCAGCTTGAGATTCTGTGCGGCGAGTTGGGTGTCAATCCGACCTGGCTGGCCCCGTTTCGCCCGCCCGCCTGCGCGCATTTCACCGGCCACATCACCGATCTCACGGGCGAGCGAGCCTTGGATGGGGCGGGGCTACGGCGGGACATCGACGCGGCGCTGAAGGACCAGCGGGTCGGCTTCGCCTATGGCGGCCTCGCCGCCGGCGCCGACATCGTCTTCGCCGAGGCCGTCCTGGACGCCGGGGCCGAACTGCATGTGGTGTTGCCGGCGAGCCTGGCCTCGTTCGTCGCGGTGTCGGTGGCGCCGTTCGGCGAGGCATGGATCGAACGGTTCGAGCGCTGCATGGCCCGCGCCACGTCGATCCGTTACGCCGCGCGCGATCCCTATCTGGGGGACGAGCAGGTCTTCGCCTATTCCAGCCAGTTCGCCATGGGCTGCGCGGTGCTGCGGGCCCAGACTCTATCGACGCAAGCCGTGCAACTGGCGGTCTGGGACGGCCACGTCGCGCCCGGGCCGGCGGGCGTTTCGGCCGATCTCGCCTATTGGGCGCGGGGAGGGCGGCCCGCCGTCACCATCGCGGTCCAGCGGCCGGCGCTGGGTCCTCGGGGCGCGATCATCCCGGACCCGGCGTCCGACAGGCGGGCCATGAGGGCCATGCTCTTCGCCGACGTGCAGGGCTTTGGCGGGTTGCGCGACGAACAGATCCCCGCCTTCATCGAGGGCGTGCTCGGGCGAATGGCCGAGACGGTCGAAAGCCTGCGGACGCCGCCCACCCATGTCGAGACCTGGGGCGACGGCCTATTTCTCGTCTTCGAGCGGCCGATCGAAGCGGCCTTGGCGGCCCTGGCTCTTCTGGAGGCGCATCGGAAATTGGATCTGGCGAGCCTGGGTCTGCCGCGCGGCCTTGGCCTGAGGATCGCCGGACACTATGGACCGGTGCATCTGCGAACCAATCCGCTGACCAAGGCGCCGGCGGTGATGGGCGCTCACGTGGTCGTGGCGGCGCGGATCGAGCCCGACGTGGCCCCCGGCTCGGCCTATGTCAGCGAAGCCCTGGCTGGCGCCTTGGCTACGCTGCACGGCGATCAGGTGCGCTGCGGCTATGTCGGTCGAACCCAGGCGCGGAAGGGGCTTCCGGCCATGCCGATCTTCAGCTTGTCGCGCGCCTACAGAACCTCGTCCAGGACATCGTAGCGCCGCCGATGTGCAAATCCGCACATCCAGAACCGAGCTCCAGTGAACATCTTATGGCGTCGACCGCGACGGCCAAGCGCTGACTGGGCCAGGGTTCGTCGCCGGCCGCGTGAACCGACTGGGACCCGGCCGTCCGCCGGTCGGGTCCTCCTTTTTGAGCGCGCGTCCAGAGTCTCCGCGACTTTTGGCGCCTTGTCAGGAGCCAAGTCCGTGCCCTTCGACGACGAAATCTCTTCTTCGGATCCGGAAGCCACCACGACGCTGCTGCGCCATGTGATCAAGGCCTGGGGGCGCGAGCACGGCATTGCCGACGCTCAATTGCCGAACCTGGTTCACGACGTGCTCGGCTACGTCAACGGTGTTTTGCGCGACGGCCGGTTCGCCGCCAGCGCGCAGAGCGTGGCGTCGAGCGCGAACGGCTAAGCTGCTTTGGCCGCGGGTCAGCGTCCGCGCCCTCAAGGAGCGCCGCGCGGTGGGGAGAGGCGAGCCATGAAGATTGTCGTGCAGAGCCTACTGGATAGCGGCGGGGTCGCCGTCTTGGCGGAGATTCTCGCGATCGCGCTTTTGCCGGTGATCGCTTTTCTGGTCGGTCGCCTGTTCGCGGTCGAGGCGCAGTTGGCCCGGGCGCGGGAGCGCGTGGTCGACGCCCTGGCCGAGATCGACCAGGTGCGAAACGAGTTGAGGCTCGCGCGAGATCGCCTGGACCAGACGCGCCAAGTCGCCATCCGAGCCCTCGCCGAAGAGCGCGACGTCCTGTTCGTGGCCTCGCGGAGCGCGATCCAACCCTTTGGCGAGGGACGTTGCGACCTCGTCGGCCGCAAGCTGACCGAGGCTTTGCACCGGCTCGCCTGACGGGGCCTTAGAGCGTGATAGCCGAAAGTGTGAGCGGTTTCGGCGGTTATCACGCTCTAAATGTTTGATTTAGAGCCTTATTTTTCCGCTCGAATGATTCCATTCGAGCGGATAAGGCTCTAGAGCGCATTAGGTTTAAGTGTGAGCGGTTAAACCGCTCGAACGCGCTCTAAATGTTTGAATTTAGGGCCTGTTTATCCGCTTCAAATGATTCCATTTGAAACGGACAGGCTCTAGCGGGGGGCGAACGGGAAGGGCGACAGCGACTTGCTGGTTTCCTCGACCAGCAGGGTGCGGTTGATCGGCGCCGCGGCGCGTTGCGGACAGGCGGGACGCTCGCAGATCCGGCAGGAGGGGCCGATTTCCACCGCGATCGGATTGGCCATGTCGAGGCCCCGCGCTTGCACCAGCTTGCTGGCGTATTTCAGTTCGCAGCCCAGGCCGACGACCAGTTCGTCCTCCAGCCCCGCTTGCAGGCCCGAGGTGCGCCGGACGGTGCGCGACAGGGTGAAATAACGCTCGCCATCGGGGGTCTCGATCACCTGGGTGACGATGCGGCCCGGCGTCTTGAAGCTGTCGTGGACGTTCCAGCGCGGACAGGCGCCGCCAAACCGGGAGAACGGGAAGGGGCCGGCGGCGAAGCGCTTGGAGATGTTCCCCGCCGCGTCCAGCCGCATCATGAAGAACGGCACGCCGCGCGAGCCGGAGCGGCCCAGGGTGGTCAGGCGCTGGGCGGCCTGTTCGTAGCTGATGCCAAAACGCGGCCGCACCCGTTCGATGTCGTAGCCGCTGGTCTCCATGGCGGCCAGGAACGGCTCGTAGGGCATCATGATCGCGGCGGCGAGATAGCTGTCCAGGAACACCTTCAGCAGTTGTCGCGTGGCGCGGTCCGGGGCCTTGAAGCGATCGGTCAGGTCCGACAGCAACTCGCCGCCTTCCATCAAGCCCAGCTGATAGCACATGCCGAAGGTGCGGCTGGCGTGGGCCAGGGTTTCGGACAGCATCAGGCGCTTGCGGTGGTGGTCGTAGCGGCGCAGCGAGCCGGTCATGACCTCGGCTGGCATGATCCGGGTCTGGACGCCGAAGCGGCTCTGGAGACGCTCGCGCACGGCCGGACCCAGATCCTGGGGATCGGCCTTCAGTTGGGCGACGATGGCCTCGGCGAGGGTTTCCAGCTCTGCGAAGTGGTTGCGTTGGGCGCCGACCAGATCGCGCACCCAGTCGGTCGGGGAGGCCTGATCCGACGCGGGGCCCGCGCCGTCCGGCCTTTCGAAGGCGCCCAGGTCGATCAGCCGGCCGCGATCCAGATAGGCGCGATAGAGACGGGTCATGGCCTCGGCCAGGCCTGGGGACAGCTCGGCGACCTCGGCCGCCTCGTGGCGCGAGACGCCCAGGTCGGCGAACATCTTGTCGGCCAGCACCTCGTCCAGCCCGGCGCCGCCGCCCGGATCGTCGGCCGACAGGCTGCGCAGGTCCAGATCATAGGCGTCGGCCAAGCGCAGCAGGATCTGAGCCGTCACCGGCCGCTGGTTGCGCTCCAGCAGGTTCAGATAGCTGGCGGAAACGCCCAGGTCCTCGGCCATCCGCGCCTGGGTCACGCCCAGGTCGCGCCGCAGTCGCTTCAACCGCCCGCCCAGAAAAAGCTTTTTGTCATTCGTCGCCATCCGGTCAATTTGTCATGACTTTACAGAAATTACAAAGTCGATCTTTGACAAATTGCCTTCAATAGGTTCGACCGATCCGCGGCGCGGCGTTAGCTCACCACGACGAGTTTTCCTTGGCCAGCAAGGCTTCGCGCCACTGGCCTCCGAAGTGGGATTGATGATCATGACGCAGCGCAAGACCTATGCCGAACACCGCGACGCCCTGCTGGCGCGCTATCCCCAGGGCGTCACCCCGGGCGGCGTGGACATCGACGACATCATCCAGCTGAAGCTGCAGAACACCTTCAACACCCACCTGGACATCGCGCGCGCCATGGCGCCGGTCATGAGGGCCGACATGGCCGAGTATGACCGCGACAGCAGCAAGTTCACCCAGTCGTTGGGATGCTGGTCGGGCTTCCACGCTCAGCAGATGATCAAGGCGGTCAAGCGCCTGCGCGGCACGACCAAGGGCGCCTATGTCTATCTGTCGGGCTGGATGGTCGCGGGCCTTCGCAACCGCTTCGGTCACCTGCCGGATCAGTCGATGCACGAGAAGACCTCGGTCGTCGATCTGATCGAGGAGATCTACGTCTCGCTGCGCCAGGCCGACGAAGTGGCGATCAACGACCTCTTCAAGACGCTGAGCGCCGCGCGCAAGGCCGGCGACCAGATCGCCGAGCAGGCCGCGATCAAGGCGATCGACAATTTCGAGACCCACGTCGTTCCGATCATCGCCGACATCGACGCCGGCTTCGGCAACGAGCACGCGACCTATCTGCTGGCCAAGGAGATGATCAAGGCTGGCGCCTGCTGCCTGCAGATCGAGAACCAGGTCAGCGACGCCAAGCAGTGCGGCCACCAGGACGGCAAGGTCACGGTGCCGCGCGAGGACTTCATCGAGAAGCTGCGCGCCTGCCGCCTGGCCTTCGAGGAACTGGGCGTCGACGATGGCGTCATCGTCGCCCGCACCGACAGCCTGGGCGCGGGCCTGACCCAGAAGATCCCGGTCAGCCAGGAGCCCGGCGATCTGGCCAGCGACTACATCAAGTGGCTGAAGACCGAGCCGGTCACGCCGCAGAATCCGTTGAAGGACGGCGAGCTAGCGATCATGAAGGACGGCGCCTTCGTCAAGCCGGTGCGGATGCCCAACGGCCTGTTCGCCTTCCAGGAAGGCACCGGCCGCCAGCGCGTCATCGAGGACTGCATCGCCAACCTGACGCAAGGCGGCGCCGACCTGCTGTGGATCGAGACCGACACGCCGAACGTCGACGAGATCGCCTCGATGGTGGCCGAGATCCGCAAGGTCGTGCCGAACGCCAAGCTGACCTACAACAACTCGCCGTCGTTCAACTGGACGCTCAATCTGCGCAAGCAGGTGCGCGAGCAGTGGATCGCGGAAGGCAAGATCCACAAGGACAGCTATCCGGACGGCGCGGCCCTGATGTCGGCCGAGTACGACAAGAGCGACCTCGGCCGCGAGGCCGACGAGCGCCTGGCCCGCTTCCAGGTCGATATCGCGGCGCGCGCCGGGGTGTTCCACAACCTGATCACCCTGCCGACGTTCCACCTCACCGCCAAGAGCGTCGACGAGCTGTCGCGCGGCTACTTCGGCGAGGATCGGATGCAGGCCTATGTCAACACGGTGCAGCGCGAGGAAATCCGCCGCGGCGTGTCGGCGGTGAAGCACCAGCATGAGGTCGGCTCGGATCTGGGCGACACCTTCAAGGAAATGGTCGCCGGCGAGCGCGCCCTAAAGGCCGGCGGCCACGCCAACACCATGAACCAGTTCGCGGCCGAGTAGGCCGCGAACCCCACCCTTTCGACCGAGGAGCAAAGCCATGACCGCCACGCAATTCGCCCCCGCCGCCATGCCGGACACCGACGCCCAGAAGCGGGCGGTGGATCGCGTGGCCGAGGCCGCCCACCGTCTCAATGACGCCGTGCAGCGCGCCATCGCCGCCGGCTACTCGGTGGAACTGGTGCGCACCTCGCGCCATCACGACGGTTCGGGCAACTGGGGCGACCAAATCGTTCCGACGGTCCGCGAAAAAGGCGCCGAAAAGAGCGCTTAAGGCCGAGAAAGTCCGGCGTCGGTGCGTGGTCCTCGCCCTTCGATACGTGGAGGGTGAGGACCATTGCGAACGTCGCGGAGAGACGTCCAGTTCAAACGCTTGCAGTAGAAACGGCCGCAAGAGAAACCTCGTCCCGAGCTTGTCGAAGGACGAGGTTTCGGCCCCACACGCCTACCCACGGAAAGCTTCCCATGCCGCTCGATATCGCCGCCAACATCCAGGTCACCGGTCCCGTCGAGGGGCGCGCGGTAGAGGTGCTGACCCCCGAGGCGCTGGCCTTCGTGGCCGACCTGCATCGCCGCTTCGAGCCCCGCCGTCGCGAGCTGCTGGCGGCCCGCCAGGCGCGTCAGCGCCGTTTCGACGCCGGCGAGCTGCCAGATTTCCTGCCGGAGACCGCGCAAGTCCGTGCCGCGGATTGGAGCGTCGCGCCGGTCCCCGCCGACCTGCTGGACCGCCGCGTCGAGATCACCGGGCCGGTCGATCGGAAGATGATCATCAATGCCCTGAACTGCGGGGCCAAGGTGTTCATGGCCGACTTCGAGGACGCCACGGCCCCGACCTGGGCCAATGTCGTCGAGGGGCAGATCAATCTGAAGGATCGCTGGCACGGGGAACTGACCCACGTCGACGCCAAGTCCGGCAAGGCCTACGCCTTGGGGCCGAACCCGGCGGTGCTGAAGATCCGCCCGCGCGGCTGGCACCTGATGGAGCGTAATCTCGAGGTCGACGGCCAGATCGTCGCCGGCGCCCTGTTCGACTTCGGTCTCTATGCCTTCCACAACGCCAGGGCGACGCTGGAGCGGGGCTCGGGCCCTTATTTCTATTTGCCCAAGCTGGAGAGCCACCTCGAGGCGCGCCTGTGGAATGACGTCTTCGTCCGCGCCCAGGAAGCGCTGGGCCTGCCGGTCGGCACGATCAAGGCCACGGTGCTGATCGAGACGATTCCGGCCGCCTTCGAGATGGACGAGATCCTGTTCGAGCTGAAGGACCACATCGTCGGCCTGAACTGCGGTCGCTGGGACTACATCTTCTCGTTCATCAAGCGCCTGGGCCGTCGCGCCGAATTCCTGACCCCCGACCGCTCGGCCATGGTCATGGGCAAGGCCTTCCTGGGCGCCTATTCGCTGAAGCTGATCCAGACCTGCCACCGTCGCGGCGCGTTCGCCATGGGCGGCATGGCGGCCCAGATCCCGGTCAAGGGCGACGACGCGGCCAACCAGGCGGCCTTCGCCAAGGTCAAGGCCGACAAGGAGCGTGAGGCCGGCGCGGGCCATGACGGCACCTGGGTGGCCCACCCCGACCTCGTGCCGGTGGCCATGGAAGTGTTCGATCGGCTGATGCCCACGCCGAACCAGCGCGACAAGACGCTGGCGGACCTGGAAATCACCCAGGCCCAGATGCTGGAGCTGCACGACGGCGTGCGCACCGAGGCCGGGGTTCGCGAAAACATCCGCGTCGGCGTTCGCTATACCCAAGCCTGGCTGGAAGGCCGGGGCGCGGTGCCGCTCTACAACCTGATGGAAGACGCCGCGACGGCCGAGATCTGCCGCACGCAGCTATGGCAGTGGGTCCGTCTGGCCGCGACGTTGGACGACGGCCGGGTGCTGACCTCGGAGCTGTTCATTAGCCTCTTCACCCAGGAAATGTCCGACCTGCGCCGCGACTTCGGCTCGCCGCGCCTGGAGGAGGCCGCGCATCTGTTCACCCAGATGGTGCTTTCCGACACGCTGGAAGAGTTCCTGACCCTGCCGGCCTACGAACTGATTTCCTGATCAAAAAGAAAGGGCGGGCCACTGGCCCGCCCTTCGACTGTACGTCTAGCTCGCCGCCCGCGCCGGGAGCTTCCAGCCCGGGCGGATGAAGTGGCAGGTGTAGCCGTTGGGGATGCGCTCCAGGTAGTCCTGGTGCTCCGGCTCGGCCTCCCAGAAGGTGCTGGCGGGCGTCACCTCGGTGACCACCTTGCCCGGCCACAGGCCAGAGGCGTCGACATCGGCGATGGTGTCCAGCGCGACCTCTTTCTGGGCTTCGCTGGTGTAGAAGATCGCAGAGCGATAGCTGTCGCCGATATCGTTGCCCTGACGGTTCAGCGTCGTAGGGTCGTGGATCTGGAAGAAGAACTCCAGCAGCTGGCGATAGCTGATCAGCGCGGGGTCGAAGATGATCTCGATGGCTTCGGCGTGGCCGCGGTGGTTGCGGTAGGTGGCGTTGGCGACCTCGCCGCCCGTATAGCCGACGCGGGTCTTCAGCACGCCCGTGTAGCGACGCAGCAGATCCTGGACGCCCCAGAAGCAGCCGCCGGCGAGGATCGCGGTTTCGGTGGTTTCGGCCATGGCTCAAATTCCTAGGTGGGGCTTTCGCCCGAGGGCTTCGATGTAGGTCATCCCGCGACGCCGACAAGCCTTTTCGGAGGCGAGACCGCCGGCATCCTCGCGCTTTATGTCTCCCTCGGCCCCGTCCGGGCTAGATCCGGTCGCCGACGCGGGCGGCCAGGGTTCGCGCCAGGTTCGGCGTCGCGGCGATCAATTCGGCCGTGTACGGATGCTTCGGCGCCGCGAACACCTCGGCGGTCGGTCCGCTCTCGACGATGCGTCCCCGCTGCATCACCAGCACCCGATCGGTCAGGCCGCGCGCCAGGCTCATGTCGTGGGTCACGAACAGGTAGGCCACCCCCAGCTCGTCGGAAAGCTTGGCCAGCAGGTCCAGCACCTCGGCGCGGACCGTGACGTCGAGGGCCGAGACCGCTTCGTCCAGCGCGATGACGGCCGGCTCGACGATCAGGGCGCGGGCGATGGCGATGCGCTGGCGCTGACCGCCGCTGAACTGGTGCGGATAGCGGTCGGCCGCCTCGGGCGGCAGGCCGACCTGGGCCAGGACCGCCTCGACCCGAGCGCGACGGGCTTGGGCGGAGAGCCGAGCATCCAGCAGGCGCAGCGGCTCGGCCACCAGCTGATCGACGGTCCAGCGCGGATCGAGACTGCCCTGCGGGTCTTGGAAAACGATCTGTATGGCTCGCCGTCGCCGGGGAGGCGAGGTCGGCGTGAAGGGCTCGCCGGCCAGGCGCACCTGCCCGCCCTGGATCGGGTCCAGCGCCAGGAGGGCGCGCAGCAGGGTCGACTTGCCGCTGCCGGACTCGCCGACCAGGCCGACGATCTCGCCCGGCCGGATGGCCAGCGACACGTTCGACAGGGCGCGGAACGTGGGGGCGCGACGCAGCCCTCGGCGGGGACCGGGAAAGTCGCGGACCAGGTCGCGGGCTTCCAGAACGGCTGGTGCGGCGGGATCGGGCTTTCGAACCCGCGTCGGCGCGTGCTCGGCATGGGCGACGAGGGCGCGCGTATAGGGATGGGAGAGGGCGGTCAGCAGGGCGCCGGTCTCGCCCTGTTCGACGATCTGGCCATCCTTCATCACGGCCAGGCGGTCGGCGGCCTGGGCCACCAGGGCCAAGTCGTGGCTGATCAGGATCAGGGCCGCGCCGTCCTCGCGCACCAGGCGCAGAAGCAGGTCCATGATCTGAGCCTGGGTGGTGACGTCCAACGCCGTGGTCGGCTCGTCGGCGATCAGCAGGCGAGGCGAGCAGACGACGGCGATGGCGATGGCCACTCGCTGGCGCTGGCCGCCCGACAGCTCGTGCGGATAGCGGCTCAGCGGGATGTCCTTCAGGCCCACGCGGTCCAGGCTTTCGCGGGCGGCGGCTCGGGCTTGGGCGCGGGAAGCCTTGCGATGCAGGCGCGCGACCTCGGCCACCTGCTCGCCGATGGTCATCACCGGGTTCAGCGCCGTCATCGGCTCCTGGAACACCATGCCGACGCGATCGCCCCGCAGGCCAGACATCGCGGCGTCGGAAAGGCCGACGAGATCTCGCCCCTCGAACCGGATCGCGCCCTCGATCCGCGCGCCCGTCGGCGGCAGGCCCAGGATCGAAAGGGCGGTCATCGATTTGCCGCTGCCGGATTCCCCGACGACGCCCAGCACGTCGCCGGCGTCCAGCGACAGGGACAGGCCGTTCAGGATCGGCTTGTCGCCGATGGCGACCTTGAGCGCCTCGATCTCCAGCAGGGCCATCAGGGCTCTCCGTCGAGGCGGGGGTCCAGGCGATCGCGCAGGCCGTCGCCCAGCAGGTTCAGGCCCAACACGGTGATCACGATGGCCAGGCCGGGGAAGACCGCCTGCAGCGGCGCGATGGCCGCCAGGGTCTGGGCGTCGGCCAGCATCTTGCCCCAGCTGGCGGCCGGCGGCTGGACGCCCAGGCCGACATACGAAAGTCCCGCCTCGGCGATCACGCCCAGCGAGAACTGCAAGGTCGCCTGGACGATCAGCACGCTGGCCAGGCCCGGCGCGATATGCTCCAGCGAAATCCGCGCCGGACCCTTGCCCGCCGCGCGGGCCGCCAGGACGTAGTCGCGGGTCCACAGCGAAAGGGCCGAGCCGCGCGTCAGTCGCGCGAAGACCGGCACGTTGAAGACCCCGATGGCGATGATCGCGTTGATCGCGCCGGGACCCAGGGCGGCGGTGATTAGGATGGCTAGGATCAGGGCCGGGAAGGCGAAGACGACGTCCGTGGCGCGCATGACCAGCTCGTCGACGAGGCCGCGTCGGGCCGCGGCCAGCAGGCCCAGCGGAACGCCGATCCCGGCGCCCAGCAGCACCGCCACCAGCGACACCGACAGCGCGTTGCCCGCGCCGACGAGGATCATCGACAACACGTCGCGGCCAAAGTGATCCAGGCCCAGCCAGTGGGCCGCCGAGGGGCCTTGCAGCCGATGGTCGATGTCGAAGGCCGCGACGTCGTAGGGCGTCCAGATCCGCGACAGCAGGGCGGCGGCGATAAAGCCGCTGGTGATGATCCCACCGACGACAAGAGCGAGAGGGCGGCGCGCGCGGCTCATCGGGCGCGGCTCCGCAGGCGCGGATCGACCAGGAGATAGGCCAGGTCGACCAGGAAGTTGGCGGACACCACGACGAAGACCAACAGCATCACCACGCCCTGCGCCACGATCAGGTCGCGCTGGGTGACGGCTTGCAGGACCAGCCGCCCCAGGCCCGGCAGGAAGAAGACGTTCTCGATGATCACCCCGCCGGCCAGCAGGAAGGGAAACTGCAGGCCAAGGATCGTCAGTACGGGGATCAGGGCGTTGGGCAGGCCGTGACGCCATAGCGCCTGTCCCGCCGTCAGGCCCTTGGCGCGAGCGGTGCGCATCCAGTCCTCGGTCAGGGTGTCGATCAGGGCCGAGCGAACCACGCGGGCGATGATCGCCGCCTGGGGCGCGGCCAGGGCGATCGCGGGCAGGGCCAAGGCCTTCAGCGCCGGAACCAGACCCGCCTCCCAGCCGGGGAAGCCGCCGGCCGAGACCCACTTCAGACCGATCGAGAACACCATGACCAGCAGCACCGCGAACCAGAAGTTCGGAATGGCGACGCCGATCTGGGTCAGGCCCATGACCAGCGTGTCGGCCGCCTTGCCGCGCCGCGCCGCCGCCAGGGCGCCGATCGGCGCGCCGATGATGATCGACAGCGCCATGGCCAGTCCGGCCAGCGGCAGCGAGACGCCGATGCGCTCGGCGATCAGCGCCGCGACCGGCGTCTGATAGGTGTAGCTGACGCCGAAGTCGCCATGGAGCAGGCCAAGAAGCCAGGCCAGGTAACGCTGAGCCGCGGGGCCTTCGAGACCCATCTGGTGGCGCAGGTTGGCGATCGCTTCGGGGCTGGCGTTCAGGCCCAGCATGTAGGCGGCCGGGTCTCCGGGCGCGACCTGGATGATGGTGAAGACCACGAGGCTGGCGACCAGCAGGGTCAGGAGCATTACCGTCGCCCGGCCCGCCAGATAGGCCGCGCCGAAGCGGACCGCGACCAGGGCGAGACCGCCCGCGACGGCGAGAGCCAGGACCCCGCCGACGATCGCGCCCGCCGCTCCGCTGGTCGTCTGGGTGGAGGCTTCCGCCCCGCCCGCGCCGCCGAACGACGCCGCGCGCAGGTCGATGGTCTGGGTTGGGGCGTTGAGCCAGAAGTCCTTGAGCCGCGCGTCGAACACCCCCAGGCGCGGGAACTGGAACAGGAAGCCATTGACCGCGTCCTGGGCGATCTGACGCTGGATCTGGCCCAGGATCGCCGTGCGCTGGCCCTCGTCGGTGGCGGCCTCCAGCGCCTGCATCAGCCGGTGGAACGCCGCGCTGTGATAGCCGAAATAGTAGTCGTCCTTGTCGTAGATGCCGTAGTCCATCGGTTCGGCGTGACTGACGATGGTCAGGTCGAAGACGTGACGGCCATAGACCTGATCCAGCCACTGGGCCCACTCGAGGGTCTCGATCTTCACGCGGATCCCCGCCTTGGCCAGCTGGGCGGCGACGATCTCGCCGCTGCGGCGGGCGTAGTTGGGCGGCGGCAGTTTCAGAGTCAGGTCGAGCCCGTTGGGATAGCCGGCCTGAGCCAGCAGCGCCTTGGCCTTGGCGACATCGTGCGGATAGAGGCCGGTGAGGTCGACATAGGCGGCGTTCTGGGGAGGGAAATGGCTGCCGATCGGCGTTCCGTAGCCGTACATCGCCCCGTCGATGATCGCCCGGCGGTCCAGCGCGTGCTGGATGGCCCGGCGCACCCGGACGTCGGCCAGCGGCCCGACCCGCTCGTTGATGGCCAGGATCACCTCGCCCTCGCTGGAGCCGGTGATCACCTTCAGCGCCGGATCGGCGCGCAGCTGGGCCAGATTCTCCGGAGCCGGATAGTCGGGGAAGGCGTCGATCTCGTGGGTCTTGATCGCCGCGAAGGCCGCCGCCGGGTCGCCGATAAACCGAAAGCGCACCGTCTTCAGTTTGGCGGGCTGGCCCCAGTAGCCGTCGTTACGGACCAGGGTGATCGCGTCGCCGCGCCGCCAGCCGACGAACCTGAACGGACCCGTGCCGACCGGCGCGGTCGCCAGGGTCGCGACCGACTTCGGCGAGACCATGACGCTGTCGCCCCAGGCCAGGGTGTAGAGGAGGTCGCTGTAGGGGGCGGAGAGATGCAGGCGCACGGTGCGCGGGTCGACGACCTCGACCTGGCGGATCACGCTCAGCGCCTGCTTCTGGACGTTGGTCGAGCCCGGCGCGATGGCGCGCTCGAGGTTGAACTTGACGATGCTGGCGTCGAACGGAGTCCCGTCCTGGAACTTCACCCCGTCGCGCAGGTGGAAGGTGTAGGTCAGGCCGTCGGGCGCGATCTCCCACCAGGTCGCCAGCAGCGGCTTGACCGCGCCCTGGGCGTCGAGCCGCACCAGGCCCTCGAACACCGCGCCATACACGACCTCGTCCACCGCCACGGCCGCGCCGGAGGTCGGGTCGAGGTTCGGCGGCTCCAGTTGCAGGGCGACCGTCACCGTGTCCTTCGGCGCGGCCTGAGCGACCGGCGCGAAGGCCAGCAGGCAGGCCGCCGCCAGACCAAGAAATGCGCTGACCTTCACGCCAGGCGAGCCCGGGCCTTGGCGGCCTCGGCGGGGAGGTCCAGGCGATCGTAGATCTCAGCCAGGGCGCGGTTCAGGGGCACGCCATCGGGATCGAAGCCGCGCCGCAGTTCCAGCGCCTGCTGCGCCTCCGACAGGCGCCCGGCGCGGATCAAGGCGTCCAGGATCAGCTGGTCGAACAAGTCGCGCTGGGCATGGCTGCCGCCGATCTCGACCAGGCGGGGCAGGGCGGCGCGCAGGCCGCGCAGGGCGCTGGCGAAGTCGCCGCGCGCGTGGGCGACCAGGCCCTCGGCGGCCGGCAGGGCGACCTCGCGCCAGGTCTCGCGGACATGGTCGGGAGCCTCCAGCGCCGCGCGGCGCACGGCGGCCAGCAGCGTGTCGGCCTCGGGGCGATCCGCGCGGGCCAGGCCGTACAGATACTGCAGGGTCAGGAACGGCTGGACGACATCGGCGGCGCGGACCGCTAGGTGGTCGGCCAGATCGCTCCAGCGGTCGCCGACATCGACGCCGGCCAGCTCCAGCCGCGCCAGCAGCGAAACGGCGCCGATCTGATCCTGGGAATAGTCCTTGGCCTGAGCCCAGCATTGGTCGTCATGGATGGCGAGCGCCGCGTCGAACTTGCCCTGGCTCAGATAGAACAGCGCCAGGTGCCACCAGAGATGCGTGTCCATGAACGAGTTCAGGCCGGTCCAGTCGTCGCGGGCGCTTTCCAGGAACGCCACGCCCTCGGCGACGCGGCCTTGGGTCAGCATCACATGGGCCAAGGCGTGCTGAGCCCAGGGCTCCTTGCGCTTCAGGGCCAGGGCGCGACGCGCGGCGGCTTCCGCCTCGGGCAGCAGGTGGCACTGCTCATAGGCGAAGGCCAACATGCCGTGCAGATAGGCCACGTCCTCGGCGGCGGGCAGGACGGCGCTGGCGGCGCGCAGCATCGCCGGGAAGTCGCCGTGGTTGAAGTCGTGATAGTGGCGGAGCTTCAGCGTCAGCAGGTCGCGGGGCCATCGCGCCAGGATCGACTCGGCGATGGCCAAGGCGGCGGGGATGTCGTCAGCCGACCAGGCGGTCACGAAATCGACGAAGGCTCGCTCGCGCGGATGGGCGTCGCCAGCCAGGGCCTGGGCGCGGGCGAGGTGCGGCGCGGCGCGTTCGGCTGCCTCGGGCGCCTCCAGCAGCAGCCAGAGCGTCGCGGCGTAGGCGTTGAGCAGCACCTCGTCGGGGTGGACCTCGGCCGCGCCGATCACCTCGGCCGCCCGCGCCTCGTAGCCCAGGAAGCCATCGACGAAATTGTCGATGGCGGCCAGGGCGGCGTCGGCGTTCGTGCTGACCGGGTTGCCGAGATAGTCGGTGCGCATGGATGAACTCTAGCGGACGCCGGCCTTGGCGAGGAAGGCGGCCGTATCGTCAGCCGTGCGCTGAGGGATCTCGACCTGGGGCAAATGGCCGACCTTGGGATAGACGATCAGCTGCGCGCCCGGGATCGCTTCGGAGAACTTGTGGGCGGCGGCGACCTCGATCAGCGGATCGAGCTCGCCCCACAGCACCAGGGTCGGAACCTTGATCTCCGCCAGCACCGCCTTGGTCGCCTGGCCATGCTTGCCGGGCTGGATCGACATGAGGATGGCGCGGTGGCCGGGCGCGCGCTGCAGCTCGGCCCAGCGGTCGATGAACGCGTCGGTGATCACCGCCGGATCGCCGACCTCGCCCCGCAGACCCGAGCGGATCAGCGGCTTGTTGTCGATCGAGCGCAGGAAGGCGCGGCCCCAGGAATATTTCAGCAGCTTGAAGGCCAGGGGTGGCTTCTTCAGCGTCGTGGCCGGCCAGCCGGCGGCGTCCGCCAGGATCAGGGCGTCGACGCGCTGGGGATGGCGCACGGCCACCTGCCAGGCGACGCCGCCGCCCATCGAGTTGCCGGCGATGGCGAACTTCGGGAGGTTTTCCTTCGCCGCCAGGGCGTCGATCAGGTCGGCGAAGCCATCGGCCGAGGCGATATAGCCGTCCGGCGCGCGGGTCAGGCCGTGGCCGGGCAGGTCGACGGTGATGATCCGATAGCGGTCCCCGAGTCGCGCGACCCAGCCCTCCCACGAGAAGTGGCTGTCGCCAAAGCCGTGGACCAGAACCAGCAGCGGACCATCGGCCTTGCCTTCGTCCTTGTAGTGCAGGCGCACGCCGCCGGGCAGATCGGCATAGCGCGAAGCCTTGGTGGCGTACTTGGCCTCCAGCGCCGGGTAGGGAATGTCGGGGCCGCGCAGCAGCAGCCAGCCGACAAGACCGGCCAGGACGACCAGGCCAACGAGGCCGCCCAGGATTAGCAACAGGGTCTTCAACATGCGCGGCGCTCCCGAACCAGACGACTAGAAGCGATACTGGGCGCGAACGCCATAGGTCGCGGGCTCGCCAGGCGCGGCGATGTCGATCAGCGGCAGGAAGAAGTTCCGCGTCAGATCGTACTTCTTGTCGAACACGTTGCGGGCGAAGGCGGTCAGCGCCCAGGGGCCCTTGGCCGGCGACACCGTGAGGCTGGCGTTGGCCAGCCAGTAGCTGTCGACGTCGTAGCGCGAGCCCAGCAGCAGGGGCTTCACCTTGTCATGGAACGCGTAGTTGCCCTGCGCCTCGACTTGATAATCGCCGACGGCCCAGGTGTAGGACACGTCGCCGCCGTAGCTGAGCGGCGGGAAGCCGACCTTGGCGCCGGTGCGGTCGATATAGACCGCCTTCTTGGCCGCGACGCTGGCGGGAATGTCCAGGTCGTTCGTGTACAAGTCGAACTTGCCGGTCTTGTAGCCCAGCGACTGGCCGATCCGCAGGGCCGGGACAGGACGCCAGGTCAGCTCCAGTTCGCCGCCATAGATGTGCGACTTCTGGGCGTTGACGATGGCGCCGATCGGGCCGTTGTTGATGTCGTAGATCGCCGACTGAACCTGCTGGTTCTTGTAGTCGTAATAGAAGACCGAGCCGTTCAGCTGGACGGCATTGTCGGCGAAGCTCGACTTGAAGCCCGTCTCGTAGGCCCACAAGGTCTCGGGCCGAAATCCGGCCACCGCTTTGGCGTCGCCGACATTGTACGAGGTGAAGCCGCCGGACTTCGTGCCCTTGCTGGCGCTGGCGTACAGCAGCACGCCGTCGATCGGGCGGTATTCCAGCGCCAGCTTGCCGGTCACGGGCTTGTTGTGCAGGCGCTTGTTGGCGGTGGGGCTGAAATTGGTCGCCGGCGCGCCGGGCGCGAAGACGCCGGCCGTGACGAAGTTCAACTGCTCGCGCTTTTCGTCCTCCGCGCGCAGACCGGCGATCAGCTTCAGCCTGTCGGCGAACGCGTATTCGATCTGGCCGAAGACCGATTTCGACGTGACCTTCTGATTGTAGGTGGTCCGGGTGTCGAACAGCAGCGACTGCCAGAAGTCCGAATAGAAGGCCTCGTCCAGGGTCTCGCGCGAATAGTAGGCGCCGACCAGCCATTGCAGCGGCCCGGCCGACTTCGACGAGGCGCGGACCTCCTGCGAGAACACCTTGGCGTTGGTGTCGAAATAGGTCCCGGCGTAGGCGTAGGCCGAGCCGTCCCAGTCGTTATATTCCTTGCGGCGCAGCTTTTCGAAGGCCGTGATCGAGACGAGATCGACACTGTCGAAATCGCCGTGCGCCCGCAGCGAGACCCCGCGGCTGGTGGTGTCGTGGAAGGGCTTGGCGTTGGTCGCGATGCCGGTCAGGGCCGCGAAAGCGCTCGAGCCGCCCCAGCCCGTGGCCTTGCGATCGGTGTCGGCGGGGATGGTCGGCAGGCTGGCGTTATAGCTCAGCGGATTGAACAGATAGAGCCCGGTCGGCTCGGACTTGTCGTATCCGGCGTGGGCGCTGAGCAGGACATCGACCTTGTCGTTCGGCTTCCAGGCCAGCTGGGCGCGCGCGGAGGTCGTGTCCTTGTCGCCGAGCTTCTGGCCGGTGCTTCGGTTCTTCTGCCAGGCGCCGCCCTGGTCGGTCACAATGGCCAGGCGGCCGCTGAGGGTGTCGGTCAGCGGGCCGGAGACGTAGCCCTCGGCCTTGAATTCGTCGTGGCTGTCATACTCGGCGGTGACGCCGGCGCTCAGCGACGGGGTCGGGCGGTTGGTGATGAAGTTGATCGCGCCGCCGGTGGTGTTACGGCCATAGAGCGTGCCCTGCGGGCCGCGCAGCACTTCGACCCGCGCGATGTCGAACAGCAGGCCCTGGGTCTGGGCCTGGATCGGGTAGGCGACCTCGTCGACGCTGACGCCGACGGTCGAGGAATTGTTCGAGGCGTAGTCGTCGAAGCCGACCCCGCGAAGGCGGAAGCTGGGCTGGCCGCTGCCGAACTGTGGGGTGATCTCGAGGCTGGGGGTGGCGTATTGGAGCTGGTTGACCGTGGCGATCCCGCGCGCGGCCAACTGGTCGCCGGAGATGACCGACAGGGCCACCCCGACGTCCTGGGCCGACTGTTCGCGCCGTTGGGCGGTGACGATGACCTGCTCGACCGCGGTGTCCTTGGGCGAGTCCGCGACCGCCTCGGCCAGCGCGCCGCCGGCGAAGCCCGCGCCCAGGGCGCCGATCGCGGTTCCGATGAGAAGACGCTTGATCACGACTGAGATCCCCATTTGTCGACGCCGACCTGAATGGGGGCGTCGCTTTTTTGTTCGTCCTTATAATTCCTAGTGATCTTGTTGAGATTGAAACCGAGATTTCCTTGTGGAGAACCAAGGTTCTCTAATCGCCGTTCATGTGTGACGGAAGAATCTCGAATAGCCGCGCGATTTTATTCCGCGCGACGGGGCGTCGCGCGGGGGTCATGGCCGAGCGCCTCGGGAAGCCGCTGGCGCGGGCGGCGGATAAGCCTCAGCCGGCGGGGCGAAGGCGCGCGCGCGCCACCGCGTCCTTCCAGCCGGCCAGGGATTGGGCGCGCTGGTCAGGGGTCATGGCCGGGTCGAAGCGCCGATCCAGTCGCCAGCCTTGCGAGATGGCCGCCAGGTCCGGCCAGACGCCCGCGCCCAGGCCGGCCAGGAAGGCCGCGCCCAGGGCGGTGGTCTCGACATTGACCGGCCGTTCCACCGGCGCGTCGATGACGCCCGACAGGAAGGCGCACAGCCAGTCATTGGCTGCCATGCCGCCATCGACGCGCAGGGCGCTGGGTCGCGAGGCGCCGTCGGCGAACATGGCCTCGACCAGATCCTGGGTCTGGAAGGCCACGGACTCCAGAGCGGCCCGCGCGATGTGGGCGGCCGAGGCGTCCAGGGTCAGGCCGTGGATCAGGCCCTTGGCCTGCGGATCCCAATAGGGTGCGCCCAGACCGACGAAGGCTGGGACCATGTAGACGCCGTGGCCGTCGGGCACGCTGGTGGCGAGGCTGGAGGTGTCCGAGGCTCGCACGATCAGGCCCAATTGGTCGCGCAGCCACTTGATCGCCGCCCCGGCCACGAAGATCGAGCCTTCCAGGGCGTAGGTCGGCTGACCGTTCAGGCGATAGGCCGTGGTGGTCAGCAGGCGGGTGTTTGAAACGACCGGCTGGGTGCCGGTGTTCATCAGCATGAAGCAGCCGGTCCCGTAGGTGGCCTTGATCATGCCTTGGCCAAAGCAGGCTTGACCGATCAGCGCCGCCTGCTGATCGCCGGCCATGCCTCGGATCGGGATCGGCGCGCCGAACAGATCCGCCTCGGTCTCGCCGAAATCGGCGCAGTTGTCGCGCACGGCGGGCAGCAGGCCGGCGGGAATGTCGAACAGCGCCAGCAGGTCCTCGTCCCAGACCTGGCGATGGATGTCGAACAGCAGCGTCCGCGAGGCGTTGGTCGCATCGGTGGCGTGGACGCGCCCTCCCGTCAGGCGCCAGAGCAGGAAGCTGTCGATCGTGCCGAACGCCAGGTCGCCGCGCTTCGCCGCCTCGCGAGCGCCAGCCACGTGGTCGAGGATCCAGGCCAGCTTGCTCGCCGAGAAATAGGGATCCAGGCGCAGGCCGGTTCGGGCCTGGACGAGATCCTCGTGACCCGCCAGGCGCAGGGCTTCGCAGGCGTCGGTAGTGCGGCGGTCTTGCCAGACGATGGCGGGGTGAATGGCCTGGCCCGAGCGGCGGTCCCAGACCACGACGGTCTCGCGCTGGTTGGCGACGCCGATGGCGGCGACGGCGCTGGCGTCCGCGCCGGCCTTGGCCAGGGCGGCCCGGGCCGTGTCCACGACGTCGCGCCAGATGGTCTCTGGGTCGTGCTCGACCCAGCCCAGTTCCGGATAGCTCTGGGCGAATTCGCGTTGATCAACGCCCGCGACAGCGCCCTGGTCATCGAAGACGATGCTGCGCGTGCTGGTCGTGCCTTGGTCGATAGCCAGAATATAGCGGGTCACGGTCACGCCTCGGCCGACATGGGGGCGGGGCGCGAGGCCTCGGTCGTCGTCTTGCCCGCCAGATAGGCTTCCAGGCGCTCAGCGCCGCCCGGCGGCAGGTGCAGGCCTAGCTTGCTGCGGCGATAGAGGATGTCCTCGGCGGTGCGGGCCCATTCGTGCGCCACCAGGTAGTCGACTTCCGCCGCGCGCAGTCCGGCGCCGAAGTCCTCGCCCAGGTCGGACAAGCTTTTGGCGCCGGTCAGGATCCGCCGGGCGCGGGTCCCGTAGGAGCGGGCGAGGCGGAAGGCCAGATCCTCGGGCAGGAAGGGATGCTCCGCGCGCAGGGCGCGGGCCAGGGCCGCGCGGTCCAGATCGGGCAGGTCGCCGCCCGGTAGAACCGCGCCGCGCGTCCACGAGGGGCCCGCCTGCGGGAAGAATTCGGCCAGCTTTTCCAGCGCGTGGTCGGCGAGACGACGATAGGTGGTGATCTTGCCGCCGAATACCGAGAGCACGGGCGCGTGGCCTTCGGCCGCGTCGACCTCCAGCACATAGTCGCGGGTGACGGCCGAGGCGCTGTCGGCCTTGTCGTCGAACAGCGGACGCACCCCGGCATAGCTCCAGACCACGTCGGCGGGCGTCAGCTGGCGATCGAAGTAGCGATTGATGCTGTCGCACAAATAGTCGACCTCGGCCGCGTCGATACGAGCCGGTCCCGGAGGCGCGTCCCAGGCCACATCGGTGGTGCCGATCAGCGTGAAGCGGTCCTCGTAGGGGATTGCGAACACAATCCGGCGGTCGGGGTTTTGCAGCATGTAGGCCTGGTCGCCCTCGAACAGGCGCGGGACGACGATATGGCTGCCCTTGATCAGCCGCGCGCCGCTGCCGGTGGTGACGTTCAAGCCGCCGCTCAGCACCTCCGACACCCACGGGCCGGCGGCGTTGACGATGGCGCGGGCGCGAACTTGGCGTTCGCCGCCGTCCTGGGTCTTCAGCCGGGCCTCCCAGCCGTCGGACACGCGGTGGGCGGCGACGAGCTTGGTGCGCGTTTCGATCACCGCGCCGCGCTCGGACGCGTCGATCGCGTTCAGCGTCACCAGGCGGGCGTCATCCACCCAGCAGTCGGAATAGACGAAGGCCTTGCGGTACTGCGTCTTCAGCGAAGCGCCCTCGGGCGCGCCGGTCAGGGACAGGCCGCGCGAACCCGGCAATCGCTTGCGGCCGCCCAGGTGGTCGTAGAGGAAGAGGCCCAATCGGACCAGCCAGGCGGGGCGGGTCGCATGGGCGTGCGGCAGGACGAAGCGCAGCGGCCAGATGATGTGCGGGGCCATGGCCAGAAGGGTCTCGCGCTCTTCCAGCGCCTCGCGGACCAGGCGGAACTCGTAATATTCCAGATAGCGCAGGCCGCCGTGCACCAGTTTGGTGCTGGCCGAAGAGGTCGCGCTGGCCAGGTCGTTCTGCTCGACCAGCAGGACCGAAAGACCGCGCCCCGCTGCGTCGCGCGCGATGCCCGCGCCGTTGACGCCGCCGCCGACCACCAGAAGGTCGTATTCCATGCCTGACGCGCCTCCATCGCGAATTATGTTTTCGAGATATACGAAAAAGCGAAAATACGAAATTTAAAAACGAAACCCTTTTCGCTCAATGCGCGCTATCGGCGCCCCCGGGCTGGTCAACACGGCCGCCGCCGCGCTAAGCGGGGATCGGAGGTGCGTCGATGGCCATCGAGCAACGTCACGAAGCGATTCTCGCGTTCGCCCGAAAGAGCGGACGCGTGACGGTCGAGGCCTTGTCGGACAGCCTGCAGGTCTCGCGCCAGACGATCCGCAAGGATCTGAACGATCTTTGCGACCAGGGGATGCTCAACCGCGTGCACGGTGGCGCGGTGATCGCGACCGGCGGTGTCGACAATCTGGAATACGAGGCGCGTCGCGTCCTGGCCCGCGAGGCCAAGGAGGCGATCGGCGCGGCGGCGGCGGCCCTGATTCCCGAGCAGGCCTCGTTGTTCATCAATATCGGCACCACGACCGAGGAGGTGGCCCGCGCGCTGGCGGGGAGGTCGGGCCTGTTGGTAATCACCAACAATCTCAATGTCGTGGACATCCTCGCCCCGTCGCCGGGCATCGAGGTCATCGTGGTGGGCGGGCGCGTGCGCAGCGCCGACCGCGCCTCGGTCGGCGCTTTCGCGGTCGACTTCATCCGCAACTTCAAGGTCGATTTCGCCATCATCGGCGCCTCGGCCATGGATGAGGACGGCTCGCTGCTGGACTTCGACATCAACGAGGTTCAGGTCTCTCAGACCATCATCCAGAGCTCCCGCCGGGTGATCCTGGTCGCCGACAGTCAGAAGCTGGGGCGTCCGGCGCCTGTCCGGATCGGTCATATCGGCGACGTCCACGTCTTCGTCACCGACCGGCTGGAGAGCCCCGACCTAGCCGCCAAATGCAAGGCCCGGGGCGTTCGGGTCATCGAGACCGCGCCGAATCCGTCGCTCTAGATTCAATCCGGCCGTGCCGACGCGTCCGACGCCTATCCGGCGTTCAACCGTTTCCCGGCGCATCCCCTTGTTTCAGAACCCTTGACCCTCGCGGCGCGCTGCTTTCGCCGCGCGCCAAATTCGCAACGCAAACGAAAGATCATTTGCTCGATCGTCATTCCTGTGATTTATCATTTTAATGCACCGCCAACGCGGCGCGAAGAATGAGATCGCACGGCCGCGCCGAGGCGACCTTTCCGCATTCTGGAGGGAACAATGATCTGCAAGAGCGACGGCGGTCGGAGCCGCACCCTTGGCCTTAAGCTGATGATGGGCGCCAGCGCGATTGGCCTGGCCATGCTGGCCGGCGCCGCCCAGGCGCAAACCGCGCCCTCGCAAGACACCACGGTCGAGGAAGTCGTCGTCACGGGCCTGCGCGCCAGCCTGAACCGTTCCATCGACGTCAAGCGCAACTCGTCGGTGATCGTCGACTCGATCGCCTCGGAAGACCTGGGCAAGTTCCCCGACACTAATGTCGCCGAGTCGCTGCAGCGCATCACCGGCGTCTCGATCGATCGTAGCGGCGGCGAAGGCCGTTTCGTCACGGTCCGCGGCTTTGGTCCGTCGTTCAACGAGCTGCTGCTGAACGGCCGCACCCTGGCCACCGAGAACCCGGGTCGCCAGTTCAGCTTCGACATGCTGCCCGCCGAGCTGATTTCGGGCGCCGACGTCTACAAGACGACCAATTCGGCGCTGCAGGAAGGCGGCATCGGCTCGACCATCAACTTGAAGACCGCTCGCCCGTTCGACAGCAAGGGCCAGCGCATCGTCCTCTCGGCCCAAGGCAACTACGAGGATCTGTCGGGCAAGGCCTCGCCGAACCTCTTCGGCCTGTATAGCAACACCTTCATGGACGGCCGCCTGGGCGTGCTGGGCTCGGTTTCGTTCCAAGAGCGCAAGGCGCGGATCGATTCCGCCAACACCAGCGGCTACTACGCCACGTCGGTCGGCGGTCAGACCGTCTACATGCCGCAGGACTACAACCAGTATTCCGACACCGAGGACCGCAAGCGCACCTCGGTCACGGGCACGGTTCAGTATCGCGCCACGGACAACCTGACCTTCACGGTCGACGGCATCTACAACAAGTTCACCGTCAAATCGAACACCAGTCAGGTCGGGCACTACTTCTCGCCGGGCAGCATCAGCAACGTGAAGCTGGACTCCAACAAGACGGTGGTGGCCTTCGACCAGAACGCCGACGCCCACTCCGACTTCGTCTCGCGGACGTTCAATCGCCCAACGAACCTGAAGGCGCTGGGCTTCAACGCCGACTGGAACCCGACCGACCTGATCAACGTCAAGTTCGACAGCTCGTGGTCCAAGGCCGAGAACAACAACGGCGGCAACGAGATCTTCGCCGTCGTCGGCATCCCGAACACCGTCCACTTCGACAACACCGCCGGCGGCCTGCCCACCCTGACGACGGGGACGAGCTATTCGGACCCGAACGCGGTGGGCAAGGCCCACTTCGCCACCCGCCAGGGTTCGAACTACGGCGAGGAGGTCTATGAGAACCGCCTCGATGCGACTTTCAAGACCGACTACGAACACTTCACGGCCGTCCGCGTCGGCGGCATCTACACCGATCGCAAGAAGACCAACCAGCTGGTGCAGTCCAGCTCGGATATCTGGTGTACCTATTGCGGCTACGGCGTCTCCGTGCCGGCGGGCCTGCTGAAGAGCTTCGCCCCCAGCGGCTTCCTGGACGGCGAGGGCGGCAACTTCCCGCGCCAATGGCTGAGCTTCAATTCCGAGGACTATTTCAAGTTCCTGGAAAGCCAGGCGGCCGCCAACGCCGAGGACGTGGTCAAGGGCCAGCCGGTCGGCACGTCCTATGCCGCTCTGCAGAAGACCAACGGCTTCGCCGCCACGCCGCAGTCCAGCTCCTACAACGTGCATGAGAAGGTCGCCGGCGGCTACATTCAGGCCGACTTCGCGGGCGATATCGGCGGCTTGCCCACCAGCGCGACGCTGGGCGTGCGCTATGTCCACACCCAGCTGACCTCCAGCGGCCAGACCCAGACCCTGCTGGATCTGACGCCGATCGCCGGCGACAGCACGCTGTACAACGCGGCCCTGACCGGTTCCTCGCCGGTCTCGAAGTCCTCGAGCTATGACGACTTCCTGCCCAGCCTGAACGTCAAGATGGACCTGCGTGACGACATGGTCGCGCGCTTCGCCGCCTCCAAGACGGTGACGCGTCCCAACCTGACCGATCTGGCGCCGCAGCTGAACCTGATCTCGACCCGTCCGGGCAACCTGTCGGCCAGCGGCGGCAATCCGGACCTGAAGCCCTACAAGTCGACCAACTTCGACGTCTCCTACGAGTGGTACTACCAAAAGTCGGGCTTCTTCACGGTCGGCGCCTTCTACAAGAAGCTTGACGATTTCATCGTCGTAAGCAGCGCGCCGGAAGTCTTCACGATCAGCAACTCGGCCAATCTGGCGGCGTTCTCAGGCGGCAAGGCGACGTTCAATGTCAGCCGTCCGCGCAACGTCGGCAGCGCCAACGTCTACGGCCTGGAAGTCGGCTTCCAGCACACCATGGATTACCTGCCCGCGCCGTTCGACGGTCTGGGCGTGACCCTGAACGCCACCTTCGTGAAGTCCAGCGCCAACGACTCCGGCTTCGCCCTGGAAGGCCTGGGCAACAGCCAGAACGCGGTACTGTTCTACGCCAAGGGTCCGATCGAGGTGCGCGTGGCCTACAACCACCGCGACGGCTTCCTGTCGACCCAGTCCAACTCGACGGGCGGTCTGCCGATCTACACCAAGACCGCCGGTCAGTTCGACGCCCAGGCGACCTACCAGATCAACGACAACTTCTCGGTCTTCGTCGAGGGCACCAACCTCAACGACGCCAAGACCCAGACCTATGGCCTCTACGCCAACCAGTTCCTGAGCCTCGTCGAGACCGGTCCGCGCTACGCGGTCGGCGTTCGCGCGAAGTTCTAACCAAGATCGGCCGGGGGCGCCTGTCGCCTCCGGCCGTGTCCGGCGCCGCCTGCGGCGCGTTTCTTCCCCAACTTGCGAGGGGCGGGCTTTGCGAAGCCCGCCCTTTTTTTGTTTCTGGTCTCAGTCCTGTCGCGTCAGGCGCAGGATGAAGCTGGCCTGCGGATGCATACGCGGGAGTTGCAGGCCCACGCACATCAGGCTGCGACCGTCCAGCACGACGCCTTCTCGCAGCGTGTCTACCAGCGGAGAGCGCGTGGTCAGCGCCTTGGGCCACACCAAACGCACCGAGTAGCGCGCATCGGCGTCCAGGCCCGCTAAGCGCAGGCGGCCGGCGAAATAGGCGTCCTGCTCGCGGATCAGGGTATAGGCGAACACCGCCTCGGAGCCGTCCTTGGCGACGACGCCGAAAGCGTTCTCGTTGGCCGGACGATCCAGGCGGTGCAGGTCGCCCGTGTGGATCAGGCCGCGCAGCGCCTTGTGCAGCGCCACGCCCTCGGCCAGTTCGGCGCGCTCCTCGTCTGTCAGCGCCAGCAGGTTCGCCTCGATGCCGAAGTGACCGAATAGCGCGGTGGAGACCCGCGTGGCCATCGACACGCGCCGACCAGTGATATGGCAGTCGGTCGGGCCGACGTGGGCGCCCATCAGTTCGGCGGGCAGAAACAGCGACGCGCCCTTCTGGATCGACAGGCGGTCCAGGGCGTCGTTGCTGTCCGAGGTCCAGACGCGGTCGGTGCGTTCCAGCACCGCGAAGTCGGCCCGGCCGCCGCCCGAGGCGCAGCTTTCGATCTCGACCGCCGGATGGGCGGCGCGAAGGCGATCCAGAACCGCATACACACCCAGCACATGGGCATGCGCGCCCGGCGCGCCGTCCTGTCCGCCGGGGTGGCTGATATCGCGGTTCATGTCCCACTTGAGGTAAGCGATCGGATGCTCGGTCAGCAGGGCGTCCAGGCGGTCGTACATGTAGTCCCGCACCTCGGTCCGGCCGAAGTCGAGGACCAGCTGGTTGCGGAACGACAGCTGCGGGGCCGGCGGGCAGCCCAGCACCCAGTCGGGATGGGCGCGGAAAAGGTCGCTTCGCGGATTGACCATCTCGGGCTCGACCCACAGGCCGAACTCCATGCCGGCCGCCAGGACGCGATCGACCAGCGGCTTGAGGCCGTTCGGATAGATCTCCTCGTCGACATGCCAGTCGCCCAGGCCGGCGGTGTCGTCGCGGCGCCCCTTGAACCAGCCGTCGTCCAGCACGAACCGCTCGGCGCCGATCGCGGCGGCGGCGTCGACAAGCTGGGCCAGGCGGTCCTGATCGTGGTCGAAATAGACCGCCTCCCAGGTGTTGTAGTGCACCGGACGCGGCTTGGCCCGCAGGCGCGCGTGCTCGGGACGCGCCCGGACGAAGTCGTGATAGGCCCGGGAGAGGCCGCTCAGACCCCTGTCGGAATAGCCGGCGTAGAGCTTGGGGCTGTCATAGGTCGCGCCCGGCGCCAGCCGCAGTTCGCCCGGCATGAACAGCTCGCCCATCTGCACGAAGGCGCGGGCGTCCGACAGGATCTCGGCATGGATGCGGTGATTGCCGCTCCAGCCGAGGTGGAAGCCAAAGACCTCGCCGGTCGCTTCGCTGGCCGGCGCGCATTCGGCGATGAGGCCTGGGAAGGCGTCGTGCGAGGTGCGGCCGCGACGGTTCTCGCGGACCATGGCGCCTTGGCCGAACGGCGTGCGACGCATCTGGAACTCGCCCGACCAGCGGCCATCCAGATGGATCAGGTGCGAGGCTTCAGGCGGGAGCGGCAGGGTCGGGGCGGCGCAGGCCTCGACCTCCAGGGTGCGCGCGCCGGTATTGGTCAACTGGGTCGAGGCGACCAGGATGTCCTGGTCGGGCGCCAGCGCTAGGCGGTGGACCAATCGCAGGCCGTTGTGGTCGTCGACCGAGACGATCTCCGCCACGCCCGGCGCGATCGCGTCCACGCTGGCGATCCGCGTGAAAGTGGCCCAGCCCTGACCGTCGCGATGCGCCCGCAGGCCCGGCGCGCCGGGGAAGCCTTGGCCCAGTAGCGGCGTCAGCGCCAGCGGCGGCGGAACCTCGGGCGAGCAGGGCGCGGCCTCGCGGGTCGCCATCAGGACCAGGTCCATCGGGTCCAGATCCGCCGTCAGGCGCGGACCCCAGTGCAGCACGGCCGGCGCGTCGCCCCGGCAGTCGACGATGAGGCTGGTGGCCTTGCCATCAAGCCTGACGAACGGGGCGGACTGGGAAGCGGACATCGACGTGCCTTTGACTCGGGCGTGAATTAAACAGGCGTCCAAAGCGGAACGGTTGACGCTGTTTTTTTGTAGGATAAATACGATCGAAGGAAAAGCGGCGGCCTTCGCGCGTCGCCACGATCGATGTCGCGCGAAGCGATGCGTCGGAGGAAACCATGCTTGGCGTTTGCTACTATCCGGAACAATGGCCGACCAGCCTCTGGCGCGAGGATGCGCGCCGGATGAAGGCGCTGGGCCTGACCTATGTTCGGATCGGCGAGTTCGCCTGGTCGCGGTTCGAGCCCGAGCCCGGCGTCTATGACTTCGCCTGGTTCGACGAGATCATCCAGATCCTGGGCGAGGCCGGTCTGAAAGTCGTGATCGGCACGCCGACGGCGACGCCGCCGAAGTGGCTGATCGACCGCCATCCCGAGATCCTGCCCGTCGATCCCGAGACCGGCCGGGTTCGGGGCTTTGGCTCGCGGCGTCACTACGACTTCTCCAGCCCGGTCTATCGGCGCGAAAGCGATCGCATCACCCTGGCTCTGGCCGAACGCTATGGCCAGAATCCTCACGTCGCCGGCTGGCAGACAGACAACGAGATCAGCTGTCACGACACCACCCTCAGCGCTTCGCCGGCCGCCAAGGCGGGCTTCCAGGCCTGGTGCGCGGCGCGCTATGGCGACATCGACGCGCTGAACACCGCCTGGGGCAATGTCTTCTGGTCGATGGAGTATCGGAGCTTCGACGAGATCGAACTGCCGGTCGGCGCGGTCACCGAGACCAACCCGGCGCACCGCATGGCCTATCGCCGCTATTCGTCCGACCAGGTGGTGGCCTTCCACGACGCTCAGGTGAAGATCCTGCGCGCCCATTCGCCCGGCAAGTTCGTCACCCACAACTTCATCCCGATGAACGAGACGGGGGTCGACAATCATGCCTTGGCCGCCGACCTCGACTTCGCCGCCTACGACAACTATCCGCTGGGCCGCACCGACCTGCTGATGGCCGGCGACGGCGCGGAGGCCTTCCGGCCTTACATGCGCACGGGCCATCCGGACTTCGGGACCTTCTTCTTCGATCAGACGCGTGGTCTCGCGCCTGGCGCCTTCTGGATCATGGAGCAGCAGCCCGGGCCGGTGAACTGGGCCAACCACAATCCGCGCCCGGCGCCGGGCATGGTGCGGCTGTGGACCCTGGAAGCCTTCGCCCACGGGGCTGGCGTGGTCAGCTATTTCCGCTGGCGTCAGGCGCCGTTCGCCCAGGAGCAGATGCACGCGGGCCTGCTGCGCCCGGATAGCAGCCAAGCCGCCGCCTGGCCGGAAATCGAGGCCGTCGTGCGCGATCTGGCGGCTCTGGATCTCGATCAATACCCGACCGCGCGCGCCAAGGTAGCGCTGATGGTCGATGTCCAGGCGCAATGGCTGGGCGAGATCGAACGTCAGGGCCGCAGCTACGACTACACCCACATTTTGCTTCATCACTATCGGGCCCTGCGCGCGCTCGGCCTGGATGTCGACTTCGTGCCGCCCGAGGGCGACCTGTCGGGCTACACCCTCGTCGTGATCCCGGCCCTGGCCACGCCCAGCGCCCGGACGATCGCCAACCTGAAAGCCAGTTCGGCCTTGGTGGTGTTCGGGCCGCGCTCGGGGGCCAAGACCGACGACGTGACCCTGCCGGAGGGCCTGCCGCCCGGCGCCTTGCGCGAGCTGCTGCCGATCCGCGTGCTGTCAGTCGAGACCCTGCGCCCCGACTGTCCCGACGCCATGATCTGGAACGGCAAGACCTATCCCAGCGCCACCTGGCGCGAGGAGATCGAACTGGCGGGCGAGGCCGAGGTGGCGGCGCGCTACGCCGACGGCGGCGCGGCCATCGTGCGCGCGGGCAAGGCGATCTACGTCGCCAGCCTGAGTGACCGGGCGTTCCTGACCGACTTCCTGGAAAGCCTTTGCGCCGAGGCCGGCGTCGCGACCCAGCGCCTGGACGCCAAGGTCAGGGTTCGTCGTCGCGGCGACCTGACCTTCGCCTTCAATTACAATGAAGAGCCGGTCCCCGCGCCGGCGCCAGCGGGCGCGGTCTTCGTGCTGGGCGGTGCCCTGATCGGTCCGCGCGACGCGGCCGTCTGGAAGGCGCCCGCGTGATGCGCTTGGCGGGGATCTTCCTGGCGCTCCTCCTGGCCTCGCCGCTGGCGGCGCGAGCGCGGGCGCTCGCGGACGGCCCGGCGCTTTCCGCCCCTGGCGCCTATCCGGTTGGCGTCCGGACCCTGATCCTGACCAATCCCGACCAGCCAGACCTGCTGGCCAGCGACCTGGCCGCCGGCAAGCTGGCGCTTCGCGACCGCGTGCTGCCGGTGACCATCTGGTACCCCTCGACCAAACCCAAGGCTGGCGCGGCCCAGGTTCGCTACATGCAGCCCGGAGCGACGCCGGACGCGCCGCCCGTGTTCTACCGCGCCGGCGGCGCCTATCCGGACGCCGCCCCGGTGCGCGGCCAGCACTTTCCGCTGGTGGTGCTGTCCCACGGCTATCGCAACTGGGCGACCAGCTTCGCGGACCTGGCCGAGAACCTGGCCTCGAAGGGCTATGTGGTCGCCTCGATCGAGCACCGCGACCTCGAGCCCAAGACTCTGAGCAACCCGCAGCTTTCGTTCGCCACCACGGTGATCACCCGCGTCGCCGACCAGCGCTTCGTCGTCGCCGAACTGGCCCGGCGCGCGGGGGAGGGGCCGCTCAAGGGCGTCTACGATCCGGACGACGTGGCCCTGATCGGCTATTCCATGGGCGGTTTTGGCGCGCTGACCACCATGGGCGCGGGCCTGGATCCGCAAGGTCCGCTCTACAAGCTGGCGCCGTTCGGTCTGCTGAAGCCGTTCAGCGCCCTTGATCCCAGCTTCGCCGCCGGCTTGCCCCGGAACGTCAAGGCTATGGTCGCCCTGGCGCCCTGGGGCGGCGCGCCGCCGCTGCGGGCCTGGAGCGCCGAGGGGCTCGCGGGCGTGACGGTCCCGACTCTGCTGATCGTCGGCGACCAGGACGACGTCAGCGGTTACGACCCCGGCGTCGCCTGGCTCTACGCCAACCTGACCCAGGCCGACCGTCGGATGCTGGTCTACGAGAACGCCCGCCACAACATCGCGCTGGACGGCGTCACGTCGGCCCAGGCCCAGAGCTTCGAGGCCATCGAGCGCCACGAGGAGCCCGTCTGGCGGCGCGATCGCATTCTGGCGATCAATCGCCACTTCATCACCGCCTTCCTGGACGAGCGCCTGAAGGGCGACGCCGCGCACGGCGCCTATCTGGCCGTCCCGACCGCGCGCGCCGCCGATGGAACCTGGCCGCTGGCGCCCGGCGCCTCGGTGGGCGATCGCTTCGCCGCGCCGAACGACGCCGGGACCGCCCAATACTGGCCCGGCTTCCAGCGTCGTTGGGCCCTGGGCCTGCGCCTCATGCACGCCACGCCCGACAAAGCCGCGCTAGAATAAGAACCATCGGAACCGCCCCGCCATGCATCTGCAAACCACCCAAGCCTGGATCGCCGCCGGGCTGACCGCCCTGATCGGGCTGATCACCTATCTGAAGTGTCGGGGTCAGGGCCGCGGCGTCGAGGGCGGCAACAAGGAGTTCTTCCTGGCGGGCGGGGGACTGAACTGGCTGTTCATCGCCGGCTCGATCACCATCACCAACCTGTCCACGGACCAGCTGGTCGGCATGAACGGCAACCAGATGGCCTTGCTGGCCTGGTGGGAGCTGTCGGGCGTGGTGGGCCTGTCGATCCTGGCCTGGGTGTTCCTGCCGATCTACTACAAGAACAACTGCACCACGGTGACCGAGCTTCTGGAGAAGAAGTACAAGAACGTCGGCATCCGCTCGACGATCGGTACGATCTTTCTGGTCGGCAATGTCTTCATCTACCAGCCGATCACGCTCTACACCGGCGCGCTGATGATGAAGTCGATGTTCGGGCTGCAGATCCCGATCATGACCGTGGCCCTGGTCTTCGCGGTGGCGGGCTCGCTGTACGCGATCTTCGGCGGCCTGCGCGCCGTGGCCATCACCGACACCTTCAGCGGCATTCTGCTGCTGGGCATGTGCATGTTGGTGGTGTTCCTGTCGCTGAAGGCGATCGGCTTCGACTTCAGCGGCATCCCGCACGAGCGGCTGACCATGATCGGCGGCAACAACTCGCCGCTGCCCTGGCACGTGCTGCTGACGGGGATGATCTTCATCCAGATGTTCTATTGGTCGACCAACCAGACCATCACCCAGCGCGCCATGGCCGCGCCGAACCTGAAGGAAGCCCAGAAGGGCGTCGTCGCCGCGACCATCGTCCGCCTGCTGATCGTGCCGCCGATGGTCGTCATCCCGGGCATCGTGTCGTACAAGCTGTTCGGCCATCTGGGCGACGCGGCCTATGGCAAGATCGTCTGGCACGTCCTGCCCAACTGGATGTCGGGCATCTTCGCCGCCGCCATCGCCTCGGCGGTGCTGGCCCACTTCGCCAGCGTGCTGAACTCGTCCGCCGCGCTCTATGTCTGCGACATCCACGAGAAATATGTCCAGCCGAACCCGAACGTGCCGCGCCTGAGCATGTTGGTCAGCATCGCCTTCGTCGTCGTGTCGCTGGTGCTGGTGCCGATCTATGACGGCGCGGACAGCATCATCAATCTGGTCCAGAAGCTGAACGGCCTGACCAGCATGCCGGTGCTGTCGGTGTTCATCGTCGGCCTGCTGTTCCGCAATGTCGATCCGCGCGCCGCCATCGCGGGCCTAATCTTCGGCGTGGCGCTGTACGCGGTGTTCAGCTTCGCCTGGACGCCCCTGCACTACATCCACATGATGTTCATCACGCTCTGGACCACGGTGGCGTTCTCGCTGAGCCTGAACCGTTGGGTCTTCGGCAAGAGGGCGGAGTTCATTCTCCCGCGCAAGCCGGCGGCGGCGTAAAGCCGTCGCGCGGCGGCGAGGCTCAGGCCTTCAGTCGCCGCGCAGCACGGGCGCGGGGCGTCGGGACAGCGCCAGGCCGGCGGCGATCAGGCCGCCGACGGTGGTCACGCCAGTCGCGCCCGCCAGCAGCGACAGCACGCCCCGCCAGTCGACGCTCCAGGTGGCCTGGAACACCTTGACCACCACCGGCCAGGCCGCCGCGAAGCCGAACAGAACGCCAGCCGCGCCCGCGATCAGGCCGACCGCGCCATATTCGATAACGTAGGCCGTCAAAATCTGGGCGCGCGTGGCCCCCAGGACCTTCAGCGTGGCGGCCTCGCGGGCCCGGGCCCGGGCGCCGGCCGCGATCGCGCCCGCCAGCACCAGCAGGCCCGCCAGTCCGGCGACGGCCGCCGCGCCGCGAACGGCCAGGGCCAGGCGATCGAACAGGGCCGCGGCGGCGTCCAGCTGTTCGCGGACGCTGATCACGTTCACGCGCGGAAACGCCTGGCCTAGCTTACGGGTCAAGGTCGCCTCGCGATCTCGGTCCAGGCGGGCGATGGCGACGCTGCGCAGGTCAGCCCCCTCCAGCGTCGCGGGATTCAAGATCAGGGCGAAGTTGGGTCCGAAGCCGCCGAAGTCCACCTTGCGCAGCACCGCGACGCGGGCTTCGATCTCTCGACCGAGGATCAGCACCGTGATCGTGTCGCCGACCTTCAGGCCGGCGGCCTCGGCGATCTCGACGTTCACCGCGACCTGGGGCGGGCCCGCATAGTCGGCGGTCCACCATCGGCCGGCGACGATCCCGGCCTGTTTCGGCGCGCTGGCCAGCAGCGACAGGCTGATGTCGTTGTCGAACGCCCAGCGCTCGGACGGCTTGATGGCCTGGACATCGACCGGCTTGCCCTTCAGGGCGATGATCCGCCCCGTCGCGAAGGGCATTCTGAGATACCGGTCCGCGTTCAGCGGTCCCGTGACGCTGGCCACGGCGGCGTCGAAAGCGGCGGCGCGGTCGGCGGGGATCTCGGTGAACACCATGGCCGGCGCGGTGCGGGGGGCGACGTCGCTGACCTGGGCCAGAAGCGCTGACTGGATCAGGACCACGCAGGCCAGCAGCGCGACGCCAAGGCCGATAGCCGGGCTGGCGGTCCTGGCCGCCGAACCCGGACCCGCCAGATTGGCCAGGCCCAGCTTGGCCGGACCGCGCGTCAGGCCGCGCGCCTTGCCCGCCGTCCAGGCGGCGGCGCGGCCGAGCGCCGCCAGCAGGCCAAAGGCGACGGCGACGCCCGCGATCATGATCGCGGCGGCTAGCGGCGTGGGCGCGGTCGCCACGGCCAGGACGGCCAATCCGGCGCCGGAGAGGAGCGCGCCGATCGTCTCCATCCCCACCGGCAGGCGGGCCTTGGGCGCTCTACGGAACAGGGCCGAAGGCGGCGTCGCCCGCGCTCGCGCCAGGGGGATCAGCGAGAACGCCGCCGCCGCCAGGAGGCCGAACAGCCCCGCCTTGGCCAGCGGCCAGGGATAGACCGCGAAGAGCGCGGGGATCGGCAGGCGTGAGCCCGCGATCTGGCCCAGGATCAAGGGCGCGACGCCGCCCACGATCAGGCCGAGGGCGACGCCCAGCAGGGCCAGGACGCCGATCTGGATCAGGTGGAGATCGCGGATCAGGCCGCTTTCGGCGCCCAGCGCCTTCAGCGTCGCGATGGCCGGCTCGCGGGCCGACACATACGCCGAGACCGCTCCGGCCACGCCCAGACCGCCGGCGACCAGCGAGGCCAGTCCGATGAAGCCCAGGAAATATTCCAGTTGGTCGATCAGTCGCCGCGCCCCGGGGGCGCTGTCCAGCCGGTCCCGAACTCGAAGGTGGGAGTCCGGCAGCGCCGCCTGGACGGCCTTGCCGGCGGCGCGGGGGTCCTGGCCGGGCGGCAGGGCGATCCTGACCGCGCGATTGGACAGTCCGCCGGGCGCCAGCAAGCCGGATCGTTCCAGCACGTCGCGACGCACCAGCACGCGCGGCCCCAGCGAGAAGCCTCGAGACAGGCCGTCGGGCTCGCTGATCAGCCGGGCGCGGGCGACCAGGGTCATGGACCCGGCCTCGAACGTGTCGCCAAGCTTCAGGCCCAGGCGGTCCAGCAGCGCCGGTTCGACCGCCGCGCCAGGCAGGCCGTCTCGATCGGCCAGGGCGGCGGAGAGGCTCTGCGCGCCCTCCAGCTTGACGGCGCCCGCCAGCGGAAAGCGGTCGTCGACCCCGCGCAGGCTGACCAGCCGCCGCTCGCCGTTGGGCGCCTGGGCCATGGCGCGGGCGCCGGCCGCGTAGCTGGCGACGCCCAACCGGTCGAAGGTCGCGCGCTCCTTGTCGGTGAAATCGCGATTCTCGACCGAAAAGGAGAGGTCGCCGCCCAGGATTTCGCGGGCCTGGCTGGCCAGCCCCTGGCGAAAGGCCTCGGCGGTCGAGCCGGCGGCGGCGATGGCGGCGACGCCCAGCGCGAGACACGCCAGGAAGATCCGAAACCCGCGCACGCCCGAGCGCAATTCCCGAGCGGCCAGCCGGAAGGCGAGGGGGGCTTTCATCGTCACGCCGTGACGCGCCCGTCGGCCATCCGCACGATCCGGTCGGCGCGGCTGGCCAGGGCGGGATCGTGGGTGACCATCACCAGCGCCGCGCCGAGCTCGGCGACGAGGCTGAACATCAGGTCGGCGACCGAGGCCGCGGTGGCGCCGTCCAGGTTGCCGGTCGGCTCGTCGGCGAACAGCAGGGCCGGGCGGGCCGCCAGGGCGCGGGCCAGGGCGACGCGCTGCTGCTCGCCTCCGGACAGCTGGTGCGGATAGTGGGTCAGGCGCCCCGAGAGCCCGACACGGCCCAGCCAGTCGCGCGCGGCGGAGAGGGCCTCGCGCGCGCCGGCGATTTCGAGCGGCGTGGCGACGTTTTCCTCGGCGGTCATGTTGGGCAGGAGGTGGAAGGCCTGAAACACCAGGGCCGCGCGGCCGCGACGCAAACGCGCCCGGCCGTCCTCGTCCAGCTTGGCCAGGTCCTGCCCGAACAGGCGCGCCGTTCCGGCGGTGGGCTCTTCCAGCCCCGCCCCGACGGCGATCAGCGAGGACTTTCCCGACCCCGATGGTCCGATCACGGCCACGCGCTCTCCGGCGTTCACGACCAGGTCGACGCCGCGCAGAATGTTCACCGGGCCGGCGGCCGAGGGCAGGGTCAGCGTCACCGCGTCGAGCACCAGCGGCGCGGCGGGTTGGGCGTCGTCGGTCATATCGCTTCCTGTAGGGGTGGTCTTGTCCGGCCGGTCGACGACCTACATAGGAAGGCATGACCTCGACCGCACAGCGTTTTCCAGATCGCCGCCGATTTCTGATCGGCCTGGGCCTGCTGACCCAGATCGCCGCCGCGCCGAAGCCGCCGGTCATCACCGTGCTGGGCGATTCCATCACCGCCGGTCTGGGTCTGCCGGCGCGTGACGCCATGCCCGCTCAGCTCCAGGCCGCGTTGGCCCGACGGGGTGTTCCGGCGATCGTTCGAGCGGCCGGCGTTTCGGGCGACACCAGCGGCGGGGGGCTGGCGCGGGTCGGCTTCAGCGTCGCGGGCGACACGCGGCTCTGTGTCGTGGCCCTCGGCGGCAACGACCTGCTGCAAGGCGTGGAGCCCGCCCAGACCAAGACCAATCTGCGCGGGGTTCTCGCCAAGCTGAAGGCGCGGAACATCGGGGCCGTGCTGGTGGGTGTCAGCGCGCCCCCAGCGATCGGCGCGACCTATGCCCGCGAGTTCAACGCTCTCTATCCGAGCCTGGCGCGAGAGTTTTCGGTCCCGCTTTACGCCAACATCCTGGCGGGCGTGGGCGGCGACCCGGCCCTGTTGCAGAAAGACGGCATCCACCCGAACGCCGAGGGCGCTCGGCGGATCGGAGAGGCCCTCGCGCCTGTCGTCGCCAAGGCCTTGAAGGCCCGCGCGGCCTAGAAAGGCGCCACTGGGGTGTCGCGGCCCGCGATCCACGCGATCCGCTCCGCGTCCTACAGCTTGACGAACGGCGCGAGCAGGCGACCCAGCCGACCGGGCAGGACGATCTGACCGTCGAGCGCGGCCACGCACAGGCACGGCGCGCTGGAGACCACGCGAGGCTGGTGCGTCACATTGGGGTCGGCTTCCTCGAAGTCGCCCCGCGAGAACACGCCTTCTTCGGTGGCGTAGGCGCCTTCGATGACGCAGGTCAGCTCCACGCCGCCATGGGTGTGACGGGGCGCCGACTGGCCAGGGGCGATCCGCAGCAGGATCACGCGGCAGTCGCCGTCCCGGGGCCCCAGAACGTCGCGCACGTGAACGCCCGGACCCAGCCAGCGCCAGGGGCCAAGCGCGAAGCCGCGCAGAGGGGCCGGAAGGCTGGGGTCCGCCGTGCGCGGAACGGGCGTAGCAATGTCCGAGGCGTCGTCCAGGCGCGCCATCACGTCATCCAAGGCGTCGGGCTCCAGGCCGCTCGGGGCCAGATCGTCCAGCATCGCGCCGCCGACGGCCTCGCCAAGTTCTGCCCAGGCGCGGGTCTCGGGGCGAAGGGCGAGGTGCGTGGCCACGACCACGGCCTCGGGGACGCTCAGGGTGCCGGCCGCGAAGGCCAGCAGTCGCTCCTCGCTGGGGTGGCGTCTCGCGCTCATGCCGAGGCCCCCGCGTCTCGCTCGATAAAGGCGCGCAGCTTCATCATGCCAAACCGAATCCTGGCCTTGATGGTGCCCAGCGGAACCCCGAGGGTCTGGGAAATCTGGGCGTGGGTCTGTTCTTGGAAAAACGCCATTTCAATTGCTAGGGCTTGTTCAGGGTTCAAGGTCCGCATCGCGGCGCGAATCCTTTGGGCGTCCTCGGCGCCGGACAGGATGGCGTCGGGCTGTTGTGGCTCTTCCATGCCGAAGGTGGGATCCAGCTCGTAAAGGGTCGAAGACCCTCGCCGCAGGTTATCGATCCTAAGGTTCCGAGCGATGGTGAAGATCCAGGCCGCGGCGGAGGCGCGCGCCGGGTCGAACATGTGCGCCTTGCGCCAGACGAGCAGCATGGCCTCCTGCGCAAGCTCCTCGGCCGCCGAGGGCGTTGAGCCGCTGCGCATCAGGAGCGTCTTCACGCGCGGTGCGTAGTGCTCGAACAGCTCCGCGAACGCCGCGCGATCGCGCGTCTGGGCGACGCGCGACAGCAGACCATCATAGGCGCGCGCCGAGGACGTCACCGAACGTGCGCCATGGCGTCGAGCTTCCGCGTGTCGATTCGCATACATGACCACTATACGGGCCAAGCCTTGCCCCGGATGGATCCAGGATACGATTTTCACGACGAAATCGTTCCGGGGTGTCCCGTCAAAAGGCGCGGCTGAAATACGCCGCCCGAGACACATCCGATCGGACGGTCCGCCCGTAGCTCAACAGACGTAAGCCGACACCGCGTTCTGGAGCCGTCGATGCCGAGCCCTTCGTTTTCCCGTCCTCTTTTCCGCCGCCTGTTGGCGGGGCTGGCCGCCGCCGGCCTGGCCTTCGCCGCGCCCGCCCTGGCCTTCGCGACGACCGGGCCAGAGCCGCGCCAGGCGATCGACATCGATCGCTTCATGGGGCGCTGGTACGAGATCGTCCGTACACCCAATGATCGTCAGCGCAATTGCCATGGCGCCTATCAGGTCTGGGCCAAGGCGCCCAAGGACGGGTTTCACATCGATCAGGTCTGCCACGTCGGGGACCGGGACGGTCCCCAGCGTCATGTCGCGACCTCGGCCCGGATCGTCGATCCGACGACCAACGCCAAGTTCGAGGCCAGCTTCTTCGGCGGCCTCATCCGTCGCCAGTACTGGGTGATCGACCACGGCGACAACTACGGCTGGATGATCGCCAGCACCGCCGACGGCAAGTTCGTGGCGCTGTTGGCGCGCACGCCCGGCCTTCCGGCCGCCAAGCTGGCCGCCCTCAAGTCCCGCATCCGCGCCCTCGGCTTCGACAATACGCTCCAGGACGTGGGCCTGGATCGCGCGCCGTGAGAAGCTTGCGGCTGGTTCTGGGCGACCAGCTGAGCAGAAACCTGTCCGCCCTCGAAGGCGCGCGGCCCGGCCACGACGTCCTCCTGATGGTCGAGAGCCGGGTCGAGGCCAGGGCCTGGAAGCATCACAGGCAAAAGCTGGTTCTGGTCTGGTCTGCGATGCGGCAGTTCGCCGAGGGACTGCGGCGCGAAGGCCTGGACGTCCGCTATGTCGGTCTGGACGATCCCGACAACACAGGCTCGATCGAAGGCGAGATCCGCCGCGTCTTGAGCGAGGGCGGCTTTGATCGCGTGATCCGAACCGCCTGCGGCAAGTGGGCGCTGGAGGCGCGTCTGTCGGCGCTCGATCTCGGCGTGCCGATCGAGACGCGCGAGGACGACCGCTTCATCTGTTCCCGGGCGGCGTTCGCGGGCTGGGCGGCGAACCGGCGCGAGCTGCGGATGGAGTACTTCTACCGCGAGATGCGCCGTAAGACCGGGCTGTTGATGGACGGCGACCAGCCCGCCGGCGGTCGCTGGAACTTCGACGCCGACAATCGCCGCAAGCTGCCGGCCGGCGTCCGTCCTCCGGATCGGCTGCGCGTGACGCCCAACGCCGTCACGCGCGCGGTGATCGGGCGGGTCAGTGAGGGGTTCGAGGACCATTTCGGCGCCGTCGAGCCTTTTGGCTGGCCGACCAACGCCGAAGAGGCCGAGGCCGCCTTCCAGCATTTCCTGAACGATATGCTGCCCGCGTTCGGCGATTGGCAGGACGCCATGGCCTGGGGGCGTCCTTTCCTCTGGCACGGTCTGATCTCGCCGGCGCTGAACATCGGTCTGCTGGATCCTTTGGATATCTGTCGGCGCGCGGAAGCGGCCTACCGACAAGGGCGCGCGCCCCTGAACGCGGTCGAGGGCTTCATCCGCCAGATCATCGGCTGGCGGGAGTTCGTGCGCGGCGTCTATTGGCTGAAGATGCCAGAATATGGTCGCCTCAACGCCTTGGACGCGCGCGGCGCGCTGCCTGGCTTCTACTGGTCGGGCCAGACCGACATGGCGTGCGTCGCCGACACCGTGCGTGCGGCGCACGACCACGCCTACGCGCATCACATTCAGCGGCTGATGGTGACGGGCAATCTGGCGATGCTGCTGGGAGTCGATCCCGACGCGGTCGATGACTGGTACATGGTCGTGTTCGCCGACGCCTACGAATGGGTGGAGATGCCCAATACGCGCGGCATGGCCACGTTCGCGGATGGCGGCGTCGTCGGGTCCAAACCCTACGCGGCTAGCGGCGCCTATATCGATCGGATGAGCGACTACTGTCGGGGCTGTCGCTACGACGTCAAGGATCGGCTGGGCGACAACGCTTGCCCGTTTAACGCCCTCTATTGGGACTTCCTCGACCGCAACCTGACGCGGCTACGGGGACAGGGGCGTATGATAATGCCCTTGCGGACCTTGGAGACCATGGCCGAGACCGAGCGCCAGGCCTGCCGCCGAAAGGCCGCCCGAACGCGGGAGGCGATGGGGGTGATCGCCGCCAGCGATGCGGCGGCGATCACTTGATCCTCAAGTTCAGCGATCTTGGGCTCGGTTCGTTAGGCCACCGATCCTGGAATCCACCAGAGCCCCGACCGCAGAGGCGGTTCCGCTGGCGAACGCGCCCCAGGCCAGGTCGATGAAGGTGATGCGCCAAGTCCAGACGCGCATCACCGCTTGGCAAGTGAGGTCATAGGTCCCATAGGCGACCAGGCCCAGGAACACGCCGGCCGACAGCGCCTTGGTCCAGGACGCGCCCCGCGCCGGCGCGACGCAGAAGCGCGTCAGGCCGGCGACGTACAGCGCGTAGAACAGCATCGCCGGCGCGAGCCGCACGGTCTCGCCCAGGATCGGGTCGAGGGTCGGCCGATAGACGCCAGGCCCCGCCAGCGTCAGAAAGCAGGCGTCCAGCAGCAGGAAGGCCAGAGCCGTCGCGACGTAGGAGACGAGCGTTCTCATGCCTTGGCCGCCGGTCGCAGGCGATAGTGGCTGACGCCCCATTCCTCGCCGCCCGCGTGGCCGAACAGCCCGGCGGTCGACAGGAAGAACAGCCGCCAGCGACGGGTCCACAGCTTGGCGTCCTTGCCATAGACCTCGCGCATCACCTGGCCGATCTCCTCGGCGTGCCGGTCGAAATTGGCCAGCCAGTCCTCGGCCGTCTTGGCGTAGTGCGAGCCGTTCCACACCCAGTCCGCCTCGACGGTGAACAGGTCGTCGAACTGGCGGATCAAGCCGTGGCTAGGCATCACGCCGCCGGTGAAGAAGTGCTGCGCGATCCAGTCGGCCGGATCATTGACGTCGAAGCGGTAGGGCGTCGTCCGGTGGCTGAAGACGTGGATGAACAGGGCGCCTTCGGGCTTCAGCCAGCCGTGGACGCGGGTCAGGAGCTCGCGCCAGTTGGCCATGTGCTCGAACATCTCGACCGAGACCACGCGATCGAACCGCTGGCTCGGCGCGAAATCATTCATGTCGGCTGTGACGATGGTCAGGTTCGACAGACCCAGCGCTGCGGCGCGGCCCTCGATGAAGGCGCGCTGCGAGGCGGAATTGGAGACGCTGGTGATCCGGGCGTTGGGATAGTGCGCGGCCATCCACAGGCTCAGCGAGCCCCAGCCGCAGCCCAGTTCGAGAATAGCCTGACCGTCTTCGAGGTCGGCGTGGGCGCAGGTGGCGCTGAGCGCCGCGATCTCGGCCTGGGCCAAGGTCTCGTCGCCCCTGGGGTAGAGACAGGAGGAGTATTTCAACCGAGGGCCCAGCACCCGCTCGAAGAAGGCGTCCGGCAGCTCGTAGTGCTGGTCGTTGGCGGCCTTGGTGTGCTCTGCGATGGGACGTCGCGCCATCTCGCGGGCGAATTCGGCGTCGATCTCGGCGGCCGAGCCCTGAAGGCCGCGACGCGCCCCCTCGACGAGGAAGCTGACGGCGGCGCGGCGCAGGGCGTCGGGCAGCGGCGCGCCCTCGAAGGCGTTGATGACGGCGGCGACGGCGCTCATGTGTTGCTCTCCTTGGGCGGGCGGGGAAGGAAGGGGCTGACCCGGGCCTGATAGCGGCGATAGGCCTCGCCCTTCGAGGCGACCATGGCGGCCTCCAGCGGCGGCACGCCCGTACCGAACCGCAGGATGGCGAACATCACGATCGGCGCGATGAGGGACAGCCAGCTCCACGGGTCGGCCAGGTTCAGGGCGATCACCGGATAGGCGATCCAACCGACGAACTCGAACAGGTAGTTGGGGTGCCGCGACCAGGCCCACAGGCCGGTGTCGCAGACCTGGCCCCGATGGGCGGGGTCGGCCTTGAAGCGCTTCATCTGCTCGTCCGCCATGCCTTCTCCGAGGATGGCGCCGAGGAGGATCGCGAGGCCGAGCGCGTCGGCGGGGCGGAAATCGGGCGCGGGTTGTCGCGCGGCGAACAGGACGGACACCGCCAAGAGCGCCGTGGCCGGAGCCTGGATCAGCATCAAGCCGACCATCCGCCGGGGAAAGCTGTCGCCCCACTCCTTGCGCAACTGAGCATAGCGGACGTCCTCGGCCCCCTTGGCCACGCGGATCGCGACATAGGTTCCAAGACGCAGCGACCAGGCGGCGACCAGCGCGGCGATCATCATCTGGCGCCAGCTGGGCCCGTTCGCGCCCGCCATGGGAACCAGGGCGGCCAGCGCGCAGGTCGCGCCTGTTCCGTAGGTCCAGAACACGTCCGTCCAACCGCCATTGTTGGCCGCGCGCTGAACGAACCAGCCGCAGCTCATGATGGCGAGCATCGCGATCAGGACGGCGGCGAGGAGCGGGATCACCGGTCCGCCTCCGCCAGCCGCGCGCGCATGAAATCGGTGCTGTCCCTAAAAACCGGGGCCAGGAAACGCAACGGCGCGGCGACGGCGCCCATCAGAAGCGCGTGGTCCAGGCCCTTATAGGTCCGGGTTTCGACGATGCCGCCGGCGGCGCCGACCCGCTGGGCCATCCGGGTCGTATTGCCCGGGTCCACCACCTTGTCGCCCGCGTCGGTGACGAGCAGCAGGGGCGGGGACCGGCCATCGACATGGTTGATCGGCTGGGTGTCGGAACGCTGGCCTTCCGGCCCGAAGATGATCTTCAGCCGGTCGCTGCGCAGCGGTAGAAAGTCATAGGGGCCGGCCAAGCCCACGACGCCCTTCAGGTCGCGCTCGGGCGCCATTCCAACCGCCGCCAGCCAGCGCCGATCCGTCGCCAGGGTCACGGCGTTGTAGGCGCCGGCCGAATGGCCCATCAGGAAAAGCTTGTGGGCGTCGCCGCCATATTCGGCGATGTGCGCCTTGGTCCAGGCGACCGCCGCGGCGCTGTCCTGCACGAACGCGGGCCACCGCGCCTCGGGATAGATCCGATAGTCCGGAACCACGGCGACGAAGCCCTCGCGCGCCAAGGCCGCGCCGGCGAAGGCGTAGTCGTCCTTCTTTCCGGAGTCCCAACCGCCGCCGTAGAAGAACACCACCACCGGGGCGTGACGGTCGGCGCGGGCGTTGCGATAGATGTCCAGCTTGCCGCGTTCTCCGCCGGCATAGGCGATGTCGCGAGTAATGGTCACCCCGCCCCTGGGCTGCAGCGCGTTGACGGTCGCCAGGCCCGAGCAGCCGCTCAAGGCGCTGGCGCTCAGCACGGCACCCAGCACCTTCCATCCTTTCGCGATGGTCATCAAATCCCTCACGACATCGATCGTCTTCAGGAGATACGGCCCGCCTCCCGGCTTGGATGAACAACGTCTTAAAGTTCCGCGCCGACGTCGCGCCCGCTCGGGGCGAGGCGCGAAACCGTAGCGATCACAAGGCCTTCGCGTCGCTCGAAAGCGTGGCTGAACGGGTAGTTGGAAACGCCATTACTGTAGAGTTTTCAATCTATTACATTTGATATTGACCGAAACGTCGGTCGGCTCGGCGCCGTTCTTTCCCACGATCCGTCGCATCGTTCGAGGGCGATGCGCTGGCGGATTTCACGCACAATGGGAAACGCCTCTATGGCCAAGCAGGAAGACAACGACGCCAAGCCGGCGTCGAACGCCGCGGCGTCGGGAAGCGACGAAAAGCAGACACAGGCCTCCGCGACCCAGAGCCCGACCTCGGGCGCCGCATCCACCCAGGTGACGTCGTCCAAGACGACCGAGGCCGGGGTGACGACGACCGACGGCATCGAGCTGTTGAAGGCCGACCACCGCAAGGTCGAGGCCTTGTTCAAGGACTACGAAAAAGCCGCGCCGGCCCGCAAGACCGCCATCATCCGCGAAGCTTGCGCCGAACTGATCGCGCACACGCGTCTGGAGGAGGAAATCTTCTATCCCGCCTGTCGCGAAGCGGCGTCCGATGACGAGCCGCTGAACGAAGCCCAGGTGGAGCATGACGGGGCCAAGGTCCTGATCGCCGACCTGCTGGCCAGCGACGAGGACGATCCGTACCGCGACGCCAAGTTCAAGGTGCTGTCCGAGCAGATCAAGCATCACGTGGCCGAGGAGGAGAAGCCGGGTTCCGGCATCTTCGCCAAGGCCCGGGCGGCCGGCGTCGATGTCGAGGCGCTGGGCCGCGAACTGCGCCAGCGCAAGGAAGCGCTCACGGCGCGCGGCGGTCGTCCTCGGCCGACGCCCCTGGTGGCGCTCGAGATTTCAGACTTCTCCCAAGGCCAACAACAGGAGGATCCCATGGCCAGACAACAAGGCGGTCGCGACCGCGACGATCAGGGCCGCTTCACCAGCGACGATCGGGGCCGGTCTCGCGGTCGGGACGACGAGGATCGCGGCTACCGGTCGCGCGGACGTGACGACGACGATGGGCGTGGCTGGTACGGCGACTCGGAGGGGCATTCCGAAGCCTCGCGTCGTGGCTGGGCCGCGCGTCGGGGCGGCGAGTCCCGCAGCTTCCGCGACGACGACGATCGCGGCGGTTATCGCTCGCGCTCCAACGAACGCGACCGAGACGAGTACGGACGCTTCGTGAGCGACGATGATCGCGGCGGCTATGGATCGCGGGGGCGCGACCGAGACGAGTACGGCCGGTTCGCCGGCGACGACGATCGTGGCGGCTCGCGCTCTCGCGGCCGTGACGATGAGGGACGCGGCGGCCGCGACCGCGGCCAAGGCGGCTGGTTCGGCGATAGCGAGGGACATTCCCGCGCGGCTCGCCAACGCTGGGAGGACGACGATCGCGGCGGCCGTGGACGCGGAAGCAACGACCGGGACCGCGACGAATATGGCCGGTTCGCCAGCGAAGATGATCGCGGCGCGCGCTCGCGCGGCCGTGACGACGATGACGATCGCGGCGGCCGCGGTCGCGGACATGGCGGCTGGTTCGGCGACAGCGAGGGCCACGCCCGCGCCGCGCGTCGAGGCTGGGAGGACGACGACCGAGGCGGCTCGCGCTCGCGCGGCCGAGACGATGACGACGACCGGGGCGGCCGAGGCCGCGGTCGTGGTCAGGGTGGCTGGTTCGGCGATAGCGAAGGTCACGCCGAGGCCGCCCGTCGCGGCTGGGAAGACCGCCGCTAGGCCCACGGCTTAGGCGATCGCGCGCCCGCGGCATGGCTCCGCGGGCGCGCAACGGCCTGAAAGGATCATCGATGGCGATCAGCCTCCGCGACCCGCCTCGCTTCTTTCGCCGCGCTTATCGCGGCTTTCGCGCGTGGTGATGCCAGCCGCGAACCGGAACGATGTTTCGCGCACGGTTTCGACTTTTCCGGCCATGAGCCTGCTCAGGATCGAGCCGCTGAACGGCGGCTGGGTCCTGTTCTGTGATCGGAACGCGCTGGCGCAGATCTTTCGCTCGGGCGCCGAGGCCGAACGGCAGGCGCGCCGTCAGGCGACGGTGCTGGCGTCTTGCGGGTTCGTCCCCCGGCTGGCGGTCGTCGATAGGGCGGGGAACCTCACCCGCGTGCGGCTTTAGATGGCCCTTCGCATCGACCTCGAAGCGCTATGTCCGCGAGACCTGGGACGCCATGATCAGGAAGAGAATTGTCGCCCGTTGGACGCCGCCAGGAACGAAACGCGATGGAGGCGGCGGTCAGGATCTCGGCGGGGGCCATGTCTCGACGCGAACGTCCATTTCGCCTCGACGTCGCCTTGGGAGCGGCGGATGATAGGGACCGGGATGGGGCTCGCTGATTGGACAGGGCGAGTGATGAAAAGGGCGGTTCCGCGTCGCAATCGAACCCGGCGTGACGCCCCATGCTAGCCGTTATCCCCGAACGGCCCGTGGAGAAGGCTTATCTTCGTCGGTTGAGGCGCTTTGGTCCGCTCCTGGACGAGGACGCGGCCGCGCTCGAGGCCCGGCTTGGCCGGATCGAGGCCTACCCAGCGGGGAGGGACCTGGATAGCGCCCGCGCCGCGCCGATGTTCCTGCTATCGGGCTGGGCTTGTCTGGCCCATTCCCTGCGCGACGGGCGGCGACAGATCGTGGCCTTCCTGCTGCCTGGCGACGGGATCGGGTTCGACCTGCTGACCCGTTCCCAACACGCCGTCCAGGCTGTGGCTCTGACGCCCTTGCGAGCGCGGTCCACCCAGCCTGGCTTCTCTCCCGCCAGCGAGGGGTTGAGCCGAGCCCTGGCCGGCGCGGCGGCCGCGCAGCAGGCGCGACTGATCGACCAGATCGTGCGCCTGGGGCGACAGACCGCCTACGAACGCATGGCGCATCTGCTGCTTGAGCTGCATGGCCGGCTCGCGGAGATCGGCGAGGCGCGCGGCGAGAGTTTCCATCTCCCGATCAAGCAGGAGGTTCTGGCGGACGCCCTGGGCCTTAGCCTCGTGCACGTCAATCGCACCCTGCAGCAGATGCGACGTGATGGGCTGATCGATATGCGCGGGGCGCAGCTAACCTTGTTGAACCGCGCGGTCCTGGAAGCCGCGTCCGATCAGAGCCGGTCCTAGGCTGGCCATGAACATCCAGACCATGTCCGCCCGGAAACGGCGATCAGCGCCGCCGCCTCGCGGAAGGCGAAGGCGCTGGCGCGCCCTAGCGTCCGGAAAGGGCGACCAAGCGCCGTCAATGTCTGAAAACTGGCGGGGGCCCAAAGCCTTGAACTTGCTTTGGGCCCCCATGGTGCCGCCGGGCAGGATTGAACTGCCGACCTCAGCCTTACCAAGGATGCGCTCTACCACTGAGCTACGGCGGCGACGAGGAGGGGGCGTATAGCGAGGAGAATCGCGAACGCCAAGCCCAAAATCGTCTTGACCGAAGAACTTTGTCGCCGCACCCCCGGGACATGCCGATCAGCCACGACCCGTCGACCCGCGAAGCCAAGCTCGCCGAAGCGTTGCGCACCAATCTCCGGAAGCGAAAAGCGCCGGCTCGCGGGAGTTTCGATGAAAACGCGGCGGCGCTCGAGGCCGCCAAGCTGGCGCCCAGACCCTACGGCGTCGTTCGAGAATTGCTGGGGATAAGTCATGGCGACGGCGAACGCGTAGCGTTGAGGGTCGAGATGTCGGCGCCGTTTCGAGCGCCGGATTCGAGCGAATGGGCGGTGGCCGTGCGCCTGGTCGGAGACGGCGGACAGTTCGACACCGAGGCCGGCAAGGCGGCTTTCGGGCGGGATGGGCTTTCGGCGACGCGCAAGGCGATCGACCTGGTCCTGGTGGCCATCGATCTGGCCAGCATCACCCACGACCTGCGTTGGCCGGAAGACGAAGCGCCCTACGACCTCTCCGCGCCAATTTAGGCGTTGAAGGCCTTGCAAGCCCTCTTGCAACCGATAGAACCCGCTCCTCACATGTGAAGCGCGCCGAGAGCCCCACCTCCGCGCGTTCGAGGGACCTGAATGGATCGCATCGCCATCACCGGCGGCGCGCGGCTGAACGGATCGATCCCGGTCAGCGGCGCCAAGAACTCGGCCATCAAGCTGATGGCGGCCAGCCTGCTTACCGACGAGCCGCTGCGCCTGACCAATATGCCGCGACTGGCCGACACTAGGTTCCTCGGCAAGCTCTTGGCGCGGCTGGGGGTCGAGGTGACCGAGCGCGACGGCGCCGACGGCCAGGAGACGGTGCTGCACGCCGCCGAGATCACCAGCGGCTTCGCGCCCTATGATCTGGTTCGCCAGATGCGGGCGTCGTTCAACGTGCTGGGTCCGCTGGTCGCGCGCTCGGGCCAAGCCAAGGTTTCGCTGCCGGGCGGCTGCACCATTGGCGCGCGCCCCGTCGACCTGCACCTGCAGGCGCTGGAGGCCCTGGGCGCCAAGATCGATCTGCACGAGGGCTATGTCTACGCCCAGGCCCCGCGCGGCCTGAAGGGCGCCGAGATCGTCTTCCCGATGGTGTCCGTCGGCGCCACCGAACACGCCATGCTGGCGGCGGTGCTGGCCGATGGGACCACCGTGATCCGTAACGCCGCCTGCGAGCCGGAGCTGGCCGACCTGCAGGAATGCCTGAACGCCATGGGCGCGAGGGTCGAGGGCGCGGGCACGCCGACCATCACCATCAACGGCGTCTCGCGCCTCGCGGGCGCGACCCACGCGGTGATCCCCGACCGGATCGAGATGGGCACCTACGCCGTCGCGGCCGCAATGGCTGGCGGGGAAGTGCGACTGACCAACGCCCGACCGGGTCTCATCGACGCCTTGCTTCGCAAGCTGGAGGAAGCCGGCGCCGGCGTCGAGGAGACCGCCGACGGCTGCATCATCCGGCGGGGCGACGAACGCCTGAACGCGGTCGATATCGAGACCGCGCCGTTCCCCGGCTTCGCCACCGACCTGCAAGCCCAGTTCATGGCGTTGATGACCACGGCGAAGGGCGAGAGCCGCATTCGCGAGACCATCTTCGAGAACCGCTTCATGCACGCGCCAGAGTTGATGCGTCTGGGCGCCGATATCTCGGTCTCGGGCGGCGAGGCGCGCGTGCGGGGCGTGGAGCGCCTGGAAGGCGCCGAGGTGATGGCCACCGACCTGCGCGCCTCGGTCAGCCTGGTGATCGCCGGGCTGGTCGCGCGCGGCGAAACCACGGTTAGCCGCATCTATCACCTGGATCGCGGCTTCGAGCGCCTGGAAGAAAAGCTGGGCGCGTGCGGCGCCCAGGTCCGTCGCATCAAGGGCGACGGCGAGCCGGAGCTCTGATCGATGGCGCCAACCGCCAAGCCTCTGCGCCTGCTGGCGCACGACGCCGACGACCTCGCGGTGCTGTCGGCCGCCCTGCAGGACGCCGTGGCCAAGATCGGCGACATCCGCTGGGACGCCCAGGCGCGCACCCTGACCATGGCCTGCAACCGCTTCCGCTGGGAAGCCGCCAAAGGCAAGTCGGGGGAGCGGGTGCGATCGGCGTTGCAGTTCGGCGATGTCGCCGGGGTCCAGGCGCGCAATCTGCGACGTGACGCCAAGGGCGCGGTCGTCGAGCTTCTCTCGATGGGCTTCGAGCCCGCCGAGGAGGCGCCGGCCGGCGTCGTCACCCTGACCTTCGCGGGCGGCGGCGACATGCGGGTCTCGGTCGATTGCCTGGACGTCGCGCTGGCCGATGTCTCCGAGCCGTGGACGACGCCGCGAACGCCGGGGCACGCCGACTGAAGGACGGGCTCCGAGCCTGGCCGCGCTGGTCCGGACGCGACGCTGCTCCGCCTCGCGACCCCCGGACGGCCCTCGAAGCGACGATGCGGGTAGGGTCGCGGGCTTTCTGACTTGCCTCCCCGCCAAAAAACCGCATCTAGCAGGCCATGCGCCGCTTCTCCTTCACCGACTCCGATTTCCAGGCCGCCTTCAGGGCTTTCCTCGATGAGCGCCGTGGTTCGCCGGCCGACGTCGACGCCGCCGCGGGCGAGGTCCTTCAAGCGGTCAAGGCGCATGGCTTGGAGGCCGTGCTCGACTATGGCCGTCGCTTCGACAAGGTCGAGCTGACCGCCGAGACGATCCGCGTCACGCCTGAAGAGATCGAGCAGGGCTGGGCGGAGACGCCCGCTGCGGTGCGCGAGGCCATCGCCTTCGCCGCGGCCCGCATCCGCGCCTATCACAGCCGCCAGCGCCCGGCCGACCAGGCCTGGACCGACGAGGCCGGCGTCGAGCTGGGTTGGCGCTGGACGCCGCTCGAGGCCGTGGGCGTCTACGTGCCCGGGGGCCGCGCGGCCTATCCCTCGACCGTGCTGATGAACGCCGTGCCCGCCCAGGTGGCCGGCGTCGACCGTATCGCCATGGTCACCCCGCCGGGCAAGCTGCAGCCAGCCGTACTGGCCGCGGCCAAGGAAGCGGGCGTCACCGAAATCTGGCGCGTCGGCGGGGCTCAGGCCGTCGCGGCCCTGGCCTATGGCGCGGGCCCGATCCAGCCGGTCGACAAGATCGTCGGCCCCGGCAACGCCTATGTCACCGCCGCCAAGCGGCGGCTCTACGGGGTGGTCGGCATCGACGCCCTGGCGGGACCGTCCGAGATCGTCGTCGTCGCAGATAAGAACAACAATCCCGACTGGATCGCCGCCGACCTGCTCAGCCAAGCCGAGCACGATCCGGCCGCCCAGTCGATCCTGATCACGGAGGATCAGTCCTTCGCCGAGGCTGTCGAGCGCGCTGTCGAGGAGCGCCTGAAGACCCTCGCCACCGGCGTTGACGCCGCGGCCTCGTGGCGGGACCACGGGGCGGTGATCATCGCTCCGCTGGACGAGAGCCCGGCCCTGGTCGACGCCATCGCGCCCGAGCACGTCGAGTTCGCGACCGAGACGCCCGAAGCCCTGTCGGATCGCGTCCGCCACGCAGGGGCGATCTTCCTGGGCCGGGTGACGCCCGAGGCGATCGGCGACTACGTGGCGGGTTCGAATCACGTGCTGCCGACCAGCCGCGCGGCGCGCTTCCAGTCGGGCCTGTCCATCTATGACTTCATCAAGCGCACCTCGATCGTGAAGTGCGACGCGGCGTCCTTCGCCGTCCTGGGACCGCATACGGTGGCGCTGGCCGAGGCCGAAGGCTTGCCCGCGCACGCCCTGTCGGCTTCAGTGCGGTTGCGTTCCGACGATTGACGGGCGAACTTCCGGCCACATGACCACCCACGAACGCGCCCAGCATTCCATCAAGTCGATCGAGATCGACGAGGACAGCCTCGCGGCCGCTTCGCGCGACCAGGAACAGGAGCGTCAGGTCGCGATCTTCGACCTGCTGGAGGGCAACTATTTCGAACCCGCCGAAGCCGGCGGCGGTCCCTATGACGTGCGCCTGTCGCTGATCGAAAACCGCCTGGCCTTCGACATCACCGGCCCTGGCTACGCGCGCCGGCATCTGCTGTCGCTGTCCCCGTTCCGAAGCGTGATCAAGGATTACTTCCTGATCTGCGACAGCTATTACGCGGCGATCCGCAACTCGACGCCGCAGCAGATCGAGGCCTTGGACATGGGCCGGCGCGGTCTGCATAACGAGGGCTCGTCCTTGTTGCGCGAGCGTCTGGAGGGCAAGGTCAAGACCGATCTGGACACCGCCCGCCGCCTCTTCACCCTGATCTGCGCGCTGCACTGGCGAGGCTGATCCCTTGGCCGCCCAGCTGCCGGACGCGGTGCTTTTCTCCTGCAACTACAATCGCGTGCGCTCGCCAATGGCCGAAGGGCTGTTCAAGCGCTTCTACGGCACGCGGGCGTTTGTCGACTCCTGCGGTCTGAAGGCGGATCCGGACGGGGAGGGGATCGACCCCTTCGTCGTGGCGGTGATGGACGAGCTGGGCCTCGACGTCTCCGACCACAGGCCCAAGACCTTCGCCGAGCTGGAAGATGACAGCTTCGACGTCGTCATCTCGCTGACGCCCGAGGCGCAGCACCGCGCCGTCGAGCTGTCGCGCGACCGCGCCGTCGAGATCGAATACTGGCCGACCCACGACCCCACCCTCAACAACGGTTCGCGCGAGGCGCGGCTGGAGGCTTATCGAGAGGTGCGCGACGCCCTGGCCGAGGCGATCCGGCGACGTTTCGGGGCGCCATCGACGTTTGGGGGATAATTGCGTTATAGAGGCGCCTTCGCCGCGAAGGCCTCGTCCCGACTCGACCGTCGGGCGCACCCTCGCGGCTACGTGATTCGTCCCTACTGAGAGGCCTGATGGCTAAGGAAGAACTGCTCGAGTTTCCCGGCACGGTCAGCGAATTGCTGCCGAACGCCACGTTCCGCGTGAAGCTGGAAAACGACCACGAGATCATCGCGCACACCGCCGGCAAGATGCGCAAGAACCGCATCCGCGTGCTGGCCGGCGACAAGGTCCTGGTCGAGATGACCCCCTACGACCTGACCAAGGGCCGTATCACCTACCGCTTCAAGTAATCGCCGATGATGGCTCCCCAGCCGGCGCTGGTGCTGGCCAGCGCGAGCCCTCGGCGCCTCGATCTGCTGGCCCAGGTCGGCGTCACGCCCGACCGGGTCGACCCCGCCGACATCGACGAGACGCCCCTGCGCGACGAGATCCCGCGCAAGCACGCCTTGCGCCTGGCGCGGGAGAAGGCGCGGGCGGTCGCGGCCCGCGCGCCGAACGACTATGTGCTGGCCGCGGACACCGTCGTGGCGGTCGGCCGCCGCATCCTGCCCAAGGCGGAAACCGAGGCTGACGCGCTTTACTGCCTGAAGCTGTTGTCCGGCCGAAACCACAAGGTGCTGACCGGCGTGGCCCTGATCGCGCCCGGCGGCCGCGAGGCCTCGCGCCTGGTCGAGACCAGGGTCGGCTTCAAGCGGCTGTCCGACGCCGAGCGGGACGCCTATGTCGCCAGCGGCGAGTGGCGGGGCAAGGCCGGCGGCTATGGCGTCCAGGGTCTCGCGGGCGGCTACATCACCGAGTTGAACGGGTCCTATCCCAGCGTCGTGGGCCTGCCGCTCTATGAAACCCTGAACCTGCTGTCGGGCCTGGGCTATCGTCCATGAGCGAGCGCCGGGCTTATCTCCATAAGGGCGTCGGCGAGACGGTCGGGGTCGTGACCCTGGACGGCCGCCCCGAGCGCCTGTTTGTCTCCTGGCCCACGGACGATCCCCTGGACGCCGAGGGCGTTCGCGGCGTGGCGCGGATCAAGAGCGTCGAAAAGACCTTCGCCTCGGCCTTCGTGGCCCTTCCGGGCGGGCGGGACGTCATCCTGCCGATCAGGCCCGACATGCCCAAGTTGGTCGAGGGCGGCCTGGTCGAGATCGAGATCAAGACCGCCTCTCGCCGCGACAAGGCCGCCGTGGCCCGCTTCGTCGGGGAGGGGGCGGGCGAGCCGCGCGTGCTGGCGGCCGCGCCCAGCGTCGAGGAGCGGCTGCGCCAGGTGGTGAAGGCTGGATCGCCAACGACGGGCCAGCCGGCGCTTCTGGCCGTGGAGGAAGCCGAGAGCGACGCGCTGGCGACCGTCTTTGGCCTGCCGGGCGGGGGCGATATCGCCGTCGAGGAAACCCGCGCCCTGACGGCGGTCGACGTCGATCTCGGCGGCCGCGACGCGACCGATTCGAAGCGAGCGGCCCGGCAGGCCAACATGGCGGCGCTGAGCGTCGCGGCGCGGGTTCTGCGTCTGAAGGGACTGGGCGGCATCGTCGTCTTCGACCTGGTCGGACGCGGTCACGACGGCCAGGCCCTGACGACCGCCGCGCGCAACGCGTTCGCGCCCGATAACCCCGGCGTGGGAATCGGGGCGATCAGCAAGTTCGGAACGCTGGAGATGATCGTGCCGCGCCGCGCGCCGCCGATTCTCGATCGGCTGCTGACCCCGACCGGGACGGCGAATCCCCGCCATGCCGCCCGGCGCCTGGCGCGGGCCCTCGAACGGGAGGGAAGGGCCGATCCTGGCGGTCGCCTGGAAGCCCGTTGCGCGCCGGCCGTCGCCGAAGCGTTCATGGCCGAGCTGGACGCCGGCGTCGCCGAGCGCCTGGGCCGCAGGTTCGCGGTCTCGCCCCAATCGGATTGGCCTGTCGATCGCCTGGAGGTGCGCGTCCCATGAGCACGGGCTGTCCCATTTGCGGCAAGCCGGTCGATCCGGCCTTTCGCCCCTTCTGCTCCAAGCGCTGCGCCGACGTGGATCTGCAGCGCTGGCTGAGCGGCCGCTACGTCGTCGAAGGCGGCGAGGACGACGACGAAAATCCCCTGTCCGGAGACATCAACAGGGAATGACAAAAGGGCGCTGGACTTCCTTTTCAGCCTCCCCTATAGAGCCGCTCCTCGCTTGACGGCGACGCCGCCGAGGCGGCCTTGGTCGTCGTAAAGCCCGAGTGCCTGGGTAGCTCAGTTGGTAGAGCAGCGGATTGAAAATCCGCGTGTCGCTGGTTCGATTCCGGCCCCAGGCACCACTTTCCTTTCCCGTTCATGGCGCGTTCGAGCCCGGCCATTTGCTGATCGTAGCTTCGCCATGGCGGCGTCGGCGCCGGCTCGCCCCGCGACTTGACCGTGACGCCCGTGGGCCTATCTGCCGCCAGGACAGGCGCCTTTCTTCATCGACCGGCGTTTTGTTGCTATGCTGCGGTGCAGCAGCGCAATTCTCGTTGCCAGGGAAAAACCGTCCTTATTTCCGGGATTTCCTTTTGTGCGGCGCAGTAAGCGGCGAGGGGCGGGGCCTTTTACGACGATTTTGTGCCTAAATGATCCCCTTGACGGTGCGAAAAGGGGTTGCCAAAGGACCACAGCCGCAATTCTAACATTGCGGTAAGACCGGAGCCCGAAAGGGCCTCGGTCGCACGCGCTTCGAAACGATCCTTCTGGAGGCCTAGTCCTCGCGAGGGGCGTAACGGGTCGAGCGCAGCGAAGCGGGTCCGCTGGAGAAAGAGCGATCGATCTCCGGGCGGGCTATTCAGAGTTAGGGTGGAGACGCTCTCGCGCGACGACCCTCGGTCCAAACGTGCTAGACCAATCAGGAACTGGCGACAGATGCTCGACATTAAACGGAAGACCCCCCTCATCGCTCTCATCGGCGCCGTGGCGCTGATGGCGAGCGCCCCGGCGTTCGCTCAGGACGCCAAGCCCGCCGCTCCGGCCGCCGCTGACGCCGCCGCCAAGCCGGCCGACGCCGCCGCCGCTCCGGCCGCCGCGGCTCCGGCTCCGGAAGCCCCGCCGGCCGACGTCGCCGCCGCCGAAGGCGGCAAGAAGGGCGGCTCGCTGACCCCGGTCGGCATGTTCCTCGCCGCCGGCGCCGTCGTTAAGGTCGTCATGATCGGCCTGCTGCTCTCGTCCGTCTTCTCGTGGGTCCTGCTGCTCACCAAGATTTTCGAGTTCGCCGGTCTGAACAAGCAATCGGACAAGTTCCTGGAAGCCTTCCGCGGCGCTCGCTCGATCGCCGACATCGCGCGCATCAGCTCGTCGGAAGAATTCGAAGGCAACCCGATGGCCGACATGGCCGCCGCCGCCTCGCAGGAAGTCGAACTGTCGCGTCAAGCGGGTCTGGCCGTCGCCGGCGAGCACCGCGACTCGACGCTGGCTCGCGCCACCTACGCCATCAACGCCGTCCAGTCCTCGCTGGCCAAGCGTCTGTCGGGCGGCATGGTGTTCCTGGCCTCGGTCGGTTCGGCCGGTCCGTTCATCGGTCTGTTCGGTACGGTTTACGGCATCATGACGTCGTTCATCGGCATCGCGAACACCAACACGACCAACCTCGCCGTCGTGGCGCCGGGTATCGCTGAAGCCCTGCTCGCCACCGGTATCGGCCTCTTCGCCGCTATCCCGGCCGTTATCTTCTACAACTACTTCCAGACCCGCATCTCGGGTTACGGCACCCGCTCGGAAGGTTTCGTCGCTGAACTGATGAACGCCATCTCGCGTCAGCTCGACAAGGGGGCGTAACACCCATGGCCGCCAAACTCTCAGGCGGTGGGGGCGACAGGTTCAACGTCGAACAGAACAGCGACATCAACGTCACGCCCTTCGTGGACGTCATGCTGGTGCTCCTGATCATCTTCATGGTGGCCGCTCCGCTGGCCTCCGTGTCGGTCGAGGTGAACCTGCCGCCGGCGGTGGCGAAAGCAACTCCCAACCCGCCGAAGCCGATTTACATCTCGATCAAGCAGTCGGGTCAGATCTTCATTGGGGATTTTCCGACCACGGTCGACGAGATGGGTCAGGACCTTGCCAAGAACATCGGCAAGCGTGACCCGGCTCACGAGCGCGTTTTCATCCGGGCCGACGAAAAGGTTCGCTATGGGGCTTTCATGGAGGTGATGAACACCCTCCAGGATAACGGCTTCTATAGCGTGGCTCTCGTTGGACGGGATGCTAACCAGTAGGGGTGATGCATGGCTGAACAACAAACGCCCGAGCATCGCCACTACGATCCGCTCACTTCGGAAGGTCCGCGTCGCAAAAAGGGCATGGGGCCGTTCGGCATCGCCCTCATCGTGGTGCTGGGTCTGCACGGACTGCTCTTCGCTTACCTCGCGAAGCAGAAGTTCGAAGCGGTGTTCCAGGAGTACTCGGACGACGCGGTGAAGGTGGAGCTGCCTCCGCCTCCGCCGCCGCCGCCGCCGCCTCCGCCGCCGCCGCCGCCGACCAACGAGCCGCCGCCGCCTCCGGCCGTGGTGCAGCCCCGTCCTCCGGTGGCTCCGCCCCCGGATGTGACGCCGCCGCCGCCGCTGCCGATCCCGCCCGTTGAAAAGCGCGTGGAAACGACGGCTCCGCCGGTGATCTCGCAGGCTCCGCCGGTGCCGACAAATCCGCCGGCTCGCGCCTCGGTCATCACCCGTCCGGACTGGGCCCGTAAGCCCAGCGCGGAAGACATGGCTCGCTACTTCCCCGACCGCGCTCAGCGGATGGAAGTCAGCGGCAAGGCGACCCTGTCGTGCTCGGTCACGGCCAAGGGCACGCTGGAAGGCTGTTCGATTGTTAGCGAAACCCCGGCCGACATGGGCTTTGGTGACGCGGCGATCAAGCTGGCCCGCCTGTTCCGGATGAAGCCGAAGACCCTCGACGGCGCGCCCGTCGACGGTGGTCAGGTGACGATCCCGCTGGTGTTCCAGGTCCCGCAATAGGTCCTGGTTCCAGGCGAAAGCTCGGAAACGCCCCGGAGTTCGCTCCGGGGCGTTTTTCTTGTGGAGACGCGGCCTTCGGGCGAAAATCGTCCGCATCGGCGCTTGATCCCGAGGGCTGATCCGACTAAAGACGACGCCTCGCGATGAGCCGGCTTAGCTCAGTTGGTTAGAGCGCTAGATTGTGGATCTAGAGGTCCTCGGTTCGAGCCCGAGAGCTGGTACCATCGCAAGTCCTTGAAAAGCCCGGGTTCGCCCGGGCTTTTTGCTTTTTGGCTCGGGTCTTGGCCAGGCCGGAAAAGCGACGGAAAGGTGGACGCGACTGGATTGAGCGGCCACCCTGGGCCTTTCCGGGATCGCGGAGGGCGAAGTCCATGCGCTGGATGACAATCGCGCTAGCCGAGATGCGGCGGTCGTCCGCGCGAACGAAGCGCGACTGGAGCCGTCAAGCCAGGCCTTGGTCTCAGTTTCGGCCTATTGTGACGTCTATCAAGGTTGGCGCGGTATCGAGTCGATCACCGTCGGCTTCCTGCCCTTGTTTGGGGGAAACGGTCTGGAAGGTCTTGTGAAGGGTCTGGGAGCCAGGTTCGCACATCCACCGGCGCGCGGCGGGCGGTCGCCGGCCGTCTCGATACGGGCAGACAGGGCGCGCGCGGTCAAGGTTCGACCCGGCGCTTCGAGCATTGCCCTTTCTAGCCGCGACGCCGCCCGCGCGCCGGACAAACATCCCCGCATGGCAGGGACGTGTCTTGACGCCGCGAGGCGTGGTCTGGCCGTGGCGGCGGCGGGCCTGGCCCTAGGCGCGGCGCTGGTCCGCCCAGCCTGGGCGGGCGATCCCTCGCTGGAATACGCCATCAAGGCCGATTACCTCTACAAGTTCACGCCGTTCGTCGAATGGCCGACGACGGCCTTCGACGGGCCGGTCGGGCCATTCAAGCTCTGCGTCGCCGGACAGGATCCGTTTGGCCCGGTGGTCGATGAGGCGGTGCGCGATCATAAGGTGGGCGACCATCCGGTCATCGTCATTCGCCTGAAGACGGTGGACCGAGGGGCGCCCTGCCATCTTCTGTTCCTGGGCCGCTCGCGCCTGCAGTCGCCCCGGCGGATGCTGGCGGCGGTGGACGGCCAGCCCGTGCTGACCGTCGCCGATGACCGCTTCCCGACCAAGCGCGCGATGATCCAATTCGTCCTCATCGACGGGCATGTCCGCTTCGAGATCCGCTCCGCCGTGGCCCAGGTCAGCGGTCTCGCCGTGAGCTCGAAGCTAGAGGCCCTTTCGGCGACGACGAAAGGAGACGGGCGATGATCGGGAAGGGCCAAAAGCCGCGCGGCCCGCGTCCGGTCCTGACCGTCTCGATGGCCGTCGGTCTGGCCATCGCCATCGTCCTCGCGGCCTTCGTCATGGCGCTGTACAACGAGCGTCTGAGCGAGCGGGATCGGGTCCGGCAGGCGGCCGTGCAGGTCCACATCCTGGCCGGCAGCGTCGCCGCGCCGCTAGCGTTCGACGACCGCGCCGCCGCCCGCGAATATGTCGACGCCCTCAGCTCCAATCCCGACGTGGAGGCTGTCGCCGCCTACGACATGCGGGGGCGTCTGGCGGCGAGCTTCCTACGCGGCGGGGAGGCTCTGCCGACCGCCAACACCGTCGGCCCGCCGCGTGTGGAGGGCGCCCGGCTGGTCGTCACCTATCCGGTGACCGAGGGCGAGACGGTGCTGGGTTCGGTCTATCTGCGCACGGTGCTGGAGTCGCCCGCTCGGCGGGCGATGCGCTACGCGGGCTTCGCCCTGCTGATCATCATGGCCGCCCTGCTGGTGGCGGTCCTCGGCGCGGCCAATGCGCGCGAGGCCGAGGCCTTCGGCAAGCTGCGGGCCGAGATCCGCGAGCGGGAGAAGGCCGAGGAGGCGTTGCGTCAATCGCAGAAGATGGAAGCCATGGGCCAGCTGACCGGCGGCGTCGCCCACGACTTCAACAATCTCCTGATGGTGGCCTCCAGCGGGCTGGACCTGATGGACCGCACGACCGATCCCGCGCGCCGCGAACGGCTGCGCCAAGGCATTCGCCAAGCCATCGACAGAGGCGCCAGCCTGACGCAGCAGTTGCTGGCTTTCTCGCGCCGCAGCCCCCTGAAGCCGGAGGTGGTCGATATCGGCCGCCGTTTGGCCGGGATGCACGCGCTCCTGGATCGCTCCTTGCGCGAGGACGTCGCGGTCGAGGTCAAGCTGGCGCCCGATCTTTGGCGGATCGAGGTGGATGCGTCCCAGCTGGAGGTGGCGGTGCTCAACATCGCCATCAACGCCCGCGACGCCATGCCGGATGGTGGCGCGATCACGATCGAGGGGCGCAACGAGCCCTCGGGGCGGCCGGACGGCGTCGGAGACATGGTGCGCCTGTCGATCCGCGACACTGGGGTCGGCGTGGCCCCGGAAATGCTGAGCCGGCTGTTCGAGCCCTTCTTCACGACCAAGGAGGTCGGCAAGGGCACGGGACTTGGCCTGTCGCAGGTCTATGGCTTCGCGCGCGCCTCGGGCGGCGAGGCGGGGGTGGACAGCGTCCTGGGTCAAGGCACCACCATCTGGTTGCGCATCCCGCGCTCGACCAAGGCCGCGCCGGCCGAACCGGCCCCAGCCCCGCCGGTCAGGGCCAATCCCGAGGGGCGTCAGCGCATTCTGCTGGTCGAGGATGACGACAATGTCGCCCATCTGGTCGAGGAGATGCTGCAGGAGCTGGGTTACGAGACGCGCCGCGCCGCCGCCGCCGCGCCGGCGCTGGACCTGCTGGGAGCGGGCGAGATCTTCGACCTGGTGTTCAGCGACATGGTGATGCCCGGCGACATCGGCGGCCTGGATCTGGCGCGGGAGATCCAGCGTCGGTGGCCGCGCCTGCCGGTGATCCTGACCACGGGCTACAGCGCCGCAGCGACGGCGGCGTCTGGCGAGGGGCGGCGGGTGCTGGTCAAGCCCTATCGCATCGAGGCCCTGGCCAGCGAGCTGGAGGCGGTGCTCTCCGGAGCCGGACGGCCCGCCTAGCCCTGTCGGCGACCCGACTCTGGAACGCGACGCGCGCCCCGCGTGTTGCTTGGCGGTCGGGGTTACCGAGGGAGCATGTTCATGGCCGCCGCCGCCAAGAGTTCGTCCGCGAAATCCAAGTCCGCCAAGCCGCGCAAGGCGACCCGCCGCACGGGCGCGCGCGATCCGCTGGCCATCCGCCTGCTCAAGCAGGACCACCGCGAGGTGGAAAAGATGTTCGACGAGTACGAGCAGCTGGAAAGCGACAGCGAAAAGCAGGCGCTTTTCGACAAAATCGCTCTGGCGCTGAAGGTCCATACGCGGATCGAGGAAGAGATCCTCTATCCGGAAAGCCGGGGCGAGGTCGAGGACGACCTGATCGACGAGGCCTATGTCGAACACGATGGGGCCAAGAAGCTGATCGCCGAGATCGAGGCGATGAAGCCTGGACAAGAATTCTATGACGCCAAGGTCAAGGTGCTGGGCGAGTACATCAAGCACCACGTCAAGGAAGAGGAGCAGCCCGGCGGCTTCTTCGCCCAGGCCAAGAAGGGCGACGAAGACCTGGAGGCCATGGGCGAACGCCTCAAGGCTCGCAAGGAAGAGCTGATGACCCAGATGGCCGGCAAGGCCGCTCACTGACGGCTGGACCTCCTCCGCGACGCGGGGGAGGTCCGCTATGCGGCGATCCCCGCCAGCCGCCCCGCTTGCCTCAGGTCCGCAACGAACGCGGCATAGGCTTGGGCCTTCTTGGTCTCATCCGGCAGACGCAGCAGGAACGAAGGGTGATACGTCACCAGGCCCTGCTCCCGATCGGATAGGCGCAGCGGCTTGCCGCGATTGGCCGCGATGGGCGTCGGTTCGCCGATCACGCCCAAGGCGGCGGTCGCGCCCAGCATCACCACGACGCGCGGGCGCACGAGGCGGCGTTCGGCGTCCAGCCACCAACGGCAGGACATGACCTCGCCCCGATCCGGCGTCTTGTGCAGCCGCCGCTTCCCGCGAAGCTCATGCTTGAAGTGTTTCACGGCGTTGGTGACGAACGTCCGATCGCGCGGCACGCCCGCTTCGGCCAGCGCCTTGTCGAATATTCGCCCCGCTGGACCGACGAAGGGGCGCCCCGAAAGATCCTCTTGGTCGCCCGGCTGCTCGCCGACGAACATCAGCGGCGCGTGGTCCGCGCCTTCGCCGGGCACGCCTTGGGTCGCGTCGCGCCAAAGCTCACACCGGCGGCAGAGGTTCACGCCCGCCGCGACCTCGCTCAAGCGCTTCGGGATGGCGCCCTCATAGGAGGCGTCCCGCGCGTGGCGCAGGGCCGCTTTCAGCACTCGTTCGGACGGTTGGCGCGGCGTCGATGCGACCATGGCCGAGGCGCGCTCCTGGGCGGTTTCGATCAGGTGTGGAATGAGGGCCGCCTCGGGCAAGTTCCGCCAATAACGTTTCGGCATCTCCTGACGCATCTGTTTTGGGTTCAGGCGCGCGGGGTTGAAGATCGAGGCGTAATAGGTGCGCCAGAGGTCTTCCTGGGCGTCTTCGCTCGGCGCGTCGGCGGGATCCACGCCCTCGGAGACCGTCAGCCTTTCGCGGTCCCAGGCCACGCAGGCGTCCGGCGTCAGAATCGTCCAGTTCATATTGGTGAAGCGTCGCGCGAAAAACGGCGCGACCGCCTCGGTCACGCGATGAGCGGGCTGGAACCAGGCCGCGTAGGACTCGGTCTTAACGTCCTCCAGGCGCCGAAAACGGACAAAGGCCTTCATCTTGTGAGCGGCGCGACTGACGGCCTTGGCCATGTCGCGCGCGCGAGCCATATCGGGGTCGGCGGGATTGTCGATCAGTCGCGGCTCATGCTCCAGCCGCCACAGAATGCGGTAGAGCAGCGCCAGGCGATCCGGCGCGCGGTTCAAGATGACCTGTTCCGCCAGCTCGACGAACGCCGCGGGAACGGTGAAGCCGGGCGTCCTGCGTGCGGCGTCGGCCGGTTCCTGGTCGAACAGCTCCCGTTCGACCGTCCATACCACCGCCCTTGGCTCCACGCCCTCCGCCCGCAGCGACCGGGCCGCCGACCGCCAGCCGGCGAAGTCGATCTCGGAGGCCAGCCGCGCCACGCGCATCAAAAGAGACTCAACTGCCGAGGCTGGACGAACCTTGCCTTCAGGCTCTCCTGGTCGACCAGGGCGCCGGGCGTCCAGTCGGCGGTGATCAGGAACGCCTTGGCGCGTTTGAGGACGGCGCCGACGCGTTTCAGGTCGTCCAGGGTTAGGCGCGTCATCCGCCGGGCCGCCAGGATGCGCTCGACGGTCTTGGCGCCCAGGCCAGGCACGCGCAGCAGCATTTCCTTGTCGGCGGTATGGACGTCGACCGGAAAACGTTCGCGATGCCTCAACGCCCAACTGGTCTTGGGGTCGACGGCCAGGTCCAGGTCCTCGCCCTCGGCGATGATCTCGGGCTGGGTGAAGCCGTAGAACCGCATCAGCCAGTCCGCCTGGTACAGGCGATGCTCGCGCAGCAGCGGCGGTCGCATCGACGGCAGGCGTTGGCTGGAGTCGGGGATAGGGCTGAAGGCGGAGTAGAAAACGCGCCCCAGGCGATAGGCGCCATACAGATTGGCGCTGCGGGCCAGGATGTCGCCATCCCTGGCGCTGTCGGCGCCGACGATCAACTGGGTCGACTGCCCGCGGGCGAAGGTCCGCCGGCCCGCTTTCCGCGCGGGTTCGGCGTGCTCGTCTATCGCCAGCCGCATGCGGCCCATGGCCCGCTTGATGTCGGTCGGGTCCTTTTCGGGCGCGAGCGCCTTCAGGCTGTCGTCGCGCGGCAGCTCGATATTGATCGACACCCGATCGGCGTAGAGGCCAGCCTGGGCGGTCAGCTCCGGCGAGGCTTCGGGGATAAGCTTCAGGTGGATATAGCCCCGGAAGTCGTGATCGAGCCGCAGCGCCTTGGCGACCCTGACCATCTCTTCCATCGTGTAGTCGCCGGTGCGGATGACGCCCGACGATAGGAATAGGCCTTCGATATAGTTGCGCTTGTAGAAGCTCAGGGTCAGGTCGACGACTTCCTTGACGCTGAAGCGGGCCCTGGGCGTGTTCGAGGACACGCGGTTGATGCAGTAGGCGCAGTCGTAGATGCAGAAGTTGGTCAGCAGGATCTTCAGCAGGCTGATGCAACGACCGTCGGGCGCATAGGCGTGGCATATGCCCATGCCTTCGGTCGAACCTATGCCGCGACCGCCGATTGAATTGCGTTTTTCCGCGCCGGAGGAGGCGCAGGACGCATCGTACTTGGCGGCGTCGGAGAGAATGGCGAGCTTGCGCCGGAGATCGAGAACGGCCATTGGGGAATGGTATCGTTCTTGTTTTGTTCTTTAAAGTCCTCACGCGCGACGATTTTCTAAAAAAGCGTCGCGCGTGACGGAAAGCGTCGGGAAGCGGCCGCTCGCGCGCCGCTTCCCGCCAAAGGCTTAGCCGTTGACGGCGTCCTTCAGTTGCTTGGCCGGCGTGAAGGCGACCTTCTTGCTGGCGGCGATTTCGATGGTCGCGCCCGTGGCCGGGTTGCGGCCGGTGCGAGCCGGCTTGGCCTGGACCTTGAACTTGCCGAAGCCGGGGATCGAGACTTCATCGCCCTTCACGGCGGCGTCGGAGATCGACTTGAAGACGCCGTCGATGATGGCCTTGGCTTGGGTCTTGGTCAGCTTGTCGTCGGCGGCGACGGCGGCGTCGACCAGATCGGAAACGTTCATCTTCTCAGCTCATTCCTGTGAATCAGGGAATTGCGAGCCTGCCGAGGCCAATCGCGTTTGTCACCCGTTAGGAAAGGTTAAAAAGCCGATTCACGGGGACAAAACGCCCGTGGAACGGGGTTTTTTACAAATTCACGGCCCTTGGAATGGTCAAGCTCGGGGTGGAGGCCCTAATGGCGCTCTCGCGAGGCGCGTTTTGACGACCCCCCTCGAGGAACGATTCTTCGGCCCGTAGAGGTTGGACGGCGCGTCCGGCGCGCCCCCAAGCGTCCAAGGAAAAGGCCCGCGGCGGGCTCGCCGCGGGCCTGAAAAGCCTCGCCAGAAGGAAGAGGTCTTAAGGCGCTTCGTCATCCACCATGGCGCGCACGAGGTCGACGACCCGGCGACGCAGGCGGCGATCGGCCAAGCGCGGAAACAGACCCGCCAGTTCCAGACCTTCCGGCGTGGAGACGAACTCGGTCATGCGCTGGGCGAACCCGTCGTCCAGCCCGCCGTCGGTCTCGTCCAGCCCTTCGAAGAAGTAAGACACCGGAGCCTGCAGAAGCTTGGCGGCGTCGTACAGCTTACTGGCGCTGATGCGGTTGGCGCCGCGCTCGTATTTCTGGATCTGCTGAAAGGTGATGCCAAGGGCGTCGGCCACTTGAGTCTGGCTGAGCCCCATCATCTTGCGGCGAATTCTCAACCGAGCGCCCACATAGAGGTCAACGGGGTGGGCCTGATCGGCTGCAGGTCGTTCGTTCATCCGCCTTGTATCCCTCCAACGCCGCGTAGCGGCTCATGCGAGTCTTAACGGGTATAGACCGAGCTTGGCTGCGTCGTCACGTGTGTGTGTGCTCGGAAAGGGGTCTTCGCGCCGAAGTGTCGCGCTTATGGGTCGTATAATTGCTCAAGCTCGCTGATGGCGAGAATATTTTTACCTTTTGTGGCCGTTTCGAGACTTGGATTCAACCTGAGCTTTTCGACATCAGCATCCGTGCGGACTTGACGTCGACGTTCTCGGAAGGTGTTTGCCGGGCATGAAAACAGTATCTGGCGCGCGTATCGCCGTGGCGGGAGCCGGGGCGTTGGGATTGGCGACCGCTTTGCGCCTGGCGCGCATGGGTTTCGCCGTGACGGTGTTCGATCCCGCCGCGCCCGGCGACAATGCATCGGGCGTCGCGGCCGGCATGCTGGCGCCGGTCAGCGAGGCGCTGTTCGACCCGCTGTCGAGCGCGCATCTGGCCCTGATGCGACGGGCGCGCGATCTCTGGCCGGACTTCGCGGAGGATCTGGGCGTCGAACTCGCGCGGACGGGCGTGCGGCTGGAGGGCGCGGAGACTTGGCGCGTTCGTATCGCCGAGCGCCTCACGACGCTTGGCCTTCCGGACCAGGAGATGATCTCCGAGGACTGGCGGATCGAGGCCCGTCCCGCCTTGGCGCGCCTCCGCGACGCGATCCTGGCGGCGGGCGGTCGGTTCGAGGCCGTCGCCATCGAAGCCTTCGCGCCCGGCGAGTTGCGGCGCGCCGACGGTGGCGCCGAGGTGTTCGACATCCTTGTGCTGGCCACCGGGCCCGGGGCGCGCGACGGACGGCTGGCGCCGGAAACCGCGATCTTGGCGCCGATCAAGGGCCAGATTCTGCGCGCGACGCCCGTGGATGACGCCGTGGAGGTGGTGCGGGGCGAGGGCGTCTATCTGGCTCCCGGCGAACGCGTGGCCATCGGCGCCACGATGGAGGTCGGCCGCGACGATCTCTCGCCCGACGCTTCGGCGACCCAAGGCCTGCGGGCGGCGGCCTGGGCGCTGCGGCCGGCGCTTGATCTGGACGCGGCGCAGGTCGAGGTCGGGGTGCGGGTCACCACGCCCGACGGCCTGCCCCTGGTCGGGTGGAGCCGTTCGCCCGGCGTGGTCTTGGCGGTCGGCGCGCGCCGGAACGGCTGGCTGTTGGCCCCGCTTGTGGCCAAGATGGTCGCGGCGTATGTGACGGGGGACAACCCGGGTCCCGACGCCGTCGCGATGGACGCGCGCCGCTTCGAGGAGCCCGAGACCTAAAGAAGCAAGGCGCGCAGGGGAGTACGGCCGGATGTCCGGATTCTGGTTGACCGACGAGCAGGAAGCCATTCGCGAGGGGGTGGCCAAGGTTTGCGCCGCCTTCGACGACGAATATTGGCGCCGCACCGACGAGACGGGCCAGTTTCCCGAGGACTTCGTCGCCGCCATCGCCGAGGGCGGCTGGCTGGGCGTGGCGATGCCCGAGAGCGTCGGCGGCGCTGGCCTGGGTCTGACCGAAGCCGCCGTGATGATGCAGACCGTGGCCCAGTCGGGCGCGGGCTTCTCCGGCGCCTCGGCCATCCACCTCAACATCTTTGGTCCCATGCCGTTGGTGAAGTTCGGATCGGACGAACAGCGCGAGCGCCTGCTGCCCCGGATCATCTCGGGCGAGGACAAGATGTGCTTCGCCGTCACCGAGCCGAACTCGGGCCTGGACACCTCCAGTCTGGAGACGCGGGCCGAGAAGGTCGACGGCGGCTATCGGCTGAACGGCCGGAAGATCTGGACCACCGGCGCTCAGCGCGCCAACAAGATCCTGATCATCGCCCGGACCACGCCCAAGGATCAGTGCGCCAAGCCGACCCAGGGCCTGTCATTGTTCTACACCGACCGCGAGAAGATCGAGGCCAAGCCGATCCCGAAGATGGGCCGCAAGGCCGTCGAATGTAACATGCTCTTCATCGAGGACCTGTTCGTTCCGGCCGAGGATCTCGTCGGCGAGGAGGGCAAGGGCTTCCAGTACCTTCTGCACGGCCTCAATCCCGAGCGGGTGCTGTTCGCCGCCGAGGCCGTGGGCCTGGGCCGCGCCGCGCTGGCCAAGGCCGCGACCTACGCGAATGAACGCGTCGTGTTCGGTCGACCGATCGGCCAGAACCAGGGCGTGGCCCATCCGCTGGCCAAGTCCTGGGCCGAGCTGGAAGCCGCCAACCTCCTGGCCTTCAAGGCGGCCGCGCTCTACGACGCGGGCAAGGAGTGCGGCGCCGAGGCCAACGCCGCCAAGTACCTGGGCGCCGAGGCGGGCTTCCATGCGTGCGAGAACGCGGTCCTGGCGCACGGCGGCATGGGCTACGCCAAGGAGTACGACGTCGAGCGCTACTTCCGCGAGGCGATGATCGCCCGTATCGCGCCCGTCAGCCGCGAGATGATCCTAAACTTCATCGCCGAGCGCGTTCTGGGCCTGCCCAAGAGCTACTAAAGCATCGCGCGGAAAAGTGGACGCCGATTTTCCGTCAAAGCGATGTGAAAACAAATATCTAGAGCAAGAGGCGCGGTTCCTAAATCGCGCTTCTTGCTCTAGGTAAGGCGGAATGGCCGGGGCGCGGAAGGAGCGACCCGGCCGCCGTTTCAACGCTGGAGGATGGGCTCAAGCGCCCGCGTTGAACCGGATCGGGATGACGACGGTGGCCCCGTCGACCGCCTCTCCGTTTTCCATCTGTGGCTTCATGCGAAAGAAGCGCGAGACCTTCAGCGCCGCCTTACCGAAGCCTTCCTCGGCGGGCGTTTCCGACACCACCGCGCAGTCGCGGACCGTTCCGTTCACCGCCACCACGCAGTTCAGAGTCGCCGCGCCCGAGACGCCGCGTCGCTGCGCGCTGTCGGGATAGTAGCGCGCCATGTCTTCGGCCGAGGGCAGCTTCAGCCAATTGGCGCGGGTGATCACCTTCGGGGGCGGCGGGGGCGTCGGCGCCGGACCGGGGGGCGAGGTTAGCGAGGTGATCGGACCCGCGGCCGGAGGCCCATCCTGAACGATCCTTGGGTCGGCCGGCAGGGGCGGCGGCGTATCGACGGTCGTCAGGACGGGGGCGTGAAGCTTCGGCCCAGCCGTGGGCGGCGGCGGCTTGTCGATGGGCGGCGGCGGGGGCGGCGGTTTGCGCTCCAGCGGAACCGTATCGACGACAATGGGCTTGTCATCGACCATGGTCGGCAGTGGCTCGATCCATTTCTGATAGGCCAGATAGCCGATCAGGCCGAGGTGCGCCGCGACCGAGACGGCGAGGCCGACCGCCAGTATTCGAGAGGCTTTGCGGGGGGGAGCGTCCAGGCCGGGAATGCCGGAGCCATTGGGGTTTAGGGCCAGGGCCATGTCGACCATCCTTGGTGGAATTTACAGTCGTAGGATAAGATCAGCACGGGGATGGCGCTCTGTAAATTGACAATCGTAATCTCGAAGGCGATTTGTCTTACGCTTGTAAGAATGGGTGCGGCAAGGCGCGCGGCGACGCGGTTTTGGAAACGTGGTTAATCGGCGATTAACCATGATCGCCGACTCCTGAGGTCCATGCCCGCCGTCAGTTCCATCCGCAGCGTCGTCGAGTCGGCGATCCAGCGCGCCTCCAGCGCGACGGGGGTCGACTTCACGTTCCTGATGGGCGCGGCCAAGCGCGAGAGCGGCTTCAACCCGGTCGCCAAGGCCCGGACCTCCTCGGCCTCGGGTCTCTTCCAGTTCGTGGATCAGACGTGGCTCTCGACGCTGAAGAAGCACGGGGCGAAATATGGCTACGCCCGCTACGCCGACCTGATCACCCAAGGCCCGGATGGTCGTTATCGCGTCGATGGCGACGAGGCGCGCAAGGCCGTGCTGGGCTTGAAGACCGATCCGCACGCCGCGGCCCTGATGGCCGGCGAACTGACCAGCGATCACGCCTCTTATCTGCGCGGCCGGGTGGGGCGCTCGCCGACGGCGGGCGAGCTGTACGCCGCCCATTTCCTGGGGCCATCGGGTTCGGCGCGTCTGATCGAAGCGGCGACCGCATCGCCCGGCGCCAACGCCGCGGCCATGTTCCCGGACGCCGCCGAAGCCAACCGGTCAATCTTCTACAAGGACGGCCGGCCCGCCACGGTGGGCGAGGTTTATGCCAACCTGACCAAGACCGGCGCCTCGGCGGGGCGGGTCACCGACCCGGCTTCCAATCGCCAGGGCGACGATGTCGACCAGGGCTTCCTGCAATATGCCGGCGGTCGCCGTCTGGAGCGCATTCGTCAGCAGGAGGCGATGGTCGACCTGATCCTGCGCGGTTCGCAGGACGCGGGAAATCCGTTCAGCGCGTCCTCCGATACGGGCGCGAGCGGCGGCCAGCGCCTGGCCAATTCGATGTTCTCGGCCGAGATGCTGCGCGTGCTGGCCGACGCCAACGAGAAGGTCAAGCAGCGCTGACCTTGGTCAGAGCCGCCACCTTCGCCTCGTCCCACCCCAGGGCCTTGAAGACGGACGCGGTGTCCGCGCCCAATTTCGGCGCCGGTCCGCGCGGACCATCGCGCGCGCCCGGAAACCGCGCCGGAGCGGCGGGCGCCTTGAAGGTCCCGCCAGCGCCGTCAGGCGTCTCGACGAAGCAGCCCGCCGCCTGGGCCTGGGCGTCGGTCGCCAGTTCGCGCGGGGTCTGGTAGGGCGCCCAGGTGATGTCGCCCGCGTCCAGCGCCTCGGCGGCTTCGTCATAGGTCATGGCTCCGAACGCCGCGTCCAGGATGTCGACCAAGGCCTGACCATGCTCGCGGCGGCTCTTGGCGGAGACGAAGCGGGGGTCGTCGACCAGTTCGGGCCGACCGGCGGCGGCGGCGATGCGCGGCCAGTCGACCGAACCCTGGCGGGGCAGAAGGCAGATCCAGCGGCCGTCGAGGGTCTTGTAGAAGTTGGCCAGGGGCTGAACCGTCTCGCGCCGGCCGCGGGTGGAGGCCAGCTTTCCGAAGCGCAGCTGGATCGCCATGTCCGAGCCGATCGCATAGACGCCCGCGCGCAGCAGAGAGGTTTCGACCAGCCGCCCGACGCCCGTGACCGTCCGCTCGTACACGGCCGCGAGGATCGCCGAGACCGTTGCCAGAGAGGTGACGTGATCGCCCATGCCCGTGCGGATCGGGAAAGGCTCGGTCCCCTTGGGCGCGGTGATCGATCCCACGCCCGCCCGCGACCAGAACGCCGCCACGTCCATGCCCGGCTTGTCGCGATCCGGACCGGTCAGGCCGTAGCCCGTCAGGCTGCAATAGATCAGGCGCGGATTGACCGCCTTCAGCGCCTCGTAATCGAGCCCCGCCCGGGCCAGGGCGGCGGGGCGCACGTTGGTCAGGAAGATGTCGGCGGTCGCGACCAGAGCCTTCAGCGCCTCCTGGCCAAGATCGGACCGGATGTCCAGCATCACGGCCTTCTTGCCCCGGTTGTCGAGCTCGAAGACGGGGTTGGCGTCCTGGTCGGAGCCGATGGTGTCGAAGAACCGCCGCATCGGATCGCCCTCCGGCGACTCCACCTTGATGACCTCGGCGCCCCAGTCGGCCATGATCCCGGCCGCGCCCGGCGCGGCGATATAGGTCGCCAGTTCGACGACGCGCAGTCCTTCCAGCATCACATCCTCCCGTTTTCCTCGTTACGGGAAGGATGGGCGAGGGCGCGTCCGCGCGAAAGCTTACCTTGCGGCAGCCTTCTTCAGGCCGCCTCGGAACGCGCCAGGCCGCGATCGAGCGCCGCCGCGTCGGCCAGGGCGCGGGCCACGCCGGCCACGGTGACGGGCTTGCGCAGGATGACGTCGGCCCCGGCTTCCAGGAATTCCGAGGCTTCCTCCGCGTCGCCCTCGATGATGGCGACGATCGGGGCCTGGCGATTGGGGCCGTCGGCCGCGCGCAGGGCGGCCGAGGCGGCGGGGCCGTCCATCACCGGCATCCGGTGATCCAGCATCAGCAGGTCGAACTCGGCGATACGGGCCAGGTCGGCGGCGCGTCGGCCGTTCTGGGCGTGGACGACTTGGTGGCCGAGTTGCTCCAGGATGGCGCGCAGCATGGCCGCGTTGAGGGCCTCGTCCTCAGCGATCAGGATGCGCATCGCGCGCGGCGCGCCCGGCGCCTCGGCGATCACGGTCTCGGTCTGCTCCTCGAGGTCGCACGCCGCGGCGGGGTCGAAGGGCAGGGTGAGGGTGAAGCAGCTGCCGACGCCCACGGCGCTGCGCGCCTCCAGCGCGCCGCCCATCAGTCGCGCCAACTGCCGCGAAAGCGACAGGCCCAAGCCCGCGCCGTTGACGCCGGCCCCGGTGCGCTCGACGCGGCGGAACGGTTCGAAGGCCTGTTCCAGCTCCTCGTTCGACAGGCCCGGACCGGTATCGGCGACCTCGAACGCCGCCTGGCCTTCGCGTAGTTCGAGGCGCACCTCGATGCGGCCGCGAACCGTATACTTGACCGCGTTGCCGAGCAGGTTGGCGATGATCTGGCGGGTGCGCAGGGCGTCGGCGACCACAGCGCCCTTATCCCGGACGAGCAGCGGCGGATCGATATGGACCGTCAGTTCCAGGCCCTTGGTCGCCGCGTTGGGCTTGTCCAGCAGCACCAGGTCCTGGACCAGCCGCACCGGATCGAAGGGTTGGGTCTCGACGTTCAGGCGGCCGCTTTCCGCCGTCTCGCTATCGAGCGTGGCGTTCAGCACCGCGATCAGGTCCTGGGCCGCGTCGAGCGCGGCGTTCAGTTGGTCTCGCGAGGGCGCGGCGCGACCGCCCCGACCGGCGGCGGCGGCCAGCACGTGGGTGACGCCGGTCAGGCCATTGCGAATTTCATGGCTCAGAGTCGCGACGATGTCCGACTTGCTGCGGGCGGTGCGCTCGGCGTCCTCCAGCACGCGGATCCGCTCGTCGAGCAGGCGCTCATGGGCCACCGCCAGATCATGCTGGCGCCGGAACATGCGGTTGAGCACCAGGGAAAGGGTCAGGGCCAGGGCGGTCGCGCCCCAGGTCAGCTCGCCGGCGCCCTGGTTCTCGGGGTGGGAGAACTGCGCTACCAACGGCCCGGCGGCGGCGAGGGGGGCGATGATCAGAAGGCCCGGCAGGTAAGGCGCCGAGAAGAAGGCGCACAGCACCGCGCCGGCGGTGGCCAGCATCAGCAGCGATTCGCGGGCTGGACCGGCGCCTTCGGCCAGGATCGAGATCTGGGCGACGGTGACCGTCCACAACGCGCCGCAGAGGACCTGAACGCGGGCGCGGCGAGCCAGATCGCGCGACTCTTCGCCGCGCAGCCAGTTCACCACGGCGTAGAAGGCGCCCCAGTTGATCGCGAACAGGGCGAAGCTGACGGTCATCCAGGCGCGGTTGTCGGCCAGCGAAGCCATCCAGACGAACACCGGCAGGCTGATGGCGAAAACGCCCAGAGCATAGGGCAAAAGCGCGGTCTGGGCGTCCAGCGCCAGCGCCGTCTGGGCGTCTTGGTTCTTGGCCCGATGAGCGCCGTCGGTCGGGGCTTGTTGGGGGCGCTCGGCGAGCAAGATGGCGTTCCTCATCGATGAGGGCGCACTTTACCCGAGCGTGGTTTGTCCCCGGTTACGGGATATACTTAACGCCCGGCTTCGTGGTTCAAACAATCATTAAGCCTAAGCGAGGAGGATCGACTCCAAGCATAGCTCCCCTGGGCGGCGAACCATGGCCACGACACGCGCAGCACTGACCGATTCCGACATCCGGATGCTCGTGAAGGGCGCGACTCCCGACGAGCGCGCCCTGGCCGCGCACAAGCTGTGTCGGACGATCGACCGCGCCGCTCTGAGCGACGAAGAGCGACAGATCGCCCACGACATCCTGCGCGTGATGGCCGCCGACGCCGCCGAGCTCGTGCGTCGCGCCCTGGCGGTCACTCTGAAGAACTCCGCGGCTCTGCCGCCCGACGTCGCCAATCGCCTGGCGCGCGATGTCGAGAGCGTCAGCCTGCCGATCATCAGCTTCTCCCCGGTATTCACCGACACCGATCTGGCCGAGATCGTCCGCGTGGGCGGACCGGTCCGTCAGATGGCCGTGGCCAAGCGCCCCAAGCTGTCCAGCCGCATCACCGCGATGCTGGTCGACCAGGCGCCGGAAGACGTGGTCGCCGCGGCCTGCGCCAATGACAACGCCCGCTTCTCGGAAGTGACGTTGCAAAAGGCCCTGGACCGCTTCGCCAAGTCCGAAGAGGTGCTGCAGGCGGTCGCCTATCGCACGGCTTTGCCGCTGTCGGTCGCCGAGCGTCTGGTCGACATGGTTGGCGATCAGCTGCGCGACCACATTCTGGCCAATCACGGCCTTTCGGCCGAACGGACCCTGGAGCTGATCATCGGCGCCAAGGAGCGGGCGACGATCGATCTGGTCGACCAGGCCGGCCGCGCCGCCGATCCCAAGGCGTTCGTCGCGCACCTGCATAAGGTCGATCGCCTGTCGCCCTCGCTGCTGCTGCGCGCGCTGGCCCATGGCCACATGACCTTCTTCGAGTGGGCCGTGGCCGAGCTGGCGGGCGTGCCGCATCATCGGACCTGGCTGATGATCCACGACGCCGGCCCGCTGGGTCTGAAGGCGATCTGTGAGCGTGCGGGTCTGCCGCCGCGCCTCTATTCGGCCTTCCGCGCCGGCGTGGACGCGTTTCACAGCCTGGAGTTCGACGGCGGCGCCCATGACCGCGAGCGTTTCCAGGAGCGCATGATCCAGCGCTTCCTGACCTCGCCTCAGAACGCCTCGCGCGAAGACGCGGATTATCTTCTGGAGCGGATGGACCGCGGCTCCAACCGCCGCCGCGCCAAGTCGGCCTGACGGGCGAATAGAACAAGCGTTCGAAAGACGTCTGGGCAAGGCGGCCAAGCGGCGCCAGACTTGCCGAATGGCCGACTCCTCGTTGGGCGCGATCCGTCCCGCCGCCACCGTACTGCTGCTTCGAGACGCGCCCTCGTTCGAGGTGCTGATGGTCAAGCGGCATCATCAGATCGATTTCGCCGCCGGCGCCTTGGTGTTTCCGGGCGGCAAGAGCCATCAGGGCGACAACGACCCGCGCTGGCGTGAACTCGCGACAGGCTTCGACGCGGTCGGCCAGGACGACGCCGCCCTGCGCGTCGCCGCCATCCGCGAGGCCTATGAGGAGGCGGGCGTGCTGCTGGCCCGCGACGCGGACGGGAACCTTTATGCGGGGGAGGCCGCCAAGGACGTGCGCGCCGCCGTCGCCGAGGACAAGGTCGCTTTCATCGATGTGGTGGGCGACCTTGGTCTGAAGCTGGACCTCTCGGCGTTGACGGTCTTCGCGCGCTGGATCACGCCGAAGCTAATGCCCAAGCGCTTCGACACCTGGTTCTACGTCGCCCACGCGCCCCTGGCGCAGCAAGCGATTTGCGATGGTCACGAGGCTGTCGACGCCGAGTGGATCGCGCCGGCCAAGGCCCTTGAGCTGGCGGCCTCGGGCGCGCGCAAGGTGATCTTCCCCACCCGCATGAACCTGCAGCTGCTGGCCGAGAGCGCGAGCCCCGCCGACGCGGTGGCGCGGTCGGCGGCGCGGCCGCTGGTCACCGTCGAGCCCTGGGTGGAGGGCAAGGTGCTGCGCATTCCCGACGACGCGGGATACGGCGCGGTGACCGAACCGCTGGACGCGCTGTAAGCCTCAGCTCTTAAGTCCCGGCCCCGCCGCGTTGACCCAGGCCACGATCTCGCCCAGCACCTTGGCGGTGGCCTGATCGAAGGCGGGGACGATGGCGCCGACGCGATTGTCGGCGGCTTTCACGCGGGCTTCGAAGATCTGATCGCCGACCAGGGCGCGGTCCTGGCTTCGACTAAGGACACCGCGCACCCGCACCACGATCTCAGGCGCGGCCTTGGGTCCGTTGACATAGTCGGCCTCGAAGGCGCGGACTTCGAGCCGTAGAACGAGGTCGGCCTTGGCGACCTCGCCGCGACCGATCAGGCGAGCGCGGCCAGGATCGTTCTCGAACGCGCGGGCCGTGGCCTCCTCGAACAGGACGAAGGCCGGCGAGACCCAGCGGGCGTCGGAGATGTAGGCCACCTGGCCGTTAGCGCTGGTCAGGATGCGGTCGCCCGCCGACGAGCGCGTGAAGATCGTTGGCGCCTTTAAGACCCCGAACATCGCGCCGGGTGGGCCCTTGGGCGCGCTCACCTCGGCCTCGCCGAAGCGATAGAGGCCGACCGGCTTGGACTTGGGGAAGACGCTGATGCAGCCGGAGAGGCTGACAGCCAGCAGGCCTACGGCCAGGGCTCGGCCCAGGGTCTTGGAGGCGTTGCGGATCATTGGGCTCACGGTTTGACCTCCACTTCCTTGGCGGGCGGCTTGCCGACCAAGCCCCGGGGGTTCTGTTCGACCTCGCCGACCAGACGGTCGAGAGACTCTGCGGCCGATTGCAGGGTGACGATCGCCGCCGACAACTGCGGCAGGCCCGTGGTTGCGAAGTCGCTGGTCGGGCCATCGAGCTTGCTGACCATGCCGCGGGCGTCCTTGGCGGCGCCCTTCAACTCCTCGGCCGCGTCGCCCAGTTCCTTCAGGGTGCGCTTGGCGTCGCCGTCGACCAGGCCGTTGGCGCTCTTGGAAAGTTCGGTGATCGACTGGGCGGTTTGGTCGATGCTCTTTAGCGTCTTCTGGGCGTCCGCGATGATTTCCTTGCGCTCGCGCAGTTCGGCCGTGACCGACTGGACGTCACTGAGCGTGGCGCCGAAGGTCTTGATGTTCTTGTCAGACAGGACTCGATTGACGCGGTCCAGGGCCTCGATCGTGCGGCTCAGCACGGTGCCGCCGCCCTCCAGCAGGTCGGAGAGGGCGCTTCGCTGGCTGCGCAACACGGGGACCTTGCCGTTCTTGACGGTGTCCTTCAGCAGCTCCTTGTTCGGCGAGCCGGCGGTGATCTGGACGTAGTTGACGCCGGTGATGCCCTGCGGTTCCAGCGTGGCGTAGCTGTCGATCTTGATCGGAACGTCGGAGGTGACGCGCGCCCGCGCGATGACGCGGTTGGGGTCGCTCTTGTCCAGCTCGATGCGGGTCACCTCGCCGACCTTGATGCCGTTGAAGTGAACCTCGCCGCCGGTCGACAGGCCGCGCACCGGGCCGACGAACAGGATGTCATAGAGGTCGTAGTCGCGATTGAAGCTGAGCTTCGCCAGCCAGACCACGAAGATCACCAGGCCCATGAAGAGCGCCAGGGACATGGCCCCGACCAGGGCGTAGTTGGCGTTTCTTTCCATCAGTCGATCCTCGCCTCGGGCCGGTTCTCGGAGGTCGCGGCGGCGCGTCCTCGCGGACCCAGGAAGTATTGCTTGATCCAGGGATGCTCTGAACGCTCGAGCTCGCGCACGGGCGCCACGGCCACCACCTTCTTGTTGGCCAGAACGGCGACGCGGTCGGTGATGGCGTACAGGCTGTCCAGGTCGTGGGTGATCATGAAGACGGTCAGATCCAGGCTGTCGGACAGATCCTTGATCAGGCCGTCGAAGGCCTCGGCCGCGATGGGGTCGAGGCCGGCGGTGGGTTCGTCGAGGAACAGCAGCTCGGGGTCCATGGCCAGGGCGCGCGCCAGGCCCGCCCGCTTCCTCATGCCGCCCGACAGCTCCGCCGGCTTCAGCGTCGCGGCGCGCGCTGGCAGACCCACCATGGCGATCTTGAGGTCGGCGATCTCCTCGATCTCGCGGCGGGGAAGGCGCGTATGCTCGTGCAGCGGCGCGGCGACGTTCTCGCGCACGGTCAGGTTCGAGAACAGCGCGCCTTGCTGGAAGAGCACGCCCCAGCGGCGCTCGACCGAGGACCAGCGGCGGCGAGAGGCCGTTCGCATGTCGCCGCCGAACAAGCGCACCGAGCCGCCGTCGGGAGCCTTCAGGCCGATGATGGTGTTGAGCAGCACCGACTTGCCGGTGCCCGAGCCGCCGACCACGCCCAACACCTCGCCCCGATCGACGGAGAGGTCCAGGCCGTCGTGAACGACGTTGTCGCCGAAGCGCGAGACCAGGCCCCGCACCTCGATGGGATGCTTCTCGGCCTCGGCGGCGTCGATAGCGGCGGATTCGGCTTCCGCCTCGATCTTCGGGGAGCGGATCAAACGTTCAGCTCCATGTAGATCAGGGCGAAGACGGCATCGATCAGAATGATCGCGAAGATGGCGTGCACGACCGCCGCGGTCACGCGCCGGCCCAGGGATTCGACGTCGTTGCCGACCTCCATGCCCTGCCGACAGCCGATCGCGGCGATCACGGTGGCCATCACCGGCGCTTTCGACAGGCCGATCCAGAAATGGGTGGCCCCGACCGAGTCCACGATGCGTTGCAGGAAGAAGGTCGGCGACAGGTCCAGGACGACCCAGACGACCAGAATCCCGCCCGCCAGGCCAGCGATGGTGGCGATGAAGGTCAGGAGGGGGATCGTGAACAGCAGCGCCGCGAACCTCGGCAGCACCAGGGCCTCGTAGGGATCGACCCCCATGACCTGCATGGCGTCGATCTCTTGGTTCATCTTCATGGAGCCGATCTCGGCCGCGAAGCTGGACGCCGAGCGTCCGGCCAGCAGGATGGCGGTGATCAGGATGTTGAATTCGCGCATCACCGAGATGCCGATCAGCTCGACCGAATAGACCTGGGCTCCGAAGTCGGTCAGCAGGTTCGCGCCCAGCAGGGCCACCACCGCGCCGATGAAGAAGGTCGTGACGGCCACGATGGGCATGGCGTCCAGGCCCGCGCGCTCGCACAGGGCGATGGTCGGCGCCCAGCGGATGCGGCGAGGATCGGCGATGGAGCGGCCCAGGGCCACCAGCAGGTGACCCAGGAAGACGAGCGTGCCGTAGCCGTCCAGGAACAGGCCGAACACGCCGCGCCCGATGCGCTCCAGGAGGGCCAGGAACCCGCCAACCCGCACGGTGGGCTCGGGCTCGACCTGGATCGCCGCGCCCACCAGTTCCAGCAGGCGCAGGATCTCGCGGCGCGCCTGGATGTGCTGGGGGGTGAGTTGGTCGCCCGCCGCGCGAATGATGGCGTAGGCGCCGGCCGTGTCGCAACGATTGACGCTGGTGAGGTCCAGGCTCAGCGGCCGCGAATCCGAAAGGGCGGAGGCCAGGCGCAGGCCGGCATCGAACAGGCCCCGCGCGGTCCAGTCTCCGGACAGGGCGGCGGTCCTGCGGCCGTCCTGCTCGGTCAAGGTGAAGTCCGCGGGAAGCGCCATATCGTCCTTGGGGCTCGTTTCGAGGGTATATCCAAGCCCTGCCGTGGACCTGACAAGCCCAAAACGCGCCAAGGCGCAGCTTGTTGCCAAACCTTTATAGGCCAACGTCCCGAGCGCGGCGAAACAGCGCGTTGATACGGCTTCCCAAGGGTTTTCGCGCGCTCCCACGCCGTGGGCGGTCGGCCTTTAAGCTTGGTTAACGGATTGGGCGCACCAACGTGGTGAACCAATCCTTATCAGTGACTCGGGGCTCGGATGAGCGCGCTTTTGAAGCTGGAACAGCGCATGGCCTTCATGCGGTTCGACCAACGGGATCGCACCGCCTTGCGATCCATCAAGCCGGTGATCGACGCCGAGATCGGATCGGCGCTCGGCAAGTTCTACGACCAGGTCCGGGCCTTTCCCGAAACGCGGAGCAAGTTCCGAGACGACGCGCACATGGCCGGCGCGGAGCGCGCCCAGGCCGACCACTGGCGGCGGATCGTCCAAGCCGACTACGGCGAAACCTACATGCGCGACGTCGAGCGGATTGGCCGCGCCCACGTCAACGCCGACCTCGAGCCTCAATGGTACATCGGCGGCTATGCCTTGGTGGCCGAAACGCTGATCCGCGCCGTGATCGGCAAGCGCGCCAAGAGCCTGTTCAACGCCGCCAAGTCCGACGCCGAGCTGGCCGACAGCCTGTCGGCCCTGGTCAAGGCGGTGTTCCTCGACATGGAGCTGGCCATTTCCAGCTATCTGCGCATCCTCCAGGAGGAGCGAAACGCTCTGGAAACCGAGCGGGAGGTCGCCGAACGGCATCAGGCCCAGGCCGTCAAGGCGGTGGGCGAGGCCCTTGCGTGCTTGGCCAGCGGCGACCTGAGCGCGCGCGTTCAGGCGGAGCTGGCGCCCGAGTTCCAGAGCCTGGGCGCCGATTTCGAACAGGCGGTCGAATGCCTGACCGGCGCGATGCGCGCGGTGGAGCACTCGGCCGAGGGTATCCGCGCGGGCGTGGATGACATCGCTCGCAACGCCGAGGACCTGTCGCAGCGCACCGAACAGCAGGCGGCCACGCTGGAACAGACCGCCGCCGCCGTCGAGCAACTGACCGGCGCCGTCGGCAAGACGGCGCAAAGCGCGCGCGAAGTCTCCGCTCGCGTCGGCGAGGCGTCGGCCGAAGCTTCCCGCTCGGGCGACATCGTCACCCGCGCCGCCGAGGCCATGACCAAGATCGAGGCCCAGTCGCAGCAGGTGAACCAGATCCTGGGCATGATCGACGAGATCGCCTTCCAGACCAACCTCCTGGCCCTGAACGCCGGGGTCGAGGCCGCCCGCGCCGGGGACTCGGGCAAGGGCTTCGCGGTCGTCGCCCAGGAAGTGCGGGCCCTGGCCCAGCGCTCGGCCCAGGCCGCCAGCGACATCAAGTCCTTGATCACCGAGAGCAGCCGCCAAGTCAGCGAGGGGGTCGATCTCGTCGGCCAGACGGGCGAGGCGCTGCGGGGCATCGTCGACAAGGTGGGCGGCATCGACGAGCTGGTGAACGTCATCGCCGCTTCGGCCAGCGAACAGGCCACGGCCCTGGGCCAGGTCAATTCGGCCGTGAATCAGCTGGACCAGGTGACCCAGCGCAACGCGGCCATGGTCTCGCGATCGACGGAGGCGACCCACGCCCTGCGGGTCGAGGCGGCCGATCTGGCGAACCGCGTCGGCGCGTTCCGGTTGGGTGGTCGCGCCCAGATCGCCTCGCGAAGCTATCAGGAGCGTCCCGCCGAGAACGCCGTCCACGCCGCTCGCGCCCGTGTGGCGGCCTTCGCGCGTCCTGGGCGGTAACGGCTAGCGCGGCGGCGGCGCCGTCGAGGCGCGGTGGATCAGCTCGAAGGGCAGTAGCTCGTCCACCGGCCGTTCGGCGGCCGCGCCGCTTCGGGCTTGGCCGATCAGCAGCTTGGCCGCCACCGAGGCCATTTCCGCCACCGGCTGGCGCACCGTGGTCAGTTGCGGCCGGCTGAAGCGCGCGCTGGGGCTGTCATCGAACCCCGCCACCGAAACGTCTCCGGGCGTCATCAGGCCCGCCTCGGCGATCGCCGCCATGCAGCCCAGCGCCATGTCGTCGTTGCTGGCGAAGATCGCCGTCGGACGGTCGGGCAGGGCCAGCAGCGCCTTCGCCTGGTCGAGGCCGGACTGGAACGTGAAGTCGCCCTGACGCACCCAGCCGTCGGCGACCGGCAGGCCTAGACCCTTCATCGCGTCGAGATAGCCGTCGCGCCGGGCCTGGCTGGCGCCATAGCGCGGTTCCCCGACGATGAAGCCAATGCGCCTGTGGCCCAGCTTGGCCAAGTGCTCGGTCATTTCGCGAGCGGCGGCGACGTCATCCATATGCACCCGAGGACCCAGGCCCTCGGCGCGCTCGGGACCGACGCGGACATAGGGCGTGCCGGCCTTGTCCAGAAGTTCCAGCACCACCGCGTTGTCCGAGGACGGCGGCGTCAGAATGACGCCGTCTGGCTTCAAGGCCGCGAGCAGGGCCGCGACCTCTTGCCGAACCCGAGGTCCTTCATGGTCGATCAGCTCGACCAGCAGATGATAGCCGGCTTCGCGACACTGCAGCGTGGCGCCCAGCTGGATGCGGCTGAGATAGTCGGCGCCGCGTTCGCTGCGCCAGTGGTCGATGGTCAAGGCCGCGTCGACGAAGACGGCGATCACGAACGAGCGCGAACCGGCCAGGCTGCGCGCCGACAGGTTGGGGCTGTAGCCCAGGGCGCCGGCCGCCGCCAACACGCGGTCCCGCATCGCGGGCCGGACGTTCGGCTCGTTGTTCATCACCCGCGAAACGGTCTTGATCGAGACGCCCGCTTTCGCGGCGACGTCGTAGATCGTCACCGAAGCCATCGATACGTCCCCCGAGACTCAGGCTCATGCGCTCAAACTAGAACCTGTCGCTCCCCAAGGGAAACTCCCCCGGAGAGAGGGCCTTGTGCGGGGGCGGACGGCCCGTCAGTGTGGGACCCAGCTGGCGCGACGTGAAGACGCCGGACATGGCAGGCGCCGAAACCGCGTTGGCTTTCGGGCGCCGCGCCGCGGGGGAGGCGTGATGGGGTTTGACGACCGGGCCCGGCCCAAGGAGCCGGTTCGCGCGAATTTCATCGCCGCCTACACCCTGGCTCAGATCGGGGCCTTCCTGTCTTTTCAGCCGCTTCTGCAAGTGCTGTTGCCGCTCAAGGCCGGCGCGATCGATCCGGCCAACAAGGCCGTGGTGCTCAGCCAGGTCACGTTCTATGGCGCGATCGTCGCCAGTGTCGCCAACCTGCTGGCCGGCGCGATCAGCGACCGCACGACCAGCCGCTTTGGCCGTCGGAGGCCGGGGATCGTGGTCGGGGCGCTTGGCGCGGCGCTGGCCTATCTGGCGATCATGCAGGCGAAGACGCCGCTGGCGCTGATCGGCGGGATCATCCTATTCCAGTTGACCTTCAACCTGTGCTTCTCGGCCCTGGTGGCGGTCATGCCCGATCGCGTGCCGGACCATCAGAAGGGCTTGGTCGCGGCGTTCCAGAGCCTCGGCAACCCGATCGGCACGGCGGCCGGCGCCGTACTGATCGGCGGCGTGCTGGTCACCGAAAGCTCCCGCTACGCGACGATCTCGGCCGTGCTGCTGCTGGGCTTGGCGCCGCTGGTGCTGGGCTTCAAGGACCCGCCGCTGCCGAAAGCCGACGCCCCGCCGTTCGACCTCGCCGGCTTTCTCAGGGGCCTTTGGGTGGACCCGCGCGAGCATCCCGACTTCGCCTTCGCGTGGCTCGGGCGGTTCATGGTGTTGGTCGCGCTTAGCCTGATCCAGAGCTACATGCTGTATTTCCTGCAGGACGCGATGGGCTATTCGCGCCTGTTTCCCGGGCAGCGCGCCGAGCAGGGGTTGGCGATCCTGACGGCGGTGTCGACGCTGTCGAACGTCGCCTTGGCGCTGGCGGGCGGGGTGCTGTCGGACCGTCTGAAGCGGCGCAAGCTGTTCGCCTGCGGGGCGGCCTTCACCATGGCCTTGGCCATGGCGGTGTTTTCGCTGAGCCCGCGGTGGCCGTTGATGGTGGCGGCCTACGCCGTGCTGGGCTGCGGGGCCGGGTGCTTCTACGCGGTCGATATCGCCATGGTGACCCAGGTGCTGCCCTCGCAGCGCGACACGGGCAAGGACCTCGGCGTGATCAACCTGGCCAATACCTTGCCCCAGGCTCTGGCGCCGGCCTTGGCGGTTTGGGCGCTTGGCCCGACGCATCTGAACTTCCACCTGCTGTTCCTGACCGCCGCGAGCCTGGCCATGGCTGGCGGTCTGGCGATCCTGCCGATACGAGGGGTGCGTTAGAGCGCGTTAGGTTTAAGTGCGAGCGGTCAAACCGCTCGAACGCGCCCTAAATGTTGGACTCTAGAGGTCGCCTTGCCGCAGTTTCGTGTCATTACCGACCCCGACGATCCCGCCGTCGCGCCCTTCAGGGCGATCAAGGAGCGGGATCTGGTCGGCCGCGAAGGGCTGTTCATCGCCGAGGGCGAAACAGTGTTGCGCGCCTTCGTCCGCGATGCGCCGGAGCGGGTGGTTTCGCTGCTGATCGATCCCAAGCGCCGGGACAAGCTGGCGGACATATTCGAGAGACTGCCGGACGAGACGCCCGTCCATTTCGCCGATCAGGCGGTGGTGGACGCCATCGCCGGCTTTCACCTGCATCGCGGCGTGTTGGCGGTGGGCCGCAAGCCCTCGCCGATCGACGCGCGCGACCTGCTGGCCGGCTTGCCGGAACGGGCGATCGTTCTGGTGCTCTGCGGCATCGCCAATCACGACAACATGGGCGGGGTCTATCGTAACGCCGCCGCCTTCGGCGTCGACGCTGTGCTGCTGGACGCCGACTGCTGCGATCCCCTGTATCGCAAGGCGATCCGAGTCTCGGTTGGCGCGGCGCTGTCGGTTCCGACCGCCCGACTGGCGCGGGGCGAGGACATCGCCGCTCTTCTCGCGGCCGCCGGCTTCGAGGGACTGGCGCTCAGCCCCGCCGCCAGCGAGATCCTGGCGCGCGTCAAGCCGTCCCCGCGCGCCGCCGTGCTGCTGGGCGCCGAGGGGCCGGGTCTGGCGCCCGACCTGATGGCCAGGGCGCGCGCCGTCGGCATCCCCATGGCCAAGGGCTTTGATTCCCTGAACGTCGCCACGACCAGCGGGATCGTGCTTCACCACCTGCGCTTCGCCGAGGCGTAGGAAACCGGTTTCCAAAATTCGCCGGCGCGTTCTAGGCTCGGCGTGAACAACAACCCGTCAGAAGGCCATATCCATGCTGAACCGTCGCGGCGCCTTGGGAGCCTTCGTCACCGGCGCTCTAGCCTCGCTGGCGGCGCGCGGAGCGGAGGCCGCGGCCTTGGACCAAGCCGATCCCACCGAAGTCATCGTCCTGTGGCCGGGCGGCGCGCCGGGCGGCGAAGGGGTCACCGTCGAGGAAAAGATCTTGGAGCGGAGCGGCCCCAACGGGCCGCGCGACCGCGCCCAGATCCACACCCGCACGCCGACCCTGGCCGTCTTCCGTCCGAAGATCGCGAACGGCGCGGCCGTGATGCTGATCCCGGGCGGCGGCTACGAACGGGTCGTGGTGGACAAGGAGGGCTACGAGATGGGCCGGTGGCTGGCCGAGCGCGGCTACACCTGTTTCGTGCTGTTCTATCGGATGCCGGGCGACGGCTGGGCGGCGGGCGGCGACGCGCCCTTGCAGGACGCCCAGCGGGCCGTTCGCCTGATCCGCTCGAAGGCCCAGGCCATGGGCTTCTCCCCCGACCGCGTGGCGGTCATGGGCTTCTCGGCCGGCGGGCACCTGGCGGCCAACCTGACCACCCGGTTCGACGCGGCCACCTACGCGCCGATCGACGCGGCGGACCAGCTGACCGCCAAGCCCAGCCTGTCGGCGCTGATCTATCCGGTCATCACCCTGGACCTGTCCTTTGGCCACACGGGGTCGCGCAAGCAGTTGCTGAGCGGCCAGGCCGCGCCCGAGCGCGTGGTCGAGCTATCGCCCGAGAAACAGGTGCGCGAAGGCCTTGGCCCGGTGTTTCAGGTCCACGCGGCGGATGACAAGGTCGTGCCGGTCGAGAACTCGCTGGCGATGTTCACGGCCTTGAAGGCCAAGGCCGTACCGACCGAGATGCACATCTTCGAGGAAGGCGGCCACGGCTTTGGCCTGCGCGCCACGCCCGGCAAACCGGTGGCGGCCTGGCCCGGCCTCTTCGAGACCTTCGCCAAGCGCCACGGCCTGTGATCAGCAGGCGGCGTTCTCGCGCGACGTCCAGGCGGCGATTTCGGCCGCGCGGAACTTGATCCACTCGGCGCGGAGCACGGCGGGCCGCTTGCCATGGCGCTCGTCCAGGAAGTCGGCGCCGACCACGCGGTCGGTGCGAAAGGTGCGGAAGGCCTCGCGCAGTTCGCACCAGGCGATGATCATCCGCACCGTCTCGCGGTAACCCACGGTGACGGGCCAGATCACCCGCTCGCTGATCGCGCCGGCCTCGTCGCTGTAGTCGAGGCGGATCTTGCGACCCGCGTGGATCCAGGCCCGGACCTGGGCGACGTCGATGCGGTCGGCCTGCGGCTTCCAGGCCGGCGAGGCGGCGGCGGCCGGCTCCAGCACATAGGGCCGCAGACGGTCGGGGACGGCGGCCGCGATCTTGCTGATCAGGTCGCTGGCGGCCTTGGCCAGAACCGGGTCGCCGCGCCCCGCCACCCACTGCGCGCCCAGCACCGCCGCCTCGATCTCGTCGGGGGTCAGCATCAGCGGCGGCATGTCGAACCCGGCCTCCAGCACATAGCCGACGCCCGCCTCGCCGCGGATCGGGGCGCGTTGGCCGACCAGGGCGGCGATGTCGCGATAGACGCTGCGCTTCGAGGTCTCCAGCTCGGCGGCGATGGCGTCGGCGGTCACCGGCGCGCGGCTGCGGCGCAGGATCTGGATGATCTGGAAAAGGCGTTCGGCGCGTCTCATGGCGTCCGTTATCCGGCGGCGATGCTGACAACATGCTGGCAGTAGCGTGGCGGTAGCAAGTCGTCATCGCGACTTTGCACGAGGGAGAGGGTCATGATCACGCTGTTCGCCGCCGGAGAGGGCTTCGGTTTGCCGGAGATCAGCCCCTACGTCACCAAGACCGAGGTTCAGCTGAAGATGGCCGGCTTGCCCTACCGCAAGACCAAGGGCAGCCGCGAGACCGCGCCCAAGGGCCAGCTGCCGTGGATCGAGGACGCCGCCCAGGCCATCGGCGACTCGACATTCATCCGCGCGCATATCGAGCACAAGTACGGCGTCGATCTGGACACGGGCTTGTCGGGCAAGGAGCGCGCCCAGGCCTGGGCGATCGAGCGGATGATCGAGAACCAGCTGGGCTGGGTGTCGACCTATTTCCGCTTCCTGGAGCCGCGCAACTTCGCGCGGGGCCCTGGCCGCTGGTTCGATCAGGCCCCGGAGCACTTGCGAGACGATCTACGCAAGGGGCTGCTGGAAGCGGTGGCGACCAATGTTCGGGCCGTCGGCGTCGGTCGCCACCTGCGCGAAGAGGTGATCTGGCTGGGCGGACTGTCGCTCCGGGCCCTGGATGAGCTTCTGGAGGACAAGGCTTATCTGATGCGCGACAGCCACCCGGTCGGCGTCGACGCGACAGCCTTCGCGATGCTGGCGGCCATGCTGACGCCGTTCTTCGACTCGCCCCTACGCGACGAGGCCGAGCGCTATCCCAGGCTTGTCGGCTATGTCGGGCGGATGATGGCCGAGTTCTATCCGGCCCATCCCTGGAACCTGCGCCAGGCGGCTTGAAGCGCACCCTGTAACCTTCGCTCCCGTTCGCGCGAATAGCCGATCGCGCATCCCGCGCGAACGAGGAGGGCAGGGCGTTGGCCATCAATGGCGACTATCCGCAACCCGTCACGGTGAATGGCTTTTCGTGCAAGAACTGCACGGACGTCGATTACGCCAAGAAGCACATCGACCCGGCTCATCCCCAGGATGGTCCCTATGGAATCAACGCCAAGGACCATGAAAAGCCCAAGCTCTCGGCGCTGGAGGATCCGACCGCCCGCCGGGATTGGACCCAACCAGGCCAAGCGCTGAAGCTCCAGGTCTGAGACCGCTAACAGATTGGTCGAATAAGTTTGACGATATTGGTAAGGCCATTTCCTGTTGCAGGACTGGCCAATTTCGTTAGTGTGCTGACGCGCGACGGAATGGAGTCTCCGCTCCGTGTAACGCGTGCTCGTCGACCACGGACGCTGCGTATCTTGCGCCCAACCTCCTCCCGGGGCCGGTAGACGATGGCGGCCGGAGTCCTCCCTCCGGTCGCCCCGACGCGTTTCGCGCGTCCTGGTAAGGCCACTGGGCGTCGGGCATGGCTTGTGAGCCGGCGGGACGCGCGTTAGTCCTTGCGGAACGCGCGTCGATCCTCGGCGCCTCCCGCGGCCGTTTTCAAGATGTCGACTTCCTCGCCGGACGCTCCGCCCACCGATTCCAGGCTCTATCAACAGGTGGCCGCCGCGATCAGCGGGGCGATCGCCGATGGAACCTACCAGCCGGGCCAGCGCCTGCCGTCCGAGCGCGATCTGGCCGACGAGTTCGGCGTCTCGCGTCCGACCGTGCGTCGCGCCGTGATCGCCCTGGAAATGCGCGGCCTGCTGGAGGCCCGCCAGGGCTCCGGCGTCTATGTGCGCCTGGACCAGCCGCCGCCGCCCGTGAAGGACCTCGATATCGGAGCCTTCGAGCAGGCCGAGGCCCGTCGTCTGTTCGAAGGCGAGGCGGCGGCTCTGGCGGCCACCCTGATCACCGATGAAGAGTTGGCCTATCTCGAAACCCTGGTTACCGAGATGAACAGCGAGGAGGCCACCAAGGAGCAGTCCGAGCTGGCCGACCGCCAGTTCCACATCTCGATCGCGGCCGCCACGCGCAACAACGCCGTCGTTCGCATCGTCGAGAACACCTGGGACCTGCGCTACCGTTCGCGCCTTTGCATGCAGATGCTGGAAAAGGCCCGGCACGTCCGCAAGCGGCCGCTGAAGGACGAACACCAGGAGATCGTCGAGGCCCTGCGCACCCGCGACCCCAAGGCCGCGCGCGGCGCCATGCAGGCGCATCTGGGCGGGCTGATCGAGAACCTGCTGCTGACCGCCGAACTGGAAGCCATCGAGCGCACGCGCGAGAGCCTCGCGGCCAAGCGCGAGGAAATCGCCCTCCGCGCCGCCAGCGCCGCGAAGTAGGTCCTTTCCCTCAAAAAAAGCGCCGGATCCGTGGGGGATCCGGCGGCAGGAGGGGACTTGGAGACGCGGGCGCGTTCAGCCCTAGAAGTTTACGTCCAGGCGCGCGCCGAAGTAGCGGAAGGCGTCGCGACCGGGCAGCCAGGTCAGGCCCTGCGCCGTCGGGATAGCCGGATTGCTGTAGCCAGAGGTGGTGTTGCCGAGCCCCTGGGCATAGCGCTTGTCGAGCAGGTTGTTCGCGAAGATCGAGAGCTTGTAGCGGTCCTTCAGGTCGGTGACGCCCAGGCTCAGATCCATGACGCCATAGGCCTTCTGGATTGTTCGCGGGTCTTGGCTCAGCGAGAAGTTCACGTCGTCCTGCCAGCGATAGGCCACGCCGACGAAGCCCTTGAATGGCATGCCCGGCAGGTCGATGTCGTACTGGCCGCCGATGTTGAACTTGAACTTCGGCGTGTTGTTCAGCCGCTGGCCATGCAGGTTCTGAACGCGGCCATTGGTGCGCGGGGTTGAATAGCATTCGCCCGGCGCGCCGACATATCCCGGGTCGGTGCTGGCGGTGGTGACTTGGCCGCCGTAGCAAGGGCCGTTCGGAAAGCTCTGAACCGTGGCGTCGGTGTAGGCGAAGGCGCTGTTCAGGCGCAGATTGCGCGTGACGCGGGCCACGCCGTCGATCTCGACCCCTTGGGTTCGCAGATGGCCGACGCTGTTTAGGAAGGTCAGGAAGGTGCCGTCCGGCAGGAACGAGGTCACCGACGTCTGGAAGCCGCGATAGTCGGCGCGGAACAGGGTGGCGTTGAGGTAGACGCGGCGATCGAACAAGCTGCTCTTGAAGCCGATCTCGTAGTTCTTGGCGGTCTCGGGCGGCACCGGCATCTGGGCGGCGATCGCGGCGTTGAACGTGCTGACCAGGTCGTAGGCCTGGCCCTTGTAGCCCGTCGAATAGGTCGCGAAGGTCATGATGTCCGGCGTGACCTTGTACTGAAGTCCGATCTTGCCGGTGACGGCGTCGTCCTGGTTGGCGCCGGCGAACAGTTGGTGGCTGGTGGGCGCGCCGATGGCGGTGCTGGCGAAGATCGTCTTGTCGAACGCGTAGCTGATCTTCTGGCGGTTGGCCCGCAAGCCGCCGGTCAAGCTCAGCTTGTCGGTCACGTCGAAGGTGGCGTTGGCGTAGGCCGAATAGTTCTGGTTGGTGCTTTCGGCCAGATAGCGCGCCAGCTGCAGCACCGGGCCGCGATCCAGGAAACGGTCCAGGTCGTTGCTGGCGTACCAGAGACCGGCGACATAGCGCAGGCGCGTGTCGCCGGGCGAGGTCAGGCGGAATTCCTGGGTCCAGCTGTCGGCGTGGAAATAGCCGTGGATCGACGCGCCGCTATTGACGCCCGAGGGGCTGGAGACCGGGAAGCCCAGCAGGAACGGCAGGTCGGTGCCGTCGATGTCCTGGAAGTCCAGCATCTTCCAATGGTCGTGCGAGGTGATCGACGACAGGGTGTGGCCCTTCAGGAGAGAGCCGTCGCCGAAGGCGTAGTCGATGCGGCCGGTCGTACCGAAGACGTCTGAATTGCCGCCGCCGATCCGATCGTCGGCGCGAACGAAATGGTTGTTCTTGTTGATCGTGATCCCGCGCAGCGCCAGGGAGGCGGGGAAGGCTGGCTCCCCCTGATAGTTCAGGCCCGGCGTCAGTTCGCTGATCGGGCTGACACAGCAGCTCGAGACGTTATGGTTATAGCGCGGGGCCAGACTGACCGTCAGTTGATCGGTCGGCGTCCAGACCAGCTTGGCCGTGGCGGTGAAGCCCGCGCTGCCATTGACGTTCTTGCCGGTGGTCAGGTTCTTGACGTTGCCGTCGTAGTCGCTCTTGGCGACGGTCAGGCGCATCAGCAGGTTGTCGCGCACCGGACCCGAGACGGTGAAGCCGATGCGCTTTTCGCCGTCGTCGGTGGCCAGCAGCATGGCCTTGCCGGAGAATTCCTTGGTCGGGGCGGCGGTGGCGATGTTCAGCACGCCGGCGATGGCGCTCTTGCCGAACAGCGTGCTTTGCGGGCCACGCAGCACTTCCACCCGCTCGACGTCGATCAGGTCCTTGAAGGCGGCGGCCTGGAAGCCGACCGGCACGTCGTCGATCACCACCGCGACGTCCGATTCGACGGCGATGCCGTTCGAGAAGGTGCCGATGCCGCGCATGTTGATGCTGAAATTGCCGGGCTGGCTGCCGTAGTTGATCACCAGACCCGGCGACAGCTTCACCAGATCGCCCAGTTCGCGGACGTTGTTGCGCTCCAGCACGTCGGCGGTGACGGCCGTGACCGAGACGGGAACGTCCTGCAGGCGCTCGGCCCGCTTAGTGGACGTGACGATGATCTCTTCCAGCTGGGTGTCGCTGTTCGCGGCCGCCTGGGTCTGGGCGAGCGCCGCCCCGGGCGCGATCGCCAGCACGGCCGCGGCCGTGGAGACGAGTAGCATCGATCGCATGTGTGTCATGGTCCTGGACTTCCCCGCGTGTCGCTCGCCGGTTCGCGCCGACGATTGAATTGGTATGTCCAACTGATGACTCATGGCCTAGCCAATTGTCAAGTGACGGCCTTGTTCGGCGCAATGTGGTCTGGCTGATTGATTTCGTTGGCCAATATCGCCGGGTTGGCGACGGAAAGGCGGTCGGGGGACGTTGAAGGCGTGATCGGCCTTTACGGCATCGCGGTCAGATTGGTAATGTCGGTTTAGAAACCAATGAACCTGTGGGAGGGCGAATGCGGACCAAGCAGCGGCCAGGCTTGGATTTGACGGTCGGCGCACGCTCGCCTCGCGGGCGTCGGCGATGAGCGTCGCCATGGAGTATCGCGAGAGCGCCGACCGGGCGGGGATGAGCCGCATGACCGCGCGCGAACTGCGCGACACCTTCGTCATCGACGGCCTGTTCCAGCCCGGACAACTGCGCCTGAGCTATCTGGAGGTCGAGCGGGCGGTGGTGGGCTCGGCCATGCCCGTCGACGCGCCGCTGATTCTGCCGTCCGACAAGGCGCTGGCGGCGCGGTTCTTCTGCGAGCGGCGCGAGGTCGGCGTCATCAATATCGGCGGCCCCGGCTCGGTGATGCTCGATGGCCAGCGCCACGACCTGGATCGTCGCGACAGCCTCTATATCGGCCGTGGGGTCGAGTCCGTCAGCTTCGCCAGCGACGATCCGGCCGACCCGGCCCGCTACTATTTCGTCAGCTATCCGGCCCACGCCAGCCACCCCAGCAAGCGGGTGCGCCGCGACGAGGCCCGCGTGATCTTCGCCGGGGAGGCGTCGGCCGCCAACCGTCGGGTGATCCGCCAGAGCATCCGCCCCGGCATCGTCGACACCTGCCAGCTGGTCATGGGCTTCACCGAGCTGGAAAGCGGCAATGTCTGGAACACGATGCCGCCGCACACCCATCGTCGGCGCAGCGAGATCTACATGTATTTCGACGCCGCGCCGGGGCGGGTCATGCACCTGATGGGCGACCCCACCGAGCCGCGCGCGGTGTTCATGGACGATGGCGAAGCGGTGTTCTCGCCCAGTTGGTCGATCCATAGCGGCGTCGGCACCGGGGCCTATAGCTTCGTCTGGTCGATGGGCGGCGAGAACTTGGAATTCGACGACATGGACGTGCTGGCCGTGTCGGACCTTGGCGTGGGCGCGGGGACGGGAGAGGGGGCCAAATGAGCTTGAAGACCTTGCTGAAGGCCGCGGCGACCGCCGTCGCGCTGGGCGTCGCCGCGCCGGCCCTGGCCGCGCCGCGCGCCGC
>Ga0209426_1000068_pt1 | contig 191334 bp, 216 predicted proteins | sample Deesub1362B_J571_FD_187697 | JGI IMG/M metagenome (GOLD analysis project Ga0209426, IMG submission 187697) | Deep oceanic, basalt-hosted subsurface ecosystem from Juan de Fuca Ridge flank, Pacific Ocean, CORK Borehole 1362B_J2.571 (SPAdes)... ...
GCGTACGCAGCTCATGGGTCACATTGGCAATGATGTTGCTCTTAAGCTCGTCGAGACTCTTAAGCTCTTCATACGCTTCCTGTAGCTCCTCATACGCCCGCTGAAGTTTTTCGTGTGCATTTTTAAGCTCCTCAAATAACCTAGCATGCTCAACGGCAACGGAAGTCTGTGAAGCGAGGGTGCGCAACGCCCTTATCTGCTCCTCTGTGAATTTTGTCCTTCTGCGGTTCGCCACATACAACACGCCCAGTGGTTCGCCCTTACCAGACATGAATGGGACCGCTAAGAAGGAAATCAAACCTTCTTTCTTCACAGCCTCATAAGGCGCGTCTATGAGGCGCTTGTCAGCGAAGAAATCTTCCACGACAACTGGTTTCCCCTCGTTGAGCACAAGCCAGCCAAGACCTGTGCCCTTCTTCAGCTCTAAGTTTTTGATCGCGTTGGTGCGTATGCCCAAAAATGTATGGTGACGAATTACATCGCCTTCTACAAAACCATAGAAAGCCACATCCGCAGCGGTAAGCTCCTTCGCCTTGTTCAGTATGAACTTGAGTAAGGACGATAGTTCATGCTTCTTAATTATGTTCCTGTCTATCTCAAGAACCACCCTGAGTTCTTCAATCGAACTCTTCAACTTCTCTTCAGCTTTCTTGCGCTGTATAACCCCTGCCAGCGTATTGGCAATTGCAGTTAAAAACTCTTCCTCTAATTGATCCCGACGGTGGCCTTCCCTTATATAGATATTTATAACTCCAAGTACCCTGCCACCGAATAGGATGGGGACGCAGTAATGCCCGTGGGGAGTAATCCCTTCATATCTGACTTCATGACGATCGTCGAGACAATCTGCAAACTGTATCTCCTTCATCAATGCTGCGCGCCCACAAAGGCATTTGCCAAATGGAACCCGACCACATCCCTCTTTTAGCGGTTCTGAAAGTCCCTTTTGGGCTTTCATCACCAAAACATTGGCCTCATCTTCAACAAGGAATATGGCACCCTTTGATTCAAACGCAAGCCAGGGAACTGAGAGAATAATGTCAATTGCTCGTCTTAAGAGCTCTTCGAGAGGTAATTCCTCTAATGAAAGGTGCAATAGCGCGTTTATCACTGTCTGAATATCGTAGTTCCGCTGAAGCTCCTGCTCAGTACGCTTGCGTTCTGTAATGTCTATCAAGGTACCAATAACTGCAGGGCGCCCTTGGTATTCGATACGCCTACCAAGGACCTCACAGTAAATGGTTTTGCCATCTCTGCGCAGTCCACGGAAGGTGTAGTGCGCCGACTCTACCTCACCATCAATGCGCCGTCGAATATTCTCTGCAACAAAAGCGCGGTCATCGGGATGGGTTAAGTCTATGGGCCCCAGTTTATCTATAAGTTCATCGCGTTTATATCCGAAAATTTGTGCCAGCGCAGGGTTGACATACCGAAATTTGCCATCTTGGACGATGTACACCCCAGTTAATGAACCCTCAGCCATCGTTCGGAAGCGAGTCTCACTCTCAATCAACGCTTCCTCCGCTTTCTTGCGCTCTGTTATATCATGGGCAAAGTGGATGAAGATTGTTTTACCATCTTGAGTTCGATATCGGGTGGGATAAACCGCTAATTTCAACCACTTCCCGTATTCAGATATGAATAACTCCCTTTCCACGGCACAACCTATCTTTCTGGCATCTTCCAGCGGACAGTCAGGATATGGCTCATCCATTCCATGAATCACCTTTGGGCAATATCCGCCTATGATCTGCTCCGGATTCACATTCAGCTCCTGTTTAACCACTTTGTTGGCTAATAAGATGTGATGGTCCTCATCAATAAGCATGACATAGAATGGAAGAGTATCTAAAATCTCCTCAAAAACTCGGTAAATCTCATTACCCTGTTTCAATTCTTTCCATATATGACTACGCTCAGTCATATATAACTCCTACATTTTGCATGTTTTAATTTCACGAATTTTTATATATTCTTAAATAATTTCACATTTTTAGAGGTTTTTGAAATCAATTAAAAAATATTGAAATTATTCGAATGTTTTTTAATTAAAATGCATTTAATTTCAAGTACAATAACCCTGTGAGATTCCTCTATATGCTATGTTAGGTAAATCCCGAATTCGTTAACCTTCCCATTAATATTACCTGCGATGATGAGCTTAAGAGCCAGCTGATATAGGGGCGCCGCACCCGCCCCTATCACCCCATCCTCACCGGATAGTGGGTATTCTACGGGGAAAAGGCGCCCCTATATGACGAAAAGCCAGACTCTGAGCAGGGTTACCCGCAACGAAGTTGTGGTGTGACGGAGTTACCCGAACGAAGTGAGGGTGACTTCAGCTACATCTCTATCCCACGGTCTGTGATCCTGAACTCAGCTATCTCATCGCTGCACTCAGCGCCACGGTGCTTTGCCACGTAGAGAGCGCGCCTGACGCTTTTACTATCCATAACCCTCCCCATGAGGATCACCGTGGTGGCGTTCGCCTCCATGCCTGAGCTGCTCAGCCCCCGCTTCATCAACTCGCTGAGAAGGCTCTCCTGCGTGGTTACTAAATACACTATGGTTATCTCGCTGGCGTCGTAGCTTCGCTCAGCCACTAGCTCGCGACTTGCAAAGAAGCGCTCTCTCAGCGCCTCCCTGGCGAGCCAGTCGTAGCTCTTGCGCACCATCCGCTGCAGGTAGGCGAGCACCTCCTCCTGCAGGGGCGCTGTGCCCAGAGGCTCAATCCCGTCCACAACCAGACGCTTAACCCCGGAAGCGAAGCTGCCATACAGGAAGCGGAGTAACCTGGGAAGGCTCCGGTTCAGCGCACCCTCTGGCAGCGCTTCTTCGCTGGCGAGCAGCCTCAGCAGTCGTCCGTCGCCCAAGGTGAAGGATTCGAGCTCAGCTGGCGTTTCCAGCTCCCAGTTAAAAAGGCGCTGAGCATACTCGCGGTGGCGCTGCGAGTCCCCGCGTAGAGTTAAATCCAAAATGGCGCCCCTTTTCCCTTCTTGCTTTAAGCCAGCGTTGGCGAAGGCTAAGCCCAGGTGGGTCTTTCCTATACCTGTGGCTCCAAGCACCACCACGCTTGTGCCCGGGATAAAGCCTCCGCCCAGCATGCGGTCGAGTTTAGCTATGCCTGTGCTCAGCATCTCTCGTCTCCTCCGCTATTGCGATTGTAACACCGCCGTAGGCTCTTTTGCTCAGGAGCAGCTTCCCCTTCCCCGAGGCTATGTAGGCGCAGGGCTCTGCCACAGCAGCTATGCCTACGCTGCGCCTAACAAACTCACTGCCCTGAAAGCGCTCCTCCACCCGCTTAACTTCATCAATGGGCACAGAGACAATGGGCAAGCCCAGCGAGGCTGCGGCGCGAGCTATTCCCGGCTCCTCTGCCTTCTGGGGTATCGTCGCAAGAGCCTTAATGCTGGCCATGCTCAGCTCAGCCTCGCGCAGGGCACGAGATATTGCAGAGAGCACCTTCTCCTTTTTAATGCCCTTCCTTGCCCCTATGCCCAGGATGATATTCTTTGGTCTTAGAAGCACACAAGGCTTAGCCGGGAGCTGAACGAGCTTATTGGTAATAACCACGCACGCGTCGCATTCTTCGCGAGAAAGCTCCACAATGGGATGACTCTCAAACGGCTCTACCTCTATCGCCAGGTCGGTGAAAATAGCGACGCGACGATGATTGGCTATCGCCGCGTTAACCGCCTTCAGGTCGCCTTCGTCTATCGCAAGATTAAACCGCTCCGCTATCTCCTCAACGCTCGCTAAGCCCTGAACGTCGGTGGAGGTGGTTATCACAGGCGTGGCTCCTATACGGGAGGCGATGAGCTTGGCTAAGCTGTTCGCGCCCCTGTGCCCCGAGGCAACACTAATCACGTGCCTGCCAAGCTCGTCGATGCAAACTATCGCCGGGTCTGTGCGCTTGTGGGTGAGATGCTTTGCTAAGGTGCGCACCACTATCCCCAGAGCCATTATACAAACAATTGCATCGAAGCTGCGCAAAGCTTCGGCGAAGAACTGTGAAAGCGGCTTGGAAAGCTCTGTACCAAAACTGGCGTTCTTCCCGAAGGCTTCGACTTCGTGCTCCGGCAGTGCTTTTACGAGGCGCTCCGCAAGCCTTGCTCCATTCTTTGTGAGATAGACCACAGCGATCCTCATGGGCACACCTACGGCAAAGTTCGATACTTCGTCGCCGCTAAACCAAACTCAATAATGAAGAGTAAAAGCGCCGCTGCCAGGAAATAGCCCGAGATGTCGCTGCGACGCTCCTCGAAGGTTATGCTCCTAGCGATCTCGCGGTAAACGTCGCGGAGTGCCTCGCTGCTTGAGGCGAAATGGTACTCTCCGCCGGTGAGCTGGGCTATTCCTTTTAGGGTTTCCTCGTCAAGACCGACAGGCTGGAGAGTGCCTGGTATAACTCCAGCAGGTGAACCTATACCCACGGTATAAACCTTAATTCCCATGCGCTGGGCATAAATAGCGGCATCTCGAGGCGCAACCCCGCGGTTGTTTTCGCCGTCGCTGAGCAGCACCACAACGCGCTTCCTGCCCTCGCTGCCCGCGAGCATACTCGCCGCGGCGATCAGCCCGTCGCCAATAGCGGTGCCGTCTTCGCGCCCGAAGGTTATACTGGCAATGCGCTGCTTTACCTCACCAAGGTCATCGCTCAGCGGCGCGACGACATAGCTAACCCCCGAGAAAGTCACAACGCCCAGGCGGTCGCCTTTCTTCAGCTCAGACGCAAACACAAGAGCAGCGCTCTTCGCAGCCTCGAGACGATTAGGCGAGAAGTCGGTTGCCTTCATGCTCCCGGAGACATCTATCGCAAGCACAATATCGCTGCTGGTGGTCTCCACCTTTATAACACTCTGAGGCTTTGCCAGCGCCAAGATTAAAAGCGTAAGCGCAATAAGTCGAAGGGCAAAAGGTATGTAGTTCTCGTACACTGGCTTGCCATGCGCGGTTATCCTGCGCAGCGTTTCAAAGTTCGCAAATTTTAGCGCCACCCTGCGCCTGCGCTTAAGCGAGAAGTAGTAAAAGGCAGCATACGCGGGGATGAGCACGAGCAGAAAAAGCCTCTCCTGAGCTGCGAACTCCATTCTAGCGCCTCCTTATGCGCTTCACAAAGAAGCGGAGCAGGGGCTTTAGCACATCCTGCGAAGAGTCTATCTCAACGAGCTCCACCCCGGCGCTGTGAAGCATCTCCTCCAGGCGGAGCCTCTCATCAAGAGCTTCACGGAAGTACGCTTTCCGAATCTCTTTGCGAGAGGTGTTGACCACCAGGCGCTCGCCGCTCTCGGGGTCGAGCACCTCCACCAGGCCAACGTCAGGCAGGATGTAGTTGCGCTCGTCGCTAAGCTTAACTGCAACCACGTCACAGCCCTTCGCAGAGAGGCGGCGCATATGCTTAGCGGCTTCTTCAAGCGAGGGGTCGAAAAAGTCCGAAATTACAAAGATTATGGCGCGCTCCTTCAGCACACGGTGCAGGAACTCCAAGCCAGCGCTAATCCTCGTAGCTCGACTGCGAGGATTAGCATAGATAAGCTCCCTCACGACGCGGTACACCTGCCCTCTCCCCTTTCGCGGCGGCAGGTAGCTCTCCACCCTGTCGGAGACGAGCAGAAGCGCAAATCTATCGCCGTGCTTGAATGCGGAGTATGCAAGCGTCGCTGCCACCTCAATGCCTCGCTCGCGCATAGTAGCAGCGCTGGTGCCAAACTCGCAGGAGGCCGAGACGTCGAAGACAACCACCACAAGCAGATCGCGCTCCTCAACGAACTGCTTGACGTACGGCTTCCCGAACCTCGCTGTGACCCGCCAGTCGATGTAGCGCACGTCGTCGCCGTACTGGTACTCTCTCACCTCCGCGAATTCTATGCCTCGCCCGCGAAAGGTGCTGCGATACCTGCTCGCCAAGAAGGTGTCCACTATCCTGCGCGTCTTAATTTCTATCTCCCTTACCCTTCTCAGAATTTCCCGCGGCTCCACTTCAGGGTACCTCTACGGCGCTCAGGATTTTTTCTATAATCTCACCCGGCGAAACCTCTTCCGCTTCAGCCTCATAGGTAAGGATAAGTCTATGGTTCAGCACGTCCTCCGCGATTGCTTTGATGTCGTCGGGTATGACGTAGCTCCTGCCTTCGAGCAGAGCATTGGCTTTCGCTGCCAGGGCGAGGAATATCGAAGCCCGGGGAGATGCACCGTACTGGATGTACGGCGATAGCTCATCTAAGCCAAAACGCGAGGGGTTGCGCGTGGCGAAGGCTATCCTCACTATGTACTCCTTTATCTCCTCGGCGATGTAGACTTTGCGAACATAGCTCTGAAGCTGGAGTATATCCTCAGGCGAGAGTATGGCCTCCACCTCTATATCCCCACCAGAGGTGTGCCTGTCAATTATCTCCAGCTCCTCCTCCTCGCTGGGGTAGCCCACGTGCACCTTGAACATGAAGCGGTCCACCTGCGCTTCCGGCAGGGGGTAGGTTCCCTCCTGCTCTATTGGATTCTGCGTGGCTAGCACAAGGAAAGGTTTAGGCAGCGAGTAGCTTTCCCCACCTATTGTCACACTCCTCTCCTGCATCGCCTCAAGCAAAGCGCTCTGCACCTTGGGAGGCGCGCGGTTTATCTCGTCAGCGAGCAGGATGTTTGTGAAAATAGGGCCAAGCTTTGTTTCAAACTCCGCCGTCGCCTGGTTGTATATCTTTGTGCCTATTAAATCAGCCGGCAGCAGGTCTGGGGTGAACTGCACGCGTGCGAAGTCGCAGCGCAGCGTCTTCGCCAGGGTGCGAATCATAAGCGTCTTGGCCAGGCCGGGTAGACCTTCGAGCAGCACATGGCCATCGCTGAGAAGGCTCAGCAGGAGGCGCCTGAGCACGCGCTCCTGCCCAACGATTACTTTGTGCACCTCTCTGAGCACATAGCCAAGAAGCTTTGCCTTCGCCTTTGCCTCCTCATTGAGTTCAGCTGTTGTCATCTCCCTTCACAGCTTCCTTGTCTTTACAAGAAGCTCGGCGTTGAGCACACTCGCTCCCGCGGCGCCGCGTATTGTATTGTGCCCCATAGCCATGTACTTCACACCGAGAATCTTGTCCTCTCTAACCCTGCCCACGGTTACTGCCATGCCATTGCCAGCATTTCTGTCTAAGCGGGGCTGCGGGCGGTCCTGCTCCTCCCGCACAATCAGAGGCTCGGGTGGTGCAGTGGGTAGGCCAAGCTCCTGAGGCTTACCCCTGAAGTTTCGCATCGCCTGCTTAATCTCCTCAGGGGTTGCCTCTTTGGACGTGCGCAGGAAAATCGACTCAGTGTGGCCGTCGAGCACAGCCACGCGGTTGCAGGAGGCAGAAATTTTGAAATCCGCCTGCTCTATCTCCGCGCCGTTGAAGTTGCCCAGAATCTTGAGCGCCTCGGTCTCCACCTTCTCCTCCTCTTTTGCTATGTAGGGGATGAGGTTGTCAACTATCGCCATGCTTGGCACACCGTTATAGCCAGCGCCGGAGAGAGCCTGCATCGTGGTTACGACGACCTCTTCAATGCCAAAGGCGTCGTAGATGGGCTTGAAAGTAAGGGTTGCCATTATCGTGGAGCAGTTGGGGTTGGTGATTATCGCCCCGTCCCAGCCTCTGCGCTCCTGCTGCACCTCTATCATGTCGAGATGCTCCGGGTTGACCTCAGGGATAAGCAGAGGCACATCCTCAGCCATGCGGTAGGCTGAGGCGTTGCTCGCCACTATAAATCCAGCCTTGGCAAACTCGGGCTCCACCTCCTTTGCGACGCCACTGGGCAGGGCAGAGAAAACTATGTCAGCCTTTACCTTCTCAGGAGATACCGGCACTACAGTGAGGTCTCTCACAGCCTCTGGAATATCGCCCTCGAGGTACCACTTCGCTGCTTCGGCGTAGCGCTTACCTGCGCTCCGCTCAGAGGCTGCAACGCTGGTGAGTTCAAAGTAGGGGTGCTCAGCTAAAAGCTGAATGAAGCGCTGCCCCACCATTCCAGTGGCTCCCAATACTGCGACGCTGTACTTGTCCATGACAACCACCTTGCTCTAAATCAACATTACTAATATAAATGGTTTAAGGCATGCCAAAGCGTAACGTCGGCACCTTTAAATGGTTTTTACAGGCATCCAAAAAGAAAACTTTTTCTACCACGCGCAGATATAAATAATAAAGCAACAGAAGGGAGGCGCATGGCAGACTACAAGGCTATTCCGGACATGCGGGTTTCTGAGCTGATGACAAAGTATGTGCTCATGGTGGAGCCCGAATTGCGAGTCATAGACGCGATGAGCCGCATGCTTGAGCACAATTTCCGTTGCATTATCGTAGCGAGGATGAACCCCTACAAGGAGCTCGGGCTGGTGACGCGATTTGACATAATGGAGAAGGTGATAGGCAAGGGCTTGGACCCGCTCAAGGTCAGAGTGGGCGACATCATGGAGAAGCCTGTGATTTTCATAGATGCCGACGACACTGTGAGAGAGGCAGCCAGGCTAATGGGCGAGAACCAGATTTGCAACCTGCCGGTGAAGAAGGATGGCAGGGTTGTGGGGGTAATAGGGAGTACTGACATATTCAGGGAGTACAGGCGCAGGATTACTGGTTAGGGTGGCTTTTAAGGACGGCTGGCGATGGCAGCCATGTTTATATAAAAATAAAATTGGGGAGGAAAAGTCAAAATTCAAAGATTGAAAGCCTGGAAATCCTGGCATTTTCCTTGAGGTTAATTCCGGGCGAGCCCACTGAAAGAGTAACGTGACAGAGATTTTCACCTGGATGCAATACCATAGTGGGGTGAAATGCCTCATTGATTACCAGGTGTGGTCTGGGAGAAAGCAGGGCGTAGGAGTTTTCGGGCAGGGAAATCTTTTCATTGAACTCTATGACATAGCTTCCGCCCCCCAATGCCCACCAGCCGTAAGCATCGCCCTCTCTCTTCAGCTTAGGGTGTTTTTTGAGCTTACCCGCGCTTGACTCCTTGCCGCTAAAATCCACACTCCCCGATCCCTCGAGGATATATACATCCTTAAGGGTGAGTTCAATCCACCCGCTTCTTACCTGCCTGGTAGGATCAATCAGATTCTGCACGTACTTTAAAGCTGTCTCCCCCGGCACAATTCCCCCTTTAACTTTCATCTGAACCACCATTTATCCACCTCCCTGTTAATACATGGATTTTAAAGAATATAAAAACACCTGCCATTGCATAAAGTAGACTTTGCGTTATCGGGAGGGCTCATCCCTAAGCCACACCACGCGCTGCGGGAAGGGTACCTTTATGCCCTCCTCCTCAAGAGCCTTCTTAATTTTCCACAGAAGCTCCATTCTCACACCAAACCACTCTGTGGAGGGTGCCCATATCCTCACCCTCAGCACAACCGCGCTCTCTCCAAGCCTGTCCACAAAAACCTGGGGTGCGGGGTTTTTAAGGGCAAAGGGGTGCTCTTCAATGACTTTTATAATTACCTCACTGGCTTTATCAACGTCGTCGCTATAGCTTATCCCCACCTCGTACTCAAACCTCCTCGCCACGTTTCCAACGAAGTTGGTTATGCTGGATGTGAACACCTTCTCGTTTGGCACCCGCACGTAGAGCCCGTCGAAGGTTCTTATTATGGTTGAGATGATGTGTATGTCAACCACAATGCCCGAGACGTCGCCTATGTTTATCTGGTCCCCTATCTTCACAGGTCTCTCCACAACAAGAAAAACCCCTGAGATCAGGTTGGCAACTATCTTCTGGCTGGCAAAGCCTATAACAAGCCCCGCTATCCCCCCCGCCACAAGAAAGCCTGAAGGATTTACACCCAGGATGGGGAGGACTGAAATCACCGCAACGCCGATGATGGTGTAGTAAACAGCCTTGACAAGGATTTCCAGATGGTCCTTCCTCAGCTTATCCTTGAGAGACCTCCTGATGTTTAAAACCACAACCTTTGCCAAAATCGCTGCAATGATAAGGATAAACAGAACCTGAAGGAGATTGAAGAGGGTTATTTCCCCGTAAATCACGGTATCCAAAATCACAGTCCCGCCTCCATCAGAAATTTTGTTGAAATTGCAAGTCTTCTGGCAGTGTAAAGCTCTACAGCCTTCTTCATACCCTTTTCAAGGGGCGAGTTGGAGAAGTACGTCTCCGCCGTGCCTTCGCCGAGTATTCGCATGTTTCCACGCATACTCACCATAGAATCGCTGTAGTAGATTTTCATGCCGTAGGCGTTGAACACCGCCCTTGTCACTTCCACCCAGCCCCTTGACAAATTCTCAAACCTGAGCTCCAGAATCCCCTCCCTCACGGGGTCAGCCTCAGGTATGGAAGGGTAAACATCACTTTTCCAGTACCTGCAGATCTTACCTGTGCTCACATCGCCATACAGGGTATACTTCTGCCTGGCAATGGTAAAGATGTCCATCACCTCAAGTTTTTTGCCCCCAGAGATGAACACCCCTATTTCAATGGGGAACTTCAGGAAGATTTTCCTCTTTGCCCCTGGCTCAATAACCACAGGCTTCTGGAACTCTATTAAAAGAAGAGGGGTTATCTCCTTGGGCTTGTTTAGAGGCTCCACAGGGTTAACAAGGAGTTTCCCATCTCCCGCGAGGAGCATCTTCTCAACTATCTCGTCACCGCTCTCCCTGCGGTAAACAAAGTTTTCGCCCCTCTCCTCAACCGAAAGGGTGAACTCCCTCTCCATCCTTAAGGGGATATCGTAGATACCGAACACATAGAAAACCTCTAATATATTAAATTCTAAGAACTTGTTTATGATTCTTTCGCCGTGCTTGAAAGAAAAAGTTATATTCAAAGTATGTAATTAATACGAATCAAATCTTCAAATATCTGGATGCAAAATATAATCGACGAAAGAAAAGAATTTGTTGAGGAATTCATATGGGTGATATTGAAATATGTCCTAATAGGGGGCTCTTCTATGCTATTTTGCTTCAGATATAGAAGAGTAAGGGCAGTCATCCTTCTTTTTCAACAAAACTCAACACATCTCAGAACAAGCGAATAAGAATAAAAGGCCCCGCATAGGTCTGGCTGATCAGTGCCTGACTCTGCGCCTTTTCGCAACAGACCACCTCGGGCTGTTAGTAGCGGCGGGCTGAACGGCTCGCCCGAAGGCTCGCCGCTTACACCCCCGCTCTATCAACCGGGTCTTCTACCCGTGCCCTTGTTCTCGGCACCCGTTGCCGTCGCCGGCCCCGGTCCCGTATCGCATAAGCGATACGGATAACGCCGAGAAGTGGTCGCCTCTTTTCGGGAGGGGTTTCGGGCTTAGATGCTTTCAGCCCTTATCCCTTACGGCGTGGCTGCCCGGCAGTGCCCTGTCGAACAACCGGTAGACTAGAGGCCGCGCAGCGCCGTTCCTCTCGTACTAAGCGCTGCTTTCCCTCAGGCGACCGACACCCCCAACAGTTAAAAACTAACCTGTCTCACGACGGTCTAAACCCAGCTCACGATCCCCTTTGATGGGCGAACAACCCCACCCTTGGGTGCTGCTGCACACCCAGGATGGGAAGAGCCGACATCGAAGTAGCAAGCCGCGGGGTCGATGTGAACTCTTGCCCGCGACAACTCAGTTATCCCTGAGGTACCTTTTCTGTTATCACCGGGCCCCACCGAGGAGCACACGGTGGTTCGTTAGGTCACGCTTTCGCGGCTGGATCCCTCTCTGTGCGGGATCCAGTCAGGCCGGCTTTTGCCCTTACACTCTACACCGGATTTCTGACCCGGTTGAGCCGACCTTAGAGCCCCCCTGATATCCTTTCAGGGGGGTGCCGCCCCAGCCAAACTGCCCACCTGCCGGTGTCCCGCCGAAGCGGTTAGTGGCATAACCACGGACGGGCAGTGTTCCATTGGCGCCTCCACCGGAGCTGGCGCCCCGGCTTCGACGGCTCCTGCCTACGCTCTACATCCGCAGCCATGCCACAACGACAGGCTGCAGTAAAGGTCCACAGGGTCTTCTTTACCCGTTGGGGGTCGCTGGTCTGTGCACCAGCACAACAGGTTCACCGGACCGCGGTCGGGGACAGCGGGGCTCTCGTTCATCCATTCATGCAAGCCGCCAATTAAGCGGCAAGGTATTACGCTACCTTAAGAGGGTTATAGTTACCCCCGCCGTTTACCGGCGCTTCGCCCGGTTGTACCCGGGTTTCACGTACCGGCACTGGGCAGGAGTCACCAGCCGTACTAACCCTTTCGGGCTTGCGGCTGGCTGTGTTTTTATTAAACAGTCGGAGCCCCCTGGTCACTGCGACCAGCCCCTCTCAGGGCTGGCACCCCTTCTACCGAAGATACGGGGCCAATTTGCCGAGTTCCCTCGACCGCGTTCCTCCGACACGCCTTGGGCTTCTCACCCAGGGGCACCAGTGTCGGTTCTTGGTACGGTCTCCCGGGGTCCTTCCCTGCTCCCTTTTCACGGGCTCCAGGTCTCAGCCGAAGCCTCCTTACGGAAGCCTGTTCGCGCCTTCACCTGGTTCTCACCATTACGGTTCTCCCCAGGCTTCAGCGCTTAAACAGGACGACAGTCCTGCTCGGCCTAACCCGAAGCGTCGGGAGCAGAGCTTGCGTCGCCGCACGTACCCGGGAGGTGCAGGAATATTAACCTGCTTCCCTTTCGGGCATGTCGTGTTACGCATGCCCTTAGGACCGACTAACCCTCGGCTGACGATCGTTGCCGAGGAAGCCTCGCCCCTTCGGCGGTGGGGATTCTCACCCCACTTTGCTGCTACTACTGGCGGGATTCTCATTCCTGCCCGGTCCACTGGAGCTTACGCCCCAGCTTCTACCCAAGCAGGACGCCTCCCTACCAAATGAGCTTGCGCTCTTCCGGGGTATCGGTGGCCAGCTTAACCCTGTCGATTTTCGGGGCCCTTGACCTCGGCGGGTGAGCTGTTACGCACTCTTTAAAGGGTGGCTGCTTCTAAGCCTACCTTCCCGCTGTCTTGGGCCAAGGACGCCCTTCTTATTTAGTACTTAGCTGGCACTTACGGACCTTAACCCCGGTCGGGGTTATTCCCCTCTCGGACGCGGAGCTTACCCCCACGCCCTCACTCTGGCCTTCTACGGCGTTGGCAACTTCGGAGTTTGACAGGGTGCCGAGGGCTCTCGCCCCCTAAACACCCAATCAGTGCTCTACGTCGCCAACTACCTCCGGCCAGGCTGTGCTGCGACACATTTCGGGAGGAACCAGCTGACACCGGCCTTGATTGGTCTTTCGCCCCTACCCCGAGGTCACCCGAACGATTTGAATATCAGTACCGGTTCGGGCCTCCACGTCGCTTTCGCGACGCTTCACCCTGCCCCGGGGTAGATCGACCGGTTTCGGGTCTTGCGGCCATGACTCCGGGCGCTTTCACACCCCGTCCCTCGCCTCCGAAGAGGCTGCGGACTGTTGGTTTCCCTGCGGCTCCGGGTTTTCACCCTTAGCCTCGCCATGACCGCAAATTCCCCGCCCCGTTTTTCAAAACGTACGTGGCGACGCTGGTCCTCTCCCCTCGTACTCGCGCCTCGCGACGCTTTCCTTCGGGGAGACTCTACCCTTTCACGCCGCCACGGGCTGTAGCCACCTGGTTTCAGGCTCTTTTCACCCCCTGCTAGGGGTACTTTTCAGCTTTCCCTCACGGTACTAGTCCGCTATCGGTCTCGGGACGTATTTAGGGTTGGGAGTCGATGCCTCCCACCTTCACGCGGGATATCCAACCCGCGCTACTCTGGAGCTACCGCTCTCCCTCTCGGATTGCGTCTACGGGGCTTTCACCCTCTACGGCGCCTCGTTCCAGAGGACTTCGACTTCTCCGAGGAGGGAGGCATATGGTAGCTCCGAACCCCACATCTCCCGGGGCTTTCGCCCAGGGATTCGGTTTGCCCTCTGCCGCTTTCGATCGCCTTTACTCACGGCATCGCTGTTGCTTTCTTTTCCTGCGGGTACTCAGATGCTTCATTTCCCCGCGTTCCCACTCCTTACGGAGCGTGCAGGGTTTACCTGCACGGGATTCCCATTCGGGCATCCCGGGTTCTACGGCTACATGCGCCTCGCCCGGGCTTATCGCAGCTTGTCACGCCCTTCGTCGGCGCCCGAGCCGAGCCATCCCCCAGGTGGCGTGGAGCGGTCTGTTGCTACTGGGGCACAGAGTCAGATTGCACTCAGCCAGACCTATGCGGGGCCTCAGCGAGCGATTATCATAATCGCTCTCGGCCTATTGACCCGCAACCGCGAGATTGCGGGCCTCAGTCACTAGATGACCATGATGATGAAAGGGTGAAGTGGACCCGACGGGATTTGAACCCGTGGCCTTCCGGCTGCAAACCGGATGCTCTTCCAACTGAGCTACGGGCCCGGATTAACAGACGCACACTATGTGTGCGCCCACCTCATTACCCGAGCCCTAACGTGTTAAACTTTCTGGAACAGGCTCGGCAGATTTGGTGCCCGGTTAGCGGTGCCGTGCTCAGGAGGTGATCCAACCGCAGCTTCCGCTACGGTTACCTTGTTACGACTTAACCCTCCTCGCGGAGCCCAGACTCGACCTGACCCCGCAGGACCAGGCCTCGAATGGACTCCACTCGGGTGGCTTGACGGGCGGTGTGTGCAAGGAGCAGGGACATATTCACCGCGCGATAGTGACGCGCGATTACTAGGGATTCCGGCTTCACGAGGGCGAGTTGCAGCCCTCGATCCGAACTACGACCGGGTTTCGGGATTTCCTCCTCCTTTCGGAGTCGGAGCCCTTTGTCCCGGCCATTGCAGTCCGCGTGTAGCCCGGGGGATTCGGGGCATACTGACCTACCGTCGCCCGCACCTTCCTCTGGCTTAGCGCCAGCGGTCCCCCTAGAGTGCCCGCCTTCCCCGAAGGGAAGCGCTGGCAACTAGGGGCACGGGTCTCGCTCGTTGCCTGACTTAACAGGACGCCTCACGGTACGAGCTGACGACGGCCATGCACCTCCTCTCGGCTCGTCCGGCAAAGTCATCAGCTTGGCCTTCATCCTGCCGTCGCCCCCGGTGAGATGTCCGGCGTTGAATCCAATTAAACCGCAGACTTCACCCCTTGTGGTGCTCCCCCGCCAATTCCTTTAAGTTTCACTCTTGCGAGCGTACTTCCCAGGCGGCCCGCTTATCACCTTCGCTTCGGCACTGCACGCCCCCGTAGAGCGTGCAACACCTAGCGGGCAGCGTTTACGGCCAGGACTACCGGGGTATCTAATCCCGTTCGCTCCCCTGGCTTTCGTCCCTCACCGTCGGGCCCGTTCTCGCGGAGCGCCTTCGCCACTGGTGGTCCCCCAGGGATTACAGCATTTCACCGCTACCCCTGGAGTACCCTCCGCGTCTCCCGGCCCCGAGTCCGGCAGTATCCCCGCAATTCCTCAGGTTGAGCCTGAGGATTTACACAGGGACTTACCGGACCGGCTACGGACGCTTTAGGCCCAATAATAGTGGCCACCACTCGGGCTGCCGGTGTTACCGCGGCGGCTGGCACCGGTCTTGCCCAGCCCTTATTCGCGGAGCTGTTTACACTCCGCAAAAGCCCCTGCAGTGCAGGGGCACTTGGGGTCCCCCCGTCGCTCTTGCGAGCATTGCGGAGTTTTCGCGCCTGCTGCGCCCCGTAGGGCCTGGGGCCGTGTCTCAGCCCCCATCTCCGGGCGACAGCTCCCACTGCCCGTACCGATCGCAGGCTTGGTGGTCCGTTACACCACCAACTACCTAATCGGCCGCAGGCTCATCCTCGGGCGCCGGAGCTTTCGGAGGAGGATCCTTCCAGACCTCTCCCCCTATCGGGTATTAGCCCCAGTTTCCCGGGGTTATCCCCGACCCGAGGGTAGATTACCCACGTGTTACTGAGCCGTCCGCCCCTGACTTTCCTCCCGAAGGAGGAAAGCCCGGTCGACTCGCATGGCTTAGGCGGACCCCAATAGCAGTGGCCTCCGGCAGGATCAACCGGAATTAGGATTGGCGGGGTTTCCCTGCTCAAAAGGTTTTTTACAAGCACCACTAACCGGGTTTCACCACTGCCGAGCCTACATCAGACCCAAGCGATGAGCTTGAGCCCTCATTGCTGTCATCAACCCTCTTGTCGAGGGTTTCAAAAGAGATCCTCGCGCCCATGCGCGAGCTATAGCGCAGCCAGGATTTTGATGCCCTTCATCTCAGGCTCCTCGCCACCTCCGGGCATTTCGCCGAAGGCTGCGCCCTATTACTAATGGGATGTTAACCTCTTATAACCAATTTTGAGTTTCTGAGAGGTTACTCGGTGTGTATCTTATTGTGCACATGCCGTGTGAAAGCAATGTTGTAAGCTTTCCACGGCGTGTTCCATAGAGTAGCGAGTCACGAGTGCAAGGGTTGTTGTAGCACTCACTTCCTCGGCATGCAGAGTACCTCCCTCACCCGCATATCGAAGAAGCGGTTCATGTTCGCGGGGCGAATTACGCACGCAGTGTCCACGCCTACTCCGCCTGTGCCACCCAGAGCTATAACGTCTTCGTGCGGTGAAACCCTGCCAGCGTCGCATGCCATTATCGCCACCTCAACGCATGTCTTGAGCCCCTGCCCGAAGAGGGCTCGTAAAGTCTCTGCCACAACTTCAACCGTAGAGATGCCGCCGAATCTCCGCGAAAAGGAACGCTCAACGCCACTGAGCGCATGCGTAGCCATTACTATGGGTACTCCCGCCGCCTCCAGGGCACGGCGGTTCTCTTCCTCTAAATCAACGCTTCCTGGCGAGGAGAAGCCCGCATGGTAGGTTACGGCAATTATCTTGACGCGTAGCCCTGAGAAAGCCTCCAGAACCTTAACCGCCGTAGCCCCTGAGGCGCTGGCAACGACCACCTTCTCGATGCCGCCCTCCTTCACGCGCTCCCTTGCAATGCGGATAACCTCGTCGGTGTTCCTCTTGCCGGGGGAGTCAAAATACACAATCTTCCTCTCCATCGCTCAGCCTCCAAAGCTTATTATAGCAGGAAATGCAAGCTTAGCCCATGCTGGAAATACTTGCCCACTCTGGTCCTGCTCGCCTGGGAGTATGGCATCTCGAAGATAAAAAGATTCCCACTCCCAACTTTCTCCTTAACATAACCTCTTCCACCTCCCGCCTAAAGCATGAAGTTTACATCACCCCCTACTGGATGCGCACCTCAAAGGCGCCGGTGGTGGTCCACTACGGAACTCTCGGCGTAGGAGCGAAAATAAGACGCTTTGGAATCCTGCCCAGCGCTGGCTTTGGGCTCGACATCCACAGAGAGCTGGCTGAGCTTGGGGTGGAGAAAACCCTCGCTCTTGCGGAGCAGTTCCCTGAACATGGTGCTATAATCGAAGGGGGTAAGTATCCCGAGCTAAGAGAGCGTGCAGCCCGTAAACTCGCGTCGCGAAGGTTGCTCTGCATAGCCAACGGTGCCAAACTCTGCCAGCGCCCCAGGTTACTGGTGGAGGTTGTTACGCGCGTAAGAGAGGCGGTAAGCCCAAACACTGTGCTTTACTTGCCGGGCGCTCCCCTTGCGCTCTTTCCTGTGCTCGCATACATGGGCGTGGATTTACTGGACGCAAGCTATGCGATAAGCTCGGCACTGCGCGGCTTCTACCTGACCCCTTATGAAAGCTACCCCCTCGATAGAATGAAGGAGCTTCCGTGCACCTGCGAGGTGTGCATTGCAAATGATAAGGAAAGGCTGCAAAATAGCCTCCCACTGCTGGTGAAGCATAACATCGCCATGCTTCGCGGGGTTATGGCAGATATAAGGGAGAGCATGCGCACCGGGAAATTCATAAAGCTGGTGGAGATGAGCGCAAACGCGTCGACGCAGGCAAAAGCGGCGCTGCGCATTCTCTACAGAGAGAAGTACGAATTTCTGGAGAAGTATACCCCAATGGCACCCTAATGTAGGCAGCGAAGCGCTTCCAGAGCCTTTCCTGCGTCACCCTCTCCAGCAGGGAAAGCTGCGATTGCTATGTAGAGAATTCCGTTATGCTCACAATACCAGGCCTTAGACATACCCAGTAGGCGGCCTCTCGCAGCACTGACTTCAAAGGTGTGGAAGATGTGTTCCTCACCTCTATAGCTTCCCACTACCCTAACTTCATCGAGGCCGAACACCTCCCTTACTATACCTCCCAATACTTCCTCAGGAGGTGGAGCGCTCATGTCCAGGCCGACTACAGCGAGCTTACCTTGGTTGGGCAAGCTGTAAACAGCACTTTTGCCCAGTGAATACATTACCGTCCCCTCCTTGGAAATCGCCAGCATGTGCCCATAATTTAAATCGCTGAGGCTCCAGTTATTCCCAGTGCTAACCTCAAGTCCAAGGAAGAGGAGGGTATCCCTATCCTCGGACGAGGCTACCAAACCAGAGAGTGGGGGTGTGAAAACCGGACTGCCTGTGTAGGATTTCTTAAAGGCAATTATATCATTTAAAGGTTCAATCACATGCCTAGGGTCATGATACTTTTTCTTTATGGTATTGAGAGCACTTCTGAATTCAAGCACGGTGTGGTCATCGGTATTCAAAGTCTGCTCTCCTCTCACATATTCTTTTACTTCCTCGGAGTCGAGAAGAAAGGTTTTGAAAAGCTCGTCCGCTAGCTGTAGAGGTCTGTCTTCCCCGTATATGGTAGCGAGGCTCCTTCGAACCTCCTCTCGTGAAAGATAGCTGAGAATTTTTGAGAAGTCGGGGTTTATCTCCTGCTGCGATGCGAGAATAATCATATCTGCGCCCGAGTTGTAAACCTGAACGTAGGGAAAGACGCTGCTAATCGTTCGAAGCATTATTTTTATATCCTCGCTGTCGTGCTCATACATGGGTGCCCACTGGCAGAATATGCCGTCTTCTTTTAAATGCTGGCGCACTATTTCAAAGAACTCCTTAGTAAATAGATGTCCCTCGCCCGAGATCCACGGATTTGAGGGCTCTGAGATTATCACATCATATTTATCCGAGGAGTGCCACAGGTGATTTCTGCCGTCGGCGAAGATTAGCTTTACCCTCGGATCTCTAAGCACGTGGTTATTGTACTGAGAGAAGTACTTTTCTGCGACTTCAGCAACGAGGGGGTTTATCTCGATGTTGTCTATTTTTTCCACCGGCATCGTCGCAATAGCGGCAAGGGTGAAGCCTCCGCCCAAGCCAATGTTAAGCACATCCTTGGCATTGCCATGGATCATTAAAGGTAGGTAGGCTATCAAGTATTGCGTCTCCATGTCTTCGCGAGTTGTACTTGCTTCGGTCTTGCCGTTAACTGCAAGATAAAGGCCCTCGCTGTCCCTGCCAACCATCACCAGACCATAGAGACCAAACCTGCTGTAGATTATTTCAAAGCTCTCCTTTGCCTCCTTCCACTCTTCCAAGCTCGAAAACCTCTTGCCAGCGTAGTAAACCCCGGCAAAAGTGGGGTCTATCCTGTAGCTGGCGATAAAGAGAGAAAGAAGGAGAGAAACAAAAAGAAGGGAGTAGAACTGCCTTTTCCGCTTCCTGAAGTACCTGCCAAGAGGCAGTGAATATATACCCTGCATCGCCAGCAGCCTATCAGAGTAGAGGAAGAGAAGGAGAGCTACGGAGATGTTGGCGAGAGCTGCAATGAGCGTCGCCTTTTCAACACCCAAGCTTGGGATGAGCACAAATCCAGTTAGGAATGCTCCTGCTATGCTTCCAAATGTATTGGCTGAGAAAACTTCCCCTATGGCGGTGCCTATTCTCGCCTCGTCGGCAGCGAAAATTCTGCTTACAAGAGGTAGCGTTGCACCCATTAGTGTTGTGGGAAAGAGAAGAAAGAAGGGTATTATGAACCATGAGAGCAGGAAGTAGTGGTAGGAAGGCGCTGTCAGGTAGAAGCGCAGATAGGGCTCGTCAAGCTTTGTGAAAACTGGAAGCAGCAAAAGCCCAAAAAGGCCTATTGCGAGTTCAACAAAAGAGAAGGTTATTATTGGCATTCTCAGACGGTCAACCACCCTGCTTATGAGGTAGCTTCCAAGGGCAAGACCGATGAAGAAACACGTAAGCATAACCGAAAAGGCGTAGGTTGATGCACCGTAGACAAGCATAAGCAACTGCGTCCATATCTGCTCATAACTAAGTGCAGCGAATCCTGAAAGGAAAAATCCAAAGAGAATGAGCTTGTCCAGCACAGGGTGTGTTTTATTCAGCGGCCTCACCCCCCCTCGGCGATGAAAAGTTGTAAATCGCTATGCCCAGGAGCAGGTTTATGGCAGCAGCGGCAAATATGGTATTCTTAAGCCCGAGATATGGAAGAAAAATAAATCCGGTGAGAAATGAGCCCATGGCAGCACCCAGGGTATCGGCGGTATAAACAACGCCCACGCGTTTGCCGAGAGTGGCAATGCCACTGGCGTAAATTTTTCCTACTAGGGGAAAGGTTCCACCTATCAGCGCAGTTGGAGGAAGAAGCACAAAAAAGCAGAGCAAAAACTTGGATAAAGAAAATAAGAAGGTTCCCTCGAAGAGGTCGTGGAAGAAAAAGAAGGGATAGCGAAGAAAAGGGAATATCGCCAGTGTGCCAACGCCGTAGGTACCGATTCCAATCTCGAGCAGGGCAAAGAGCTTTACCGGATTTTCGTAGCGGTCAGCAAGTTTCCCGAAGATGTAACTCCCCAGGGCTAGCCCCGCCATGAAGGATGTGAGAATGGTACTCACCGCATAAACCGAAGTGCCAAAAATGTAGGTAAGTTCCCTGCTCCACGCAACCTCGTAAATTAGAGAGGCAAAATTAGATATAGCAAAACCTAAGAGGATGGCCCATGCAAACCGCATCAATCTCTCCTCTCATATTAACAGTAGACCAGCAGACTTAAGCCTGTTGAGGGTTTCCCTCACAATTTCCTCTTCAACTTTAAGTTTAATAGCCAGTTCTTCTATGTCCCTGACATCATTGCTTGCAAGTTGCTTGAGAATCTCTTCCTCAAGAGGCAATGCCACCACTCTCCAAAAGCCCCTCTTTATTCAATATAATTTTAATTAATTAACATGTATAAATATTTTATTTGAAATTTTTTTATATAACTCAAGAGATTTATAAATCCTTTTCAGAAATCAGAGAGCTGTCATAAGCTCCCTCAGAATATTCAGTGCCCTCTCCCCTTTACCGGTAATGTAGTACTCCTTGTTTATATTCTGGTCAACAAGACCTGCTTCCCTGAGCTGGCGCAGATGAAAGCTTAGCTTCGTGGGGTCGTCTAAGTTAATCTTGCCAAGTATCCTGCTAAAGGACGCTTTCCCCTCAGCTTCGATTATCTTCAGCGCATTTCTCCTTATGGGATTTGCCAGCACCTTAAGCGTGATCTCAAGCTCCTCCTCAACATCCCGTGGCGCTGAGAGGAACTCCTCCTTGAACTTCGCCTCCTCGAGCACGCGCTTTATTGAAGACTGTATCTCGTTTATCTTAAAGGGCTTAGCTATATAGTCGCTTGCACCGCGCTTCATAGCCTCAACCGCGTTCTCTATTGTAGCGAAGGCTGTAATCATGATAACCTGCGTCTTTGGCTTAACGCGCTTAACATGGGTTAAAATCTCCATCCCATCAGCCTTCGGCATGAGCAGGTCGGTTATAACCACATCGTATTGCTCGCTGTCAATCTTCTGAAGAGCCTTCTCACCGGAAAGGACGTATTCCACTTCAAAACCCTCGTCTGCGAGAATCTCCGCCAGGGTTTCGCATATCTGTGAGTCATCGTCCACGATAAGTATTCTCACCATAACCTTCCCTTTTAAACTATGGGGCTTCTTTATATATTTTATTTTCTATCCAGCCCAAAATCAGGCGCCACAGGAAGTGTTATTGTGAAGCTCGTACCCTTGCCGAGTTCACTTTCCACCTCTATCTTACCGCCATGCCTCTCAATAACCCCATGAACTATAGCTAAACCCAGGCCCGTGCCCTTGCCCAGCTCCTTTGTGGTGAAGAATGGCTCAAATATCCTAGAGAGGTGCTCCTTTGGAATCCCCCTACCCGTGTCGCTGATTTTTATCTCAACTGCACCATCCTTCGCCCTCGTGCTAACTGCTATTTCCCCTTCATCGTCTATCGCCTGGATGGCGTTGAGTATAACATTTGCAAAAGCCTGCTTAAGCTGAAGCTCATCACCCTTAATCAGGGGCAGTTCTCCAAAGTCCTTTTTGAGGGTGATGTTCCCCATGTGGAAGCTAAGCTCTTCAAGCACTCGTGTAAGAAGGTTGTTAATATCAACATCCCCTATCTCAGGCGTTATCTGCCTCGCAAAGTTCAGAAGGCTTCTGGCAATCTTCGCTGCCCCCTCCACCTGTCTCTCTATAATCCTTAGCTTCCTCAGCACCTTCTCATCCTCGACCTCACGCAGAAGCTGCTCTGTAATTAAGCTCACACTTGTAAGCGGGTTGTTAATCTCATGCGCAACGCCTGCGGCAAGCTGACCTATAGATGCGAGCTTCTCAGCCTCAAAAATCTGCTTCTCAAGCCTCTCCTTCTCCTTTTCGGAGGTTATGTCTCTCGCAACACCTATGAGCGCTCTAGCTTCGCCTCTGGCGTCCAAAATCTGCCTCATGCTCAGGTATGCAGGGAAAGTTTCCCCGTTGCTACGCTTAAGCGTGGCTTCCCCGTCAAACCTTCCCTCTTTCACCACTCTATTTAATATCCTCTCCGCCTCTGAGATGTCCTCAAAAAGGGTCTTAATGTGACTTCCAATTAGCTCTGCCTCAGTGTAGCCAAACATCTGCTCAGCACTCCGGTTGCATGAGAGGATGTACCCCTCGGTGGTTGAAGTGCTTATGGCAAGGTCTACAGTGTTGAGAATGCTGGAAACAAACTCGCTCTGCTCCCTCAGCGCGGCCTCGAAGCGCCGCCGCTCCTCTATAGAGCGCTCAACTATGAAACCCACAAAGGGGAACAGCAGGGAGAGGACTGTTATTGCAACATGCTCGTAGAGGTCTTCAACAAGGTGGAAGTAAAATTCTTCTTGCCCATATATAAGATACTCGTAACCATAGTAGCCAGCGGAGACGGTTATTCCAAATAGAGAGATTGTTATTCCGAGAATGTATTTTCTAAGCGTCTCCACAACACCCATCGTATACTCACGAAATCCAGCCCTCTCCAAAAATTACTAAAAGATTTTTAAATTTTCAGGGATTGTCAGGATCAACCTTAACTAGAAGCTTTGTATAGCGGTCATTATAGATAAAATAGCTCTCAGCCCTGTGCTGCCTGTAGTAGTCCTCCCGCCTCCACTGCCATGGGGAGAAGTTACCCAGATAGGGAGTAGCGTCGAGAACATACCATTCGCCGTTGTAGTAAAGCTCCACCCAGGCGTGGTTCTCCGGTGGAATGTCTGGGTGGTATCCATCTTCATACACCGTTCCCAAAGCGACATACACATGCTCCTTAGGTATACCCTGCGCCCTCAATATGGAAGCAAGAAGGCTTGCCTTCTCTATGCAGTTACCCACCCTCGCCTCCAAGACCTCCTCCGCATTTTTTGATGAATTTGTGAAGGGGTCATAGGCTATCTCGTCCCTTACGAAGTAGTAGGCAGCCTCTGGCGAACGCAGCTGCACCGCAATTGCCCTTACCTTCGCCGCCTCTGGCTTGAGATGCGAGGGAATTTCCATCAAATTCACAGAGTTTATTGTATAGTCAACAAAGCGTATTTCATTGAGAAGTTGGGTTTTCTGGAATTTTAGCTTCTCTACATCGCGCTTGTACTTCATTAAAGCGTCTTTCTCAGCTTCAAGCAGTTTTTCTCTCTCCTCAAGCTTTTTCTCGAGATGGATGACATGGACAGCTAACCCCATAAGAAGAAGCAGAATCACAGCGTTAAATACAAAACTTCTTGGACCCATGGTACCATCTTCTTGAAGGGGGCTTCAATAATCTCCAGGGCTATTGAAATTTATTTCAAATAATATCTCCTAACACAATAAAAAATTACCGAATCCTGCCTGAGAAGCAAGCTCTGTCCCTGTTCTTCTCTCCATTTAATCCTCACTGGATGCATCAATCGCCAAAATGAATACACCAAATTGGCTTTTTTAAATTTCACCTAAAACTGTGCAGGCAAATAAACATTATTTTGTATAGTCTAAAACTTTAATCGAAAAATAAATTATAAATTTAGGGAGAAATTCCTCTGAGCTTATCCCTCGCTGCCAGGAAGAATTTCTGTGCAATTTCGGTGCAGTAGTCGGCATAGCTCCAGGGCAGAGGCTGGTACCTCCCCTTTACGTATATCAGCGTAATCTCGGCAAAAACACCGCTCCCAAGGTAGATCCTGTGAGCGCGCTCCTTTGTGGTGGAGAGCACAACGCTGCCCAGCGTAACGTAGCCCGGGTCCAAGTTCACCCTTCTCTTTTGCTCCACTGAAAGCGCCCTCTCAATCTCAAGGCATTTAAGCTTCATCTCAACGAGCTTATCCCTCTCCACAAGCTCCTCAAAGCCGAGAAAGAGCTTTTTGAGGTGGCTTCCAAACTCCGCCTCGTAGTAGCGGGTGAAGTTGAACTCGAAGGTCTCGCTTTTTAAATCAATTGTGCCAAAGGCGGCCTCCAGCTCTCCAATCGCTCTCTCGAGAGCTCTCTCTTCTCTGAACATCGCAGCCACGAACAGCTTTGCTGGAGAGGGTACTCCCAAACTACCACCATATCAAATTTGATTATAGACATTAATCTTGGCAGCGAGGATGTAAAGCTATCGGAGGCAGAGATATACAGACCTTCCTAGATGAGTGGATTGCGGTCAAGGTACGAGAGAAGGAAAAGAGGGAGAGGGAACCTCAAGAGGCAAGACCTGCACGTTACGTGCGCCTAAAGCCGCGGGGCTACCCCCTGCGCGACGTCTCTCGCACATCGCCGCTGAGCATAGCCGATGAGAAGCTTTTTGAGATTTACGCAAAGGAGCAGTGGTTGGGCGCGACGGTGGCGAAGGGCGACATACTCTTCGACCAGCGTTTAATACCAGACTTCGCATTCGAAGTAGTGAAAGTTCTGCCCCGCGGAGAGGTCACAATAACCGAGGATACTCGAATCTACGTTGAGAAGCCGGAGCCAGAAAAGAAGCCTGTGGCAAAGGTTACCTTCAGCGACATAATTGGTCACGAAGATGTAAAGCGGAAGTGCAGGATTATAATGAAGTACCTCCGCGAGCCCAAGCGTTTTGGTGAGTGGGCTCCGAAGAATGTGCTCTTCTATGGTCCACCAGGTACAGGCAAGACCATGACCGCCAAGGCTCTGGCAAATGAAACCTCTGCAAGGCTCTTCCTGATACGCGCCACAGATTTGATAGGCGAGTACGTGGGCGACGGGAGCAAGCGCATCCACGAGCTTTACCTTGCAGCCAAGGAGAGCGCCCCGAGCGTGATCTTCATCGACGAGCTTGACGCCATAGGTTTAGACAGGAGCTACCAGAGCATTCGCGGTGATGTGAGCGAGGTGGTAAATGCGCTGCTCACCGAGCTTGAGGGCATCCACGAGAACCTAGGCGTCGTGACGATAGCGGCGACCAACAACCCCGCGCTCCTCGACCGCGCGCTGCGAAGCCGCTTCGAGGAAGAAATAGCCTTCCAGCTTCCCACAGAGAAGGAGAGGTACGAGATACTCAAACACTACGCAGCTAAGCTCCCGCTACCAGTGGAGGTTGACCTCAGGGAATATGCGAAGCGCACCCACAACTTCTCGGGGCGAGATATCAAGGACAAGCTTCTGAAGGTTGCGCTCCACCGCGCTATTCTGGAAGACTCGCCAATGATTAAGAGGGAGCACCTTGAGTACGCGCTGAAGCGCATACCCGCGATACCAGAGCCTAAGGAGTTGTACGTGTAGCAACCTTTTTATCCTATCTTCCCAATCTCCTCCTCATGGAGATACTCCCTCTGCTGTGCGACAAAGCCCCTGACGTGGAGGCTCTTAAGAGGTATAAAATACAGCTGCTTGATGCGCGCTGCCTCGCCGGCAGAGAACATCTTGAATTTGCGGTGGAGCAGGCAAAGAAGGCATTCGAGAGGAGGGAAAACATCTCCAGCGATTTTCTGATAGAGGTACTGGTGCGCGCCTCCGCAACTAGGCAGATAAAGGTTGCCCTCGAGAGGCTTGGAATCGGAGATTCGCGGGAGGTGATTGCCATAGCTGAGGAGGTGCCTAAGGATTTCCTAGAGCGATACTCCTGCCGCGTCTGCGAGGAGGTTCTCGAAGTAACAGAGGAGAAATATAAGCGCCTTAAGGAAATCTACGGCATCACCGAGGCAGAGATTCAAACCTTAGCGGGGGCGAGCTTTGAGAGCCGCGTGCATGTGCTCAAGGAGCTTATTAAAGAAAGGATAGCCCTCATCGCTGCGGAGTAACATAAAGTTTATTAACAAAAGTAATAAAGACTTCTTTGATGTTCGACCTGCCAACGCCCGAGGATTTAAAAAGGTGCCGTAAACGCTTAGGGCTAACACAGACGCAGCTTGCAGAGAAGGCGGGGGTAAGTCAATCGCTCATCGCGAGGATAGAGGCCGGTGACATAGACCCCAGGCTCTCAACGTTGAAGAAGATAGTTAACGCCCTTAATGAGAAGGACGTAAAGGTGAAGGTTCCTGTAGAGAAGATAATGAAATCCCCCGTTATCCACGTGTCGCCTGCCGATACTCTCGGCGAGGCATCGCGTTTAATGGAGAGGCACGGCATCTCCCAGCTTCCGGTGCTTGAGAAAGACGTGCAAGTGGGCAGCATCACCGAGGACCAAGTGCTTAAAGCTCTGGATTTTGATGACCCCTCCAAAATAAGGGTGAAGCGTGTTGCCGAGGTGATGGGCGAAGGATTTCCCACGGTAAGCAAGGATACAGACGTAAAGGTGGTATCAAAGCTCATAGAGAGCAACCGTGCTGTGCTTGTTGTGGAAAAGGGCAGGGTTAAAGGGATAGTGACCAAGGCAGACCTTCTTAGGCTTATGGAGGGGTAACATGAACATCGCTGACATCCCTATCAGATTTGCTCTGGGACTGCTTATTCTCGATATATCTGCTTTCTTTTTGGCTCTTTTTATTATTAAAAGGAAGAGGTCCATGAAAAGCGTCGCCAGAAGGAGACACACAAGAAAGTCAATACTCGATAAGTGACTTCGGAAAGGTTTATTTATGCATACCCTTTATTCATAACTCATGGATTTCACCGACCTGAGCTTCGCTTTGGAAGATGTGATTCTCCCCAACGCTACATACCTCGCCGCCTCTGCGGTTGCTGTTTTTACTTTAGCCATTCTGTACAAACGTCGCGGTGGTTCTAAGAAGGAGGAGAAGATTGAAGCCCTTGAAAAGTCTGAAGCCGAGAAGGTGAAGCTCTTAAAGCAGGTTGAAGCCCTGGAAGAGGAGAAGCGCGCTCTGGAGGCGGAGCTTGCCAAAGTCAGAGAAGCGCTGGAGATGGAGAAAAAGGAGCGCGCTGCCAGAGAGGCGGAGGTGAAGGAGAAGCTCAAGTCGAGCGAGAAGGAGCTTCTCAAGGTTAATGCCCTGAAGGATGAGATAGAGCTTCTTAGGCGGAGGATAGGCGAACTGGAGCAGGAGCGAAAGGAGCTTGAGGAGAAGTACATAGAGGAGATGCAGGCGCAGAAGGTGGAGTTTGAGGTTAAGCTGAAGGAAAAGGACAAGGAAGTGCAGGAGGCGCTGCTCAGAGCTGAGAAGGACAAAAATGCCCTCAGAAAGGAGTATGAGCAGAAGATTCTGGAGCTGGAAAAGAGCATCGACGACCAGGCACTGGAACACCAGAAGGCGATTGAGACCCTGCGGCACGAGTATGAGCTCAAAATTAAGTCACTGGAAGACAAGATGAAGGCGATGGAGAAGAAGCATGAGGAGGAAATCGAGGTTCTCAGGAAGGAGGCTGAGAGGGAGAAGGAAGCTGAGGTTAGCAAGCTCAGGGCTGAGATGAAGGCTGAGATAGAGAGGTACGAGCGGAGGATAAAGGAACTTAAGGAGAAGACCAAGGAAACAGTGCAGAAGGTGATAGAGGACAAGGAGGAGCTTATAAAATCTCTGCGCGAAGAGGTTGAGGAGCTAAAGACCCAGAACGAGAAGCTGAGAGAGCAGATAAGGTTGATGGAGATAGACAGGCTGTGATAACTATGACTGTACTATTTTACTTTTATGGCGAGGCGTTCACCCCTGTGCATGTTGCAGCTGTCGCTCTGCCACTGCTTGTTGCCATTTTCCTTGCCATCAGGCTTAAAAAAGCCATGCAAAACATAGAGAGGCTGAAGAAGAGGGTGGAGGAGATAGACAACGAGAAGGCAGAGATATTTTCAAAAAAGGAGGCTCTTGAGAGGGAAGCAAGTGAGCTTAGAGCTAGAGTTGAAAAGCTTGAGAAGGAATACTTAGAAAAGCGGGAGGAGATAGAAGCCAGGGAGAAGGAGGTTGCGGAGAAGGAGAAGGTTCTGAGCGAGGAGTTGCTTAAGGTAAGTGCAATGCGAGATACCATAGAGATGTACCGCGAAAAGGTTGCTATGCTAGAGAAGGAGATTGAAAATCTCAGACGTGAGGTGGAGAGCAGAGAGGAAGCCCACAAAAAAGAGCTTGACGAGGTAAGGAAAAAATTTGAGGAGCAGTCAAAAGAAATTAAATCAAAAGCCAGAGAGATTGTATCAAAATTTTCAGAAGAAAAAGACGCCAAAATCAAAGCTCTTGAAGCTGAAAACAAGAAGCTCAAGAAGAAGGTTGAAGAGCTCACGAAAAGGCTTTCCCTGTGGGAGTCGGTGGAAGACCTATGAGCCTCGCCTCTGAGTTTTCAGAGCTTGCTGAAGAGGGGAGAAGGCTTAAGGAGGTGGAGAATTACAGGGAGCTGGCGATGAGGTACAGGGAGTGGAGCCTTATGGCACTGAACTCCCTTATTGAGATTTTTGGCAGGGATTCGGAGCTGACCCGTGATTTCATAAACGATAAAACCATAGCCGAGGAAATTATCTCTAATCTTGCCAAGCGTGGCCCTGCACTCGTGGGTCTATCCCGCTTTTTAAGCGCAGATGCGAGGAAGCTGGAGGTGCTCCTGGACAGGCAGGTTGGAATCCTAGCGGCGGCTGAGAAGGCTTCTGAGAGCGAGGCGACCAAGCTGAAGGCGAGGCTTAAGCGAAGGGTGCTGGCTGATTTACTGCACAGGGCGAGAAGGCTTCTTGAGAAGGATTTGAAGGATCCCGCTGCAGTACTCGGCGGCGAGGTGCTTCTGGAAATCCTGCGGGAGCGCTGCGACACTATGGGGGTGGATTACTCTGCCAGTGATACCGCAGACACGCTGCTAGCGCTGCTCAAAGATAAGGACAAGGAAGCAAGGAGGTTTGAGCGCCTCGCGGCGATAGGCGAAGCCGCCGTGGAGGGAAATTTCTTCTCATACACAAAAAGCGATGTACAGAGGATGCTGGAAGAGCTTAAAGGTATTGTTGAAGCACGTTAGTCGGCGTCATCCGCTCTGAGCTTCTCTCTCCTTCCTTGCCTTCTCAACTGCGCGCTCCACCAGTCTTGGCGCGAGACCAATGTAGTTCTCCGGCTTCAGCGCTGCATCAATCTCCTCCTCGCTGAGGTAGCGCCTTACCTCTTCGCTCCCCTTGAGCACCTCGGCATAGGCTTTGCCCTCCTTCCACGCCTTCACCGCCAGTCTGCGCAGAAGCTCATGCGCCTCCTGGCGGCTCATCCCTCGCTTTGTCAGCTGAATCATCACTGCTTCCGCTAGGTTTAGTCCCCGCGTAAGGGCGAGGTTGCGCTTTATGTTATCCTCATGCAGCTCCAGCCTCGCCAGGATTCGCTTCGCCCGCTTGAGCATCTCGTCAAGCAGTATGAAACTCTCGGGAATAATCACCCGCTCGGCACTTGAATTTGTGAGGTCGCGCTCGTGCTCCAACGAAACATTCTCCAGCGCCACAAAGAGGTTGCTTTTGACTACTCTCGCCAAGCCGCAGATGTTCTCCGCGTTTATGGGATTGCGTTTGTGGGGCATCGTGCTCGAGCCTACCTGCTTATCCTCAGCGAATGGCTCGCTCACCTCTGCGATTTCAGTGCGCATAAGGTTGCGAATCTCCTTGGCGATTTTGTCCAGAGTCGCTGCTATGAGCGCCAGCAGAGCGAGAAGCTCCGCATAGCGGTCGCGCTGCACCACCTGCGAAGAAACGAGGGCAGCGCGCAACCCAAGCTGACGCATTACCTCTTCCTGAAGCTCAATTCCGCGCTCGCCAAAGCCTGCCATTGTGCCTACGGCACCGCTCATCTTGCCCACGAGTATGCGCTTCTTAGCCTCGCTTATTCGCTGGAGGTGGCGTCTCACCTCCCGAGCCCATATCGCAAACTTTAAGCCATAGGTTATCGGCAGAGCGTGCTGCCCATGGGTCCTGCCTATGGCTACAGTATTCTTATGCTTCTCCGCAAGCTGGAGCAGAATACCCTCAAGCTCGGAGAGGTCCTTCTCCACTATTGCCAGAGCCTCTTTAAACTGCAAAGCGTTAGCCGTGTCTATAATGTCGTAGGAGGTGGCGCCCAGGTGAACATATTTGCCTGCGTCGCCGCACTGCTCCGCCAGAGCCTTAACCACCGCCATTAAATCGTGGCGAATCTCTGCCTCGATTTCCTTAACCCGCTCAAGCTTCACATAGCGCGTCGACGCCCTGCGCGCTATTTCCTGGGCAGCTTCCTCCGGAATGTTCCCCAGCTTGGCGTGAGCTCTAGCAAGGGCAGCCTCAACATCCAGAAGCTTCTGGAGCCTCGCTTCCTCCTCAAAGATACGCTTCATCTCCTCGCTGCCATACCGGAACTCAATGGGATGCACAGCCATGGTAAAAGCAACGCAGTTGGGGGTTATAAATATTCCCTTTGCGAGGTTAGGTAACACAAGAAGGACATGCACCTTGACTCCGCCCTGGCACTGTTCATCGCCATAGGCATAATCCTGCTGCTCATAAAACTCAGGAAGCACGTGGGGTATGCCATATTAGCCGGAGCCAGCTTTCTCGCCCTGGCTACGCTATCTTCGCGAGAGGCGCTCACACTTGCTTTTTCAACTCTTACAAGCGGGGCAACGCTGAAGCTCATGCTCATCCTCTTTTCAGTGCTCCTGCTCAGCTACACCATGGAGAGCGCCGGCATGCTCTCCAGACTTACATCGGCGATCTCGAAGATAGGTGGCAAGGCAGTGCTGGTAACCGTACCCCTGCTAATAGGTCTCCTGCCCATGCCCGCGGGAGCGCTTGTTTCGGCGATGATGATCTCAGGTTTGGTGAGGGAGCAGGGGATAGCACGAGAAAAAGCTACCTTCGCCAACTACTGGTTCCGCCACCTCTGGATACCCACCTGGCCTCTATACCCTGCGTTTTTGATTACCATGGGCGTAGTTGAGGCAGGCACCCTGCAGCTGGTAGAGATAAACCTCCCCTTAACTCTAGCCGCCCTCGTGGCAGGACTGCTCATCGCCTACCCAGACCTGGAGTTTCGCTCAAATGGCAATTTTAAGGACGCCCTGCCAGAGCTGATGCTAAACGCCTGGCCCATAGCGGCGATAATCCTCCTTGCCCTGGTTATAAAGGTAGAGCTTGCCTATGCTATGCTTGCTGTGCTCGTTTTGACACTCGCCTACACCAGACCCTCAAAGGCTGAGCTTAAGGAAATAAGCAGAAAGGCGCTTGACCCCAGGATGGCGGTGCTTATCTACGGGGTGATGCTCTTCCGCAATGGCATAGAGGCGAGCAGTGCAGCATCGCGAGTAATAGATTTACTCAGCGGCGCGGGTTTGCCAATAGCTGTTGTAGCCCCCTTAGTGAGCTTCCTCATAGGCTTTGCCGTGGGCATAGAGATGGGACCGCCCAGCATCGCTTTGCCCCTCTTCATCTCCTTCGTGGGCAGGGGCGATGCCCTCGTTGGCGAACACCTCTTGCTTATCTTCGCCGCGGGCTACCTGGGGGTGCAGCTTTCGCCAATGCACCTGTGTTTCACTGTCAGCGTGGACTACTTCAAGGCGAGTATGAGCAGGGTTTACCGTTACGTCGGCTTAGCCAGCGTTCTTAGCTTTGCGATGGTGGCTGGGTTTGTTGCTCTTCGTGGGGTTGTATAAAAAAAGTAGGGCATCACTTCAGCATTAGCACCAAGTCGCGCCTGCCAGGCGTAACATCGCTGCCCAGGCGCACCTCTATCTCGTCGCCCTCCTTCCAGCCCGCTAGGCGTACAAGCTCGCGTGGAAGCTGAATGTAGTACTCACCCTTCATGGTTTTCTGAAGTCTTACCATTGGATCACCTCACCTGATGGCAATCTTCACTTTCCGCCAAGATTTTTATATAAGGCACTGCAACTTATATTGAGGCAGGAAGAGCTATGCCTAGAAAAATTAAAGAGGCAAAGACGGATTACTCTGCTAATGAACGCTACCAGGCATTTTTTCGGTGGGAGAGGGACTACAAGAAGAGAGTCCTTAGGGAGCTGACACCGAAACGAGCCTTTGAGATTTTTTCAGAACTGTACGACCTTGTAAAGATAGACCAAGAAATCCTCAAAAAACTGAGAATGAAAAGGATTAAACATCTTATGAGGGTCAGAAAGCGCCTAGCAAAGCTTGAGGGGGCTTCAGAGTGAGGGAGCTTTTGCAAGCGCTTAGTGATATTCAGGACTTCCTAAGAAATAAAGGGATCCCATACATGATAATAGGGGGAATAGCTAACCTTGTGTGGGGTGAGCCCAGAACCACACTTGACATCGATATTACTGTTTATGTACCACAAAAAGAGATTGAAAATTTCATCGATGAAATAGGAAGGAGATTTAGAATTCTTGTGGATAATCCTTTGGAGTTCGTAAGAAAAACCCATGTATTGCCGGTGGAAACGGAGAATTCCATTAGGCTAGACATTATTTTAGCAGGGCTCGACTATGAGAGGAAGGCAATTGAGAGAGCGTTGGATGTTGAGATTGAAGAAGGAATTAAGGTAAGAATATGTACACCAGAGGATTTGATTATTCACAAGGCGGTATCCGAGAGGGCACGAGACTGGCAGGATATTGAAGGCATAATTATAAGGACAGGAGATAAACTCGATATGGACTATCTTATGCCCTGCCTTAAAGAGCTCTCAGTTATTTTAGAAAAACCGGAAATGTTACCCTACACATCCAGCACCCTGACTTCCTTCGCGTGCTCCTGGATGAACTCCCTTCTCGGCTCCACCTGGTCGCCCATGAGGATGGTGAAGATTCTGTCTGCCTCTATGGCGTCTTCCACTGTAACCTTGAGCAGAGTCCTGTTCTTCGGGTCCATCGTCGTCTCCCAGAGCTGCTGCGGGTTCATCTCACCCAAACCCTTGTAGCGCTGCACAGTAACGCCATCTCTGCCCAGCTTCTCTAACACGCGCTCCAGCTCCTGCTCGCTGTAAATATACACTTCCTTCTTGCCCTTCTTCACCTTGTACAGCGGAGGCTGGGCTATGTACACATAGCCCCTTTCGATCAGCGGGAGCATATAGCGATAGAAGAAGGTGAGCAGGAGAGTGCGTATATGAGCGCCGTCCACGTCTGCGTCGGTCATTATTATTATCTTGTGGTAGCGCGCCTTCTCAACGTCGAACTCATCGCCAATGCCAGCGCCTATGGCCGTGATCATGGCACGGATCTCCTCGTTCTTGAGGATCTTGTCCAGGCGCGCTTTCTCCACGTTCAGAATCTTGCCGCGCAGCGGGAGAATCGCCTGGAAGCGTCTATCCCTTCCCTGCTTCGCGCTACCCCCAGCTGAGTCGCCCTCGACGATATAAAGCTCGCTCTTCGCAGGATCGCGCTCCTGGCAGTCTGCCAGCTTGCCTGGCAATCCCTGGCCATCAAGAGCATTCTTGCGCCTCGCTAATTCCCTCGCCTTGCGCGCCGCCTCTCTTGCGCGGGCGGCAACTATGCACTTATTTATAATCTTCCTAGCTACGCTTGGATTCTCCTCAAAGAACCTGCTAAGCCCCTCGTTCACCACACTCTCCACTATACCCTTAACCTCACTGTTGCCCAGCTTGGTCTTGGTCTGCCCCTCAAACTGCGGCTCAGGGATACGGATGCTGAGCACCGCTGTTAAACCCTCGCGCACATCCTCGCCGCTGAGCGTTACGTCGCCTTTAAGCAGGTTGTTCTTCTTCCCGTACTCGTTTATAACCCTGGTTAAAGCGGAGCGGAAGCCGGTGACGTGGGTACCACCCTCTATCGTATTGATGCTGTTCACAAAAGCATAGAAGTTCTCGCGGAAGCTGGTGGTGTACTGCATCGCCAGCTCTACGTAGGTGGAATCCCGCTGGGCTTCGAAGTATATCACCTTCCTGTGCAGTGGCTCCTTGCCGGAGTTGAGCCACTTCACAAAGGCTATCAATCCGCCAGAATAACTGAAGGTGACCTCCTTGCCTGTGCGCTCATCGCGCAGTATAATCTTGATTCCCTTATTCAAAAACGCCAGCTCACGGAAGCGCGCCGCCAGCGTGTCGAAGTTAAACTCAGTGGTCTCAAAAATCTCGGGATCGGGTTTAAAGGTAATCTTTGTGCCGGTACGCTTCGATTTGCCTACAACGCGCATCTCCTCCACGGGCTTGCCGCGCTCAAAGCGCTGCCTGAACACCTTGCCTTCGCGGCGAACCTCGGCGACGAGCCACTCGCTCAGCGCATTAACAACGCTCACACCAACGCCGTGCAGTCCACCGGAGATGCGGTAAACCTTCTTGCCGAACTTTCCGCCGGCATGGAGCATGGTGAGAGCTATCTCTAGCCCGGGTTTGTTGTACTTGGGGTGTATATCAGTGGGTATTCCGCGCCCGTTGTCCGCGATGCTTATGCTGCCGTCGCGGTGGATGGTTACCTCTATCTTATTGCAGTAGCCCGCAAGCGCTTCGTCGATGCTGTTATCAACCACCTCATAAACAAGGTGGTGCAGACCTCTCGCTGAGGTCGAACCTATGTACATACCCGGGCGTCGCCTTACTGCTTCCAGGCCCTCAAGAACCTCGATGTCCTTCGCGGCATACTCTTCTCCCATGTTCATCCCAAAAACAGTTGTTCTAACGCAGATATAAATCTTTCAATCTCATATTATACGGGGAGGATACCTTTATAATAGGTTGTTGAAATATATCCTCAGCGAGGCGAAATGACGCGCAGAGAGGAGATAATTCGCGAGCTCGAGGCACAGAGCAGGAGTATTGACGAGCTGGCTAGGCTTTTTCAGTGCTCCAGGCGTGAGATTCTCGCCGACTTAAAGCATGTGCAACGCACCCTGCGCAGCCGGGAAAAGCGCCTCTACGTCCTGCCTGCGGTATGCAACTCCTGTGGGGAGCCTATAAATATCACAAGGCTGAAAAACATTAAACGCTGCCCAAAATGCAAGTCCACCTACGTTACGCCTGCCAGGTTTATTATAAAACGTGGTTAGAATGGAACAAGCGAGGAGAGAGTTGGATTACCTGAGGCAAATTCTCAGCGATAGCCACTTCTCGCGCTTAGACGTGGCAACAAACCTGCAGGTGGTGCTCTACCATTACGCAAAGCACCTGCTCGTTCCAAAGCTTGTGAGCGAGGCTGAGCTCAACGCGCGCCTTGCTGAGGAGCGCGAAGACGGGCACCCTCTACACAACCTGATTGAGCTTATGGAGGAGAAGGGCATCGCTAACGAGGACTTCACCACCCTTGCAAGGCGCGTGGCGGAGCTTCACCTTCGCATAGCGAGCAATGCAAGCGCTGAGGTGAGCTACAGCGAGGTAAAGGAGCTGCTCGATGCCTGCGAGAGGCTGCTGGAGGAGAAGCGATGAAGACCTGGGTTGAGAAGTATCGCCCGAGAACGCTTAAGGAGGTTGCTGGCAACCCCAAGGCGATAGCAGCGTTGGTAGCGTGGGTGAAGGAGTGGAAGCTGGGCAAGCCAAAGAAGAGGGCGGTGCTGCTCTATGGTCCGCCTGGCTCTGGAAAAACCTCCGCCGCCTACGCCCTGGCGAGAGATTTAAACTACGACTACATAGAGCTGAACGCCAGCGACTGGCGCACGCGAGACGTGATAAACCGCATTGTTGGGAGCGCCTCGCGCTTTGGGACGCTTGACCCGGAGCGGGAGAAAAAGGTTATAATTCTGGACGAGGTGGACGGAATCCACGGCAGGGCGGAGTACGGCGGCTTAGCTGCGCTGAAGAAGCTGATTGGGCAGAGCAGGCATCCAATAATACTCATAGCCAACGACCCCTGGAAGCTTCCCGCTGACTTCAGAAATCTGACACTGATGGTGGAGTTCAAGCGCATAAATCAGCGCACTGTGCTTCGCGTGCTGAAGGAGATATGCCGCCGCGAGGGTATTGAGGCTGAGGAAAAGGTGCTGAAAATTATCGCCGCCAACTCAAACGGTGATTTGCGAAGCGCCATAAACGACCTTCAGGCTCTAGCAGAGGGTAGGCGGAAGCTGAGCTTAGCCGATGTTGAGCTTCTCACTATGCGCGATGTTGAGATAAAAATCTTCGACACCTTAGTTAGAATACTAAAAACGGAGAGCATAGACAGAGCAAGAGAAGCGGTTTTCGACTCGGGGGAAGAGCCAGACACAATACTAAAGTGGTTAGCTGAGAATCTTCCCCTAGAGTACCGCGATCCAGAGGATTTGGCAAGAGCGTACAACTACCTCTCCCGCGCCGATGTATTCCATGGAAGAATACTGCGCAGGCAGGATTGGGGCTTGCTCAGCTACATGGTTGACCTCATGAGCGCGGGTGTGGCACTGGCAAAAAAGAGGAAGTACCCCGGCTATACCCGCTACCAGTACCCCAAGATATTCGCCATGTACGCTCAGTTGCGAGGTGAAAGGCAAAGCTTGGACGCTCTGGCGGAGAAGCTTCAGGGCAGGAAGGATGCCCACACCAAGATACACGCCTCAAAGCGCATTATTAAGGAGCAGTTTATCCCGATGCTGGTGCTGCTCATGAAACACAACCCCGAGATGGCTGCCCTAGCGGCGAGCGAGCTCGAGCTTGAGCTGAAGGAGATAAAGCTACTGGCTGGCGATGAAAAGCTCGCTGGTGAAATTTACAAGCAAGCTGAAGAGATAACAAAAGAGAGAATGAGACGGCTCGCGAGAGGGGACAGAACAAAGCAGGTTTCCCTGTGGGAGTTTTAACTAATCCCTGTTGTACATTCCCCTGGTGGCGAAGTAGGACTTCCTTCGCAGGGCGTTCATCACAGTGCGCGCACTCACCATCCCCACTATTTTCCCCTCGTCATCCACGACCGGCATGTGGCGCACATAGCGTCCCATCATGCGCTCCGCCGCCTCTTCTATTGGCGCATCCTGGTGCACCGTGGTTATAACCCGGCACATCACGTGCTTGAGTTCTGTGCCGCACATTATGTCCACGAGCGAGGTTTTCTGCGTGTCCAGATTCTTAACCACAACCTCGCGCAGCATGTCACGCTCTGTGAACATGCCTATTGGATCGGTAGGCGTTCCCACAATAACGCTGCTTATGTTCTTCCTGACCATTATCTTCGCCGCTTCTGCAATCGTGGTATCTGGGGGAACAAATGTGGGCGCATGCATTATTTCCTTTACCTTCATATTCTGATATGATAAACTTCACATTATAAATAACTTCCGACACCACTCATCTCTCTTCCTCGGGAGCGAGCTCAGCCTCCTCAATTATGTAGACCCCACTGTTTCCCCGCCAGAGCTTCCTCGCCCTTTTAACCACTATCCTCTGCTTAAATAGAGGCATATCAAGCACCAGCGTCTCAGCCTCGCCGCCTTCAAAGCCAAGGTGAAAGCGGTAGTGCTTCGCCAGGCGTTTGAGTTCTGCCAGCTTCTCCCGCGTCACCACAACACCTAGCCACTCCTCGCCTAAGCCTTCGGCGGCTACCGCAGTTATCATAACCTCAAAGCCGCTCGCAAGGAGCTCATCCCAGTACTTCTCCGGCTCTATCCCCCAGAGGGGCGAGTAGACCTTTAAACCAAGCTCTGAGCATATCCTCTCTATCCGCTCGCGCTGGTATTTCGAGGCTAAAGCGCCTGTTACTATACCCTCAACCTCGTCTGCAACGCTTGCGATGAGGCGGCGCAGGTCTACTAACTCTGCCTCCTTTTCTCCCCTGGTCGTGCCCCTTATCAGAGGTATTCCCAGCGCCTTAGCCTGGAGCTCCACCAGCGCTGCATTGGGATGGTGGAACATCCAGCTGTCCTCGCGCTCGGGAAGCATATTCAGCAGATAGGCTACGCTATTCCCAGCTTTCACCACCCTATACAGGGCAAAAACGCTGTCCTTGCCCCCGCTAACAAGTGCTGCCAGCTTCATGAAAATCCCGGTTATACTTTAACCCTCAGGTCGGGAATTATAACGTGCTCGAGTATTTTAAACAGCCTTATCCTGTGCTTAGCGTGCTCATAAGATGAAGGCAAACACCTTCTTCATCCTGGTGATACCCTGATGCTATCCTGCTCCGGCAAAGCTCACCATGTAATAACAATGCTATGCTTTACCACCTGATTTCAAACCTCTCAAACTCGCCTGTATACTCCTCTTCCATTGCCTCAACATTGCTCACATTCGAATAAGGTGAGCCCTCCCAGCACCACTTTACTATGGCATCCACCGCCTCGTCCTCGCCTTCAAAGACTGCTTCTACCCTTCCGTCGGGCAGGTTGCGAACCCAGCCTTTAACCCCGAGTTCCTCAGCTTTTCTACGAGTGTACTCGCGGAAAAACACGCCCTGCACTCTGCCCGAGATAAAGACATGCACCCTCTTCATAGATAAAACTATATCTTCCCAAGGATATTACCTTTTTCATTATGAAGAAGCTCAGAAAAGGTTTTACCACTGGCACCTGCGCAGCCGCAGCCGCGAAGGCAGCGGCGCTGCTCCTGACCGGAGACAGAAGGGAAAGGGTAAGCGTTGCCCTGCCCTCTGGCAAGAGGGTGAGCCTCAGCATCGCGCTGCTGGAAGGATACGGAGATAAAGCCAGAGCCTGCGTGGTTAAGGACGCCGGCGACGATCCCGACGTGACCAACGGCGCGCTGATATGCGCAGAGGTGAGGAAATGCGAAGGCGAAGATGTCAGGATAAGGGGCGGTGAGGGCGTAGGCGTGGTGACTAAGCCTGGACTAGCGATACCCGTGGGCGAGGCTGCAATTAACCCCGTGCCCAGAGAGATGATACGCAGTGCGGTGAGGGAAGCTCTGCCAGAGGGTGGGGTGGAGGTTGTGGTCTCTGTGCCTAAAGGTAGAGAGCTTGCCCAGAAGACAATGAATCCAAAGCTTGGCATAGTGGGAGGTATTTCAATCCTGGGTACGAGTGGTATAGTAGAACCCTGGAGTGAGGACGCATTCAAGCGCTCCCTGGTGCCTCAGATCGATGTTGCCCTTGCTAATGGCTTCGCAGAGGTTGTGCTCACTCCAGGGAGAATAGGCGAGAGGAATGCTCTCAAGAGGGGCGTACCAGAGGATGCAATTGTGCAGTGCGGCAACTACGTTGGTTATATGCTCGACGAATGCGCTGAGAGAGGGATTAAAGGGGTGCTGCTCTATGGGCATGTGGGCAAGCTCGTTAAGGTCGCCGCTGGCATCTTTCACACCCACAGCAAGGTTGCAGATGCCCGCCTCGAAACCATCGCTGCATACGCCGCTGAGGCGGGCGCCTCCCGAGAACTGATAAAGCAGGTGCTTAACTCAACTACAGCAGAAGAGGCGGTAGCTCTGCTTTTCAGCGAAGGCTTTGCTGAGGTGCTTAACCGCATCGCAGAGAGAGCTTCACAGCGCGCTGAGGAGCGCGTGGGAGGAAAAGTTAACATAGGCACGGCGCTAATTAACCTGAAAGGAGAGGTAATAGGTAGCGACGAAAAAGCGAGGCAGATAAGGTGGGGAAGATACTTGTTGTAGGCGTTGGCCCTGGAAGTGAGGAGTACCTAACCCCGGCGGCAAGGCGCGCCATCGCTCGTGCATCTGCCTTTGCAGGCGGCGAGACTGCGCTGAGGTTTGCGCCCCGCGGAAAGCCAAGAATGGTGATAAGCCGCAACCTGGAAGAGGTGGTGGAGTTTATTGAGAAGCATTCTCGCAAAGACGTCGCGGTACTTACCTCTGGCGACGCCACACTGTTCAGCATCCTCCGGTTTCTCAAGAAGAGGTTCCCCGAGGATATGCTTGAGGTGATCCCAGGGATAAGCTCAGTGCAGCTCTGCTTTGCCAAGATTAAGGAGCCGTGGAACGGGGCGAGGGTTATAAGCTTACATGGGCGCGACGATGCCTTGAAGGAGCTTCGCAAAGAGGAGAAGATTGTTATATTGTGCGATGCAAAAAACCTGCCCCAAGAGGTTGCGAAAGCGCTACTCGCCCGCTGGGGAAACCGTCGCTGCGCCGTGTGCGAAAGCTTGAGCTTACCAGAGGAACGTGTCGTCGTGGCGACGCTTGAGGAGGTCTCAAAGGAAAGCTTTGGCGGGAACAGCATAATGGTGGTGTGGGAATGAAGCGTACAGTGCCGGGAATACCCGACGAAGCATTCGAGCGCGGCAATGTGCCCATGACCAAGGAGGAGGTGCGCAGCTTAGCTTTGGCGAAGCTCAGGCTTTGTCGCGGTGACGTGCTCTACGACATAGGCGCGGGCACGGGTAGCGTTACCGTTGAGGCGGCTCTGCTCGGGGCGAGGGTTTACGCTGTGGAGAAGCGTGGGGAAGCGTTGGAGCTTCTGAGGCGAAACCTGGCGAAGTTCGGCGTGGTTGCCAGCAATGCGGTGCCTGGTGACGGGGAGGCGCGCGTAGTTGAGGGCGAGGCTCCCGAGGCACTGCGCAACCTCGAGGCGCCACACAGGGTGTTTATAGGCGGAAGCGGGGGCAGGATGGAGGAGATAATCGAAGCAATAGCAAAAAAGCTGCATCCTGGGGGCCGAGTGGTGATAACTGCGATAACCCTGGAGACGCTCCATAAAGCGTGCGCTGCCCTCGAGGCAGCGAACTTTGAGCAGGAGGTGGTGCTTGCCAGCTTTGCAAGAGCCGAGAAGGTGCGCGAGGGCGTTACAATGATGAAGGCAATGAATCCTGTTTTTATTATCACCGGCTGGAGATGATCTTCCAGTCATAATAATTAGCTTAAAACAACATAAAAAAAGAAATAATCGTAAGTTAACTAATAAAATTTCCGATTTTCTGAATTATCCCGTCGTACCATTCGCTACCAAGAAACCAACCATCAAAAACACTAAGTCGGAACAATTCTTCCTTTGAAACATCCAGTAAATTTGCAATTTCTCTTAATGCCTCATCTTCTTTGCTGTTTAGTAGTTTTCTTTGTTGTCTTTTGCTTAATGATATTTTTGTTTCAATTGCTTTATGTATAATCTGATATTCCAAACTATGAGGAATTAAACACACTCGAATATAAATCCAATAACTGTCATCAGAATTGAATTGAACTTTGATGTTACTACTATTTATATCTAATACTTCCGAATCTGGCATATTCCTATTAATAATCTCCTCTTTAATTCTGACCATTATATTACTAAGTGGTTCGCCATCCTCATCTAAGACTACAAGAAATTCAATTTGTTTTGGAGGATTTTTTCCTATTAAATCATAACATAATCTGGGTATAACTTTTGAGATTACGTTATCCTTACCGTTGTCACCGTAAATAATTATTCCAAATTCGTTTTTAAGATAATTATACTCTTTAGAGTCTCTAAGTTTACTCATCAGCGTTTTTATACTTTTTCGTAAATTTATTTTATTATTAGAGGCTTTTGGTATATTTGTTTTTTTAAAGTGATGATTTAAAATCGATTCTATAAAAACTACGTCATTAGGACCCTCTAATACGAATATCTTCATTAATATTTCCCCCTCTTAAATATTATGTTTGCCTCAGATCTGTTCCTATCTCATCAATTTCTTCCTTAGCCATCTCCCCATCCAAGACTTCAGGATAAATCTGATTTGCAGCTTCTCTATAATGGAGTCTTACTATATTTATTTCATCCAGCTTTTTATATTTTTCAGCCTTTTCTAAAATAGCCTGAATTAAATCAAAGCTGTGGGTAGATATAAAAAATTGTACTTTATCAGAATTTAATACAATTTCTTCAGCAATTATATCTAAATATCCCGGGTGAAGAGACACTTCTGGTTCTTCTATTAAAATTACTCCTCTCTCAGCTATAGCAATTAAAAATATGATTTTAAGCAACGCTAAGAAACCATCACCCATTGAAGATAGAGGCAATGGCTCATCATATTGTTTCGGAAATACCATAAGACCTCTCTCAGTTTTTCTAATATCATCAATAATATCTCTCTCTTTGAGTAAATCTACTGCACGCCTAATTTTTCCTGTTTCTACCACAGAATCATGTAAATCTTCTATATCATATGTAACCCTTTCAAAATCAAAAAGTAGAGGAATATGCTTTAAATCACCTTTAAATGGAATTATTTCATATTCATCATCTATTTCAAAATATTTATATTTGGATAGGAATGAAAATAGCGTAATTACTTTTTTTGACCTAATATTTTCAAATTTTTCTATTAAATCTAATGATTCTGCAAAAAGTATATACAATCCTACTATTTGTGAATTTTCATAAGCAGTGATAATCAATTTTGGCAAATTGTAGATATCTTTTTGCGTTTGCGATTTAACTTTATCTAACTCAGTTTGTATTTCAGATTCTATATATCTATCCATAGTTCTAAAAATTTTTTTTCTTAATAATCTATTCTTGATATTGTTTTCCAAAATTTTTAGATCTGATTGTTTTAATTTTAAATTTATATTTTTTAGTTCATTAAAAAAAGTATTAATTACGTCATTGGTGATATTCTCAGTATATCTTTCCTCCTTTTCAATGTAATTGCGATACCACCTATTTATTAAATTTTCAAAATACTCTATTATATAATTCAGTCTTTCATCCTGTGGCAGACCATCAGAATAATATTCAATGGAAATAGTGTACTCTTTATCTTTAATCTCTGCTTTAATTTCTGCAGTTTTGCCATTTATATTCACCAAATACGATTCCTCATATTTTTCGGTTATATAATCCAATAGGTCATTTCCTATTGAATCCTTAAATTTTTTGTTAAATGACAATATAAATGCTATTGATTCTAATAATGCCGATTTTCCTGTGTTATTTCTTCCAACCAATATATTTACAGAATTTGATTTGAAGGAAATATTTTTAATACCTCTATAATTTCTTACTTCAAGATTTTCAATTACTTTCATTTTTATCGCCTTATGAATATTACGGTGTAGACACTTTTATAATATTTTTGGATATTTATATCTTTATGACTGGATGGCTGGAGATGAACAAACAGCTTTTTACTGGATAGCCTCACCTGCTTATGTATGCTCACCCCGAAAGAGGTCTCCCAGCTTTTCAGCGATTCTGAGCACTTACTCGAGGCGCTGGCAGAGGCGAATGCGCTAACGCTAAAACACCACGGCAGCTACGTCACCCTGGAGAGGGCAATCTTCCTCTCCTGGTGGTGCTCCGTCGCAAGCTGTGCCTTCTGCTACATGGCGAAGCAGAAAGAAAGGCTGAGGGAGGCTGAAAAGGCGAAGCGCGCACCCTGGCGAATCCTCGCTGAGGCGGAGCTTATGCGCAGGCTCGGCTGGGAGGTGGAGTTCCTCTCAGGAGGGTACGGCGCTTATACATTAGAAGAGTTGCGCCTTCTTGCGGAGATGGTAGCCTATGCAGCGCAGTCTAAGGTGTGGCTCAATGTGGGTGTGCTCAGCGGCGAAGAGCTTGAGCAGCTCGGCAGAGCGGTGGAAGGTGTAACTGGAAGCGTGGAATGCGTGAGCAAGAAGCTTCGCAGCGAGATTGTGCCTGGCAAACCTCTAGCTCCAATAAAGCGCATGCTTATTACAGCGAAGGAGATGGGCTATGCAACAGGGATTACGATAATCCTGGGTCTGGGGGAGAGCGTAGCCGACACCTACACGCTTCTTGAGCTAATTCAGGAGCTGAAGTTGGACAGGGTTACCATCTACTCCCTCAACCCCCACAGGGGCACGCGCTATGAAAACTCTCCCCCGCCAGCCTCGCTGTACCAGGCAGGGGTGATAGCAGCGGTGAGAATAAGCTTCCCTGAGGTGAAGATAATCTCAGGCACCTGGGTGGACCAGCTCCCCAACATAGGCGTTGCGCTCCTCGCGGGTGCGAACGGGATAACAAAGTTCCCCCTCTTCTCCATGTTCGGCACCCGCCACGGCAGAAAAGTGGAGGAAGAGGTGAGGCACGCGGGGAGAGAGCTTCTGGGAACCTTCAGCGACGTTGATGTGCTCCAAGGTAGCAAAGCGCTTGAGCCAGAGCGTGACCCCCGCGTGGTGTTCACACACAGCGCGCCAGAGATATCCAAAGAAGCGAAGGAGAGGCTGGAGTACTTTAAGCCACGCGTAGAAGAGGCGGTTGCAGAGTATGTGGAAAAAGTACTTAAAAATCTCCAGAAGAAGGAGAAGTAATGACAAACCTCCGCGACATAGCCCAGGTCACAAGCAAGTGCATCTTCTGCTCCAATTTAATAGTAAAGTGGAACTTCAATGGTGCAGAGCTGAGCATGTTCTGCGCCCTGTCACGGGATATGCGTGCTCGAGAGTGCGACGCCTTTGAGCTTGTTCGCCCGATAACCTGCAGAAGGTGCGGTGCCAAAAATGAGCCATTCTTCAAATTCTGCAGCGAGTGTGGAGCGAAGCTAAGGTAACTTCGTCACCCTATCGTGCTTAGCACGAAACGGATAACTTCGTCACAACAGAAGCTTTCGCTTCTGGGTAACGTAGAAAAATTCTCCGCGATAGTTCACCAGCTTCATACCCTGAGGCGGAGGGTCTGTGCTCAGGGGGCGGATTATTAGGTCGGCGTTTACCTTTGCCGCCAGCGATATTAACGTGGGGTAAAGCTCGGGAGGCGGGCGAATGGCGTAAATCAGATCAGCGCCCTGATATATCTCCAGATTGGGTGAAAGCACATCATCTTTTACCACGCCTTCCCCTCCTTTGATGTCCACGCCCACAACCTCGCCCTTTATACTCGCCTTCAGCTCATTCAGCACATGCCTCTCGCTACCCACACCCACTTCTACAATCTTGGCAGCATTTCCATAATTCTTCTTTAAAAATTCTGCCAGGATTTCAAATCTCTGTGTCATTCAATCATCCCTGATTAGACATTCTGCTGTGCTCCTCTGGGAAAAGATAATATGTAACTCTCAGATAATATTAACGGGGTTGCTTTTCAATGAGTGCGGGTGCTTTTGATATGCTGCTAATCAGAAAGTTTCGGCCCAGCGACTTGCAGAAAGTGTATGAAATCGAGGCTCAGAGCTTTAAAGACCCGTACCACCCCATCTTCCTAATCAACCTGTACGAGCTTTATGGCGACACCTTCCTGGTGGCTGAGGAGGACAGCCAAGTTGTTGGCTATGTTATTGCCAGAAAGGTGGACGCAAAGGGACACATCATAGCTATAGCCGTTGACCCAAGGCACAGGTGCAGAGGCATTGGCAAGGCTTTGATGCTGGCGGTGGAGGAGGAACTCAGAAAGAAGGGAGTGGTGGAACTCTGGTTAGAGGTGCGCGTATCCAACACCAGAGCGGTGAAATTCTACAAGAGGCTTGGCTACGTGGAGAAGGGCATCCTCAAGGGATACTACAGTGACGGTGAGGATGCGATGCTACTCAAGAAGTACATGCTGTGGTAGCGAGTTTTGAGAAGGGTCGCATAATTTACCCGAAGTAAACGAAAAATATTAATATATCATGATATAATAAAATTCTCAGGAGGTAGGAAGATGAAGGTTGGCATTGTGATATACTCCAACGACTCTGAGACTGTGTGGAATGCCTTCCGCTTTGGAAACTTTGCGCTTAATGCGGGAGACGAGGTTAAGGTGTTTCTCCTCGGCAAGGGCGTAGAGTGTGAGTCCTTCGACACAGAGAAGTTCAAGGTTACGGAGCAGATGCGCAGCTTTCTGGAAAATGGTGGAGAGATATTTGCGTGCGGCACATGCTTGAAGCTCAGGGGCAGTGAGGAAAGCGAGCTGTGTCCGATTTCAACGATGAAGGATTTGTACGATATAGTGAAGTGGAGTGACAAGCTGCTCACCTTCTGAACACTAAATTGATAAACTCCGGAGAAGAATTAATAAGCATGTACACACTGGAAGAGGGGAAGTACCTTGTAAGGCTTGCGAGGCGTACCATTGAGGTCTACCTGCGGGAGAAACGAGAGCTTTCGCCACCAGAAGATGCGCCCGAAAAATTGAAAGAAAAGGCGGGCGTCTTCGTCACCCTGGAGACCTACCCCACGCACGAGTTGCGCGGATGCATAGGCTACCCTGAGCCAATCTACCCCCTTGTGGAGGCGACAATAAAGGCGGCGATAGCGGCGGCGACGCAGGACCCGAGGTTCTATCCCGTTAGCCTCAGGGAGCTTGAGCACTGCACCATAGAGGTGAGCGTGCTTACCAAACCCAAACTGCTGAAAGTTAGCTCGCCCAGAGAATACCCGGAAAAGGTAAAGGTAGGAAAGCATGGGTTGATTGTAGAGAAAGGCTTAGCCCGTGGTTTACTCCTGCCCCAGGTACCCGTAGACGAGGGCTGGACAAGCGAAGAGTTCCTCAGCCACACCTGCATGAAAGCCGGGCTTATGCCCGACTGCTGGCTTGATGAAGAAACAAAAATCTACACCTTCGAGGGGATAGTATTTGCCGAGACTTCGCCTCGCGGCGATGTGGTGGAGCGTGCCCTTAAGCGGTGTTAGCTATCGCCTCCTCCACATCTCCTCATAATCTATGGTCTCTATGCCACAGTCGTACTTCTCTGCTATCTTCTTAATCTCTTCAATCGCCTTTTCCCGCTCCTCCTTTGGACCAACGAGGTAGCACCGCATCGTCGAGGGTTTGCGCTGCTCTATGCCCTCCTTAAGGGTAGTGAATGAGATTTCGCAGTGCTTCACGTCCACACCAAAATCCTTTATCCTCTCGTATACCTCGAAGATTATGTTCTTCTCCAGAATGTGTCCCACCATTATTATCTCGGTTTTTGGCTCCATCATTTCCATCACCTACAGTCTGGCCACCATCACGCGCATGCGGTCGCCGCAGTTCTCAGCATGGTCAGCGACACGAGCCAAGAGCTTGACCACGCGCATCAGGTGGAATAGTTCGCCATGGGTTAGCTTGTCCTCAATGTCGAAGATGCGCTTCCTTATCTTCAAATCCAAGTCGTCAGTGAGCTGCTCTTTTTCATTGAGCAGGCTAATGTACAGGTTTACCTTGCTGTCCTTCTTCCGGAACGTCGACTCAAGAAGTTCAATCATGCTTCTAACCGCTAAAGGTACGAGATCAACGACGTCGCACACCTTCTTCGCCATGTCCAAAAAATCATCGCGGAGCTCTTCCGGAATCTCTGTCCTGCGCAGGCTCATTGTTAGCGCTACCTCCTCAAGGCGGTCAGCGACCTGGTCCTGCTCCCGCAAGTAATTGAGAAAGTCCCCCCTGTCAACAGGCATAAATATGCTCCTAGGGAGGTGCTCCCGAATGTGGTTCTTTATCTTGTCAGCCTCATGCTCCAGCTCAGATATACGAAGTGCTATCTTGTCAGACCTCTCGAAATCCTTGTCAAGGTAGGCAACCACCATCTCGCGAAACAGGTCAGAACACTGTCTGACTATCTTCACATGCTCCTCCAGGGGTTCAAAGGGCGACGGTGCAAACATTCCAAGAACACTCCTCAACTGGGTCACCTCAGGTACATCAACACCTTAAATGTAATCGCCGCCACAAGGGCAGCGAAAGGTACTGTTGCTAACCAGGATAAAATTATATCCCTGATTATTTTTAAATTTAATGCCTTTATTCCACGAGCTAAACCTACGCCTATAACGCAGCCCACAAGCGTATGTGTCGTAGATATGGGCATGCCTATCTGCGAATTCGCCAGCACAACGCTTGCGGCGCTGAATTCTGCGGTAAAGCCGCGGGTTGGCGTAATCTGCGTAACCCTCTCGCCTATTGTACCCATTACGCGATACCCCCAGGTTGCAAGACCCAGAACTATACCAAAGCCACCAAAAGCGAGAAGCCACTTGGGTACAGGAAGCTTTGCAGCCACCTCTACGGCTGTTCCCTGAGAGAAGGTGAGCGCTGCTGCAAGGGGGCCTACGGCATTGGCGACGTCGTTGCTTCCATGGGCGAATGCCACAAAGCAAGCAGTCATTATCTGAAACTTCCCGAAAATCCTCTCCACCCGCTGCCTGTCGTCCACCTTCTTAAGCAGGAAGTGGCGCATGCCTGTGAAGAGAATGAAGGCCACAAGGGCACCTACAATCGGCGATACGATCCAGCTTGCAACGATTTTGCTCATCTTGCCCCAGTTCACCACGCCTAAACCCTGGGCCGCGATGCCAAAACCCGCCATGGCTCCGACGATGCTGTGCGTCGTAGAGACAGGAAGCCTCGCCCATGTTGCGATGGTGAGCCATATCCCGGCAGCGACAAGAGCTGCGAAGGCTCCAAACGCAAGCACCTCCGGTGAGGTGAAGTACTTCGGGTCGACAATGCCCTTGCGTATCGTCTCCGTGACATGCTTCCCGAAAACCACGGCGCCACCGAACTCAAAGATCGCGGCAATGAGTATCGCCTGCCTGTAGGTTATTGCGCGAGAGCCAACACTGGTGCCCATAGCGTTGGCGACATCGTTCGCTCCTATGTTCCAGGCCATGTAAAGCCCGGCAAGCAGGGCTGCAATGAGGAAGGGTGTTAGTATTACGTCCAAGCTCTAAATCCTCCCTGTGAGTTTTAGAAACAGCAGTACAAGAGATAGGCTCGTTATCATGGATGTGAAGAAGATTTTGTTATCACTCCACTCACGGGTGCGCTCGTTCAGCAAGAGAGCACTTGCAATAAGCGCCGCTAAACCAATGCCAACAACCCAAGTTATCGTCACAGGGTTAGCGGTTACGCCCATGCCTACCTCACCACCAGCACCGGCTTTGAAGAGGCAACCACCAGCTTGGAGGAAACACTGCCCAGGAGAAGTCTGTCCACCCTGCCCATACCCCGAGAACCAACCACCACTAAATCATAGCCCTTCTCTGCCTTAAGAATCTCCTCCACAGGATTGCCCTCTTTTAGAATAACCTCCTGCACTTGCACACCTTCCTCTTCTGCGATTTTCTTTGCCTCCTCAAGGTATCGCTTGCCAGCCTCCTCGGGGGAGCCTATCTCCTCCTTTATCAGGCGTATTACTTCTTCCTTCGTGGTTGGAAGCTTTGGCACAACGTGAAGTAGGGAGATAGAGTAACCACTATCCTTCGCGAGCTTCAAAGCAAAACGCAGAGCCTTTCGCGAATCTCGGGAACCATCGATTGCTACGAGAATACGCATGTATTGCCTCGCCTCTGTGGGTTACTATTAACTCATGGGAGAGATATTTATGTTTTTTCCAAATAATGTAAATAAGCTATATAGAGTATATACCTCCGAGATAGCGCTGCTGCGCCCATGCACACACCACCACTACCAATTTGGATAAAATCGTTAACCTGTTCGCAGACACGAGGAGATTGTTATGCTTGGAGAGTGCAAGTATCACGACCCTGAGCAAGAGGAGCTTTGCATTCATACGAGGAGACCCTGCTTCGGCGCTGAGTTTGATGAGTTCAACCAGAAGTGGGTAATACACAAGTGGAAGGAGAGAAGCTGCCCCACTTTTGAGGCGAGGGAGCAAGGGGTATGGAAGATAGACTACCGCAAAGCCTTTGCGGGAGAGCTGGAAGAGGAAGAGCAGGCTACGCAGGCTGAGATTATCATCTTCGGCACTCTAATACCCTACAACTGCGAAGAAGACGGGCTGTGCGACCTGCCAGAGAGCATAGATTTGGACGCGGAGGTGCTTCAGAACTTCATGGACAAGAAGTACGGCAAGGGCAGGATTAAGGTTAGCTGGGTTGACATAATGAGCGACGACGTTGAGAAGTACCCCGAGGTGAAAGAACAACTGGAGAAGAGTGGCCCCACAACCATGGTGACAATAAACGGCAGGCTGCGCTTCGTGGGCAGCATTCCCGTGGAGCTGATAAAGCGCGAGTTAGAGAAGATGGGAATTCATGAACTCAACCCCTCTGAGAGGGAGGGGTAACCCTCTCGTACTCCTCAAGCCACGCAAGCAGGTTCTGAAGCGAGGTTCTTGCAAGGTAGTAGGGGTAGTATTTGTTGAGAAGCTCCTGAGATTCCTCTCTTATTCTGTGCACACTTTCATGAAATGCCTCGCCTCTCTGCTCAAGGCTGCGAAGCTCTGCTCTAACCCTGCTGAGGTGGGTCTTCACAATCATGTAAACCTCACTCTCCAGAGCATAGAGAAGGTGCTCCATTTCCCTGCACCTTTCCTCAAGCTTCGTGCTTGCCTCTTTTAGCTTGGTCGGGAGGCGTTCGCACAGTATGCTGAGATTTTCCTCGCCTGTGCGCTCAACCGCGCGCTTTAGCTCGGCTATTGACACAGCACCGCTGAGCAAGGCTTTTTCAAGGTTGGGCGAATCCAGATTCAAAAGCTGTGCCAGCTCCCTCCTTTCGCCTTCACTTAAGCCTGAGAGGTATTCGAGGCAGGCTGAGACCTCGCTTCCCAAGTGCTCCGCCGCCACCTTTAGCGCAGCGATGAGGTCCTCAAAATGCTCCAGGGTTTCGTTTAACTGCTCCGGGGGCATACCTCTACGCTTTGCCATCTCCCTTAGAATAGCCAGGTAATTTGCAAGCTGCATGCTCTTTAGCTCGAAAATGTAGGGCACCTCCAGCGTCAGAAGCTCGCCGTTTGCGATCGCCACTGGAACAAGCATGCGCTTATACTTCTCCTTCCTCAGCAGCGGCGCTCCAGGATATGCCATGAGCATGTCGTTGAAGCTTATTGTGGGGAGTCTGCGATGCGTGCGGTAGAGCGAGAGAAGAAGCTGGAGCAGGGCTTCAATTTCGCGTGCCACCTCCTCCAGGGCTTCTCTCTGCTTGGGTCTTGTGGTTATCACAAAGATTCCAACATCTAAACCAGCACGCATGCATGCATTGATTAAAGCGAAGGCTTTCTGGATGTACTCCTCCTCCCTCCCGGGCAGGGTTTTTCTGAAGTACGCAATCTTCTCCGGCACAAGGCTCTCCAAACCTACCTGAACCTTTGCAAAGCCAGCTTGCTTCATCAGCCTGAGCAGGGAGAGGTCTCTCACGGCGTCGACGCGCAGCATTGCCCCGAACCTAAGCTTGCGGTTGAGCTCCTCCCTCAGAATACCCCTGCACAGCTCAGCCACCCAGCGCTCATTCTGCACAAACTGGTCGTCGTCAAAGGTTACCTGAGCTATGCCATGCTCCGTTGCTTCTTTGAGAAGCGCCACCACTTTCTCCACGCTTATGCTTCGCCCCGCTGGCGTGGTTATGCTGCAGTACTCGCACCTGCCCCAGTTGCACCCCCGCTGCAGGTACAGGCTTAAGGCACGCCACCCTTTCGCTTCGACGATATCCCAGGGGTAGCCTGTGAAGTTCTCCTCCAGCTCCTGCCTTGTGGGGTGGGCGTGGATGAAACGAGAAAACTCACGCTTGGATATAGCATTGCCGAGACGCTCCTCGTTCCTTCTGTACGCTCTATCTATGACCTCCTCATCGTGGGCTGAGCCCGAGTAGAACACCTTGCCCTCACGGGTTTTTACATAAACCCCTGTGATGGGAACCTCTATCTCAAGCTCCTTCCCGCGGTAGTTTATCCTCCTCGTAAAATGCTCACCAAGAATCTCTTCTGCCTTCTCCTCAGTAACAGGGCTCCTGAACTCGTTTTTTCTGAGAAGCTCAACCGCCTCTTCATCTAGGTAGGCAAGCTTTTCCGCACGCAGGGATAAGGAGGCATGACGCGGAGGTAAGCTCATACTCTGCTTAGCTTTCTCCAGGTGCTTAAGCATCAAAGGAAAGGTGTTCTCTGCCTCGCCTTCCACAACTGCATCTATGCCCGTGGCGAGGATTAGCTTTGAAGCGTTCTCAACAACGCCGTGCCCGCCGAGTACGTTAACCACGCGAGAATCCGCCTGCTTAACCCTTATCGCCGTTTTAAGTATGTCTCTCAACTCCAAGCTGCTGAATGCAGAGAGTGCCACCACGTCATAACCCTGAGGAAGCCTCTCCAGAAGCTCCCTCTCAGAGGTCATGAAATCAACGTCGTGACCATAATTGCGCAGCGTCTGAATGAACTGGAGTATCGCCGGCGCCTCTTCGCGACCGTACTTATCATAGTCCATGAAAAAGGCAATCCTTTTACCCATGAGTATTCCTGCCCAGCTTGGGTTATAAAATTTGGGGAAGAATTTAGGCAAAAATATTTAAACACCTAATTTAGGAATTCCTAATTTAGGAATTCCTAATTAGGTTAACCTAAATTGGTGTGTGCATGAGGCTCAGCAGAAGGGCAGAGGATTATCTGAGGATTATTTATGAGATAAAAAGAGATAAAGGTTATGTCAGGATAAAAGATATAGCACTCGCCCTAAATGTGAAACCACCATCAGTTACGGAGATGGTGCACAAGCTGAGCAAAATGGGACTGTTGATTTACGAAAAGCGTGCCTATATATCTTTAACCGAGGAGGGGGAGAAAATAGCCAGGAATATCAAAGACAGACACGAAGCGATAGTGAAGCTCCTAGAGATAATGGAGGTCCCGCCCGAAGTTGCAAGAAAGGATGCCCACCGAATAGAACACATCATAAGCATAGAAACCCTCGAATGTATAAAAAATTTTGTTAGAAAAGTCAGAACCTAATTATTTTTGGAAAATATATTTATTAACCTAAAAAATAAAATATTACATGGTGATTGTATGAAAGCAGTTCTTATTGGTGGTATGCAGAGGATGAAAGAGCATTACAGGGAGATATTTGCAGAATCTGGCATAGACGTGGAAATTTTTAGCAGATGGAGGGGAAACCTGGAATATAAGCTCAAGAATGCCGATCTGATACTGGTGCTTACCAGCATGGTTTCCACGAATATGGCTAAGAAGGCTACGGAGATAGCAGATGACATGGGAATACCGATAGTCAGAATCCACAGACACAGCCTATCTTCACTGAGAAGGTGCCTGGCTGGGCTGGAGAAAGAGCCTTCTATGGAAAAATGCAGGGGATGCGGTGATAGGTATCGCTGCGAAACCTATGGGTACACGATTCTGAAGGAGAGCGGAAAAAATCAGAAAACCTAACAGAATTAGGGAAACCTACATATAAACCTAAAATTAGGTATGCCTAATTGAGGTGATGGAAAATGCTGGGACAGTTTGTAATAACCTTCAGGGAAGCTTTTGAGGCACTGCTGCTGGTTATGATACTCGTTATGTACCTCAAGAGAACCGGAAGAGAGGAGTACGTAAAGAGTGCTGTGTATGGCGCTGTGGGAGCGCTATTGGCAGGCGCAGCCATAGCTCTTGCGGTTGCCCTCATTTACGGCGGTCTCGGTGAGGGCAAGAAGGAGCTCTTTGAGGGCATAGCCTCCCTCACTGCTGTGGCTGTTCTAACCTACATGGTATACTGGATGGCAACCAAGGGCAGGGAGATTAAGAGAGAGGTAGAGAAAAAGGTGGCATCCAGCAGGAGCCATCTCGCAGTTGCTCTTGCTTCCTTTATATTCGTGGTACGGGAGGTCATTGAGACGGTGCTCTTCTTAACGCCCTTCGCAGCCAGAGATTTCACAGGCACTGGTATAGGAGCCATAGTTGGCACTGCGGTTGCCCTTCTCCTAGCCTATGGAATTTTCTCTCTTGGAATGAGCTTCCCCATAAAGAGGTTCTTCTACTACTCCAGCATCATGCTGATACTCATTGCAGGCGGGCTCGCTGGCTATGGGGTGCACGAGCTCATTGAGTATGCTGAAGAAGAGGGTATTGAGCTCGGCTGGCTGGGTGAGCCCGCCTACGACCTAGGCATAGAGAAGGGCTCGCTGCTTCACCACAAGGGCTTGGTGGGGAGCGTGCTTGCGGTGCTCTTCGGGTACACCGTCAAAGCCGAGTGGCTCCGCGTAATAGTGCACCTCGCCTACCTTGCGGTAGCGCTGCCGGCAATCTACCTGGCTTATTCCGGGGATTCCAGAGCAGAGCCTAGGAAGACGACTACCGCATAAATGAAGAGGGGCTGCAGCCCCCACCCTCAATCCTCGCCCAGAAGGAAGCGAACACCTCCTTCCTCCGCGCCAGAATATAGAGCACAGCCAGAATCGCCATACCGGCGAGGAAGGTGACCACACCTGTTAGCACCAGCTTGTTTGCAGGAAAGGCATAGATAACCAGCGGATTGGTGTTGCGAAGGTAGTCGAAATAGTCGTTGAGCGCCAGCCACGCGGTGGCTATAGCGAGCTCCCGCCTGGTGATTCTGACCTTATGCAGTATAAGCGCCGGCTGAATCAGCATCCCAAAGTGCAGCACAAACATGAGGTAATAGTAGTATCGATGGTAGGGGGCGAGGAAGTAGTCGCTGAAGTAGAGAATGACAAACATTGTCCAGAAGCCATACTTCATGCTCTGCGCCATCGCCACGAGGTAGAATGCGTCGACGCGCTTTTTAAGGTAGATGAGGAAGAGGGAGAAAGCGAAGAAGAGCGTGGCGAGGGGCGAATCTGGTATAAAAATCCAGAGCTTCGCAGGAAAAAGCGCGAACATATTGCGGTAGTAGTAAAAGCCAAAGGCTGTGCCTGCAATGTTGATTACTGCAACCGCGAGCACAAGCGCATCATAGCGTTTCATCGCTCTCGCCTCTCAGCACTCTCGCGGGCACGCCTCCCACAAAAGCGCCTGGGGGAATGTCCCTATTAACAAGGGAGCACGCCGCCACGGTAGCGCCGTCGCCAATCTCCACGCCAGGCAGCACTAAACTGTTGGCGCCGATCATAACGTTTTTTCCCACCTTCACCTTGCCCCTGCGCCACTCATTGACGAGAAACTCATGCGCGAGCAACGTTGCATTATAGCCTATTATTGAGTTGTCCCCAATCTCAATGAGCTCAGGGAAAAATATGTCGAACATCGCACCCAGGCCAATGGAGACATTCTTCCCCACCTTCATTCCAGTTAGCCTCAAAAGCACGCGCTTAAGCGCCAGCGAAGGCACAAAGCGGCAGGTGTATATTACAATAAAGTTGAATACCACGCGGAGAGGGTTCTTTATCCTGTACCACTTCTCGAGAGAGTTGCTGCCCTCGCTGGGGTAGACTTCAATCCTGCGCATCCTCAAACACAACCTCAGCCTTAGCTACAAGGTACCTCACAAGCGGGCATCTCTCGTGGCATGCCCCGCAGGCAGAGCAGCGCTCAGTTATCTTCGCCTTCTCCTTAATTTCAATCGCATTGTAGCGACACTGGGCTACGCACACACCGCAAGCGAGGCAGTGCTCTGCCCTCTCTATGACGCCCTGCATCCTCCTTACCTTCTCCTGCAGCGTGGCTCTATCTCCTGCCACAGCCACAGCAACACCATCACGATAGAACCTTATCCCCTCTACCTCTATAAAGTCGTTGCTCTCAGTTTTAATCCCCAGCGCCCTGGCAAAGCTGGCTATGTCTTCAAAGGCTGCGCTGAAGCGTGTCCTAGCGAGAAGCTCCTCGCCTCTCTCAAGCGTATACACAAACCTCGCCCTCCTTCTTCTTACCCTGAGCCCGGCTTTTCTTGCGAGCTGCTCCTGCCCCCTAGGTAAAGTCCGCCACCGCCACAGCCCATGCAAAAACTCTGCCTCGCCGAAGCCCTGCTTTGCAAGCAAATCGCGGAGCTTCTCCCATAGCTCGGGGTGGCTCTGCCTGAGCATGGCTATCTCCGCCATCTCAGAGCCAGGGCAGAGCCAGCATCCCAGGCGGTAGTTTCCCTCCTGGTAGAGCGGATTAAAGGCAACACCCTCCTTGAGGAGGAAGAGCCACACGTGCAGCGCTGTCCACTCCTGTATCGGCGAGGCTGCAAGCTGGCTTCTCAGCCAGGGGTTGCGCCACACCCTTCGAGAGGCCGCTCTTGCCTCGCTCTCATAGCGGCGCTGACCTATGAAAGCCAAGCACCCCTGGGGGAAGTGCTCCTTGATAACCTTTGCTGTGGGACCAAGCTTCACCACCTTGCAGCACCACCTGTAGTCCCTGCCCGGAAAGCCAAAGTACTCAACGCCCCTCCAGAATCTATCGCCAGCCCTCGCCACGAGAAGCTCCGCACCTATCGCTCTCGCAGCTTCCTCAGCAAACCTAATGGTTTCAGGAAACTCAACACCCGTATCTACAACCAGAGCGGTAGCCTCGCCCAGGGCTTTCTTCACCAGGAGAAGCGTTGCCAGGCTGTCCTTACCCCCGCTGAAGGCCACTATTACCGGTTTGCGGCTTTTCTCCGCGATTTCCCTTATAAACCTCACCGCTTCGCGTTCATAGCTCTCGATAACCTGCTGGTTTGCCCTTACAGCGTCGTCCCAGCTTCTCCCGCCAGGAAGCTCATCTTTCGCCTCGCCGCTGTACCTGCGAACCTTGACGAACATGCCCTTTGTTCGCGAAGCCGCATCTTCTGCGTTCATCTTAGCCTTTCCCACGGCTATGGCTCTGCCCCTGCAGGTTACAATAACCTCGTCTCCGCGCCTTATTTCCGGGTCGAAGTCCACCACTCCCGGCAAAAGAACACTCGCCCCTTTCGCCAGGAAAGGCTCCACGTCCGGGGCAACCTCGACGTAGCCTTTCCCGCCCTTAACCAGCCTCTGCGCTCCTGCAGGCGAAGGCATGAGCACATAGCCTTTCTCAAAATCGTAGCGCAGCGCTCCGAGCACAGCTCCGTCGGCAATTATCTCGTCCAGCACGTCCTCGCCAGGGGCGCGGTTAAGCACCACCAAGCTGTCTTCAGAGAGCAAACGAGTACCGAACTGCTTCTCAGCGGCGCGGTTTATAATCTCTACATCGCGAGCAAAAGCTGGTCTTACATCTCCCGGAGGGGTAATAGCCACGCTCTCCCCAGGGTCGCCGCAGATAGCGCATCTCTTAGTGAGCAGAGGAAGGTTGCACTGCATGCACCAGCGCAGGCGCAGCCTGCCAAGATAAGGAGCCTTCATCTCTGCGCCTTCTCCAGTTTGGTTTTAACCTTGCTCAGCCCCTTAAGCGCGAGGTGGAACTCCTCAGGTGAGGCTTCATAGTTGGCAAACTCCACAAGTTCGCAAAGCTTAACCGTATCTCGGGCGAGGCTTTTAACTTCTTCGTCCACCTCATCCTTCTCGAGGAGCGCCAGGTACTCGCGCAGGGTGAGCTTCCTGTCAGGGGAATACCTGCGGTTGAAAATCTGCTTTAGCTCCTCAGAGATCATAATGAAAGCTTCCTTTTTCTTTCCCCCGTAGAACACCTCCTTCGCCTCTTTGAAAACATCACGCTTTGGAGCCTCTATCTTCTTCTCCTGGTATATCTTGGCTATCTCCCTCCCGCGCTTTCCAAAGCGCTTAAAGGCGAGGTAAGCAAAGGGGAGCAAACCCAGAAAGCCTATAAGCGAGAACTTCAGAGCCTGCTTCACAGTAAGCCCCTTCTTGGGCTCTGGGTAAAGCCTGGTCTCGGCGCTCTTATTGGCTACATCTCCCGTAAAGTTTTGAGTGCTCCCGCTTGGTGGCGGCGCTACCGCAACAACGTGGAGCTCAACCTCATCTGAGCGAAGGGTAACCTTCTTCCCGCCCACGCTGAACTCAAGCTCAGCACTCGGCAGGGTGAAGTTGCCCTCCTGAGTGGGGACTATGGTATAGGTGAAGCTGCGCTTTTCCCCTGGGGCGAGGTAGCTGAGGTACTCAAGGTAGTTGTAGCTGAATCCTGGCAGAGAAACGCTATCTTTGAGCTTCAGGTCGGTTATGGCTTCCTTGCCGTTGTTGCTGACAGTGAGCACCACTGTTACAGGCTCTCCCACAGCTACGACGCTCTTGCTCAAGCTCTTCTCAAACACCACACTGCTCTGAGCGTGAGCGGCGCCGAGGAGGAGAAGCAGAACCGCAAGTGCAGTGAAACGCATGCCCTCTGGTTAAAGAATAACTACGTTAAAGATAGTTTTTTAATCTCCTGCACAACCGCCTCCACGCTCTCACACACCTTCGGGTACGCTAACCTTGGGCGGCGCACAACTATCGCGGGGATGCCTACCTCGCGGGCTGCGGCTAACTTTTCCACTACACCCCCCTCCCTGCCGCTCTCCTTGGTTACCAGCACCTCTGCTTTGTACGCTTTAAGCAGCGCCTTGTTCAGCTCTTTGTCAAAGCGGGGATGCATAGCGATTATATCCTCTGGGCTAACCCCCAGCCCAATTATGCGAGCTATTACCTCCGGGAAGGGAAGCGCCCTAACAACAACACGGGATGTGCAGTGCTTAAGGAAGGTGGGGAGATTCTTTATCCCGGCGGTATAGAAGACAACACCACCAAGCTCCGACGCCGCTTTTGCAGCCTCCTCAAAGCTTTCAACCTCGCGTATGTTCTCGCCGGCTAGGCTAAGCCTCTCCCTTTCGTACCTGATGTATTCCACTCCCGCAACCTTTGCCGCCCTCATCGCATTCTCGCTCGCCTCAGCGGCGAAGGGGTGGGTGGCATCGATAACAACGCGAATGTGCCTGTCTTTGATAAGGCGTAGCATCTCCTCAAAGCTAAGCTGCCCAACCACAACCTCGCCTGCACCAGCACGCTTCGCAAGCTCTGCTCCATACTGCGTGGTAGCGCTGGCAACAACCTCAAAACCCTCTTTAGAGAGCCTTGAGATGATTTCGCCTGCGTCGCTTGTCCCTGCGAGCACCCAGAGCATGCTACCCCCTCAGAGAGTACTTCCTCTTATACCCGCGGGGGGTGATGATTTTGCCATCGTAAACAAAGCTCTGGGAGTTGCCTATTATGACGGTGGTGAGCATGTCCGCCTGCTCTGTATCCATCTCACCCAGGGTGGTAACTTCGACGGTGCAACCCTCGCGGTAGGCGTTCTTTACAATGCCAACTGGCGTTTCTGGCTCGCGATACCTGAGCACAATCTCTCTCGCCTTGTCAAGCTGCCAGTTTCTCCTGGAACTTCTCGGATTGTACAGCACAATAACAAAGTCGCCCTTAGCAGCTAACTCAATGCGGCGCTCTATCTCCTCCCATGGCACAAGGAGATCGCTGAGGCTTATTACTGCGAAGTCGTTACCCAGGGGCGAGCCCAGCAGCGCGGCGGAGGCATTGGCAGAAGTTATGCCGGGGATGATCTCTACCTCCAGCTTGGCTGAATTTTCGGCGAGGTATTCCAGCACAACACTTGCCATTGCATAAACACCAGGGTCCCCGCTGCTCACCACTGCCACCTTCTTCCCCTGAAGCGCAAGCTCCACCCCCAGCTTAGCCCGCTCCACCTCCTTGCGCATCCCCGAGGATACCACTTCTTTGCCCGAGAGCAGGTCTTCCACAAGCTTCAGGTAGCTTTTGTAGCCGACCACTACATCGCTCTCTTTAATTGCCTCAATCGCTCGAGGCGTTGCATGCTCCAGGCTTCCAGGTCCTATTCCCACGAGGTATAGCTTGCCCGACATACCTCCAACTTCAAAGACAAGTTTTTAATATTTTCCGGTGGACTCTTAGCTATGTTTCCCCACAGGAGGCCCTCCGAGGCGGCGAAGCTGGCGATATCCCAGGCGGCTATGTCCCTGGACGTTGAATCTAGCGCCGAAATGGTGGAGAAGGCAAGTGAGGCTATAGCGAAGCTCACCCGCCACGAATTCGCCAAGCTGGTGGCGAGTGGAAGCTGCGCCGCGCTGGCTGCGTTAAGCGCCGTGGAAAACAAAGTGATGCTTCCCGACCAGGGGGGATGGAGGGGCTTTAAGGCGTATGCCCAGCTTCTGGGTAAAGAGGTGTGCGAGGTTGAAACCGAGCTGGGGGTGATTCGCCTTGAGGTACTTGAGGAGGCGCTTGAGCGCGAGAAGCCTGAGGCTCTAATTATAACCTCCTTCGCTGGCTACATCGCTGAGCAGAATTTGCGCGGGATTCACCGGATTTGCCAGGAGTATGGGGTTCTCCTAATCGAGGACGCCTCCTCAGCCATAGGGGATAAAAAACTCGCGAAGGGCGAGAATGCCGATGTAATTATCTGCTCCACCGGAGACCCGAAAATCGCCAATCTCACCGCAGGCGGTTTTATCTCAACCAACGATGAAGAGTTTTTGAGGCGAGCGGCAAAGGTAATTAAAGCTTGCCGCCTCAGCGGTGTTCTCGCCGCTGGGCTTGTGGAAGAGCTCAAAATTGCTCCGAGCGTAGTAGAACGATTGACGGGGTTTGCTTCACTTCTCAAGGCTAGGCTACCCAATGTTGTTCACACTGAGAGGCGAGGGGTATGTGTAGGCGTGCTGCACCCTGAGCCGAAGGAGGTTGCCAGAAGAGCGCGCTCTTGTGGATTAATAACAGACCTTGGAAAGAGCCTCATTACCACCTGTCCAAATTATGACCGCTTTCTTGAGCATGGTTTCTGCGTTGAGCTTAAAAAGCTGGATGTGCTCAGCATGAGCAGAGACGACGTGCTTCTGCTTGCGGAGAAGCTGGGAGAGGTGCTTACCTAAGCTTTATATTGTGCGGCCTGGAATTCTTAATTAATGAAGCATGTAGAGGTAATTATCAACAGCGCCATTGATATAGCCAAAAAGCTTGAAGCTTCTGCAATAGTAGTTGTAACTGAGACTGGGGACAGCTTTGAAGAGTTTAAAAAGGCAAGGCTGCGCTTGCCAGTAATCTTCGCCACAGCCTCAGAGGAACTGTTTCAGAATATGCTTAAAGAAGCAACGGAAAGCACCCTTGAAGTTGAATTTGTGGACAAGGAGGTGAAGCGCAGCTTGCCTGAGGTGCACGTGCTCAAGCTCCTGACAAGGAAAAGCTCCGTGGCGGAGATGATTGAAGATGCGATTGTGCGCGGGATTGAGAAGGGAATTATCCACGATAAGGATGTGGTTGTAGCAGTGGGTTCGACGCTGAACACAGAGGCAAACTCCATCTTCTACTACGAGGTAAAAGCAGAAGCCCTCGACTTGGCGCTTTACCACTTCCTCCGCGACATAGAGGTCAAGCCTGAGGTGTTTGAGGCGGTGCTGAACATCGCCCTTGAGATAGGTAAAGAAGGAAGAGAGGGCAGGATGATAGGCACCGCCTTCCTGATAGGCGACTCGAAGAAGATACTGGCAAACTCAAGGCAGCTCATCCTCAACCCCTTCGAAGGACATCTCGTGGGAGAGCGCTCAGTGCTCAACCCAGAGATAAAGGAGACCATCAAGGAGCTTGCTCAGCTGGATGGGGTGTTTGTTATAAGCAGCGAGGGGATTATAGAGTCCGCTGGGGTTTACCTCAACGTTGACACCAGCAGCGTTGACATACCCCGCGGTTTAGGCTCGAGGCACGCTGCAGTGGCAGCGACGACAGCAAAAACGCGGAGCATAGGCATCACCGTGAGCCAGAGCGGCGGCATAGTGCGCGTGTTTAAAGATGGCAAGGTTGTGCTCACAATTGAACCGCAGCGCAGGTTTTCGATGAAGTGATGTGTACACATACAATTACAAGGCAAAATAAAAACCAAATCAATACCTAACCCGCTCAACCACAATTCCTTTTCCCTTGGTAAAATATTTATTCTACCCGGGATATCCCTTTTAAGGAGGATTGTTATGCCGCGGAATATCTTTGTTGAGCAGGTTGTACGCACCCCCGTGGAAGAGCAGCGGGTTGAGCTTGTGGAGAGGAAGGGTATAGGTCATCCAGATAGCCTGGCCGACGGCATCGCCGACGCCGTGAGCAGGGCACTGTGCAGGGAGTATATCGAGGAGTTTGGCTATGTTATGCACCACAACACAGACCAGGTGGAGCTTGTTGGCGGCCAGGCTGATGTGAGGTTCGGAGGTGGAAAGGTAATAAAGCCGATATACATCCTGCTCTCGGGAAGAGCGACCACCATCGTAGATGAGAAGGTTGTGCCTGTACACAAAATCGCCATTAAGGCTGCTAAGGAGTATCTTACCGGCGCCGTAAGAAACCTCGACGTGGAAAGCGACGTTATTATAGATTCCCGCATTGGTCAGGGTAGCGTAGACCTGGTGGATGTTTTTAAGCGCTCTCAGCAGGTGCCCCTTGCAAATGACACCTCTTTTGGTGTGGGCTTCGCACCTCTCAGCGACGTTGAAAGGCTGTGCTACCAGACAGAGCGCTACCTGAACAGCGATGAATTTAAGAAGAGGTTCCCAGAGAGCGGGGAGGATATAAAGGTGATGGGTCTCCGCGAGGGTGACCGCATAGCTCTGACGATTTCAATGGCTATGGTGGCAAAGCACGTCCCCGACCTAGACCACTACATAAGCGTGGTGCAGCAGATAAAGGAGGAGGTAGAGAAGCTCGCCTCGAAGATAACCGAGCGCGAGGTGGAGGTCTTCCTAAACACAGGCGATGACTATGAGAGGAAGACAGTCTACTTGACTGTAACAGGCACCTCCACTGAGATGGGTGACGACGGCAGCGTGGGCAGGGGGAACAGGGTTAACGGGCTAATTACACCTAACCGCCACATGAGTATGGAGGCGGCGGCAGGCAAGAATCCTGTAAACCACGTAGGCAAAATCTACAACCTGCTCGCGCCCAGGATAGCGGAGCAGATTACCCGCGAGGTTTCAGGAGTTAAGGAGGTATATGTGCGCCTCCTCTCGCAGATAGGCAAACCCATAGACCAGCCAAAGGCAGCAAGCGTGCAGCTCATCCTCGAGGATGGTGTTAGCCTCAGCGCAATTGAGAGCGACATCTCAGGTATAGTGGATGAAAATCTTGCAAATATAACCAAAATTACGGATATGTTCATTAAGGGTGAGCTAACCACCTTCTGAGCATTTTCCTTTTGCGCTGATTGCGCAAAGTTTTTGCCTTAGCATACTATAAGCCATTCCATTATTTTTTCACGTTAGGTTACTTTAATCATAATGTATGGTGGGGGAGTACTATACCTTGGCGGAGCTTGAGGGTAAAGCGCCGAAGCTGTTCGGCATACCCACTGGCACAAAGCTGGATGAGCTGTTTTACAAGATTGAGAAGGGTGAGCAGGGCTATGAGCGCAAGCCTCTCGGGGGAATACCATACCTTGCGGTGATGAACATCACCGGAATACCCGACACCGGCAAGAGCATTCTAGCCGAGCAGTTCGCAGTAGCTCAAGCAAGCGCGGGCTACAGGGTGCTTTATGTTACAGTGGAAAGTCCAGCGAATTTTCTATACACGGCGCTGAAGCAGAAGAGCGAGGCGCTGGGCGCTGACTTCGCTACAGTGGAGAAGAACATTGTGGTGATAGACGCCTCGGATAACGAGGAACTGAGGGAGAACCCCAGGGCGCTGCTCGATACCATGGCGTACGCAATTAAGGAAAAGAAGATTACAAACGTAATTATAGACAGCATCACAGGTTTATATGAGCACAAGGAGGTCGCGGCAAGGCAGATTGTAAGGCAGTTTTTCAATTTCCTCAAAAAATGGCACCAGACCGCTCTTTTAGTATCTCAGAAGCGCTCTGCGCAGGCGAGCGAGAGCGCAGAGGCAGCCGGCGGCTTGGCTGTGGCGCACATCGTCGACGGCACCATAGTGCTGGATAAGAAGATAATAGAGACCAGGTGGGATGTCTCGCTCTACCACTTGCCTCTTGGGAGTGTGCTGCGCACACTGCGCATAGACGGATGCCGCCTGGCTCCGCATGACTCTCGCACCTGGGTGTTTGATATCTCCGACCTCGGGGTCATAGACATAATCGCTCCCCTTGAGGAGTACATAAAGAAGTGAAGGGAGGTGGTGGAAATGGAGGTTATTTCAAAACCCGTAGCTACTAGCATTGATACGATGGCAGAGCAGGTGTTTGCCGAGAGCATCTCCCTTCTTGGCGGGCTGAAGAAGCTGGTGGAGTACCGCAACCTCACCTGGCTTCCATCCCTGGCGGAGGCGGCATACGTGGTGGTGCTCAGAAATGAGGCGATGAAGAGCTATGCGGAGATTGCCAGAGAGCTCGGCATAACTGAGCAGACGGCGCGAAACATAGCTACGGCGGACGAGGAGAAAGTTAGGGCATACCTTGCGCAGGAGGTGGAGAGCGCAGATGAGCACATCGCCGGCGGCCTAGCCAAGCTCGCCTACAGGAAGCTGAAGAAGGAGGGGCGCCTGGGCGAAGAGGTGAGGCTTGCACAGCGTGAAGCTGAGGTTCTTGGCATCGACTGGGCGGTGCACGTGCTGGCGCGCATAAAGGGGCTGGATTTCCCCGTAGAGAAGGAGCAGCTAATAGAGAGACTTCGTGGGCTTGTGATAAAAGACAGAAAGGCGGAGGAGATTCTGGAAAAGCTGGAGTACCCGGTAAAAACGCCAGCGGAGCTTCTCCACAGGATTAAGGAGCAGCTGTAGCACCTTTCTTTAAATTTTATTGCTACAAGCCTAGAGGCAAATACATTCTTATGTCATGCCTGCAAATGTAGTAATGTTTGAATTTTCGTGAGCTTAGGGAGGTGTAGATATGGGTGCCAAGAAGATATTGATGCTTGTGGGGGACTATGTGGAGGACTACGAAGCCATGGTGCCGTTCCAAGCGCTACAGATGGTTGGACACGAGGTGCACGCGGTGTGTCCCGACAAGAAGGCTGGGGAGAAGGTTCGCACCGCTGTACACGACTTTGAGGGCGACCAGACCTACAGCGAGAAGCCGGGGCACAACTTTGCACTTAACGCCACCTTCGATGAAATTAACCCAGAGGAGTATGACGCTCTGGTAATCCCTGGTGGGCGTGCGCCCGAGTACATCCGCCTCAACGAGCGCGTGCTAGAGATTGTGCGCCACTTCGCTCAGGCTGGTAAACCCATCGCTGCAATCTGCCACGGAGCACAGGTACTTGCTGCGGCAGGGGTTATTGAAGGCGTAGCGTGCACAGCCTACCCTGCGGTCTCGCCCGAGGTGAAGGCCGCAGGGGCTAAGTGGGTAGACGTGCCAGTGGACAAAGCTCATGTGGATAAAAACATCGTCACCGCTCCCGCGTGGCCCGCGCATCCTGAATGGCTGGCGAAGTTTCTGGAGCTGCTCGGCACCAAGATTGAGCCGTAGCCGAGCTACTCCCTCTTCTCCATCTCCACCATGTGGTAGAGCTTCTCCCCAGAGTGCCTCTTAACCTTCGCCTTTAAATCAAGCGCCTCAGCTTCCTTCAGAAGCTCCTCCAGCGGTATAATCTCAATCCCAAGCTGCTCTGCCCAGTTGTACGCGCCCTTGAGCGGGAATTTCGCAAGGTACTCGCGGTAAATCGCCACGTGAAGCTTGCCATGCCTGCGGAGAACACGCGAAGCCTCGCTGAGCACGCGCCGCCACGCTTTGCCTATGTGGTTTAGCCCGAAGAAGATTGTTACGCTGTCGAAGGCTTCGGTAAGCGTCAATGGTGAATCACCGCCCAGGCTGCGCACACTGCTTAAGTTAGAGGCGTCTCCCTGGAGCAGTGTTATGTTCTCAAGCTTAGCGCCGTGCTTCTCCCAGAAGAGCCTTGCAAAGTCGGCGTAGCAGGTGAATTTCTCGCGGTTTGCGCGAATAAACGCCTGACCCTCCGGAAAGCCAGGGAAAAGCTCTATCGTTGTGCCATCGATGTATATCCTATCCTCCTCGTAGATTATGGGGTTTTTGTAGGCGCTGTCCAGCGCATAGACATGCGCCCTCTCGCTGAGGAGCACCGGCACCCAGCCAAAACCGCTCGCCACATCCAGAACCTTCTCCCCTTTCACAGAACTGCAGAACTCCTTGGCAAAGGCGTAGTTAGCGTCCGGCTCTGCCTCAAGCTCCTCACTGCTCAGCATCACCAAAAACCCGCGTTGCAAGCTGCGAAGCGAGGCGTTACCCGTGACGAAACGCTTCGCCTCTTCAAGCGCCGCGAGGGGAATCGCATATCCACGCCTCCAAAGCGCGAGATTATCCCTGAGCAGCTCAAGGGCATCGTCGTCAATCTCCAGCACAGGCTCAGGAGCCAACACTAAATAAAGCTCCTCCAAAAACTCCCTATCATCCCTAAGGTAATCCCGTACCCTCGCCATAACATCATCGCTGAGGAGCACAAAAAGCTCATGCATCTGACTACCTCAGCGCAGGATTGGCATCTCTCTCGAGCAGTGCTTTTGCAAACCCATAGCCAAGGCGCTCCATACCGGTGCCAAAAATCTCCCTGAAGAGTGCCTTCCTCTCGTAGCTCACCAAATGGGGCTCGCCCTCTATGCCAGCCAGCTCAGCCGCCTTCTTAATCGCAACCCTGCGGGTGCCAACCTCGTCCACCAACCCTAACTCCTTCGCTCGCCTTGCAGAGTATATTCTGCCCTCCGCCACCTGCTTCACGTGCTCAACGCTGAGATTGCGGTTCTGCGCCACCTCAGCGATAAAAAGCTCATAGAAGTCGTAGATTATTTCCTCTACCATCCTGCGTTCTTCCTCGGTGAGAGGGCGATACCCGGTGGAGAAGTCCTTGTACTCCCCCGCCTTGATTACAGTCATGTTTATCCCCAGCTTCTCCAGCAGCCTCGAATATTCCGGAAACACCGAAATTACGCCTATGCTTCCGGTGATGGTGCCGGGATCTGCGACTATATAGCTGCTCGCACTGGCAACGTAGTACCCGCCCGAGGTGGCGATCTCCCCTAGCCAGGCGACGACGGGCTTCTTCTCTTTTGCCTCTTTAATCGCCTCTGCAATCTCCTCGCTGGCAACGACGCTGCCCCCGGGAGAGTTTATCTCTATGAGAATTGCCTTCACAGAGCCGTCGCTTAGTGCGCGGTCAAGCTGGGATTTGAACTCCTCCGGCGTTGTCGCTTCGGTGGAAAACACACCCTCCCCCGAGTCCATGGATATAACTCCGTCAATCCTTATAACAGCAACCTTGTCACCGGAGATTATCCCGTCGCTTGGTTTTGAAATCAGGTAAGCGCCCAGAATAGAGATTCCAATCACCGCAACTGCTATAGCCACTACTATTAAAAGATTCCTGTTCATCTTCCTCCTCCAAAGTAAAGTATAAATATCACCTCTGTGAATATCACCCCTTAGTTAACCTCATATGAAATTTAAGATTTTCTGAGGTTACCCGTGTCACGAAGTGATAGGGTGACGGAGTTACCCATCTCGCGAAGAAATAAGTTGACATGCCTTTTGGAGGTGAAAATTTGGGAAGAATCAGGCAGAAGTACATAAAGCGCACCGCCCTGGAGTTGGTGGACCGCTATGGTGACGCGCTCACCCTTGATTTCAAGAAGAACCGCGAGTTTGTGGAGCGCGTGCTTGACCTACAGGGCAAGATGCTGGCAAATAGAATAGCCGGCTACGTCACGCGCATACTGAAGCAGAGGCAGCGGGTAAGGGAGTGAGATGTTCCAGGGCTGCTTTACGGCGATTGTTACACCTTTTAAAGACACCGGCGTTAAGCCTGAGCTTGACTTAGATGCCTACGCTCGCCTAGTGGAGATGCAGAATGAGGGTGGCGTTGCTGGTATCGTCGCAGTAGGCACAACCGGCGAATCGCCGGTGCTCAGCCATGAGGAGCACAATAAGGTTATAGAAGCTACTGTTGAGCATGCGTGCTGCGCTGTTATTGCTGGCACGGGTTCAAACTGCACCTGGGAGGCGATTGAGCTCAGCAGGCATGCCAGCGATGTGGGCGCCGCGGCTACGTTGCAAGTTTGCCCCTACTACAACAAGCCGAATCAGGAGGGGCTGTTCCGCCACTTCTCGGCGATAGCGGAGCGGGTTGATATACCGCACATACTTTACAACATCCCCGGGCGAAGTGCTCGCGAGATAGCGCCCGAGACCATGGCGAGGCTGAAGGAGGAGCACTCGAATATTATAGGTGTTAAGGAAGCGAGCGGAAATCCCGAAGTCTGGCGCAGGATTCGCGAGCTTTGCGGCGAGGACTTTCTCATACTCTCGGGCAACGACGGTGATACCCTCGCCTTAATGCGGGACTACGCCGCGAAGGGAGTTATTTCAGTTGCCTCCAATTTAATCCCTGGGCGAATGCAGCGCTTTGTTGAGCTGGGCTTGAAGGGAGACTTTGCTGCCATGGAGAAGGAGCACCGCGAGCTGAGTGAGCTCTTTGATGTGCTCTTTATTGATACAAACCCGATACCAATCAAGGAGGCGATGGCGCTCGCGGGCTTACCAGCAGGAGGCTTCCGCTTACCTCTGTGCGAGACCTCGCAGGAGAAGCGGGAGCGCATACGCGAAGTAGTTGCCAAACTGGGCATTATTTAGGTGATGCCCTTGATACGCGTAGCTGTAACCGGAGCTCTTGGAAGAATGGGGAGCGGGATAGTTAAGAGCGTTCTTGCTCAGGATGATATGAAGCTGGTCGCAGCTATAGAGGCGCCAGGGAAGGAGGAGAGAGGTAAAGACGTGGGCGAGCTCATTGGCGTGGGCAAGTGTGGCGTAGCATTGAGCACCGCCGATGAGCTGCGCGAGGTTTTGATTGAAGCAAAGCCAGAGGTGCTGATCGACTTCACCACAGCCAAAGCGTGCGTGAGCACAGCCAAGATTGCCGCCTCGCTGGGAGTTAACCTGGTGATAGGCACCACCGGATTTGCAGAGGAGGAAAAGCAGGAAATTGTCCGCGCTGTGGAAGAAAATGGCATCGCCGCGGTGATTTCGCCGAATATGGCTACGGGCGTCAATGTGTTTTTCAAAATCGCGGCACAGATTGCGCGGGTGCTTAAGGATTACGACGTGGAGATTATAGAGATACACCATCGCCACAAGAAGGATGCGCCCTCCGGCACAGCGCTCCGCGTTGGCGAGCTTATAGCAGAAGCCCAGGGAAAGAGGCTTGAGGAATGCGCCAGATATTCAAGAGGGCGAGGCTTAATAGGCGAGCGCAGCGATGAAGAGATAGGCTTCCACGCGGTTCGAGCGGGCGACGTGGTGGGAGAGCACATAGTGATATTCGCCGGCGAGGGCGAGCGAGTGGAGCTTATTCACCGCGCCCACTCAAGGCAGGCTTTCGTGGAAGGCGCTATAAAGGCAGCGCGCTTCGTGGCCAAAGCGGAGAGGGGCAGGGTCTACTCCACCTTCGACGTGCTTGGGATTTAGGTATGCCCTCACCCAAGCTGCCACCGGGGCAAAAAGTGGTTGAGCATCTGCCTATTCTTCATTTTGACGGAATACCCCACATTGACATCTCAAAGTGGAGCCTCAGGATATTCGGGCTGGTGAAGGAGGAGGTGGAGCTGAGTTACGCTAACCTCATGTCCCTCCCGCGAGTTACGGTTAATTTAGACGCTCATTGCGTTACCGGCTGGTCGAAGCTGGGCTTAACCTGGGAAGGGGTCAGCACCCGCGAGATTAAGAAGCTTGTGCACCTTTTGCCTGAGGCGAAGTATGTTATGGTTCACTCTGCCGATGGGTACACAACCAACCTCCCGCTTGCTGAGTTCTTCGCTGAGGATGCGCTTCTCGCTGTAAAGCTCAACGGCAAACCTCTAACCCCTGAGCATGGCTCACCTGTGAGGCTAGTGATTCCGAGGCTCTACTTCTGGAAGAGTGCAAAGTGGGTGGTAGGCATAGAGTTCATGGCTGAGAATAAGCCAGGGTTCTGGGAGGCGAGGGGGTACCACATGCGGGGCAATGCATGGAGGGAAGAGAGGTACGGAAAGCAGGAGCTATAATGTCCCTTCGCCCTCCTCGCCCTTCATTACCATCATTCGGTGTAGCCTGTCCAGGGGGAAAATCTCCACCTTATCCTCATACATGAGGTAGATTACACCATCTGCGATATCGTAGCGATGTACCTCTCGCGTCAGCTTCTCCACATTCTCCCTTGCCACGTCAAGAAGCTCCAGCTCAACCTTCATTCGCCTGCCTCCTTACGCTTGCATCAATTACGCGATAACTCAGCCCTGCCCTTTCAAGTTTTCTGAGCAGGAGGTGAAGCTCATCCTCAACCGCAGCCACGAGCACAGGCATGCCATGAAGCGCCGCCTCCACGCACGCATGAGGCGCGCCGAAAAAGGCATCGCAGCCTATGCCTGCCTTCTCAAGGGCAACCTTTGCCTCTACACCCAGCGCTGCGACAAACTCTGCATCCTCTGCTAAATGCTGGAGCATGCCCAAGTTAGCGGTTCTGCTCCCACCTTTCTCAACCCTGGGCACCTTCACAACCGTAACCATGCCGGGAGGTGGAGCCACAAGCTCGCGAACCTCGACCACGGCGACGTCTTCGCCGCGCTGCGCTGCGCTCAGCGTTTTTCCCTGCGCTCTGCCGCTGCGCTTGCCGGCATAGAGTAGCCCGCGCTCCATCCACAGGGAAACCTCCTCCTCAGCCTCCAAATCCTCGGCAGCAACTGCAGTGTACACGCGCAGCCCTGAGACAACCTCCTCCAGGATAAAACTCGACAGGTCTCTAAGCTCCCTTGCGTTGGTGAAGAGATATTCATAGCCCTTGGGTGTGAGGGTATAGCTCCCCTTCCCGCTGCTCTCCACCAGCTTAGCTTTAATCAGCGACTTAACGCACTCCGACACCGCCTGCGCACTGATGCCCAGCTCCTTGGCGATCTCAGCCTGCCTCACGCTGGGCTGCCTCGCAGCTATTTCAGCGAGCACAAGAAAGCTTGTAGCGAGGGCGCGCATGCCAAATCAAGAAAACTTTAGCAAAGACAAAGAAATTAGCCACCGTCGCAGAGCCCATGCCTGCGGAGCCTGCAGAAGTGGCAGGTTATCTTTGTGACCATCTCCATTCTGTGGAGGCAGGCTATCTCCTCTTCGTCCTCTTCAACGTAGGCGATAAACTCGTGGTGGCAGGAGGGACAATCGCGGATAAAGCGCGGATAGCTGGTGCCAAACTTCACGCCGCAGGAGGCACACTGGTACTCCCTCCCTGGCTCCATCCAGAAACCTTTTCTATAGTGAGGAGGCATTACAGGTGACTCCATATTTTATTGTTCGCAAAGTTTTTTCACATCTAAATTATTAATGGAAATTTATTAATTAAAAACAGCTGTAAGAGGTCTGGCTAACGCTGAGGCATGCTAGCTCAGCTTTAGGCGACATCCTGTAAGAACTCAACTTCCACGTCTTTCACTTTCTCAAAATCTCTATCCATAGTGACTATTTTGAGTCCAAAATACTTAGCCACGCCATATTGATAGGCATCATCAAAATCCAAGTTTATGGTTTTTCTAAATTCTACAATCTTTTTATACATCTCCTCTGGCAATGAAAGTAGAGAGGTATTTGGAATCATCCTCAACAATTTTCTCCAGTTCTGGTTTATGGGCTGTCTCAAGTGGTTGTGCCGGAGGAGCACTTCCAGCGGGAATAATTCTTCTCTGAATCCCTGCGACCCTAAAGCGATGCTCAACTCTTCCCTTTTTATCCCTTTCTGAGGTTTTAGCGGCTGTTCGACGGTCTTCTGGCGGAACGGTGAAACAAAGGGGTGCTTAAACCACAGCCACAGCAGTCCGAGCAGCTTCCCCCTATCACCTGCAGTAGCTTCAGCAAATGGTCTTGCAAAAATGCTGCACAGGCGAAATCTCTTGCAGATGACACACCTAATATCAAATCGTTACATTTTTAAATTTAAAGTGGTTAAATTGTTATTGTGAGCACCACGCTAAAAAAAGCAATAGAACTTGCAAAAGAATTAGGAGAAGAAGGAAGTAGATTTATATACGAGGAAGAAGGAAGCATTCCAATACCGGACCCATATACAATTCTACATGGTGGTTTTGTTCATCAAGAAAGATTAGCAGAATATCCATCTACCGAACCTGAAAAGAAGAGCGAGAGAGAAACAGAATCGAGTAAGACGAAGAAAATACTTTACGGTATAGTTGCAGGTCTAACAGCATTGGCCGGTTTCGGAGCAGCATATTATTTCGACTCTGGTTTTAAGGATTATACGAATAAAAAACTTAAAGATGCATACGAATTCGTTTTCGATCGCGAAACATATAAACTCAAAAGAATGGATAGCGACGGAGACGGTGTTTCCGACTGGGAAGAAATTCAGAGGGGAACAGATCCGTATTTAACACCGGAAGTGGAAAGACAAATAAAATTGAAAGAAATGCTGAGAAAAGAATTCTACGATGCATTGGCAGAAAAAGTAGGAAAGGATGATGCGGAATTGGTAAAGAAGAATTTTATAACATACACTTTCAAAGATGGAATAATGTATTCAGAACATTTTGCACCATTATTTTTAGATAGAATTAGCTATATCGCAAATGCCTCAGAGGCGCGTGAAGAAATAAAGGAATTTATCGATGAAAACGTAGATGAATACCACCACGGTCTCGATATAGGAGATGGTGATATATTGTTAATCATGTCCGTTGAGTTTAGAAGAGAGATGAAAAAACAAAATACTTCTCAAATGCATCCATTCGAAAAAATAAAGAAGGCTTTGGATATTATTAATGAAACTTGTCCGAAAGAATATGAGGATATTGCAAGATATGTGAATAGGATACAGCTTTACAATACACAAATATTTGCTGGAGGTGACGGAGAAATACTAATTGGTAGAGAAAGTGTTTTTTACTACGGACCTTATCATTTGGCTGATGGCATTCTTCATGAAATGCTTCACAACAAAATTGAACAGACTGGTGAAAGAAAACGTTTTAAGTCTCTTAGCGAAGAACATGAATATATTGGTAAGTTACTTTGGGATTGTAGAGATAAGCTTTATAAAAAAATGAAGGAAGAAAAAAAGATAAGGAAAGTAAAAAATTGGCATGAATTGTAAAAATTTATAATAGATGAGAGTTATTTAATTTATTATGTATATATCCAAAAGTAATTGGAAAATTCTTCTATTCCTAATTGTGCTAATAGGAATTTTATCTTATTTTTTTATATTCTCCTTTCAAAAGCAGAAAGAAGATTTAACAGAACTTTTCCCGACAAACATTCTTCCTGCCGGTCTCTCCTATCTCGGCTACACAAACACAACCGAACTCATGTTTTCAGGCGCGGAAAGCGGGGTTGTGGTTACATATAAAACCGATGACGGGGCGATAATTCTTCATATAGGCAGATATTCCTCATCTTCCCAAGCGGAAAATTATCTGAGTAATTTTATCTCGAGTATATCTCCTTACGCTGACGAGACGGAATCTTTCAATATAAACGGAACGAAAATAGGTTTTTACGCCGTTGCTGTGGGGAACGAATCTCTGAATATATTTTTATGGAAAAGAGATAATATTTTATACGGAATGAAAGGTAAGGAGAAAAAACTGATGGAAAAATTATTGAATGTGATTTTATGAAATTAGAAAAAATAATATTATCATTCCTTTTCGTATTCTTTATTTTACTACCCTTCGGTTTCTCGCAACAGTGCACGAATTGGTATTCTTATTACGAAAATGGTGGAAGCGTAACATATACTTGTAATATAAAAAACGGATACTGCGAAATCGATTATGTGAAGGGATATATAGAAGCATGCGATGTTTTTAATACTCATGTAAAATCAGCAAAAATGATAATCCCACCTTTAACTTACGAGTGTATAGAAGGTGGCGCATCAGTTGGAAGTTGTGGTTTTCTAAATTTAGGCGATTGGGTACCATTTGAATATACTGTTGATTTTTCTCAGAAAATTAATTATGGTGAATCAGTAACTTATTCTACGGATTGGAGATTTTATGAGAATCTTCCTTTAGATTCTTTTACTTGTCCAGAAACAGAGGTATCACCTAATGTTAGGAATGTAAAAACGATAATCGGCGTGAGAGAATGTTGCCCAAATGGATACAATCTCAAACCAGATGGAAAAGGTGGATATTATTGTGAGCCTCTTGGATGTCAGGGCTATACCTCAAAAACGTCCTGCGAATCTAGCCCGAATTGCTGCTGGGTTAATGGAGCATGCTACGATAAATCCTCTTCGGAATGCCAGTCTTGTTCCGCGATAACCGATCAGCAGGAATGCGAATCTAATTCCGCATGTTGCTGGAATAATGGACAATGTTATGACGTTTCATCCGGAAACTGCACATGTACAGATACCGACAATGGAAATAATCCATATCAACCTGGGACGTGTACGGATGCATTTCAGTCTGTTAGCGATTACTGTGAGTGATACAAGGCTGAACGAATACTACTGCTCCCAGGGAACCTGTGCCTCACAGGTATGGAACTGTCAATCATGTACACAAGGCGAATGCGAATGTACTGGAAAGCAAGTAGGTGAGCCCTGCACGTCTTCGGGAAAATGCTGCTCTGGCTACTGTTATTGAACAAATCCGGGCGAATATACATTTATAAGGAGGTTTTCGATCGTATTAGTCGTTTATTTAGATAATCGCCTACGAAGGTTATATTAACTAAAGCATTTACCATCTCTCCCTTTCCTACCCTATCCAAATTACAGTAGCGTTATCTTTCTGCTTTCAATCTCCCTTAAACCTTTCGCTTCTTTGCGGACGGTAGGCAAAATTAGGCGGTGCATTTACGGTGATACTGCTGGAAGAAGATGGTAGTAAAGGTTTGCAGTTTTAGGTCTACCTGGTGTGATGGAAAATGCAACAACTGTATTCTTCGTTAAGGTACATGGAAAATTCAGGTACTACAATAAATATGATGTATGTTCTCAGAAATTCAGAAATAGTTGGTGTTACCATGGCTGCAAAAGAAGAATTGATAGAAATCCCGAAGAAAGAGTATGAGGCGATGAAAGAAACACTGGAGATTCTTTCAGACGTAAAAACAGCTGTGAGGATACTGAAATCTATTGAGCAGGCGGAGGCGGGAGAGACTATTTCTGAGAAAGAATTTGTTCGGAAATTCGCTCTATAATTTTTCTAATATCCTTCTGGTAAACCCTCGATCTGAGGTCCACATCGATGAGGAATACTTTTCTTATATCTTTTTTGGGCAAATATATGACTCTGTATTTACCTACATGCATCCTATGACAACCTTTGAAAGGTCCTGTAAGTGCCCTGTGTCTGAATGGATCTTTCTTCAATTCCAAGATTTTTTTTATAAACTCTTTTTTGATTTGCGCGATCTAATTTTTCAAATTGCTTAACGAATAATTTTGTAAATTCTAAGTTGTACTCTGCCTGCATTTTCTTTCTGCACCCCTATTGGTTGCTGTCTGATACAAAACGGTATATCTTACGTCTTATGGTACATTCTTATTCCTATAAACTTTTCTAATATAAGGACAGTGCTGTGAGGACTCACTGAGTCTTTTCCTCATCATCCTCTCTTCTTCGAATGGCGAAGTTTTATCAAAAAAGCTTGCGTTGCAAATCAAGAAAATTTTAGGAAATGCTTAAATATCGTACTATTATTAAAATCTAAGCAAAAAACATGTGAGGTTTAAGCTTATGAGCAGGCTTGATGAGATAATAGAGAAGATTGAGCCCATTGACGAGGAAGCAATGAAGCTTGCGAAGGAGAGGCAGGACAACCTCACCAAACCCCAGGGCAGTCTGGGCATTCTTGAGGAGCTGAGCATAAAGATGGCTGGTATACAGCGCGCCCCCAGACCAAAGATTGAGAATAAGGTTATATTTACCATGGCTGGCGACCACGGCGTAGTTGAGGAAGGCGTAAGCGCATATCCGCAGGAGGTTACGCCTCAGATGGTGTACAACTTCCTGCGCGGGGGTGCGGCGATAAATGTGCTTGCCCGCCACGCTGGCGCTCGTGTTGTCGTCGTCGACATGGGCGTGGCCGCTGACATAGAGGCTGAGGAGGGACTGGTGAAGAAGAAGGTCGCCTACGGCACGCGCAACATGGCACGCGAACCTGCGATGACGCGGGAGCAGGCTGTCGAAGCTATAGAGGCTGGAATAGAGGTTTTTGAGAAGGAGTTCAAGCGAGGCGTGGACATCGCAGGCGTGGGAGATATGGGCATTGGCAACACCACGCCCAGCGCGGCAATATGCGCAGCTATCACCCGCCGAGCCGTGGAGGAGGTTACAGGAAGGGGCACGGGTATAGACGACGAAGCCTGGAAGCGCAAGGTGGAAGTGATTAAGCGCGCCCTAGAAGTTAACCGCCCTGACCCGAGCGATGCAATAGATGTGCTTGCGAAGGTTGGTGGGTATGAAATCGCTGGTATAGCTGGCGTGGCTTTAGCAGCAGCGGCGCACCGCGTAGCCGTGGTAATCGACGGGTTTATAGCCACCGCAGGAGCGCTTATCGCTGGTGAGCTTGCTCCTCTGGCTAAGCAGTACATGATTGCGAGCCACCTATCCCAGGAAGTTGGGCATAGGGTGATGCTGGAACACCTCGGGCTTAAACCGCTGCTCAACCTCAACCTTCGCCTTGGCGAAGGCACAGGTGCAGCGCTTGGTATTTGCCTAGTAGAAGCAGGGGTTAGAATCCTCAACGAAATGGCAACATTCGCAGAGGCAGGGGTGAGTGAGAAGATAGAGTGAAGTTTTATATACCTCCCGCGGGAAAGTAAACCCGGTGGGAGAATGAAGGAGAGGGTAACCCTTGCTATGCACCTGTTAGCGGTGCTGGCGGTAATTGGCGGGATATACCGCGCTGTTAGAGAGGTGGACGATGCCCTAGCTGCGCTCTACATGATTCAGTACCTGCTGTGGGCGATTCTCTTTGAGGTGGCTGCACTCAACCTGAAGGATAGCCGCAAGTTTTAATGCGCCCGTTAAGTTTTTCTCCAGCACAGGATGAGGCTGCTCCGCGAACTCAGAGACAGCGAGGCTTACGAAATCGCTGAGAAGGCTCTCGCGGGAGAGGAGCTTTCGAGGCAAGATGGGTATGCGCTCATAGAGAGCGACAACCTCTTCCTCTTAGGCACCCTCGCCGACGAGCTTCGCCGACGCCAGGTGGGCGATATTGTAACCTTTGTGGTTAACCGTCAGATAAACTACACCAACGCCTGCGTAAGCGCGTGCGACTTCTGCGCCTTCTACCGCACGCCTGAAAGTGACGAGGCTTACACGCTGAGCATCGAGGAGGTACTGGAGAAAGCTTCGCAAGCGGCTCGCGAAGGCGCTACCGAGCTTCACATCGTGGGCTCGCACAACCCTGAACTACCCTTCGAGTACTACGAGGAAATGCTGCGCGAGATTAGGCGACGCTTTCCCCAGCTCCATCTCAAGGCATTTACCGCCACAGAGATAGCCTTCTTCTCCAAGAATTTCGGGATGAGTGTGCGAGAGGTGCTTTCTCGCCTTAAGGAGGCAGGCTTGAGGAGTATGCCAGGCGGTGGGGCTGAGATTCTTGACGAGGAGCTGAGGAAAAAGCTCTGCCCCAACAAGGCTTCTGCGAAGGAATGGTTAGAGGTGATGCGGTGTGCGCATGAGCTTGGGATAAAGAGCAACGCAACCATGCTCTTTGGTCACGTGGAAAGCCTGCGCCAGCGCGTAGACCACATGCTCAAGCTGCGGGAGCTTCAGAAGACTACGCGAGGGTTTATGTCCTTTATTCCTTTGGTTTACCACCCGGAGAACACCCCGCTGAAGCGCTCTCACCCCGAGCTGATGCGCACCTCTGCCATAGACGTGTTGCGCACCATCGCCGTGGCAAGGGTGCTTCTGGGCGATAGCATCCGCAACATCCGCGCATACTGGGTGATGCTGGGCAAGAAGCTTGCCCAGGTGGCGCTGCACTACGGCGCCAACGATTTAGACGGCACCGTCGTGGAGGAGCGTGTAGCCCATGCTGCAGGGGCAAAAACGGCGCAGCTTGCGACCAAAGAGGAGCTTATCAAGCTGATACGCGAGGCGAAGCGCATACCCGCGCAGCGCTCCACAGATTACGAGATAATCCAGAGGTGGGATTAATTGCGCCTTGGAGAGACCCATTTCAAGAACACCGACTTCATATACCACGCGATTCGTAGCGGCGTTGTTAACTCCGCAGGGGTGGAGCTTGTCAGGGCACACCCGCCTGAGCTTGGCGAGCTTTTGCATCGCGGTGAGGTTGACGCTGCACCTACGTCGTCGATAGTATATGCCCTCCATCCAGGAGAGTTTTTCATACTTGACGGATTCTCCATAAGCGCGCCTGCTGGAACGGGCAGCATTCTGGTGTTTTCAAGAGAAGCCTCATGCCTCGAGGAGCTAGATGGTAAGAGCATCGCAACCACAAGCACAAGCGCAAGCTCCGTGGCGCTGCTTGAAATCCTGCTAAGGGAGCGTGGGATTAATGCCCGGCTCATAAAGAACCAGAGCCCTCGCTTGGAGGAGATGCTTCGCCATGCTGAGGCTGCGCTTCTCATAGGCGATCATGCCATAGTAGAGGGGTACCATAGGCGCGAGCTTGTAATCGCCGACCTGGGCGAGGAGTGGCATGCTTTAACGCGCCTGCCAATGGTTTATGCGCTGTGGCTGGTGAGGAAGAGCTTTGCACACCGCAGGGAAGAGGTGGAGAAGCTAAAGCTTACGCTGAATGAAGCGAGGAGCTACGCTTATGAGCACTTTTCAGAGCTTGCTGCCCAGCTCGCTGCCCAGCTGGGCATCCCTTCTAAAGCAATGGAGGAGCACCTTCGCTGCTTGGATTACAGCCTGAGCGAAGCTAACCTTCGCGGGCTTCGCAGGTTCTTTGAGCTTGCTTCAAAGCACGGGATAATACCTTCGCCGCCGGAGATAAGACTTGTGGGAGGAGAGAGATGAAGCTTTTAGAAAGCGCTGACAGCGAAGTTATAGCGACGCTGGAAAAGGCGCTGGCTGGAGAAAAGCTCAGCCTGAAGGAGGTTACCCTGCTTCTCGAGTCTAGGGAGCTGAAGCTTATAACCCTAGCTGCGGACGAGCTTCGTAGCCGCCAAGTGGGTGACCTCGTAACATTCGTCATCGACACAAACATAAACTACACCAACGCTTGCGTGAGCGCGTGCAAGTTCTGCGCCTTCTATCGCGCGCCTGGGAGCAGCGAGGCTTATACTCTTAGCGTAGAGGAGATTCTTGAGAAGATAGCCCGCGCTGTAAAGCTGGGCGCCACGCAGGTGCTGCTCCAGGGCGGACTCAACCCGGAGTTGAGCATCGAGTACTACGAGGAGGTGCTTCAACGCGTAAGGGAGCGCTTCCCGCAGGTGCAGCGCCATTTCTTCTCGCCCAGCGAGATAGTGCACATTGCCAGGGTTGAAGGGCTCAGCATACGCGAGGTACTGTCTCGGTTAAAAGAAGCTGGACTGCAGAGCATGCCCGGCGGCGGGGCGGAGATTCTCAGCGACCGCATTCGTCGTGAAGTGAGCCCCAATAAAATCTCCTGGCGGGAGTGGCGCGAGGTGATGCTGGTTGCGCATGAGCTCGGCATTCCCACGACTGCAACGATGGTTTTCGGTCTTGGAGAGAGCAACGAAGACCGCGCCAGGCATCTTCTGCGCCTGAGAGAGATGCAGGAGGCTACGCATGGCTTCACCGCCTTCATACCCTGGAGTTTTAAACCGGGCAACACCGCACTTGCAGCGAAGCAGCGCATGTATGAGGCAGGGGGGATAGACTACCTCACCGTCGTGGCTGTAGCGAGGCTGGTGCTGGGCGAAAGCTTCAGAAACATCCAAGCTTCGTGGCTTACCCAGGGCGAACGCATGGCGCAGCTTGCGCTCTGCAGCGGCGCCAACGACTTTGGGGGTACGATGATAGAGGAGAATGTGGTAAAGGCTACGGGCTATGAAACGCGTTACCTCCCTCCCGAGAGAATAGTCGCGCTGATCAAGCAGATCTCGCGTCCGGCGGCGCAGAGGGATACGCTTTACAATATTTTGAGGAGGTTTCAGTAGGTTGTCCTAGTTTGCGTTGAGATTTAAATATTGCGCATGGTATTGAGGGCTAGATTGCCAATTTTATTTCTGAAATATTGGTGCTTGGAGTAGTTTTAGAAAATAATGTGGTTGTTTTGTTGCAACTCGAAAGAAAGTTCCAGATGGCTTATATAATCCTATAGGATTTTAAAAGAAGAAGGTAGGTTTAAAGCAAAATGCATAAACCCTAACTCGACTTCTTCCTTCTCCTCCTCTTCGGCTTTGCCTTCTTTTTCTCCTGCTTCTTCTCTTCAACCTTCTCCTCTTTTTTCTCCTCCGGCTTCTTGAATATCTCCTGGAACTCCACTTCGTTTATTCCGTCCAGGTATTCGAATATCTCCTTTGCAACGAGATGTTTGGCGATAAAGGCATCGCTTCGCAGCTTAACAGCGTCGCTCAGAGTAATAATCGCCCTGCCGTCCTCACAGCGAATCTCGTGCTCATTGGGGTCAGCGTACGGGAAGTGCCTCTCCAGCAGCAGGCGAATCTTCTCCTCCAGCTTGTTTATCTTCTCCTCCACATTCACCTCATAAACGAGCGTCTTGCCGGCTAGCTCAGAGTTGAAGTCCACCAGCACGCGGCCGCCTGAGACGCTCTGCACCCTGCCTACCTTGCCCTCTGCCTCTATGCGCATCCCGGGGTATGGCTTCAACCCCTGCTTCTTAAACTCGCGCAGAGGCACAACCTTAACCTTGCTGGGATCCCGCAACCCGAAGCCCTTCTCAGGCGGAACCTCGATCACGCGCTTCTCTCCAACTTCCATACCAACGAGGGCTTCGTCCAGGCCGGGGATTACGTGCCCGGCACCTATAACAATAGCCTGAGCCTTGAACCTAACCCTGGGGTCGTAAATTCCGTGCTCCTTGGCAACCTCCTCAATGGTGGTGTCAAATACCTCGCCGTCCTTTATCCTGCCCGTATAATTTATCTTTACAAAATCACCCTTTTCCAGAACCATAGCCCTACTCTCCTTTCCTCAAATACATGCCTCTGTCCTGCAGGTTTTCCACAAAAATATTTCCCATGCGCACTCTGCCTAGAGCGAGAGGCTCGCCGCGCAGATTGAGTATAAAGCAGGGGTCTCCTTTCTCTATCTCGCCCTGCTCAACTACCGAGTTTATAAAGACATCTCTCCCATATAAAACTAACTGTTCCCCCTTTTCATTCACCTTCACATACTTCTTTGCCCGTCCTGCTATTAGGTAAGCGCCTTCCAAGCCGAGCTTGAACTCTCCCCTCTTTATTTCTCCTATCGCAAGCCCTGCGCTGTAGGGCTCGCGCCTCATCCTTTTCAGTGTTTCAAGCACTTTGCGGGAGGCGACACTCACCACGCGTCTGCCATTTTTTGCAACGAGAAGCTCCCTGCCATGAAGCACCTCCTTCAAGCTTGCGCCGTACTTCTCCACCCCCCGCCTTATGACCTCCCTCTCGCCTTTACTCGCCCGGGCTATCTTCACCTAATGCCTCCTTCCTGGCTTTTTCTGATATTATGGCGCTGTTGCCTGTGGGATCAGAGATTATCAGCGTAGCCCGCCTCTTCCCTGCCTTAATCTCAGCTATCTCCCTCAAAAGCTCCTTTGCACGCTTTTTGGCGGCTTCGCTCTCCGCCCACCTCTGGGCAGTGCGCACCGCTTCTTCCATACGCAGAAGCACGCCCTCCACGTTTGAAACGAAGCCCTGAGCCTCGCTCCCAGGGGTAACCTCTATTCCAAGCTCCGGCACTTCTATAGTTGCGCTGCTCGAACGTATAACTCGAATGTACATGTCCTCGGCGCTGTCAATAACCAGGGTGTACTTGGCTGGCTCCTTCTGCTCAAGCACCATCACATCGGTGTGGCGATAGCCGCAGCGCCTGCACAGAAGAACGCTTTCCATTACCTCCCCAAAGTAAGGTATGTTAAACTGAAAGAACTCAAGGGTAGCTTTTTCGTTACCGCACGCAGGGCAGGGCGTAGACAGCTTTACATTACTTTGCAACCCTCTTCCTCACCCGTTCCATGGCTTCTTCGAAGTCAGTAGCTCGAGCTTCGGTACTCCTCTCTATCTTCATGTAGGGCGGGGTTAGTATGAGCAGATACTCACTGAGCCCAGCGATATCCCCTCCCATGCTCGATACTATTTCCTTTATCTCATCCACCGCATGCTTTAGTTCATTCATGCTCCTCTCGGCGAGGGGTTTAATGTCAAGTATAACCACATTGCCATTGCTAAGCTCCCTTGCGGAGATGTCTACGTCTGCAAAGCCACCGAGCTTGCACACCTTAACATACTTCCCGGCGCTGCCTCTCTCCTCGGGCATACCCTCCTGAATCTCAATCTCCACATAATCTTCAAGGTTAGTATAAGTTCTGGAAGTGCTCCCCTGAAACTTTGTAAAAAGGTCTTTCAGTCCCATACTATTCCTCCTTTAGGATATTATAAAAACGGGGGATATATAAGGGTTTCGAGCAGCTTAATCACCTTACCTTACCTCTTGCAAGGGATGCAAATATACCCCCAAAACAAAGGAATGCGAAAATGAAGAATGCTATTTTCACACTCCTAAGAAAAGCAGGATAATATTCAGGTGTAATTTCCACTCTTCCAATATATAATGCGAATATCAGCATAACAATTCCCATGCTTAGCATCTGCCCAATAAGTCTCATAGTCCCGAGTATTCCCGAGGCTACCCCGTAAAATCTATTTTCAACTGAAGACATAACAGCATTTGTATTCGGAGATGAGAAAAGGGCAAAGCCAAAACCGAGAAGGATTAAGCTGGCCAAAATGAACTCCAAAGGCGTTCTTTCGTTTAAAAAAGTGAAAAGAAAAAGTCCCAAAAATGTAAACGCCATTCCTATTGAAGCAACTATTCGTGGCTCAATCCTGTCTGATAGCCTTCCAGCAAAGGGTGAAAAAATTGCCTGAACAACGGGCTGAGAAACCAGCACCAAGCCTGCATTTTGCGGGCTGAGTGATCTAATATACTGCAGGTAAAGGCTTAGAAGAAAGCTCACAGCAAATGTGGCGCTGTAATTAATCAACGCCGCTAAGTTAGAGAAAGCGAATACTTTATTTTTTCTGAAGAAATTTATATCCAGAACAGGACTCTCCTGCTTAGTTTCCCACTTAACAAAAGCAAAAATCCCCAAGGCACCTATTAAAATCAGCCATGCACCTGCCCTTGCTGGCAACAGAGAAAAACCATACATTACCGCTATAAGCGTTAAGCTGTAGATTATAGAACCCGTAAAGTCAAAGCTCTCTCCCTTCGCTTCAGCCCACTCACCCTTCAATTTCCAGAAAATAAGAGCAGCTATTAGCAAGCCTAAAGGCACATTTACAAGAAAAATGCTTCTCCACCCAAAGTGCTGCGCTAAAAATCCGCCAAAGAATGGTCCAAGAGAAAGTCCCAAGTAGACAGAAGCAACATTTATTCCTAGGGCTTTACCCCTTTCTTGGGCAGGAAACACTGAGGTTAGAATCGCTACCCCAGTACCAAATATCATCGCACTCCCTATTCCCTGCAAAATTCGGAAAGAGATGAGCAGAGCTGAAGAGGTCGAAATCGCACAAAGAAAAGATGAAAAAGTATAAATTAAGATTCCACAGGTAAAAATCCTCTTCCTTCCATGTATGTCTGCTATCCTCCCAAAAGGGACAAGAAACATAGCCGCGGCCAAGAGAAATGAGGTGGCAACCCAGCCAAGCAGCACAGCGTCCATTGCAAATTCTTCCGCAATTAATGGGAGGGCAATGTTCACAGAGGAAACCATGAAAGGTGTGAGGAAAGAGCCCATTGTGGCAATAAGTAAGGCGATTCTTTTGTTTGAAGAGTCTTCCATGCCTATTCCTCATCTCACGCCGTAGGGAGATATCTCACTCAAACTCGAACTCAGCCCCAACCGATGCGAAGTGCATTTTATCGCCGTACATCGCCCTGAGTTCTGAAATAATTGCCAAGCCGGTGCAGTGGTTTGGTGCAAGAAATTTCAGATTGAGGTTTTTGAAGTACTCTATGGTTTTACTCCTCTGCTCCTCACCCGCTAACCCGAGGTGGGTCCCACCCAGTATTCCATAAACATCCTTCTTCCCTGTTACCTCCTTGGCGTGCTCTATGATGTTAACCACACCTGCGTGGGCACATCCAAGTATCACCAGCACCCCCTCAGCCAGAGTCGCGTAGAGGCTCAGGTCATCCCTGAAGGGGTCGACTCTCTCCTCATCGCCCTCAAGCACATACAGATTTTTATCCCTACCCTCAAAGTCTGTTCTCCTTGGAACCTCTCCGCTTATCCACAGCCCGGGAACAACTTCCACCGGCTCAACCACGGGTATGAATCTCGCGCCTATGCTTTCCAGGTCTTCCCTCCTGAAGGGCACGCCAATGTACCTGTTGAAGGGCTCTTTTCCGTATCTAGGTGTGAAGATGTCGGGGTGAGCGTATACGTCCACCCCTCCAGCAGCCTCAATAACAGCTTTAAGCCCGCCGGTATGGTCATAGTGCCCATGACTGATTATTATCCCATCCAGGTCTCTGAGTTCCTCCCTCATCGTAAGAGCATTCTCAACAATCCTCTCGCTCTGCCCTGTGTCAAAAAGGAAGCGCTTCCCCTGCGTTTCTATGAGGAGCGCCAGCCCATGCTCACCGCACGCTCTAATAGGGTTCAACACACTATTTTCCATCAGCACTTTAATCCTCATTCTATCACCGATGCATAGCATGAAGATTAACGCCTGAATAATCAAGGATAAGGTATATATCACAATCAGGCTAAAACTCTTTCATGGCTTCACTCCTGGAAGATTTCAATCTCTGGCTTGCTCAGACCTCTACTAATGTTGGAATCCCACTGGAAGTATTCATTTTTATTCTCTCTGCAAACATAGTTCTGCTGATTGCCCTGCTGATCTTCGCCCTTAAGAAAATCTGGGTGAAGGGTGGAGAACACCTCAAAAGGGGTGCTCAAAAACCTGAGAGCGCTGAAAGAAAAGCAGAGGTTGCAAGTGGCACTCTGTCTGAGCTTATAGAGGAGCAGTAGGGAAAGATTATATACTCCCTTTGCCATTCCATCACTCATGGGTGCATTGAGCTCTTTTCCTGCCGCGTGGAAGCTGGCGCTTACCAGGCATGCGCTGCTTCTTCCCGCGCTTATCTACACCATCCTCTCTCTGCCCCAGATGCTCCTCCAGCTTTTCTACTCCGGCACAAGCGCCGGCGTGGTCGCGGTGAGTGTAGCCTACTCCCTACTACTGTGGCTCCTCACTCCATTCTTTACAGGTGGATTACTCGCAACCGCTGCTGAGGCGCTTCGCAGCGAGGTGAGTGTGAGCAGTTTCCTGAGCAATGCGAAGAAGAGATACATCTACTTACTGCTGGCAAGCATAATTTACTTAATACTCATCGTTGTGGGTGTTGTTGTGCTGATAATTATAGGAGTAATCTTTGCCTTGGCTGCGAAGGCACTGTTCTCTCCGGACTTCGCCCTTGCTTCTGCATTGATTTTTATACTACTTGGCTTTCTGCTGCTGGGCGCGGTGCTCATAATGCTGAACTTCTATGATGTGGGCGTTGCCATAGATGGACTCGACCCCATAAAGACCTTCAAAAACAGCTTTAACTTTGTTAAATCTCATGCCATCTCTGTGCTGGGCTTTCTTCTGCTATCTGCCTTTACCATGCTCCTGCTCTATATACCCATGGCACTGGTGTTCTTCTACCATGCCCTCAGCACTATCCCTGAGCTTAGCGTCGCAGAACTTGAGGCAGGCACTCTCCCGGCGCCCAGCTTTGGGCTCGGGGTGGTTTTAATCCTCATCCTCATAATTACCAATACTATCGCAACGTGTTTCATGTACACCTACAGGGCAGTCTTTTATGTTGATGCAGTATCGCAAGGAGGTAAGTCCTGATGTTCCATCTTAGATGCATCGCATGCGGAGAGGTTTACGACCGCAGAGAGGTCATATACCAGTGCCCTCGCTGCTCGGGGCTGCTCGAGGTCGTTTTCGACCTGAGCGAGATTTCAGTAACAAAAGCTGAGATTGAAAGCCGTGCTTTCAACCTGTGGCGGTACCGCGAGCTGATGCCTGTGGAGGATTACACGAGGGTGGTTAGTCTCAATGAGGGTGGAACCCCCCTGTACAGAGCCGATACCATCGCTGAGGAGATTGGAGTCAAGGAGCTTTATATAAAGAACGAGGGTGCCAATCCCACGGGCTCATTTAAGGACCGCGGGATGACAGTTGGCGTTACCAAGGCACTGGAGCTTGGGGCAACGGCGGTTGGCTGCGCTTCCACGGGCAACACCTCAGCATCGCTAGCAGCCTATGCAGCAAAGGCAGGCATTAAATGCCTTGTACTTCTTCCAGCGGGAAAAATCGCCATAGGAAAGCTCGCCCAGGCGCTGCTGCATGGCGCCATCGTTGTGGGAATTAAAGCCAATTTCGACGTCGCACTCAAGCTGGTACGTGAGATATGCGCAAAGCACAATATCTACCTGCTCAACTCTATAAATCCGTGGCGCTTAGAGGGGCAGAAGAGCGAAGCTTTTGAGATCGCCGACCAGCTCGGTTTCGAGGCTCCCGATCGAGTAGTCGTACCCGTGGGCAACTGCGGAAACATCTCGGCGATATGGAAGGGTTTCAAGGAGTTCCATGAGCTTGGGCTTATAGATGAACTGCCCGTGATGACTGGTATTCAAGCTGAAGGAGCTTCACCTCTCGTCAGAGCTTTCAAAGCTGGTGAAAGCAGCGTCACCCCTGAGCCCAAGCCTGAGACAATCGCCACGGCGATAAGAATAGGCGCACCCGTGAATGCGCCTAAGGCGCTTCTCGCCCTGAAGGAGAGTCGTGGAATTGCGGAGAGCGTTACTGACGAGGAGATAATCGAAGCACAGAAGTTACTGGCGCGCAAGCTTGGCGTTGGCGTTGAACCCGCGAGTGCTGCCAGCGTCGCCGGGCTAAAGAAACTTGTGGAAGCAGGCGAAATAGACAGAAGCGAGCGCATTGTTTGCGTGACCACAGGGCATGCGCTCAAAGACCCGGAGATAATCTTCCATCGTTACGAGAAGCCCATTGAGATAGAGCCAAGTATAGAGGCGCTGGAGAAGGTCATCAACGGGTGAGGCAATGAAGTACCTCGTGGTAGTGGGCGACGGAATGGCGGATTACCCGCTGGAAGAGCTTGGCGGGAAAACACCCCTGGAGGAGGCGAATACGCCCAATATGGATTATATAGCCAGGAAAGGCGCCACAGGTATGATTCGCACTATCCCCAAAGGCATGGACGCGGGCTCCGACATCGCTAACCTGGCTATCCTAGGCTACGACCCGCGAAGGGTGTACACGGGGCGGGGTCCCCTTGAGGCAGCGAGTATAGGCGTTGAGCTTGGCCCGGGCGACGTCGCCTTCAGGTGCAACCTGATAACAGTGGAGAATGGTAAAATTGCCGACTTCACCGCAGGGCATGTGAGCAGCGAGGAAGCCAAAGCGCTGCTCTCTGCGTTGAACGAGGCTGAGATTGCACCCTTTGGAAAGTTTTATCCAGGGGTGAGCTACCGCAACCTCTTTGTGTGCTCCTTCGGCGAGGAGCTCAGGGCGACGCCTCCCCACGATATAGTTGGGGAGAGCATAGATGATTATCTGCTCAAGCCACGACAGAACGAGAGCGCGGCGAAGCTCAACGAGATGATGCTCCGCTCAAGGGAGGTGCTCACTGAGCATGAGGTTAATCTGAAGAGGGTGGAGCAGGGTAAGAGGCCTGCGAACATGGTGTGGCTCTGGGGACAGGGGAGAAAGCCAGAGCTTGAGCCCTTTTCCGAGAAGTACGGAGTAGAGGGAGCGGTTATCTCGGCTGTGGACCTGATTCGGGGCATCGCTTGCTTAGCTGGAATGCGGGTTGTGCATGTGCCTGGTGCCACGGGCTACTACGATACTGACTATGCAGCCAAGGCGGAGTACGCCCTCAAGGCTCTTGAAAGTGTAGACTACTGCTACATCCACGTTGAAGCGCCTGACGAGGCTGGGCATGAGGGCAGCGTGGAGATGAAGATTAAAGCAATAGAAGACCTGGATGAAAAGCTCATAGGCAGGCTTCTTGATAATTTAAACGACGACACTGCCATCGCCGTGCTGCCAGACCATCCTACGCCGATAAGGGTGAAAACCCACACCTCTGAGCCAGTGCCTTTCGCTGTACTCTCGCCAAGGCTGCGTGGCGACAGTGTGGAGAGCTTCTCAGAGCGCGCGTGCAGCGCTGGTAGCCTGGGTTTAATAGAGGCCACAAGCTTCAACCGCCTTTTGCTCGCCTGATTTTGCAATTGGATATGCGATGGTTAAAAGCCGCTGAATATACAGGCGATAGATATTTAACTCCACCGAAAAATATATTATAGGAAGATGAAAATGAGCGAGGAAGTTAAAGACGATAAGATAAACCCGGAGAATGGGGAGGACATAACCCAGTACCTTCTCAGCAAGGTGCGCGAGCTTGAACGGGAGTGCGTTCAGCTTAAAAATGAGAACAACCGCATAAAGAGCGGCTATGCACAGCGACTGCGCTGGTTAGAGGACAGAAAGCGCATGCTGGAGAGCGAGCGCATCCAGATGGAGCGAGAAATTCGCAGGCTTCGCTCAGAGCTTGAGAGGCTGCGCTCCATGCCGCTGATTATAGGAACCATAGTAGATGTCCTCGATAGCGGCAAGCTGGTTGTGAGGAGCACCTCTGGCCCAACGTTCCTGGTGAACACCTCCCAGTTTATAGACAGGAGTAAGCTTGTGCCCGGCGCCAGGGTGGCGATGAACCAGCAGAGCTTAGCAGTTGTGGACGTCCTACCTATGGAGAAGGACCCCGCGGTGCTCGCGATGGAGATTGTGGAGAAGCCTGAGGAGAGCTATTCCGATATAGGCGGGCTTGAGAAGCAGATTCAGGAGATACGCGAGACTGTGGAACTGCCCCTGCTCAAGCCTGAGGCCTTCGAGAAGGTGGGGATAGACCCGCCGAAGGGCGTGCTACTCTACGGCCCGCCGGGCACTGGTAAGACGCTCATCGCCAAGGCTGTGGCGAGGGAGACAAACTCAGTATTCATAAAGCTTATCGGCTCTGAACTTGTGCGCAAGTATATAGGCGAGGGCGCTCGCCTAGTAAGAGAGCTTTTCCAGCTCGCAAAGGAGAAGGCGCCCAGCATAGTGTTTATCGACGAGATAGATGCCATCGCAGCCAGGCGCACAGACTCGCTCACCAGCGGCGACCGCGAGGTGCAGCGCACCCTTATGCAGCTCCTGGCAGAGATGGATGGCTTCGATGCCCGTGGCGATGTGCGCATTATCGCGGCTACAAATCGCCCTGACATACTCGACCCGGCCATACTCCGCCCGGGCAGGTTCGATCGCCTGATAGAGATTCCCCTGCCGGACGAGAAGGGTAGAGCGCAGATATTCGCTATTCATACGAGGAGAATGAACCTGAGCAGCGATGTGAGCATGGAAGAGCTTGCGGCACTAACCGAGGGTGCTACGGGCGCAGACATCAAAGCGATCTGCACCGAAGCCGGGATGTTTGCCATACGCGAGGACCGCAATGAGGTAACCTTCCTAGACTTCCAGCACGCTATAAGCAAGGTGATGGGCAAGATAGAGCAGACAGCGAGCAAGCTCGGCTCAAATGAGCTCATGTTTGCGTGAGCTTCATCTTCTATCTCTTTTCTATTTTTGCTCAGAAATCAGCATCAACTATTTTAGAACTTTTAAAGGCGGCATGAGCCTTCTTGAAATACGGCGAGGCTATTCCAAGCAGTTATAAATGATATTTGAATTTCAACCTTAACCTCGTTGCTCTTCTAATCTAAGAGGATGAAGCTTACTGTAATTTCTGGCTTTCTCGGAGCTGGAAAGACAACGCTAATACGTAGAATTATCTCAAACGCAGACTCGAAGACTGCCGTAATAGTCAATGAGTTCGGCGATGTTGGTATAGATCGCGAGCTGGTTTCGAGTTCAGGCAAGCTAGAGGTTGCAGAGCTTGCCAGCGGGTGCGTGTGCTGCACACTGCGCGCAGACCTCAGCGAGACCCTCACCGAGCTGAGGGAGAGATTTTCACCCGAGAGGGTGTTCCTGGAACCCTCTGGCGTTTCTATGACCTCCAGCATCGTAGAAGCTCTACAGGAGCCCCACCTTAAAGGCATCGCCGAACTTGAGGGCGTGATAAGCGTGATCGACGCCAGCGCCTTCTCAGAGCTGTACCCCCTTGAGACCTTTCAGCACCTTTATCGAGATGCCATAGCCAACGCTTCGGCGGTGGTAATAAACAAGGTGGACCTAGTCAGCGAGAAGGGGATTCTCAATGTAGAGCGCACAGTGAGGGAGATAAACCCCTCAGCTCTGGTGCTTCGCTCCTCCTTCGGTGAGGTGACGCTCCCTGAGAAGCTTCCCGGCGTTGAAGTCAGGGTAAGCGAGGGCGTCCACCTGCTCTTCGACTCCTTCTCGGCTAAGCCCAGAGAGATGAGTACTGATGAAGCCGACGAGCTTTTTGAGAGGCTTAAGCGTGGAGAGTTTGGAAGGGTGATAAGGGCGAAGGGGATCTTCAGAGCAGGCGGAAAAAGCTGGTACTATGACCTTTCCTCGGGGAGGGTTAGCAGAGAGGAGCTTCCCTCTGAGGCGGAGCCAAGCTTCGTGGCTATAGGCAGCAAGATTGACAAGGAGGCGTTAAAGAGGATTCTGGAGGTATAGGATGACGACGCGAGCAGAGGTAGACGCCGGTTCCTGTAAGTTTGTAACCCGCATAAGCGTTGAGAGGCACGGAAAGAGAGTGGAGATACGCATAACCTCGGGGTGCGAGAAGGTTAAAACGTTTGCAGAGGATGTTAAGAGCCTCGACTGGACGAAGGAAGTTCTCGTCGGCATGTGCGACTCGGCAATTTACCAGGCGGCTACTCGTGCGAGGCTACATCCCGGCTGCCCTGTACCGGCGGCAGTTATTCGCGCCGTGGAGATTGAAACTGGTGCAGCGACGCCCAAGGCGGTGAGGATGGAGTTTGAGAGGTGATTAATAATACAGCCTCTCTTTTTCTTTTGCAAAGCGTGTGGTGATTTGCGCTGCAAACATGTGCATCGCCTTTGAGAAGGGGATATATGCGAGAAGGGCAAAGGCTGCGGTGAAGTGCAAAAGCTTGGCGTAGACGAATACCTTCCCCTGCATTTCTAAGGTTGCTGGGGAGAGCAGCTCCGCCACGAGGCTTCCAAAAGGCGAGTACGCGTCGCTGGCAGATGTTATCGCCAGCCTCGCACCTTCAACAGCAAAGCCGGAGAGCAGGATAAGAAGAAATAAGCCGAGGAAGACGCCGTCCTCTGGCATGGTGAACACTTCTTCCCTTGCGAGCAAATATCGCCTTGCGATGGCGTAGAGCACGCCTAATAGAAGAAGAAAGCCGGCGGTGTCAACGGAAAGGCTGAGGAGGTGATAGGTGGAGCGGAGCGGGACCCCGACCAAGCGAGAAGAATAGCTCAGCACACCGCCGGCTATGATTAGCAGAAAGCTCCATATTATGAGCACGAGCATTGCGCCGCGAAGCCAGCTCCTTGGAAAAACCCGCCTGGCGAGAAGGCATTCTGGGGAGAAAAGGGAAGTGAGGCTCATCCAAGCGATCCTAAAGATAGAGAGCCTGCCAGTTGTGTCTCGAGTGCTGGATATAAGCATTATCTTGAAGCCAACCCCCGTCAAAAAAACAAAAGACAAAATAAGGGCAATAAAATAAAAATGTGTTTTCAGGGCAGGGGGAATCACCATGTACTCCATGGCTAAGCTATCCTTCCGCCTCCATTTCCTTGAGCGAAGCCTTGCCAGCTTTGAGCTCATTCACGAAGTCTTGGTAGAACTTGTATATCGGATGGTTCTCGCTCGCTGGAAGCTCGCCGATTTCGTCGTAGACGAAGGTTGCCAGCATCGCATTGGCGTTGGCTATGGCTGGGAATATCCATGGGGCGCTCTCTATTGGGCCATAGAGCAGGAAGTCGCTCCAGAAGACTGCGCCCAGCGCATGGGCAGCGCTGTCTATGCCCACGAAGCCGAGCTTGCCCCACTTAGCCTCTGCGTCCTTCTTAACCAAGTCTGTGCCGTTCGAGGGAGCGCAGCCCACTGGAAAGCCCAGCTCCTCCTTGACCAGCCTGCTTCCCAAAAAGGAGAAGGGAGAGGAGGGGATACTCATAAGCGATGTGTCTACCAGGATATTCTTGAATCCAGCTTTCTCTGCCCGCGGGAGCAGAACATCCTTGACAAGCTCCACCCTGCCCTGGGGCGTGGGGTTCTGCATGTTGAAGGCAACGAGCAGAACATTCTTCAAACCAAGCTTGCTCAGCTCGTTTACCTCATACTCTGGGTCTTTCGCCCATGGTGCAAGGCTGTTGTACAGGTGGCGATCCTGAAGCCCTACCTCAGCGATGTACTGCGCCGCCTCCACCTTGGGCTGCTCTGTCCATATATCTGTGGAGAAGGGCATGTCTGTAACCTCTGCCACGAAGTCGATGTAGCGCTTTGCCTCTTCGCCAAATGTGGCAACTATGTCAAGCATGCAGGGCACGCCTGTGGCGTCGCTCAGCTCCTCCTGGCGGTTTATTAGCTCTTCAGCTCGCTTCTTGTCGAACTCGCCCTTTTTGCGGGAGCCGAGGATTTTGTGACCGTTGTAGAACATTGTGCCGATGAGCACTGTGGGATTCTCCCCAGGGCGCCCGCCGAACTTCACATTCCCTATCTTCACGACCTTCTGATTCTTATTATTCAGGCTGAACACTTTACTCACCTACTTGGGTATCTTATCAAGGATGTGCTGGATGTGGGGGAACTTGTCCTTCATGTGTGGGAAGTACATCGCCTGCATGAACTCCGTCTGGAAGTCGGGGTCCACTGTAAGCTCAATGTACTTTATGCGCCTCGCTACGGCGTTAGCCTCCTCGCGCTTCCTACGGTTGAGCAGCGCTATACGCGCGCCATCGCCGGCGGCGTTGCCCACGGCTACAACCTTGTCCAGATCGCAGTCCGGGAACATGCCTATGACCATGCTGGCTTCTTTATCTATGTAGCTTCCGAAGGCTCCAGCGAGAATCACCTTGTCCACAGCATCTATGCCATAGCGCTTCATGAGAATCTTGCAGCCGGTGTACAGTGCGCCCTTCGCTAACTGAACCGCGCGCACGTCGCTCTGGGTAACGGTTATGTCCTTGCCTATCGCAGTCTCATCCGCCCAGGCGAGCACATACTCTGGCTGGCCGTTTTCGCCTTTGCGTATACGCGGGGTGTCGAGCTTGGTATTGAAGACGCCGCTGTTCTTTATAATGCCAGCCTTGAACATCTCTGCCACTACTTCTATTATACCCGAGCCGCATATTCCGCGAGCCTCGCTCTTAACTTCGTCGCTCCACTCTTCCTTGCCTATGACCTTGTAGCGGGGCTCCTTTGTCTCCGGGTCAATGCGCACGCGCTCTATCGCTCCGGGCGCTGCTCTCATGCCGTGCGTAATCTGCGCACCCTCAAACGCTGGACCTGTAGCGCAGCTAGTCGAGAGCAGTTTGTCCTTGTTGCCCAGCACTATCTCGCCGTTGGTGCCTATGTCTATGATGAGCCAGATGTCGTCCTTCTTCTCGGGCTCAAGGGCTACAACCACACCCATGTTGTCGGCGCCTACGAAGCCTGCCTCTATTGGCAGGACGTGCACATTAGCGCCGGGCGCCGCCTTGATGTTGAGGTCCCTCGCCTTTATGTCTAGGCTGCGGTGCACCGCGGGCGTAAAGGGTGATACGCCGAGGTACTCCGGGTAGATGTTCAGGTATATGTGGTGCATTGCAGTGTTGCCCACGAGCACTATCTCTGAAATTTCCTCCACTCCAACTTGAGCCTTATTGCACAGGTTTGAGATGATCTTGTTTATCCCTCCGATGATTGCCTCATGCATCTTCTGCAGCCCATCTTCGTGCTCCATAGCATAGGTGATGCGCGCCATCACGTCTTCGCCGAAGCTTACCTGCGGATTCATCATGGAGTCTATGGCGATAACCTTGCCGGTGTTAATGTCGGTGAGGTAGCCCACCACCGTCGTCGTTCCCACGTCGAAGGCTATGCCCAGGGTGCGGTCGTTATAGCCCGGCTCCACGCCTATTATCTCTCGATCGTTCCACACTGTTACGGTGACCTTCCACTTGCCCTCTCTCAGCGCCAACGGCAGAGCCCTAAGAGCATGGTAGTCCATGCTCAAGCCCTCGAGACCGTGCTGCTCCTTGAGGGCGCGCATCAGGCGCTCATAGTCTCCCTCAGGGTCCTCCAGGGTGGGAGGAGGTAGCTCGACGTAGTACTTCCGCACTGCAGGGTCGAGCTCAATGTTTATCTCGCCCGCTGCCTTCCTCACAATCTGCCCGCCAACACGGCTCTCCTCAGGCACAAACACAAGCACATCGCCCTGCACGCGGGCAGCACAGGCTAGGCGATAGTTGTTCTTAACCTCCTCTTCATTAAGAAGCCTGAGCTCTTCCTTGCCTATGGGCGAGAGGTTGTTCATGCTGGAGTGGACATCGAACTTTGCAAAGTAGCCTTCCTGAATCTGAACCTTGCACTTTCCGCAAACCTTGTTGCCGCCGCACACCTGCTCTATGCCCACACCCAGCTCAATCGCAGCCTCACGGAGGGTCTTGCCCTCCTCTATTTCCCCTCTGCGCCCCGAGGGCTGGAAGATCACCTTGTACTTCATCACAGCACCTCAGATCTCCTTCTTCCTCTTCATCTCTCTAAGCGAGGCAACCATCTTTATAGCCTCTTCAAGGGCGCTTGCAGCGTCCTTGCCCGTGGCGTCGGCACCGTACATCTCCACTGTCTTCTCCGACACTGGGGCACCGCCAATCATGATCTTAACATTCGGGTTGCGCTCGCGAAGCATCTCAATAACTTTCTTCATCCCTGGCATTGTGGTAGTCATCATCGCTGAGAGGCACACGAGGTCTGCGTCTGTCTTTAGCTGCTCCTCAACGAACTTCTCCAGGGGTACGTCTTTGCCGAGGTCGTGCACCTCAAAGCCTGCAACCTCGAACATGAGCTTCACCAGGTTCTTACCTATGTCGTGCACGTCGCCCTCCACGGTGCCTATTACCACCACGCCTTTAGTTTCCGTCTTATCCTCCGCCTTTATGTGGGGGCGCAGAATGTCGAGGCCTGCGTAGAGCGCATCGGCGCACATGAGCACCTCGGGCACGAAGTACTCGTTCTTTGCGAATAGATCGCCCACAACCTCCATGCCCGCGGCCAAGCCCTCAAAAATTGCCTCGTTGGCATCATAGCCCAGCTCAATCCACTTGTTGGCAAGCTCCTTCACGCGGTCTTCGTCGAATTCTATAACTGCCTTCCTTATCTCTTCCAGAAGCTGCTTCTTGTCCTCGGTCATCTTCCTCACCTCTCAGCTTTTTGCGCCGTATTTTTCCACAGCTTTTATGAGCGCATGCATGTTATCCTCGGGCACCTCGGGCCAGATGTCGCATCCTGGCATTACACCGTCGACGCCCGCTTCGATCGCCTGCTTAACCGACTGCTCCACCTCCTCAGGTGTGCCCTTAACTATGACACCATATGCATCCAGATTGCCCAGAATCACCGCCTCCTCGCCAAGCTTCTGGCGTGTAGCAGCGACGTCGTTCTTCTGCTCCACGCTTATCGCATTTGCACCGCACTCATAGAGCATCTCCACCAGCATGTTGGTGTCGCCGCACATGTGCAGAATAGTCGGCGCCTTTATGCCGGCGATGGTTTCCTTGAGATATGGCTGCACCAGCATCTTGAACATGCGCGGCGAGATAACGTCGCTGGGTGCTCCCATCTCGCGCACTGTTATATAGTCAGCGCCAGCCTCGTGGAATGCATTGGCTATATCAACCAGCGGCTCAACCAGCTGGCTCAGCAGAGCTTTGACATCATTCGGCTTTTTAAATGAACTCTTGAGGAGGTCGTTCAGGTCGAGGATCTGCCCCGCAAGTGTAAATGGCCCGAGAATATAGCTTCCAACCGCCACCTCGCCGTTGAGCTTCTCCTTGCAAAGCGAGATTGCCTCCTTTACCAGAGGTATCCTGCCCCGCTCAAGCAGGTTCTCAGGCACCTGAAGCTCCTCACCTACCTTGAGAATCTTCGACTTTATTGTAGGATAGAGTATGTTCTGCTTGCCAGCGTAGAAGTTCACTTCGCAGCCCAGCGCCTCTGCTTCCACGCACAGGTCGAAGGGTACGACAGCACACTCAAATCCAAAAAGCTCGTAGGTAGAGCACGCGAGCGTTGCCATCTGCTCAGCATTCGCATGCGACGAGGCAAAGTCGATGCCGTACTTCTGCATCCCAGCCACGGTGACGTTGCCCATTCCGCTGAACACTGGCACGCGGTCAACTTCCTTCTTTTCCAGTGTGTTCATCACTCTCTCTTTCGGCGTCATGTTGCTACCCCACTTATCATATACCTGATACAATATTTAAATTTTTCTTTGGTAAGCAATACAATTTTCAATAATTCACAGAAATACTTAGATTTTTTCCTAATGGCCACCACCACCTGCTCGCATCATTGCAACCACCTTTCCAGGCTCACTGAGATTTTGAGTATTTTTGCTTTTCTGAGCCGCAAGCTTCATCAAAAGGCTGAAACCCTTATCATTAACCTCTTTAACCTCAATTATACCCTCTTTTACCATGTTTTCAAATATTTCCTCAGCTTTCCTGGTTCTGATAATTACCGTGGAGAACTCTTTGGGTGAGCCCACCGCGCCAACTGAGATATCCGCATGCACCGACGTAAAGTCAGCGCAGCACTTGCATGCGGGTCTGCAGTACCTCAGAGCTTCTTTAAGTGGGATATCCACAACCCCAGCTGGCGTTGTCACGTAGAGACTTTTGCCCTTGATTGCAAACTTCTTCACTTCATTGAGGGAGAATCCATACTTTTGTGAGAGTTCAAGTATCCCGGCGTAGTGGAGGTTAGCCTTGCAGAAGAGGCTTATGTTAAGGGCAACAATGTCCATAAGCTCCCTACCAAGTTCTGAAGTTTCAAGTCGTTGAAGTGCTCTGCTCTGGCAGGGAAGCGTCACAATCCCGAGCTTTTTAAAACCACTTTCACGGGCCTTTTTCAGTGCCGCAAGTGTTGGAGAGTTTGTATATTTGGTTCCTGCCCCAGCGATTATCTCCTCCTCAGTTGAGGCTATCAGTGGCACAGGCTTCCAGGGCTGCGAACTATTCACCGCAACTACTGCAGCATCTATTATGCCCTTCCTCAGCGCATAGGTGAGAAGCGCAGTAACAATTCCGCCATCCTGAGCTACGCTGGCGATTCTTGCTGCACTAGCCCTTGCAGCCACCAGCTTCCTGTACTCCCCAAGAGGTTCGTCTATGAGCGAGATCTCTCCCTTGGTGGACGCTCTCCGCATTGATGGGCAGTGAACTAGGCAAAAGCCGCAGTTTATGCACTCGCCTCTGAGTATAGGATATTCATTTATCTCTATAATTTTATCCGGGCAGACAGCAGCGCATGCACCGCAGCCGGTGCATTTTCCAGCGTTTATAATCTCAGCTTCCAGTCTCTGGAATCCCTCACTATCAGGATAAATTACCGCACGCATTGGGCAGGCGTCGTAGCACTGCCTGCAGGCGCTCTCGGGTATGTCCCTGCGGCAGCACTCGGCTGAGACAAAACTCGCGACACCATTCCTCACCACAAGAGTGCCTCTCCCCTCTATACCCCTGCAGAGGAGTTCATAGTTGCCTGGGCACACAGCCTCGCAGTTTCCGCACCCTATGCATCTGTCTTCGTCTACACCTATACCGCCTATCAGTGTGAGCAGGCGTCTTTTCATCACGTACCCATATTGTTTGGATTATATTTAAATATTTCGCTACTTATTTGGATAAAGTATATATATCTGAAATCAGTATTGTATATCATGCAAAAGGACATCGCCGTAAAGATGATACTCAGGGCGATGCACCAACGGAAGAGCATAAACCTGTGTGAGCTTGCCTCTGAGCTCAACCTTTCGCCAGAGGACACCTATGCTGCAGCCAAGCTCCTGGTGGACTGGGGAGTGCTCAGAATGAAGGTAGGAGACGAGCGCCAGGAGTGACTTTGAAAAATATCCAACTTCTGCATTAATTTTATATATAGTAATACAAAAAACAATAAAACATCATGTCCGTAAAGCTTGAAGAGAAGGATATTAAAATACTCAGATGCATCGACGAGGATGGAAGCTGCAACCTCGATGAGATATCAAAGCGCACAAGCATAAGCCGCTCGACGGTGCACTACAGGCTGAAGAAGTTTGAGAAGATGGGACTTATTAAGGGCACCTTTGTTGAGCTTGACCCCCAGGTTTTGGGTCTGGACATGACCGCCGTCACCTTTGTGAACGTCAGTTATGAGAACACCACTGCAGAGGAGATAGGGGAGAAACTCGCTTCCATCTCAGGCGTTTTTACTGTTTATTATGTGCTTGGCGACTTTGACTTCATCGTCATTGCCAAAGCTAAAGACAGGGAAGATTTGAAGAGAATCCTCCGCGAGATGCACGCCATAGACGGGGTGGTTAAGACAGGCACCCACTTCGTGGCTTCCACTATTAAGGAGGAGAAAAGGCTGCTTGTGAACTACAGTGATGATGTTCTTAAGAAACTGTTCTGCGAGTAGTGGAGGATTGACATGACACCGAGGGAAAGATTCCTCAAGGCCCTGCATCTTAAAAAGGTTGACCGCCCGCCTGTGACTTCTCCAAACCAGACAGCAACCATAGAACAGATGGACAAGCTGGGAATATACTTCCCAGACGCCTACCGCGACGCACGCAAGATGGCAAAACTAGCTGCCGCTGCCTGGGAGCAGGTTGGTCTGGAAGGCATAGGCGTCCCATTTTGCCAGACGGTAGAAGCTGAGATTTTCGGGCTTGAGGTGAAGTGGGGCAAGAGAAAGACAGACATCCCAGAGGCGCCCTTCAAAGGCTATTCAACACCAGAGGGTGTTGAGGTGCCGGAGAACTTTCTGGAGCGGGGAAGGATTCCGGTGGTGCTGGAAGCGATAGAGATTCTCAAGGAGGAGTACGGAGATGAGGTGCCAATAATGGGACACGTAATAGGCCCCTTCTCCCTCGCAGCCCACCTTGCGAACATGGAGAAGATTCTGAAGATGTCCATAAAGAACCCGGTGATTGTCAAGGAGTTCACAAACCTTGGCCTTGAGGCGATAGCAGAGTATGCCAACGCCATGCTGGAGCACGGCGCGGATGCAATTGTAATAGAGAACATGTTTGCCTCTGTGGATATTATGGGTGTCAAGGGTTATGTTAACTTTGCCCAGCCCTTCGACCGTGAGCTTATACGAAAGATTAAAGGCCCGACGATTCTCCACATCTGCGGCGATGGCACGAAGATTATAGATAAGATGATAGAAACCGGCGCCACCTGCCTGAGCATAGATTCCAAGACCGACGCCAGGCATGCTGTGGAGGTATCCAGAGGTAAGGCGTCTATTATGGGCAACATCGACACTGTCTACGCCCTAGCCTTTGGCACCCCCGAGGAGGTGATTGCCGAGACGAAGCGAGCTATAGAGGCGGGTATAGACATAATCGCCCCGGGGTGCGCCATCTCGCCGCTAACGCCAAATAGGAACCTTCGCGCCATGGTTGAGACTGTGAAGAGTTTGGGCTCATGATTCAGATGATTGATAGAGTGGAGGGTGACCTCGAGCTTGTCGCCCTTCAGGAAGTGTGCATGGCTATTTTGAGTGAGTTGGATACGCGGGAGGTTTTCCGGCTTATAACAGAGAAGGCGAGGATGCTCATCAATGCCGAGACCGTGGCAATTCCAGTTATCAGCGAGGACCGCTCAACCATAACCTACGAGGAGGCGGCGGGGAAGAACAGAGATCTGCTGAAGGGTATGAGTCTGCCGATGAGCGAAGGCGGGCTTTGCGCCTGGGTTGTGAAGCATCGCAAGCCGATACTAACCAATTCGCTGTGGAGCGACAACAGGATTAACAGGGAGCTGGTGAAAAAGCTGAATGTAAACGAAGCCATAGTTGTGCCGCTTGTTTTTAAGGGAAAGATAATCGGCGGGCTTGCTGCCTTCGGCAAGGCTGGTGGAGGTGGTTTTACAGACAAAGATTTAAAGCTGCTCACGATTTTCGCCAGTCATGCTGCTATAGCTATTAGAAACTCAAGACTCTTCAAAAAAATGGAGGAACTCAAGAGGTTCAACGAGAACATAATTCAATCTATGGAAGAAGGCGTTGTGATAGTGGATGCAGAGGGCTTTATAACCTTTGTTAATCCTGTGTTTGAAAGGCTTACTGGTTACAAAAGGGATGAGGTTGTTGGAAAGCGCGCCGATTTCGTGCTTCCGGGGCTGGAGAGACACTCCCAGGACAGGTATGAGATAAACTTCAAGAAAAAGTCGGGGAAAGAGGTGCACCTGCTTGTCAGCGCCTCTCCGCTTCGCGGTGCGGGAGGCACCCTCTATGTGCTCGTGGATATAACCGATATGAAGAGGGAGCAGGAGAAGCTGATGGAGAGGATGCTCTCCTACGACATAAAGAGGGGCAATCTCTACCTTGTGAAGGAGAAAAACTATGAGAGGAGCAGGAGCATCCTCAGGGATATGATTAACTGCGGCTTTAAGGGGATGGTGCTTTCCAGGCTACCAGTGGCAGAGGCAAGGCGAATTTTTGGCGAAGGCGTTGCCTGCTACTGGCTCAGCGAGTATGGCGAAGGAGAGGACACAATTAAGCCCGAGCCTGAGGTTGTAGAAACCAGAATTCGGGAGTTTGTGACAAGGACAAGCGTCGTCTTGGTAGATAGGTTTGATTACCTGATAACCCTATGGGGCTTCCGCTCGGCGCTTGCTCTGCTTCAGAAGCTTCGTGACTTAGCATACCTGAGCAGGGCGGTGATCCTGATTTCCGTGGATCCTGCGACGCTGGATGAGAGGGAGGCAAACCTATTGGAGAAGGAGACCAGGGCTGTTGGAGTTAAAGGGGAGGCGGAGCTCACCGAAGAACTTTACGCCCTTCTTAGCTTTGTTCATGAGCAAAACCTTAAAGGAGTAAAGCCCTCGTACAAGGACGTAACCAGGAAGCTGGGCGTTACCCGCACCACAGCACGGAAGAGAGTGAAAATCCTGCTTGGCAAAGGTTTGCTTGTGGAGGAAAGAGCGGGGAGGAACAAGTTCCTCAGCGTGAGTGAGAAGGGAAAGCGGCTTATATTCTAACCATGTTTTGACCCTTTTTCTGCCACTTTTTTTATCATATCTGGTTAGCGCATTTTTACCTGAGGTGTTGAGAATGAAAGTTGTGAACGGCCTGGATGTGGAGTACCTCCAGAAGGTGGTGGAGACAGTAAAGGCAAACCCTGAGCTCGGAAAGACTCTGTGGCGCGCCAGCGCCAAGTGGAAGGGAGGCTTCAAGGAAGAGGTGAGAATAAGGGACTTCACCATAAGAATGGACGAGCCCCTTGACCTAGGAGGCACAAACACTGCGCCCAACATGGTGGAGTTCGTTCTCGGTGCCTTCGGCGCCTGCCTAATTGTGGGCTACGTTATGAACGCCGCTGTTCGCGGAATAGAGCTTGCGAAGGTTGAGGTTGAAGTTGAGGGTGATATAGATCTTCCAGGCTTCCTTGCCCTTGAGCCGCCTGAGAAGGTGTGGCCAGGGTTTACCAACGTCCGCGCCAGGGTGTTCCTCAAGACCAAGACGCCTGTGAGCAAGGAAGAGCTTCAGAAGCTTCACGAAGACGTTGTGAAAACCTCGCCTGTGGGTAGTACCTTGCGCAACCCTGTCAACGTGGAGGTAACGCTGGAAAGCAGGCGCACAGTATAAACCCCCTTTTTACTTTTTTGCAGGTGGTTTCAATGGGAGACAAGCTGGTCTTCGTCTTAACCACGGGCTTCAACTCACCCGGCGTTACCCGCGCAACGCTCATGTTCGCTTCTATAAGCGCTGCAATGGACGTTGAGACCATACTCTTCTGCGTTCAGGAGGGCGCTGAGATAATGGTCAAGGGCGCCCTGGATAAAGAGGAGGCAAAGCCGGGCGTACCAACGATAAAGCAGCGCCTAGAGGAAGCCATCGAAGCCGGCGTAGAGATACTGGTGTGCGAGCAGACAATGAAGGTGAAGGGAATCAAGGAGGAAGACCTTATCGACGAAGCGAAGGTTTCTGGGGCGGCGACGCTCATAGACCTGGCACTTGAGGCAAATAATGTTATCTCACTGGGGTGATGTTATGGCTGAAGTAAAGGCGGATGTGGTGCTGGATGTTAGCGGCGCTGTGTGCCCGCAGCCTGTACTTAAAGCAAGAAATGCGCTGAAGAAAATGCGCCCAGGAGAGGTGCTGATGGTAATAGCCACAGATAAAGCCTCGAAAACAGACATCCCAGCGTGCGTGAAGAGAACAGGAAATGAGCTGCTGGAGGTGAGAGACGAAGGAGAGAGGATTATCTACCTGATTAAAAAGCTCAATTAAAGCTTTTAATCTCCAGCGAAGCATTTTTCACATTCCCAGTATTCCACCTTCTCTGTTTCTGAAAATTCCACAACTTCGATTTCCAGGGAGCCCAGTTTAGTTTTCCCTTTATAAATACCACGGTTTATCTTTTTATATCACAACCGTATAAATTATACCATGCTGGAGAAAGCACGGGCTTTGCCTAAGAAAGATTTTCTCACCCAGCTTACCCGGAAGCAGATGCTGGAGCTTGAAGCGTGTGTGCGCTGCGGCGCTTGCTTCGACGCGTGCGTTGTTCAGGAGACAACGCAGAATCGCGACATCTCGCCGCCCGCGAAGATAGCCGAGTATAAGGGCTTCATTGAGGCGGTGCACGGCTTAAGGGCGAAGCTTCTGGGAGCAAAAAAGCCTGCGGAGGAGGAGGTTATCCGCTTCCTCGACGCACTCTACGCCTGCACCACCTGCGGCGCCTGCGGCGAAACCTGCGAGGTGGGCATCGACACGCAGAAGCTCTGGTGGGCTATGCGAAAAGAGCTTGTGGGCATGGGCTACTCCGCGCCAGGCACGCTGCCCAAGCTGCTGGAAAACGCAAGGAAGCACCACAGCATATTTCCCTCACCTCTCGAGCTGCGCTACAAAATCTGGCTACCGCCAGAGGTGAAGGTGGCCGAGAGCGCAGAGCTCTGCTACTTCGAGGGGTGTGGCGTCGCCTGGGATGCGCCTGCGATGGCAGAGGCAGCGGTTCGCCTGCTCAATGCGGCAGGCATAGAATTCACACTTCTGGAAGCTTCTCAAGCCTGGTGCTGCGGCTGGCCCCTCGCCGTCGCTGGCATGTGGGAGCTTCAGGAAGAGCTGGTGGAGAACAATATCGCCAAGCTCGAGGAGAAGGGCATAGCCACGCTTGCAGTGAGCTGCCCATGCTGCCTTCAGCAGATTCGCGAAGTGTGGCGAGGCTATGCAGGGAAGCTTCCCTTTGAGGTGCTCCACATTACCCAGATAATAGCCGAAGCTGTTGAGGATGGCAGGCTCAAGTTTACAAAAGAAAGAAAAGAAAAGGTTACCTACCACGACCCCTGTCAGCTTACACGAGGCTTTCGCGGACCCCGCATATACGAGGAGCCTCGCACAGTAATACAACACCTGCCCGGGGTGGAGCTGGTCGAGCTTGAGCGCCACGGAAGGCTGACAAAGTGCTGCGGCGCTGGCGGGGGAATACGCGGAGCAAGGCCGGAGGTTGCCCTGGAGATAGGCAAGCTCTTTTTACGCGATGCAGAGCGCACTGGTGCTGAGACGCTGCTCATGAACTGTCCCGCGTGCTATGCGATGTACGTGGCGAGGCGCCTTCCAGAGCCCTACGGCAAAGAATGGCGCGCGTTTAAGAGCGGCGTTAAGTGCAACGACGTGCTCCAGTACGCGGTAAGCTTTCTTTAGGAGGCGTGAGTATGCTGTGCAGAGTTAAACTATTAGAGGTGAGCGAAGAAGACCTTGAGGTTATCAAATCTTTCTTCCTCGACCCCATGGAGAAGGTGGAGGTGCACGAAGGAGAGGTAACGCTGAACTACATGGGAGGTGAGCTCTGCCCTGGAGAAAACGACTTCGGCGAGCACTGTGGGGAGTGCAGGTACATGCCCTACGTGGTAAGAAAGTATCTCAAAAAGGGAAAATACACGCTGCCGGAAAAGAAAAGATAAGGGGCTTAGCCCCTGAACTCTGGAGGCTTGAGGTACTCCCAGTCCTCGCCCTTTCTGTACTTCTGCGCTATTTCGAGCACCTTGGCGGCATACTCGAAACAGTAGGGGATACCGGGGTTATTTGGATAGAATCCTGCACCTACGAAGCCCACCGCCACAGCCTCGAGAATCTCCTCGTCTGTTGCCCCAGCCTCAATCGCAGGGATAACGTGGACTATGCAGCGAGGTGAAGCCGTGGCAACGCCTATCGCAGTAAAAATAAGCTCTTTTGTCTTCCTGTCCAGCGCGCCATCGCCGAAAATCGTTTCATAGAAGTCTGCGAAGCGCTTCGCAGCCTCGGGGTGCACCTGGCAGATTGGCTTCAAAAACCTGGGTACTATCTTCATCTTCTCCTTTACATATTCCTCACACTCATTTGCCATCCAATGCTACCTCCTGGAGTCACCTCCGGTATGGATATTTGCTTATCCCCATATTTAAATTTTACTAATTAATCTAAAAACAGTCCATATTTATATCCATAGATTTGAAAAAAATCCTAACACTAGGATAAATTTATATACGTCTGGTACAACAATTATACTTAAACTGAGGTGGTAGGACATGCAGCCGAAGGATATACTTCTCGAAGCTTTTGAGTTGGGCACGCCCGAGAGGGTGCCCGCCGTAATTTACGGCGGGGGAATGTGGACTATAAAGAATGCGGGAAAGACCTTCATGGATTTTATAGGCAAGCCAGAGGAGTACGCGGAGACCATAATAAAGACCGCCGAGTTAATCCAGTCGGATATGGTCTTCCCTGGCTCCGGCTACAACAACTTCCTGGCGGCGGCGATTGGAGGAAAGATAAAGGTTCGCCGCGTAGGTGCACCCGACCTAGAAGCACCAATAATAGACTCGCCCGAAGACCTAGAAGCGCTGGATGTAGAGAAGATTTCCGAGAGCGAGGCGATACGCACAGTCTGGCGTGCCTCTGAGATTGTGTACGAGCGCATAGGCGATAAGTACCTCGTGGGCACTACCGCGTGGGGACCCTTCACAAAGGCAGCTAACCTTCGTGGTGTGGAGAGGCTGATGCGCGACACCTACAAAAACAAGGAGTTTGTCAAGCAGGTGGTTGACTTCGCAAAGGAGCTTATCCTTGCCTTCTATGAGCCGCTTATAAGGGACGTGGGCATGGAGGCTGTGAGCATCGCTGACCCCACGGCGAGCGGTGATTTAATATCAAAGAAGCAGTTTGTGGAATACGCTCTGCCAGCGCTCAAGGAGCTTGTGCAAGAGATTGAGAAGATGGGCGCGCGCACATTCCTGCACATCTGCGGCAACACCAGCGACAAGCTCCATGAAATAGCAGAGAGCAAAGCAGGCTGCTTCAGCTTAGACCACAAGGTTGACCTTGCCACAGCCAAGAGAGAGTTATCCGGCAAAATATGCATCGCTGGCAACGTTAACCCCGTAGCTGTGCTCACCGAGGGCACACCCGAGGATGTGAAGAAGGCAGCGCAGGAATGCATCTCCGCCGCCGCTGAGGGCGGTGGATACGTGCTCTGCCCCGGTTGCGATATCCCGCCCACGGTGCCCCTAGATAACATAAAGGCCTTTATCGGTGCAGTCAGGTAGTAGGGGGCTGAATAGTGGGAGACCTTCTCAGTAAGTTTGCTGTGAGAGATGTAATGACACGGGGCGTAGTCACAGTGAACTTCACAGCTGGTGTGAAAGAGGTTCTCGATGCTATGGTGGAGAACGATGTAACCGCCGTCGTGGTTGTGAACAACCAGAGTGAGACCATGGGGGTTATCTCCAGCGTCGACATCCTGAAGAACTTCACCGGCAAGACTAAGGAGGAGATTCTCAGCCTTACCGCAGAGGACATAATGACGCCACACACCATAGACATCGCACCGGAGTCGAACCTGGAAGAAGCGGCGAAAGTGATGCTGGAGAAGAACATCCACCGCCTGGTGATAACCCAGAAGAAGCCCGTGGGCAGCCTCCCCATTCCGGTAGGCATACTCTCTGCGACGGACTTTGTGAAGCTGTATGACATAGAGTTGAAGAAAGAATAATATCCAACTTCTTCTATTTTTTATTGGACAATATACCAAAAATGTTAAATATACCAAGATTGTATTTTATCCCAATGGCTCATGTCAACCTCAATTCCAAGGTGCGCTTACTTTTTGAGGACAAGGAAGCGACGGTGAAGGAGATACTCAGCATGATAGAGGAGAGGTACGGCGAGGTGCCCCTTGTTTCCAGAGTTTTGAGCACCAAGCCTGAGATTTTTATCCCGAATTTTATTAAAAGCTCGAACCTCATATTAGGCAGCACCCTTGAGCCAAAGGTTGCGGAGCTAGTCGCTTTAGCCTCTGCTGTAGCCCTGCGCTGCGATGCCTGCGCTCTCAGCCACATGAAGCGTGCCCTCGCCAATGGCGCTAGCAAGGAGGAGGTTCTCGATGCTGTGCTCATCGCCAGCCACGTGGCAGAAACTTCATCCCTCGCAGTAGGGCTGAGAAAGTTCCTGGAAGTTGAGAGCGCCGCTGGAGAGGAGTGCGCCTGCGACTATGGAATGTGTGAGATTGAAGGAAGCGCAAAGGAGAGGAAGTAGAGTGGCAGCAGAGTCTAGAGCTTTGCTTCAGTCGCGCCTCTGGGCGCTGAAGGATGAGGTTAAGGCTATCGTCGTTGAAGAGGGAATGGACATCTTCGGGTGCTACTGCGGAGCGTACGCAGCACCCCTCACAGGTTTTCCCTGGGCGAGAAGCGTAATTGTTTTTGGTCTGGGTATAAAGGAGAAGGAGCTTCTGGTTGGCGTCAGGCAGGAAGGCTGGAATAGAGCGAAGCAGTTTGTTGACCAGATTCTCGACCTCGTAGCTTATAAGGTTTCAAACCTCCTGCTTAAAATGGGATACGAGAGTGAGGTTATAAGCTCCTCGCAGCCGAGCGCTGACATACGCAGATTAGCAGCTATCGCCGGCGTGGGCACAATTGGCAGAAATGGTCTTGTGATAACTCCAGAATTTGGCCCCCGCGCCAGGTTCGCTGGCGTAGCCACGAGCGCCATACTCTCAGGCTCTGAGCAGAGCGTGCCCGACCTCTGCCTGGAGTGCAACGCTTGCATAGAGGCATGTCCAGCCAGCGCTATAGGTGAAACCTTCGATGCGAGGCGGTGCTACGAGTACAACCTTCGCTTCGAGCGTGGGGGAAGCTTCAGAAAGTGCACCCTTTGCACCGATGTGTGCCCCGGAGGGCGTGGCAGAGGCGCTACTCCTGGACTCTAACCACCCTGCGCGGCGTTGCTATTATGCTAACCCTCTGGTCGTGCTTTTCTTCAGGGATTCTCTCAAGTATCTGAAGCTCGTGCAGAGTGGTTGCCACAGCTACGTCCCCAAATCTTTCGCGCACTGCTGCTATCTCCCTGTCGCCGTAGCCGCCACCCTTGCCGAGCCTTACGCCTCCCTCTGTGGCAGCGACACAGCCAGTGATTACCAAGTCTATGCCCCCCACCTCGTCCAGGCTGATAGTCCTGCCATATTTGAAGGCTCCCTTAATACTGGAAGCCTCCCTCTCCCTTCCCTTCACATCCGCAGGGTCTATCTTAAGATATCCCCTCTTGAGCTTGGGGGATGCCATGATGAGCATCTTTCCCTGTTTAAGGGCGAGCTCCCTCACCTTCCTCTGAGGCGAGTCGGGATTTGCGAGCACCACCTTTGCCCTTCTCCACTCCTCCAACTTGCTTAACCTCTCCGCCGCTATTTCTGCCCCCTCAAAGTTGGGTATCCTTCCGTAAGGTGGAGGAAATCTCGCCACTCCCGCTTCTTCAAGCCTCCTCCAGACGTATTCCCTCAGCTTTTGTTTTTCCTCTTTTATTCCATTCATGAGCCACCATTGTGATAGTTGCATCTTCACCTAAAGCAATTTTCCCTCTCCTTTACGCCACATATTATTTATCTCACATCGTAGATACCTTATTTTGCAAGGTGGACTTGATGCCCAGCATAACCATCTTCGACGGGGCGAGGAGCATCGGGGGTAACAAGATTTTCCTGGAAAGCGATGGCAGAGGCATTCTCCTCGATTTCGGAATCAACTATAAGAAGATGTACGACTTCTACGAGGAGTTTCTCAGCCCCAGGCCAGCGAGAGGTATCCACGACCTGCTGCACATGGGCCTGATACCCTGGATAAACAACTACCGCTCCGACCTAATCCCCAGCGATGTTGACCTCTCACGCATGCCGAGGCTTAACATAGAAGCTGTGTTCATCTCCCATGCGCACCTCGACCATGCGGGCAACCTGGGCCTGCTTGACCTGGATATCCCCACGATAGCAACCCCCACAACGGCGGCGATACTCAAAGCGATGAACGACTGTGGCTTGAGCTTCAACGCAGAGGTTGCCTACTCCGCACCCAGGGAGGCTTTTCCCGGCGATGCGAGAGTGCTCAACACCAGCCACTGGAGAAAGGCACCATACATTGGCAGGGACTATGTTATAGCAGGCGATGCAAACAGCGAACTTGAGGACTTCTGGCAGCGCTGCCCCAGCTCCAGAGGCTTGGATGCGGGGAAGCTTAAAACCTTAGACGAGCTTGGCCTTGAGGTTAAGGTGTTTGATGTAGACCACTCCATCTATGGTGCAGCTGCCTGCGCCGTCGAAACCTCAGCCGGCTGGGTGGTCTACACAGGCGATATCCGCGCCCATGGCACGTTTAAAGAGAAGACTGAGAGGTTTATTAAAGAGGCGAAGGCGCTCGCCCCGCAGGTTCTCATAATCGAGGGCACAAGAGCGGGGGTTGAAGAGGCTGAGGTTTCGGAGCAGCAGGTGTATGAGACCTGCCTTGAGGCTACACTTGATGAAGAGCAGCTGGTGATTGCCGACTTCTCGCCGAGAAACTTTGAGCGCCTGGACACCTTCGCAAGGATTGCAAAAGAGGCTGGGCGAGAGCTCGTAGTCCTAGCTAAGGACGCCTATCTCCTTGACGCTCTGAGATGTGCCCAGTGCGTTGATAGAATGAATGAGCTTTTGGTTTATAAGGAGTTAAAGGCAAAGAGGGACGCCTTTGAAAGAGAGGTGCACGAGAGGTATGAGGACAAGCTGGTTGATCCCAGCGAGATAGCCACCTCGCCAGAGAGCTACATCCTGTGCTTCAGCTTCTGGGACATGAAGCACCTGCTGGACATTAAACCAGAAGGCGGAACATACATTTACTCAAGCAGCGAGGCATACACAGAGGAGCAGGTCATCGACTTCCTGCGCTTATACAACTGGCTGAAGTTTTTCAACCTCGAGGTCAGGGGCTTCGAGATTGTTGAGAAAAACGGCAAGCCAGTGCCAGAGTTCCAGCGCGGCTACCACGCTAGCGGACACGCCTCAGGCGATGAGATTATCAGGATGGTGGAGGAGATTGAACCCGAGGTGGTGGTGCCGGTGCATACCGAGAGGCCGGAGTTCTTTGTGGAGAGGTTGGATGGGGTTGAGGTGGTGTTGCCGGTGGAAAATGGGAGAATTAAATTTTAATAAGTTCAATACAATTAAGCTTATATAATTAGCTCATAAAATAGTAACTTTTTTATACTTCTTCTTTCACGATAAGAATATGGGTGAAATTACACTCCCCAGGTGGCTCGAAGTAAGGCACGAAGCCCTTTTTGAAGTGTTCCAAGAAAAAGCTTTTACAAGAGAAGATGCCTACCGGGTATTGAGGGAGAGGTTTAAAGACCCTAAGAATAACATTAACGTAATCCTCTCAGAGCTTAGGAAAGCGGGCTGGCTTGAAGCGAGAATAGACGAAGCCGACGCCAGAAGGCGGGTGTATATCTTGAAGAGCAAGAGGGACATAATCAGAGAGGGACTTTCCCCCGGAGAGAAGCTAACCCGTGAGGAGCTGGAGAGTCTTCTAAAGAAGGCGGCAGATTTAATAAGAACCAGGGTGGACTACAAGTTTATCCTCATTCTCCTCTTCCTCAAGAGGATAAGCGACAAGTGGGAGCTGGAGTACGAGCGGGCTTACAGGGAAGCTCTTGCCGATGGTTTAACCGAAGAAGAGGCGAGGGAGGAGGCGAAGAGCAAGTATTACCACGATTTTGATATACCCCAGGAGTACCTGTGGGAGAATATCAGAAGGGATGTGAACCAGCTACCTGTGAAGCTTTCCCAGGCGCTTAAGGTTATCGCTGAGCGCAACCCGGAGCTTAAAGACGTCGTTGACAGGGCAGACTTTCTTCAGTTCACCAGCAGCACTGAGAACTTTGAGATTCTCAGGCAGCTTGTTGAGCTATTCAGCGCCAGAAAACTCCACCATGTTTCGCCGGATATTTTAGGCGACGCCTACGAATGGGTTCTGCGCTATTTTGCACCGCAGAAGGCAAAGGAGGGCGAGGTATATACCCCACGGGAGGTTATAAAGCTACTGGTTGAGATTCTCGATCCCAAGCCGGGAGAGGAAGTTTATGATCCAGCCTGTGGCTCTGGAGGCATGCTCATCCTCGCCTACAACCACGTTAAGGAGAAGCACGGTCCAGAGGAGGCAAAGAGGCTCTTCCTCTACGGTCAGGAAGCCAACGCCACTACCTTGGCGCTGTGCAAGATGAACCTCTACATTCACGATATTAGGGATGCAGAGCTTAGGCAGGGTGATACCCTGATCTATCCAAAGTTTCTCCAGGACAGCATGTTTAAGAAATTCCACGTGGTTATAGCAAATCCCCCATGGAATCAGGACGGTTACGACGAGAGCGTTTTAAAAAAGGCGGACTTCTGGAGGGAGAGGTACAAGTACGGCTTTACCCCGAAGCAGTCAGCAGACTGGGCATGGATTCAGCACATGCTGGCGAGCGCAGATGACGAAAAGGGTAGGGTAGGCGTGGTTATTGACAACGGTTGCCTATTCCGCGGAGGCAAAGAGCGAGCCATAAGGCAGAGGGCGCTGGAGGAAGACTTAGTAGAGTGTGTGATTCTGCTCCCTGAGAAGCTGTTTTACAACACTGGTGCACCAGGCGCTGTGCTTATCTTCAACAAGAACAAGCCTGAAGAGCGAAGGGGTAAGGTGCTATTCATCAACGCCTCTCAGGAGTACGAGCAGCACCCCGAGGTGAGGAAGCTCAACCGCCTCAGCGAGGAGCACATCTCAAAGATAGCCCAGGCATATAGAGAATTCAAGGACGGGGACGGATTTTCAAGGGTTGTGAGCCTTGATGAGATTAAAGTGAACGATTTCAACCTCAACGTCACCCTCTACGTCTTCCCGCAGGAGGAGCTTGAGGAGATAGACGTAGCCAAGGAGTGGGAAGAGCTCAGGGCTATAGAGAGGGAGATCGCCAGCGTAGAGGAGAAGATTGAGGATTATCTGGCGGAGCTGGGGTTTAATGGTGATGGTGGATTTAAATGAACTAATAAGTAAAGGAGAGTCAGATACCGTCGAATTTAAGGAATACTTCAACAGGGAGGTAATCGTCACCGCCGGAGCCTTTGCCAACACAAGGGGTGGGGCAATAATCATAGGCGTCTCCGACAGCGGCGAGATTAAGGGCGTGGATATCGGAAAAGAAACTCTGCGAGAGTGGGCAAATCAGATTTCTCAGAGCACAGAGCCGAGAGTTATCCCTGAGGTTGAGCTTGAGGAGGCAGATGGGAAAAAGGTTGTTGTTATAACGATTAAAGAGTTTCCAATCAAGCCGGTATCTGTGCGAGGAAGATGTTACAGAAGGGTGGGAAACAGCAACAGAGCTATGCAGCCCCAGGAGATTGCCCAGGTGCATTTCGCCTCCGCTGGGATGAGCTGGGACAAGCTCCCAGCGAGGGACGCAACCTTGGAGGATATAGACCCCGAGAAGGTAAAAAGATATATAAAGAGAGCCAACAGCGCAGGAAGGAGGAATATCTCCGAGGACGAAGACCACCTTCAGGTTCTTGAAAAGTTAGACCTGATAAAAGACAATCAGCCCACCTGGGCGGCTTTGCTTCTCTTCGGCAGAGAACCTCAGCGTATTCTCTCTCAAGCGACGGTGCACTGCGGCAGGTTCAGAGGAGAAACCACGATAATCGACGACCGCATGATAGGCGGCACAGTAATTGAGCAGGTGGACGAAGCAATGGACTTTATTCGCAAGCACATCAGCGTAAGCTTTGTGATGACAGGCGAACCCCAGAGGGAGGAGGTCTGGGAATATCCTCTGGAAGCTTTGAGGGAGGCGGTTATCAACGCCGTCTGCCACAGGGACTACACCATCCCTGCCAGCGTTGAAATCAGGATATACGACGACAGGCTTGTAGTGTGGAGCCCTGGAGGCTTACCCTACGGCATCACCATCGAAGACCTCTACAAACCCCACTCCTCAGTACTCAGAAACAAGGGCATCGCAGGAGTCTTCTACGACATGGGGCTAATCGAACAGTGGGGCTCCGGCATAGACAAGATGAGAAAAGCCTGCCTCAGCGCATCGCTTCCTGAGCCCGAGTTTGAGGAGCGCCGGGGCTTCTGGGTGATCTTCAGAAAGGACATCTACACAGAAGAATACCTCCGCAGCCTGGGATTGAATGAAAGGCAGATCAAGGCGGTGATGTACGTAAAGGAGAAGGGGAGGATTACGAATAGGGAATATAGAGAACTCTCTGGACTCTCAGATGAAGGCGCCAGGCTTGATTTGAATGAGCTGGTCGCAAAGGGCATTCTTCAGGTAAGAGGGAAGGGACGAGGTGTCCACTATGTCCTCAAATAACTTGGCAATTATTTGGCAATTACTTGGCGTTTTTGGAGATTATTTGGTCAAAAGGAAATGTATTGAAAAAGTGATAAAACTTAATCCAGTCCTGGTTATCTGGAATCTGTATGACTTTTTGCTTTTCTTCTTGATCTTGCCTGGAATCCTCGTATTAATATATTCATTACCTCCAGATATGAAGGAATCTTTTACCTTAATAGTCTCAAACCCAACGATATTAACTATGTTCCTCTCCCATTACACCCATTTAGAGTATAAACATTTTTTAAGCAACATAATCACATATTTTCTTATAATCTTTTTGATATTCAATGTTGAGACAAATAAGAAAATCTTTTATGTATCATCATTTTTAATTTTTATTATTTTACCTTTTGTATCTTCTTTAAGTAACATTATTTTTACGCCAAACATCCCCAAAATAAGTGGTTTTTCTGCAATTGTTTCTGGTTTGATAGGTTATTTTATTTTTGCAGTCTATAATTATTTAAAGAAGGTATCAACTCTCTCAGTAAAAGCAGAATTTTTTAGCTTTCTTATCCTTGTAAATCTCTCAATAGTGGGAATTATTAATTTAGGCACACCAATACATATAAAAGTACTATTGGCTGTTATTTCAATTGTGTTTCTTTTAATCAATCTTAAAACCATGCAAAAAATATCTATTCACTATCTCAAAAAACTAAAAGAGCTTGTTAATCACCCGCCTATTTTATCTTATAGAGTGGGAGTTTTTGTAATAGCTATAGTTTATCTATTTTCCCTACCAAATCTAATACCTTCTGAAATACGAAGAGGTACCAACTTGATTAACATATTGGCACATTATGTTGGCTTTTGTTTTGGTGTGATTGTACCCTCAGTCATGGAGAAGATACCACAACTTTATCAGATATGTGAAAAATTGAGCCGGAGGCTTTTAAGATGACAAAATTTAAGCAAACCCCAATCGGAGAAATCCCAGAGGATTGGGAGGTTATGAGGCTTGGGGATAAGGAAATTGGAAAGTTAAAAGATGGTGATTGGATACTTAAAAAATATTATACTTCTGAGGGTGTTAGACTCTTACAAGTTGGGGATATTGGAATAGGTAGATTTTTAGATAAATCAAATAGATTTATTTCATATGATTCAGCAAAAAAACTAAGTTGTACTTTTGTGCGACCAAAAGAGGATATTTTAATTTCAAGAATGCCTGAACCAATAGGGAGAGCATGCATTGCTCCAGAACTTCCCTATCCTTATATTGTTGCTGTAGATATTACAATACTTAAAGTAAATAAAAAAAGAGTAGATAAAAGATTCCTAGTATATATTTTAAATAGTCCCAAGATATTAGCAGAAGCAATGAGATTATCAGCAGGGGCAACAAGGTCAAGAATTAGTAGAAAAAACCTAGAAAATCTCCTAATCCCCCTTCCACCACTCCCAGAACAACACAAAATCGCCGAAATCTTAAGCACGGTGGACAATGCCATCCAGAAAGTCAGCGCCGTCATAGCCAAGACTGAGAGGCTGAAGAGGGGCTTGATGCAGGAGCTTTTGACAAAAGGAATTATTAATGGTTTTATGTTTGATACTAATATATTTGATGCCATATTAGACGGTAAAATAAGTGTGGATCAACTCCCTACCAAATATAACTATTACATTACACACATTCAAAAAGATGAAATTGAAAACATTAAAAAAACTGAGAAATTAGAAAGAAGAAGCAATCTTTTAGAAATTTTTAAAAAATTAGAACAAAACGTAATTCTGACAGAAACAACAGTTTTCGACATTTCTAGATGGGATAATTCAAAATTTGGTGAAGGAGATTTATATGATAGAATATTATTGAAGCTTCAAGAATTAGATGAAAAAACTGGAAAAAAAACAAAAGAAAATCAAATAAGAGATGCACTAATAGCCGAAACTTCCATTAAAAATAATCTAATTCTTGTAAGCAATGACAAAAATCTGAGATTAGTAACCACTGAATTTGGTGGACATGCCATAACATTTGAGCAATTTTTGAAGGGAGAATATAGAAAATTTAAGGATTCCGAGATTGGTAGGATTCCAGAGGAATGGGAGGTGGTTAGGCTAGTACATGCCAATATAGAAGTAATAGATGGAGATAGGGGAGTGAATTATCCTAAACAATCAGATTTTTCGAATAAAGGATTTTGTCTCTTTTTAAATGCAAAAAATGTTACCGAAAGTGGATTTAAATTTACAGAAACTCAATTCATTTCTAAAGAAAAAGATTCTAAAATGGGCAAGGGAAAATTGAAAAGATACGATATTGTTTTAACCACTCGTGGAACAATTGGAAATGTTGGATATTATGATGATAATGTGCCCTATGAACACATACGAATAAACTCAGGAATGGTCATCCTTAGAAACAAAAATAAAAATATTGATAACAAATTCCTATGTTTACTTTTTAGAACACCTTTTCTTAAAACTCAAATTAAGAGGATTGCGTATGGTACTGCTCAGCCACAATTAAATGTTAGAATTATAAAGAATTTTAAAATCCCACTTCCACCCCTTCCCGAACAACAAAAAATCGCCGAAATCCTGAGCACAATGGACAAAAAACTGGAGCTGGAGAAGAAGCGAAAGGAGAAGCTAGAGAGGATTAAGAAGGGGTTGATGAATGATTTGCTCACAGGGAGAAGGAGGGTGAAAATTTGACAAATATTAAGGCTATTCAAGTTGCGATTAATACTGCAAATAAAACTGCCGGCCTAAATATTAGTTTAAAAGACGTGTTAGAGCTATATCAATACCTTGAAAAATATATTCATAACCAAACACATATTAGAAATGCAGAATATATTTCTTCTCTTTTATATTGTGCAAAAGAGGATTATAAAGCAGCAAAATTATTAAGTAAAGAAAAAATTTGGTCATTGTCAGTATATCATTTACAGCAAGCTGTAGAGAAAATTTCCAAAGGATATGGCCTATATTTAGGCATCATCAAAAAGAATGACTTATACGGCAGGAAAAAAGAAATAAAAGGTGGTTTATTAACCAAATTATTTAGGAAGAATGATGAAAATAAAACTATCAGCCATATTACGCCGAGAACATTTTTTATATTTCTTAATAATATGGAAAAGGTAATTGATTGTTTGAATAAATGCAATTATTTGAAAAAGAAAATTAATAAATCTGATATAGATAAACTAAAAAAATACATAGAACGTAAACCAGAACGATTAGCAAAAATGGATAAAAATGAAATTTATGTTTATTTAGAGTTATGTAAAAAATTCATTAAAATTGATAAAAATGTGGATATAAGACAGCTCCGCAAAACTATAAAAAAATTCAAAATAGATTTACTTAAAAATCTAAAAAAGGTAAATTTACCCGAACATGAATTGAATTCTATAGACAGAAATTTAACTTATACTCATGAAAATATAGATAAAATAATTAAACTCTTTGGAATTTCTGGTTGTATTTTTATATTATCTGTAATTACTTATCCACATTTTTCATATACGAGGTATCCAGATGGAAAACTTAAGCCAACAGATTATAAGCCAGGACTTGGCATAGTAGATTCTTTAGACAAAATATTTATAATTTTAGGTAATATAATCAAAAATTTTGATGTAGAATTAGAAAAACATCTAAAAAGAGTGACTAAAAATGCCCACCTTCACCGAGAAGAGCGCCGTCGAGGACTACATCATTGAAAAACTCGTGGAAGAGGGCTGGCGCTTTGTGCCAGCGCAGGCGTTAGAGAGGGAGAGCTTGGCTGAGCCCCTGCTGGAGAGGAGCTTAGCCAGTGCTCTGAGGAGGATAAACGGGGAGAAGCTTACAGAGGGGGACATAAACAGGATACTTGTGGAGCTAAAGAGCCTGCCCGCGTCTATACATGGCACGAGGCAGTTTCTGAGGTTTTTCAGGCGGGGTGTGGGGATAAAGCTGGAGAAGAGCAGGGAGTTGATGCTTGCTCGTTTGGTTGACTTAGAGGATATTGCAAAGAATGAGTTTGTGGTGAGCAGGCAGGTGAGCTTTGAGGGTGCTGCTGAGAGAATAAGAGCCGACCTTGTGCTATACGTTAACGGCATGCCTCTGGTGCTGATAGAGTGCAAGAATCCTGCGGATGCAAGCGTCTCATGGCGGGATGCCTACAGGCAGGTCAAGGAGTATGAGAGCACGGTGCCCGAGCTTTTTAAATATGTGCAGTTCAGCATCGCCGCGGAGCAGGAGGCGAGGTACTTCCCCAATGTGAGGGAGGCAGACGAGGTAAGCATATACCGCTGGCGCGCTGGTGAGCTGGACGAGCTTGAGGCGACGCTGGAGATGCTGCGGAGGCGCACTCTGCTGGACATACTGGCGAACTTCACCTTTGTGAGGGAAGAGAGGGGCAGGATAACGAAGGTGCTGCCCAGATACATGCAGTACGAAGCTGCGAACATGATTTACGAGAGGGTGCTCCGCAACCTGAGGGGAGAAGACCAAAGAAACCACGGGCTAGTGTGGCACTGGCAGGGCAGCGGAAAGACGCTGACAATGATATTCGCGGCGCTCAAGCTGTACAGGCACAGAAGCTTAGAGAACCCCACCATCTTTTTCGTTGTCGATAGAGTGGAGCTTCAGGAGCAGCTCAGGCAGGAGTTTTCAGCACTCGATGTGGAGATAAAGCCGGAGGTGATAGACTCCATAGCCAAGCTGAGAGAGGTGCTGAGCCACGACTCCGGGCGAGGAAAGAGGGGGATATTCATCACCCTTATCCACAAGTTCCAGCCTAAGGAGCTTGAGGAGCTTGCCAGAGAGCTGGAAGCGCAGGGCTTAGGAGAGACGATAGCAACAAGGAAGAACGTTATAGCGTTCATAGACGAAGGACACCGCACTCAGTACGGTCTCCTTGCCTCGCAGATGAAGAACATACTTAGAAACGCCTTCTTCTTTGCTTTCACGGGTACGCCCATATCAAAGAAGGGGAGAGACACCTTTTTGGAGTTTGCCTATCCAGATAAAGGAGAGCTCTACCTGCACAAGTACTTTGTTCTCGACTCGCTGAAGGACGGCTTCACCCTGCCCATAGTCTTTCAAACGAGGATGGAGAGCGACATAGTGCTGAGAAAAAACCTCCTCAGGGCTTTTCTTGAGTATGAAGAGGAGGAAATTCCTGAAGAGCTGAAGGAAGAGGTGGAGAAGAAGATAAGCAGAAAGCTGGACAAAATTAAGGTGGTGCTCTCCAATCCGAGAAGGATAAAGAGGGTCGCCAGCGATATTGCAGAGCACTTTTTGCGGGAGGTGGACGGGAAGTTTAAAGCCATGGTTGTGGCGGTGAATAGAGCTTCATGCGTGCACTACAAGAGGGAGTTGGACACGCTTTTACCGAAAGGCTATGTTGAGGTGGTGATGACCTACAACAGGGTTGAGAAGGAAAAGATTATCTCTGACTACCTTAAGGAGCTTAGAGAGAGGTTCCCGGGCAAGGATGTGGGGGAGATAAAGGAGGAGATTGTAGAGAAGTTCAAAAATGGCAAGCTGCCCAAGATACTCGTGGTTACCGACATGCTACTCACGGGTTTCGATGCACCTGTGCTACAGGTTATGTATCTGGACAAGCCACTGAAAGGGCACAGGCTTCTCCAATCGGTGGCGAGAACCAACCGCCCGTACAGGAGCGTTAAAGAAGCGGGGCTGATTATTGACTACGTGGGCATTCTCGCAGAATTCGAGAAAGCCTTAGAAGACTACGAGAAGCAAGACGTTGAAGGGGTGCTCATAAGCATCGATGAAAAGGCTCAAGAGTTCGTCACACTTCTTGGGGACACAGAGGAGATATTCCAGGGGATTGATAAGGGCAAAGACGACAGGGCTACGCTGATGTCTGCTGTAAAATTATTAGCTAAGGATGAAAAAAAGGCAAAGCTCTTTCTCAAAAACTACAGAAAGCTCAGAAACCTCTTTGAGTTTCTGGGCTCTCATCCGGTTAAGGCACAGCATGCCTCGCGCTTCGGGTGGCTAACTCAGGTTTACATCGCCTACAGCAGATACGCAAAGAGGAGAGACCCCAGTGAGGAGGCAGAGTACCCCGAGCAGGAGCCTAAAGCTCTGGTGGTGAGAGAAAAAGTAGAGGAGTACTACCCCAAGACGCTTGAGGCGATACACAGAAGCATTGAGGTTGACAGGATAAAAGAGGAGTTCCCAATTCTCAGGCTGGATGAGGATTACTTGGAGAAGCTGAGCAAAGCCTATGGCGATGCTGAGGCGAAGATATACGACATGATTTTCACCCTAAACAGGTACGTGCTCGTTGACAAGGCGAGCAACCCGGTGTATGAGCCCATCGCCGAGAGGGTGGAGAGGATAATAAAAAAGTGGAAGCAGAGGAAGTTAGCGATAGAGGAGGCTTACTCACAGCTTGAGAAGGAGGTTAAAAATCTCATTGAGCTTGAGGAGAGGAAGAAGAGGCTCAAGCTCAGCGAGCACGAGTATCTAATGCTTGTGGTGCTGGAGGAGAGGCTGAGCAAAGCTGAGGAGCTAATTCAAGATGTAAAAGGTTTTGTTCAGCAGCTCGTGGAAAAGGGGAAGCTATTCCAGGGGTGGAGCAGGAAGAGCACCACTAAGAAGGAGGTGGGCAGGGAGCTGATGAGGTTTTTGAGGAGGTTCAAGGATAAGCTGAGCTTTGAGGATAGGAAGGAGATACATGAGAAGATCATGCAGGGCTTTGAAGAGCTGGACTGATGTGTTTAAAGCCAACGGGGTTGAAGTTGAATACAGAGTAGAGAAGAGGCGAGTGAAGTACCCCAGGCTGGAGTTCAAAACGGGCTCGCTTCTTGTGGTGCTTCCCGAGAATATGAAGAGCGAGGAGGATATTTTAGAGAGGAAGAAAAGCTGGATAATTCGGAAGTACAGGGAAATTCAGGAGGTTGTAAATAAGATAAATGAAAGCCTCGATGAAGATGAGGCTATCCTTTTCGGCAGGAAGTTAAAGATAGTCCCATCTGAAGAACCAAGCATCGATTTTGAGAGGGGTAAGGTATTAATAAATCCTGAAAGTGAAGCACACCACAGGAAGATTAAAAAGCAGATCAGGAAAATCCTCAGAGAGAAAATTGAGGAAGCTGTGGAGGAATATTCTGAGAAGTTATGTCTGAAGCCTGGGAAAATTTTCATTAAAAATCAGAGGAGCAAGTGGGCAAGCTGCTCCTCAAACGGCAATCTTAGCTTTAATTTGAAGCTGGCTGTGCTTCCAGAGGAGTTGATGAGGTATGTGGTTTTCCATGAAGTAGTACATCTAAAAGAGAAGAGGCACAGCAAGAGATTCTGGAGCATCGTTGAAAAGGAGTTTGAAGACTTTAAAGCCAATGAAAAGAAGCTTACTGAGTATTGGTTTTATATCCACACTGGCTATAAGCTGCCGATTTTTAATGGTAATAAGGCATGTTTCCAAGCTCATAGATTTTCAGAGGTATCATGGAGGGAATGGAGAGGAGGTATACATGAATAAAGAAGAAGCAAAAAAGATTCTTAAAATAATGGTTTCTGCTGATGGTGGGTGTGTTTATTATGCAAGAGAGCTGTTTGTCCAGTTTGCGAGGGAGTTTCCGGAGTTTAAAAAGCTTGCAGAAGATATTTTTAAGAGGCGGTTTAATAAAGACCTTTTTGATATAGAATTCAAAGAAGGAGTTTGTTGAGAGGAATGATCTACCACCTCCTATGATATACCACCTATTTCTTACACCAACGGCGCGTTATTCCCCCATTAAACACAACGTAGCCAGCCCATCCAGACAGAGTGGAGAAAGTTTCCCCTCACTCTTCTCTTTGACACATGTCTCTCTTAAATCACAATGCGGACAGACTTTTTCTTTTAAGTACTCTATATCAGCATCAAGCAAACCCTTATCTCTAAACATTTCATAGAGGAACTTCAGGTATTTTCCCTCGGCGATTCTGGGAACGTCATACTTTGCGGTCTTCAACCCTCCCTTCAGAGCATAATATTCGTATAACCTTCTGTCCCTCTTCGAAGAGTTGCAGGAGGGACACACCCATACAATATTCTTCTCATCATTTGGACCACCTAAAGCTCTTGGAAACATGTGCTCTAAAGTAAGGGAAGCTTTATTGCCGCAAAATATACACTCGTCTCTTTTTTCTCTCTCCTTTACGTATTCTCTGATTTCGTTCCAGAATATTTCTCCTTGCTGAAACTTTTTGAATCTGCTCATCACAAAGCGCCAGTGTCTTTTACCAAAACCTGCAGAGTCGGCGATTATTTTTGCATATTGCCAGTATATTAAGTCTCTAACTGTTTTTATCGCCCGTGGCGGCATGCATTACTCCCCCGTTCGTGCCCAGTATTTTCCTGAATTCCCCCAAGGCAACCACACCATCGATTTTTGTTTGTAGAAAGCTTTTACTTAAATATTTTGGCGGGTTTGCAAATCTGGAAGATTCGCTACAAAAGATATGCTCCCATAGGAAGCGTCACAGGTTATAGGAACCTACAGCACTATAGGAAAATTAGTGACCCCAACCTACATTCAAAAGGTCGGTGAGAGGTTCGAAGCTGAACTCCTTAGGATTTTAGAAAAAATTCCTTGCCAGGATAGGTGAAAAACGCCCTGAGCAGCTTCACCTTTGTCCTATTCCCGAGCACCTTGGCAAGGACGTTGCGGGACCTCATTTGCCAGGCTTAGCAACGCGAAGCCTAGAAAGTCTTCAGTAATACTCCTCCGCAATCTCCCATGCCAGGCGTGCACTTTCCCTGGCTTCCTCGCCCTCCACAACCTCCATGTGCCCAGGGTAGAGCACATCGATATCCAGCTTAGCTAGGCGTCGCAAAGAAGCCTTGAGCTGCTCCATGTTGCCTCCCAAGTCTACGCGTCCGAAGCTTCCTCCCGCAAAAAGGGTGTCGCCTGAGAAGAGCGCCTTTATGCTGGAGATATAGAAGCACGCGCTTCCCGGGGTGTGCCCGGGGGTGTGGAGCACCTCAAGCTTAGCCTCGCCCAGATCTATAACATCGCCCTCCCTAAGCACGCGGTCATACCTCAGGCTCTTACCCTGAGCGAAAAGCGAGGCAGTGCCGTAGAACCTGCCGTCGCTCAAAGCTTGGGCATCAAGCTCATGGATGAGCGTCTTCGCGTTTTTGAAAAGCGCATTGCCCCCGCAGTGGTCTACGTGAGCGTGGGTGTTTATCACGTAGTCCACGCGCTCAGGGGCAACTACCTCGCTAAGCTTGCGCTCCAGCCAGGATTCGCTCAGCCCCGTGTCTATAACCGCCACCTTCTCATCCTTGATAACATACACATTCGAATCGTAGCCTTTAGAAATTATAGGTACTATCTCCATTTCCCCACCTCAGTCCAGGTTCCAAAGCCCGAGCTCCTTTGCAATAGCGAAGGCTCTGCCCATCTCCTCGCTGGTAACTTTCCGTGATATCTCCGCATGCTTGTACGCCTCAAACTCTGGGCGGTACTGCCCCATTATATTCACCCTCGCCTTGTTTCCAAGGTTCTTGGTTATCCACTCCAGAATTTTGCGGGTGCAGCACTCCACGTGATTGGGAAGTACGAGGTGGCGGATGAGAAGCTCCGCCTGCTGCTCCCTTGCGAGCAGGAGGTTGCGCGTCACCACCTCAAAGTAGCGGGGCACCCTGGATAAACGCATGGCACACTCGTCGTTGCCGTACTTGAAGTCTCCTAGATAGACGTCCACAGCGCCATGGAGCAGAGCCATGGCTTCTTGGCTCATGTACATGTTGCTGTTCCACACTATGGGCACATTCACGTCCAGCTTTGCAAGCATGTCTAAAATAACATGCAAGCTTGGTGTGGGTGAGCCTCCCACCAAGTTAACGTTGCGACTGCCTTCGCCCAGTCTGCGCTTCCTAGCAAGCTCCGCCAGGTATTCCCCGGTTACAGGCAAGCCCTTTTCCACATGCCGCGAGATCGGCCAGTTCTGGCAGTAAACGCAATAAAAGTTGCACCCTATGAAGAAAAAGGTGTGGCTGGGCACTAGACAAGCCTCCTCACCCATGTGCAGGAACTCGCTGCTCAGCCTTGCCTCGCCAGCAACGCCGCAGAAGCCAATTTCGCCCTTCCTGCGGTTTCTTTTACACCTGCGCTCACAGAACTCACAGGATTCGAGCATGCGCCACGCCAGCTCTCGCTTAAGGTCAAGCAGAGTCTTCTCAGGCTTAGCGATAGAGGCGTAATCCCTCTTCCCAGCGTCGAGCTCTGCCTTCAGCCTCTCGTAATCTTTAAGCTTCTCTGAGTGAAGCTTCCACAGCTCCTCGGTGCTATCTTGGGCTGAGTAGTCAGACGCCACAAGCTGCGCTATTCTGAAGTTCGCCTGCTTTTCATTGGTGGCGACGCTGATGTATCTCCCTAAGGCGTGCTTCACTCCTCGGTCTTCAAAGGCACGCGCTGCGTCCGGGCGAAGAAGCCAGTACATACCATATTGCTCCAGCCTAACGAGGCTATGGCTTAATTGGGATATGTGAAGTCATCACCCTCGTCGAAGACCTCGATTTTTGTCGCCTCTCCCGGCGCAACCATGGGCTTAACCTCCTCCACAGCCTCAACGCGGAAGAGGTGAGAGAAGTACCATATCCTGCGCTTCGCGGGCTCCAGCTTGAAGCGCGTCGCCCTGAGCACCTGGTCCACGTACTCCTTATCCTCCGGGTACTCCATGGGGTACCAGGAGAAGCGCCGCTTTATGTCGGTGATAACAAAACCCATGCGCAGTATCTCCTCCTGAATGCGCTTCCACTTCTCCAGGGAACACTCTAGGTTGGTCAGCCCCACGTAGCCCACGCCACCTTTTCGCAGAGTCGCAGCACCGCGCGCAAAGAAGGTCAGGAAACCAGAGAGCGTCTCCAGGGGCTCGGTGGAGAACATATCGCTGCTCTTCACAAGCTCTTTGGGCAGAGGCTGCTCCACGTTGTAAGGCACATACTCTATCTCAAGCCCATACTTCCGCGAGCACTGCTCTATGAACCCGCCTATGCGCTCGTCTATCTCAAGCACCACCACGCGGGACGGCAAGCCGGTCAAAGCTAGAGCAAGGCTGAGGTAGTCATCATCTCCGACAAGCGTTATGCGCTTCCCTGCCAAGCCATCGCGCGCATCCATGAGGTATACCCTTGCGACAACGCTCTCAGCGTCCATATTCCCCTGGAAGTACTTCGCCGTCGTTAGCGGGCGCTCTTTCAGCAGCGCTCTGAACCTCCTCAGCAGCGAGGTACCCTTAACCTCCACGCCCCTGCCCTTGCATGCTTTGCATGTCCTGTCTCCGAGCACGCGGGGTGCAGTAGCGAGCGCCTGCTTTGAGAGCGCAAGCCTGCCGTTCTTCACTACCAGTTCACCAGAGGAGTGCATCTCATTTACCACATCAACAAAATCCTTGAGGCGATACTCCCACCTGCTCAGAAGCTCCCAGAAGCTCCTGCTCCGCTTACCAAGCATTCTCGCAATGTGCTCCTTCAATGTGCTCACCTCCTTATCCTGACCACGAACTCACACGGCTCAGAGCTTCTCCAGTAGCAGCGCCGGCGCTCCACCTCGGCGTCAAAAAAGCTGCCGAGCGCCGCCTCGATGAACCTGAACTCAGAGTTGCAACCTGCCTTCTTAATCTTGTCTATTGAGGTGCCTTTTATAACCTCCCAGAAGGCGCTCCTCTCAATGCGGAGCAGCGCTTCACCATCGTTGAGCATCTCATAGGTATAGCTCAGGTAAGCTTTACCCTTCTCTGCAAACTCCTGCAGAAACTCCTCCAGCGTGGCAGGCTTCCCCAATTCCTGCGCTACCCTCCTGCCAAGTATCGCCCCTGAAGCAAGACAGCAGCTCTTCATGGCTACTCTATTATAAGCTCCACCTTCTCGCCCAGCACCTGGGAGAACAGTACCTCTATTCCACACTCGTACTCTTTAATCTTCTCCTTCTTCTCCACCCGGTGCACAGTGCCCAGAGTGTGGATGTACTCTGTATCCACGTGCTTTCCGTTTTCGTCGAAGAACAGCGTGAGCCTATCGTGAATTTTGTACCGCTGCTTCAGGTAGAGGGTGATAAATTTGCGAAGAGACTTGCCGTGCTTAATGCACAGCTGGTACCCCCTGAGAAAGGGGTATCTCTCGACTTCTATGATTTCCTCAACGCCAAAGCAGTGCGTAGCTATGCCATCGCTGGGTATATCCAGATACTTCAGAATCTCCTCATAGCTCTTCTTTATCCGCTCATCTTCCTTCCCGTGCATTTTCTTCCGCAGGGGCTGGGTCCTTATAAACAGCTTCACCGTAACCACCAGCTAAAGCTTAGCCTACAACTCTCACATTTGAAAAGCCCACACTCGCTGTGACCACACCCGAAATCTGGGTTACGTCTCTGCCAAAGCCCGAAACGCTACTCAGCAGGTCGTAAACATTCCCTGCAAGTATTGCCTTTCTCACGGGTGAGCCACCATAAAAGGCATTTCTCGTCTCGACGGAAAAGTCGCCTGTAACAGGGTTGGCGGTGTGCGCACCTATCAAACCGTGAACCACCAGCGCTTCGTCTTCGTCTAAGCTGCTGTTGCCCTGGATTATGAAGTTCGAGGCGTCGATGCGCGGAAGCGTCGCGAAACCGCTGCGAAACGCATTGCCCGTGCTCTCTACACCAGCCTTGCGCGCTGTATATATATCGTAGAGGTAGCCTCTGAGCACACCCTTTTCCACCAGCACCTTGCTCCTGCAAGCGGTACCTTCGCCGTCGAAGCACGAGGTCTCAAGCCCAGCCTCAAGGGTTGCGTCGTCCACTACGCTTAGCTCTTCGCCAAAGACCTGCTCGCCGAGCATGCCCGCCAAGCGGCTTCTCCCCCGCTGCACATTATCCGCGCTGAACGCCGGGATTAGCACATTCTCCACCAGCTCCGCCATTGCGATAGGGCGGAGAACAACGGCATAGTCGCCTGTTTCCAGCTTCTGCGCGCCCAGCGACTCCTTAGCTAGGCGGCATGCGGTCTCGCCAACCGCTTCGAAATTTAAATCAAAACTTCGCGAGGCGTCGAAGTGCATGCCCGTGGCTACGTCATCGCCCCTTTTTGCGACCGCGCTGAGATGGGCATATATCTCCGTGCCCTCTTCGCTCACCTCCACGCCAAGACTGTTGAGCATTCGCTCCTCGCTCACCTCCCAAGCGACGCTCGCCTGAGTCACCTCTACCCCAAGGCTCTGCGCGGGCGCAAGCATCGCCTCCAGCTTATCCTCAAGCTCATCAAAGCTAAGCGAAGCTAAACGAGAGTCGTAAATTCCCTTAACGCTGGGGTAGCTCTGCTCTCCAGCGAAGGCTAAGTGCTCATCCTGAGGAGAAACTCTCGCCACGCTCAGTGCTTTGTCCAAAAGCTCCTGAGTAAGCTCATTCCCATAGGCGAAGCCCATGCGATGCGCGAGGAGCACGCGTATCGCAAAACCATGCTGCTCCCCCGCTTCCACCAGCTCAACTTCGCCCCTTTTTATTTCAATCCCATAGCTGCGCTGCTTTAACTCGTATATTTCGCCCTCGCAGCCCTGCCTCTCCAGCCAGCGAAGCGCTTGCTCTGGTGTCATTGCGTACCCCCCACCGTTGCCACTGTTCGAATCGCCGGACCGCCGTCTCCCACGGCGACGAGCTGGCCATTCTTGCCGCAGTAGCCGATGTGCACCCCCCAATGCTTGCTCACCGCATCTACACGGCGGAGTATCTCAAGCGTCTCCCCCGACAGAGCCACATCCCTCACCGGCGTGGTGATCTCGCCATTCTCTATCAGGAAGCCCTCCTCAGCCGAGAACTGAAAGACCCCACGCGCTGTGTCCACCTCACCACCTCGAGAGCCCAGCAGGTAAACCCCGAACTCCACATCCTCAATAAGCTCTTCGAAGCTGGCATCGCCTTTAGCAAGGTAAGTATTGCTCATCCTGGGCATGGGCGGGAAATTGTACCCCTGAGCGCGAGCATTGCCCGTAGGTTCATGCCCGAGCTTCGCCGCAGTCTCACGGCTATGAAGGTAGCTGCGCAGCACGCCATTCTCCACAAGTGCCTTCTTCTGCGCTCTAACCCCCTCAGCGTCGTAGAAGTAGGAGCCGAACCCCTGCTTCAGCGTAGGGTCGTCATAGATGGTGACCAGCTCGGAGGCTATGCTCTGGCCAAGCTTTCCCGCGAGTATAGACTCGCCCTGCACCACATGGTCCGCCTCCACCGCATGCCCTAAAGCTTCGTGGATAAATACGCCCGTGAGCTTCGGGTCTATTACCACAGTAAACTCGCCGGAAGGCGGTGCTCTTGCGTGGAGCAGACGCAGCGCCTTTTCGCATGCGTCCTTTGCTACGCTCTCCACGTTGGCAAGAGCCTCTAAGCCAGAGGTGGCGCCTACACGCTCACTGGCGAACTGAATCTTCGCCCCGTCCTTGGCGAAAACCTGCGCATAGAAGGCAACACGCGGGTAGCGCATCTCCACCTCTGCCCCTTCAGAGCTTAGGTAGGTTATCTTAACGCTTGCATCGTTGTACGCGAAGCTGGTGCTCACCACGCTTTCGTAGCTCTTTGTCACCTCATGGGCACGAGAAAGGTAGTCCAGCTTCTCCTCCAGCGTGGCACGCGATGGGTGCAGCTTTGCTATAGCCTCAGCTTTATCCTGGGTTACATCCACCTCAGCAAGCTCCACCCTCTCCTTCGCAAGCTTGGCACCACGCAGGGCGCGCTCCGCCGCATCTTTTAGTTCATGGACACTGCTCGCGTAAGCGAAGCCCCAGCCGCGGTCAAGCACACGCACAGAAATTCCAGAACTCCTGCCTGTGGCAATCTCCTTTGCGGAGCCGTCTTTCATCAAAATACTCGTGCTCTCAACGTCATGCAAGGTGACGTCTACAAAACGCGCAGGCAGCTCTAACAGCTCTCGAACCTCTCGCAACATGCGCAAGCCTCAGCTTCCCTGCTTGTCAACACTCGGCAGAGCCCTGTCCACCCTCGGCAGGGAAATCATGCTCTTCACGCGGTCGAGCAAGCCCTCGCGATCCTCGCTCCAGCACAGCGCCTCTTCCAGCACCTCCGAAAGCGTCTTCACAGGCACAATCTCTATCTTCCTGCGCTTCTCCGGGTCAAGCATCACATCTTTGAGGTTTCCGTGAGGTATTATCACCTTCTTTATGCCCGCGTTGAGCGCAGCCTCTATCTTCGCGTTTACACCGCCCACCGGCAGGACGTCGCCGCGCACGCTGAGCGAGCCCGTCATGGCAACGCTTTGATCAACTGGTATATTCTCGAGGGCGGAGAACACAGCCGTGGCGACGCTTATGCTGGCGCTGTCCCCCTCGACGCCCTCGTATGTTTGCAGAAACTGAATATGAACGTCGTAATTCGAGATGTCTCTACCCGTGTGCTTCTTGATAATCGCGCTAACGTTCTGAATCGCCTCCCTCGCTATTGTGCGCAGCTTGCCCGTGGCTATTATTTTGCCCTCCTCGCGGCTCTGTGCAGGCGTCACCTCGGCTACAATGGGCAAAATTACGCCGCTGTCGCTGCCGATTACAGCTAAACCGTTAACCTTGCCCACCTCTGCGCCCTCAACCTTGTAAACCTCATAATCCTTTTTCTGACTGATGTACCTATCGGCAATCTGCTGCTCCAAGGTACGGGCGATCTTCTTTGCCTTCTTTACGTGCCTCGCCTCTACGTAGGGCGCACCCTCGCTTATTGCAACATCTCCAGCAGCGCGCACCAAGCCACCGAGCCCGCGAAGCTTCAGCGTAAGCTTACCCCTTCTGCCAGCGCGCCTCCTGGCTTCTTCAATTATCTCAATCACAGCTTCGCGGGTGAAGTGGGGTATCTTGCCGTCCTTCACAACTTCCTGCGCTACGAACTGCACCAGCTTGTCGCGATTCTCTCGGGTGTCGTCCATCACATCCTTCATGTAAATCTCATAGCCGTAGCCTCTAATACGGGAGCGCAGGGCGGGATGCATCTTGTTGACCACGTCGAGGTTGCCCGCCGCAATGAGAATAAAATCACAGGGCACTGGCTCTGTGCGCACCATTGCACCTGAGCTACGCTCACTCTGCCCGGTAATCGGGAACCTCTTCTCCTGCATAGCGGTGAGCAGAGCCTGCTGGCTCTCTATACCGAGAGTGGAAATCTCATCTATAAAGAGCACGCCCTTGTGCGCCTTGTGGATTGCCCCCGCCTCAACCAGCTCGTGGGGAGGCGTCTCCAAACCGCCGCTCTGGAAGGGGTCGTGGCGCACATCGCCAAGCAACGCTCCAGCGTGCGAGCCTGTGGCGTCCACAAAAGGTGCCTTCGTCCTGCCCTTGTTGTTAACCAGCAGCTTCGGAACGAGCACATCGTCTTTAACCTTAATGTACTGCCTGCCCATCAGCAGGAAGACGAAGGCGATTATCCCGAGAAACAGCACATAAGGCTGCTGGAGCACCAGCATGTAGTACAGCACCAGAAACATTACGCTTATGAAGAGCACCTTGAACATGGTGTTTATGGGCGCCTCTACACGGCGCTTCTGCTCCTTGAAGCGCTGAATTATCGCCTCGCCCTCGCCTGCCTTTACCGCCTCTATTTTAGGGTTGTTCTTGTCCTCAGGGTTGGGGTAGACCAGAATATCTTCAAGCTCCTCCGTGGGAAGTAGCTCCGCCATAGCCTGGCCCAGCATGCTCTTCCCTGTGCCAGGGTCACCTATCAGTAAAACATGCCTCTTTTGGAGGGCAGCCTTCTTTATAATCTCAACCGCCCTCTCCTGACCAATCACCTGGTCGATGAGGTTCTTGGGAACCTCAATCTCCTCGGTGGTGCGGAACTGCATCAGGTCCAACTTGTATTCACCTTCCTGAAAAGAGGGGAAAGCTTAACGAAGGTAATATTGGTGAATGAGGAATATAAACCTTGGGTACACTTTCATTAAAATTTTAAGAGGTGAACTCACAGGCGAATCACGAGGGCCCGTGGCGCAGCCTGGTTAGCGCGTTCGCCTGATAAGCGAAAGGTCCTGGGTTCGAAGCCCAGCGGGCCCATACCTCTTTCTTTGTAGATTAATCACATGCTTAAATTTAAACCTGCTAAAATTTAACTAAGCTTAAAATTAAGATGGCTCAATCCTTTCGAGCAGATAAAGAAACCATCAATGAAGCAAGTTTTATAATTTGTCAATTAAATAAAATACAACATGGACATTAAAGAGGCAAAGAGGAAGAAGAGAAATCAGGTATTACAAATGTTTATTGCAGCACTAGTATTCGATCTTTGGTCCTACTATATTATTAAAACAGCGCCCAAAGAAACAATCTTTGGGCTGATGAAACATGTATTTTTTACCCCGGGTTATGGATGGCCGCAAGCACCTCATGGTATTATTATCATTATTGGAATAATTTGCACAATTTTATTCTTCGTAGAACTCAAACAATATCTCCAAGGGAATTACAAACTTTGGAAAACCGGGAAAGAGATGCAATAGTCTTACTTCTAATCGCTTGAGTATCAATAAAATAAAACTTGATCTGAATTAAGCCTTGAATTTCAACCACATATCATGGATACCCATTCCATAAGCTTTTCCATCCTTTTATTATATTGTTCCTGACTAATATGTCTTTTGCTTAATGCATCCTGAAGTAATCTCTTCTCCTCCTCCGCCCATTCTTCAAAACTCGAGGCCGACTTCCTGTATCTGAGAATTTCTTTTATAATGTTGTACACCCTTCCCATATCATCGACTTCCCAAGGGGATATACTGATACCCTTCACTCCATAAACTTTTCGACAGAATTTATTCATCTCCAGAGAAATGGTTACTCCACCTTTAAAATGCTCGACTTTTTTTACATCAGCAACACAGTTCCATGTCACAAACTCAGGTCTGAGGAGAATATCTCTCTGATATATTCCCTCCCTGTATAACTTTAGATTACTAAAAAAGGAGCTTACAAAACCGCAATAGGAAATAAATGAGAAAGACAGACCTGTAATAGAAACCCAGTTATCTTCTCCAAAAGCTGTAAAAGCAACATATAGGCTTAAAACCATCCATATAGCAAAGAATATCCCTCCAGCATAGCTCCTCTTCCCCACATAAATAACATCTTTCCACACCGATATAGGCTCTTTTTCAGACTTCTCAATGGAGATGTCAGGAGAGAAAACACTCCTATAACCTAAATAACCTAAAAATAAAAGCACCACAACAGTAGCCAGAGCATAAAAAATTCCCCATATAAGATAAGCCAAATAACCAAAACCAAAGACTGCTATGAGAAATGCACTTATGTAGACATAACTATGAAATTTTAAAAATTCTAATTTTCCTGACATTCTGAGTATTAAAAATATGAATGTGCCAACCAGATATATTGCCATTAAAGAGACCAGCATAGACTCCATAGCTGAAAGAAGCTCTCTGATATCTTCCAGATGGGCTTCGTCTCCTGAGTCGGTAGGACTATGAGTCTCGGCTGAGATTATAGAAATTCTGTCCATGTATTCCATCGGAAGCGGATTTTCAACGCTTAAAGCACACGTATACGTTGTGAAAAATAAAGAATATAGCACAATTAGAGAGACAAAGCCAGATAAATACACCATTTTTATCTTGTGCATAAAAATAATACAGATCATCGATATATAAATATTATGCCACTGTTTTTGTTGTGTAATATTAAAATAACATTATCATCTACTAAACTATGGACGACAGAGGATACCATAAAAATTCTTGAAAATACGAATAAGATGCTTCCAACAATCCTTCCCAACGCCATCACTTACCCTTCTTAAGGGGGAAACCATGCCTCGGGATGTACTTGCACCTTTTGGTAAGCTGGACGTGCTCTACTACTACCGCGAGGTGGGGAAGGCGCTTTTCGGCTTTCTGCGCGGTAAGGAGCTTGCCTCCAGGGTGTGGATTCCGGGCGGGCCAAAGATAATAAAGCGGGGCTCAAGGCATGGCACGCTTTATGTTGAGCAGCTCGTGGAGAGTGTTGATGAGGAGTTTCTCAAACTCAGACTGCGCTCCCTCAGGGAGGTTCGGGAGAAGCTTACCGAGACTCAGGTTAGGGTGTGGAACTACTTCCTGCCGAGAAAGCTGTGCGACTTCTTCTATGCCACCAACGGCGAGGGTGAGGGCAAAGCCATAGAGCGCATATTCTTCGACATCGACAGGGCTAAGGAGGTCAAGCCTGAGGAGGCACAGCGTGCCACAAAGGCGCTAGTGGAGCTAATACGTGAAGATGAGGAGTTTAACGCGCTTGTGCCTGAGTATAAGCTTTTTCCCATGTACACCGGCTCCTCCTTCCACGTTTACCTCCTGCTGGAGAAGGAGCTTCCGCCGGAGTTCTATAACAGGTACCTGCGATTCTCAAAAGAGGCGCCGCTAGCAAGCTTCACAGGTAGATGGGCTGAGAAGATAAGGTCTGCGCTGGGCATACGCATCACTGGCGGACACGAGAAGCTTGCAAAGCAGCTCACCCTTGATCCTTCGCAGACGCCCAGTGGCAAGCTCGCCAGGGCGCCCTTTTCGCTGCATATGAGCGATGCAAAAAATGTCGACGGCGTCGCCCTGCCTCTCAGCGAGGACATGCTGAATGAGCGCAGGCTGGTGGAAGAGCTCAGGAGCTACTCACCAGAGAAGGTGCTGGAAGAGCTTCCTGAGCTGCGGAAGAGGATTCCTGTATAACCTGCATAATAACCTTTTTAATAATAACCTTTTTATATTACAGAGTAATTTAGGCATTAAACAGGTGGTTGGTTATGCAGGAGACCAAGAAAGTGGGGGAGATAATGACGCGGGATATTATCTCAGTCAAGCTCGACTCCACTGTGGCTGAGATTCTTGATAAGATGGTCACAAATAACATCTCGGGCGTCGTCGTGGTGGACAGCGGCGGTGATGTGGTGGGCGTTGTGTCAGCGCTGGATATATTCAAGCTCGCCAACGGTAACCCGGGGATTAACTTCAAGTACACCGCCGAGGACATAATGACGCCGTACACCATCTCAGTAACCCCCGAAACCACCGTAGAAGAGGCGGGGAGGGTAATGCTTGAAAATGGAATTCATCGCCTTGTGGTTACAGCTTCACCCACACGGAAGAAGCCCCTGGGAATAGTAACTTCCACAGACGTGCTACGGGTGCTTGGGGAGAAGGCAAAACGCTTCCTGGAGCAGCAGCAAAAGAACTAGCTTCTGGCACTTGGGAAATGGCCGAGTACGTGGTTAAAATCAAAGACATGCCTCTTTCAGAGAGGCCAAGGGAGAGGCTTATTCGCCATGGTAGCGAGGCGCTTTCAAATGCTGAGCTTCTGGCTATCCTGCTCAGAACGGGCACTAAGCGGGAGAGCGTCCTCAGCCTTGCTACGAGGATTCTGAGCGAGTACTCGCTCAAAGACCTCGCCAGCGCAAGCGTAGCCGAGTTGAAGAAGATTCACGGTATAAGCGACGCCAAAGCGTGCCAGATAGCGGCGTGCTTTGAACTTGCACGCAGGTTAGCGGAGGACCGTGCAGAGGAGAAGCCGGTGATTAAAAGTTCCGGCGATGCATTTCGCGTGCTCTACCCTAGGCTGGCGCAGCGAAAGGTTGAGATTTTCGCAGGCATCTACCTGAACTCGAAAAACAGGGTGCTGCGTCTTGTGAACATATCCCAGGGCGGACTTGAGGCGAGCGTGGTTCAGCCTCGCGAGGTGTTCAGAATCGCCCTTGAAGAGGCTTCCACCCGGGTAATAGTGGCCCACAACCACCCGAGCGGCGACCCTGAGCCAAGCAGCGAGGACATCGCCATAACAAAAGCGCTCAAGCGAGCGGGTGAGCTTCTCGGCATAGAGCTGCTGGACCACTTAATCATAGGCGATGGGCGCTACGTCAGCCTGCGCGACAGGGGCTATGTTTGAAGTGAATATACATAATAAATAAAATAGAGATTGGAAAGGCAGAAAAGACAAGTTTTTTATAGTTCGATGTTTATAATATAAAATGGTGTGAGGGGATGGGTGTGAAAAGATTAATCCTGGTGGTGTTACTTGCAGCGATTTTTGCAGGATGTGCACAGAGGCCTCAGGCTGAAGAGGCTCTAGAGACAGAGAAGCCGGATAACTTAGTGGAGTACGGCAGGGCGCTTTTCGCGGATGCCAGCCTTGGCACGAATGGGAAGAGCTGCCTGACCTGCCATCCCGAGCCATCGACGCTCTCCGGAGTGGGCGATAAGTACAACCCCAAGGGATACTTCAAGATGGCAAAGAGGGAGATGACACTGAAGGAGGTAATAAACTTCTGCATAGAGGTGCCCATGAAGGGCAAGCCTCTGCCAGAGAACGACGAGCGTCTCACAGCACTGGAGGCTTATCTGAAGTCTCTGTAGACTGTCCTGAGAGGGGTACGCTGAGCAGACCATAGTACGAAGTGGAAAATGACACACACCTTCTATTTCTATTTTGTAAATAATAAAGGTTATTAGTGATTAAAACCATCAATCTATTTAAAAAAATTTGAAGGGTGGCTGCAAATGCTGTACAAAAATTTGATAAGTCCCTTCGCGGCGGATGCTGCGTTCACAAGGCCAAGGGAATATGGGGGATATAATCCCTCACATTAATCTGTGGGGAGTGTTTTTTGTTGCCTATGCTTATAAACAGACTGTCAAGAAGCGAGGTATATTAACATGGTAGCCGAGCCTTCAATAGTTCTGGTATTTCTCGCTGGCGTACTAACAGTGGTGACGCCCTGCATAATACCAATACTTCCACCACTCCTTGCGGGCAGCGTTGGAAGCAAGCTCAGGCCGCTGGCTATAGTCCTGGGCATGTCCATCACCTTCACACTTATGGGCGGAGTGTTCTCCGCTCTTGGCATCGCCGCGAGCGCCGCTGGCGAGGTGATGCGCTACCTTGCGATTGCCTTTATGATAGGCTTTGGTGCCATAATGGTGGACGATGAACTAAACCAGGCTTATGTAAAGCACTCTTCTTCCCTCGTCGGGAGGCTTTCAAAGTTTTTACCTTTAAAAACCGGCGAAGACTCTCTCGGCGGAGCGTTCCTCCTGGGGCTCTCCCTGGGCATAGTCTGGATACCCTGCGTCGGCCCGGTGCTCGGAGCGGTGCTATCCTACGTCGCCATGGGTGGAGACATACTTAGGGGCTCCTTCATGCTCTTTGTGTACTCCATAGGCCTCGGCATACCCATGCTCGCCGTGGCGTATGGGAGCAAGCGCTACGGAGCAAGACTTGAGTGGGTAAGGAGGAACTCACTCAGGATGAGAAAGTTCGCCGGGTGGGTGATAATACTCACAGGCATTGGCATCCTCTTTGGCGTAGACAGATATATACAGGCAAAGCTTCTGCCTTACTTCCCCGCCCTGCTTTAGGAGGTGAAGATATGGCTAAGAAAAAGAAAAAATATCGAAAAAATAAAGAAAAAGTGAAGGCAAAAAATGCAAAAAGAAAAAATAACAGAGGGATATATATCATAGCTGCAGCCCTCTTGCTTCTGGCGATAGGAATCTATTCTTTAAAATTCTCAAAATCCGAAGAGATAATCGAGGGAACGCCGAAAATGGTGATTACCCCTGAGGCATACGACTTTGGCACGGTGAGCGTCAGGGGCGGTGTGGTAACCACCACCTTTGTTATTGAGAATCGAGGTGATGGCGATTTGGTAATCGACGATATGGACACCTCCTGTGGGTGCACCTCCGCCTCTATCATATACAATGGAAAGGAAGGTCCAAAATTCAATATGCGGGAGCACGGCACAAATCCAAAGTGGTGGAGTCAGAGAATCCATCCCGGAGAGAAAGCCTACCTCAAGGTTTACTACGATCCCAAGGTTCACCCCGATCTCAGAGGTGAGGTCGTGAGGTATGTAAACCTCTACACCAACGACCCGCAGAAGCCAGTGGCTAGGGTGTATATAAGGGTTATTCAGGTGGATTGAATGAAGAGCCTCTACCTCTACTTCCTGTTTGTAGCAGGAGTTATTGTCGCCGTCAGCGCTGTGAAGTACCTCTCTGTAGAGGGTGAGCCGAAGATAGAGGTTACGCCAGCGAGCTACGACTTCGGCGAGGTTCCCTACGTGGAGGTAAGGAAGGTGTTCACTGTAAGAAACGTCGGCGACGCCCCTCTTGAGATAAAGGCGGTGAGTACATCCTGCGGATGCACGCGCGCGTACATAAACAAGACTTTGATCGCCCCCGGTGAGGAGGCGGAGCTTCTTGTAACCTTCGACCCCAACCTAATGGAGGTAGAGGTACTTGGCGAGGTCTACAGAGAAGTGTACATTCTAACAAACGACCCGGCTGAGCCGGAGGTTGTTATACCTTTAACTGCAGTGGTTGTTAAGGAGGAAGAGAAATGAGGCTTAGGTATATTTTTCTGCTCCTGCTAATCTTTTCATCGCTGCCCCTCAGCTATGCCGCTGAGCAGCGCGAGGCTGTGATATACTACAACGAAGCTTGCACAGACTGTACTATTTACATTAAAGAGAGGCTCATACCGCTGCTTAAGGAGGAAGGTGTTACCAAGATTGTGCTCAAGGACTATATAAATAACCCAGACTACAGGAAAGAGCTAATCTCCCTCAATGAGAAAGAGGGGATTCCGCCAAGGCTGCAGGGGCACCTTACCGCTGTCATAGACGGGAGGATATTTCTCGAGGGACACGTGCCGGAGCATGCTGTGAGGGAAGCGCTGAAGTGGGATGGCAAGCTGGTAGTATACCAGGATTCCATGAAGGCGAATGCAAAGAGCTACCGCGTGTGGGTGCCTGGCGGAGAGATACGGGAGTATCCAATAGACGAGCCCCTCTCAACTTACTTTAATGAGCTAAAAGACATGAAGCCCAGCAACCTTGAGGGGATCTACGCCTCCTCCGGCTTACTTCCCTTGGTTATTGTTACAGGTCTGCTCGATGGGATAAACCCCTGCGCATTTGCAGTACTGCTCTTCTTCATCGCCTTCCTATTCACTATCAAGAAGACCCGCGCCGGCGTGCTTAAGATGGGCGTTGTGTACATCTCAGCCATCTACCTGGCCTACTTCCTCATAGGCATTGGTATAATGAAGGCGCTGATATTTACGGGCAGACCCCACTTCATGGCAAAACTGGGCGCCTATCTTATAATAATCCTGGGGCTGATAAACATTAAAGACTACATCAACCCCTTCATCCTGCCCATCCACCTCCGCATTCCAAGCTTCAGCCATGCCACACTGAGAAGGTGGGCGTACAAGGGCACTTTCCCTTCCGCTGCCGTCCTGGGCTTTCTCGTTGGTCTGTGCACCTTCCCATGCTCTGGCGGAATATACGTGGCGATTCTTGCATTGCTCTCGGCGAAGACCACATATTTTCAGGGCTTGGCCTACCTGCTGCTGTACAACTTCATGTTCGTCGTGCCCCTCATAGTCATCCTCGCCCTGGCTTCCAATGAGAAGGTTACAAAGCGGCTGAAGGACTGGGAAGAGTCCAAGGCTAGGAGTATGAGACTCGCTTCAGGCATAGTTATGGTACTTCTGGGCGTGGTTATTCTTGTGTGGTTTGTGTAGCTTAGGTGAGGTGAAGGCATGGAAATCTGCTACAAGCCCATTGGTATAGTGAGGTCGGAGTTTAAGTCACCAGAGCAGCACGAAGAGTTCGAGGACTCTGGCGAAGGCGTTGTGGAGGTCTTCGAGGAGTACAAGGACGGGCTTTACAACCTGGCCGAGCACTTTTCCCACGTGTTTATCATATACCACATGCACCGCGCAGAGTTTCGCGGACTCCGGGTTAAGCCACCTCATGGCGATGAGGAGATAGGCGTCTTTGCCAGCGGTGGTCCATTCAGACCGAACCCCATAGGTATAACCCCCTGCAGGATTATAAAAATCGAGGGAAATAAGCTCTATCTTAAGGGCTTAGATGCGATGGACGGCTCGCCGGTGCTGGACATTAAGCCATACTCGCCGCAGCACTACACCATAACCAACCCGAAGTACGGTGCATGGGAGGACAGGCATCACAAGAGGAAGACAAAGGATTAGACTATTTCCCAGAAATAGCCGTTTCCTGCGCGTAGCTTTCTTATTTTCCCCTCTTTTTCCAGCGCTTCAAGTTTTGCAAGAGCCTCTTCGTCAGTTAGGTCGAAAACCTCTGCCACTTCCCGCGTCGCTACTCTGCCGTACTTTTCAATAAATGCAAGAATACTCTGCGGCTTTCTCTTCTTTAACCCTGGAGACAGCTTCTCGAAAACCATCTCGAAGGTGCTGAAGGGGTGGTATCCGGTGACCCATATACCTTCGCCCTTTTCGTTCCTTACCAGAAAGGTGGGGAAGCCAGTTACACCGAGATTTCTTGCATACTTCAGGTCTCTGTAGAAAGCCTTCTCAGCCTCAGAGGTGAATTTTTCAGGCGCCTTTAAACCAAGGGCTTCGCCCATAACTGCTAAATCCTTAAGAAACGCATCCTTAGCTTCTCTTCCTGTGAAGTCACGCACAAACCTCTCAGCGTCCAAGCCCACCTCTTCCGCAAGCTCAACAAGAACTTCCAACCTTGAGATGTTTTTGTCCTCGGCTGCAGCAGCTTCACGCATCCTTCGAAGAAACTTCTCTGCCTTTTCCTCGCTCTGAAGCTTCGCCGCATGGTAGGCGATGTTCGCGGGAAAGGTTGAGCGGGGTGGGTCGCTGAGCCAGAGCTTACCACTAACCGGCATCCCATGCCTTTCTGAAGCACTCAACCAATGCGGAGCAACCTGCTCGGCGCGTGAGATGTCGTTGAGAGGGTCGTAAAAGCTTTCCATGTCCTCAACCAAGCCCCCCATGATGTAGGTGATTTTCACCTGCTCGCCGTATACCTCCTTTATTTTCCTGAGGATGGGCTCGCTCCCCCAGCACCAGGTGCAGTAGGGGTCTGTAAAGTACAGGATTTCAATTTTTGGCATTTTTACTCCACTGAAAAAGAAAGAGGGAGGGTTACTTTACCCTCACCCTGGAGTTTGCATCGTAGACGTAGAGCGAGCCTTCCTCCTCGTCTGCGCAGCGCTTGTGGGAGCCGTCACAGAATGGGAAGTTTGCACTTAAGCCGCAGGTACATATACCTATGGGAAACTTCGCCTCCTCCTCGGTTATTACCTTCGGCTCCTTTCCTTCCAACTTCACCAGCCTTGCCACATCTTTCACCTCCAATTTCCTTTTTATACCTAGTTTCCATAGAAAAGTATTTATACTTAACGTAACCTAGATGTAACCAGATTTCCCGGTGGTGATTTAGATGAGGCAGAGGGAAGTTTGCCCGGTGGTGGAGGCGATAAATCTACTGGGCAGAAAGTGGCACCTAGCAATAGTCCACTTCCTTTTTGATGGACCAAAGGGCTTTAATGAACTCAAGCGTAGCCTCGGGGCGATTTCTTCAAAAACCCTCTCCAAGTGCCTAAAAGAGCTGGAAGAGCAGGGGATTGTGAAAAGAAAAGTTTACAACTCACCTATAAGAGTGGAGTATTCCCTCACCGAGAAGGGCAAAGACCTGCGTGAGCTTGAGAATGCGCTGCGAAGATGGGGTGAGAAGTGGCTGCTGCGCTGAAATTATATAACATCTACACGCTCCGTCTGCATCAATACTCAGTGATTTCTCAGGTTCTTCTCCTTGAAAACATGTACACAACGCCGTCCTCAGAGCCAGCGGCAATGCACAAGCCGTCGCGGGAAATGTCTATACTGCAAATGCCCTCGTATGTCTCCTTCTCCCAGAGAATCTCACCCTCCCTATCAAACAGGTAAATGAAACCGTTGTCCAGAGCCGCCACGCTGCAGCCTGCTTCTGAAATCCCAACCGCCCGGATTGAGCTTTTAAGTTTTCTGCTCCACACCATTCCATCTTTGCTAAATAAATAAACCGCCCCATCGAGGGTGCCGGCAACCACGTAGTTGCCGTCCGGAGAGAAGGCTAAATCCTCAACGCCACCTCCGGTTTCGTAGTACCACAGACACTCACCACCCGCGTCGAACATCCTTACACCGTGCAACGAGCCCGCGGCAATCAGCGTCCCTCTCTGAGAGGCTGCAACCTTCACGCTCCCGGCTAAGCTCCAGCCGGTCTTCTGCTCCCAGAGCACATCTCCATGCCTGTCGAAAAGGCAAACCTTACCGCTGCTCAGGTCTCTGGCTCCCACAGCTATGCATGAGCCGTTTGCCGATGCAGATACCGAATCAACGCTCCGGGCAACCTTACTGCTCCACAGGAGTTTTCCGCGTCTGCTGAAGACATAGAGCCAGCCACCTGCACCTGCGGCTACAAAAGACCCATCCGACGGGACGGAGACAGAGCTAACCCTGCTTTCAAGCCCATGGCTCCAGATAAGCTCACCGCTCCTGCTGAGTAGGAGCACCTCCCCGCCGTCTATGCCCGCGGCGATGCATGAGGCATCTTCCACCACAGCCATCGCACGGATGCTGCCCTCTGCTTCATAATCCCACAGAAGCTCGCCGTTTCTGGCGAGTGAATGTATCCCTCCATCAGCAGAACCGGCAACGATGAAAGAGCTGTCTGATGAAATAGTTATCGCATTAACCCAGTACATCACGTCGTACTCCCACTCCAAACCAAACACCTTTTATCACCTGTCAGGTGTAAATAAATTGCAAACGCTACGGGATAGCGTTTCATCAATTGTGTCACTCAAGGCAACCTTGGATTCATTTTTCATCTTCAATCATTCTAAACTTAATATCCAGTTCAACGACCCGCTTTATTTTCATTTCAGTGCCCAAATGTCGATGATACGCAGTACAGGAAGAAGATAGCAATTTTTCATCTCCACTCCAATATCTCACCCTATCCCCATTCCAAGATCTGCCATAAACATCTAATCCAAGATTGTTGCAGATTAATCCTTTTTCAAGTTCGACATCTCCTTTTTTATTTAATATCTTTTGCCAAGCATTTATTGTCATGAGCCTGTAATTTTGGTCGAAAGTTGCTTTGAACTCTCCTATAGTCCTTGGGTCTCCACGATAGTCATACTTAACATGATATATATTGTTAGTTACTTTACTGCCATATCCATAGGTATTTAAATTAAACCAATCGCGCTTTCCATCTTGGAGTTCTACATCTACCACAAAACCTGCCTTATATTCCTTATTTAAATTGAAGGGACTTTCAGCCTGTGGTGTAGTTGTGGGCTCTCCTGGAAGTGGTGTCCCTGTAGGCTCAGATGTGGGTGCCGGCGTCTGCGTTGGCTTCGGTGTCGGCATCACCTCTGCCTCAACAACAAAGCTTGCGGTGCCCATAACCCCGAGTTTTGGTATCTCAACGCTGACGATGTTTGTTCCCAGCTTTTGCTCGATGTTTTTCGCGTATATCCTCAGCTGATATCTGAAGTTTCCGCTGCTGTCCGTGTATTTTATGTCGCTGTAGCTCGCACCGCTCTGCGCGTTCAAAACGGAAAGCTTGGCTTTATACCTCCCGGGCGGCTCAACCCTCGCCTTTATCACCACAGCCTCACCCGGTCTAACTGTTGAGGGTGAGACTGTAACGCTGATCTCCGGCTTGATAATCTCGAAGGTTGCTTTGCCTTCAGCTCCGAGCTCTGGGGCGGTGACAATTAACACATTCTTACCCGCCTTCTTATAAACATCTTTGGGCTGGATAACAAAGTTGCTCTCGTATCTGCCGTCCTTGCCTGTCTTAACCTTCCACGGCTCTGATTTCTTTCCATACCCCGTCTCAATATTCTCTATCTTAATCTCCAGCTCTGTTTCAACAGGCGGATTTACCTGAACGCTCACCTTAATCTTGTCCCCGGGAGCAACCCTCTTCGGTGTTACGCTGACCTGAATGCTACCCTTGCCCTCTATATTAAAAACAACGCTCGTTGACCTAGAAGTGAGCTTGAACTCCTGCTCAATTTTTTCTCCAGTCTTTGTTATAAGCACAACCTTGTTCTTTGCCTGTGATTTCAGGAGTCCGTAGAGGGTAAACCTGATGAAGCACTCGCCGCTCTCGTCCGTCTCCCAGCTCCACTGCTCCTGATTACCCGCCTTCACTGGAATATAAACTTCAAGCCCCGAAACAAAATCTTTTGGACCGTTTACCCTGACATTCAGGGTATACACTTTGTTCAGTTCCTCAGCCATTTTCTTCAATTGTCTGGTGGCTTTTGCCTGCATTTCAAGTAAAATCTGCTCTTCAAGCCTCCAAAATACTGGCTTTAGGGCATTCATAAGCTCCGCCTTATGATTTTCTGAGATTTTCTTTTTAAGCTCCTCGTTCAGCCCACCGCCGCCGGTCCAGGCGTGTTTCATGACCTCTTCCTGATAGAAAGCAACTGTGGTTTCATCCTCCCAGAAATCGTAAACGTAGTCGTTTATAGCTTTATCAATTTTTGCTTTTAATTCCGCAGGAGTTCTGCTCTCCTTGTAAAGTTTTAAAAATTCATCATACCAGTATTTCATCTTTTTCTTCTGCTTTACCCTATCATCTTTCTTATAGTACAGCTTGTAGGCTTCCTCCCATATCTTCTCCCTGTCGCTTATAGCGGTTACCATGAACTTTGTTAGAGAGTAGTCTATTGCAAATACACCAACAAAGCTGAGTTGCATTGCTGGGGTGCCAAACTCACCCACCGCCGAGTACATCATGTTCTTCAGAAAGTTAACAGTTCCTTCATCGGCATTTCCATCATACAGATCCCAGCCAAGCTGTATTACTGCAAACACAACCCCTAAGTGCGTTGCCCATGTGTTGAACTTATCAAGCGTCTGCACGTCAAGCCCATGCTGGGCGAAGGTTGATGCTGCACCCCCAATTCCAAAATACTCCATCGCGGCGTCCCAGCCAACCCTGTAGGCATTGGGACCAGGCTCGTAGTTGTTGTTTACGTATTCCCGCAGCACAGCTAACGCTCTATCCTCATCCATTGAGACGCCGGCTGCGGATACGTAATCTAAGTTTATCTTTGCCATTGGTCCTGACTCGTGAGTCACCACAGCTGTGGCAAAATAGGACAGGTGCGGGGTGTATATAATAACGCCATCATCGACTATTCTGTACAACACACCCACCCATCTCTTGGAGGATTCGTCGTAGGTCAGAGCCACAATGTTTTTGGCTGGCCCGGTGTGCCTCAGCTTTATCTCAATATATCCGTTGAGATTTTCCGTCTTGGCCAAATCTATATTGTAGGCTCTTAATATTTCAGCACCTTCTGGTTTTGGTGCTTTTTTCACCACTGCCACTCTTAAGGTATCATTCTCGTCGATTGTTCCAAAAGGTATTGTAACACTCCCGCCGTCAAATTCCACAGTCTGGGTCTCATCTGGATTTATGGTTTTTTCGAGTATCACCTCCTCCACAAACTCCTCCCCACCGCCAAAACAGCCGCTCAGGAGAATAGCGGGTAAAACCGTGAAAATCAAAAGTAAAATAAGCCGGTCTTTCATCCCTGCTTCTCTACCATCCTCCGTCATCGCCGCCATCGCCCCAGTCTCCGTCGTCTCCATAATCGCCTCCATCGTCGCCATCTCCACCTGCATCTACGTCGATGTCGTATGCCATGTCCTCCGGCACGGCGACCACTTCCTCCACCTCTCCGGGGGGTTCGCCTATGACATCTACGATCTGGTCTCCGGTGATGGTATCAGGAACGACATGCAGGGCATACATCATCCAGAAGAGGGCAGCAAAATTATTCAGCATCTTGTCATCATCTGCCACCGCCTTCTCAACCTTCCTCCTGTCCCTCGCAAGTATGCTCTCACCCTTCGGAGTAAGCTCATACCAGTACTTCTTCCTTATAAAGCCCTTCTTCCTGAGCTTAATGTAATCCTTATCCAGCAGCTCCTTAATCTCATCCTTCACCTCACTCTGCCCCACACCAGTAACCGCAGCCATGGCGTGCGAGTTGCTTACACCATTGTCTATGGCTGTCATTATCGACAGCTGAAGCGGGGAGAGCCTCAGCTTCAGTTCCTTTATCCTCTCAACTCTCCAGAAGAAATCCTTCAATATCTCCTCTGCCTCCTCTCTGCTGACGTCAACCGCTATTAGCTCGGCAGAGCTACTTTTAAATTTAAATCCTGCAAGTTCGGTGAAGTCTTCTGTTATCACCTCTATTGACTCTCCGTCTGAGGTGAAAAAGGTGAGGGTGTAGGTGTTTGAGAAGATTAAGTGGGGCACACACACGTCTTCCATATTCTTAATTCTCTTCAGAAGTTTTGGCGGAAAGTCCTCCTTTTCAGGCATCATTCTCAGATACTCCAGAGCCTCCTCGAGGGAAACCCTCCCGAGACTGTAAAGCCTGTAGGAGCCGTTGGGTTTGAATTTTTTGTTCATCCCCTGAATTGAGCACTTCAGCTTTATTTTACTTTTAGCTTTACCCCTAGCTGGAGATTTAGCAGATTTAGCCTTGCTGACCTGCTTCTCCACCTCCCCGCCAGCACTCTTAGAAACCCTGCCTCTAACCTTTAGTTTATGCCCGCAATTATAACAAAATTTGTCAGTTTCCTCCACTTCTACTCCGCAATTAGAGCAGAACATGTTCAATTTATCCTTATAAAATTTTAGTCATATAAATAGTTTGTGGTTTATGTGTGCAAGTAATAATATCCAACTGGCGCAGTTTTACAGCAAAATCACAATATCTTCGATTTTTGCCGCAAATTTATGCGATTCGCCCTCAGCCGCCACAGTTTGCGAAAAATATAAATACCAACATAACCAGAGGGGATAATATGTTTTGCCCTGAATGCGGGGCAGAGGTGGGTGAGAAGCACAATTTCTGTTCTAACTGTGGCAAAGATTTAAGGAAGTACAGACAATCAATTTTAAGCAAGGCTAACAGGAAAGTCAAGGCAAAATCTAAAAAATCTACAAAGAAGACGAAGAAAAAGAAAATCAAATGCTCGCTTCCCCCGGTACAGCTTTCTGTATTAATGGCGGTGAAGCACGGGATTAGCAACACGGAAATAATCGCAAAGATGGTCCGAAAGTCCCACTCCTACATCAGGAATACTGTCGACAAGCTGATAAAAAGAGACCTGCTCAGGGTTAAGAAGAAGGGATTTTTTAGAAAGAAAAAGTACTATGAGCTGACACCCAAAGCAGAAAAAATTGTTGAGGAGGACAGGAAGAAAATAGGGAGAATCATCAGGGAAGATGAGGACGATGCAATGCGGTATGCAGCACCAATATTTGTTATGTCCTACCTCAACGACCTTCCGCAGGGTGTTTCTCAATCGGAGGTTGCAGAGGTTGTCGCAATTCCGGAGGAGGACTACAGCTCAATACTTGAGGATGTAAATTCGGATGACGCCGCCTTTGATGACTCCTTCGGCTACGGCGGCTCTGATGATGGCGATGATGGTGACTGGGGCGATGGCGGCGATGACGGAGGATGGTAGTTTGCCCAATTCTACGCTTCCTTTAGGCTGTAACCGAAGGAGAGAATAAGATAATGAGAAAGTCTCTAAAAATAGTTCTTGGCGTAGCTGGCGTATTCGTGGTCGTCATTTCTGCCCTGCTCTTGTATATTGTTTTATCCCCGCCGGTGCCGCCCTCTCCTGTCGAGGTGACATTCAAACTTGTTGAGGTGCGGGAGAACCCTGCCACAGGATACTACGACGTGGTAATTGAGGTTGAGAAAATAGAACCAAAGCTTAGGAACATATACTGGGGCGATTTTGTGGCAGATACCGGCTATCGCAGTCTCATTCTTATGAATCAAAAAGATGAAGGTGAGTACATCATGCCCATGAAGGAGGGTGACAGAAGGGTTATTTCGCTCACATATCCGGAGAATCTGCTCATAATCTATTCACCGCCTTTTATCGCCATAGATAAAGGAGTGTTCGGGAATCTCACCGTAAACCTCGATCCCTACATTTCTCAGGATAAAAAGGGTGACATACTGGAAACCGAGGCTATGGAGGTAGCCAGAGGGGTGACCATTGAAGGCGGGGATATACGCTTCTCTTACTTGCCGGAAGGCTGGATAAAGGGTGAAGAGGGCGTCGTTGAGGCGCCGCCAAATTCAACAGAGGGGTTGGAGAGCTTTTTCGGCGGCAAGAGAGGGGAGAGGTTTGTGACCTACTGGCGTGAGGAGGACGGAGAGGTCGCAGAGGCGGTGAGGGTCTACATCAGAAAGCTCAGGCCGGGTGAAGATGGGAATAGGCTGGCGAAGGGATACCTGCCGAAGAAATACTCCTCTACCCTGTTCAGCCTCCTCTATGAGCTTGAGTGGATGGACAGGGGTAGCATGTCCCTCCGGGGGGCAAATGCATACTACTTCAAGTCGTATAATTCCTTAGACCACTGCAACTTCTACACCTTTGAGGACCTGTTCAGAGTGAGCAGAGGGTTGGAGCCTCTGATTAAAAGCAGGTGCGAGGCGCTTCTTGACATTGTGCAGGTCAGGGGCAACTATCTGGTGAACATTGAGGTCTGGTCCCGCTTCTACGCGAGGGCTCCTGCGTTCTTCCCACCCCACAACGTCACCTACGACGGTCTCAGGGAGCGCCTCATCATCAACGGCGAGGAGGTTCCAATCCTCGACGAGGAGTTTGAAATATCCGAGGGTCTCGGGGTAATTTCAACGGAAGAGGGTGTTAAAAGGCGCTACCCCAGCCTAAAGCTCAGAGAGGGCTTCAGGCTTATCAGACCCATCTACCAGCGCATCGGAGCGGATGAGCTCAGCTATCTCATCGCCGAATACAACAACGTGGGCTTCGCCGTGGAAGGCTGGGAGCAGGCATCCTTCCTGTTTGCGCCCATAGATACACCGGAAGAGGCGGCAGACTATGTGCGCTTTGTGGTTCATGAAACTTCAAATTCCTGGTACGGAAGGGAGCACCGGGAGGTAAATGAGGGAGAGCTTCAGAAGGTCCTGCAGGATATGAGGGAAGAGGCTCAGAAGATGGGAGGAGAGCTCAAAATCCTGAGGGAGCCGCCGATATCCCACACCGTTGCGAGAGAAGAAGCCGGAGGCTTCATCGTTGAAAGGCTCTACAGAAAGAGCCTGGGGAAGGACAGGCTAATATACGCGAAGTACATGGTGCTTAAAAATGGGGAGGTGAGGGAGATGGAAAGATATGTTTGCGCCGAGTCAACTGTCCAGGGGCATTATCTCTAAGAGTTACTGGATGAGGCTTCATAGTTGCTCATTTCCCACCACAACCTCCGCGATGTCGAAAAGCCCCCTGTTTATCGGCTTTCCTTTTTCATCGTACAGCTCGGAAAAGATAGAGAAGCTCAGAACGCTCTTACCCTCACGCACCCCTCGTATGGCGATGCTTGCCACTATGCTGCCATTTTCGATGGGTCTCTCAGGATATATTTCCAGCTCCAGGACATTCTTAAGAAAGTGGTCGAGTATATAGCCGGTGGAATAATTAATGCTGTAGTTTGAGGTGACGTTTAGCACCTCGATCACATTTCCGTCGTATTCAATACCAATATCAAGAGCCGCTACGGCTGAGCCATTTACGAGAACCACATTGACAACCGCTGTCTCATTTGGCTCAATTTTAACCTGTTCCGGCTTAAGGTACAGCTCGGGAAAATAGGATGGGCCATTGGAGACTGTCGCATTCTCTGGCAGCAAAGCATCAGACTTCCGGTTCTGAAACTTAATATAAAGCAGCGTGCCTGAAATCACCGAAAGTAAAATCAGGAGAAGCAGCACTATTTTAATATTCCTCGAGCTCATCACACCACCTTGGCCGCTCGCCTTTGAAGAAATCTGTGAGGCAATCAATGGCTTTTTGCTCCGGCAAACTGCCTATCAGGTATACTTTTTCACCGGGGTTTTCGTATCTTACCTGATACTCACCATCCGCAAGTTTTGTGAACTCAATAAAGCTTCTATCCCTCTGGACTCCCACCATCTCTGGAATTTCCACATTTGCCGGGGAGATTTTCAACTGTCTTACGGCTAATACCGCATCGGAGAGGTCGATATGTCCAATTTCTCTTATTTTTTCGTGCCCCTCTTTCTGTCTGTAGGCTTTTAGTCTGTCCGCCATTTTTCCACTTCTCCAAATATTGGGCATCAGTAGTCAGCAATCCCTTAATAAATTTTAAGTTCTTTTGATAATATTTATTACTTCTTTAATTCTTTGAACAGTTGTCAGCATTACCGGTAAGGTACAGGTTACCCTGCTAAGAGAGGATGTGGGAGAAGCATGGATGCAACTCTACTCTCAGGAGAAGATTCGGATTTTTCTGGCTTAAACATAAAAATAGAGAGGGTATAGTCTTATAAGAGGTGTTCAGCCTTGAGCAACGTCATTGAGATTCTTAAGGAGAGGTTCGAGGCGGAGCCCTTTGCAAAGAAGCTGGGAATAAGGTTGCTGGAGCTGAAAGAGGGCTACGCTCTGGTGGAGATGAAGGTGAGTGAGGAGCACGAGAACATCTTCGGCTACGCTCATGGCGGCGCCATCTTCGCCCTCATCGACGCCGCCTTCGAGCTGGCGAGCAACTCTCGGGGCATAGTAAGCGTGGCGCTGAGCATGAATGTAACCTACACCTCGCCAGCCAAGCAGGGGGATGTGTTGCGCGCCGAGGCGAGGGAGATAAACACCACGCGCAAAACAGGGCTCTACGAGATAAAGGTGAGAAACCAGGACGCTAGGCTTGTGGCGAGCTGCAGTGCGCTGGTTTACCGCACCGATAGGAAGCTTGTGGAATAGCCTACTCAAGCTCATAGCTCGCGATTAGTTGTTCTATGTTGCGCTTCTCCTCTTCGAGGAAGCCAAGGGTGAGCATCGCCACACCGCGATAGAAGAAGGCCCTCTCGCTCTTGAGGAGGTCTTCACAGAACTTCGGCACCCATCTAAGCAGTTGCTCATTGAGGAACTGCTTTTGAGTGTGCAAATTCCTCAGAATCTCGCTTCTATCCACAAGCGAGGAAATTCTATTGCAGAGGAGGCCCATAAACGCCAGCTCCATGCCCACGTGGTCCTCAGGCTCTTTTACCCCAGTACCCTTGCTCACCTCAGCTTCTTCGTATATCTCCTTCATCCTCAGCGTGGCTTTGCCGTAGGGTGCGCCCTCCTCGTAAACCGACTGATACGGCGATACCAGCGGCTTCCCTGGTCCAATAAAGAGCCTTGCAAACTCGTCTTGAGCGTTAAGATAGCCCTCCCTTACATCCTCCACGCTCGTGGCCCATTCCTCTAAAATCCTAATCCCCTCCTGCATATCCTTGTTTCTGTGCTCAAGCTGAAACTTTCCATTAATCAGGTCTTCCACAAGCTCCTGAGGAGGTCCTTCCAGGTATAGCCACGAAAGAAAGTAGTAAAAGTCCCTTCTCGACTCCATGATTTCTCTCAAATTCTACCCTCCATCAAAAGCTCTAACACCTTCTTCCCCCGGCAGCGCTCGCAGTACTCAAGAAGCCTTATCTGAAGAGAATCCCCAGGTATGCCGGCATCAACCAGCTTTTCAGCAGACTTCCTAAGCATGCCTCTGGGAATTACGCGTCTGCCGCAGCCCTCGCAGGGGAGCATCTCCTCCTCCACAAGCATCTTCTTCTCCCCACCCACGTATTCCCTCAGGTCAAATACACTCTCCACCCTTATCGCACCTTCAGGACATGCCCTTTCACAAAGCCTGCAGTTTATGCACTTCGAATGGGAAAACTCGAGCTTGGAGTCTGCTTTAGTAAGAGCAGAAGTAGGACACATGGAGATGCAGGCGTTGCAGAAGGTGCATTTCTCTCGGGCAATTTCAGCATAGCCGAAGGGCAGCCTTTCGTCGAGTATTCTTATTTCTGGCAAATCAAAGGAGGAAAAAGCTTTGAGTATTTTTAGCACACGCTGCACCTGATTGCCGTCAATTTTCCCGGCAGAAGCGAATGGCGAGGGTGAGAGGTTGCCATAAAAGCTCTTTATAGCTTCTGCTGTTTCCTCAGGGGTTCTGCCTCTGATCTCAAGCAGGGCGTTTTGCATCCCGTAACCTTCAAGCAGCTTGGTTACGAACCCCACGGCGGGAGTGCTGGAAGAGTGGCGACACTCCCCGCAGCCCAGAAGAATAACCCCGTCAGCGCCCATTGCGAAGGGTAAGAGCAGGTTGGGTATAGACAAAGCGCCGATGCACGGCACGAGTAGCGGAAGCACAGGAGGGTAGCTTAACCCTTTCTTCCCCATAGCGAGCAGCTTCTCCCACTGGTTTTCGCAAGTGAAGGCTATGACCTTCTTTCTCATCTTATCGCTGCTGAGAAGCTGGGTTAGCTGGGAATCGATGGCTGCCTGTGGGAGAGTTACCAGCTCGGGCACAGAGAGGGGACATGCAGCTACACAGGCGCCGCAGCCGACGCACGAGACTTCAGAAAATCTTATTCTCTCCCCCTCTCTTATCACCGCACCCTCCGGGCAGGAAGCTTCACAAAACTGACAGCCCACTATTGTGCTCTTTCCACTGGCGCAGTGCTCAAGGCGCGCCTCGATGTACCTTGGTTTAGCCCTCTTGTAAAACCCGGGGATGAGCTTGGAGAGCACCTCCGCATAATCTCCCTCGCCCTTCACCTGAAATATTCCATGCCTGTTTGGGCCCATCCAGTTGCCAAAGATTACCACCTGCCCCGCCTCTGCGATTGCCTCCCTGTTCTCGAAGCTTATTGCACCAACCGGGCACACTTTAATGCACTTGCCGCAGCGGGTACAGGAGTCTGAGATGGAGTAGGTGAGCAGGGAGATTGCACCCTCAGGGCAGGAAGCTTCGCATTTACCGCACCCTATGCAAGTGCGCGAATCTATAGGCGCTACCTCGTAGCCTACCTTAAAATCACCAAATTCGCCAGAAATGCTCTTTATCTCACCGGCAAGAAACTCTTGCACTACCCCTTCCGGAGAAGCACTTCTCGCAATCATTCTTACCTTAACATCCTCAGGAAGAAGGTTGGCGAATTCTCTTGCCTTCTCAAAGTCACCGGCAAGAATCACATCTTCTCTACCACCAACCACCACAGGGGCGGCGTCGTGCTGGACTTCAACGCTCGCGATCGCGCTTTTAACAAGAAGCGCCGCTTTTTCTGTGGCCTCCTCTCTGTCATGAACCCACCCACAGGTTTCGCGGATATTTATGGTATATATGGGCACATCTATTTCCTCGCCCAGCTTTTCGAAGCTCTCTGCTTTATCGCTGCACGCAGCCATGTATATACTGCTCAATCCCCAGCGCTCAGCAAGGTGGGCGATGTACTCCATGCCCTTCGGCGAGCAAAAATAGTCGTAAATCTCGGTTTTTCCCTGGTTTGAAAGCCTATTCTTAAGTTTTTTAAAATTTAATTTGTTCTGCCTCCCGCAGGTGCACAGGAAAATTCCCCGCATCATTTAGTGGTAATTAAATTTCACATTAAATAAAATTTTGGTTTTCCTGAAATCGGTTGGGACTATTTCTAAAATTTTAATATATGGGTGAGGAGATTTTTAAATAAAACAGAAAATTTTTTATAGAAAATAACGGCAAGTTAATACTACGGGAGAAATAGAGGAGGATGGGCTATGGCATTGTCTGCTATGAAAATGAAAAGACGTTCTTTTTTGAAACTTGCTGCTGCGGCGGGAGGGGCGGCGACGCTGGGTAAATACTTCAAATACAGCGGTGTAGAGCTTTTTGAGCCTGTGGCAGCGCAGGAGGGTGGAGAGAAGGTTGAACTGATTAAAACAATTTGCATCCACTGTTCTGTGGGCTGTGGAATTCTGGCGAAGGTTGCGAACGGTCAGCTTGTGGATATTGAACCCTGGGAGAACCACCCGATAAACCGGGGAAGGCTGTGCTCAAAGGGAGCGAGCATCCCCGCGAGCATAAACAACGATCGACGTTTGAAGTACCCGATGAAAAAGGAAGGCGGGAAATGGAGGAAGATTTCCTGGGAGGAGGCGCTTACTGAGATAGCAAACAAGATGCTGGAGATTCGGGAGAAGTATGGCCCCGACGCTATCTTCTTTGCGGGCTCGGCTCATGTCTCCAACGAAGCTGCCTACTTGCAACGCAAATTCATGGCCTTCTGGGGCTCAAACAACATAGACCACCAGGCGAGGATTTGTCACTCCACGACCGTCGCGGGGCTGGGAAACACCTGGGGCTATGGGGCGCAGACCAACAACTTCAATGACATGAGGCACGCGAAGAGTATAATCTTCTTTTCAAACCCGGCGGAGGCGCACCCCGTGTCCTTCTACCACATATACAAGGCGAAGCAGCGCGGAGCAGTGCTGATCTGCGCCGACCCGCGCTTCTCGCGTACCGCGGCGCAGAGCGACCTGCATCTGCAGTTCAGGCCGGGCACTGACATACCCCTCGTGTGGGGCATCTGCTATGAGCTGATAACCAACGGCTGGGTTGACGAGGAGTTTATACGGCTGCGCACCCACGGCTACGAGTATGTGAAGGAGGTTATACTCCAATACCCACCCGAGGTGGCTGAGGAAATCACAGGCGTACCCGCTGAGAAGATAAAACTGGCGGCAAAACTCCTTGCCGAGAATAGGCCGGGAACGCTCCAGTATGCCATGGGGGCGACGCAGCACGAGGTTGGAACCCACAACATCCGCGCCTTCGCGATACTTCAGCTTCTCCTAGGTAACGCCGCCAAGAGCGGAGGCGGTGTAAACGCCTTCAGGGGACACGACAATGTGCAGGGCGCAACCGACTTGGGCGTGCTCTCAAACACGCTTCCGAGCTACTATGGCCTGAGCGAGGGTGCGTGGAAGCACTGGGCAAAAGTGTGGGGAGTGGACTATGAGTGGCTTCAGGGCAGGTTTGCCAGCAAGGAGTTAATGCAGGCCAAGGGTGCGACGATGTCGCGCTGGCGCGACCTTGTGCTTGCTGAAGAGACGGGCGATAAGATAGGACAGCCCACGCCAATAAAGATGGCCATATTCTGGGGGCACAGCACGCCCTCGCAGGCGGGTACGTACTTGGTGAAAAAGGCACTGGAGAAGCTGGAGATGCTGGTAATCGTCGACCCCTACGTTGAAAGCGCAGCCGCGCTTCCTGAGCGCGACGACGGCATAATACTTCTCCCAGCCTGCACCAACTGGGAGTACCCCGGTACTGTAACCAACTCCTCCAGGCAGGTGCAGTGGCGCAACAAGGTGATTGACCCGCTTTACGACTCAAAGCCAGATGTGGAAATTCTCATCGCCCTTGCGCATAAGCTGGGCTTCGGGGAGGAGTTTACAAAGAACTTCAAGAAGCTTCCTGAGGATATCTACGACAAGGAGATCCGCGTTGGTGCTCGTGTGATAGCCATGAGGCAGTCCACCTGGCGGCTGAAGAGGCAGCAGGAGTACGACTACGTGTTTAATATTGAGACGCTGCGCGCTGAAGGCGGTCCATGCGACGGCGAGTACTGGGGTCTGCCCTGGCCATGCTGGAACGACGAGCACCCGGGTACGCCTATACTCTACCGCAACGAGATACCCGTCGCAGAGGGTGGGCACGACTTCCGCGCAAAGTGGGGAACAAAAGCGCCAGACGGAAAGACACTTCTCTCTGGCATCAACGGTCATGCTGAGCTCAACCCGGACGGCACCCCTGGCCCGGGATGGAAGCTCGACCTCACCACCGACTACAAGAAGCTAATCGCCGCAAACAAAGTGCCCTACGGCAGGGGCAGAGCGCGATTCTGGGCGTGGAATCTCCCAGACCCTGTGCCGGTGCACCGCGAGCCAGTTTGGACACCTCGCCCAGAGCTTGCCAGGAAGTACCCGACCTTCGAGGACAAGGTTTACGGGGAAACCCACTTCAGGATAGAGACGAAGGGAAGGAGCATACAGGAGCAGGACATCTTCGAGAAGGAGATTCACAAAGCGTATCCACTGGTGTTCACCTCTGGCAGGCAGGTGGAGCACCAGGGTGGCGGAGCGATGACACGCGCCAACCCGATACTGGTTGAGCTTCAGCCTGATATGTACGTGGAGATAAACCCCAAGGATGCCAACGACCGCGGAATAAAGGATGGCGACGTGGTGTGGGTGCACACCTACCGCGGCTATGAGCTTGGGCACTACCGCTCGCGCATTCAGGTCAAGGCGAAGGTTACGCGACGCGTACCTCCCGGCGTAGTGTTCCTGCCCTTCCACTGGGCGGGTATGTTTGAGACTGTAGAGTATACGCAACGCTTCCCGGAGGGTACAAAGCCTATCGTCATAGGTGAGTGCGCCAACACGATCTCACCACCCGGCTGGGCACCAGAGACACAGATGCAGACCACAAAGTCAGGGCTGTGCGAAGTCACCAAAGCGGGAGTTATCCCTGAGGCGATTGAAAGGCTTGCGAAGGCATAGTGAGGAGGTAGAAAGATGCCCAAGAAGTTCCTGCTTGATATGTATGTGAACCGCTGCCTCAGATGCGGCGGTTGCATGGCGGTGTGCAAGACGCACAACCGCACTCCCGAGGGCGTGCACAGGATCAGGGTTATAACCTTCGACGAGGGCGAGCCCACGGAGACAAACATGCCCATGCCCTGTCTGCACTGTAATGAGCCCCCGTGCATGTACGTATGCCCCACCAAGGCGATATACAAGCGCAAGGAAGATGGCATAGTGCTGGTAAACAAGGACACCTGCATAGGGTGCGGCTACTGCTTAATGGCGTGCCCCTTCGGCGCACCTCAGTTCGAGAAGGGCACCTTTGGAAACAGGGGCAAGATGGACAAGTGCACCTTCTGCGTTGAGCCATATGAGCAGAAGGATGAGCAGGGCAGGCTGATTCAGCGCGAGCCCAAGCCAAGGTGTGCCATGGTGTGCGCCACAGGGCACCTGTTAGCGGGCGATGCCGACGAAATCTCTGCCAAGCTTCGAGAGAGAGTTGGGTACAGGATGAGCAGAGGTGTGGAGAAGACCTTCCTGACCTTCTAGCTTGAGGCGTGAAGCATGGAGTTCCCGTACTATGTGATGGTGTTCCCCGGGTACCAGCGCTGGGGCTGGGAGATAGCGCTGTACATCTTCCTTGGCGGCGTCGGCTCGGGAGCACTTATCACAGCGGCTGTTACCTTGCTATTGGGCAAAGAGACTAAGATTGCCAGGGCAGGTGCATATCTCGCTCCACCGCTGCTCATCGTCGGCTCTGTGCTTCTCCTACTCGACCTCGCTGGAATAAAGGCGATGCTGCGCGCTATGCTTGTGCCCCTGACCTTCACCAATATTACCACCTCCTGGATGGCGAGGGGGGCGTGGATTCTGTTGGTCACGCTTCTTGTCGCCATCGCCTTTGCCTATTCCCTTGCTACGGATAAGAGGTACTCAAGGACGCTTGCGCTGCTAGCGCTGCCCCTTGGCATCGCCACGGCGCTTTACACCGGGCTCCTCCTTAAGGGCGCTAGGTTCGTGCCCCTGTGGAATAGCGGCGAACTTCCTTTACTCTTCCTTACATCTGCTCTAACCACAGGCATAGCCGCCACACTGCTGCTCGCCTCTGTTAAGGAATACAGTAAGCTCAGAGGCTTCCTCGCCGCCCTACTCGTGCTGCTGCTCATCGAGGCTATAGAGGTACCCCTGTACTTCTTCATAATAGGGGAGCAGGGCGACATCGCTGTGAAGTCTGCATCGGCTATACTCTCCGGCGCCTACTCAATAGCGTTCTGGCTAGTGCTCATGTTTCTTGGGATTATCATCCCCATACTGGGATTGGGCTATGTGCTGATAACCAGAAAAGCCGCAGCCTTACCGGCGTTCTTTGCTCTGGTGCTGCTGGGTGGGCTTACACTCAGGTTCCTCTTTGTTCACGGCGCCATAAAAGCGTTTGTCGTGCCTCTCATCTGAGCAGTAAAAATAAATCCTGCGGTGCTCTTAATTATAAAGCATGGAAAAATCAATCAAAGTCAGGGCGCTGAAGGACGGCGAAGAGGCATGGGATGAGGTTGCGCTGGAGCGTGACCTTCGCCTGGTGATTAACGGCAAGGTTATAGCCAGTGTAAAGCTATCGCCAGGGCACGAGCATGAGTTCGCCCTAGGCTACTGTCTGGGCGAGGGGTTTGTTAAGAGCGTCTCAGCGATAAGAAGCATAGAGGTTGACTATGCCGAGATTCGCGTACTCGCGGATGAAAGCTTCCTCGAGGCTTATGAGCGCTACATCTCCAGCGAGTGCTTAACCGGCTGGCGCAGCAGAATTAAGGAGGAGGGGATAAAGGTCGCCTCAGAGGCAAAGTTCAGCGCGGGTGAGATTTTTGAGAACATGCGCAGGATGCAGGAGCAGAGCGAAGTGTGGCGACGCACAGGCGGGGTGCACAGCGCAGCGCTGGTGAGCGGCGATGCGTTTCTCCTCGTCGAGGACGTGAGCAGGCACGTGGCGATAGATAAGATAATAGGCTTAGCCGCAGAGCGCGGTATAGACTTCGAGCACAGCTACATCCTGACCTCTGGAAGAATGCCCGGCGATATGGTGATTAAGGCTGCACGCGTTGGCGTGCCGTTGATAGCCTCGCGTACAGCGCCAATATTCTCGGGCATCCTAGCGGCGGAGCGCACCGGCTTAACCCTCATAGGCTTTGTGCGTGGAAAGAGGATGAACATCTACACCCATGCGTGGCGGGTAGTGCGGTAGCTACGAGGTGCGCTTTTTTATCTCTTTTAGCAACTCCTCTTTGCTTTTATCCATGGGGTCAATGTTCATATCCTTAGCAATCGCCCTAAGCTGGTTGATGTCATCCTTTGCCTCTTTAATTTCCTTCTCCACGCCTGCAAGTTCGCGGTTAACCTCCTCTTCAATCTCGCGGGCTGCGCGTTTGTACTCCGCCACCGCCTTGCCCAGGGAACGCGCCAGCTCTGGCAGCTTCTGCGGACCGAAGAGCAAAAGGGCAAAAATTAGTATTACCAGGATTTCGGTGTTGCCCAACATTCGCCTCGCCTACTCTTTTTTCTCCTCCTTCTCTTCTTTGCTCTCCTCCTTCTCCTCCTCTTCCATTCCCTTCTTGAACTCCTTCTTCGCCTTACCCAGAGAGCGCGCTAACTCTGGCAGCTTGCTCCCACCGAAGAGAAGCAGGATTATGAGGAGGATTATGAGAAGTTCCTGACCACCAAGCATCGGCATTCTGACACCTCAAATTACTTATAGCTGAGGTTTTATATAAATCCGACGGTAAGTAGAAATACTCGTGAGTACAATTAAATTAGGGTGGTAGGTATCGAGGAATACGAGAAAAGCCTCAATCTCGAGGCTGAGCTTCACGGGATTGGGAAGAAAGTCGCATTCGATGTGCTTGGCAGAGCAGGCTTCAAGGTGTGGAACTTCCCTGGTTCGCAAAAAGAGGCAGAGGAAATGCGCACCGCGCTTGGAGAAGAGCGCTTCTCTGCGCTGCTCGAGTATATAGCAAGCCTGCAGGAAGAGGGGGGAGTCCAAGCCTCACCTGACCTGCTGGCAGAGAAAGATAAGGTAATCTACGCCGTTAGCTTAGTGCTCAACGATGCTGCCCTCTTCGGCTTGCGCAGGCGTGCTCTGCGAAAGGCGCAGGAATTTGAGCTTGTACCCGTAATTTTTAGAGCAGCTGTGGAAGTTAGCATCCCCTATTCTTCTCTCGAGCTTCTGCAGGAGTAGTGGTTGCCATGCGCAGGGTGATTGAGCTTGACGAGACCACTTTCCGCCGCCTGGTTAAGCTGAAGAACCACTGGAGCTTTCAGTATCGTAAAGTTACAAATCCTCGCGTGAAGGAGATTATCGAGAAACTCAAACTTGAGATCTTCGGGTATAACAGCTCAACTCCGGCTAGCGAGGTGGAGAGGATAATCGCGAGCAAGAGTCGCGAACAGCTTGAGCAGGAGTCGGAGAGGTTCGCCAGAGCAATAGAAAAGCTGCTCATTTCTGGCTATGACTTTGAGCCTGAGTACAGCTTCGCGGAGCACATCGCCAAGATGATTGAAGTGCTCGAGGACAGCGATGTGGCACCGGTATTCTGAGATGAGGAGCCGCTTTATCCTGGTGGGCGGCGTGCTCATTATCTTCTCGTTTGCAGCTCTGAAAAAGGCGCTGGAGATTATCAGCAACAACAGGGACGTATTTCCCCTCTACGGAAGCATCCTTCACCCCTCGCCTCAGAGCATAGTCGCGCTTCAGAACCCTGGCGAGGTTGCCACGCCGATGATAGCAGCCGTGCTTCTGCTTCTCTTCGCCTGCCTGGCGGGCGCTGCAAGCATCGCACTTGTTGTCGCAGGTTTAATTTCGAGGTCGCCCCGCTGAGGCTTCCACACTTTGAGGAAATCCACCTCCCCCAAAGTCAGCGTTAATAGTGGTTTTTAATAACCCTACCCCAGAATCTCCCTTATAAGCCAGTCTGCGCTGAACTCAACCAGGTCGTCGTAGCTCTGCCCTGTGCCCAGGAAGAGCACCGGCTTGCGAATCGTGTGAGCGATGCTTATCGCCGCGCCGCCTTTTGCATCGGCATCCGCCTTGGTTAAAATTATCCCGTCTATGCTAACGGCGCTGTTGAAGCGCTCCGCCTGTTCTACGGCTGCGTTGCCCGTGAGCGCATCACCAACGAAGATGACCAGGTCAGGCTTTGCCACTCGTGCGATCTTCTTCATCTCTTCCAGCAGGTTAACATTTGTTTCCATCCTGCCCGCAGTGTCTATGAGCACCACATCCTTGCCCTTTGCGCGCGCATGCTCAATCGCATCATACGCTACGGCTGCTGGATCAGCACCACGAGCATGCTTAATCAGCTTGACCCCCAGCTTCTCCGCATGCCTCTCAAGCTGCTCTATCGCGCCAGCGCGATAGGTATCGCTGGCTGCGAAAACGCAGGTAAAACCCCTGCCCATAAGGCGCTTTGCCACCTTGGCTATCGTTGTCGTCTTGCCAGTGCCGTTTATCCCTACGAAGAGTATAACAAAGGGCTTCTCCTTCTTCCTGCGAATCATCTCCTCGAGGCTTACGCTGGGCAGGTCGAGAATTTCTCTCAGGCTCTGCTCAAGCGAGGCCTTTATTGCAGCCTCAAGCTCAGAGCGCTTGAACTTCTTTCCGTAAAGGTTCTGCTTAAGGTCAGAGATTATCTTCTCCGCCACATCGAAGGCGATGTCGCTCTCCAGTAAAGCTATCTCAAACTCGCTCAGAAGCTCCTCAAGCTTACGCTCGTCCAGCACAACTTCGCCGCGGAGCAGAGCAAGGGTTTTCTCAGCTACTCCCAGCTTGGGCTGCTGCTTTTCCTCCTCTCCCCCAGAAAGCTTCTTTGTTAGCTCTCCTATCTTAGCCCTGAGGCTTGCGAACATCCTCTGCTCCGCCCCTCTGGAGCTGTGCCTGCTGCATCGCCGATATGATCTGCTCCACCATCGGCGCAATAGCCTCGAGGTTCTTCATAACCTCCGCCAAACGGGAGCTGTGCTCCTCTCGCACCTTCTCAAGCTCCTTCACCCGCGCCTCAAGGTCGGCCTTCGCATCGCTGATGCTCTTGCGCGCTGCCACATCTGCGCCCAAGCTCAAAATAACACTGCTCGTATCCTTAATCTCCGCCTTAACAAAGGAGCCCACTCCAACGGGCACGAGAATCTCATTCCCCTCGCCCAGCTTCTCAATCTCAGACAGACTCTCCAAGGTGCGCTTGAACTCGGAGATGTGCTGATTTACAAGCTCCAGGTTCTGCCCCAACGCTTCTGCCTGAGTGCGCAGCATCTCATAGTCTGCGAGAACCTTCTCAACGGGTATGCGCTTTTCCTCAGCCATGCTCCTCTACTCCAGCAAAAATCCTGATCATTGGATCCTCCGCCTGCTCAGGCGAAATCTCCTCAACTTCCTCAATTATTATATTCCGGCGCTTTGTGCGGTGCTTGCTCCCAAACTCGGAGTAAACCTTCTCATACGCTTTGGTCACGTCCACGGCACGGCACTCCCACACGAAGGGCTGCATACTCTTGCCCATTAGGAACTTGCCCTTTATTCTGAAAGTCTTAACCTCCATGCTATCACCTCACAGCAGGTCAAAAGTCTCCTGAATCCGCATTATTTCAGGACCTGTGGTGGCGCTTCCCAGCAGAGCGCCCTTTGTATTCACCACAATACCCGTTTTAACAAAGCCAACACCCATGTTCACAGTACCTATCTCTGCTTTAACACCTAGCGCCTCCTCCACGAGCTCAAGCTCCGCCTCACCCAGCGAGGGGTGTAGCAGCACTCCCTTACTGGTGGCAACACCAATGCTACCGATGGTGCGGAACCTGCCAAGGGAAGTAACCTCTGTAACCTCGCACTCCATGATCTCTTCAACCGCCCGCTTAGTGCTTTTCCTCAGCCCTTTGAACACAAGCGCACCCTCATCGCTGGCGAGTATTAAATTGCCCAGGGCGTTGTGCTTCTCGCTCACAACCGCCACGCTTAAACCTGCGCTTTTTAATGCTTCAACCTCACTCCGCTCCACGTGGTCGCTCACCACAGCGCCGTGGTTGTTTATCGCAAGCATCGCGCCAATCAGTGAGGTTCTGCACAGGTTGGTTCGAATAACCTCTACCTCCAGCGCCTTTCTCGCTGCTTCGGCGAAGCTCTCAGGGGCGTCTCTCGGCACAATCGCCACGCTATCGTTAGCTGCAGCCAGTATTCCAATGTTCGGATTGCTGTTGTAGTCTACGCGGAGGAGCATTGCTACGACTCCGCGAGGGTTACAACCACGCTACCATCGTCCTGCTTCTCTGCCTTAACTCTGAGCTTCGCAGGGGGCTTCTGGATTCCCCGCTTCCAGAGCTTCTCATTGAGTTCCTCTGCTATGAGCACGCGCTCGCTCTTCATGTGCTTTCCGATAAATTTGCGAAGGTAGCGCACCGCCTTAACTGTGCGCTTTGTTCGCGGCGTGCGTTTTATTTTGTGGAATCGCACAGTGTACACTCTCTCCATTTTCAACACCTACACCTTCAGCTTACTTCTCCTCCAGTTTCTGCGCTTGGGATGGGTGCGCACTCTGCCCATGGTCTTCGCCACAACCCACACGGGGACAGGGCGGTTCTGCTTCATCGCTTTAGCCAGCCTCAGCTTTTTCGCCAGTGAAACTTTACTCATCGTTCTCACCCTTATAACCTATCACCCTGCTCTGCACATGCGAGGGGAATATTTTGTTAACGTCATAACCCTTGTCTTTGAGGTACGCTCTAACCTCTTTCTCATAATCGGCGCTTTTCGAAGCTTCGCTGGGTGCATATTCAATATTGAATATGCGAGAGGTTAAATTTTTTATGCTCGCCGCACCAAATCCGCGCAGCGGCGCAATATAGGCAACGCGATAGCGCTGCTCAATGCTCTGCACCTCACTCAGAGTCGGCATTGGCACGCGGTCATCTCTGCGCGTACCGTCTGCGATGGCTTCGCTCTCTTTTGCCAGTGCTTCAAGCGCGGCGATGTGGAGCTGGTGCAGCCCCCGCCTGGGAAAGCCATCGCCAGCGATGAGCTCGCACGCTTGGCTTAGCACCTCTTGGCTCAGCTTTTTTATCTCATGCTCAAAGCCCAAAGCAAGGGCGCTCTCCCTTGCGTAGTGGGCGAAATCAGCGTAACCAAAGCTCACCGTTACCAGCTTAACCTCGTAGCCAAGCCTTCTGAGCATCCAAGCTGCGAGGGAGCTATCCTTGCCCCCGCTGTAAAGCAGGCTAACTTTCATCAGATCCTTCTTATCTTTATATCCCGCTTTTTGGCGCTCAGGCGTCGGAGGATTTCCTTCAGCTGCTCATCGGTGATGCGCTGCTTCACCTGCCCCGCTTGGGCGAGCTGAATCAGCAAGGCTTCAATCTGGGCAGCGAACTCAGGGCGTGCCATCTTTATGTTGCTCAGCCTGCTCCTCGCCTCAGGCGTGAGTATGCTCTTGAGCACAATGCGCTTCTGCTCCTCAACCTGGCGGAGCTGTTCCTGGCGCAGTGCTTCTTCCTGAAGCTGACGCTGAAGTTCAAGAAGCTTCCTGCGCTTCAGCTCCTCCAGGTCGTCCATAAAATCACCTGTACCTCTGAAGCTCTGGTCTGCGGCGGATTATTTTCGCTGCCGTCTTATCGAGAAGGCTCATCGCCTTTGGTGTGGTTTTGCGCCCCTGCTCAGTCTTCTCAACCAGACCAGCGGCCTCAAGCTGCTTCAGAATATTCCTAATTACAGAGCCACTTCCCCTTCGCACGGCGTCTGGAGCACAGCCGCAGTTCTTCCTTCCACCATACCAGCGGCGCAGGGTTTGAATGCCTACAGGACCATGAATATGAATCTTTCTCAGCACCGACGCCGCGCGGGTATACCACCAGTCCTTCTGCGTTGGAGCGCGCTCCCGATTTGCGCCCGTCTTCACGAAGGCGGCCCATTCAGGAGGCTTTATTGTCTTAATTTTCTTCAGTTCCGCTGACAGTTCGCGGATAAGCTCAGAAGCTGGAACATCATAAACTGTTGCCATGCTAAACCTCCTTGCGTTTTTTCCTTCTTGGTCTGAATAAGCCGAAGGTTTTGCCTATAACCTCAACTACCTCGGCGTTAGTAGCATCTGCAATCTCTTTTGCAATCTCGGCTGTGCTTTTCTCAGCGGCGGCGCTCTTAAGCACCTTTACCTTTATTAGCTCCTTATCCTCAAGCTGGCGATCAACCTCAGCCATAGCCGAGGCTGCTCCACCCTTGCCAATTATTACGCTTGCCCTGCTATGGTGCAACTCCCTTTTAAACTTTTTCCTCTCCTTTGAGCTTAGCTTCATTTTTCATCGCCTTCTTTTCCCTTATGTAGGGTATGCGCTTCACATGCCCACATTCCAGACAGGTGATGACGACACGCTGCTTTGTGCAGCGCACCCGCATGTTTACGCCTGGCACAAGAAAACTCCCGCAAGCTTTGCAGAAGAATCTCTTCCACTTCCTGGGAAACCTAACGTTGTAACGCATTGCAATCTTTCTTGCAAGCTCCACATAGCGCTTCGCCAGCGCTGGGTCGTTGCGAAAGACCTCTCTCGCAAGCTGCATGAGTATCTCTATACGCTCTCTCGCTATGCGACGCTCCAGCTTAAGGTTGCGTTTTCGCATCTGCAATACACCTTCTGTAGCTGCTCACAACCTCGGCGGCAACGCTCCACGCCGCTAAGGGGGAGGGGAATATTGATATGCGCTCGTGGGCGAAGCTGTAGTCGCCCCTAAAGCCACCACTGGGAAAGCCGCCTATTATAACGCAGGGGTTGCGTTTGCTCACGAGCTTAGCAGCAAGCTCCCAGGGCTCGGCTTCGCGTCCGTCTTCGCTGAGAAGCACCACGTGCTCTGAGCCAATGTTGCGCACAAGCTGAGCTATGCCCATGCGCTTCATCTCCAGCAGCATAACCTCGCCGGAGGTTATCTTACCCTCTGCAAAAAGCTTCTCCATCAGCCCGCGGAAGCGCTGACAGGCGCGAGGGAGGCGGGTCTCCGGGTTTATGAAGATCACCTCGTCGTTACGGGTGTGCAGGTAGCATCTCAGCATGCCCTGCTTGTTGAGGGGCGATTCAAGCAGAGCAAGCAGAGTGTAGTGAGCTATGTCCGGTCGCCCCCGCCTTTTGCCATCGGTGAGGCTGCGCATCGCTGCGTGGTGCACCGAGGAGTCGAGAAGCATCGCCTCAGGTTTCTTCCGCCTTCGCGCAGCTTCCTTCTTTATCACAGGGTGCCTGGCTATCTTCGCGGGTACAAGCTCAACCTCTGCCTCGGCTATGACCACGTGGAGCATCTTTTATTTAAACCTCCATTCACTTCAGGGGATAGACTATTAATTTTTATGCCATTTTTTATCGTTAAAGGCATGAATCTTCAGAAAGGAGAGGTGGTCAACTACGGCAATCGAACTAAAAAGCTTTTGTGAAATCATGGGTATAACAGAGGCTCAGAATGTATTAATAAGCTTGCAGCTCTTGGAACAGAGACATTTATTTAAAATTGAAAACGTGTAATCATGGCAGATTCAAAGAATAAACTTAAGAGGAAGATTAAAAGGCTTAAAGCAAGCCACATTCCATCATATAGCCGTGGTCTAAAGAGGATATTCAGGGAATCCTTCGGAAAAGTCGATAACCTGAATCCTGTTCTGGATGCAGCGATAAAAATCCCAGACAGCTACTACAGCGCCGAGGTTATAAGCTACATCGCAGCAAGGGGCACCCTGGAAGGTAAGAAAGAATATAGAAAGTACTTCCGCCTTGCCCTGAAGAAGGCTGGCGAAGTTCCCCAGGAATGGAGGAGGGCAGAGATTCTGGAGGTGATTGCAAAGAGGATGAGGAGGGCAGGTGAAAAAAACCTGGGCAGGCTTTTTGACCTTGTTGCAGAAATTGAAAGCCCAAGGCACTACTATGCCCCAATGAAGCAGACTATAAAAGCCCACTTCTCAGCTGAAAAGGGAGACGAAGCCTTTGAGAAGATTAAAAAGCTGGAGGGGAATAGGAGAATAAAGGCACTTAAAATTGCTTCGAAGCTTGGGATTGAGCACGGCATGGGTGTTAGGGAGGTAATATCCCGCATAGCGCGCACCGAAGATGCCGCTAAAATCCTTCTTTACCTGCGCGGTCTGGAACTTAAGCCGGCGGATAAAAGCGACGTGGATGAGACTTTAAAGGAGCTGGGAGTGGAATTGCCCCCAGAAAAAGGCGCAGCCAATGTTAGACCGAGAAGAGAGCGCATCAAAGCGAGAGTAGCGGAAACGCGCCCAGCGCAGGAGGCTGTGCCGAGGGCGCCTGAGCTTAAGGGCATGGAGAGGTTCTCCCTGGGACTCTACAATACCTACCATGGCTCTCTGCATGCGGTGCACACTAGAACAGTTGCCAGGGCTGCGCCGCTGTGCTATGCGTACGGCATGAAGCTTGTGCTCTTCGGATTTCCCTTTGAAAATGAAGAGGAGGCTGTTGATAGGGTATCTGCCGAAACAAATATAGGTAAAGGAGGGGCCTATCTCAAACTTCTAAAGGAGGAGGGCCGCCTCATTGTCCTCCCCTACCCAGATAACAACATCCTTCCTGAAGTGGGTGAGCTTATCGCCACGACCTCAAAGCCTGGTGAAAAGAAAAAGGTGGATATCGAAAAGATTGTTGAGCAAGGGAGCAGAGCGTGCCTAGTCATGGGGCTGGGAAGGAAGGGCTTGCCTAAGAGGTTTCTGAAAATGGCTGAAAAGCATGTTGAACTCACTGGCCACGGCATACCCCTGGAAACCTGCACCGTTATGGGGGTAATATGCGAGAGGCTTAAGAGTCTTGTGCTTAGGTGATTTTGCTCAATATGGATCTCAAATGACATAACGAATAAGATAGCGAGTTGGGCTGCTCTCTTCCACCACTTTTTTGGATCTTCTTTCTTCAAGTTTTTCCTGAAACTTGTTAAAGAACTACCACATCCCCAACTCCCTTATTACTCAAGAATGTCAACACTCATGTTTGTGAGGAATTTCAACGCCGCTTATAGAAACTTCAGATATATGTTTTGATCAAAATAAAACAGAAATTAAAAAATCAAAAATTATTTGGGAGATCTTCTAATAGATGCATAGATCGCTAGCGGAATAAGTGCAATCCCTATAAGCATGCTTGGTCCACAGATTCCCTTTTTCTCTGGTGGAACTTCTTCCTCGGGCTTTTCCACGTCTTTGGGTTTTTCAACTTCCTTTGGCACTTCTTCAGCCTTGAATCTTCCACCAACCTGCATTGGATCTCCCTTATATCCTAGGGCTGTCCAGTCAAGTCTGTTGCCGCCATGGCAATCGTTGCACTGTAGTGCGTTTTCCTTAGGCTCCACTCCATGATTTATAGCCATATATCTCACTTCTGTTACAAAGTCTCCTGTAAACTTAAGCCCACTTTGTTGTGCTGCCTTCATTATACCAAGGGTAGTGTTTCCTGTTGCAAAAACAACTCCCACCTTAACAGGTACTGGTATGTTTTTTTCCTTGTCTATTGGAACAACTGTTTCATGGTACTTGAATGGGTATATCTTTGATCCTGGGTCATCTATAGAACCAACTGGTTTGAAGAAGTAGAACTTACCGTTTTCAAGCTTTAAAGGCTCAGGATACAGATAGGCTTCCCTATCCTTGCTGTTCCACCATGAATATACAGGCGTTACATTGCCTCCAAGCTCAATTTCAGGCTCCCATCTACCAAGCTTTTCGTTGAACTCAGCCTTGCCGCTCCAGTCCCTCTTTACATCTATCTTAAACTTCTTGGCAAACTTTGGTATATGGCATGTCTGACAGGCAACTGTTTTTGTATGCTTGTTCAATATATCGTTTCCATGCGGAGCATCTGTATGACAGTTTTCACAGCTTGGTCTCTCCTCTAGCTCCCTTACCCATGTGTCCATAGCCTTTACACCAAATTTATGCTCCTTTACTGGATGGCAATCCACGCAGTTCAATCCTCTAGCCATGTGAACATCTATGCTTTCAGACACATTGCCGATTAAAGCTGGCTCTAAATTTGGTCTCTTAAATCCTGGACCGCCTCCAGAGAAGGCATGACATGTTAGGCAGTTCTCCTTAGCCGGTTTTTTCTGAATCTTCTTGGCAAGCTCCTTGTAGTCTAGGTTGGGATTTGGTATCCTCTTAAACTTATCTCCTTCCTTTACAAGGATTCTGCTCTTTTTATCATAACCGGGGACGTGGCATATGAAGCAGTCTATATTTTCAAGCTGTTCTTGAGTTGGTTCCTTACTTGGAACAAGGCCTAGGCCTATATGACATGTTGAACATCCCTGACCAACAACCTTCCCCTTTAACTCTTCTTTACCTTCAGGAGGTTTTTTCAAAGTTGCATTTCCTATCCAGTTTATTGGAACTTCTCCGTTGTAGAAGACCGCACCGCAGAAGTCGTTGTAGGCATACCTCTTTCCATGTACTACGCTACCTTTACCAGCTATGTCAGTGATCTCACCCGCCCACTGGTAGTGGAAGGAGTTGAAAACATCCTTTACTTCATCTTCATGGCAGCCAATGCAGGTTTTCGAACCCTCATACTTATCTATAACCGTACTATGGTCGAAGGCACTCACACTGCCTAGGGCAAAAAGCAAGACACCAAGTAAAAAAGTTGCAATCTTCCCCATAACCAACACCTCGCACAACTACGATTATCATTATTAGTTAGTCAAAGTCTCTATAAAAATTTTATGTTTGGCACTGTGAAAGTTAAATGTAAGTAAGTCCCAAATTTATAGTATTATTTCGAAATTTTTTTATGCAATGAAGCTATATATCCACTTGATATAGTGGAGGGGATATGGCTGACATTTCTGTTGGCCAATCCTTTTTTTCTCGTTCTCTTTGTAGTCTCTATATTTATCATCACTGATGGGTGGAATAATCAATCTATTCCACCGGTATCTCTATCGTCGGAAGCTCCTCAAGCTTCAGAGCCTCTCTCTTCTCGTACTCCTCTCTCGTAATGTAGTAGAAGGTGATAGCCTTCGCCTTCTTCGCGAGCAGGTTGCCCGCCACCACAGTATTTATTTCCTTATCCACCTCAAAGGCTATGCCGAAGGCTTCGAACAGCTTGCCCGGAAACTCCTCTCTCGGGATTACCAGCGCGAGAAGGGCGACCTCGCCCGTATCGCTCAGGCTTGCGTTGAGGTTGGCAGCCTCCTCGGGGGTGAGTATGTAAACCTTCTGTGCATTTACGCCATTCTCAGCCAAGGCTTTGGCTATAAGCTGTGCCCTCGAATCCCTGTCGAGCAGCCTGCTCATCTCCAGCGGAAGCTTCTGCATATTCGCATAGCTCCGCACCTCTACCGGAGCGTACACCAGCTTCTTAGGTTCACTGTCGAGGCGGAGCATCGCCACCGCCTCCACCTCGGGAAAGGCAGATACAACAGCTTCAAGGGTTTGCTCAAAAACAGAAGCCTCATCCTTGAGGGGTGAGCGGAGCATCACAAAGCCAACCCTCTCGCTTCCCTTGACTGAAATGTTGACACCCAGCGCCTTCTCCAGCTCTGCCACTGTGGTGGTGTAGTAGTCCTCCAGCACCACTCCGTGTTTTAGAAGCTCCTTTTCAAGCTTCTCCTTTGGCCCAGGTTTTTTTATATCTTCCTTCTCAAGCGGAATAAAGCCAGCGGCAACAACCGCTACAACAAAGAGTGCTACGATGAGCTTTGTGCTCTGCTTCATGCTCTTCCACTCAATTCTACAGGTATATAAAGGGTGCGCCAAATGAAACATGTTAAAATATATTTTAATATATTACAGAAAAATTTATATACTCGCAGGTATCAAAAATTTTCAATGGCTCTTACTGGTAGGAATGGACTCCCCTCCCTGAGACGGCTTTTAATCAGGGTATTTTTTCAGATAATCATATTCTCAATCATTCTGCCATCCGCCTTCGCTGTACAGGTTCATAAACAACCAGAAGGTATGGTGGCACATCTCATTGCCCACATCTTCTTTCTTTTTTCTATGGTTGTTCTTTTTATCAGGATAAGAACTTCTGGCTATGGAGGTGGATGGCGTGACATAGGAATAAGCGCTATGATATTTGCCCTGTGGAATGTCGACACTATTTTCACACACATAGCAGGGGAGTATCTCACCAGCGAGACACTCTCTGGAGATGAGTTTATTGAGACGCTCCCCGCAAAGGTGTACTATGTAGGCTGCCTCCTTGACCACGTGCTTGCAGTGAGCGGGATGTTATTCTTCCTTTCGGGAGTTAGAGCCCTTGCCCAGGGCGCCGCGAGGGGTGATACCCTTGAACGCAGAGCTTCTAATTAGTATGAACCTGGCATTTGACATCGTGGGCAGCATTCTTATCATCCCCCTCAGCCTTCTTGCCGTGAGGCATGCCCGGAGGCTCTATCAGAGGGAAAGAGGGGAATCCCTGTGGCTCTACCTATACGGGCAGGCAGTGGTTTTTGCTATTTTTGCTGTGTCGCGCTACTTCGGGCACATGGTTCAGAGGATGCTTCTTTTTTTGGGGAAAGAGGAGTTATGGAATGCTATCTCTCCTGTGTCCGGAGCGGTTAATACGCTTACTTTTATCGCCGTAGGCATATTTGCGCTGATGTATCAGAATCTGGAGAAGATTTACAGAGATATTGCGCTGCGAAGGCGCGCAGAGGAGGCGATAAGAAAACGCAGCGAAGAGCTAGAAGCTTTATACAGCACCACCAGAGCGGCGTCGTCCTCGCTGAAGCTGGATGAGATCCTGAACTCAGCCTTGAGAGAGATTCTCAGAGTTATGAAGGCAGACGCAGGGACTGTGCATCTTGGGAATGGAGATAAGCTTCAGCTCGCAGCCCACTACGGGCTGAGCGGGAAGCTGCTGGAACACATCAGAGTGCTGCCCTCAAATAGCATGCCCTCAAGCACAGGAGATGCTGAGCGTGTTTTCATGGAGTTTGCAAAAGAGGAGGGGTTAAGCACGGCGGTGAGTGTTCCAATAGAGACGGGGCTACGAAGGCTAGGCGTGATAACTGTCGCCTTCAGGTCTAAAAGGCTGGTTACAGAGGATGATTTGAGGCTCCTCACAGCAATAGGCGAGGCTATAGGGGTTGCTGTTATGAACGCACAGCTTTTCGATGAGGTTAAAGAGCGCGAGCATCACATCCGTGCAGTTATAGACAGCATGATGGATTCCCTCCTTGTTATAGACAGGGACTTCAATATCCTAGAGGTGAACCGTTATTTCCTGAAAGCAGAAGGCCTGAGACGTGAAGAGGTGGTTGGGAAAAAATGTTATGAGGTTATCTATCGCAGAGGTCAGCCATGCTCCACCCTTAGAGAACTCTGCCCCCTTGAGGAGGTTCTTTCTACAGGTAAAACTGTAAGTGCTCTGCACGCTCACCAAGATAATTCCGGCAGGAAGCGGTATGTAGAAATAGTTGCCTCTCCACTTATCAACGAGGGCGGGGAGGTGGTCAGCATTGTGCACATATCGCGAGATGTCACAGAGCGGGTTGAGTGGGAGGAGGAAGAGAGGATTTTGAGGGAAGCAGGAGGCATGCTTGCAGCAGGGGCAACGCCTGAGAGGATATTTCAGATGATAGTTGACAGGCTGCGGGACACCTTTGGTTACGATATTGCAGTGGGGTACCGACTTAGCGATAGCAAGGACTCCCTCAAGGTTGCAGCTTACAGTGCACCTCCGGAGATTGTGGAGGAACTGAAGCTTGCGAGACACTCGCCAGTGGGGTACAGGCTCCCCATAACTAAAGGTGGTCTCTTCGAGGACATAGTCGCCAGGAGGAGATACATAATAACCGCAGATGTTGAGAGGCTTGTAAGGGAGCACAAAAGCGGGGGTGAACTGGAGAAGCTGATTGCGCGCATAGCTACGCTTTCTGGTATTAAAAAGGTACTGGCAGTGCCTCTGGAGAGTGGAGAGGCGGTTATCGGAGTTGTCTGGATTGGCGCCCGGCGCGAGCTAACGTTGCAGGATGCCGAGCGCCTTATGAGGTTTGCTAGGCAGATTGGAAGCACCGTGGAAAGGGCTGAACTCTACCAGAAGCTTGAGAGGGCTCATGACGAACTAAAGCAAGCCTACGAGGAGCTGAAAAGCATTAACGAGCTCAAAAACAACATTATAGCCAACGTGAGCCACGAGCTTCGCACGCCTATAACCATTGCCAAGGGCTTTGTGGAACTCGCCCTTGAAGAGGAGGACGAGGATGTGCGCAGGTATGAGCTTAATTCTGTTCTTAATGCACTTCTCCGCCTTGATTGCATTGTTGGCGACTTCATCACATTTGCGAATATCCATGGGGGAGATTTTCACCTGAAATTTGAAAATGCAAAAATAGAGGAGATAATTTCAGCGGCAGTTGAGGCGAAAGAAGAGTATGCACACAGCAGGAAGATTGAGATAAAGGTTAACCTTAATTACACCGGGGAGGTGTATGCAGACTTCCGTTATATCCAGCGTGCTGTAGCCCATCTCATAGACAACGCCATAAAGTTCAACCGCGAAGGGGGTGAGGTTAAGATTGAGACAGAGAAAGAGGACGACGCCGTGGTGGTGAGGGTGAGCGATACCGGTATAGGCATACCGGAGGATAGATATGAAGAGATATTTGAGCCGCTAACGCAGCTGGATTCGAGCTCTACCAGGCGATATGGTGGCACGGGTACAGGCCTGGCACTCACGAAGCAGATAATAGAAGCACACGGGGGTAAAATCTGGGTGAAAAGCGAGGTCGGAAAAGGCTCCACCTTCTACTTCACACTGCCCCTGAGAAAGTAGAACTAGTAGAAGTATTTGAATAGTATGCGGCCGCCGGGATTTGAACCCGGGCTACAAGCGTGGCAGGCTCGTGTACTAGCCAGGCTATACTACGGCCGCGTGTTCTGAGGATAATAATATATGATAACCTCTTAATTAATTTTCGCAGGCAATGGGCCGGGGCGGATTCAGAACGCAACTGCAGTCAGTTGCATCAACATATTGCGGTATTTCGCTGCACTCAATACCGCTATGTTTCCACCGCATTTACCATTGTATCCCTGTCGGGGTGGGGTTAACCTAAGTTACCCGGAAGCAAAGCTTCCGGCGTGACGAAGGGAGGGGTATTCCCTCCCCTGGATGGGCCGGGGCGGATTCGAACCGCCGACCTTCACGTTGTAAGCGTGACGTCATAACCCCTAGACCACCGGCCCGGGTAAAGCAACACGCAAATATACCGTCTTATAACCTTTTATAAATTTTTGTGGAGCACCCTCAGCACATCTGTCGCCGAGAGTATACCCACAGGCATCTCGCCTGCGATATGCCCGCCGTGGAGCACCACCAGGCGGTGTATCCTTTTCTCTATCATCAGCTCAGCCGCCTCCTGCAGAGAGCTTTCTGGGCTTATTGAGACTGTGAAGGGGGTCATAAGCTCCTCTGCCTCCATCTCCTCAATTTCCTTTTCGCTTCTATTCTTGAGCTCTTTCAGCACATCCACAGTGGAAATTACCCCCATGGCTTCGTTCTGGTCATCCACCACAACCACAGCTGAAACATCATTCTCCACCATGGTTGCGAGCACATTTTTTATCGGCTCATTGAACTTTACGGTTATTACACCCCGCGTCATGACATCCCTAACCTTGGTATCCCTAAGTACCCTCTGCATTAAACCACCGGAATAAATACCACAAAACGCAAATAAATAATTTAGGGGGATAGAGAGGGGGATATAGAGGAGGTGCCTATGGGAGCATAAGAAAGGGCTGGCTACCCATAGGCTGATTATGTGCAAAAAGATTATAACATATAAACCTGACGAAATTGTGCGCGAGTGCACAAATGCGCAATACCATATTATCTCCTCTTGTTAGAGCATTCGCCTGCTCTATCCCTCTCCTGTGGAGGCAGAGTGTGAAGGAGATAAATCTCGACTTTACAGCAATAGATAGTGGCTTTGAATGCCAGCGGTGCGGCAGATGCTGCTTTGGTAGCAGCAGGAAAATAGGTATAAGGCTGTTTTTTCAGGAGGTCTCAGCAATCCAGCGCTTCCTTGAGGGTATAGAAAAGCAAAAGTTTGAAGAATTTGCGTGGGACTACCTGACCTTTGCTGGGATGCCCGAGCTTATAGGCGAGGCTGAGTTTGCCGATGAGTTCAGGCACCTGCTCAGCGACTTCTTCTTCTCTGTGGGAAGGAGCTTCGACTCCCAGAATTACTTTGTAGAGTATTACATCCTGAAAACTTTCCAGGACTCCGGCAGGTGCATCTTCTTCAACCCTCTGAGCAGGGAGTGCTTTATTCATGAGGTGAAGCCAGCCACATGCCGACTCTACCCCTACTACGCCAACATAGACATACCAGCGAAGAGGATAGACTTCAGGCACCACAGCGATGAGTGCCCTGGCTTAAAAGGCGAGGCTGACAGCGAGTTTTTCAAGCTGGGAAAAGAAGGGCTGAGACTGGCAGGGGTTATTAGAGAGCACTACCTGACCCTAGCATCGCTGCTTGAGAGCGAGGGGGATGCGGCGAAGCTGAGGGACATCTTTATAGAGAAGATGCGCTACGTCGAAGCTTCGCCTGAGGAGGCGAAGCGGGAGCTGGATAAGATGACCTCCCTGAAAAAAGTCGTAAGCCTGAGGGATTACTTCCTGGAAAACGGCCTAATCGACGCCACAGAAAACTACAGGAATAGCCTTTTATAGTAGCGCGTAGAATTTTGCCAAGAGGTGGTTATCTTGGACTACGATGTTAAGGATTTATCGCTAGCGGAGAAGGGGAAGCTTCGCATAGAGTGGGCAAGCATGCACATGCCCGTGCTGGGCTTGATACGGGAGCGCTTCTCCCGCGAGAAGCCTCTGGAAGGAATGCGTATATCTGCATGTCTGCACGTTACCACAGAGACCGCTAACCTGATGCTCACCCTCAAGGCTGGCGGAGCCAGTGTTGTGCTCTGCGCCTCCAATCCACTGAGCACGCAGGATGACGTCGCCGCCTGCCTGGTGAAGGAGTACGACATACCAGTGTTTGCCATAAAAGGCGAGGATAAGGATACGTACTACGAGCATGTACACCGCGCGCTGGACCACCGCCCGCACATAACCTTAGACGACGGCGGCGACCTGGTGTCGACGATTCACAGTCAGAGGCAGGAGCTTCTTGAGGAGATAATCGCAGGTACCGAAGAGACCACCACCGGCGTAATTCGATTTAAAAGCATGGAGCGCGATGGGGTGCTCAAGTATCCTATCATTGCGGTGAACGACGCCAAGACAAAGTACCTCTTCGACAACCGCTACGGCACTGGACAGAGCACCCTCGACGGCATACTTCGCGCTACAAATGTGCTTCTTGCTGGCAAGACCTTCGTCGTAGCCGGCTACGGCTGGTGCGGTCGAGGTGTGGCAAAACGCGCGCAAGGCATGGGGGCGAACGTGGTTGTGACAGAGGTGGACCCGCTTAAGGCACTCGAGGCGGTGATGGACGGCTACCGCGTTATGCCCATGCATGAGGCGGCGAAGATAGGCGACATATTCGTTACTGTGACAGGCGACATCAATGTAATACGCGAGGAGCACTTCAAGGTTATGAAGAACGGCGCGATACTCGCAAACTCGGGGCACTTCAATGTGGAGATAGACATCCCGGCGCTGGAGAGGCTGGCGAAGCAGAAGCGCAGAATTCGCGAGTATGTGGATGAGTACACACTCGAAGACGGGCGCAGGCTCTACCTCCTGGGCGAGGGAAGGTTGATAAACCTCGCCGCCGCCGAGGGGCACCCGGCGAGCGTCATGGATATGAGCTTCGCCAACCAGGCGCTGTGTGCAGAGTACATCACTAAGCATGGCGAGAAGCTTGAGCCCCGCGTCTACCGCGTGCCTGAGCACATTGATAAGGAGGTTGCAAGGCTCAAGCTGGCGAGCATGGGGGTTGAGATAGACTCGCTGACAGAGGAGCAGGAAGAATATCTGAGCAGCTGGGAGATGGGAACGTAAGCGCGCAGCTTAAATTTTCTTTTTTTATTTTCATGGATTCGGGCAAAATTATGCCTAAATATTATACCCATAACCTTAACACAAACCATATAAATCATGATTAAAAATGATAAAACGGTGAGGACATGAAGGTTAACGGCGTTGAGGTGGAGGATACCTTCGCGGAGGCATTTGACAGCTGGTATTCCAGGTTTATAATAACCGCCGTGAACGAGAAGTGGGCGCACATCGCCGCTACTGAGGCTACCGGGTTTGGAACCTCACTTATAGCGTGCACCGCAGAGGCGGGGATAGAGCGCATTCTTTCGCCCAGCGAGACACCCGACTCCCGTCCTGGCTGCGCAGTGCAGGTATTCGCACCAAAAAAGAAGTTACCCATGGAGCTGATTAAACGCATAGGGCAGTGTGTGCTTACCGCTCCCACAACGAGGGTGTTCAGCCTGGGCGAGGGCGAGCCTGTGGACGTGGGCTACAAGCTCAAATACTTCGGCGACGGCTACGAGGAGGTTCGAAGCGCCTTTGAGAGGGAGATGGTGGCGGTGCCCATAATGATGGGGGAGTTTATGATAGAGAGGAATTTGACCATCGCCAAGGGCGTCGCCGGCGGAAACTTCATAATCCTCGCCTCAAGTGCAGAGAGCGCCTTAGCCGCGGCTGAACGTGCCGTGGAGGCAATTGCAGAGCAGGAGGGAACTATAACTCCATTCCCGGGTGGCGTCGTAGCCAGCGGCTCAAAGGTGGGCTCCAAGAAGTATAAATTTATGCACGCCACTACCAATGAGCGCTTTTGCCCCACGCTCAAGGATAAGGTTGAAGACTCAGCCTTAGATGCCAGCGTGAATGCTGTGATTGAGGTGGTAATCGACGGAGTTAGCGTCGACGCCGTGGCTGAGGCGATGCGCTTAGGTATAGAGGCAGCTACGCAGGTGGAAGGCGTGCGCAGAATTACAGCTGGCAACTATGGCGGCAATCTTGGAAAGCACAAGATTTACCTGAGAGAGCTTTTCTGAGATGCGCATTGCAGTTGCACAGCTGGATATAGCCCTGGGCGATAAGGAGGCAAACCTCACCAAGGTGGAGGAGGCACTCTCCCGCACAAGAGCAGAGCTGGTGCTCTTCCCGGAGCTTTTCACCACCGGCTTTGACTTTCCCAGGCTCAAAAAGCTCGCTGAACCGCTGAACGGCGAAACAGTGCATAAGCTTTGCGAACTCGCAGGCAAGAGGCTTATCGCCGGAACGCTTCTGGAAAACGATGGCGGTAAGCTTTACAACACCTTTGTTCTTTTGAGCGGAAGCGGAGTAATCGCCACATACCGCAAGCTCCACCTCTTTGGCGAGGAGAAGCGCTACTTCACCTCAGGTGAGAAGGCGGTGGTAGCGAGAGCGAGAGACACAACCTTTGGCCTAGCAACGTGCTACGACGTGCGCTTCCCTGAGCTTTTCCGGCGTTTGACTTTGCTTGGAAGTGAGGTGTTTCTCCTGAGCGCCGAATTTCCAGCACCGCGCCAAGAGCACTTCGATGTCCTTGTTAGAGCCAGAGCGATAGAGAATCAATGCTTTATGCTTGCATGCAACCGCGTGGGTAAGGACGAGCACAACTCCTACGCGGGCGGAAGCGCCGTTATATCACCGTGGGGCGAGGTTCTCGCCAGGGCGGGTAGCGACGAAACTTTGCTCGAGGTGGAGTTCAGCATAGAGGAAGTCGCCAGGGTGAGGAGCAGCTTTCCAGTGCTTGAAGATGCCCACCCTGAGCTTTTTAGCTGGTTTGAACAAGGTTAGCCTGCGCTTATTTCCTGGGCCTGTAGTCTAGCCAGGATAGGACGGGAGCCTCCGGAGCTCTAAACCCGGGTTCAAATCCCGGCAGGCCCGTAATTGGTCATTGTAAACAGCCTTTTTCAACCTTTTAATCTATTTATTGCATTTTTGCTATATTTTTTGGTAATTTATAACTTTTTAGTTTAATAATTAGACTCAAGTATGCCTATGCAACAAATTGAAATTTAGCTAACCTATAGAAGAAAATATTTAAAAAGTTTGGTCGCAAAAATAATTTGGTAGAGGAGTGGTGGAGAAATAGAAGCAAATCATTGGGGATGTAAAATGGAAAGTAAGGAGGAAGTTAAAAGAAAAAAGCGGAAGGAAGTTATTCAGTTAACATTTGTGGCTATGCTTATGTCCATATTAATTGCGGTTCTTGTAGGTATGAATATTATTATTGAAGATGCTCCTGCTCCCTGGAAAGACCCACTAGAATTTATATGGTATATAATAACGCAGCCCCCACCTACCGGCTGGACCCCTGCACAATGGCCATTTATTACTTGGATAATGATATTTTTACTACCTATCGCGTTGTGGATGGTATCTGTATATGAGTATTTTACTGGGTTCTATGATAAATGGAGTAAATTATTTTGGAAGGTACTGCTAGCATGGCTTATAGTTGACGTTGTACTGTTTTTCGTATCTATAATAATACGGGATATCGCCTATTACGGATTCACTGATACTGCAATAGCGTTTGGCATAATTTTAGCGATTATTTTGATAGGCGTTTTGAAAGAACGCCTGTCATAAATTTTTAGACCCACACCAGAGAATCACTTCCATACAGCTCAACAGAGACCGCGTGCACATACTTCTCCGGAACCTCAGCTTTTTATGCCTCACTGGTGTTTTCGTCCGGCCAAACTTTTGCTGTCTTCACGACATCCCAACCAAGTGATGGCTATTATTTATACACATCTCCTCTGTATCCTGCTCTAACGATATAAATTGTCCTCTCATCATAATTTATATCAAAAACGACTCTAATATTCCCTATTCTTAGCCTATATTTCCCTTTCCATCTACCTTTTAGCTTTTTTATTTCTACTTTTCTGGATTTATAAATAAAATCCTTCAATACTTCCTCAAACGCCTCTAAGAAATTCTCTTTATGTAAAAACTTCTAGGCATCCCTGTGATACTTTACCTTCCATCCCGTCATGTGGTCACAATTCCCTTGTTATAAAATCCTTCTCGTCTATTTCTGGTGGTTCTTCTCCAAAAGCTTCTTCAATTTCTCTCTGCTCTTCATCAGAAACGTAGGGTAGCATTTCAAATTTCAGTCTAACGAATAACTTTTCCATGGCATCATTTAAGGCAGACCTCACCTCTTCCCTTACAATCTCACGTATGGCATTCTCTGTTAACATCCCTTCCACCTATCCCTAGCTCGCAACTATACCATTGTGCATCATTGTCAGGTAGGCATCCTTCCGTAGAGCTCGATAGGGACACAAGCAATTATTTTTTGCATTGAATTACCACACAACCTCCACTAACCCGGACTTTATGATTTCTTTATCCTTTGTTATGAGCTTGGCGTTTAAGAGCTTGGCGGTTGCAACTATTACCCTGTCGTGCAGGCTGAGGGTCTCTTTTATATTCTGGCAAACTTCAACAACATCCATATCTAATGGATATACAGGATAATTTAATGAGTTTTGAACCATATCGAAAATTTGCTTAAATTTGAGCTTTGCATTTTGTTTCTCGCAGATGTGCAAAATTTCTAATAGAACAATAGAAGGAATTACAACAGTAGCATCGCCTCTATCGGCAGATAAGAATATCTCCTCCGCCTTTTTACCCAACTTCCTGTCCTCTGTCAAAAACCATATCAACCCGTGGGTATCGGTTACGTACATCTAAGCACCGAATTTAAAGAGGGACTTTTTAGCCTTCTGGATATCACCCTCGCTTACTTCTATGCCCTTTAACATCCCCTTTAACTTTATAACCCGCTTTGGTTTCCGTTCGGCCTTCATGAGCAGAATCTTAAGGTTCTGGATCTCTTTTTTGATTTCTTCCATCTCCGCATGAATATTCTCCTGCATAACTTTCCCCTCTTCTATCCTAGCATGTTAATTATCGGTTCTTTCACCACTTAAATATATGCTGTATCGTGTAAAAGAGGAGTCCCCATGAGCGAGCTGCTCTATGGTTTGTTTAGAACCTGAAGAATTCCCTTTCCACAAAGGGAATGTACGCCTCCACCCATACGTGCTCAAAGATTATATTATCCCCTTCCAGCCTGGCTGGAATACCATTCCTCTGAAAAGCTTCTATTACCTCGTTTGCATCTTTAACATCAAGCCAAGCCCTCGCCCTCTCCACAGGCATCTCCACCGTGCCGTAGACAAAGTAGGCAGGTATGCCAGAAGCCCTTAACAGCTCAACCAACACATTAGCTTGGTCGAAATCATTCCCTGCCCTTTCATGCAGAGTCCACTCAGCGCCCTTCATCAGACCAAAGTACCTCGAAAAAAACTGGAAGAAGGCAATCTTTTTATTTCTTCTATACAAGAACGTAAATATGGAGTTGGACAGAATCGCCAGGGTGCTGGAAAAGCACAGCGAGATACTCTTTGCCTACCTCTACGGCTCTGTAGCCAGAGGCGAGGCTGGAATAGAAAGCGATATAGATATAGGAATTTTTCTACTGGAAGATTTCAAACCCGGAGCGTTTTATGAGATAGAAATTGCCATGGAGATTGAGAGGGGGTGCAATTTAAGAAGAGTGGAGGTGGTGGTTCTAAATAAAAAACCCCTGAGGTTTCTCAACCAGGTTTTGAGGTACGGACAGCTTATCTTTTCCAGGGATGAGAGAGCCAGGGTTGCTTTTGAAACCCATGTTACCAAAGCTTATATTGACTTCCTTCCTCACTACAGGGAGTACGACAGAATGAGGCTCAGAGCATGATAGACAGAGACATAATAGAGGCGAAGTTTGACATTATTGAGAGAAATCTCAAATTTATTCAGGAAAACTATTCGGGCATGCCTCCGGAGGAGATAGAGGCAAGTTATAAGGATTCTCAGGCTTTGAAATTCTCTCTTTTTGAGATAGTGGAACCTGCATAGACATCGCCAACCACATAATCTCAGCGGAGAGGTTTGAGAGGGCTGAGGAGTATGCAGAGATGTTCATAACGCTGGGAAAGCATGAGGTTATCCCCAAAGAGCTGGCAGAGAAGCTTGCAAAGATGGCAAGGTTCAGGAATCTTCTTATCCACAGGTATTGGGAGGCTGATATGAGGTATATCATGAATATTGTGGAGGACAGCCTTGGAGATGTGGAGGAGTTTATGGTTAGAATAGAAGAGTACATGGAGAGGAGAGGGGTTTAGTTTATTCTTGATTAATGCAAGGTCCAATCTGTGCTCTTAATCTGCTCAAGAGTTCCCGAGGAGATTAAAATGAGCGCAAACGAACGAAAGTTATATATCCACATGTTTGAAATTAAAAAAGAGAGATACGGAGAATTTACCCAATCAAATGTGAGTAAGTTAAACAAAATCGTTTGCATTGTGGGGCTTTAAGTCGTGGACCTATACCCAAACTGGTATAAATCCCGGCAGGCCCGTGATACTCTAGTAATAAAATTGCACCTGTTTTCCAAGCTCCGAAATTATTCGCTCAAAAAGCAGTCTACCTTTTTCCCTCGTGGCTAAAGAGGGGGTCCCAAAAACCCCGCTTTGAGTTTTTCTGAGCATGTCTCCTTCGTAAGCAATCTCTTCGTCTTTCGCCTTGTCCATTTGCACCTTATCAGGATGCAGGAAGAGCATTAAAGAGGTTTCTGCCTCGCAAGCGTGTAGGGGCTCACTCTCCAGGATGTCTGAGAAATCAAGATTTGAAAAATCGAGGAGCTTGGCTTTAATCTCTCTAACTTCCTCTGCAGCATCCTCAATGGCACGCAGGTGGTCATTGCTGAAGTGACCAGATACAATGTAAACTACCCTGAAGCCGCTCTCCGCGAAGCCTTCGAGTATGCTGCGAATATAATTCTTTAACTCATCCTTCCCCACCATAACTGTGCCGCTATACCCACGCGTCGACTTGGAATATCCGTACCAGATTATTGGAGCGACGAGGACGCCGGTTCTCCTGCTCAGCTCAGCGCACACCGCTCTTGCTATGTCTCCGTCCGTAGAAAGAGGAAGGTGATACCCATGCTCCTCCACCGCACCAACGGGAAGAAGTATGTCCTGCCTCTTCTTAAGATATTCTTCCACCTCCTTCCATGTTAGGTCCACTAGCTCCATGGGTCTAAATCTCCCTCACTGATATTAAGGTTTGCCGGTGCAGCTTTGGCTAATCCCGAGCACCTTAGTAAATTTAGTAAGAAGTTGGCAGAAGTAGGGAAGGCATGTTATGAGCCACTTATCAAACTTTCCAGAACTGTAAGCGATGGGCCGGGGCGGATTCGAACCGCCGACCTCCAGTGTGTGAGACTGGCGTCATAACCAACTAGACCACCGGCCCTTGCGAAGGATAATTACACCTCTCGTATTTATCTTTTTTCCGGTTAACAATAGCAAGAGGTATGAATGAGCATGCTTGTGATTAGTGCAGAGGAAGAGGGCGTGATTGAGAGGGCTGCGCGCATCCTTAGCAAAGGCGGGATTGTGGTATACCCCACCGACACGCTCTACGCCCTTGGCTGCGATGCAACCAATCCAGAGGCTGTGAAGCGGGTGTTTGAGATAAAGCGCCGCTCTCTCTCAAAGCCTCTCCCAATAGCCGTCGCCAGCCTTGAAATGATGCAGGAATACTGCGAGCTCGACGAAAAGGCGGAGAAGCTCGCCAGAGCCATGCTACCAGGTGCCCTTACCCTGCTCCTAAAAAAGAAAAATCTTCCCGACATTGTAACCTCTGGCTCGGCAAAGGTGGCGGTACGCATCCCGGCGAATGAGCTTGCGCTGAAGATTATTGCGGCGCTAGGCAAGCCAGTCGTAGCTACAAGCGCAAACATCTCTGGAAAAGCTCCACCAATTTCTGCAGAGGAGGCGATGGCTCAGCTAAGCGATGTAGACCTAGTAATAGACGCAGGAAAGCTCGCCGAGAGGGTCCCATCAACCATCTACGACCCTGAAACCGGGGAAGTACTAAGGGAGGGGAAGATAAGCAAAAAGGAGATAGAGGCTGTGCTCAGAAAATAACTCCCAGCTCTCGCAGGGTCTGCTTAATCTCCTGAGCCGAAAGTTCGTCCTCAAGTTTGGCAAGAGTTTCGCCACTGCTGTTCAGGATTACGATGGCGGGTGCCCTCGCTACACCATACCTTGCCGCCAGGTTTGCCTCTCTCTCCAGGTCGAGCCTTACGAAGATTAAATCATCCGCGAGAAGGCGAAGCCTCGCATCCTGGAAAGCCTCCTCCATAGCTGCGCACCCTTCGCAGTCTCGCGAGTAGAAGTATACCAAAACCACCCTATCTGTGCCCACAGCCTCGCGTATTGCTTCGCTAATATCCTCCCGCCAGGAGATGCGCATCTTTTCAAGCTCTTCCTTCTTAACAAGCTTCAGAAGCTTAACCTCTGCACTTAAACTCCTTCCTGCGAGGGGATGGTTCCTATCCACGAGCACATGCGTAGCGTTGGCGTCGCGGTAAGTCACAAACTCGCCCTTGGCGTCGATTACTGTGAGGTTGAGCTTGGGAGTGAAGAAGTAGTTTATGTGGGTTGCGTTCTGGGTAATCTGTATCACCCCGCCGGTGATATTGACTTTGCTATAAAGGGGCTCACGCTCCAGAAGCACGTGGCTCTGCCCCACCTTAATAACACGCATTCTGAGCCAGCCCCTTTCAAAGGCTGCCCCCTCCTCAGGCGCTGAGCCAAAAGCTTCGCGAAACTCCTCCCAGGAGAGGTTAATTTTTTTTGGGAGCGTGAATGCCCTAGGCTCCCAGTGAAGTAAGCTGGCGTTCCTCAAACCAAAGGCTTTCTCGGGTGGGAGTTCTACTTCCTTGGACTCACCCACCTTCATCCCTATCAACGCTTCCTCTATTCCAGGGAGAACCTCTCCATCGCCCAGCACCTCTTCAAATCTCTCCTTCATGAGGAATAGGTCGTAATCGTGTAGGGAGTACTCTCCCACCACGTAATCCCCCACCCCAGCCACTGCTACAGGCTCCTGCATGGTAGCGTTGCTTTCAGTCTCATCTGGCGTTGAAATGCACCCCAGGAATAGGATGAGCACAAGCAAAGCCGGGCGCATATTACTAGGTTAGCTTCAACCTTTATATAATTGAGGCGCAGAGATGGTGTGCATGGAAGAGGAAGCGTATGAAAACTACGTCAAAGCAGGAGAGATTGCAAAGCGAGTTATGCGCGAAGCGCTGAAGAGGATTAAAGCTGGTGAGAAGCTCCTCGACCTGGCTAATTTTGTGGAAACAGAGATTAAGGAGAGAGGGGCGGAGCCGGCTTTTCCTGTGAACATCTCTGTCAACGACATTGCAGCGCACTACTCACCCACCGCCTGGGACGACTCCACCTTTGCAGAGGGTGACTTGGTAAAGCTTGACATAGGCGTGCATATCGACGGCTACATCGCAGATATTGCAAAAAGCATAGTCGTAGGTGGAGATAAGAATGAGCTAATAAGGGCGAGTGAAGAGGCACTTCAGCGCGCAATAGAGGTGATTAAGCCAGGGATAAAGACCAACGAAATAGGCGCTGTGGTTGAGGAGACCATAAAAAGCTACGGCTTTAAGCCTGTGGAGAACCTGACGGGGCACAAGCTGGGACGCTACTCATTACATGGAGGTATCACCATCCCCAATATCAAAACGCGTCACGGCGACGTTTTGCGCGAAGGCGACGTCTTCGCGATTGAACCCTTCGCCACCTCTGGCTTCGGCAGGGTTGTGGACGAAAGCGAGGCGATAATCTTCCGCTACCTGAAGGACAGACCTCTAAGGCTTAAAGAATCCAGGCTTATTCTCGCCTACGTGAAGGAAAACTTTGGTGCGTTGCCCTTCGCGGAGCGCTGGATTGCTCACCTCGCACCCAAGCACAAGCTTCACTTCGCCCTCCGAGAGCTTGCATACTCGGGTGCAATATATGCCTACAAAATCCTGAGGGAGAAGCAGCGCTGCGCAGTTTCGCAGGCGGAGCATACTGTAATAGTGACCAGCGATGGGTGTGAGGTTACCACTCTCTAGGCGAGACTATGGGCTTTGACGAAATTTTTCAGGAGCTGTACGAGTACGTAAGAAGAGAGATGGAGGCTGGCGGTGCCCATGCCTTTGACCACGTGGAGAGAGTGCTTAAACTTGCGGTGCGCTTGGCTTTGGAGGAGGGCGCTGACCTCGAGGTGGTGCGCTTCGCTGCGCTTCTGCATGACATTGAACGCGCGAGGGAGGATAAAGGAGAGGTGGACTGCCACGCTGTAGCGTCTGCGGAGCGAGCAAGGCAACTTCTCCTGGAGCGTGGTTTAAGCGAGGAGTTCGCTCGGAGAGTTGCCGAATGTATTAGAAGCCACCGCTTCAGGAAGAATGAAGAACCCAAAAGCCTCGAGGCTAAGGTGTTAAGCGACGCTGACAAGCTCGACGCCACTGGTGCGGTTGGCATCGCCAGAGCGTACCTCTTCGGGGGCAGGTATGGTCAGCGCCTGTGGGAGGAAGAACCCAAAAAAGAGCGCTTTTATCCCGGGATGAACGCTGAAGAGTACTCACCGCGCACAGAGTATGAGCTGAAGTTATCAAAACTGAAGGATAGGATGTTCACCGCCTCTGGTAGAAGGATAGCAGAGCGCAGGAGCAGATTTATGAAGCTCTTCTTTGAGGAGCTGGAGAGGGAGGTTAAGGGTGAGGATTAAATTTCCATCTCTCAATGAATTTCCGTTTTGTCAATCAACCCATAACACTCTTTTTAAATGAACTCGGGATAAAGCATTAGAAGCTGGTAAGCACACTGTGTATGATTAAAATGGAAGCAGATTTTTAAAAAATAAAATAGGTAGGAAGCTTAAAGCTTCCTTCTTCTTCTCAGTGTAGCATAGCCAGCGAGTGGCAGCAGAGCTAAAGCTGCAACCGCTGTTGGACCGCACACTCCCTTCTGCTGCTCAAGTGCAGCAACGCGCTCCTCAAGCTGCTTATTCTCTCGCTGCATCTTGATCCATTCTTCCATCATGTTGAGCTTGTCCATCAGCGCATCCACTGCACCGTTCCAGTGGGTCCAGTCTGGTCCCATCATGCTGGCGCCCATTCTCCAGCGCCTGCCGTCATGGTGCCAGATGTAGTAGTACATTACCTCTGGAATCTCATCGATGGGGTTATCTTTGCTTATTAGGCCTTCCTCGTACGCAGTGTTAAGGAGCTTCTCAGTGTACTCGTAGACCTTGTTGTAGTCATTAACCACCTTGTCGAAGCTTTCAAAGTAGCCGTCCACCCATGCTGGGGAGTGGCAACCTCTGCACACCCTCTTCATCTCTGCCCTTCCGCGCTTAGCCTGCTCCTCATCAGGTTTCTGCTTGCCCAGAGGCACAAGCTTGGGATCGTCCCACTGGGGCACTGATTTCTTGGGCTGAAGCTCCCAGTAGAGTCTTGCCCCAACATCGTGGGTGGTCTTTGCTCCGTTGAAGCCGCTCATGTGACAGACTGCACAGGTAGGCGCACGGGTATTCTCCGGCGTCAGCTCCTCTTCCTCAAGGAAGCTGTGGTCTTCCATGGAGAAGAAGATGTTGCCGTGCTTGCTCTCTTCGTATATCTCCATCTGCGGGTGATCAGGGCCGAGGTGGCACTGACCGCAGGTTTCAGGCTTCCTTGCCTCTGCCCTGCTGAAACTGTGCCTAGTGTGGCATGCGGAGCAGGAGCCGAGGCTACCATCTGGGTTTACCCTGCCCACGCCAACATTGGGCCAGCCGTCAAGGATCTCGCCGTCTTTGGCTATGACGTAGCTGCCGTGGCACTCAAGACAGCCCAGCACCTGGTTCTCGTGGTTGTAGCTCTCCAGGTCAAGCAAACCAGCGCGCTTCAATGCACCGCTGTCTGGATAGAGCGGTGTGAGCTTGTCCCTTATGAAGTCTCTGGGGTTGTTCGCCAAGGCTGTCTCAAGCTTGAGCGGGTCTTTGCCTTGGCTGACCATCTCATTGTACCAGGGCTTCAGGGGACCTATGAATGCCGTCCAAGCGTGTTTACTCTTTAAAAACTGCTCTACCTGCTCTTCGTGGCACCTCTCGCAGTATTTCGGAGATACCACTGGAGTTATCTTGTAGCCGTTATGGTCCCTTACGCTGGGATCTTTAGCAGGGTCGCCCTGGTGACAGTCAAGGCAAGTTACTCCTTCCTCCGCCATCTTCGACTGCTGGTAGTCGGCAACTATGCCAGGAGTGACTGACTTGTGGCATGATATGCATGCCTCAGTCGCACCGGCATTCGCCATAAATAAAATACCTAACAGCAGCGAAGATAGCGCTACTAATCCTTTTTTCATGAAATTCCTCCCTCTAATATTATTTCCCCCCAATATTATTGTAAAGACTTTCCTAATATATAAATCTTATGAACCCTTCGGAAAAAGCCCATGCAACCCTGAGGTGATTGTTAAACCTCCTTTGAGCCCTCCCATAGGTAGTTGAACATAATTCCGCTGATGCGCACCATTTCAGGCTCATTGCTCCAGATGCCAACTTCATCTCCAGGTGAAGAGGGCACAGCATAGAGCACCTCCCTCGAGTCTGCTAGAATTACCCAGCCCATGCGCTCCCCGGAAACCCTAACCTCGCAGAGCTTTGGGTCCAGCCTTTCCACTATCTTCTCCCCGGCTACAACTCTTAGCCTCACCCCAGCCTTCACCTTTTCCCTGATAATTTCCACTATCTCACTTATCTCATCTTCCAAGCCCTCAGGAAGGAAAGGAACTACAATGTCAAGCCTCTCTCTGCAGGAGCTAATAATCTCCAAAACCTTAGAGTGAATTGACTTCACGCCCCTTATTGTCCACACACCCACCTTTCTTATATCCTCACTGAAGTAGGGAAGAAGCTCCTTGATAAGCTCCTCTCTCGCCTCTTCAAGCTCCTCCATAACCTCCCTTTTTTTCTCTTCAAGAATGGTGTCGATCTTTTTGGCTCTGTAGCGCTGGGGTTTTGAGGTCTCCACAAGAACCCAGCCCTTTTTCTCAAGAGAATCAAGAACATCATAAACCCTAGAGTAGGGCACCCCCGAGCCTCTGCTCACCTCCTTGGCTGTGGCAACGCCGGATTTAACGATCTGAATATAGGCGAGGGCTTCATATTTGTTAAGCCCAAAGAGCTTCAGATTTTGCACAGTGTTCATAAAAAAATTTATATACGCGAAGCTTTATTTATTTTTCCCTATTAACCACTGGCAGTGGTAATATGTTTCTGAGAGCTGTTCTCCTCAGGCTTGGAAGATTTCAGGCAAAGCACTACAGTGCCCTCACCATAGCCGCCTTAATCTTCACTGCAATAATGCTTCTGGGCGTGCCCCAGATGAGGCTTCAGACCGACTTGAACAAGGAGCTGCCCTCAGGCATTGAGGTAATTGAGAAGATGAAGGAGGTGGGTGAAAAGTTTGGAAGCTCCGACAGCATAGTAATCATTGTCCAGCTGGATAGAGACAGCGATTCTCCTAACAGGGTGACTGACATAAGAGACCCCAGGGTTCTCTCAATGGTGGCGGAGCTTCATAAAACTCTGGAGGAGGAGCGCGAGATAAGCTCTGTTTTCTCCCACTATATCATCTACTCAAGAATCGGAATCCCTGAGACCCTGGAGGAGAGCAGGAAATTTTTAGAGCTTATCCCTCAGCTTAAAGACTTCTACAGCAGAGACTACACCGCGACGGTGCTCTACGCCTACTCTGACATAGGGAGTGATGAAAAGCGGAACAGAGCCCTGGTGGATGCGGTAAGGGAAGATATTGAAAACCTTGAGAAACCCGCTGGGGTAAAAATTCTCCTAACAGGGAATCCACTCATGAGAGTCACCCTCTTTGAACTTCTCATTCGCGATGCCGCCTTCACCCTCAGCATTGCCGCTATAATTATCCTTATACTCCTCATTTTAACCCAGGGGTCTTTACTTAAGGGCTTCGTGGTATTCCTCCCTCTCAGCCTATCCGTGGTCTGGACTCTGGGCACCATGGGCTGGCTGGACATACCTCTGAGCATAGGTACCGTCGGCGTGGGCGCCATGATTCTTGGCCTTGGGGTTGAGTATGGAGTTTTTGTTATGAAGAGGTATGAGGAAGAGAAAAGGAAGGGCAGGACACCTGAGGAGATTTTAAGCGTTATTGTTCCTGGGGTGGGGCTTAATATAACTGGCTCAGCCTCCACCACCATTGCCGGCTTCCTTGCCCTTCTTCTCGCCACAATGCCCATGATTCAGAAGATGGGTGCCACTTTAGCCCTTGGAATCTTCTACAGCTACATAGCTGCTGTGGTGGTAAACCCAGCGATTATCACCTTCTTTGACAGGAGGGGTAGCCTGTGAGCCTCGTTAAAAGATATGCAGCCTTCGCCACCTCTCATCCCTTCCTTCTCCTCTTTATTGCAGTTTTACTGAGCTTTGCTGCATACCATGAGGTTTCAAAGCTTGAACTTGAGGCATCTTCCTTTGTTAACATGTTTCCAGAAGATTTAGAGGTGATAAAGGCTTTTAAAATCGCCGAAGACCAGTTCTTTGGCTCACAGAACATGTACATTGTGGTTTTCATAGATGGCGAGCAGGCTTCGCCCCACTCTGTGAAGGACATTCGCGAACCTGAGGTTGCCAAGTACATCTATGCACTTCAGAAAAAGACTGAATCTCTGGAGAGCATCACAGGCAGCACAAGCTATGTTGACCTACTTCTGGAGAGCAGCGGCAGAATTCCCACCACTCTTGAAGAGATAAAGGATATTCTAAAAGCCTCTCCATTGGGTGGTAGATTTGTCAGCTCAGATGCAGAGATGGCGCTCATAAATCTGAGAATGAGCGATATTGAAGGCAGAGAAAAGGAGTTCATGGAAGATTTGGAAAGCACCATATCCTCCATTTCCCCTCCTCCAGGAGTTAGGGCAGTAGCCACGGGCGACCCGGCTATGAGAAAGGTTTTCCTTGAGCACACCTCCCTGGACATGCAGAATACCACGAAGTTCTCCTTAGTGGGAATTCTCTTCCTCACAGCAGTTGTGCTCTACTCAATTAGGTTCAGCCTTCTCCCACTACTGAGTGTAAGCGTGGGAACCTTCTGGGCTTTCGGTTTTATGGGCTTTATGGGAATAAAGATTTCCTCCACCATGGCTGGTGTGGCGAGCATGATTATGGGTATAGGCATAGACTTTGCCATTCAGATAATAGGGCGCTACCTCCAGGAGATGCAGGGCTACTTCGGCAGCGCAAGGGCAACGCCTGAGGAGGCTCTCAGAGTTACCCTAGAGAATGTGATGCAGCCTATGGCGGTGACCACCTTAGCTGCGCTTATCGGCTTCAGAGCTATGAGCATGGGCGAGCTCAGTTTTATGAAGGACCTGGCGAATGTGATGAGCATCGGCGTTTTAGCCTGCATGGTCTCCGCTTTAACTCTTGTGCCCTCTCTCATTCTCATCCTTAACAGAATAAAGGAGGTAAAAATATGAGGAGAATGTTGTGGATTCTGGTAATAGCACTGAGCTTTGGTGTTGCCTTTGCAGTGGATGCGGACTTCTATGTTACCAAGGTGTCTCCTACAGTTTTACAGCCCGACAGCATGGCTGAGCTGAATTTTACACTCAAAAATCTGGCACCCAACTATGCAGCTTACACCAGAGTAAGCCTTGATCCCGACGATGTCTCACCCATAGACCCCGTTGTAACATCAAAGAAGTATGTGGGTAAGGTAAGGGAAGGTACCCCATCGGAGCAGTACTTTGGTGTCATACTTCAGAATGAAGAGGTGGATGTGAGCTATAAGGTTTACGTGAAGCCCGGCACAAAAGAAGGAGTGTATTACGTTCCCCTTCTCATAGAATGGAAGGACGAGTATCTCAATCCCAAGTCTCAGACAGTAAACCTGGCTGTGCTTGTTAAGGGAAACATCGACTTGGGGGTTGCCAATGTTATCACTGTTCCTGCGGAAATAAGGAGCGGGGGTAAGGATGTGAAGCTTGTGGTGAGCATAACCAACACTGGGGAGAGTGAGGCAAGAAACCTCAGGGCAAAACTTCTCCTCCCTGAGGCCTTCTCGCCCAGCTCCTCTGGCAGCACTGAAGCCTTCCTGGGCACAGTTCAGACCAGCTCAATGGTAAATGCTGAATTTCAGATTGATGTGGCTGAAAAAGCTGAAGCAAGGCGTTACTCTCTGCCTCTTGAGCTGAGCTATGTGGACTCCGCCGGGGAAGAGCACACTGAAAGGAAGGAGATTGAGATTCTTGTGAAGCCAAAGCCCTACTTTGAGGTTCAGAGGGTAAGCGTGGAGCCGGAAAGTCCCTCCCCAGGTGACAGTGTGCTCTTGAAAATAAGTGTGAAGAATAGTGGTGGGGAGAAAGCCGAGAACACAGATATAAGGGTGATACGCGAAGCTTCTCAGCCCTTTGAGTTTGACGTGAGAAGCGACTACATAGGCACACTTGAGCCTGGAGATGAGGGCGAAGCTGCTCTGAAGTTTACTGTAAAGAGTGACGCCATACCCAAGGAGTACAGGCTCAGGCTGAGCATAAGGTGCACAGGAGACAGCGAGGCTGGAGATGACAGCGTTTACGTTCAGGAGGTTACAGTGCCAGTCACAGTGACTGCCTCCGAAGCCTCTGCCGCTTCTGGCTACAAAGAAAAGGCTTATCTTGGAATTGCGGCCATGGCTGTAATTTTACTGGCAGCCCTGTGGCGGAAGAAGAAATAGCTCAGAGGGAGTTAATAACTTTTATTATTCCTTACAGTTTTACTGTAAAGATTCTTTCTTCAAGATTTCTTCTCTCTTACTTTTACTCAGACCCTCCCAGAATCCTTCTCCTATCTGATTTTTGACTAGATCAAAACTCTTGCCGTCAAAGCTGGTTAAATATCCAATTTCTAGCAGGCCTACGTTGCGATGGTTGTTGCGTCAGTGAAACTGATGTCTACTTTTTCATAATATTTCTCAAAAATCTGGCAACTCACAGCCCCCTATTTACCGGAGAAGGCGGAAAAATAAATCAAAAAAGCATCAGAGTGATATCTGTCATTCTCATTGAAGGCGCTGATCTATAAACTTCATAACCTCGCTAAAGTATTGCCCAAGCTCCAGCTATTGATGGCTCTTGAGAGGGCTTCAAGTTTAATTTTGTCCTTTTTTTGATATTCTAATAGTTACACTGCTCACAGCAATCACTTTAAATTTGTTACATATTTCTTAATTTAAATTGTAAATGGAAAAAGCAGAGAAAAAATTCCCACTTCCAGTATCCCAGGTGCCGCTGCGAACACCGATGCATGGTTTTTCTCTACGATAACCCCATTGTATCCGCCTGATTTGAGAATATTGTCTCCGATTAAGACACGGAGCAACATCGACTGAGCATCTCTCTGTCTGCAACAACTATTTATATCCTCTTATCTTCTATTATACGCTATGGAGCCTCTCCTTTTGGTTTCCTTTGTGGTAAGCTTCGCAGTAACCTACGTGTTAATACCTCCATGGATCAGGGCAGCCCGCCGCATTGGTTTGGTGGGCAGAGATATGAATAAGTACTCAAAACCAGAGGTTGCTGAAATGGGGGGTATCGCCGTGGTGAGCGGCTTCGTCGCTGGAGTGCTGTACTACATCGGGTTAAGCACCTTCTACTTTCACCAAAGCGCAAACCTCATCTATATCCTCGCCGCCCTTACCACGGTGCTCATAATTACAATTATAGGCATGCTGGACGACCTGCTGGGATGGAAGATCGGGCTGAAGCAGTGGCAGAAGCCGTTGCTCACCCTTGTGGCGGCGCTGCCAATGATGGTGGTAAACGCTGGCGAATCGTCCATGGTATTACCTATTGTTGGAAACGTCGACTTTGGCATACTTTACCCTCTCATGATTATTCCTCTCGGCATCACCGGCGCTGCCAATGGCTTTAATATGCTCGCTGGCTACAATGGGTTAGAAGCAGGAATGGGGGTGATTATACTCGGCACTCTGGGATTTGTGGCCTGGCAGTCTGACTTAGGGTGGGTTGCAATTATAGCGGGGTGTATGGTTTTATCTCTGCTCGCCTTCCTTCGATACAACTGGTTTCCAGCGAAAATTTTCCCGGGGGATTCGTTGACCTACTCTGTTGGTTCGCTTATAGCAGGTGTAGCTATTCTTGGCAATATGGAAAAAATTGCACTTCTTATCTTTCTTCCATACTTTTTTGAATTTGTGTTAAAGGCAAGAACTAAGTTTAAAGGCGAGAGCTTTGCAACGCCTGACAAAAATAACAATTTTGTAAAGCCGCCCTATGTTAATTCTCTGCCCCACCTACTCATAAAGGCAGGTTTAAACAACGAAGTAAAAGTTGTTGCAGGAATATTATTTATAGAGATGGTGATAGTCGTAATGGTTATAATCTAGGAGGTGCGTAAGAGCCTATGGAGATTTTTAGGGATGCAGATTGCATAGTCTTGATTACAGACCATGACGCTTTTAGGAGTTTCAAACTTGATGATATGAAAAAGCTAGCGAAGGATGGATGTGCAATCGTAGATGGAAGAGGATTTTTTGAAAAAGAGGAAGTAAAAACTGCGGGATTTGAATACTTAGGGGTTGGTAGAGGTGA